>Ga0228698_1000001_pt1 | contig 697808 bp, 704 predicted proteins | sample McNCre117_Aug_MG_FD_178015 | JGI IMG/M metagenome (GOLD analysis project Ga0228698, IMG submission 178015) | Freshwater microbial communities from McNutts Creek, Athens, Georgia, United States - 1-17_Aug_MG | ecosystem: Environmental > Aquatic > Freshwater > Creek | place: USA: Georgia... | reverse complement strand
ACACCCACACCTATCGGTTGTCTAATTTGTTAAAGATCAATTTCCGCTAACACCAACCAATGTCGCCGTCAGCAGAGAAGCGAGACTATAGCAATCCTAAACCGCCTTGTCAACACTTCTTATTCTCAAACCCAACAATTTAGCTGTTGGTTGCGGGGACAGGATTTGAACCTGTGACCTTCGGGTTATGAGCCCGACGAGCTGCCAGACTGCTCCACCCCGCGTCCGAGAAGCCAAGCATTATGTGGGACTAATATGCCCATGTCAAGCCCTGTGTTGGTTTATTTCTCCAACCACTCCAGAAGGGGCTGCCACTGCGCCAGATCCTGCTTATGCTTTGACCGTGGCGGATCAAAGATCGTTCGCCCAGCTGCTGCTGCGTTCACATAGTTCGATGTCGGGCGAATGTAGGTCACGATGGGTGCATCAAAGTGTTGCAAGAACTCTTCCAGCATTGCTGCCGCTCGTGTACGGGGATCTACCCGCATGGCCACAATGCCTACCTTGTGCCGCTGCCCACGCAAGTCATTACGCAAGCTATTCAGAAAATCTTCGGTGGCTGCCATATCAAAGACCGAAGGCACTACCGGAATAATCACGCGATCAACAAGGCGGACGTAATCGCTCAGCTTGTATCCCTGAAGGCCTGCAGGCGCATCAATCACTGTGAAATCTGCGCCCTTGGGCAAAGAAGCCATCAGTTGGCCGCCCGCATAAAAGCCGCTCACCGGCGGCAGCGTCTCTTCACGGAACGACATCCAGCGCAAAGAGGATTGTTGCCGATCCAGATCGCACAACGTCACACTTTTGCCCTGATTAGCAGCCCAGCCCGCCAGACTTGTCGCCAGCGTTGTTTTACCGCACCCACCTTTGGGGTTACACACCATGACTGCCGTCATCATCGATCCTTTGTTGAACACAAATGCGCCACTGGCACCGGTTTTGTTTAGACTGACAGATTATAAGTTTCTTTAACGCTGAAATCATGACGAAAAGCACCACGAGCGCACCAGAACCGAAACGAATTGCCGGTAAGCAACAAGGCATTCAATCCATCGAGATTGGTGGCGCCATTTTGCGCGCACTCATTACTGCCGGACGCCCTGCAATGCTTAAAGACATCGCACGCATGAGCGGCATGCCTGCTGCCAAAGCGCACCGATATCTCGTTAGCTTGCAGCGCATGGGTCTCGTTAGCCAGGATGCGCAATCTGCGCGTTACCACCTGGGTCCTTTCGCGCTAACGCTTGGACTTTCTGCCTTGGCTTCGCTGGATCCGATTCGCCTTGCATCACCCATTCTTGAAGAACTCTGCGACGAAATCGGCATGGGTGTTGGCCTGGCCGTCTGGGGTAGCAGCGGCGCTACGATAGTCCGTTACGCCGATACGGGCGATTCCATTTCCGTGCACCTTCGGGTCGGACGCGTTCTCGGGCTGCACGACTCCGCTACAGGTCGTTGCTTCAATGCTTTTTATAACCCGACAGCTATCCAGCCAGCACTTTTGGCCGAGCTGGGACAGGTCGCAGGCAAAGACAAGACGCTACTTGCCTCTCTGGAACGTGAACAGAAAGTCATTGTTGAAACGACGCGCAAGGAAGGCATCGCCCGTGCTGGTGGCAGCCATACGCCCGGCATTAACGGCTTGAGCGCTCCTGTCTACGATCACTCGGGTCAAATGGTTGCCGCGATTACAGCGGTAGGCACCGCAGGACAATTCGAAGCCGATGCCAACAGCGTCGAAGCCATCCAAGTAAAAGCAGCCTGCGCCAAACTATCGGGCCTGCTTGGTTTTGGCCCTAGCGAATCACGCTAGCTATTGTCTTTGATGAACTTCCCCAGCGAGCCCATTAAAAGATAAGGCACCAAAATCAGCCAATACACCCAGGCCAACGCAAACGCGTAAACGGGGTTGCCGTTGGCAAAATGCTGGATCGCGAATAGTGCTGTTTCGCCGTGGATCCATCCAACAACCACTTCTTCTACAACACTCAGCACAAATACGGCCGCAAGATAAGCGAATGACCGCGGCAAGACGATGCGCCAAAGGTCAAAGCCTCTAGAGTGTTGCATCGGATAAATCGCCTGCCCAATCAGAATAAACTTGGCGCATAGCGCCGCTTTGACCCACGCCAGCCCCCAGTGCACATAGGGCAAACCGTCCTGCTTGAGAATCTCGTGGGTCAACAGCGTCAAGGCGCTAAACCAGAATCCGAAATAAAGCGTGAGATAGAAGGCTTTCTTTGCCTCGCTGACAACGCGTTGCTTGATTGTTTCTCCGCCCATTGCCCAACTCCGAATCATTGAAGGCCACAGTATAGACAGCTAACGTAGGGTGCCAAAGCTTACGCTGCCGCCTTCTTCAATCAAATTGCGTGCCGCTCTATACTTAGGCGGCAACTCTATTTATAATGCACCCCGGTTCGCCGGTTTAGCTCAGTGGTAGAGCAACCGCCTTGTAAGCGGTAGGTCGTCAGTTCAATCCCGACAACCGGCACCATCCAGTTCTCGCAAAAGCACCCGTCAGGGTGCTTTTGCTTTTGTGAAACGGATTCTAGAGGCCAGGACACCACTGGTAACAATTAAGGCAATCGCTAACCAACCGGTTAAATCGATTCGCTCGCCAAAGAAAATACCGCCAAATAGGCTGGCGAAAATCACGGTGGTATAGGCCAATGCATTGGAGAGCAGCGTCTTGCCGTTCTTATAGGCTCGCGTTAACGACAGTTGCGCACCCGTGGCAAAAACCCCCGCACCAATTAACCAGCCCAGGTCTTCCGTCAGCGGCCAATGAAAACCTCGCCACGCCACCCAGAGCAAGGCACCAAAGACAGAAAACAGCGAGAAATAGAAAACCGTTCGCCACTCCGGCTCACCTAGTGAACCCAGCTCTCGGATATGGAAGTACGCCAGGCCCGCCAAGCCGCCGGAAACCAGCCCGATCAACACCCCATAAAGGTGGTCGCTATCCATGCCCGGGCGTAGGAGCAGCACCACGCCCAAAAAGCCCAGAAACAAGGCAAAAAAAGCAAAGCCTGTTGGGCGAACCCCGCGCAACAACATCTGCCACATCACAAAAAAGATAGGTGACGTGTAATTCAGTGTCACAGCGGTTGCCAGCGGCAGTTGCGTAATGGCATAAAAATAAAGAAAGAGCGCCGAGAACCCAGATAGCGAACGGAATGCATGGCTACGCAAATGGACAGTGCGCGGATGATGTTGGCGCAGGAGCATGAAGCCAGAAACGATCAGTAGCGCAATAATGCAGCGCCAAAGCACGATTTCACCGGACTCGTTATGTGCTGCGGCAAACTTAACGCAGACGCCCATGCAGCCAAACAAGAAGCTGGCTGCCACCATCCATAAAGATTGCCAGCCCCGACGACTGGAAGTAGTTGTCATGAATGCGACGTGCGCATTAACCGCCGAAGGGCTTTAGCTGCTGCCCCATCATGCGGCGGTAAAACTCATGAAAATGCAGCATCCCATCTTCCATGGGAGATTGATAAGGCCCTGTTTCATTGCGGCCCGCCAACATCAATGCACGACGACCACGATCCATCCGTTCGCCAATTTCGTCATCTTCAACGGCCGTTTCCATGTACGCGGCCTGCTCGGCCTCGACAAACTCCCGTTCGAACTCAACGATTTCTTCCGGATAGTAGAACTCCACGATATTCATCGTTTTATCGACCGCCAACGGATGCAATGTCGAAACAACCAGAACGTGGGGATACCACTCCACCATAATGTTCGGATAGTAGGTCAGCCATACCGCACCATGGCCAGGCTTGGCGCCCAGATGCTGGTACTGGCTCAGCACTTCTTGTTGCCAGCGGCGATAGGTTTCCGAACCGGACTTGGCCAGTGAGGTAATGCCTACGCGTTGAATTGAATACCAATCAGCAAACTGCCAGGTCAGTTCGTCACAATTCACGAATCCGCCGAGGCCTGGGTGAAATGGCTCAACGTGATAATCCTCGAGGTACACCTCGATAAAGGTTTTCCAGTTGTAATTACACTCGTGGCTAATCACCTTATCGAGCTTGTAGCCGCTGAAATCAAAGGCTGAAGCCAGATTCATACCTGCAAGGTCGGCAAGCACATCCCGCTTGCCTTCAAACAGCAGTCCATTCCAGTTTTGCAGCGGTGCTCTTGCCAGATTCAGGCAAGGATTTTCCGGAAAATGCGGGGCACCAACCAGGCTACCCAAACGGTCATAGGTCCAGCGGTGCAATGGGCAAACGATATGGCTATCCAGCGTACCTGCGCCATCTAACATAATGGCCTGGCGGTGACGGCAGACGTTCGACATGAGATCAAACTCGCCACCCCGGTTAACGAGCATAGCGCCGTGATCTTTCATCTCAAGCGTACGATAGGCGCCGTCGTGCGGCACCATCAGCTCATGGCCAACGTATCCGGGCGCCTGCTCGAAAAAAACTTTTTTTTCGAGCGCAAACAGATCCTGATCTGAATACCAGGAGACCGGCAGTTGCGCTTGAGCTGCCACCAAAGATTTGGGCGAGTCAAAGGCTGACATCCCCTTACCCTCCGCAAACAAATGGGTTTAACAAAGTCGCACATTGTACCCCGCCCTTAAATTGACCGAAAGCCCCGAATCGGTTAACTTTCAAGGTTTTAGTGCAACTGCAAATGGCTTAGGCCGTAACGAAGGCTCCTGACGATCATGCCACCCCGTAAAGCTGCCGAAACTTCCGGCACCAACACACCGATTTCACCCGAGGACATGGGCTTTGAAGCGGCGATGGCAGAACTCGAGAGCCTGATTCAGGCTGTTGAAAGCAATCGTCTACCACTGGAAGAAACGCTGAATACCTATCAACGTGGGCAGCAGCTCATTACCCGTTGTAACGCGCTACTCCGTGATGCAGAACAACGCATTCAGCAATTCGACGGTAGCAAACTCAGTGATGCATCTCTGCCGGAGCGTTCATGACGTTTCAGGTATGGATGCAGGGAGTGCGGCAGCGCACTGAACTGGCATTAGACAAATGCCTGCCCGCAGCTACGCACAATCCCGCACGACTACATGAAGCCATGCGTTACGCCTGTCTCAATGGTGGCAAGCGCCTACGCCCTATCCTGGTTCACGCCGCCGGCGCCGTTTCTGGTGCAACGCCTGAAGCACTCGACGCCTGCGCCGCTGCTATTGAAATGGTTCACGTGTACTCACTGGTACACGATGACATGCCATGCATGGACGATGACACACTACGTCGCGGCATGCCCACCTGTCACGTGCAATTTGATGAAGCCACCGCGCTCCTCGTGGGCGACGCATTACAAACACAGGCCTTTATCACCCTGACGGATGCCCCGCTCTCCGCAAATGCCATCGCAGAATTAGTCCGCACGCTCGCCAGAGCCTCCGGCGCTGCCGGCATGGCAGGTGGACAGGCCATCGATCTCGGTTCGGTCGGCAGGCCGCTCAACGAAGCCGAGCTTGAGCAGATGCACATCATGAAAACCGGCGCACTGATTCGCGCCGCCATTCGCATGGGCGCTTTGGCAGGTGAATCGCTGGATGCCGCCACGCTGGACAAGCTAGACCGTTACGGCAAAGTGCTTGGACTTTTATTTCAGGTAGTTGATGACATCCTCGACTGCACCGGCACCACCGAAGAGCTTGGTAAAACTGCAGGCAAAGATGCAGCCGCCGACAAGCCAACGTATGTAAGCCTGATGGGTCTCTCTGGCGCCAAAGCATTCGCCGAAGACCTGCTGGCCCAAACACAACACCTGATTGCCGACACCGGCGAACCAGGCCAACGACTCAAAGATATTGCGCTGGAAATCGTCCAGCGTACGCATTGATTGGTAATGAATAAGATGCCCGCATCGCTACTCGCACAAATCAACGATCCTGCCGATTTGCGCAAACTCTCCCGTGATCAACTCCATCAGATTGCTGCGGAACTGCGCCAGTATCTGCTCGACTCCGTGTCGCAAACGGGTGGCCATCTCTCGTCCAATCTTGGTACCGTTGAACTCACGGTGGCACTGCACTCGGTCTTTGATACACCGGAAGACCGTCTGGTTTGGGATGTCGGTCATCAAACCTACCCGCACAAGATCCTGACTGGTCGACGTGAACGCATGTCGACTCTGCGCCAGTTCAATGGCATTGCCGGTTTTCCCAAGCGATCGGAAAGTCCTTACGACACCTTCGGTGTTGGCCACTCGTCGACATCCATCTCAGCCGCTCTGGGCATGGCTCTTGCCGCCAAACAGAAAGGTGAACAACGTCAAGTAGTTGCCATCATTGGCGATGGCGCTATGAGCGCCGGACAGGCTTTTGAGGCACTCAATAACGCTGGCGTAGCCAACGCCAATCTGCTGGTCATTCTGAACGACAATGAAATGTCGATCTCGCCACCGGTGGGCGCGCTCTACAACTACCTGACCCGCCTCACCTCTGGCAAGCTCTACAACGCTGCCAAGAAGGGCGCAGAAAAAGTCCTCGGCGTGTCGCAGAGCCTGCTCGATTTTGCCAAGCGTGCTGAAGAACACGTCAAAGGCATGATTAACCCGGGCACGCTGTTCGAGGAATTCGGCTTCCACTACTACGGCCCGATCGATGGACACGATCTGGATGCGCTGATTCCAACCCTACAGAATCTGAAGCAACTACCGGGTCCACGCTTCCTGCATATCGTGACGCGCAAAGGCCAAGGTTATAAACTGGCGGAAGAAGATCCTATTCTGTATCACGGCGTGACCAAGTTCGAAACAACGCAAGGGCTGGACAGTGCCAAAGCCAAGGGCGCATCTGCCCTCACCTACACACAGGTGTTTGGTGACTGGTTATGCGATATGGCTGCGGCCGACCCAAAGCTGGTCGCAATTACACCCGCCATGCGTGAAGGTTCTGGCATGGTTGCTTATGCTGAAAAGTTCCCTACACGCTATTACGATGTTGCCATTGCGGAACAGCACGCAGTCACGTTAGCCGCTGGCATGGCATGTGAAGGCCTGAAACCGGTTGTGGCGATCTACTCCACATTCCTGCAACGTGGCTACGACCAGCTGGTTCATGATGTCGCACTACAAAACCTCGACGTCACCTTTGCCGTTGACCGTGCCGGTCTGGTAGGTGCTGATGGCCCAACCCATCACGGTGCTTTCGATCTGTCTTACGCACTGTGCATTCCTAATATCGTCATTGCGACACCCGCGTCTGAAGCCGAATGTCGTCAGCTCCTCACCGCCTGCTACCAGCATCCAGGGCCAGCGATTGTCCGCTACCCGCGTGGTGCAGGCACGGGCAGCGTGCCCACACCCGAACTGGATACTTTGCCCATCGGCAAAGGCCAACTGGTCCGCCAAGGGCAGCGGGTTGCCTTCCTTGCCTTTGGTGGCATGCTCGCAACGGCTGAACAACTGGGTGAAGAATTTGACGCATCCGTCGCCAACATGCGCTTTGCCAAACCACTAGATCTTGAACTGTTACAGTCACTAGCCACAACGCATGACCTGATCGTCACCTTTGAAGAAAATGCCGTAGCAGGCGGTTCTGGTAGCGAAGTAGAACGTGCGCTGCAATCACTTAATCTCTATCGCCCCTGCCTACGCATCGGTTTACCCGATCAGTTCATCGAGCATGGCGATATGGCCAATCTTTACCAATCAGCGGGCCTTGATGCGGAATCTCTCCGCAACCGCATCCAACAGTTTCTTTCGCGCTAACGGCGCTTTTCATAAATAAAATAATCATGACCCAAGAGAAAAAACAAACCACCGGCATGCCGGATGTACAGTCTTCCGCAGACAGCCGCCAGATCGCGATCAACAAGGTCGGGATCAAATCGATTCGTCACCCGATCGTTGTCGCCGACAAAGCAGTAGGCGTTCAACACACCATCGCTAACTTCAACATGTATGTCGGCCTGCCCCATAATTTCAAGGGCACCCACATGTCACGATTTGTCGACATTCTGAATACGCAGTCACGTGAAATTTCCGTAGAGAATTTCCCGGTCATGCTGCAAGATATGGTGAAGCGTCTGGAAGCTGAGACGGGTCATATCGAAATGAGCTTCCCGTATTTCATCAACAAGGCCGCACCGGTATCGGGTGTCGAAAGCCTGATGGACTATGACGTCACTTTGATTGGCGATATTGATGGGGATGACATCCGCGTTGCACTTAAAGTCGTTATCCCGGTCACCAGTCTTTGCCCTTGCTCAAAGGAGATTTCCGAACGTGGCGCGCACAATCAACGCTCGCATGTCACAGTAACCGTGACCTCAAAGGAATACATCTGGATTGAGGAAGTCGTCGCACTGGTCGAAAAAGAAGCCTCCTGTGAACTTTATGGCTTGCTCAAGCGCCCTGATGAGAAATATGTGACTGAACGCGCTTACGACAATCCGAAATTCGTCGAGGACATGGTGCGTGATGTGGCTGCACGCCTGAATGAGGACAAGCGGCTTGATGCCTATTCTGTTGAATCAGAAAACTTTGAATCAATTCATAACCATTCGGCTTATGCGCTGATCGAATGGCAACGCCCTGCATAAACTAAATGGGCACCAACAAAAACGCCACCCGAGGGTGGCGTTTTTGTTGGGAATCGCTAGGCGAGACTTAGGCTGCAACAACCTTACGCTCAAGCTTTTCTTTAATACGAGCCGACTTGCCCGAACGCTCACGCAGGTAGTACAGCTTGGCGCGACGGACATCACCACGACGCTTCAGTTCAATCGAAGCAACCAGCGGCGAATAAGTCTGGAACGTACGCTCAACGCCTTCACCCGAAGAAATCTTGCGCACGATGAAATTTGAATTGAGGCCACGGTTACGCTTGGCGATCACAACGCCTTCGTAAGCCTGCAGACGCTCACGCGTACCTTCTTTAACCTTCACTTGCACAACAACGGTATCACCCGGTGCAAACGATGGGATGGTTTTGCCTTCGCTAACGCGAGCAATTTCTTCCTGTTCGAGGATTTGAATCAGATTCATGTCGTTAATCTCCTTATTGTTACGACCGCAGAGCTACTCGCCCGATTGCTCAAGTTTTTTGAGTAGTTGCGTTTCTTCCTTACTGAAAGCTCGACCTTCCAGCAAGTCCGGCCGTCTTTCCTTTGTCCGTTTGAGGGACTCGGTTAAACGCCAAACGCGTATTTTCTCATGATTTCCGGATAAAAGCACGTCCGGCACCACCGAATCCTGATACACCTCTGGTCGGGTGTAGTGCGGGCAATCCAGCAGACCCGTTGCAAAAGAGTCTTCTTCTGCTGACTGGGTGTCATTCAGAACGCCAGGTTGGTAACGCAAAACCGCATCCATCAGCATCATCGCGGGCAATTCACCCCCCGAAACGACAAAATCGCCAATTGAAACCTCAAGGTCGATTTTTCGCTGAATGACTCGTTCGTCGATGCCTTCATAGCGCCCACAGACAAACACCAGGCTTTTGCACTGAGCCAGCTCCCGAACCAGGTTATCGGTCAACGGCACACCCTGAGGCGAGAGATAAATCACCTTCGGCTGCTCGGCATCATTTCGCACAGCAGCAACAGCTGCGTCAATCGCATTTTCCAGCGGTTCCGGCATCATCACCATGCCCGGACCACCACCAAACGGCCGGTCATCAATGGTTTTGTAGCGATCTGTCGCAAAATCACGCGGATTATGCGCCGATAATTCACTAATACCGGTTTCAAATGCGCGCCGCGAAATGCCAAAGCGGGTAATCGCCTCGAACATTTCCGGAAAAAGAGTCACCGCAGCGAAGCGCAGTCGTGTCGTCATAGGTGCTTCTGACACAGGGTTACCAGTCTGCGGCCCAATCCACCTGGATCTGCCCAGATGTTTTATCCACATGGCGAACAATATCGCTCACGAACGGGATCAAACGCTCGCGCGGTTTGTCTCCTGTCGCATCAATAACGATCAGTACGGCATTGGCCCCGGTTTCGATCAAACGATCGACTTGCCCAAGAGTTTCGCCTTGCGCGTTGAGCACAGTCAGGCCAATCAGGTCTGCCCAGTAATACTCATCGCTATCGGTTTCAGGGAGGCTTTCTCGTGGCGCACCGATCCAGAAGCCACGCAAGGCTTCTGATCCATTGCGATCAACGACTTCGGTCAGTTTAACCACCAGGCCATCACCATGCACCTTTAAAGATTCAGGCACAACTGGCCGCCAGGGCGCTAGCCCATCGGCATCAGGTTCACTGGAGGAAATCCACCAGGTCGGCATACCTTGCCAACCTTCGGGATCATCGGCAAAGGGGTGCAGATGAAACCACCCCTTGATACCGTAAGCCGCACCTACGCGGCCTAGAATGACGCAACGCTGATGCGTTACGCCATCTTGTGCAACAGACTTAGGCTGCAATCTTGGCAGCGTAGCCCTTAGCTAGCAGGGCAACACGAGGCGATACCTGAGCGCCAACGCTCTTCCAGTAGGCCAGACGTTCCATGTCAATGCGCAGCGGCTCTTCTGCACCCGAAGCAACCGGGTTGTAGAAGCCGATACGCTCGACGAAACGGCCATCACGGCGCGTACGCGAGTCAGCAACAACGAGTGTGTAGAAAGGACGCTTTTTAGCGCCACCACGGGATAGACGAATAACGACCATACGGATGATTTCCGGACAGAGAAAAACCGCAGATTGTACAGCACGATTGGCGGAAAAGCCACCCTTAGAGATCTTTACTCCGGAAAGACTGTGGCAATACTTGCCTGAACCGCTTCAGCAGCGGCCTTCGGATCCGCAGCACCGCGGATTGGGCGGCCCATCACGATATAGTCGGCGCCATTGCGGAAGGCCTGAGCCACGTCCACAGTACGCTTCTGGTCATCTTCGACACGGTTTTCAACCGGGCGAATACCGGGGGTAACAACCATGATGCGCGGTCCCAGTTCCTTACGAATATGTGGTGCTTCCAGGCCAGACGAAATAATGCCGTCACAACCCGCTTCCAGCGCACGACGGGCACGGGAAAGCACCAGCTGTTCGATATCACACTCAAATCCGAGGTCATCCAGATCACCCCGATCCAGGCTGGTCAGCGCCGTGACTGCCAGCACCTTCAGCGTGCCCTTTTCTTTGCCGGCCGCTTCCATGATGGCCTGGTTGCCATGCACCGTTGCAAATGCCACGTTACGCTTGGCCAAGGCACGGATCGCCGAACGCACAGTTTCCGGCACGTCAAAGAATTTCAGGTCAACAAAGACTTTCTTGCCGCGCGCACCCAGCCAATCGATAAGCTCAAAGTAGCCACCAGCCATAAAGAGCTCCATACCTACCTTGTAAAACTGGACGCTATCGCCCAGTTGCTCGACAAGTGCTTTGGCTTCTGCGGCATCAGCCACGTCCAGCGCGACAATCAGGCGCTCATTACGCGGCACAGTGATCTGGGAACGAAGGTCGGTCGAATTCAAAGCAGTCATCAGAAACTCCGGAGCAATCAGATTACAACGCTGCGCATTATGACAGAGCGTCTCCCGTTCGTCAGGCTACCGATCCGGCCGTTCAGCTTAAATAACGGATCGCGCCCGATTGTCTACCCGGTGAATCTGAAAGCTCTGCCGTAACAACGCAGCCAAGCAGCACCATCAACCACCCCAGGTAAAGCCAGAGCAGAAAAACAGGCAAGATAGAAAAGGCGCCGTAAATGACCGTTAGGGATGAAAACTTTTGCAAGTACTGGCCAAAGCCCCATTGCAGAAGCGCAATACCAATCGCAGAAAAAAGCCCACCAATCATGGCATGGCGAATGCGCACATGGCAGTTAGGCAGCACAAAATTCAACCAGGCCAGAAAAGCGGTCAGCGTGGCCGTTGCCACAATGCCAGATGCCATGCGTCGTAACCACTGAGGCTCGCCAAAGAAGCCCATCGACAGCGATACCGCCCACATGACACCGGCAAAGCCCATCCCCAGAACCACCGGCACAATGCACAACAGCAACAGATAATGCCCCAGTCGATGAAAGAACCGACGGTCCGGGTTAAGCCGCCAGACGCGGTTAAAGGCCTGCTCGATCGCCCAGAACATGGCCCAGACAACCACCAGCAGGAAGCCGATGCCAACCACGGTATAACGCGTTGCATTGGCTGAAAATGTCAGCGTATAACTGGCAATCAAGTTACCTGCCTTTTCCGGCAGGAGATAGGTCACGAGCAGCTGATCAAATGCGGTATGCACTTCAGCAAAGCCCGGCACATACGTGGCAATCACCAACACAAGCGCCACCAGCGGCACCAGTGACAGCAGCGTTGTATACGCCAGCCAGGCAGCCACCACATCCAGCTCGTCGGCACGAATCCGCACCAGCAAGGCAATAACCGGCTGGAGTTTCAGCCGAATCAGCCGAACCAACGGCCCTACAGGAGATAACAGATTAGGTAACGGCATGGATAAAGAGTTTGGCGCAAACGCTAAGGCAACGGGTGAAAGTCGCAGGTATGATACGACATGCAAAAAATTCTCGTCCTCTATTACAGCCACAAGGGTTCTGTTGAAGCGCTGGCGCGCGCCATTGCCCACGGTATTGATAGCGTTCCTGGCGCTGAAGCGGTTATTCGTACGGTACCCCGTGTTAGCACCGTTTGCGAAGCAAGCGAACCATCCATTCCTGAATCTGGCGCACCTTATGTCACCCTTCAGGATCTCGCTGAATGCGCCGGCCTAGCACTAGGCAGCCCGGTACGCTTTGGCAATATGGCTGCACCGATGAAGTATTTCTGGGACAGCACTATTGCCACCTGGCTGTCCGGTGAACTGATCGGCAAACCAGCCGCCGTTTTCACCTCTTCCGGCAGCATGCACGGCGGCAATGAAAGCACGCTGCTTAGCATGATGCTGCCGCTGTTTCATCACGGCATGCTGCTCATGGGGCTGCCCTACAGCGAAGTTGCACTATCCGAGACGCAAGGCGGGGGCACGCCCTATGGCGCCAGCCATATCGCCGGCAGCAACGGTAATCTACCCATCTCCGCCGATGCAAACGCGCTTGCCAAAGCCTTAGGCAAAAGGCTGGCCGAAACCGCCTGTCAACTTATTAAATAAAACCCGCATTCCGATGAACACTGTCAGCAATCTGCAACTCAAATTAACCCGCCTGCGCTGGGCAGCGGTTCTGTCATTGCTGGCACTCATTGTGCTGTCGCTGCTCTGGGAACGCTGGCTAGCGCCCATACGCCCTGGCGGCTCATGGCTCATGCTCAAAGCGGTGCCACTGCTCCTGCCGCTTCGCGGCCTACTGAGTGGCAAACGTTACACGTATCAATGGTCTTCGCTGTTGATTCTGGCCTATCTGACAGAAGGGCTCGTTCGTGCCACGAGTGATACAGGCACGAGTCAGATGCTCGCCGTGATGGAAGCCGTGCTTTCCGGCATCTACTTCGTTAGCGTTCTGCAGTTCTGTTACGACACACGGCCGTCGTTAACTAACCCGGCGCTCAAGCGGTCCCGCAAAAAATAATTTGGGGCCGGTTCAAGCCGACCCGGTACCGCCGACGGTTAGCCCATCAATTCTCAGCGTTGGCTGGCCTACGCCAACCGGAACACTTTGACCTTCTTTGCCGCAGGTACCCACGCCGGAATCCAGCGCCAGATCGTTACCGATCATGCTCACACGCGTCAGCGCATCCGGACCATTGCCAATCAGTGTTGCGCCTTTGATCGGATACTGAATCTTGCCGTTCTCGACCCAATAAGCCTCGGACATTGAGAACACGAATTTGCCGTTGGTGATATCAACCTGACCACCACCAAAGTTCACGGCATAGATACCCCGGTCAATTGACGCCAGAATCTCAGCCGGATCTGTCTGACCTGCCATCATGTAGGTATTGGTCATGCGCGGCAAAGGCAGATGCGCATAGGATTCGCGTCGCCCGTTACCCGTTGGTGACACGCCCATTAAACGGGCGTTATGCGTGTCCTGGATATAGCCTTTGAGAATGCCATCTTCAATCAGAACGGTCCGCTGCGCTGGTGTACCTTCATCATCGACATTGAGTGAACCACGGCGACCCGACAGCGTACCGTCATCGACCACCGTAACCCCTGGCGCTGCTACGCGCTCACCAATGCGATTAGCAAAGGCCGAACTACCTTTGCGATTGAAATCACCTTCAAGCCCGTGACCGATCGCTTCGTGCAACAGAATGCCAGGCCAACCCGGCCCTAATACGACACTCATCTGCCCTGCCGGCGCAGGCCGGGCATCAAGATTCACAACGGCCTGATGTACGGCTTCACGTGCATACTTCGCCAGAATTTCATCGGTAAAGTAACCATAATCTGTGCGGCCACCGCCGCCTGCATAGCCCTGCTCACGACGGCCATCCTGCTCGACGATAACGGTAATGCCAACACGCACCAGCGGACGAATATCCGCAATACGCTGGCCGTCTGCACGTTGCACCATCACCACATCGTACTCACCCGATAGCGAGGCCATCACCTGTTTAACGCGAGGATCGATCGCACGCGCCAGATGCTCAAGTTTTTCCAGCATGGCCACTTTGGCAGGCGCTTCCAGCGAAGCAATCGGATCCAGCGGTAAATACCGGTCTGCACTGGCCAACACCCCCGATGGCTGTCCGGCAGCAACCGACTGGTTAGCACCCGTATTACCGATTTCGCGGACTGCAGCACTGGCCGACTTTAACGAAGGCAACGACACATCATCGGAGTAGGCAAAAGCTGTTTTCTCACCACTGATGGCACGAACACCTACGCCCTGATCAATGCTGAAGCTGCCTGCTTTAACGATGCCCTCTTCCAGACTCCAGCCTTCAGAACGCGTCGATTGAAAATAGATATCTGCATCGTCCACCTTTGACTGCATGATATTGCCCAGCACGGACTCAAGCTGACCGGTGCTTAGATCATGGGATTCCAGCAAGAGATTCTGGGCAACTTCGATGGCAGCCGGTTGGGTATCTACAGATGTTTTCAGGGTCATGCTCAGATTCTACGATGTTTAAGGGCAGGCAAACGATGGCGCACGGTCTCAAGACGCTGACGGTTGAAATCAGCACAGACCCAGCCTTCGCCTGTTGGCAAGACACTAAGGATTTCTCCCCAGGGGTCAATGATCATACTGTGCCCCCAGGTTTTACGGCCAGTTTCATGTCGTCCACCCTGCGCACTGGCAATCACATAACACTGATTCTCGATAGCACGTGCACGCAGCAACACTTCCCAGTGCGCCTCACCCGTGGTGGCTGTAAAGGCGGCTGGCAGCACCAGAATATCTACTGGACCTAAAGCCCGGAAATATTCAGGGAAGCGCAGGTCATAGCAAATCGACAAGCCGATACGGGCAAAAGGGGTATCAAAAGCCACTGGCTCATTGCCGGCTTCAATACTTAAAGATTCGTCATAGGCTTCGGCACCTGCTTTGAAACCAAATAGATGCATCTTGTCATAGCGACTGATCTGCTTGCCCTCGGGATCAAACACCAGCGTGCTATTCAGCGCTCGCACCGGATTCGATCCGGCCATCGGGATGGATCCACCAATAAGCCAGATGCCTAGCTCTTTCGCCAAACCTGATAGAAACTCTTGCAGTGGCCCATCACCGGGCAACTCACGAATCGCCAACCGCGCTTCATCAGTTGCCCCAATCATGGGGAAAAACTCGGGCACTACAACCAACTGGGCACCGTCTGCAGCAGCGCCTCTTACCAAACGATCCAAGGCTAATACATTGTCTTGAACCCGTGGGGTAGACACCATTTGCACACTGGCCAGACGTATTAATTCAGTCATGGTTTCAAGGTGCTTTAGTTGCAGGCACAGGTGCTGTTGGTGGAACCACCGGTTCCTGGGCTGTAGGTGACACCGCCGAACCTATCGCCGAAACGGCTTTACCCGGCAATGCGGCAGCCGCCTTGCCCGTATTTACCGCATCAGTCGCCAGAGATTCCTTGTCCACTAGCGGATCCGACCAGGTACCCGTAATGTGATACTTGAAAGAGAATACTTTGCCCAAGGGATCACCCAACACCTTTTGAGCAGCAAAAGTCACGGCGCCGGCAATAGGATTGAGCACCGTAATACCCAATGCAACGCTATTACTGAGTGCGGGGCGCACTGTGACCATGACGTCCTGCGTCTGATCAGCCAGATTCGTCTCGCCATTCATCAACACCACAGCCGATGGGGTATCCATCTCCAGATCGGCCGTCTTCATCAGGCCATCCCGAATATCAAATCGGCCCTGTATCGACTCAAAAGCCAAGCCTTCGCTAAAGATGTCGCGAAAATCCAAAGAAAACCGTTGCGGTAGCGATTGCAGTGACAGCAATCCTAACAATCTGCCCACACCCGGATCCATTTTTACAAACTGGCCATCCTTGGCAGACATTTTGAAGTTGCCAGACAATTTTGCCGGTTCAAAACCAAACGGAAAACCAAAAGGTGTTGCTGGCCAACTCACCTGGCCTTCCATGTTGGCGATGCCACGTTTCACCGTACCGGGGAAGCCCAGTTTAGTAAGCAGGTTCCCTACTTGCGGGCTATGCAATTTAAAATCCATCGAAGTCAGGTTGACGGGTGCACTGCCCTTACCTGTTTGCACCACCCAGTTTAATCGGCCGTTGAATTTAAGATCCGGCCCTTCTAACAGGAACGGGTCAATCCGCCAGGACTGGTTTTGCCCTTGTTTCTGGTTGCGCGCTCGGAAACTCAATTTGCCCCAAGGCTTACCTTGCCAGAACAACTCATCCACCTTGAATGACAAATCTGGCAACGATTCGATTTCCTGCTTCACATTAGTCGAAGTTCCAGGTTGAGTATCTGTGGCTGCCGTCAGATCAAGTTTACTCAAATGACCTTGTAGCAAACCACGATCACCGCCATCACCTGTGCCCGGCGGATACCACTCAAGTTGTCCCTGAAGCTCACGGCTACCCATCTGAACGGTCGTGTGGTCGGCACCTGTTTGCACATTCGCCTTGAAGTCCTGGAATTTACGACCAAACGCTTTAACAAGCGGGGCTCTTACAGAAATGGCCAATGGCTTACTTGGCACACGACGTGCGGCTGCCGAACTACCCTGATGCGTATTGCCAGATGTCAACGCTTTCAACCAGAAATCCAGATCTACAGGTTTTAACGACTCGAGTTGTAAACCTGATGTCTCTGTTAATGATTGCGCCTGACCAGAGCCCAATAGCACCTTACCGCGCACAATCTGCCCGTTGGAATTGGCGCCCAATATAGCCGATGCGGCATTGCCCAATGTCATGCGCCATATCTGGCTTACGCTATCTGCACCTCGACGTCTCACCGGAGGTGCAGCCTGGCGGGACACCGACAAAGGCAATGCACTGCTGGCACTCTTGTTAAATGGATCTGGCAATGAGGAGGTCACCCCCTTCAAGTCTGTCGAAAGACTTAGACCTATGTTGCCGCCCTGCATGAGTACCTTTGCCTGCCAATCGGTTTTACCTGACAGCTGATCAAATAGGGGCAAATCGTAGTAACGCCGTAACTCTGAAACATTGGCACGCCCAGTGGCACTAATATTCGCGCCATTCTCATCTGTGTCAATGCGGATAGACAGCGGTTCACCAGACCATTGGCCCTGCAAATCATGGCTAACGATCGTACTTTCGCTAAATTTGATCGTGCCATTAACGCCTGTCACAGCTGGCGCATTCGGCACAACAGTTACCCGGTCATTTGCAAAACTGTACTGCCCTTGCACTTTGACATCCGACGCATTCAGCATGTTCAGGTTAACGGCGATATCGAGTTTGCCGGTACCTTCGGCCTTCATATCATCAGCGAAATGATGGATGTGATCTGCTAATGGTGTGTCCTTCAAGAAACTGACAGCGCTAGCGGTTGGGCCCTCTGCCTGTCCAGAAATGATCAGATGATTTTCGTAAGCGCTGACATCGGCCATATCTGCCTTGATCGCAGAGAATTTCATGCCATTGATCTGACCTTTATTCGCCGTGATATGAATCTGATTCTGATTCATATCAAAACTGGCATCCAGGTTTTGCAGCGGTGGATAACCATCCGCGTACTTTACTGTCACGTTTTTGGTTTTGAATCCCAGGTAAAACTTACCGGGCGCACCCACAGCAGCACTGGATCCGGGCGCAGCACCCGGTTCGGGAGATCCATAGGGCATACCCCAGACCCGCCCATCCATCTCGATACGGAAACCGGAAATCGTTCCGCCTGACACGGCCGCTTTAGCCCATTTGGAAATGTCTGGTGACGCACTTAACGGAATGTATTTCCAACCGCTATCCGATTTGGCATAGCCAAACACAATCTTCATATCGATCGTACCGGCTTTATCCATCTCGGATGCTTCTGGCCTCATATCACCAGACCAGGAACCATTTGCATCCGCTTGCAGATCCGCATTGCGTAACTGCACGTTTTTCACTTTAACCGAAAGTAAATCAGCCGTTTTCTTCCAGTTGATCTGGCCCGACAATTGATCCAGCGACACCTCGTTAACCGGCAATATATTAGGTGCAGCCAGTACGCTGTTTTCACTATTGAGCACCAGCTTACCTTGCTGATGCGTCATATCAACCGTACCCGTCAGCCCTTTAACAAATTTCAAGCCATCTTCGGAGCGGACGGCCAAATCGTTAAATGCCGCTTGAGCCGAATATTCGGTAATGTCATCGCCGATTGTGAGGCTGTGCAGCTTAAGCTTTTCCAGTATGCCGGATGGCGCTGTGCTTTCAAGCTGTTGGCGCACACGCTCAGGCATCGGCAAAGACTCGGCAAATTTTCTCACGCGTGCCAAGTCCATTCGCGATGAACGGAAAGTGATGTCTTGTGTAGGCCTACCTTCAGAAGAGCCCAAAACCCGTTTGATAAATAGATCTGTCGCCGGCTCAGTCTTACCGGAAGCATCGGTATAAGTCAGCCCACTGAGTTTCAGCTGATTCGTCTGGCCATCGTTCTGCCGATGAAATTCAACGTCGGATGAGAACTGTTTTAAATGCAGCGGCTTGATATTTGTAGCCAGTAGCGCTTTTAGATCAGAGAGGGCAATAGCCCCGTCTACCTGCGTTAAATCCAGCCCATTTGCCGAGACCTCAATATCCAGCTTGCCTTTGCCTGACGCAACGGCAAATGGATAATCCACCCAGGCTGACCATCCTGCTAGGTCTATTTCCTTAGCGTTCAAGGCAATTGTTGACTGCCAATTGGCCCATTCGCTGAAACTACGTCCGATCCATGTCGCTTTCAACTTGAGTGGCTTACCCAAACCCTCGGGCGGGGCCAAAGCCAAATCCAGCTGGTGCTGAGCGCCATAGCTATGAAGACGGAAATTAACGTCTTTAAACACCAATGGCGGCGCATGGCGCACCCCATCAGACCAAACGACCTTGCCCGAGCGCAGGACAATTTCACCCTGCTCAAGCAAAGCATCCACCCGGAAATCGCCGCCGCCATCCAGTGGCAACCCTGATAGAAATAGATGCCCCTCATTGTCACGACGAAAATCTAGACTAGGCGTTTCGACGGTTAACGAACGAAAGCCCACCGAGCCGGTTAACAAGGGCAACCAGGCAATTTCAGCTTTTACCTGATTAAGCTGCACCGCTGGCTGATGTTTGCTATCAAATACCACCACATCATCCAACGCGAATCGCGGATGGAAGTGCCACCAGCCACCAGACAATCGGCCCACTTCAACTTTTAAACCCAGTGCTTTTCCCACCGCATCGGCAAGCGGTTCACGATAATTGTCCAGATGTGGAAACAACCAGAACTGCAACACGCAGGCAGCAACAACCCATAAGGCAATAACACCTGCCAGCAAGCCGCCCAACGTTCTGCGAAACCAGCGGCGTGCAAATAACGCCCGGATACCCTGTATCGGGACAGCAAACAAGCCAGACGAACGTTTAAGAAATTTGCGCAATGAAACTTCCGGTTGACGGAGAAAATGAGGTTTAGCCCAAGCAGAACCCCACCATGATGGACCACAGGGCTGCTTAGTGCCACAATTTTAACCGAAGCCCTGCAACCCCTCGCATATTAAACATCCTGTACCTGAACGGAATCTTATGAGTTACCCGCTATCTGTCATTGCCGAGGCCGTACAGACATACCCAACACCGGTTTCTGACACGACTTTCGAAGCGCGCCTGACGTATGCGCGTCGGCACAGCCGTTACATGGATCAGCTTTTGATTGCACGGCCAGAGATTTGCGGGTGGCTGTCCGCCCATGCGGGAAGCGCCCTGTCTGCTGACGATATGAAGGTCTTTCTGACAACAGCAATACAAGAGGCCACTGACGTCATTGACGATGCGCTCTTGCGCAAAATATTGCGTCAGCTGCGACAACGCGTCATGTCCCACCTGGTAGTACGGGATATCGCTGACGGGGCCTCTCTAGCCGAAATCGTTGAAACGATGACGGCCCTAGCGGATGTGACCACCCTTTTTGCGCTTGATCACCTGCACCAGGACCTGGCAATCCGATATGGCAACCCGACCGGTATCAATGGCGACGCCCAGCATCTGGCGATTATCGGCATGGGTAAGTTAGGGGGGCGCGAACTTAATGTCTCTTCAGACGTTGACTACATCTTTGTGTATCCCGAAGAAGGCGAAACGGGCGGCCGGGAAGACGGCACGGGCAAGATCGACAACTACGACTTCTTCACCCGCCTCGGCAAGCGTTTAATCGCCAGCCTGAACGATCTCACCGAAGACGGCCAGGTATTCCGTGTTGACATGCGTCTACGACCCAATGGTGACTCCGGGCCACTGGTTTGTTCTAGCGACATGCTGGAAAACTATTTCATTACCCAGGGCCGCGAATGGGAGCGTTACGCCTGGATCAAAGCACGCGTCATGAACGAAGCGGATGCGGCATGCGCCCCCAAGATGACCACTGACATTGCCCGCCCCTTCATTTATCGGAAATATCTGGATTTTGGTGCCATCAACGCTATGCGGGCGCTGCATGCGCAGATTCGCCAGGAAGTTACACGCAAAGACCGTATCGAACACATCAAACTTGGCCCCGGCGGTATTCGCGAAATTGAATTCATCGCCCAGGTGTTTCAGCTGATTCGCGGTGGACGCGACAGCACACTGCAAATACGCCCAACACTACTGGTGCTGGATCGCCTCGGCCATAGTGGGCACCTTGCCACTGAAGACGTCAAGACCCTGACGGATGCCTACGTATTCCTACGTCGTCTAGAGCATCGTTTGCAATATCTGGATGATGCGCAAACGCATATGCTGCCGGATGCACCCACAGATCGGGCGCTACTCGCTGAAAGCATGGGCTTTGCTTCATGGGAAGCACTCTACACAATGCTCAACGAACACCGTGCGGTTGTCAGCAAGCATTTTGACGCCGCGTTTGCTGACCCCAATGACAACAACGCAACACAACCGCTGCAGGACATCTGGCTTGGCATCGCCAGCAATGACCAGGCAACCGAACGTTTAGCGACACTGGGCTATGAATCTCCCGACAATATTCTCGAACGCATCAAACGCCTGACCCAGGCTGGCCGTTATCAACAATTACCTCAGTCAAACCGGGAGCGTCTTGATGCGGCCGCCTGCAGTTTGATATCGCTGGCCGTCAAAACAACCTACCCCGATGCTGCCCTAATGCGCGGATTGGACTTCCTGGAATCGATTTCAGGACGCGGCGCCTACCTGGCGCTACTACAACAGTATCCGCAAGCACTCAGTCGTGTTGCCGATCTTGTCGGCGCTTCTAGCTGGGGCGCTCAGTTCCTGACGCGTCACCCACTACTCCTGGATGAACTGCTTGATCAACGCTTGCTCGAAACAGCGACCGATTTTGACGCCTACGAGAAAGAGCTGGACCGTGCCTTAGCCGAAGCCAACGATGACATGGAAGTAGAAATGAACATTCTGCGCGAGATGCACCATGCGCAACTGTTCAGACTTTTGATTCAGGATCTGGCAGGCTTACACAGCCTGGAACGCATTTCAGACTTTCTTTCCGAGCTGGCAGACATCATCGTTGACCGAACCATTGCCCTGGTCTGGCGCAAACTGAATAAACGCCATACGGATACCCCGCACTTTGCGGTTATCGGCTACGGCAAGCTCGGCGGCAAAGAGCTTGGCTATGGTTCCGATCTAGATGTCGTCTACCTATACGATGACCCTGATCCGGACGCTGCTCATACCTATATGCGCCTTGGCCAACGCATGACGACCTGGCTCTCATCGCAAACCTCGTCGGGTGTGATCTATGAAATCGATACCCGACTCCGCCCGAATGGCGAATCAGGCATGCTGGCCATCAGCCTCGATGGATTCCGGGAGTATGAAGAAAAATCAGCCTGGGTCTGGGAACACCAGGCATTAACGCGCGCCCGCTTTGTGGCTGGCGATGCGGCACTGGGCGAACGATTCGAACAGGTCCGACGAGACATTCTTTGTAAGCCACGGGACATCAGCGCGCTACGTCAGGAAGTCATCGCGATGCGCCAGAAAATGTTTGATGCGCACGGCGCCATCAAACCGGATGTCTTCGATTTAAAACAGGATCCAGGTGGCATTATTGATGTGGAATTTATCGTGCAATTCCTGATTCTTGCCCATGCACACACTTACCCAGACCTCACCGATAACCTCGGCAACATTGCCCTACTGCATCGAGCTGCCGAACACGGGCTGATTGATCTGCCGCTTTCCGAAGCAGTGCAAACAGCCTATCGCGAATACCGGCGATTACAGCACGCCAATCGTCTGAACGACGATCCCAAAGCGCGCCTGTCGATTACACCGGAACTGCAAATGCATATTGATGCCGTACTGGCACTGAAGCAAAGCGTCTTTGGTTAGGGCTATTTAAGGTTGAGGCGCTTCTTTAAGCTGTGCCTCAACCCAGAGATTGCGGCATGCTGTTTCGCGAATAAATAGCGCGGCTGCCAGCCCAAAGAAGGCCAATGCAACCACAATCGATAAGCCGAAGCGGAAATCGCCCAGCGTGTAAACACGCACACTGTTGACAACCTCACCCGCCCAAACCGTATCCATCAGTACACCCACCAGCGGTTGCATGATGGCGGCACCAAAAAAGCCGCCAACATTGGCAATAGAAGTCGACATGCCGGCTAACTGCGGTGGATTCACTTCTTTGGCACACGCCCAGGTGAGGCTGAAACCCGCCGTGCTAAATCCCATCAGAAAACAGAGTGGCATCGTAATCGCCGTGCCCAGTGATCCGCCCCACCACCACACACACCAGATCGCACAATAAACACAACTGGCAACCACCAGTATCGATTTACGTTGGCGTATACGATCCGAAAGAATGCCAAGCACCAGACAACCAATTGCAAAACCGGCATACATCAACGACAAATGGGTTGCGGCAATGTTGCGGGTATAGCCATGGATCTGCGTCAGATAAGGCATGGCCCAGAGCCCGGCAAACGTGAAATAGCTGCCGCACAAGCCCAGGTTAGTGAGCGCCGGCGCCCAGGTCAACCTGTTGCGAATCACCGAAAGCAATCCGCCCATCACTACCGTGCGATCTACTTTAACGCCACCCATCGCAGCGCTACCGCGCATCATCCACCACGACAAAGTGCCCAGCACCAGCGAAGCAACAGCAACAGCAACAAAGACATTACGCCAGCCCAATTCGGTGGCAGCAAAAGCCAGGGGCACCCCGGCCATTACCGAGCCGATATTGCCGACAAACACGCCGAGTCCCGTTAAAGAAGCAAAGCGCCGCTCTTCAAAACTCAGCGCGATGATTTTTAGCATGGCAATAAACGTCACCGATACGCCCAGACCCACCAGGGTTCTGCCAATCAAAGCGTGCGTTAACGTATCTGCCAGACCAAACCAGAAGCTGCCGATAAAGGAAACAATACCGCCCAACAAAATAATCCGACGTGGACCCAGCGTATCGACCAATACCCCGGTCGGCACCTGCATGATTGTGTAGACGTAAAAATAGGTGGCAGCCAACGCGCCCAGGGAAGCGGCGGTTGTATCAAAGGCCAGTGATAAATCCTGAGCAATCGATGCGGGCGCAAACCGTTGGAAAAACGACAGCGTATAGGCCGCCATCACCACTGCAAAAATCAGCGAGGCCTGACGATTTGAGGTTATTCCAGCGCCCGGCTTCATGACTTATTGCTTACCAGTACTACCGAAGCCACCCTCTGCACGCTGGCTTTCAGCGAAGGCCTCGACGATATTCATCGAAACCTGCAGCACAGGGAATACCACCAGCTGCGCGATACGGTCTAAGGGATTAATTTCAAATGCCGTATCACTGCGATTCCACAGCGACACCTTGATCTCGCCCTGGTAATCCGAATCAATCAGACCCACCAGATTGCCAAGCACGATGCCATGTTTGTGGCCCAAGCCTGAACGCGGCAGGATCATCGCTGCCAAGCCCGGGTCGGCCAGATGAATCGCAATGCCGGATGGGACCAACACCGTTTCACCAGGATTCAGCTGTAACGGCGCTTCAATACAGGCACGCAAATCCAGACCTGCTGCACCCGGCGTACCGTAGGCCGGTGGGCTATCGTGCAAGCGGGCATCGAGAATACGGACATCAATACGGTGCATACGTCTTTTCCTTTATTGCTTATTCAGTCGTGCTGCAAGTTCATCGACCAGTCGTCTGGCCAACACAGGCTTCGACAATGGTGGCAAGGGATAGCGACCCGAGTCGTCGTAAAGCGTGACACAGTTATCTGTCGTACCCAGGCCATCACTCACCAGATTACCAATCACCAGCGGTAGCCGCTTACGTAAACGCTTAGCCTCTGCATAGTCATCCAGAAGCTGGCTCTCTGCGGCAAAACCCACACAGTAAGGCGCCGCAGGCAAAGAGGCCACTTCCGCCAGAATATCCGGATTGGGCGTTAGCGCAATCGTTCGCCCGCCGTCACTGGCCGTTGATTCTGTTTTCTTGAGCTTGTGCTCGGCAGCCTCAAGCGGCCGATAATCTGCCACGGCTGCTACGCCTACGAACACCTGTGCTTGCGCAATTTCGCCCATCACGGCCTGACGCATCTGTTCGGCCGTTTGCACATCAATACGCTTCACGCCGATCGGCGTTGCAAAGGCTACCGGGCCACTCACCAGCACCACGTCTGCACCAGCCTGCGCAAAAGCGCGTGCCATAGCAAAACCCATCTGCCCTGACGATTGGTTAGTAATGCCGCGCACCGGATCAATCGGTTCAAATGTTGGCCCAGCGGTCATCACAATCTTTTTGCCTGCGAGCTGCTTAGGCGTCAACGCACCGATCACTGCCTCGGCTAACTCAAATGCTTCCAGCATGCGACCTTCGCCGGTTTCGCCACAGGCTTGCTCGCCAATACCCGGGCCCCAGATGTCTACGTCATCCTGCGCTAATAGCTGCATATTGCGTTGCGTTGCCGGATTGTTCCACATCTGGCGATTCATAGCCGGTGCCATGGCCAAAGGGCAATCCCTAGCCAATACCAGTGCCGACAGCAGATCATCTGCCCGACCCTGCGCCACTTTGGCCAGAAAGTCAGCGGAGGCCGGTGCAATCACCATCAGATCCGATGAGCGCGTCAGATCAATATGTGTCATACCGCCGCCCTTTTCAGGGTCCCAGGCATCTACAGCGACGGGATTGCCCGATAGCGCCTGAAAAGTGAGCGGTGTCACGAAGCGCGTTGCCGCTTCCGTCATCACGACCACCACCTGGGCACCAGCCTTACGTAGCAAACGCACTAACTCGGCACATTTATAAGCGGCAATCCCACCAGTGACACCCAGCAGAATTTTTTTACCCGTCAATTCATCAGAAGTTTGCGCGCAAACCGTCATAGCCAAAGCCTTTTTGTTAAGTATCGCCCTAGAGCGCTCTTGGTTTGGGCTATTCTATCCATATTTAGCTTGCAGGCGAGTAATTCATCTTTCAACAAACCTTTCGATTCGGGCAACTAAACCCGACAGATAGAGGCGCAGATGAGTTTGACTGACAGACCCAGAAGTGAGCGACCACGAGAAAAACTGTTACAACGTGGGCTCGAGTTTCTATCCGATAGCGAACAGGTCGCCATACTGTTACGCACAGACCTTCCCGGTCAGGATGCCATCTCCCTCGCCCACGCACTCATAGAACGCTTTAGCGGCTTATACGGCTTGTTGTCAGCACCTTCTTCCGAATTCACCAAGACCTTGGGGCTTGGTCCGGCGAAAACCGCACAATGCCGTCCTGGAACGGGCCCGTCGCACGCTACGAGAAGAAATGAGCCGGGGCGTGTCTCTTTCGTCGGTCGATAGCGTCCGCCGCTATCTGAAACTCAGCCTGGCAAACCTGCCTCATTAAGTGTTTCATGCCCTCTGGCTAGACGCACGTAACCGAAGCACTGAAACAGTGCTCTAAACCTTATAGACGTGCGGCTTCTGGACCATTTTATCGTTGCTGGCCTCGCCGAACCCTACTCATTCAGTGAGCATGGAAAACTGACCCTGACACTCTAAAAACGGCCAATCTACGTATTACTTGTCTTTTTTACGGTTTTTGCCTTATAATCATCGGCTTTCCGTTTGGGATAACAGGAGTCAATCATGGCACGCGTTTGCCAAGTAACGGGCAAGGGCCCGATGGTGGGAAACAACGTTTCTCACGCCAATAACAAAACGAAGCGTCGCTTCCTGCCGAATCTGCAGTACCGCCGTTTCTGGGTTGAGACTGAAAACCGCTTCGTACGCCTGCGCGTATCGAACGCCGGCCTGCGCCTTATCGACAAGAAGGGCATCGAGACTGTTCTCGCTGACCTGCGCGCCCGCGGCGAAGTTTAAGTCGCTTACCCGAATCTAGGAGAACACCATGGCCAAAGGCGGACGTGAAAAGATCAAGCTCGAATCGAGCGCTGGTACCGGTCACTTTTACACTACTACAAAGAACAAGCGCACCACGCCTGAAAAGCTGGAAATTACCAAGTACGACCCGAAAGCTCGTAAGCACGTGGCGTACAAGGAAACCAAGCTGAAGTAAGCAGCGCGCGTCCCAAACGCAACAAAGCCCACCCTAGCGGTGGGCTTTGTCTTTGGTGCAGCCACCGGCACTCGCCGGTAGCCCCACCAGAAAAAACTAGCCTGCCAGCTTGCTCTGGAACATCAGCCCTGCGTGCTCACGCAGGGCGTGATACTTGATGGTTTTCCAACGCTCTGGAATGACCAGTTCACCCTGATACGACGCAAGAAAAGTGGGGGCTTCAACAACGTCATAAGCAATACGGTATGAGTTGAAATCAATGAACTGCTTCAGTTCTGCCGGATCATCTGCCGTTACCCACCGCGCCAAGCGATGTTTGGTTGGCATCAGGCGCGCCTCGACACCGTATTCATGCTTGAGGCGGTGTGCCACCACTTCAAATTGCAGCGTGCCCACAGCGCCCAGCAACAGCGAACCGCCATCGTGTGGACGGAACACTTGAATAGCACCTTCTTCACCTAATTGCATGAGTCCGGTACGCAATTGTTTTGCACGCATCGGGTCTGCTACTTCAACGGCCTGAAAGATTTCTGGCGCAAAGAATGGCAACCCGGTGTACTGCAATTTTTCACCTTCGGTGAGCGTATCGCCCAACTGCAAAAGACCATGATTGGGGATGCCGATAATGTCACCGGCGTAGGCCTCTTCCAGCAGTTCACGACGCTGCGACAAGAAGGACATGGCACTTGCTGTACGAATACTCTTGCCCGTACGCCCGATCTTCAGCTGCATACCGCGCGTGAACTTGCCGGAACAGATGCGCACGAAGGCAATACGGTCCCGGTGCGCTGGATCCATATTGGCCTGCACTTTGAACACCACCCCTGAGAACGCTTGCTCTTCCGGCTTCACCACACGCTGAATTGCAGCCCGTGGCTTAGGCGCCGGTGCCAATGCTGACAATGCATCGAGCACTTCTTTGACGCCAAAGTTGTTAATGGCTGAACCAAAGAACAACGGCGTTTGTTCGCCGCGCAGAAAAGCCTCTTTATCAAACTCTTCGGAGGCACCGCTAATCAATTCGACTTCCTGCTGCGCCTGTTCAAACTCGGCACCAAAGCGGCTTGCTAATTGTGGATGATCGAAACCCTGCAATGTTTCTGACTCGGTTTCCAGACGATCCTTGCCTGAACGGAACAAACGCATCTGATCGTTACGGATGTCATACACGCCAGCGAAACGCTTACCCATGCCTACAGGCCAGGTAAATGGTACAACGGTCAGCTTGAGCACCTTTTCAATTTCATCCACCAGATCCAGCGGGTCTTTCACCTCGCTATCCAGCTTGTTGATAAAAGTGATGATCGGCGTGTTACGCGCGCGACAAACCTCCAGCAAACGCAATGTCTGTGGCTCAACACCGTTACCGGCATCAATCACCATCAAAGCCGCATCCACTGCCGTCAATACACGATAGGTGTCTTCAGAAAAATCCTGGTGGCCCGGCGTGTCCAGCAGATTGATGACGCAATCGCCGTACTCCATCTGCATCACGGAACTGGCGACGGAAATACCACGTTGCTTTTCAATTTCCATCCAGTCCGACGTAGCATGACGGCTGGCCTTGCGCGCCTTAACGCTACCGGCAATCTGAATGGCACCCGCGAACAGCAACAGCTTTTCAGTCAGCGTCGTTTTACCCGCATCCGGGTGAGAAATAATGGCAAAAGTCCGGCGGCGCTCTACCTCCGGCAAGATACTCTTGCCACGTTGCGCCGTTGAAGTCACTTGCGCTTCTGTAGCGGATTCGGTCGCCAGTGTCTCCTGACTTTCCACATCACTCATCTCTCTAACCCTTGAAAAAAAACAACCGGCCGAAGCCGGTTGTCTAATACGACCGTTAAATCTTAAACAACGTAGCGACGTACGCGTACTGAAAGTTCTTCCAATGCGTGCACACCTGAAGCCTCAGCCTGTTTGCACCAGTCTTGTAGATTCTGAACCAGCTGCTCACGTGAAGCGGTAGTCTTTTCCCAAATCGCTACCAGCTGTGTGCGCATGGTGCAAAGCTTGGTCAGCGCTGGGCTTTCTGCCAGAACGCTATCTACTGGCTGACGTAGTTCGGCAGGCATCTGTTCCAGATCACCGGCAACCCAACGCGAGGCCTGACGCATGGTTTTCTTATCGGCTAACGTATGGCTACGCTTGTGATGTTCCAGTGTACGAGCAAACTCATGGCGAATAGCCTTGCCGTAACGCGTCATCAGATCAAAGCGATGGGTAATCACGGCATCCAGCGTTTCAGCGTTCACTTCGGCAACTTCCTTGCCCAGCTTCGGACGCGGCGCCACCTTCTTCACTTTAGCCAGGCCCAGCATTTCCATCGTGCGGATGTACAGCCAGCCGATATCAAACTCGTACCACTTGTTTGACAGTTTGGCCGAAGTACCAAAAGCATGGTGGTTGTTGTGCAACTCTTCACCACCGATGATGATGCCCCACGGGAACAAATTGGTCGACGCATCCGGACAAGTGAAATTACGGTAGCCGTAAAAGTGGCCAACACCATTCACCACGCCAGCAGCCCAGAAAGGAATCCAGACCATCTGTACGGCCCAGATCGTCATGCCAATTGGTCCGAACAGAATCAGATTGATGATCATGAGGATCGAAACACCGATCACCGAGTGGCAATAGACATGACGTTCCATCCAGTCATCCGGCGTACCGGCACCATAGCGCTTCATGGTCTCGTCGTTCTTGGCTTCCGCACGATACAACTCTGCACCTTCCCACAGCACTTTCTTCAAGCCGAGTACTTGTGGGCTATGCGGATCATCCGGCGTTTCACACTTGGCGTGGTGCTTACGGTGAATGGCGGTCCATTGTTTGGTGACCATACCGGTGGTGAGCCACAGCCAGAAACGGAAGAAATGTGCCACGGCAGGATGCAATTCCAGCGCACGGTGGGCGGAATGACGATGCAGATAGATAGTGACGCCCGCAATCGTGATATGAGTCACGATCAGGGTGTACACGATATAACCCCACCAAGGCAGATCAACGAGTCCGTTCAACATGTAGGCATGCTCCTAAATTGGTAATACTGGTGGCTACTGCCTAAAAAGGCTGCCATTTTGCTGCAACAGCATAATTCACGCACAAAAGACCGCGCATGAATGAAATCAATGAATTATAACACTCTGAGCCCCTATGTCGGGACGAAATCCTGGGGTTAAACCCCCGAGACTTTGATGTACCGCAAAAAACCCGGCATTAGAAATCATCCAGCGTGAATCTAATGCGCAATGGGATTTTCAGATTACGGCCCTGAAGCTCGGTCGGCACCGGTGTCCGTTCTGCCGCCAGCCTTGCCATAGTAAAAGCCGCCTCATCCAGCGTCTGGGACCCGCTGGTTCGACCCTGAACCACTACGGGAACGCCACCACCCTTGGACAGGACGAGAATCTCTTCGCAAACGCCCTCCTGCCCTCGCGCACGAGATACTTCCGGGTAGCGCCGTGCTTTGCGTGCCTCTACTCCGAGCGCCAGACGATAACGTTGCAGCGCATCTGCATCGGCCCCATCCCTGGCAGACTCCGGCGCCCCGCCTAAGGTACCTGCCTTGGACGCCGCATTCGGCGCTACAGCGGCATCACCCTGGGCAACCCCCACCTGGGTAGGCGCTGTTGATTTGGCGGCTTCTGTTGGACGTTCACTGTTTTTGGTCTTGATCAGCGGCGCATTTTTAACGGCAGGCGTTGGCTTTTTGGTGTCGCCAGCAGACAGCGGCACAATATGCCGCGCATCAGTTGTTGCCATTTGCGCCGTATCACCAGCGCCCCGCAATACGGCACTCAAAGGCGCTTGTGGCATCGCAATCGGGGTGTACAAATAAAATGCTAGCGGAAAAATAATCAGCAAATGGATGGCCAGCGAAATCGATACCGCCCAGCGCAAAGACACTGGCCAGCGCTGCCAGAATTCCGGTAGGCGGCTCACGCAATCACCCCAATGGCCTTCTGACCACCCGTCATACGCGGATTAGCACTGAGATCTGACCGGCCCATGACATTAACCAAACCCGCCTGCTCAAATAGCTGAGCGATTGCTGCAGACTGATCATGCCCATGCTCTACCAGCAGCCAGCCACCCGGCTTCAACCTGGCGAACGCGCCCGCTGCAATAGCACGATAAGCATCCAATCCATCCGCCTCATCCGTTAACGCCAGACGCGGTTCAAAACGCACGCCATCCCCGGCTAAATGGGGGTCATTCACCGAGATATACGGGGGATTACTTACAATTACATCCAGCGATTCGGCACTTGACCAACCTTCGTACCAGTTCGCACAGACAAACTCGATATTGTTGCGCCCCAGCTGTTGCTGATTCCCCGCTGCTACTGACAACGCTGCCGGTGACACATCCACTGCTACGATCTGTGCATCCGGTCTTGCCCCGGCCAATGCCAGTGCAATGGCACCGCTACCAGTCCCCAAATCAGCAATCCTTGGCGACACCCGATCACGCAACACTACCAGTGCCCAATCCACAAGGTCTTCAGTTTCCGGTCGCGGTACCAGCACATCGGCCGTTACCGTGAGCAGATCCCCATAAAATCCGGCCTGGCCGACCAGATACGCCAAAGGCTCGCCCGCCTGACGTCGATTCACCAGGCTTTGAAAAGCGATCGATTGTGCCTCATCCAGCAGGACATCCGGATCAGCAATCAAGGCATTTGCCGTACAGCCGCAAACAAACTGTAGGAGCAAGCGCGCATCGAGCCAGTCAATAAATTGCCGCGCCCACTGTACAGCCCGGGCACGCGTTAGCTGCGAGGCTGTGTCCACACCAATCAGTCCTGATCAGCCAATGCGGCCAGCTGTTCTGCCTGATGTTCGGCCGCCAGCGAACGCGCCAGCTCTTCCATATCGCCATCCATCAAATAGGACAACTTATACAGGGTCAGGTTAATCCGGTGGTCTGTCATCCGACCCTGTGGAAAATTGTAAGTCCGAATACGTTCGGAGCGGTCACCGCTACCAATCAGACTCTTGCGAGTTGCCGCTTCCTTGGCATGCTGCTCGCGACGTCGCTGATCTTCAATACGGGCCACCAGCACACGCATCGCCTGGTCCCGGTTCTGGTGCTGAGAACGCCCATCCTGGCATTCCACTACGGTGCCCGTAGGCAAGTGAGTAATGCGCACTGCGGAATCGGTTTTGTTAATGTGCTGACCACCGGCACCTGAAGCCCGGAAAGTATCAATCCGTAACTCCGCGGGATTAATCGTTACGGCTTCCATGGCATCCGCTTCGGGCATCACCGCTACCGTACAGGCCGACGTATGAATACGCCCCTGCGTTTCTGTTTCGGGCACGCGCTGCACCCGGTGGCCACCCGATTCGAATTTGAGTACCGAGTACGCACCCTGTCCGATCACGCGGAAAATAATTTCTTTGTAACCGCCCAGATCGGATTCGCTGGCTGAAATCACTTCCACCTGCCAACGGCGACGTTCGGCAAAGCGGCTATACATGCGGAACAAATCTCCGGCAAACAGTGCCGATTCATCACCGCCGGTACCCGCACGGATTTCAACAATCACATTCTTATCGTCAGAGGGATCGCGCGGCAACAGGAGTGTCTGCAGCTGCTGTTCCAGACCAGGCAGATCTGCCTTCACTGCGGCCATTTCTTCTTGAGCCAAACCCTTCATATCAGGATCTGACAACATGGCCTCGGCCGCTCCTAAATCCGCCAGGCGCTGACAGTAAGTTTCATAGAGCGCCACGACCGGTTCGATCTCGGCCCGCTCTTTGGAGATTCGACGAAAATCATCCATATCGTCATGAACCCCCTGCTCGCTCAACCGCAGATCCAATGCTTGCAAACGATCGGCAAGCTGGCGGAGTTTATCGAGTAGGCTGGGTTTCATGGCGGGCTTAAAGAAAATGGTGCGGATGGCCGGACTTGAACCGGCAAGGCTATTCGCCGGCAGATTTTAAGTCTGCTGTGTTTACCAATTTCACCACACCCGCATCAGGGCGACATTGTACCTGCCCTGAGCACCATTCGGCTCAGATATCAGCTCAACAAATTCCAGAGCATCTTGGTAGCCAGCAACGCCAGCATTGCCCCAAACGCCCGTTTGAGCTGTTTGACGGGCAAACGATGCGCCAACTTGGCACCGACCGGCGCCATAAAAATAGTGGTCGCCACCACCCCCAGAAAAGCGGGTAGGTACACAAACCCTAGGTGTGGCCCCGGCAAATCAGTCACTGACCAACCTCCCACCACATAGCCGATAACACCTGCCAGTGCGATAGGAAAACCTAAGGCCGACGAGGTGCCAACAGCCTGGCGGATATTGACGTTACACGACACCATAAAGGGCACGGACAAAAACCCGCCGCCTGCCGCAACCAGGCTTGAAACGCCGCCAATCAAACCGCCAACCCCGACCAAGCCTGCCGCGCCGGGTAAGTCGCGCGTAGGTTTCGGCTTAATGTCCAGCAACAACTGTAACGATGCCCAGTACACGATGCAGGTGAACAGTACCGCCATCGTATCCGTCGGCACCCGACTCACAAACAGACTGCCGACAAAGGTACCTACTACCAAGCCTGGGGCCATCGACCGGAAAATATCCCAACGTACGCCACCATGACCGTGATGCGCCCGCATGCTGGAAATTGAGGTAATCGCAATAGTCGCCATTGCAGTGCCCAGTGCCAGATGCATCAATTCAGTTTCGGGGAATCCCTGGCCCTGAAACAGCATCAACAATAGAGGCACAATCGTCAGGCCACCGCCCACACCAAATAGCCCGGCAACAAAGCCTGAACCTATGCCCAACAGAATATAAGTGAGCAACCACCAGCTCATTCGGAAGCATCCCAACCGGCCATAAATTGACGCATGGCTTCCTGTAATTGAGCACGATCAGCCGATTCAGCCTTGTTGATTGCCGACAGCGGACCATGCAAAAATTTATTTGTCAGACGCGTTGCCATTTGTTCAAGTACCAGCTCAGGTGCTTCACCCCGAAGCAAGCGTTTGCGGGCCAATTCCAGTTCCTGCGCACGCAATTGCGTGGCACCGTCACGGAATGCCTGAATCACCGGGACATGCGCACGACGTGCATGCCAATCCAGAAAGTCTCCTAATCGGCCAGCAATAATCGCCTCAGCCTCAGAGACCGCAGCCTGGCGGGATGCCACACCACTCTGCACCACACTAGCCAGGTCATCAACGGTATAAAGAAACACGTCATCCAGCTCGGCCACTTCTGCTTCAATATCGCGAGGCACCGCCAGATCCACCATAAACATCGGTCGATGTCGGCGCGCCTTAATCGCCCGCTCCACCATCCCCAAGCCGATAATCGGTAGTGAGCTCGCCGTACACGACAACACGATATCGAATTGCGGCAATGCATCTGCTACCTGAGTCAGGCGCATCGCTTCGCCATGAATCTGATGCGCCAGTTCACTCGCCCGCTCAATGGTGCGGTTAGCCACCACCATCCGCTTGGGGTTACAGGCGGCAAAGTGTGTAGCGCACAGCTCCACCATATCGCCTGCACCTACAAACAGGATCGACTGTTCGCTCAGATCACCAAAAATCCGTTCAGCTAGACGTACGGAAGCGGCGGCCATGGAAACAACACTTTCACCAATACCTGTTGTGCTGCGAATTTCCTTCGCCACCGCAAAGGCATGCTGAAACAAACGGTGCAGATTGCTGCCCAACGCACCCACCTGCTCGGCCGTGCGCGCAGCATCTTTCATCTGGCCCAGAATCTGGGGTTCGCCCAGCACCATGGAATCCAGACCGGCGGCTACACGCAAAGCCTGGCGTACCGCATCCTGATCGGCATGGTGATAAAGATAGGGACGTGCTTCATCCAATGACATGCCGGCGTGCTGCATCCACCACGCAAGCACGGCATCAGCCGTATCACCAGACACATAGAGTTCTGTTCGATTACACGTAGAAAGAATCGCTGCTTCTTCAGCCACGCCAGTCTGGCGCAAATTGACCAACGCCGTGCCTACGGCTTCAGCGGCAATCGCCACCCGCTCCCGAATCGCCAGGGGGGCAGTATGGTGATTTAGTCCGATAAGGTGAAGCGGCATAGTACCCGGGCGATTCTTGCAAGAACGGCGGTGAGTATAACATCCGGATACCGCTGATCGCCCCGCCTATCAAGGGCTTAGCGTTTAAATCATTAAATTCGAGGCACAAAAAAAAGACCCGGGCCGAAGCCCGGGTCTTTTCAGCATAACGCGAGGTTACGCTACAGCCACTTAGTGACCCGATGCACCTGCAGCACCAATACCCGTTTCGCAACGGACTTGTTGTGCTGGGTAACCTTCGCGGTCAATCTGGGCACGGGCGCTCTTATCGAGCAGCGAGACGATCCAGATGGTTGCGAAAGCAGCCGTCATCGAGAACAGCGCTGGGGAACCGTAAGGGAACGGTGCGCTACCCTTCGGGTTGCCAATAACGGCTTCCCAAACGGTTGGTGACAGGATGGTCAGACCAGCCGAAGCGATCAGGCCAACAAAGCCACCAGTCACAGCACCCTTGGTTGTGCAGTCTTTCCACATCAGCGACATGAACAGCACTGGGAAGTTAGCCGAACAGGCAATTGCGAAGGCCAGCATCACCATGTAGGCAACGTTCTGCTTTTCGAAGGCGATGCCCAGGAAAATAGCCAGAATAGCCAGAGCAACCGTCGTGATTTTCGAGACGCGGATTTCAGATGCTGCGTCAGCTTTACCTTGCTTAATCACGGTTGCATACAGGTCATGCGACACAGCCGATGCACCAGCCAGCGTCAGACCAGCTACCACAGCCAGAATGGTTGCGAAAGCAACAGCCGAGATGAAGCCCAGGAACAGGTCACCACCAACAGCGTTAGCCAAGTGGATAGCAGCCATGTTGCCGCCGCCCTTCAGACCCTTAGCCAGATCACCATCAACGTAGTACGCAGCCGGATCCTGCATCAGGAACACGATAGCGCCGAAACCGATGATGAAGGTCAGGATGTAGAAGTAACCGATCCAAACCGTTGCCCAACCCACAGACTTACGGGCTTCTTTAGCATTCGGCACCGTGAAGAAGCGCATCAGGATGTGTGGCAGACCAGCGGTACCGAACATCAGTGCCATACCCACAGAAATTGCCGAAATCGGATCTTTGATTAGACCACCAGGTGCCATCAGCGCATCATGCTTCGGATGGATTTCAACAGCCTTGGCGAACAGTGCTTCCGGGCTGAAGCCGAAAGCAAACATCACTGCCCCTGCCATGAACGAAGCACCTGCTAGCAGCATCACAGCCTTGATCACCTGAACCCAGGTAGTGGCCGTCATACCGCCGAACAGTACGTACATCATCATCAGAATGCCCACGAGCACCACAGCAATGGTGTAGTCCAGACCAAAGAGAACCTTGATCAGCTGACCAGCACCCACCATCTGGGCAATCATGTAGAAGGCAACCACAACCAGCGAACCCGTAGCAGCAAAGATGCGCACCGGGGTTTGCGAGAAGCGGTACGAAGCGACGTCGGCAAATGTGAACTTACCGAGGTTACGCAGACGCTCTGCCAGCAGGAAGGTGATGATTGGCCAGCCAACCAGCCAGCCGATCGAGAAGATCAGGCCATCAAAGCCGTTGGCAAACACCAGACCGGAAATACCCAGGAACGAAGCAGCCGACATGTAGTCGCCAGCAATCGCCAGGCCGTTCTGGAAACCGGTGATACCGCCACCAGCCGTGTAGAAGTCAGCAGCTGTCTTTGTTTTGCCCGCAGCCCACTTGGTAATAAAGAGCGTGAACAGAACGAAGATGCCGAACATGACAATAGCGGTCCAGTTGGTCGCCTGCTGAGTCGTATTACCGAGGTCAGCACCGGCGGCCAGGGCTGCACCACTCGCGAGGAGTGCGCCAAGCGCGATCAGTGATTTTTTCATTTTTGCACGTCCTTAACCAGGGCGTCCTTCAGTGCGTCGAAGTCCGTGTTGGCCTTACGAACATAAATGCCCGTGATGGCGATCGTGAACAGAATCACACCCAGACCCACCGGAATACCGAGCGACATCACACCGTCACCGATTTTCTGGGCAAAAATGGCCTTGTCAAAAGCCAGGGTCAAGATGAAGCCGAAGTACACAATCAGCATCAGGATCGTACAGATCCAGCTGTAGCTATTGCGAACCGCGACAAGCTCCTGATACTTCGGATCGGCCAATAGCTTGGCTGTCGTTGGGTCTAGCATGGATTACTCCTCCTTTTTATGGATGCGCTAATGCATTACACATTTAGCGCGTGGAGCAAGGGTACGAACCCACGCTTACAGTCTGCTTACACCTTTAATCATTCCGTAAGAAATTACAGATCGTTGTAAATGCACCACATTTGTGCATTCGCACACCAGCAGAATCAGACCCCATCCTTCGGATTAACCACCGATACCGGCAAAGGTGATGCAGCACTCAGATGCACATCCCGCTGCGGGAATGGCAGTTCAATACCGGCTGCCGTAAGGCGTTCGAGAATGTCACAGCGTAAATCGCTGTCTACCACCCGGCCATCCGTGCTTGCCTCCACCCGAATCCAGTAGCGCAACGTAAACACCAGGGCGCTATCCGCAAAATCATCCAGAACCACCATAGGTTCAGGCCGCTGCGTTATTGACGGGTTTTTCAGCGCCGCTTCACGCATGAGGTTCTTCACCTTTACCGGGTCAGACCCGTAGGCGACGCCCACCCGCATTTCCCGACGAATATCCGGATTAGAGTACGTCCAGTTGGTGAGCTTCTTTTCCACCAGCTCGCTATTGGGAATGAGCGTATCAACCCCATCACTGCTATGAATCGTTGAGAATCGGATACCAATTGAAGTAACCCGACCCTTAACTCCATCCATTTCGACCAGATCACCAATGCGAATAGGCCGCTCAATAAGCAACATCACGCCACTGATCAGGTTTTTCAGTAGATTCTGCGTACCAAAACCCACGCCAATGGCAAGCGCACCGCCCAAAAAGGCAAAAACGCTCAGCGGAATCTGAACCAGGTTAAAGCTCAGAATAATTAACGTGCCGGTGGCCAGCACGGTTAACCAGCGCCGGATGATGCTGGCCACAGATGACTTCAATCCCAATCGACGCTCGGCCAAACCCGTTGAAGCGCGAATCAATCTGGAGATCAGGAAAAACCCGAAAACCAGAATACCAATCGCACCAACACTCTTGCCCACAGTAACGCTGCGCGTGGTTTTTACTTCCTTGCCATCGGCAACGACCACATCGTCAACCGCAAACAACTCGTACTGCCAAACCGCATTGGTTAAAGCGACTAAACGCTGCCAATAGGCAACCACACGTTCTTTGAACGAACGACCTTCATCGTGAATATTCAACTCGGATTGCAGAATCCCAAGATACTGTTCGAATCGTTCTAACGCAGTCAGCACCAAACGAGACGCATCTGTTTGTACCGTTGCCGCTTTAAGCCGTGCAGCAAGTGCCTGCCGATCCTGTGCGGACTTGGAAGTCGCCAGCGATTCACGCAAATCAAAGGCCTCCTGCTCCTTCGTTACGAGCGATTGTTGCAACAGATCTCGCGTCTGACGCACCCGAACGATCCCTGTGCGAACGCGATCAGCAATTTCTTGTAACCGAGCTGCATTAGGCGGTGGGTTTGCATAAATCTCGGCACGCACGTCCCAAAGTTGCAGCCCATAGCTACCCAGCTCGATCATCCGACGCAGCCGATCTACCTCGCTCTGTGCTGCATCCGCCTCAGCCTGCGCAACATCCAGCTCAGATTTAAGCTGCGCAAGCTTTATCGGCGATATTTTTTGCTGATCAATCCCTACAAAGGCATTCTGAATCTTCGTCAATCGGCCAGCCGCTGCTTCAGAAGCAGCCAATGCTTTGAGCTCCGATTCACGGCTACGATCTATCAACGATTGGAGGTCGCCCTTAGCCGTCGCCAAAACGTCTGGCGGCAAAATAAATCGCCCATCGTAATAAGCCCAAGTCTTCCTCGTGGTTTCCAGACGAATCTCAAGTAGAGTACGTTCCTTTTCTTTTACGCGACGATCTAGATCGGTCCGCAGCAATACGGCCGAAATCAGCGCCAGTCGTCCTTGAAGATTATTGGTCTGTTGCCGATCTGCATCAGTGCCTTTCGCTGCAGAGTCCTGCGCCAAACGCAAGCGCGCCTCTTCTGACGACTTTTCCTGGCTCAAGCTGACCAGTTGATTGGCAATCGAAGCCAACTCATTACCCAACTGAGCAATTCGGGATTCCAAGGTCTGGATTTGATTGCGCACCACATCCCCATCAAAAACTGACCAAGGTGGATTGCCCGTAGGCGGGGTCCAGTTATCACGTAACTGCTTGGCCTCTTCAATTTGCTGATTCAGCACCTGCAGCTGTTTCAGGTAATCCACTTGCTGCGCATATCGGTCGCAAAGCGTCTGCTGCAAATTGAACTGTTTCAATAGTTCCTGACGCGCATCTGCTGAAAAGCTCTTCTGATTCAACTGCCCTTGAATCCTTTTCAGCCCATCCTGCGCCTCACTCAAACGCCCTTGTGCATCTGCCAACTCTTTTTTCGGATCGCTAACGCTCACCACCTGAGCTGGTGCCGCAGACTTCTGTGCTGGTTTCATCGGCAACAATGAAGGCATCTGCGCATAGGCAGGTAATGCGGCAAGCAAAACGACACAAGCTGTCAGATGGCGATAAAAAGATGGGCGCATGATGTCTTACTTGGTTAAAGGCGAAGAAGTCTGCATTATCCATCATGCACAAAAACAAAAGCCACCCGAAGGTGGCTTTTGGCATTACTGGTGGCCAGTCTCGGAATCGAACCAAGGACACGCGGATTTTCAATCCGCTGCTCTACCAACTGAGCTAACTGGCCGCACACTAGGGCATTGCTGCCCAAGTGCGGAAAAACATTAACGCTTCGAGAACTGCTTACGGCGACGGGCGCTGTGCAGACCGACTTTCTTACGCTCAACTTCGCGAGCATCGCGAGTTACGAAACCAGCGTTCGACAGAGCCGACTTCAGTTCTGCATCGTACTGAATCAGGGCGCGGGTGATACCGTGACGAACGGCACCAGCTTGACCCGACTCACCACCGCCAACCACATTGACGTTGATGTCGAAAGTCGTTGCGTGCTCAACCAGCTCCAGCGGCTGACGAACGACCATACGGCCTGTTTCACGCGAGAAGAAGATGTCAACCGGCTTGCCATTGACAACGATGTTGCCCTTGCCACGCTTCAGGTAAACACGGGCAACGGCGCTCTTGCGACGACCGGTACCGTAATATTGTTGTTCTGCCATAACGACCTCTTAGATTTCCAGCGACTTAGGTTGCTGGGCGGTGTGCGGGTGGGCAGCGCCGGCGTAGCACTTCAGCTTCTTCAGCATAGCGTAGCCCAGCGGACCCTTCGGCAGCATGCCTTTAACGGCTTTTTCCAGAGCGCGCTCTGGGAAACGCTGTTGCATCTTGCCAAACGTAGTTTCGTAGATACCGCCCGGGTAGCCCGAGTGACGGTAGTACTTTTTGTCTTCAGCCTTGTTACCAGTAACACGCAGCTTTTCTACGTTAACGATAACAATGAAGTCACCCGTATCAACGTGTGGGGTGTACTCAGGCTTATGCTTGCCACGCAGGCGACGTGCGACTTCGCTGGCAACGCGGCCCAGAACTTTGTCCGTGGCGTCCACGATGAACCAGTCGCGCTGAACTTCATGCGGCTTGGCGGAAAAGGTTTTCATCTTATGCACTTCCGTGGCGCCAGTAACGGCGCGGAATTTGGGAAAACGCGCATTCTAGCAATACTTTCGAATTGGCGTCAACCCCTACGCGACTTTGCCACATCACATCTGATGAGTGATGGGCGCCAATCGCGCCAGGGTGCAGGGATTCGGAAAGAATGCGCATCCGGGGTGAAGCAAAAAAAACGCGGAACCACACGAGTGGCTCCGCGCAAATCCACACCAAAGGAGGAGGGTGGAGGAGACAATCGGATAGACACGCTCAGCGCATCTATACAACGCCTTAAATATAGTGCCAAGTCATTCAAGTTGCAAGGGGTTTATTGCGCTGCAAAATAATTCACGGATTTGCCTGATCACATGAAATTTATTCAGGCTTACGGCAACAAATACAGCAAGCCATTGTAATTATTGCGATTTGCACCGATAGCATCAAGTTACCCAGAAATCCAACCAATTGTTTTGTCATAAACAACTACAACTATGTTGCAGCGCAACGTTATCCGTTTGCGACGGTTAAGAGCGGCAGATGCACAGAAATGCCTTCCCCATTACAATCCACAACCCTGGACATAGAACCATTCGGAGCACCCACACCATGGAATGCCGCGTTAGCTGGACCGATCACGTTACTTTTGTTGCCGAAACCGGCAGCGGGCACAAGATCACAATGGATGGCCCACCCGACCTGGGCGGCCGCAACCTGGGCCCGCGCCCGATGGAAATGATGCTGGCTGGCGCCGGTGGTTGTAGCGCATTTGATGTGGTTCTGATTCTCCAGCGCGGTCGACATCCAGTGACTGGCTGCGAAGTCGTGCTAAAAGCTGAACGCGCAGAAACAGATCCGAAGGTGTTTACCAAGCTGCATCTGCACTACATCGTGACCGGCAATGCACTCAAGCAGGAAGTTGTTGAACGTGCCGTCACCTTGTCTAAAGACAAATACTGCTCGGCAACTGCCATGCTCGGCGCTACGGCCGAAATTACCTGGGATCTGGAATTACGCCAAAGCGCAGCAACGCCCGCCGCCTAAAACGGCACTCAGATTGCTTTACATCCGGTAGGACAGCGCCGTCATTACCTTGGCGGTTTGCTGCATCATTTTTTTAGCGATTGGTGGAAACTGCGCCGCACCTAATGCTTCTGCCGTGTGCGCGTGCGAGGTTTCATCAATCGCCATTTGCTCAATGATCGCCGCGCTTTTGGCATCCGATGCAGGCAAACGATCCAGGTGACTCTGCAAATGTGCCGTTACCTGCTTTTCCGTTTCTGCCAAAAAGCCTAGGTTCCAACGGTCACCAAGTTTACCGGCAAGCACGCCCATAGTGAGCGAACCTGCATACCAGAACGGATTCAGCCAACTTGTGTGGCTTCCCAACTCTTTTAAGCGCTGTTCCGTCCAGGCCAGATGTTCAATCTCTTCGTGGGCTGCTTCACGCAATGCTTCACGGACCGCCGGGTCTCGGGAAGTCAGTGCCTGCCCCTGATAAAGTGCCTGGGCACAGACTTCGCCACTGTGATTCACGCGCATCAGGCCGGCTACATGCTTACGCTCTGCGTCTGACAGTTCGGCTTCAGCGAGGTCTTTATCCGGGTGGGCGCGCACACTGGTCTGCGAAGCAAACAACGTACGTAACACTTTATCGGCTTCGATGATGAATGTATCTATACTCATGATGCTACCTTGCTGAAATGGCTGCGGGACCATAATTAAGCCGCTCGATAGCGGTGGCAGGATCTTTAACGGGGGCTCGATTAGCGCAAAAGTATTCGTCCGCCAAAACTGCAGGATAACCATTGAGGCTTCTCCCCTGCTGCTTATACATCTGGACCCAACCAGAACCTTTACTTTCAATCCAACTGCCATCAGCCTGCCCAAAGGCATACAGACGTCGCTCACGCGTATAACAGCGCACCCCTTCATAATTGACGGTGCGAGCGCCACCTGAAGATTCGATTACTGCTGTGAAGCGCACAACACCATCATTACCGATGGAAATGCTTGCCGGGTCAACCAGAAAACGATTGGTGTTCGAAACACTGACTTCGAAGGGGATTAGCTTTCCCATATCGGGAGCGGCCGGAAGTGTGACCTTATCTTCCTGCCAAGCTTTTTTGTCTTCTTCAGACTCTTCGTACTCGTAACACTCGTAGTACTTGCGCGTGTTGCACTCGGTAGCCGCCAATGCCGTGCCTAGCGCAAAAAGACAACTCAAACCGCTAGCCCATTGCTTCCATGTGGTCATCAGAGCTCTCCTTCCATCTGGGACGCCAAAGACGCAGCGTCTTTATCGGTAAAGACGTTTGGCAAACGACGTCCACGGCGACCCAGCGCCGGGTGCCGCAAACGATCTGCATTCAGGAAAGGCTCCAACTCTCCCAGCGCTAACTGGTAAACGTTTCGCTTGAACTCTACGACGGATTCCAACGGCACCCAGTACTGGCTCCAGCGCCAGGCATCAAATTCCGGATGCGAGCTCGCCCGCAGCTGCACGTGATGATCCCCGCCGGTCAGACGTAGCAGATACCAGATCTGCTTCTGTCCCTTGTAGTTACCCCGCCATTCGCGGCGTATCCACTGCTCAGGCACCTCATAGCGCAACCAGTCACGGGTTCGGCCGAGAATCTTGACGTGCTGCGCTTCAAGACCCACTTCCTCTTGCAATTCACGGTACATGGCTTCTTCGGGAGATTCCCCGCGCTTGATACCACCCTGCGGGAACTGCCAAGCGTGTTCTTTAACGCGCTTACCCCAGAAGACTTCATTACGTGCATTGCAGAGGATGATGCCGACGTTGGGGCGATAGCCTTCACGATCTAGCATAAATCACCTGCGTTAATTTGAAATTGCCCTGATTCTGGCACATCCGGCACCCAGACGAAAGCCAGCTTCCGCTAGAATGCCGGTTTTCCGCTTTATTTAACGGCCGGAGGGGCATTCCCGACCGGTTCGCGTCTTTACAGGGTCTCCCATGCGCTCTTCCCAGTTTCTGATTACCACCCTCAAAGAAGCCCCGGCTGACGCCGAAGTGATCAGCCAGAAGCTGATGCTGCGCGCCGGGCTGATCCGCCGCCTGGCCTCGGGCGTTTACACCTGGACCCCAATGGGCCTGCGCACCCTGCGCAAGGTAGAAGGCATCGTCCGTGACGAAATGAACCGTGCCGGCGCCCTGGAAATGCTGATGCCGGCGGTACAACCATTCGAGCTCTGGCAGGAATCTGGCCGCGGCGAGCAATACGGCCCGGAGCTGTTGCGTTTCAAGGATCGTCACCAGCGTGACTTTGTCATCGGCCCAACGCACGAAGAAGTGGTCACTGATTTTGTGCGTAAAGAAATCAAGAGCTACCGCCAGCTGCCGATTCATCTGTACCAGATCCAAACCAAGTTCCGCGACGAGATCCGCCCGCGCTTTGGCGTGATGCGTGGCCGCGAGTTCCTAATGAAGGATGGTTACTCCTTCCACACCAGCTTTGAAGACCTGCAACGCGAATACCGCGTGATGTATGACACCTACAGCCGTATCTTCACGCGCCTAGGTCTGCGTTTCCGTGCCGTAGCAGCCGATACCGGCTCCATCGGCGGCACTGGCTCGCACGAATTTCATGTGCTGGCCGATTCGGGCGAAGACGATATTGCGTTCTGCCCAACCTCCGAATTTGCTGCCAACGTGGAACTGGCCGAAGCCCTACCCCCGACAACGCCACGCCCAGCCGCCAATGCGCCGCTCGTGCGCGTTGCCACGCCTAAAAAATCGCGTTGCGAAGATGTGGCTCAAGCATTGAATATCCCGCTCTCGGGCCTCGTTAAAACCCTGGCTATCGTGCCTGAAGTTGCTGAAGGCGAAACTGCTGGCGTGGTATTGCTGCTACTACGCGGGGACCACGAGCTAAATGAAATCAAGGCTGGCAAGCTTGCCGGTATCGGCGCCTTCCGCTTCGCCCGCGAAGACGAAGTCAAAGAAGCACTAGGTTGCATCCCGGGCTTTATCGGCCCCGTTGATATCAAGAACGGTATCCGCGTTGTCGCAGACCGCGCTGTGGCCGTAATGGCAGATTTTGCCTGTGGCGCTAACGCTTACGACACGCACCTCACCGGCGTGAACTTTGGTCGCGACCTGCCTGAGCCGGAAGTAGCCGATATCCGTAATGTGGTCGCGGGCGATCCATCACCAGACGGCATAGGCGTTCTTGACATCGTGCGTGGCATTGAAGTCGGCCACATCTTCCAACTGCGCACCAAGTATGCCGAAGCACTGGGCTGCACTTTCCTCAGCGAGCAAGGTAAAAACGAAGTCATGGAAATGGGCTGCTACGGCATCGGCGTCACCCGTATCGTGGGCTCGGCTATTGAGCAGAACCATGACGACAAGGGAATTGCCTTCCCGGCTGCCATCGCTCCGTTTGTCGTGGCCATTGTCCCGATGGGTTATCACAAGTCACCGGCCATTCAGGAAGCCGCCAGCGAGCTTTACGAAGAGTTGATTGCCGCTGGTTTTGACGTACTGCTGGATGATCGTAACGAACGCCCTGGCGTGATGTTTGCCGATATGGAACTGATCGGCATTCCGCAGCGTCTGGTGATTGGCGAGAAGGGTCTGGCAGCTGGCCAGATCGAAGTGAAGGGTCGTCGCGATGCCGAAGCCACGATGATTGATCGGGCAGGTGTCGTGGATTACCTGCGCAATAAACTAAGCGCGCAATAACCACTGTTCACCACAATAACAAAGGGCACCTCAGGGTGCCCTTCATGCTTCAAGCAAAAATTAGAACGGCAGTTTGCCGCCAAACATGGACTTGGCGCCCCGCATCATCTTCGTCATCCCACCCTTACCTTTGAACATGCTGCCGAATTGCTTCATCATTTTCTGCGTCTGTTCAAACTGATTAAGCAGTCGATTCACGTCCTGAACCTGCACACCCGCACCGGCAGCGATACGACGCTTACGGCTGGCCTTAATGAGTTCTGGCTTGGTACGTTCATCTGCCGTCATGCTGTCGATAATGCCCTGTATACGGCGCGACATTTTATCGTCGCTACCTGCCGGCATATTGGCAGCAGCCTCGGCAAACTTGGCGGGCAGCTTATCCATCAGTGCGGTCATACCGCCCATCTGGCGCATCTGAGCCACTTGCGCACGGAAATCATTCAGATCAAAGCCTTTGCCGGATTTGATCTTCTGGGCCATTGCCTGCGCCTGGTCCATATCGACCTGCTGCGAGGCCGCTTCGACCAGCGACAGGATATCGCCCATGCCGAGGATACGGGAAGCCATGCGATCCGGATAAAACGGTTCCAGACCATCAAGTTTTTCGGCGACACCGATAAACTTAATCGGCTTGCCCGTTACCGAGCGTACTGAAAGCGCCGCACCGCCACGCGCATCACCATCCAGCTTGGTCAACACCACACCAGTGAGCGCCAAGGCCTCATTAAAGGCCTTGGCGGTATTGACCGCATCCTGACCCAACATGGCATCGACAACGAACAGCGTTTCAATCGGGTCCAGCTGTGCGTGGAGCGCCTTGATCTCGTCCATCATGGCCTGATCAATCGCCAGACGGCCGGCCGTATCGACGATGAGCACTTCTTCGTGATGCTTACGTGCCCAGTCAACCGCTGCGGCTGCAATGTCTAGCGGCTTCTGATCCGGTGAGGACGGGAAGAAGCTGGCACCAACCTGCTCGGCCACGTGCTTTAGCTGATCAATAGCGGCCGGACGATACACGTCACACGACACCACCATGACTTTTTTCTTCTGGTTTTGCTTCAACCAACGTGCCAGCTTACCCACCGTGGTGGTTTTACCGGCGCCCTGCAAACCGGCCATGAGAATAATGGCGGGAGGCTGCTGGTTTAATGCCAACGGCACCTGAGCTTCGCCCATCAACTGCTTGAGTTGCTCGTGCACGACACCAACAAATGCCTGCCCTGGCGTGAGCGAACCCACAACATCTTCACCCAGCGCCTTTTCTTTCACCTGGGCGACAAAATCTTTAACCACTGGCAGAGAAACGTCCGCCTCCAGCAGCGCCATCCGCACTTCACGCAAGGCGTCGCCAATATTGGCATCGGTCATGCGGGCTTCGCCTCGCATGGTTTTCATGACACGGCCAAGCCGTTGGGTCAGATTTTCCAGCATTGATCAGTCTCGGACATTTGTTCGGGGCACATGATATAAATAGAGCCTATGCCGACAATTGTATCGCTTCCCTTCCCGCTCGCCACGTTACTGACGATCATTGCCTCACTTGCCTACGGCTTACTGAGCTGGCAGGTGCTGCGTCAGGTGGCACGCCAATCACGCTCGCGTCTCGCCCAGACGCTTGCCAAATCGCAAGATCAGCGTGTATCGGCCGGCGTTGCCCCCGCCCTGCTGGGCTTTGCCATTGCGGTTCACGCGGCAGCACTGTATCTGGATATGTTTGGTGGCGGTACGGTCCGCTTTTCTTTTGCACTCACGGTGTCTGTCATTCTCTGGCTGGCGGTAGTCCTGCACGGCTTCGAAAGTCTGGCTCACCAGCAACGCGGCCTGCTCGCACTTATTATGCCAACTGCCTGTGCCGGCGTACTACTTCCGCTGATCTTTCCGGTTGAGCATCCGCTCGTCCACATTGACGCCTGGTTATTCCGTCTCCACTTCATTCTGGCCATGCTGGCTTATGGCGTTTTTCTGCTGGCCACCCTGCAAGCCTGCCTACTCTGGATTGCCGAGCGCGAACTACATGACCCTATCCGCCTAACCGCTGAACGACGCTTTCCGCCGCTGTTGCGCATGGAAAACCTGTTGTTCCGCATGTTGGCGATTGCATTCCTCTTGCTCACCGCTTCTCTGGCCACTGGCCTGCTTGTTTCGGAGCAACTGACCGGCACCTGGATTCGCGCCGATCACAAAACCATCTTTGCCTGCGTGTCCTGGCTCATCTTCGGTGCATTGCTGCTCGGCCGCAAACTGCGAGGCTGGCGCGGCAAAAAAGCAACTGCCTGGACAATTACCGGTTTTGTCATGTTATTGCTGGCCTATGTAGGCAGCCGTTTTGTGCTGGAAATTATTCTTAACCGGACCGCATGAGTACGCTAGCCCGCTCCCTGATCCAGAGCGGGCTAGCTCCCGAAGCTACCATTAGGCAATACGCCGTATTTGATGCTTTGCCCCTTACAGATCGATAAAGAATCTGGCGCAATGGACAACATGCAGAGAAAAGTGGCCGAAATTTACGAGCGCGAAGTTAACGACCGGGTCAATATGCTCAGCAGCTTGCTGGAGCCCCTGATGATGGTCGTCCTTAGAATTGTTTTCGGCGACATGGTCATTGCAATGCATCTACCGATCTTCCAACTAAGGAACGTCCTTAAAACGACGTACAGAAATCGGTCTGAGTCCGCTATAATCAAGGGTTTGGAACCTATCTGCCGCTTTGCGGCACACGAATGAAACGTTACTTCATTACCGGCCTGCTGATCTGGGCACCTCTGGGCATTACCCTCTGGGTACTCTCGTTCATCCTCGGCATGATGGATCAATCGATCATGCTGTTGCCCAACGAATGGCAACCACGCGCGCTCGTCGGCTTCAACATCCCTGGTGTTGGTGCCTTGATGACGCTGCTCGTCGTTTTTATTACAGGCCTTCTGACAGCCAACTTTATCGGCCAACGTCTCGTGCGCTGGTGGGAAGCCCTGCTCAACCGGATCCCGGTTGTTCGCTCGGTGTACCAGAGCGTCAAACAAATCTCGGACACAGTTTTTTCACCATCCGGCCAGGCCTTTCGTCAGGCTGTACTGGTGCAATACCCACGCTCGGGCAGCTGGACCATCGGTTTCCTGACCGGCACACCCGGTGGCGAAATTGCGGAGCATCTGGGCAACAACATGGTGAGCCTTTACGTGCCCACGACACCGAATCCGACTTCCGGCTTTTTCCTGATGGTGCCTAAAACCGATGTCGTTGAACTCGATATGTCCGTGGAAGACGCCCTGAAATATCTGATCTCCATGGGCGTCGTCGCACCTGTCGCCCCAAAAGCCACAGTAGCACTTGAACAACCCGATGCCGCCACTTACGTTGGCGACTGATTTCCACCCTGAAGAAAAGCAAGACATCTCATGCGTACTCATTACTGTAGCGACCTCAACCCTTCGCTGAACGAACAGATCGTCACCCTGTGCGGCTGGGCACACCGTCGTCGTGACCACGGTGGCGTTATTTTTATCGATCTGCGTGATCGCTCAGGCCTGGCACAGGTGGTTTGCGATCCGGATCGTGCCGATATGTTTGCCATTGCCGAATCGGTTCGCGGCGAGTTCTGCCTGAAAATCACCGGCAAGGTGCGTCCGCGTCCTGCTGGTACCGAAAACACCTCGCTGGCCTCCGGCGGCATTGAAGTCCTGTGCCATGAGATTGAAATACTCAACGCCTCTGTGACACCACCGTTCCAGGTGGATGAAGAACATCTATCAGAAACCGTTCGTCTGACACATCGTGTTATCGATCTGCGTCGTCCGGCCATGCAGAAGAATCTGCAACTGCGCTATCGCGTTGCCCGTGCATTCCGCCGCTACCTGGATGACAACGGCTTCATCGATATCGAAACACCAATGCTCACCAAGTCGACACCAGAAGGCGCCCGCGACTATCTGGTGCCATCGCGCGTACATGATGGCCAGTTCTTCGCGCTGCCGCAATCGCCACAGCTGTTCAAGCAGCTGCTGATGGTGGCCGGCTTCGACCGCTACTACCAGATCGTCAAATGTTTCCGTGACGAAGATCTGCGTGCAGACCGCCAACCCGAATTCACCCAGGTCGATATCGAAACCTCGTTCCTGAGCGAAGAAGAAATCATGGGCATGATGGAAGGCCTGATCCGTTACGTCTTCAAGGACGCCATGGATGTAGACCTGCCGAATCCATTCCCACGCATCACCTATGCAGAAGCAATGGCTCGCTTCGGTTCGGATAAGCCGGACATGCGTGTCACGCTGGAACTCACCGATGTCACCGATGCCGTTGCTGATGTAGCCTTTAAAGTATTCAGCGGCCCGGCAACCACCGGCGGCCGTGTTGCTGCCATGCGCATTCCGGGCGGCGCTTCGCTCTCACGTGGCGAAATCGACGAATACACCAAGTTTGTGGGTATCTACGGCGCTCGCGGTCTGGCCTATATCAAGGTGAACGATGCCAGCCAGATCAACGAAACTGGCCTGCAATCACCCATCGTCAAGAACCTGCATGAAACAGCGCTCAAAACGATTATCGAGCGCACTGGCGCACAAAGCGGCGACCTCATTTTCTTCGGCGCCGATAAGACCAAGGTTGTTAATGACGCCCTAGGTGCACTGCGCGTCAAGATCGGTCACGAAAAGAACTTCATGAACGGTACGGTTTGGGCACCGATCTGGGTCGTCGACTTCCCGATGTTCGAGTACGACGAAGATGACAAGCGCTGGAACGCCTGCCACCATCCGTTCACCAGCCCGAAAGATGAACACATCGGCCTGCTGGCCACCGACCCGGGCAAGTGCCTGGCCAAGGCCTACGATATTGCACTGAACGGTTGGGAAATCGGTGGCGGTTCAGTACGTATCCACCGTGCCGGTGTTCAGGAAATTGTATTCAAGGCCCTCGGCATCAATGAAGAAGAGCAGAAGCTCAAATTCGGCTTCCTGCTCGACGCACTGAAGTACGGCGCACCACCGCACGGCGGCCTAGCTTTTGGTCTGGATCGTATTGTCACCATGATGACGGGTGCCGAGTCGATCCGCGATGTGATCGCTTTCCCGAAAACACAGCGCGCCCAGTGTCTGCTCACCGACGCACCATCGCCGGTGGACGAGAAGCAACTGCGCGAACTGCATATCCGTCTACGCCAGCCTGCGCCGACTGAAGCCGCCAAAGCCCCACAAGGCTAACCAAAGGCCTGCGTGAATCCGGCTGCTTTTGCCCGCCTACTCGAAGACTTCGAGCGGGCGGGTGTTTACCATCTCACTCCGGGCGGCATGGACGCGCTGGTTGAGGCGTGCGCACACGCCGACCTGCAACTGATCCAGATCCCACTTAAAGAAACGCCACGTATAGCCGATGCACTGGCCATACTCACCAAAGCCACAGAATGTCCAGCGCATGAAGGTGCACACTTGGATGATCTGGCAGAGATGCTCAGCGATTTCTCCTGGTTACCCGCCAGCGGTTATGTCTTGCTTGTAGAAGACGCCGACAATCTGATCGCCTCCGAACCTACAGGCGTGCAAAAACTCCTGGAGGCCTTCCAGGCAGCCTGTCATCACTGGCAAGGGCAAGAGATCCCCTTCTGGGTATTTATCGGCCTACGCGGCGACGGCATCGCGCTGCTGCCCATGATTGGCTAACAACCAAATGACAGACTTCAAGCGACCCGAGTCTGTCCTGGTGGTGATTCACACCCCGGATCTACAGATCCTCCTCCTCGAACGCGCCAAGCATCCGGGTTTTTGGCAATCGGTGACCGGCAGTCGTGAACATGAGGAATCCTTTTCCGAAACAGCCTGTCGGGAAGTGGCTGAAGAAACAGGTCTGATCATCAACGAAGCGCAACTACGCGTCTGGCCCGGTGAAAACGTTTACGAAATCATGCCGGAGTGGCGACATCGATACGCCCCCGACGTGACCCATAACAAAGAGCGGGTGTTTTCTCTGTGTCTTCCGAGTGCCTGTGATATTAAACTTTCGCCCACGGAACACCGCGCCTGGCGTTGGGCGCCCACTCACGAAGCGGCCGCCGCCTGTTTTTCTGCCAGCAACCGGGATGCCATTCTGGCCCTGGAAATAATTCATGGGTAATACTGCTTTGAGATCATCGTCTTGATCGCTACAATCGCCGCCATTCACCTACTTTTTTCTGACCGACGGAACCGGATATGACCATCGCTCAACAGCACGAAAACATCGCACTCGAAGCCAAGGTACTTGCAGAAGCATTGCCTTACCTGAAGCGTTTTCATGGCAAGACCATCGTCGTGAAATACGGCGGCAATGCCATGACCGAAGAGCGCCTCAAGCAATCGTTTGCTAACGATGTGGTGCTACTCAAGCTGGTTGGTCTGAACCCGGTAGTTGTTCATGGCGGCGGCCCGCAAATCGAACAGATGCTCACCCAGGTTGGTAAAAAGGGCGAGTTCATTCAAGGCATGCGCGTCACCGACGCCGAAACCATGCGCATCGTGGAGATGGTGCTGGGCGGCGAAGTAAATAAGGACATCGTTGGCCTGATCAATCAGAACGGCGGCAAAGCCGTTGGCCTCACCGGCAAAGACGCCGGGCTTATCCGTGCTAAAAAGCTGATGCTACCGAAGCATGGCAGCCCCACCGAACTGCTAGACATCGGCCTAGTCGGCGACATTCAGCAAATCGATCCATCCATCGTTCACCATCTGGTATCCGGTGCTTTTATTCCAGTGATTGCGCCAATTGGTTATGGCCCCGATGGCGAAACTTACAACATCAACGCCGATGTGGTTGCTGGCAAGATGGCTGAAGTGCTCGGTGCAGAAAAGCTGGTGCTGCTGACCAATACGCCAGGCGTACTCGACAAAGAGGGCAATCTACTCACCGGTCTGACGCCACGGGATATCGATGACATGGTGGCAGATGGCACCTTGTCCGGTGGCATGCTACCCAAAATCTCTTCGGCGCTCGATGCAGCTCGGAACGGCGTTAAGGGTGTGCACATTATCGATGGCCGTGTGCCGCATGCGCTACTACTTGAGATTCTGACGCAGCATGGCGTTGGGACGATGATCAAATCTGCCTGAGTATTCGATGGCTAAAACCCCGGTGTGGGTGTTTGATCTTGACGACACCCTGCACCACGCCACACCGCATATCTTTCCGCACATCAATCGTGCGATGACGGATTATATCGAGCGACATCTGTCGCTCGATTACGCAGACGCTACGGCGCTCCGTCAGCATTACTGGCAACGCTATGGTGCAACGCTACTTGGCTTGATCCGGCATCACGGCGTTGACCCGCACCACTTTCTGGCCGAGACCCACAACTTCGAGAATCTCGGTTCGCTGATCATCACCGCACCGGCGCTCGCTAATACCCTGAAACAATTGCCCGGTCGCCGCATCATTTTTTCGAACGCGCCACGCACCTATACCCAAGAAGTTCTGGTGTTAACAGGTTTATTGCCGCTGTTCGATGCGATCTACACCGTTGAGTCCTTCGACTTTCAACCCAAGCCGCTGCGTAGTGGGTTTCTGAAGCTGCTGCGCAAAGAACGCATTCAAGCCTCTCAGGCCATCATGATAGAAGACAGTCTACCCAATCTGGTGATGGCCAAGCGTCTGGGCATGCATACCTTGTGGGTAACCCGATCCCTGCGCAACAGCCCATGGGTAGACCACAAGCTGCGAAGCATCACGGATCTACGTCACTTGGCAGATTGGAGCCAACGCGCTACCTGTGGCGCAAAGTAAGTCAGGATCATATCGGCACCGGCACGCTTGAAACCGAGCATGCTTTCCATGACCACCTTCTGCTCATCCAGCCAGCCATTCTGTGCGGCTGCCTTGAGCATGGCGTACTCACCGCTCACCTGATAAACCGCTGTCGGACGTGCAAACTTATCTTTAATCCGGCGCACGATATCCAGGTACGGCATACCCGGTTTGATCATCACAATATCTGCACCCTCGGCCAGGTCCAGCGCAACCTCATGCAGCGCCTCGTTGCTATTTGCCGGATCCATCTGATAGGTCATCTTATTGCTCTTACCCAGTTGCCCCGCCGAGCCAACCGCGTCACGGAATGGGCCATAAAAGGCAGAGGCATACTTGGCGCTATACGCCATGATGCGGGTATTCACATGACCCGCGGCTTCTAGCGCCGCACGGATACGGCCAATGCGGCCATCCATCATGTCGGAAGGCGCCACCATATCAACACCGGCGGCGGCCTGCATGACCGCCTGCTTCACCAGCATATCTAACGTCACATCGTTGAGCACATAACCATCTGCATCAATGATGCCGTCCTGACCATGCGAAGTATAAGGATCCAACGCGACATCGGTAATCACGGCCAGTTCAGGGAAGCGCTCTTTAATCGCTTTCACCACGCGCGGTACCAACCCATCAGGGTTTGCCGCTTCTGCGCCATCCAGCGTTTTAAGTGACACATCGATCACAGGGAAAAGAGCTATAGCAGGTATGCCCAGCGCAACAACTTCTTCCAGGTGCGCAATCAGTGTATCGGGCGAATAACGATGCACGCCCGGCATGGATGCCACGGCCTCTTGCACACCCGTGCCTTCGCGCACAAAAACCGGATAAATCAGATCATCGACGGTCAGTTGATGCTCGCGCACCAGGCGGCGCGTTGCTTCGTCCGCCCGCACGCGGCGTGGGCGCACCAGAGGGAAACCGGAATTAATTGCCATCGTTTTCTTCCACTTGAGATACCGCAGGCTGCGCAGCTTTGCCCGCATCATTAGCTGGATTTTCGCACAGGCCGAGCCATTGCTTCAGCACGGTTGCGGCCTCGGCAACGCCTGTGCGTTTAAGGCTGGAAAACAACTGTACGCTAACCGGACAACCCAGATCAGCCATATCGGCCTTAACCTGGCCCAAGATTTTGGTCTGCTCCTGTCGGCTCAATTTATCGGCTTTTGACAGCAACACATGAACCGGTCGCCCGGTCGGAGCAAACCATTCCAGCATCTGCCAATCCATCTCGGTGAGCGGTCGGCGGCTGTCCATAATGACAACAAGCCCTTTGAGTTGTTCGCGGGTCTGCAGATAAGGGCCGAGCAGTGTATCCCACTGCTTGCGCACATCTTCTGGCACCTTGGCAAAGCCATAACCCGGTAAATCCACGAAATACCGATCAGGTGCCACCGAGAAATAATTCAAATGCTGGGTACGACCCGGCGTTTTGGACACATAAGCCAAACGGGTTTTACCGGCCAAGGTATTAATTGCCGATGACTTACCGGCATTGGAACGGCCAACAAAGGCGACTTCGGCAACGGCATCGCCGGGCGTATCACGCAAACGAGCCACCGTTGTTAAGAACTCGGTCCGCGGGAACGGGTGCGCGTGCCCTGGGTTTTTAGGCGGCACAACGACCGGATTGGCCGATTTTTCGGTTCTTTTAGCTGACTCTGCCTTTTTTTTAGGCAACGCCTTCTCGCCAACTTTGGCAGCGGCTTTTACGGCATTTTTAGCAGGAGATTTCAAAGTTTGGGAATTAGACACAGTACGCCTCGTTCAGGTTGTATTAGAATAACAGCCTTAACCGACTAATTACCCTGCGGTTCTCAAGGAATCGCATTCTTCCTATAGGAGTGTGGACATGATTCGTGCTGTCGCATTCGCCCTGATGTGCTTCGTCAGTGCCCTGTCACTGGCTGCTGAGCCTGCTGCCCCTGCAGCTACCCCGGCAGCCGCCGATGCTTCTGCTATCGCCAAAAACGTGTGTGCTGCTTGCCACGGTGCTGACGGCAACAGCAGTATTCCGGCCAACCCGAACCTGGCTGGTCAGCATGCTTCTTATCTGCTCAAGCAACTGAACAACTTCAAAGCTTCTGCTGATGGCAAGCCTGCACTGCGTCAGAATGCTGTCATGAATGGTATGGCTGCACCGCTGTCAGAAGCCGAAATCAAGTCTCTGGCTCAATACTTCTCCAAGCAAACGCTGAAGCCTGACGTTGCCAAAGATGACAAACTGGTTACCCAGGGTCGCAAACTATGGCGCGCTGGCGATATGAAGAAGGGCATTCCGGCCTGTGCTGGTTGCCACGGTGTTGCTGGTGCCGGCCTGCCTGCACAGTACCCAACACTGGCTGGTCAGCATCCGGACTACGTGATTGCCCAGCTCAAGCAGTTCCGCGAAGGCACCCGTGCCAACGATCCTGAAGGCGTCATGCGTACCATCGCCGCCAAGATGTCGGATCCGCAAATGGCTGCCGTTGCTGAATACGCCGCCGGTCTGCGTTAATTAATACCGGCTCCGGCCAACGAGAAGGGCAGCGAGTTCGCTGCCCTTTTTTATTGCCTTGCGTTTAGTGCGCGTTCAATAAATCCAATTCAGCACAATCAAACCCGGCAGCAAGCCTTGCGGCTTCGTTGAGCGGTGGCCTGGGCCACGGCGCTTCATAGGTCGCAATCAATGACTGATAAGTCTCCGATGCCTGCAGGTCTTTCGCCTCACAAAGTTTCTTGAACCAGAAGTCACCAAGCGCCACATGCCGTACTTCATCACGCGCGATAACGGATAGCGCGCGCAATGTTGGCTTATCGCCAATACCCTGAAAGGCTCTGAAAATCGGTGGCATTGCATCCAATCCCCTGGCTTCCATCAACCGCGGCACCAGCGCCATGCGCGCTAACACGTCCCCCGCCGTTTCTTCTGCTAGGTTCCAGAGCCCGGCATGTGCCGGCAAACCACCATAAGCAACACCCAGCGTCTGTAACCGGTCTGCGATCAGCCTGAAGTGATAAGACTCTTCAATCGCAACACCCATCCAGTCCCGGATGAATAACGCGCCAAGATCTTTAAAGCGCCAGGCTGCATCCAGCGCGAGATTAATAGCATTAAATTCGATATGGGCGATGGCATGCAATAACGCTGCTCGTCCTGCTTTATCAACCGCCTTGCGGAAGGGCAAGGACTCAGGCGACACACAGATAGGCTGCTCGGGTCGGCCAACATAGGCACACGCGGGCACTACTGCCTGTTCGTTCGCTCTTATCTTGTGACCCAATGACAGATCCAGATAAACCGGTATCAAATCATCGACTGCCTGACATTTCTCTGCCGTGCTTGATGCACGCCAGGCGGCCTCAAGTTTTACCCAGAGATCAGACATTAGCGTGATGGGCGATCAGGCCTGGGCATAAAGTTAACCACCGAACGACCATCTTCATGCTGCTTTGGCGCCATCTTCCAGGCGTGCCCCTGAACCAGTTCAAAGGTCAACGGGTAGCGCCCTTCCGCATCACGAGGCCATTGCGTAATCGCCTGTTGCCAAAAGCGCTTTGTCGTGAGGCCGTGCGCTGAAAAACACGTTGCCGCGCTAGAACCCATGGCTTTCAATTCGCGCAATGCTTGCCAGGGGTCGGTATACGTCAGCGTGAGCGTTTCCATATCCATGACCGGATCAGAAAAGCCCCCGTGCACCAGCATGTCACCTACATCATGCATATCGGTAAACGACAGCGTGCGATCAACAGATCCGGGAACTGCCAGCTGCGTTGCCAGACGCAATTCTTTCAGCGTGTCCGGTCCGAATAAACTGAACATTAATAACCCACCGACCTGCAAGACCCGATTGAGTTCCTTAAAGGTCTCCGGCAAATCATCCAGCCAATGCAAAGCAGCGTTAGACCAGACCAGATCCATGCTTTGGCCTGCAACCGGCAACGCATTGAGATCGGCACACACACGTTGTGATCTTGCGTTTCTACCCTGATTGAGTAAGCGCCGGAAAAACCCCGTGGCGGCCAAATCAGTACGATGCCCCGCTGTCAGCATGTCCTGACTGCTGTCTACACCAATCCATTGTGCTTCAGGATAACGATGGTTCAGCATCGGACGATCTGCCCCTAAGCCACACCCTGCATCCAGAATCTGCTTGGGTGTAATGCGCACCATATCGAGGCGCTCACCCATACGGCGTGCCATTTCCCGATACAGAAAGTCATTGCCGCTGAAACCGGGTGCCGATCGATCAAAGGCACGACGAATCCGGGAACGCCGGAAACGGGGTGCCTCCCCCGCTGGCATCAGACGCCCTTCAAGCCCAACGTGGCAAACAGTTTCTGATCACGTGATGTGTCAGGGTTGCCCGTAGTGAGCAGTTGCTCGCCGTAAAAAATCGAATTGGCACCGGCAAAGAAGCACAAAGCCTGCAGCTCATCCGACATTTCCTGACGGCCTGCGGACAGGCGCACCCAGGAAGTCGGCATCGTGATGCGAGCAGCCGCAATCATGCGCACGAATTCGATGCCATCGACCGGGTCAACGCCCGCCATTGGCGTACCGGGAATCGGCACCAGATTATTGATCGGCACAGAGTCCGGTACCGGATCCAGATTGGCCAACTGCGCAATCAATGCTGCACGATTCTTGCGGTTTTCACCCATGCCGACGATACCGCCGGAACACACGTGAATGCCTGCCTGACGCACCTGATCCAGCGTATCAAGGCGATCTTCATGCGTATGCGTACTAATCACCTCGCCGTAAAACTCGGCATCCGTATCCAGATTGTGGTTGTAGTAATCCAACCCTGCTGTTGCCAGCTTTTCTGCCTGCCCCGGCTTGAGCATACCCAGGGTGACACAGGTCTCCAGACCCAGCGCTTTCACTTCCTGCACCATGTCGACGACCTTATCAAGGTCTTTATCTTTCGGACCGCGCCAAGCAGCACCCATGCAGAAGCGGGACGAGCCAGCCGCTTTCGCAGCCTTAGCAGCAGCAATCACATCGTCTGTGGACAACAACGCTTCGCGTTCCAGGTTGGTGTCGTAACGCGCCGATTGCGAGCAATAGCCACAATCCTCAGAGCAACCACCCGTCTTGATCGAAAGCAGGGTCGAACGCTGCACGGCATTTTCATCAAAGTGTTCGGCGTGCACGGCATGTGCCTTAGCCAGCAATGCCATGAACGGCATTTCAACCAATTCCAGCACGGCTTCGGTAGACCAGCGACCCGTTCCACGTGTTGACGCTTCGGCGCCATTTTTCTTTTGACGTGGCGGAACAAAATTCAGGGGGATATTCTCTGTTTGCATAGGAAACCTCCCAAATGGAGGTAGATTGCTTAGTAAAGGCATAATTATGCCCGAAGCACCCGAAACTAGCCTCATCGACCAGAAATACTGCCTTGAACCAAGCCCCATTACACCGCACCAGGAATCTGCCACTGCTGCAGCGCTTACGCCATGCATTCCTTCATGCAGGCGCCAGCCATATGGATGTTGGTGTTCTTGCCCGAACACCCGAACCGGGCCATGCCCATTAAGACTTTATGAACACCACACCACGCCGCCCGGCCATTGTTCTGGTTCATCCAGAAATCCCGCCCAACACCGGCAATCTGATCCGGGTATCCGCAGCAACCGGTTTCGAACTACACCTGGTACGCCCGCTCGGGTTTGATGTGGATGATCGTTCGCTGCGCCGTGCTGGTCTGGATTATCACGACCAGGCTTTCCTGCAAGTGCACGATGACTGGGCATCCTGCATCGCCAAACTTACTGACCATGCGGCCACTGGGTCTCATCGACGCTTTTTTGCCATGACGACCAAAGGCAGCCGCCCTTATCATGCTGTGACATTTCAGCCAGATGACGTCATCGTACTCGGCTGTGAAACGAAGGGCCTGCCCCCGGAAATTCTTGCGACGTTCGACAATGATCACCGTTTACGCATTCCCATGCGACCCGACATCCGCAGCCTGAATCTGGCGAACTCGGCTTCAATCGTCGCATTTGAAATGTGGCGCCAGAACGGTTTTGTCGGCGCCGTATAAAAGCTTAGACGTCCGTTATTCCGGGCGCTGTGCGCGACTCATAAGCTGTGTCACTGCATCTTTGGCGGCGAGCTCGCCGGCAATCACTGCGGCCACAGCGCGTGCAATCGGCATTTCTACCGGTAGATTCACGGATAAGCGCGCTACTTCACGTGCCGTCCCCACACCTTCGGCCACATGACCCAATGCGTCCAACGTTTCCTGTAGCGTTTTGCCTGCACCCAATGCCAATCCCACCTGACGGTTACGTGACAAGTCACCCGTGCATGTCAGAATCAAATCGCCTAAACCCGCGAGACCTGTCAGCGTTTCACGATGACCGCCCAGCCGTTCACATAGCCGGCCGATTTCAGCCAGCCCTCGCGTCATCAAGGCCGCACGCGCGTTGTGCCCCAGAGATAAGCCATCTGAAATGCCGGTGGCAATTGCCAATACATTCTTAACCGCGCCACCGACTTCAACGCCTACCACATCACCTGATGCATAAAGGCGCAGATTCGATGTGTGCAGCCAATCAGCCAGTTGCTCAGCAAGAGCCAGATTAGCGGAACCTAGCGTTACGGCGGTTGGCAAACCCTTGGCCACTTCCTGGGCAAAGCTTGGGCCAGACAAAGCGGCTGCAGGCACATCATCCAGCACCTCACGCACGACCTGGTGCGGCAGAAGGCCTGTTTGCGGTTCAAACCCTTTACAGACCCAGACCAATGGCGGCAGCGCTTTGCCGGCATACAGGTTTTGCAACGTCTGTAGCGTGCTACGTAATGCCGCTACCGGCGTCGCCAGCACCAGCACATCCGAACCCTGCAGTGCAGCCAAATCGTTTGTGGCTTTTAATGCCTCCGGCAGCAGAATATCTGGCAGAAAACGGCTGTTGATATGCGTGGCATTAATACTCTCGACTACCTCAGGTTCGCGCGCCCAGATGGTGACCTGATGACGCTGTGCCCAATTGGCAGCCAGCGCAGTCCCCCAGGCGCCAGCGGCAATAACGCCAATCTGGCGTTGCTTTTCAGTAGCCTGGTTCATGCGCGTTCCCGTTTATCGAGTTACTGAACAGTAGCGGGTGCTTCAACTTCGCTGGTAGCAGCCTGTTGATCTGCTTCGGCCATGGCATCAAAGTTAACCGGCTGCAGTACTACTGGCGGAAAGCCCGCACGGGTAGAGGCATCCGATACGGCTTCACGAGCGTAAGGGAACAGCACGTTCGGAATGGCCGAACCCAGGAATGGGCGCAGCGCTTCTTCAGGGATACCCGCTACGCGGAAAATGCCTGCCTGTTGCATCTCGATCAGGAAATACACTTTGTTCTCGGCCTTGGCCGTTACTGTGACCTGAAGAATGCCTTCAAAAACATCCTCGCCCAGCTGGGTAAACGCCGTCTTGAACTGAACGCCCACTTCCGGTGCCTGCTGTTGCAGAAATACTTCGGCGCCACCCGGTACTTCGAGCGACATGTCGCGCACGTACAGCTTTTCGATGGCAAACATCGGCTGTGTGGCGGCTGGTTGCTCAGTTGCTTGGGCTTCGTTGTTTTGTTCTTGATCGGCCATGATGAAAATCCTTGTAGGTAAATTTAGAAGTTATTTAAGAAGCGGATCAAGGCCGCCTGCACGATCCAGGGCTGCCAGATCATCAAAGCCACCCACGTGGGTGTCGCCAATATAAATCTGCGGTACTGTGCGGCGATTGGTACGCGCCATCATCTTTTCGCGCTCTTCTGGATTCAGATCGATCCGGATTTTTTCGATGTCGGTCACACCCTTACTGCTCAGGAGCTGCTCAGCCCGAACGCAATAGGGACAAACCGCCGTGGAATACATCAATACCTTAGGCATAGCGAATCTTAAGCCTTGGCAGGGGCTTTGCCCCGTTTGAGTGGCAGCCCGGCCTTTTCCCAGCCCTGAATGCCGCCTTCAATCTGACAGACATTCTCGAACCCAGCTTTGCTCAGCAAACGGCAGGCAGCGGCAGAGCGCTGGCCGGCGGCGCAAACCACCACAACCGGCTTCTTGCGGTATTTTTCCAGCTTAGCTAGCTGGTTAGGCAATTCTTTCAGCGGGATAAACTGGCTGCCTTGAATGTGTTCCACAGCCACTTCGTGCTCTTCACGCACATCCACCAGGACGCCGCCTTCCTTATCCGTGAGGGCAATGGCGACCTGAGGCGATACGGCTTTACCACCGGGTTGAACTACCTGACGGACCAGAAGCGCGCCCGAAATCAACGCAATTGCCAAAAGGCCAAGATTCACAGGCTGAAGAAAGAAATCCATGTTTTTTCCAGAAAATACAAAGTCAAAGGCTTGGCAGCTAGAGTCAGCGCCTCCGGCATTATAGAATAGCGGACTGATTCATTTATACCGGATGAATGGAATTATCCTTATGAAAAAAATTGTGCTGCTGCGCCACGGCGAATCTTCGTGGAATAAAGAGAACCGTTTCACAGGTTGGACCGATGTCGACCTGACTGAAAAGGGTGTAGAAGAAGCCCGCCAGGCGGGTCGCCTGATGAAAGAAGCTGGCTTTGAATTTGATCAGGCCTATTCATCCGTGCTCAAGCGCGCCATGCGCACGCTCTGGCTCTCTCTGGAAGAGATGGATCGCCTGTGGATCCCGATCCAGCGTAGCTGGCGTCTGAACGAGCGTCACTATGGCGCCCTGCAAGGCCTGAATAAGGCAGAAACTGCGGCCAAATACGGTGATGACCAGGTGCTGGTCTGGCGTCGTAGCTATGACACCCCGCCGCCTGCACTGGGCTTTGACGACCCACGTCACCCACGTTTTGATGCACGTTATGGCGAAGCTTTCTCGGGCTTGTCCGAAAAAGAACTGCCAATGACCGAATGCTTGAAGGACACCGTCGCCCGCTTTGTTCCGTTCTGGGAAGGCACTATCGCCCCAGCGGTTAAAGCTGGCAAGAGCGTTATCGTGGCCGCCCACGGCAACTCGATCCGTGCACTGGTTAAGTATCTGGACAACATTTCCGATGCTGACATCGTTGAGCTGAATATTCCAACGGGTATCCCGCTGGTTTATGAGCTGGATGACGAAACCCTCAAGCCAATCCGTAGCTATTACCTGGGCGACCAGGAAGCGGCTGCCGCTGCCGCTGCGGCCGTTGCACAGCAAGCTGCCAAAAAATAATCGCCGTCTCGAGACGACAGGAACCCCACCATGCCAAGCCAGACCCCACCGACCGAATCAACGCCCAAACAGGCCAAGCCCAAATGGATGCGTACGGCCAGTGTCGGTCTTGCCGGTGTGGTGGCCGGTATCCTGATTGCACTGCAACTCCCAGCTTTTGCTGAAAAAGCGGCAACACCAAGTCAATCAACGGCTGGATTACCCATCCAAGATCTGCGTACCTTTGCCGAAGTCTTTAATGCCATCAAGCAAGGTTATGTCGAACCAGTTGAAGACAAAAAGCTCATCAACAACGCTATCTCAGGGATGGTGTCCAATCTGGACCCGCATTCCACGTACCTAGATGCAGAAGCGTTCAAAGAGCTTCAAGTCGGCACCCACGGTGAATTCGGGGGGCTCGGTATTGAAGTGGGCATGGAAGATGGCTTCGTCAAAGTCATCGCACCTATTGAAGATACCCCAGCCGCCCGCGCCGGTTTGAAGACAGGTGATCTAATCGTCAAGATCGATGACACTTCGGTCAAAGGCCTGACGCTCAACGAAGCCGTTAAAAAGCTGCGCGGCAAACCAAAGACGCAGGTCACCCTAACCATTGCCCGCAAAGGCATGACCAAGCCGCTGATTGTTACGCTCACCCGTGAAGTCATCAAGGTACAGTCAGTCAAATTCAAGATGCTGGAATCGGGTTATGGCTACGTACGTATTACCCAGTTCCAAGAAAACACCACGAGTGCACTGGTCGCTGCCGTTAACCAACTTTACAAGAATGGCCCGCTCAAAGGCCTGATTCTTGATCTGCGTAACGACCCAGGCGGCCTGCTCAATGCTGCCGTGGGTGTTTCTGCCGTCTTCCTGCCGGCCGACGAACTGGTGGTCTCTACCGATGGCCGCGCGCCGGATGCCAAGCACAAGTTCTATGCCAAACCAGAGGACTACCAGCATGGCCGCGAAGACGAACTGCGCAACTTACCCAACGGCATTAAAACCGTACCGATGATCGTACTGGTCAATGGCGGTTCGGCCTCAGCTTCTGAAATTGTGGCCGGCGCTTTGCAAGACTACAAACGCGCTACCGTACTCGGCACCCAGACCTTCGGTAAGGGCTCGGTACAAACCGTGTTGCCGCTACCAGGCAATACCGCCATTAAGATCACTACGGCACGCTATTACACGCCTAACGGTCGCTCTATCCAGGCCAAGGGTATCGAACCCGATGTGGAAGTTGAAGAAACTCCCGGCGCCAAGAAAAATGGCCTCCGCGAAGCCGATCTGGGTGGTCACCTGATCAACGAAAACGACAAGTCGGCCAAAGAAAGCAAGCCGGAAACTGACAAAGCCAATGGCAAGAATGGCAAAAACGGTAACAAGGATGATGACACTGACCCGGGTCTGGCCATTGCCGACTACACAACGGCCAAGGATCGTCAGTTCGTTGAAGCCATCAAGCGCCTTGGCGGCAAGCCGCCTGCGCCGGTTAGCAAAGACGCCAAAGCTAACGCTGATGATGCTGCCGTTACCGACAAGTCTGCAAAACCTGCCCAGTAATTGGTGATGAACGACCAACAGCTGCTGCGCTATAGCCGGCATATTCTGGTCGATGAAATCGGAATCGAAGGCCAGGAGAAGCTCCTGGCCAGCCATGCACTCATTATCGGCGCAGGCGGCTTAGGGTCTCCTGCAGCACTGTACTTAGCCAGCGCCGGCGTTGGCATCCTCAGCATTGCCGATGGCGACACCGTAGAGCTCAGCAATCTGCAGCGCCAGATCCTGCACACCGAAGCCCGTATCGGCCAACAAAAAACGCAAAGTGCACAGACGGCGCTACACGGCGTCAACCCGGATTGCCGGGTGTTGCCAATGCCACGTCTAGAAAACGCTGCATTAGAAGACGCAGTCGCCAAAGCCGATGTCGTACTCGATTGCAGCGACAACTTCACAACGCGTTACGCGCTTAATCGCGCCTGCCTTGCCGCTAAAAAACCGTTGATCTCCGGTGCGGCCATCAAACTTACCGGCCAGCTCTTTGTGATGGATCCGCGCCAACCCAATGCATCCTGCTATGCCTGCCTGTACCCGGAAGATAGCGCGGACGAAGACCTACGCTGCGCCACTACCGGCATCCTCGCGCCACTCACCGGCGTTATCGGTTGCATGCAGGCTATTGAGACCATCAAACTACTTGCAGGTTTCGGCACGCCCGCCACAGGATTGCTGCAACGTTACGATGTACTCACTGGACTTTGGTATTCGAGCAAAGTCCTGAAAGATACTCATTGCACCTGTTGTCACTGAGATGACCATGACGCCTGAACTCACAGCCCTACTCGCCGAACTTGAAACCTTTGGAGGCGAAAACGATCGCACCCATCAAGAACGCCCCAAACGCATGCTGAACATCACGCGTGACACAGGGGAGTTTCTGGCGGTACTGACGCACGCGACACGCGCCAAAAACATTCTTGAGATCGGCACCTCAAATGGCTATTCCACGCTGTGGCTGGCTAACGCCGCGCAGCAGATTGGCGGCCGTATCACCACGGTGGAATATGCCGAATACAAAGTGGCCTTGGCGGCAAAAAACTTCGAACGGGCCAAGCTGGTAGACTACATTACCCAACAACATTGTGAAGCCGGTGCATTTTTGGCAACGACCCCGGCAGGGTCCGTTGATTTGCTCTTTTTGGATTCTGAGCGCAGCGAGTATGTGGGTTGGTGGCCCGCGATTAAACGGGCGATCCGACCTGGTGGGTTGTTGGTTGTAGATAACGCCACATCACACGCTGCTGAAATGGCACCATTTATGGAATTAATCTCCGCCGATGCGGCATTTATGACCAGCCTGGTACCTGTAGGAAACGGGGAGTTTTTAGCGGTTAGGCAAGGGTCGCAATAAGCCGCAGGTTCGTGCCGATCATCCGTATATCCTGAAACTTCAATTCAGCTTTCTGCTTCAGACTGACAAAGTTCAGATCGTCGAACCAGCCGCGCGCATCACTCCCCAACAGGGTCGGTGCCATATAGAGCAGCAACTCATCTACCAGCCCCGCTTTGAGAAAAACACCACTCAACCGGGAACCTGCTTCAACGTGTACTTCGTTGACGCCACGTTGCCCCAAATGCCGCAGCAACCCTTCCAGATCGACACGCCCCTCTGCATTAGGCAGCACAACGATTTCTGCACCCGCTGCTTTTAAAGCGGCTGCTTTTATCGGGTCGATTGAAGCTGTTGCGATGAGGCAACCACCTTGCAAAATCTTGGCGCTGATTGGCGTACGCAAATGACTATCAACCACCACCCGCAATGGCGCTATTAATTCGACGGGCTGACCGGAGGATTGGCCAATCGGCGTTTCGACATCACGTACCGTTAGCAGAGGATCATCTACGACTACAGTACCAACACCGGTGATGATGGCTTGTGCCCGTGCGCGGAAACGATGGCCATCGGCACGCGCCTCAGAGCCGGTAATCCACTGACTTTGTCCATTGGCCAGCGCACTGCGGCCATCAAGACTGCCCGCCATTTTGAGGCGCGCCCAGGGCAAGCCCTGGCGCATACGTTTTACAAAACCCACATTCAGCGCCTCTGCCTCGACTGCCATCAATGGGGCAGCAACCGCAATGCCAGCAACCTGAAGCAACGCAAAGCCTTTGCCTGCCACCAGTGGATTAGGGTCTTCCATAGCGGCCACGACACGGCTCACACCGGCTTTAATCAATGCCTCGGCACAGGGGGGGGTTTTGCCATGATGCGCACAAGGCTCGAGCGTCACATAAGCGGTAGCGCCCTTCACGTCCTGCCCACGGTGCTCCGCATCGCGCATCGCCATAACTTCCGCGTGGCCTTCGCCTGCCCGCTCATGCCAACCTTCACCGATCACCTGGTTATCTTTAACCAACACACAGCCTACACGCGGATTAACCCCGGTGGTGTACAGCCCCTTTGCCGCCAACTGCAATGCACGTGCCATCCAGGCGCTATCAGCGGCGTTGGTTGTATGAATTGTTGGTTCGGGCATAACCCGTTTCTTTGCTGCGTCGGTCAGACGACCGGCGAGATCTCGCGAATGACTTCGGAGAATTCATCAATATCGGTGAAGTTGCGATACACCGAAGCGAAGCGCACGTAGGCGACTTTATCGAGCTTCTTGAGTTCACGCATCACCAACTCACCGACTTGCTGCGAGGTGACTTCACGCTCGCCCAATGCCAGCAGCTTCTCTTCAATACGCGATACAGCGGAATCGATGGCCTCGGCGGTTACCGGGCGCTTGCGCAAGGCCAGCTGCAACGATGCGGCTAGCTTATCGTGGCTAAATTCAGTGCGCGAGCCATTCCGTTTAACAATAAACGGAAACTGGATTTCAGCCTGTTCATGCGTGGTGAACCGCTTTTCACATTGACCACATCGACGACGACGGCGGACGATGTGACCCTCTTCCGATTCGCGCGTTTCAATAACGGTCGTACCGTCCGCGCTACAGAAAGGGCACTTCATCGCACCGCGTCCTTTTTCAACGACTCCGGCTTACTTGCCGTAAACCGGGAACTGCTTGCAGAGTGCCGATACCTGTTCACGCACCTTGGCCAGTACGGCCTCATCATTCGGTGCATCCAGCACGTCGGCAATCAGGTGAGCAATTTGCTCGGCTTCGATCTCGGTGAAACCACGCGTTGTCATGGCTGGCGAACCGATACGGATACCCGAAGTCACGAAAGGCTTCTGCGGGTCATTCGGGATGCCGTTCTTGTTAACGGTGATGTGCGCACGACCCAGAGCGGCTTCAGCTTCTTTACCGGTGATGTTCTTGTTGCGCAGGTCGAGCAGGAATACGTGGCTCTCGGTGCGACCCGAAACCACGCGCAGACCACGCTCTTCACCCAGCACACGTGCCATAACACGCGCATTGTTCAGCACTTGTTCCTGATAATCCTTGAAGCCTTGCGTTGCCGCTTCCTTGAAGGCCGTTGCCTTGGCAGCGATCACGTGCATCAGCGGGCCGCCTTGCAGGCCCGGGAAGATGGCCGAATTAATGGCCTTCTCGTGTTCAGCTTTCATCAGGATGACACCACCACGTGGACCGCGCAGCGTCTTGTGTGTTGTTGTGGTAACCACATCAGCGTGCGGTACCGGATTCGGGTAATAGCCAGCAGCGATCAGACCAGCGTAGTGGGCCATATCAACCCACATGATGGCGCCAACTTCTTTGGCGATCTTGGCGAAGCGTTCGAAGTCGATACGCAGGGCGTAAGCCGAGGCACCGGCAACGATGATCTTTGGCTTGTGCTCACGCGCCAGCTTTTCAACCTGGTCGTAATCAATCTCTTCTTTGGCGTTGAGGCCGTACGAAACGACGTTGAACCACTTGCCCGACATGTTGAGCGGCATACCGTGGGTGAGGTGGCCGCCTTCGGCCAGGCTCATGCCCATAATGGTGTCGCCCGGTTTGGCAAAGGCCATCAGTACAGCCTGGTTGGCTTGCGAACCCGAGTTTGGTTGCACGTTGGCAGCGTCTGCGCCAAACAGCGCTTTCAGACGATCAATCGCGATCTGTTCGACCACGTCGACGTGTTCACAACCGCCGTAATAGCGCTTACCCGGATAGCCTTCTGCGTACTTGTTGGTGAGCTGCGAGCCCTGCGCCTGCATAACGGCGTAGGAAACGTAGTTTTCCGAGGCGATCAGTTCGATGTGATCTTCCTGGCGGCGGTCTTCCGCCTGAATGGCTTGCCAGAGTTCGGGATCAACTTGCTGCAGGGTGTCGCGGGCTGAGAACATAATAAACCTCGGGATTCGATCAAAATCGGACAAAACAGAAATCTGCGGCCCCGGCAATCGCCGATCAGGGCCAAGGCCGTAATTTTACAGGATTTCGTCGCGGCTGGCGTCTGAAAGGTGCTCGGTTTCGCCCCAGGCCACCATTGTCCAGCGCAAACCCTGGTCTGCCGCCTCAATATCTAGCCAATTCAGGCCGGCATTCGGAATTGGCGCATCCCTTGGCCCCGTCAGCCTGCGTCCCATGGCCCGGCGGTACAGAATGTCCAGAACGCCGCCATGCGTCACGATCACCACTGCCTGATCCGGATATTCCCGCACCAGATCAGCCAGAAATGCTTCGATACGGGCCTGCATCTCCTGCAATGGCTCGGCAGCGCCCGGGGCTGCTTCTAGATCATCACGCGCCACGAGTGCTGCGTAGGCAGACGGATCTCCGGCTTCAGCCTCCGTGGGGGTCTGGCCTTCAAATTGCCCATAATGCCGTTCACGCAAGGCCGCATTTGCCACCACTGGCATACCCAAGGCCTGCCCTACGGCATCTGCTGTTTGCCGGGCGCGAATCAGATCACTGCTGACAATGGCTGCAAACGGGGTTTGCTGATGACGCTGCTGCAGATAGCGGCCTGCCGCATCGGCCTGCGCCAAACCTAAGGCATTAAGCGGAATGTCCTGATGCCCCTGCAACCGACAATCCGCATTCCAGGCGGTTTCTCCGTGACGGATGACGCAACAACGCATCAGACGCCCGCTACCATCATCCGGTCGAGCAGAATGGCACCAGATTGTTTAGCACTGCGACTCAACCGGTCTTCGGCAATGGCCACAATGCCCTGCATCATGTCCTTGAGGTTGCCAGCAATGGTGATCTCTTCCACCGGATAGGCAATTTCACCGTTTTCAATCCAGAAGCCAGCCGCGCCCCGGGAGTAATCCCCGTTCACGTAATTAACGCCCTGCCCCAGCAGCTCGGTGACCAATAGGCCAGTGCCCATGGTCTTCATCAAGGACTTGAGATCCTGATGCGCAGCACGGGTATCACGCAAGAAAAGGTTGTGGCTGCCGCCACCATTGGCTGTGGGTGCCATGCCCAGTTTACGTGCGCTATAAACCGATAGGAAATAACCTTCAAGCACACCAGCACGCACAACATCGCGGTCGCGCGTTGCAAGGCCATCACCATCGAATGGCGCGCTGGATTGGCCGCCACGCAAAAGCGGGCGTTCTTCAAGCACCACGAATTCAGGCAGAATCTTTGTACCTAAAGCATCTTCCAGAAAAGAGCTCTTCCGGTACAACGCACCGCCGGAGGCCGCATGGACTAGGCTGCCCACAATGGTCGAGGCAATCGGCGCTTCAAAAATCACGGGCACTTCACCCGTGGGACACTGACGACCGCCCAAGCGCGCAACCGCCCGCTTTGCAGCTTTCAGGCCAATCTCAGCCGCTGGCGGAAATTGGGTTGCAGCACGTACTGACTCATACCAGTCATCACGCTGCATACCGCTTTCGTCTGCCGCGATTAAAGCGCAGCCCATGCTGTGTCGGCTGGTCGGATAGCCGCCCAGAAAGCCAAGGCTATTGGCCATGATGAAATGACCCTGATGCGTCGACACCGAAGCGCCTTCGGAGTTCTGAATGGCTTGGGAATAAGCCAAGCCGGCGGCCTCACATTCGCGGGCCAGATTAACTGCGGTTTCTACCGATGGCGTCCATGGATGAAACAGATCCAGATCAGGCACCGGGCCGAGCATTAACTGCTCAACGTCCGGCAAACCCGCACATGGGTCTTCTGCCGTAAAGCGGGCAATATCGAGCGCGGCACGTACCGTTGCCTGCAAAGCATCGCCGGAGAAATCGCTCGTGGAGGCATAACCTTTGCGCTGCCCCAGATACACCGTAACGCCGACCTGCTTATCGCGATGGTGCTCAATCGTTTCCACCTCGCCCTGGCGCACATTAACGCTCTGCCCAAAGCCTTCGGAAATTTCGACTTCGGAGGCTGAGGCACCGCCACCTTTGGCCAGATCAAGCACATCGGTCGCAATGCGGGACAAGGCCTCACGCGTGTGGGCGAAGAGATGGCTGTTGGTTGAAACGTCTGCAACGTGACTGGTCATGGGGCGATCATCAGGGGTTTTATGTTCGGTTGGTATGATAGCGGCAAAACACGCCCCATATTCGAATACGTAGACCAATAGAAATCATCATGCCTTTCCACGCCAGCAAACCGCCTAGCCACTTTCATACCCGTCAGGGGCAGGAAGTCGTCAATGCCGAACCGGAACCAAAGACCGAAGCGCGCCGACGCAGTAAAACCAAGGCCAAAGGTGAGATGGACGCGCTGCAAGAGATGGGCAAGCGCCTGGTCGAGGTGAGCAATGATCGCCTGAAGAAACTGGACATTCCCGAAATTCTGTTTGATGCCGTGCGTGAAGCAAAGCGCATCTCATCATTCGGTGCATTGCGCCGCCAGATGCAATACATTGGCAAATTGATGCGCGATGTGGATATCGAACCGATTCAGGAAATGCTGGACGAAATAGACGGGGTCTCGAATAAAGCCAACGCTCGCTTTCATGCGCTGGAAAAGCAACGCGAAAAATTACTGGCTGATGAGTCTGTGATTACGACGCTCAAGAACGAGCACCCGGATCTGGACGTTTCTGCCCTGCGCACCCTGCGTCGAAACGCCCTGAAGGAACAGGCAGAACAAAAGCCACCCAAGGCTTACCGCGCCATTTTTCAGTTGCTCAAATCATTACAAGAAGCGGCTGCGGCAGAAACCGAACCGGCTCTCGAAGACGATAGCGACGCCTAAGTTCAGAAAGCCGGGGACGATCGCGGCAAGCCCTTGCTGGCAATTGACTGCAAGAACTGAATCATCAACGATGCACCAAACCCGGTAGTGTCCGTTGCTACGGCACCCAGGCCACCCTTGCAAGTTGCGGCCGATAGGTCCAGGTGCATCCATGCGGCATCGCCTACAAAGAGATTCAGGAATCGTGCCGCCAGAATGTGATCGGCCTCGCCATCGAGGGTGCACTGCTTGATATCGGCAACCTGACTTTCCAATGCACTATCGTAGTCATCGGGCATGACAAAAGGCATCAGGCGTTCACCGGCGGTTGTTGCAGCGTCTTCCAGTTGTGCGCCTAAGTCAGCCCGCGTGGCAAAGAAGCCGCTCATCCGGTTGCCCAACGCCATCGTCATGCTACCGGTGAGTGTTGCAAAATCGACGATCAAATCCGGCTTAGCCGCAGCGGCCAATGACAGGGTATCAGCCAAAACCATCCGCCCTTCGGCATCGGTATGCACAATCTCGATCGTGCGGCCATTGAGTGCTGTGACGACATCACCCTGGCAGTAAGCGCCCGGCCCAATATCGTTGCGCGATAGCGCGAGCCAGGCATCAACCCATACCGGCAGTTGCAAACGTGCTGCCGCCTGAATAACCGACAACGCCACGGCCGCGCCGGCCATGTCTTCATGCATACCGGCCATATAACGCGCTGGCTTCAGGTTATGGCCGCCGGTATCAAAACAAATGCCTTTGCCAACCAAAGCCACACGAGGTAGCTGAGTCGGCACGGATTTGTCTTTCGGGTCTCGCTTAACGGGTTTGATTTTTGGGGTATAGCTCAGATGCACAATCGCAGCATCCTGCTCCGGGCTACCCTGGGCGACCGCCATAAAGGCCCCCGCCTTCATTTTCTTCAATTGCGCCACGTCATAAGTGTCGCAACGAATCCCCACGTCTTTAATCTGTGCAGGAATCAACGAGCGGAATGAACCCGGCGTGAGCTGATTCGGTGGCAGCACGCAAAGTGCACGCGTCAAGGTATTGGCTTGGGCAGAGACCAACGCACGGCTCAACGCCGCTTTCAGGAATTCCTGGTCGCGAGCCCCCACCCACAAGCGTACTTCCGGCAACTTGGCGGGTTTTACTGCAGCTTTATTAGCTTTCTCTGTGGCCACCGTCTTTGGCAAGGCCACGCGGTTCACTGCGGCTACATAGGCAGCATCTGGCATGGCGCTGGCAACAAAGCCGGCTGAGCCATGAAATACGATATCCAGACGGGCCGGCTGCTCAGCCAACAGGCTCGCGAGTGCTTGTCGAAGCTGCTGATGCCGCAAGAAGGTCGGTGCATCAGGATCAAAAGCCAGCCAGCGAACCATCCCGCCAGCGGACAGCATCGCCTCTGGCAACAGGGGGTCTGCTGGCATTTTGCCTGCCCCCGCACCCACTCTGAGCAGTGCTGCCGGTTTTTTGCGCTGCCGGTTCAACACCTGCTTCAGCAAACCGCCGCCCGGCAACCCGGTTGGGAGGCTGCCAGCAGCCAGCAACGAGGCCGGGAACAAGACCAGCACATGCGATAACCCATTGAGTACATTGTCTTTTAGCTTGCCACTCTCCAGAACCATACGCGGTAGCATTGGCTGCCAATCTGGTGGCAGCGCCTTTGCTGAAACCGAGGTTGAACGGGAACGGGTAGATGTCACAGCCATATCGAAGGATTCTCAAGGGGAATATGCGATGATTATAGGGTTGAATCGCCTTAGAAATCGCTTAAAACCAGATAACGAGTTTCCGTATGCAGACTTACCTGAACCTCATGCAGCACGTGCTTGATCACGGCCACGTAAAAACCGATCGGACCGGCACGGGCACGCGCTCGGTTTTCGGCTGGCAGATGCGCTTTGATCTGGAGGAAGGGTTTCCTGTATTAACCACAAAAAAACTCCATCTGCGTTCAATCATTCATGAGTTGCTCTGGTTCCTTCAGGGCAGCACCAATATCGCCTACCTGAAAGAAAACGGCGTTTCGATCTGGGATGACTGGGCTGACGAGAGCGGTGAGCTGGGTCCGGTATACGGCAAACAATGGCGTCGCTGGGAAACGGTGGTGCCAGGCCAGGAAGGTGCGCCGCCGACGATCCGCACCATTGACCAGATTACGCAGCTGGTTGAAGGCCTGAAGAACAATCCTGACTCGCGTCGTCACCTGGTGTGCGCCTGGAATCCGGGTGAAGTGGATCGCATGGCGCTACCGCCCTGCCACGCCCTATTCCAGTTTTATGTGGCCCCACCCGCACCGGGTGATGCTGACCAACGGCCTCGTCTATCGTGTCAGCTATACCAGCGCAGCGCCGACATTTTCCTCGGCGTACCATTCAACATCGCATCCTATGCCCTGCTGACCATGATGATAGCGCAGGTATGCGGCTATCGCCCTGGCGAATTTATTCACACGTTGGGTGACGCGCACCTTTACAGCAACCATCTTGAGCAAGCCAAGCTGCAACTCAGCCGCGATAAGCGCAAGCTACCAGTGATGCGCATTAACCCGGCAGTAACGGATCTGTACGCCTTCCGCTTCGAAGACTTTACACTGGAAGGCTACGACCCACACCCGCACATTCCGGCGCCCGTGGCTGTTTAATTCAAGCGCATCATGAGCAAAGACGTTACTCAAACCCCCGCCTGGGAACGGCTGAGCAAAGCACGCGACCGTCTGGCACAAACACATTTGCGTGAGCTATTTGCAGCCGATCCGGAACGCTTCAAGAACTTCTCGGTTCAGACCAACGACTTGCTGCTGGATTTTTCCAAGCAGCGTCTGGATGGCGAGGTACTCGATGCGCTGGTCTCTCTGGCAGAAGACGCCAATGTTGCCGGCTGGCGCGAGCGCCTCTTTGCCGGTGAACAGATTAATGTCAGCGAAGAGCGTGCCGTGCTGCATCCGGCTCTGCGCCATCTGGAAGCCACCGCTTTCCCATCGGAACAATTTAATGTCATGCCAGACGTGCGCAATGTACGCGCACAAATGGCAGAGATCGTTGAAAAATTACGTAGCGGCGCCTGGAAAGGCTATAGCGGCGAAACCATCCGTCACGTCGTGAATATCGGCATCGGCGGCTCGGATCTTGGCCCCAAGATGGCAACCCGCGCCTTGTCGGCCTTTGCGCACCCGGGCTTACATGTTCATTATGTCTCCAATCTCGATGGTGCCCACCTAGCACCGCTGCTGGAAACGCTTGATCCACGCAGTACGCTATTCATCATCGCCAGCAAGACGTTTACAACACAAGAAACGATGATCAATGCCGCCAGCGCTCGCAACTGGATGCTGGCACACACCGGTTCTGAAGAAGCGCTGGCCAAACATTTTGTAGCTGTTTCGGCGCACCCTGAACGCGCAGCGGAATTTGGCATACCACCCGCACAGGTATTACCGATGTGGGATTGGGTAGGCGGTCGCTACTCCCTCTGGTCGGCGGTTGGACTACCCCTGGCCATCAGCATTGGCATGAGCGGGTTCGAACGCCTGCTGGCAGGAGCTCAGGCGATGGATCAACATTTCCGCCTTGCCCCACTCAAAAAAAATCTGCCGGTGTTGCTGGCACTGCTCGGCATCTGGAATACCAACTTCCTGGGCGCGCACACCTCGGCCATCGTGCCCTACAACGAATCCCTGCGCCATTTACCCGGCTATCTGCAGCAGCTGGAAATGGAATCCAACGGCAAAACAGTTAACCGTGATGGTCAACCGCTTACCTGCCCGGCTAACCCGATTGTCTGGGGAGAAATTGGCGCCAATGGTCAACATGCGTTCTTCCAGCTCCTGCATCAGGGCGGCTGGCTAGTACCCTGCGACTTCATCGCCACCGCACTAAGTGATTACCCGTTACCGGGCCATCAGGCGCCGTTGCTCGCCAATTGCTTTGCGCAAAGTGCCGCACTGGCCTTCGGCAAAACCGAAAACGAAGCACGCACAGAACTAGAAGCTGCCGGACTTTCTGCAGCCCAACGCGATGCGCTACTTCCCCACAAAGTGTTTGCGGGCAACCAGCCTTCAACCACACTGCTGCTGCCCCGCCTCGACCCGTATCACCTTGGCTTATTGCTGGCGCTATACGAGCACAAGGTATTTGTACAAGGGGTCATCTGGGGCATCAACTCATTCGATCAATGGGGCGTTGAGCTTGGCAAACAACTTGCCTCTCGTGTACTACCGGTGCTTAATGGTGAAGGCAGCAAAGAGACACTGGATGCATCGACCCGAGGTCTGATTGACTGGACACAAACCACCCATGGCTGAACAAAACTACCCACAGTTGTCGATCATCGTCGCCATTGCCCGTAACGGGATCATCGGCTGCACCAACGAAGACGGCCGTGGTGCATTGCCTTGGCACTTACCGGAAGATCTGAAACACTTCAAGGAAACCACCAACGGCCACCCGATCATTATGGGTCGCAAGACCTGGGAGTCTCTTGGTCGCCCATTGCCGAACCGGCGCAACATGGTGATCTCGCGCCAGGCAGACTATGCTGCAACGGGCGCTGAAGTTTTCAACTCGCTGCCAGCAGCAATCGCTGCCATTGGTGATGCGCCCGCTTTCATCATAGGCGGCGCAGAGCTCTACCGGCAGGCATTACCTGTCGCGGGGCAGTTAATCATTACCGAAGTCGGCCTCGATGCCGAAGGTGATACGACGTTCCCGCCATTTGGCGTCGAATGGCGGGAAGCATCACGCAGCACACACACTAGTGCGGCTGGGATTCCGTATGCGCTGGTTCGGTATGTGCATCCGACGAGTGGCGCGTAAGCACACCTTCCCATTTAGCCACCACCGCCGTTGCAATGCCGTTACCCAACACGTTGGTTGCTGAGCGCGCCATATCGAGGAAGTGATCCACACCGAGAATCAGTAGCACACCGGCTTCCGGAATATTGAAATGCGCCAGCGTGGCAGCAATTACGACCAGCGAAGCCCGTGGTACACCAGCAATGCCTTTGGACGTCACCATCAGCATCAGCAACATCAGAAACTGCTGCCCGAGGCTCATCTCGATGCCATAGACCTGTGCAATGAATAACGTTGCAAACGTGCAGTACATCATTGAGCCATCAAGGTTAAATGAGTACCCCACAGGCAATACAAAGGAAGCGATCTTGTTCGGTGCACCGAAGCGCTCCACCTGTTCCAGCGTCTTCGGATAGGCCGCTTCGGAACTTGCGGTTGTAAAGGCCAGCACCAGCGGTTGACGTAGCATAGCAACCAGCTTGAGCACGGACTTACCAAGCACCAGCGAACCGGCAAGAATAATCACCAGCCATAACGTGAGGATCGAGGCATAAAACGCCAGCATAAACTTGGCATAGGTGCCCAAGATGCCGAGGCCATTCTTGGCAATCACCGCAGACACCGCAGCAAACACAGCGACCGGAGCAAATTTCATCACCATCGTCGTAATACGCAACATGACGTGCGAAAGCATGTCTAAATTACGGAAAAACTCTTCGGCCCGAGGGCCCAAATGCGCGCCAGCAAGGCCGAAGAAAACTGCAAACACAACAATCTGCAGGATCTCGTTCTTGGCCATGGCATCCATGATGCTGGCCGGGAACACATGATTCAGGAAATTCTTGAGGCCCGTACCTGACTGTGTAATACCGCTATTTGCAGTCACTTCAGGCACTGGTAGATTAACGCCAATGCCTGGCTCCAATAGGGTTACCATCAACAGCCCCAGCAACAAGGACAGAAAGGACATCGTCAAGAACCAGCCAAAGGTCTTCATGCCGACCCGGCCGATGGTTTTGGAATCCCCCATGCTGGCAATACCCACCGCCAATGTTGCAAACACAAGCGGTGCAATAATCATCTTGATCATGCGCAGGAAAATATCCGTCAATAACGAGATATTTTCTGCATACTGCAAAGAAAAGCCGGATTCCGTGCCCCAGGTATGCACTGCTGCCCCGGAAAAAATACCGACAACCAGCGCACCGATAATAAATTGTGTAAGTCGTTTGGATTCCATGGCGTTCTTTTAGGATTGATCGGGCAAGCCCGGGTGTGTCAGAACTTCTGGACGCAAGACGCGCTCCAGCGTTTCTTTATCAAGCAGATCGAGTTCGAGCACTAGATCTGCCACAGGGCGATTTTCTGCCAGGGCGCGCTTCGCCACTAACGTGGCGTTTTCGTAACCGATGTAAGGATTTAAAGCGGTCGCCAAACCGGCAGACGTACGCACACGCTCAGCCAGCAATGGCAGATTGGCTGTAATGCCGCGTACGCAATGTTCGGTCAACGTACGACAGGCAGCGGCCAGATGTTCAACGCTCTTAAACAGGCTATGCGCAATAATTGGCTCGAAGGCATTTAACTGGAGCTGCCCAGCTTCTGCCGCCATGGTGATGGTCATGTCATTACCAATGACTTCAAATGCCACCTGATTGACCACTTCCGGAATCACTGGATTCACTTTACCGGGCATGATTGACGAACCGGCTGCGCGGGGCGGCAAACGGATTTCATTTAAACCCGCTTGCGGTCCACTCGATAGCAGGCGCAAATCGTTGCAGGTTTTTGATAGCTTCACAGCAACACGTTTCAACACACCGGATAGCTGCACGAAAGCACCACAATCCTGCGTAGCTTCGATCAGGTTGGGTGCCAACTCTAAGGCAAGACCTGATAAGGCACGCAAGCGCTCTATCGCCAGCGTCGCATAACGCACATCGGTATTAATGCCCGTACCAATCGCCGTAGCGCCCAGGTTCACTTCGCGAATCAGTGAGATGGCTTCGCGCAAACGCGACTCATCTTCTTCCAGCATGACAGCATAAGTCGAAAACTCCTGCCCCAAAGTCATAGGGACAGCGTCTTGCAATTGGGTACGCCCGATCTTCAACACCGTTTTGAATTCATCGGCTTTCTCGGCAAACGCTTCCCGCAACCCAGCCATCGCCGATAACAATTCACCAATTGCCAAACATGTTGCAACGCGGAGTGCCGTTGGATACACATCGTTCGTGCTCTGCGACATGTTGACGTCGTTAATCGGGTGCACAAACTGGTACTCGCCTTTGGCATGTCCCATGCGTTCAAGCGCACGGTTCGCAATCACTTCATTGGCGTTCATATTGGTTGAGGTGCCGGCACCACCTTGAATCACATCCACGACAAATTGATCATGCAACTGGCCATCAAGAATATCGCGACAGGCGCCGACAATGGCTTCCGTCTTTTCTTTGGGCAAATGCCCCAACGCTGCATTTGCCTCGGCGGCCGCCTGTTTTACGAGGGCCAGCGCACGGACCAGGCTCGTATAAGTACCAATCGTCTTACCCGTGATCGGATAATTCTCGATGGCTCGCAAGGTGTGAATTCCCCAGAATGCCGATGCGGGAATCTCTGCCTCACCTAGTAGATCATGCTCGATACGAAACTGACTCATGACTCACTCCTTGTAGGCGCAAAGCAACAGTTATTTGACGCAATCCACGTAATAAGCTGTTTTCCCATCCTGCTCACCCTTAACGAGACCATGCACATCCGTCTCGAAACCGGGGAAACGCTCGTTAAATTCACGCGCGAACTGCAGATAGTTCACGATGGTCTTATTGAATTGTTCACCCGGAATCAGCAGTGGAATACCGGGTGGATAAGGCGTTACCAGCATCGCTGTAATACGACCTTCCAGATCATCGATATTCACCCGTTCGATTTCGCGGTGTGCCATCTTGGCGAAGGCATCGGCCGGGCGCATGGCTGGCACCATGTCCGACAGATACATTTCTGTCGTCAGGCGTGCCACGTCATTGGCCTTGTAAACATCATGGATCTGCTGACACAGATCGCGTAGACCCACACGCTCGTAACGCGGATGTTTCTGACAGAATTCCGGCAGCACCTTCCACAGCGGCTGATTCTTATCGTAGTCATCCTTGAATTGCTGCAGCTCGGTCACCATCGTATTCCAGCGGCCTTTTGTAATGCCGATGGTAAACATAATAAAGAACGAATAGAGACCGCATTTTTCGACGATAACGCCGTGCTCAGCCAGATACTTGGTCACAATCGCAGCCGGGATACCAATGTCTTCCGAGAAGGCTCCATCGACGTCCAGTCCCGGCGTGATGATCGTTGCCTTGATCGGATCAAGCATATTAAAGCCATCAGCCAGCTGACCAAAGCCATGCCAGCGTTCACCCGGCTTCAGCATCCAGCTTTCGCGCTCTTCGATCCCCTCTTCGGACAGGTCATCCGGGCCCCAGACCTTGAACCACCAATCGGCACCCCACTCTTCATCCACCTTGCGCATCGCACGACGGAAGTCGAGTGCTTCGGCGATAGACTCTTCCACCAGCGCCGGACCGCCCGGCTCTTCCATCATCGCGGCCGCCACATCGCAAGACGCAATAATCGCGTACTGCGGCGAGGTCGAGGTATGCATCAGATAGGCTTCATTGAAGACATCGCGATCCAGCTTACGGTCATCTGAATCCTGTACCAGGATCTGTGATGCTTGGCTTAGGCCAGCCAACAGCTTATGGGTCGATTGTGTCGAGAAGACCATCGATTCTTTGCAGCGCGGACGATCAGCGCCGATGGCGTGATAATCGCCATAGAAATCATGGAACGCTGCATGCGGCAACCAGGCTTCATCAAAGTGCAGCGTGTCAATCTTACCGTCGAGCATCTCTTTGATTTCTTCAACGTTGTAGAGAATGCCATCGTAGGTCGATTGCGTAATCGTCAGGACGCGCGGCTTGGCGTTCTTATCAGTGATAAACGGATTCGCAGCAATCTTCTTCTGGATACTTGCCCAAGAGAACTCTGTCTTCGGAATCGGGCCGATGATGCCGAAGTTGTTACGGGTCGGCATCAGGAACACAGGGATCGCACCGGTCATAATGATCGAATGCAGAATCGACTTGTGGCAGTTGCGATCAACGACGACGATATCGCCTGGCGCGACTGTCGAGTGCCAGACAATCTTGTTCGATGTCGACGTACCGTTGGTTACGAAATAGAGATGATCACAGTTAAAGATACGTGCCGCATTACGCTCCGATGCGGCGACTGGGCCGGTGTGATCTAACAGCTGACCAAGTTCTTCCACCGCGTTACAGACGTCGGCGCGCAACATATTTTCACCGAAGAACTGGTGGAACATCCGGCCGACCGGGCTCTTCAGGAAAGCCACACCGCCTGAGTGCCCAGGGCAGTGCCACGAGTACGAGCCATCCGCTGCGTAATGGGTCAGCGCACGAAAGAAAGGCGGTGGCAACGAATCCAGATAGGCTTTTGATTCCCGTACAACGTTACGCGCAATAAATTCCGGCGTGTCTTCGTACATATGAATGAAGCCATGTAGTTCACGCAGAATGTCGTTCGGGATATGACGTGATGTGCGCGTCTCACCGTGCAGGAAAATCGGAATATCGGCGTTCTTGTAACGAATCTCTTCGACAAAGCCGCGCAGTTCGGCAATCGTCTTTTCTTCGTCATTTAACAACTCTTCATCATCCACCGACAGAATAAAGGCCGATGCCCGGCTCTGCTGTTGCGCAAACGATGTCAAATCACCATAGCTGGTAACACCCAGCACTTCCATGCCTTCTTTCTCGATCGCTTCGGCCAGGGCACGAATTCCCAAGCCAGACGCGTTCTCGGAACGGAAGTCTTCGTCAATAATGATGATCGGAAAATGGAACTTCATGGCATTGGCTCCTAAGCCAGAAAGAAACACCGCGTGCAGGCATCAGCCAAGGCACGCGGCGCGTAAACCAAGAGACTCGTAGAGTCTAAGGCTTTAAATTTTCGGGAGTGTGACACCGACCTGACCCTGGTACTTACCACCACGATCTTTGTACGACGTCTCGCATACTTCATCGGATTCGAAGAACAGCACCTGAGCACAACCTTCACCAGCATAAATCTTGGCCGGCAGCGGGGTGGTGTTCGAGAACTCCAGCGTTACGTAGCCTTCCCATTCCGGTTCGAACGGCGTCACGTTCACGATGATGCCGCAACGGGCATAGGTGCTCTTGCCTAGGCACACCGTCAGCACGCTGCGCGGGATGCGGAAATACTCAACCGTACGGGCGAGCGCAAAAGAATTCGGTGGAATGATGCAAACGTCCGACTCGATCTCTACGAAGGATTTCGGATCGAATGCCTTAGGATCAACTACGGTGCTGTTGATATTGGTGAACACTTTGAATTCGCGAGCACAGCGAATGTCGTAACCGTAGCTAGAGGTGCCATAAGAAACGATCTTCTGACCATTGACTTCACGCACGAGATCCGGCGAAAACGGCTCGATCATGCCCTCTTGTTCGGCCATGCGACGGATCCACTTGTCAGACTTGATGCTCATACCAGCTCCAACACTCTCCCCTGCGGGGAATTCGGTTCATAAAGGTTCACAAAATTGGCAGAAATTGTACCGCGATCAAAGCAAAATCAGGGGCAAATTGGCCTATTCAATAACGATTTTAGGGAATTTATGGCTGGTATCCCTGGCTCGAGCCGCAACCGCACCGGCTACCTTGAGCGCAATATCCAGGTAAAGCTGACTGATAGGGGAATCCGGATCTGCCGCCACAATAGGCTGGCCCGCATCCAAGCCGACGCGAATACGCAAATCCAGTGGCAATTTGCCCAACAAAGGCACCTGATAATCCGTTCCCAGCGCGGCGCCGCCGCCTTCACCAAAAATCGGCTCGGCATGGCCGCAATTGCTGCAGATATGCACCGACATATTTTCAACGATGCCCAGAATCGGCACACCGACCTTTTCAAACATACGAATGCCCTTACGGGCATCGAGCAGCGCAATGTCCTGAGGTGTTGTCACAATCACAGAGCCAGTCACTGGCACCTTTTGCGCCAGCGTTAGCTGTATGTCCCCAGTGCCCGGCGGCATATCTACTACCAGATAGTCCAGTTCGCCCCAGAGCGTATCGCGCAGCAACTGTTCCAGCGCCGAGGTGACCATTGGTCCTCGCCAGACCATCGGCGACTCCGCATCCACTAGAAAGCCGATGGACATGAGTACAATGCCATGCGCCCGTAGTGCTTCAATGTGCTTGCCATCGGGCGAATGCGGTTGCTGACCGCCAATTCCCAGCATCTGGGGAATCGAAGGGCCGTAAATATCGGCGTCCAGCAAGCCAACCCGGGCGCCATGTCTAGCCAGCGCCAGCGCCAGGTTCACTGCCGTACTGCTCTTACCCACACCGCCCTTGCCGGATGCCACGGCAATCAGATTTTTCACACCCTTGAGTAACGGCAAATTGCGCTGAACCACATGCGATTCAATCTGCGCATGCACATCAACCGTCACCGGCACATTAACGTCAGTCAGCACGGATTTAATCTGCGCCTCAATCGCTGGGGCAGCCAATGCAATCGGGTAACCTACCGTCACACGCACATTCAGGCGCCCATCGGTGAGCACCATCGCGCCCGCCAGCTGATTTGCAGACCAATAGGGCTTCTCTGTGGCCGGATCCAGCAAACCGGCCAGGGTTTCGCCAGCTTTTGCCAGCAACGCTTGTTGTTCTGAGGGGCTCATACAGACTCCATCGATAATTCGTAGATTTTACGCCGTATCAAGCGCCAGATTCGCTAAAAATGCCTGCCAGAGGGCGCTAATCGGCTAAAATTGCGCCCATGAAACGTTCTCTGCTTGTTACTTCCGCGCTGCCCTACGCCAATGGGGCCATTCACCTCGGTCATCTGGTTGAATACATCCAGACCGACATCTGGGTCCGCTTCCAGAAACTGGTTGGCAATCAGGCCACTTACGTCTGTGCCGATGATACCCATGGCACCCCGATCATGTTGCGCGCCGAGAAGGAGGGCATCACGCCTGAAGCGCTGATCGCCCGCGTACACAACGAACACTTGCGTGACTTCACCGGCTTTCACATCAATTTTGACCTGTATCACTCCACGCACAGCGACGAGAACCGTGAATGCGCCGAAACGATCTACCGCAACCTGCAAACCGCCGGCCTGATCGAAGTCCGCGAAATCGAGCAGTATTACGACCTTGAAAAATGCATGTTTCTGCCCGACCGTTTCATCAAGGGCGAGTGCCCCAAGTGTGGTGCGGCAGATCAGTACGGTGACAACTGCGAATCCTGTGGCGCTGCTTACACACCATCGGATCTGAAAAACCCGCGCTCAGCCGTTTCGGGCAGCGTGCCCGTGCTCAAGCCATCACAACATTACTTCTTCAAGCTGTCCGATCCGCGTTGTCAGCAATTCCTGCGCGACTTCACGCGTAGCGCGCCTGATGGCATCCCGGTGCTGCAGCACGAAGCGGCGAACAAAATGCAGGAGTGGTTAGGCGCGGTTGGTGAAAACAAACTCAGCGACTGGGATATATCTCGCGATGCGCCCTATTTCGGCTTTGCCATTCCAGACGCGCCGGGCAAGTACTTTTATGTCTGGCTGGATGCGCCAATTGGCTACATGGGTGCCTTCAAGGCCCTGGCCAAAAAAGAAGGCCTGGATTTCGATGCTTACTGGAAACCCGGTTCTAACACCGAGCTGGTGCACTTTATTGGCAAGGACATTCTGTACTTCCACGCCCTCTTCTGGCCAGCCATGCTGCACGAAGGTGGTTTCCGCGTGCCAACCCGCATTTGTGCCCATGGCTTCTTGACAGTAGATGGTGCCAAGATGTCCAAGTCGCGCGGCACCTTCATCACCGCTGAAAGCTATCTGCAACAGAAGCTTAACCCCGAGTGGCTGCGCTACTACTTCGCCAGCAAACTCAACGGCACCATGGAAGACATCGATCTTAACCTCGATGATTTCATCGCCAAGGTCAACAGCGATCTGGTCGGCAAGTATGTCAACATCGCGAGCCGCTGCGCTGGCTTCATCAAGAAACAATTCGATGGGGCGCTAGGCGAAACGGATCGCACCGTTTTCGACCGCATCATCACGGACGAAGCCTTGGCTGAAATTGTTGCCGCGTTTGAAGCACGTGACAGTGCCCGCGCCCTGCGTCAGATCATGCATCTGGCCGATGAAGCCAATCTCTACGTCAACGATAAACAACCTTGGCTACTGGCCAAAGACCCGGAACAACGTGCGCAACTGCATCAAGTCACCAGCACAGCGCTTAATCTGTTCCGCAGCCTGACTGTCTTGCTTAAGCCTGTGCTGCCCGCATTGGCCGCGCAGGTTGAGGCTTTCTACAATGCCGATCCATTAGTTTGGGCAGACGCTCAAAATCCACTGGCTGCCGGTCATCGTATTAACGACTACGTCCACCTGATGAACCGGATTGAACGCCCTATGGTTGACGCCCTGATTGCCGCCAACAGCGATTCGCTGCAAGCCGCCGAACCTGCCAAGACTGACAAGAAAGCCGATGCCAAACAGGCTGCTCAAAAACCGGCCAAGGCAGAAGACGCAAAAGCAGGCAGCAACGAGCACATCAGCATCGATGATTTCACCAAGGTCGATCTGCGTATCGCAAAAATCGTTCATGCCGAACACGTTGAAGGCGCCGATAAACTGATCCGTCTGCAACTGGACATTGGGGAAACAGAGAACGACCAACCCAAGTATCGCCAAGTTTTTGCCGGCATCAAATCAGCTTACGACCCGGCTCAACTGGTGGGCCGCCTCACCGTCATGGTTGCCAATCTGGCACCGCGCAAAATGAAGTTCGGCATGTCTGAAGGTATGGTACTGGCCGCTTCGGATACCGATGACAAACACCCCGGGCTCTTTATTCTGAGTCCGGATGCTGGCGCCCAACCGGGCATGCGCGTTAAATAACCGGTTACACTATAGGGAATTAAGCAGCGCCCCGTAATAAAACCAACAATCTCCCGGGGCAACTAATCAGGCACCTGGGGAGGGCGCAATGAGCGAGGCAGAGGTAAGCGGTTTAAAACAACCGGAAGGCACTTTCACAGGTAAAGCTGCCGGCAAATACCCTCTCGCCCGCTTTCATCCCAAGCTGCTCGACTGCCTGAAAGACTACACCCCGGAGTTGCTCGCCAAAGATGCGGCCGCCGGTGTCACGGTTGGCGTTTTAGCGCTACCCCTCGCTATTGCTTTTGCCATTGCTTCTGGCTGCTCGCCCACCGCTGGCATCTGGACTGCGATTGTGGCGGGTTTTGTCATTTCACTTTTGGGTGGCTCGCGCGTACAGATCGGCGGCCCTACCGGTGCTTTCATACCGATTGTTTTTGGCATCGTTAGTATTTACGGCTTCCAGAACCTGATGGTCGCCACCATGATTGCGGGCATCCTGCTCTTTCTCATGGGGCTGACCAAAATGGGCGCGCTGATCCGCTTTATTCCCATCAGTGTCGTCATCGGCTTTACCAACGGCATTGCCGTAGTGATCTTCATGAGCCAGATCAAAGACTTTCTGGGTCTGAACATTCCCAGCATGCCTGCCGAGTTTTTCGAGCGCGTAGAGACGCTCTGGGATTACGCGCATACCATGCAGCTGCCAACCGTACTGATGTCGGGTGCTTCACTCATTGCGCTACTTATCTGGAACAAAAAAGCCGCAAAATGGGTGCCCGTGCTCGGCAAAATCCCCGGCCCTTTGGCCCTGCTCGTGGCCGCCACGGCCTTACAGGCCGCCTTTGCCTTCCCGGTAGACACCATCGGTTCACGATTTGGCGGCATTCCACAAAGCATCCCGGCGATTGCCCTGCCAACGATTTCTCTCTCTGCGCTGAATCAGTTGATTCAACCGGCCATTGCAATTGCCCTGCTCGGTGCCATAGAGTCACTGCTTTCGGCTCGCGTTGCAGATGCAGCGATTGATGATCGCCATGACCCCAATCAGGAACTGATGGCGCAAGGCCTAGCCAATATCGTTGCGCCCCTATTTGGCGGATTTGCAGCCACTGGTGCCATTGCACGAACATCCACCAATGTGCGCGCGGGTGGTCGTACCCCTATCGCTGGCATCTGCCATTCTTTAATGCTATTGCTCGTTGTTCTTATTGCTGCGCCGGCGGCCATTTACGTACCGCTACCGGCACTTTCGGCGATCCTAATGCTGGTGGCCTGGCACATGGGCGAATGGCACGCATTTACCGAACTCCGCCGCTTTACCATTCCCTACCGCGCCATTCTGCTCTCTACATTTATCGTTACGGTGGTCTTTGACCTGACGCTGGCGGTTGAGCTCGGCATGATCTTAGCCTGTCTGTTCTACCTCTACCGCATGTCAGAGCTAACTCAGGTAGAGCGTATACCGCTCGAAGATTATTACGGATCTGGCGCCATCGACGATACAAGCGGTCAGCATCGCATCGCAGCCTACCGTATTTATGGTTCGCTTTTCTTTGCAGCCATCAGCAAACTGGAATCACTGCTCGAAAACCAAGATGCGATGGCACGCGTGCTGGTACTCGACATGACCAAAATGGTATCCCTCGATACAACAGGGCTCGACCTGTTGCAAACGCTGCATCGCACTCTCAACAAACGCGGTGGCGTGCTGATTCTGTCTGGGTTAAACACACAACCTGCATCACTGATAGAGCGCTCCGGGTTTGCCGCGACCCTAGGACCGCACGGCATCAGCTTAAGCTTAACGGACGCGTTGCTGCGCGCCCAGCTGATAATCCAGTCGGACACGCTCATTACCGAGCAGACTGCGTAACGCATCCAGCAAATCGGTATCAGGGCGCACGCGCAAACCATCACCGACTTCCAGCACTGCCTCGGCAGCGCCGTTGCTATAGGTCAGGCTCACAGGACAGCCCCGTGCAGACGTACTGGTGGATGCATCTGCCAACTGGGCAAACGGCTGCATCAAGTCATATAAACGGCGGACGCCACCCAAACCACGGATATCGAGTCCGCGTAGATCAATACGCAAGCCTTGCGCCCACTGAGCACGCGCTTCGTTGAACGTCATCAGCCTATCGACGCCTAACTTGAGCGCATCCCGGAATTCATCGCGACTGACTTTGCCTTCAACGAGCAACAGCTCATCCATGCGCAACTTATGGCGCTGCGCATCGAATAGCTCACTGAATACAGCAGCTTCGATCCGCCCTTCACCATCATCCAGCGTCACAAAGGCCATCTTGCCGCGCCGGGTCATTTGCGTGCGCACGTCTGTCACAATGCCGGCCACCAGCGTTGTATCACGCCCCGCTTCAAGACGGCCAATCGGCATCGGGCACATCGGCCGGACTTCGGCTCGAACAATATCAAACGGGTGTGCCGAAAAGAAGAAACCCAGCGCTGCTTTCTCTTCGATCAAACGCTGCCGCTCAGACCAACGCGGATAACTCTGCGTATCCGCATTGCCCTGTCGTGGTTGCGCCTGTGGTGCTGAAAGATCATCCATGCCAAAGAGGCTATTCTGATGCGCATTCGCTGCAGCCTGCTCCGCCGTTTCTACGGCCAATGCCACCTGAGACAGGACGCGTGAACGCTCTGCATCAAGTGCATCAAATGCACCAGCACGTACCAGCGCTTCCATGGCACGGCGGTTCACAATACGGCGGTCTACCCGCTGGCAGAAGTCAAAAATATCCTTGAAAGGACCGCCCGCCGTACGCGCTGCAATGATGGCATTGACGGCATTTTCACCCGTGCCCTTTACGGCACCGAGGCCATAACGAATCGTCTTAGGATCAACCGGCGAAAAACGGAACTCGGAATGATTCACATCCGGACCCAGAATCGTTAGGCCGTTCGCCTTGGCGTCATCATGGAAGATCTTCACCGTATCGGTGTTATCCATATCAGACGATAAGGTTGCCGCCATAAAGGCAGCAGCATGGTGCGCCTTCAGCCATGCGGTGTGATAAGTGACCACGGCATAGGCTGCGGTATGTGACTTGTTGAAACCGTACTCGGCAAACTTCTCCATCAGATCGAAAAGCTGCATCGCCAGCCGCTCGTCGATCTCACTTTCTTTGGCGCCTTCGCGGAAGATATCGCGGTGCTCGGCCATCTCTTCCGGCTTTTTCTTACCCATCGCCCGACGCAGCATATCTGCCGCACCCAGCGTATAGCGGCCGATCAGCTGGGAGATTTGCATCACCTGTTCCTGATACACGATCACGCCATAAGTTGGTGTCAGGCAGGCCTTGAGCGATTCATGGAAATAATCAATCTTCTGCAGGCCTTTTTTACGCAGAATAAAGTCGTCCACCATCCCCGAACCCAGCGGGCCCGGACGATAAAGTGCCAGCACAGCAATGATGTCTTCGAAACGATCGGGCGCCAGCTTCTTGAGCAGCTTCTTCATGCCCTCCGATTCCACCTGGAAGATGGCGGTCGTATTGGCATCCTTAAGAATCTGATAGGCCTTCGGATCATCAAAAGCGAGCGCATTTAAATCCGGACGCTCGCCTGTCAGGCGCGCCACGTAATCCAGCGCCAATTCGATAATCGTGAGGTTGCGCAAACCCAGGAAGTCAAACTTCACCAGGCCGACTTTTTCCACATCGTCCTTGTCGTACTGGCTGACGACCGCATCACCGCCCGGCTGTGTATAAAGCGGACAGAAGTCCGTCAGCTTACCCGGCGCAATCAGCACGCCACCGGCGTGCATGCCCACGTTACGCGTCAGATCTTCGAGTTTGTTCGCCAGCGTGAAGAGTTCTTTAACTTCTTCTTCGCGTTCGTAACGCTCCTGCAGCTGGGGCTCGGCCGATAGCGCTTCGGCCAGGGATACCGGGCGGTTTTGCACCACCGGGATCAGCTTTGAGAGTTGATCGCAGAAGTTATAAGGCAGATCTAATACGCGACCTGCATCACGAATCACGGCTTTCGAAGACATCGTGCCGAAAGTGGCAATCTGCGACACAGCATCAGCACCGTATTTCTCACGGACGTATTCGATCACCTTCCAACGATTGTCCTGGCAGAAGTCGATATCGAAGTCGGGCATCGATACCCGTTCCGGATTCAGGAAGCGTTCGAACAGCAGCGCGTAAGCCAGCGGATCTAGATCGGTAATGCCCAGCGAATAAGCCACGAGAGAACCCGCACCCGAGCCCCGTCCCGGCCCTACGGGCACGCCATTATTTTTGGCCCAGTTGATGAAGTCGGCCACGATGAGGAAGTAACCCGGAAACCCCATCTGGATAATCGTCTTGCACTCGAAATCCAGGCGTTCGTCGTATTCTGCTTGGCGAGAGGCGCGCACCGTCTCGTCTGGATAGAGCTGCTTCAATCGTTCAGCCAGACCTCGACGCGCCTCGGCTACCAGGAACTCATCTAGCCCCTCGCCATTCGGCGTCGGGAAATCAGGCAGGAAGCTTTTGCCCAGCGTCAGCGTCACATTACAGCGGCGCGCCACTTCAAATGCATTGGTCAGCGCCTGCGGTATATCTGAAAACCGCTCGGCCATATCGGCACGCGTCTGGAAGTACTGTTGCTCAGTAAAAATCCGCGGCCTACGTTTGTCGGCCAACGTATAGCCCGTAGCAATACACACGCGCGCATCGTGTGCACGGAAGTCATCGCGATCAACAAACTGTACCGGATGCGTTGCCACAAGAGGCACATCAGCATCGAGCGACAACTGCGCTGTTTGCGCTACCAGAATTTCTTCATCTGGGTGACCATAACGTTGTACTTCCAGGTAATAGCCCGTGCCAAAGAGTTTCTTCCAAGTCATTACCCGCAGCGCTGCTTCGTCTATGCGCCCCTGCAGAATCGCTTTGCCCACATCGCCTTCGGCGGCACCAGATAAAGCAATCAGCCCATCACAGCCTACTTCCTCAAACCAGGCAGGATCCAGCACCACGCGTTCTCGGCGACCCTGACTCAGCGCACCACGGCTGAGTAACTCACAAAGCTGACGATAACCATCATTGTTGCGACATAACAATAAAAGCCTAGAGGCATCATCTGGCTCTTGCGGATTGCCCACCCAGATATCTGCACCCAGCAGCGGCTTGATACCTGATTTACGTGCTGCTTGATAGAACTTTACCAACCCGAAGGCATTGCCTAGATCCGTTAGCGCCAACGCAGGTTGGCCATCATCGCGTGCGCGCGCCACCGCTTTATCGATACGGACAATACCGTCCGTAATCGAATACTCGGAATGAAGGCGCAGGTGAACGAAATCAGGCAGCATCAGCACATCGCATCCGGTTAACCGGGCAGCTCGATTCCCTTCAAACGTCGATAGGCAGAGACCGCATACGAATCCGTCATGCCGGCAATCATGTCGGCGACTTGTAACAGCCGAAGGTAGTTGCTATCGCCCGCAGTGCGATCAAAATCGGCAGGCAACAAGTTTTGCCAGACGCGGTTACGCGCTGTCTGCGGACCGCAAGCGCCATCCACATAACCATCCAGCAAACCGCTAATAACTTCATAACCTGCAGCCATTACTTCCATGACTTGCCGCGCGTTATAAATCTGCTCTTCAGCGACTTTGCGCACTTTTTGCAAACTCTCGCCGACTGGCGACACGTCAAACAGTGCATGGTCGAAGCTGCCATCAAGAATGGCCGCTTCGTTGTCCAGGAAAATCCGTGCTGCTTCATCCACCAACCGACCGATCGCACGCGCACGCAGATATTCAATCCGGCGCTTGGGGTCTTCCAAATGCTTTAGCCGCGATGCAGCTTCGATACCGCCCGCCAAATCCAGTAGTAGTGTTTCAGCCTGTTCGGGCGATACACACCCTTGCTGCACACCATCCTCAATATCAACAACCAGATAACAAGTGTCATCAGCCGCTTCTACCAGGAAGGTCAACGGATGGCGGAACCAGGCGCCTTCCGTACGGGGAATCAAACCTACCGTATCTGCCACTTCTGCAAATAGCGCTGCTTCCGCCTGGAAATAGCCAAACTTGCGGGCACTCTTACCCGCTAACGGCTCAGCCAGATGCGAGCGACGCGGATACTTGGCAAAGGTTGCCAATACAGCGCACGTTAATTGCAGCCCACCGGGGTTCGTCGGGTTCTGCAAATGGGTCAGAATGCGGAAGCCTTGGGCATTGCCTTCGTAATTCAGTAAATCGGCGCGTTGATCCGGATCCAGACCGGCCAGATAAGCACTGTGTGAAGCAAACCACGCGCGCATGGCATCTTCGCCTGCGTGTCCGAACGGCGGGTTACCAATATCGTGTGCCAGACAAGCTGCGGCCACTACGGCACCAAAATCAGATGGGTGCACCTCGGGGGCCAAACCATGCCGATCAACAATCGCGCGCCCCACCATCGACCCTAGGGAACGGCCTACACATGATGCCTCTAGGCTATGTGTCAATCGTGTACGGACATAATCACTTTGCGCCAGCGGAAACACCTGTGTTTTGTCTTTCAGTCGGCGCAAAGCTGACGTAAAAACAATCCGGTCGTAATCCTGCTGAAAACGACTACGATCTGGCGAATGCCCAACTACATGTTCCGTGCTGGCACCCAAACGTTCCGGCGACAACAGCTTTAGCCAGCGTTCCTGTGTATTCATTACGCCGCCTCCAATTTGGCATAGGCCAGTGCCAGCCATTTAGTGCCGGCTTGACCAAATCGAACTTGCACCCGCGCCTCATCACCCCGGCCTTCTGCCGCCAGAATAACGCCCGTGCCAAATTTGGCATGCACCACACTCTGGCCCACATAGAAGCCACCAGCACCTTCGCTTGCACTGGCAGATCTTGCCGACACACGCGTGGCTACATCAACTGCCGGCGCCTCTGACCAACCCGTACTGTAGCTACCGGCAGACCAGGCCGGCACGGTATTAATCCGTTGCAATAGGGCTTCAGGTAATTCATCCAGAAACGATGAAGGCAAACAATAACGCGTCTGTCCGTGCAACATACGGGTCTGTGCATGGCACAAATACAAACGTTGACGCGCCCGCGTAATCGCCACATACATCAGTCGGCGTTCTTCTTCGAGGCCGTCTCGCGCCATCATGGCATTCTCATGCGGGAACAACCCCTGCTCGAGACCCACAATGAATACCGCAGAAAACTCCAGGCCCTTGGCAGAGTGCACAGTCATCAACTGCACAGCTTCATCCTGATCGCCTGCCTGATGCTCGCCAGCCTCCAGCGCTGCATGCGCCAGAAAGTCGGCCAACAGGCTCGTTGCTTCACCGGTCTCCCGGTCGATGTTATGCACCGCTTCTGGATCTTCGGCAAAAGTCGCCGCGGCATTCACCAGTTCTTCTAGGTTTTCCAGGCGATCCTGTCCATCCTTTTCTGCCTGGTAATGCTGACGTAATCCGGAACGATCCAGCAAATGATCGATCACCTCTGGCAACGTCAGCCCGGCCGTTTCAACACGCAGTCCTTCGATCAAACGGATGAATTGGCCTACGGCCGTTCCTGCTTTACCGGTTAAGCTAGCTGCCGCGTTATAAAGGCTGCTATTCAGTTGCCGCGCTTCAACCTGCAACGCTTCCAGACTACGTGCGCCAATGCCGCGCGTCGGAAAATTCACGACCCGCAGGAAAGCCGTATCGTCGTCCTGATTGGCAATCAGCCGCAGATAGGCCAGTGCGTGCTTCACTTCCTGCCGCTCGAAAAAGCGTAGGCCGCCATACACACGGTAAGCAATGCCGGCCTGAAAGAGTGCATGTTCCAGGACGCGGGACTGCGCATTTGAGCGATAGAGCAATGCCATCTGGTGACGCGGCAAACCCTCACGCGTCAGCTCTTTAATTTCATCAACAATGTAACGGGCTTCATCCAGATCAGACACACCCTGAAAGACACGAATCAGCTCACCCTCGCCAGCGTCAGTCCAGAGGTTCTTGCCCAGACGATCCGCGTTATTGGTAATCAGTGCATTGGCGGCCGTCAGAATGTTGCCGTGCGAACGGTAATTCTGCTCCAGACGGATGACATTGCCCTTGGCGTAGTTGCGTTCGAACGCCCGCATATTGGCCACATCAGCGCCACGGAAGGCATAAATTGATTGGTCATCATCACCCACCGCAAAGATCACTGTTTGCGGACCGCACAGCAACTGTAGCCACGCATACTGCAACGGGTTCGTATCCTGGAACTCGTCCACCAGAATGTGACGGAAACGCTGCTGATAATGAATGCGTAATGCTTCATCCTGTTGCAGTAGTTCATACGCACGCAGCAGCAGCTCGGCAAAATCAACGGCACCTTCGCGCTGACATTGCGCTTCATACTCGGCGTAGATTTCTACTTTGCGGCGCGTGTGAGCATCATGTGCTTCGGCCTGCCCGGAGCGAATGCCCTGCTCTTTCAGTGCATTGATGTAATGCATCATGTCGCGTGGCGGGAAACGCTCTTCATCCACGCCCATCGCTTTGATCAGACGTTTAATCGCCGCCTGTTGGTCCCCGGTATCCAGAATCTGAAAGGTTTCCGGCAGACGTGCAGCGCGCCAGTGGGTACGCAACAGTCGATGGCACAGACCATGGAAAGTGCCCACCCAGAGGCTGCGTACATTGATCGGCACCATGGCCGATAGCCGCGTCAGCATTTCACGGGCCGCTTTATTAGTAAAGGTCACCGCCAGAATACCTTGTGGCGATACCTGTCCTGTCTGCATTAGCCAGGCAATACGGGTAGTCAACACGCGGGTTTTACCCGAACCGGCACCTGCCAAAATCAGGCCATGCTCAGCGGGCAGGCAAACCGCCTGTTTCTGGGGCTCATTCAGCCCGTTAAGGAGCGGGTGTTCACGCTGGTTGCCAGCACCGCCCATAACCGTTCCGACCGGGCCACCAAAGGCTTCTGGTATCGAGGTGGCAGCAACGGAGGACGATGGCGGGAAATTCATCCCCGTATTATCCGGCCAAAGGATTCCGTTTTCATAACACCCTGTAATAAAAGATTCTTTTGGATTGGTGTCAACAAATCTTGAATTCTGGCGTTATACACTCCATAATGTTGTGCAGTGCAACAAACCGTCTTCCACGAAAAGACAGTTTGCATAAAAACCCGGCGGTCATCCACCGCTGCCCCCTAGGAGTACCCGCATGAAAAACACTAATAATCAAAACGTTATCGCTAGCCCCGCCTATCCGGAGGTGCTACCCTGGTTTGCCCGTCGAGCCGGTATTGCTGAAGCCCGCGCCAAGGTGCTGTGGGATCTCACCTGTCAGGAATTAACGGACGAAAGCGATTCGAAAGCACGCATGGCGCGCTTTATCGAACGGATCGGCGAAGAGGCCGGCCTGCCGATTACCCCGGATTACACGGAACAGCCTAATGGCTTCGGCTGGCTGTACCGCCACTACGGCCGTCTGACTGACATGACGCTGGTTAGTTGCGGCGCCGTTGCCAAATTCTGGCAACAGGCAATGTCGCCAAGCTGCCTGGCACGCTAAATCTCTAAATCCATACCCATAGGGTTGTGGGTATGCGTCGGCTGTAATCGGATTTTGGGTTGTGTTGCGGAACGAATCGACGCGCAGCGGCGTCTGAGTGAAGCGGCACAACCCAAAAGCCGGCGAAAACCACTGAATCAAGCCACTTAGGCCGGTATAATCTGGCGTTTTGATGCTCTGATAACGACAAAACGCCATGCAGGAAAAATATCTGCCCGCCGACATTGAAACGGCCGCTCAAACTCACTGGCAGAATGCCCGCACCGATCTGGCTGTAGAAAACCCAGATCGCCCAAAATATTACTGTCTCTCGATGTTCCCGTACCCTAGCGGCAAGCTACATATGGGGCACGTGCGTAACTACACCATCGGTGACGTACTGGCGCGCTATCACGGCATGCAGGGCTGTAACGTCTTACAACCCATGGGTTGGGATGCCTTCGGTATGCCTGCCGAAAACGCTGCCCTACAGAACAATGTACCGCCAGCCAAATGGACCTACGAAAACATCGACGCCATGCGCGCTCAATTGCAGCGCCTGGGATTCGCCTTTGATTGGTCACGTGAACTAGCCACCTGCACACCCGAGTACTACCGCTGGGAACAATGGCTGTTTACCCGCCTCTATGAAAAAGGCCTGATCTACAAAAAGCTGGGCACTGTTAACTGGGACCCGGTTGATCAAACCGTACTGGCCAACGAACAGGTGATTGATGGCCGTGGCTGGCGTTCCGGTGCCCTGATTGAGAAGCGTGAAATCCCCATGTACTACATGGCGATCACGAAATATGCCGACGAACTTCTGAACGATCTGGACAAACTTACCGGCTGGCCGGAACAAGTGCGTCTGATGCAGAAGAACTGGATCGGCAAGAGCGTTGGTGTCCGGTTTGCTTTCCCGTACAACCTGGATGGACAAGAAGAACAGCTGTGGGTATTCACCACCCGGGCTGACACCGTGATGGGCGTCACCTATGTAGCCGTCGCACCAGAGCATCCGCTGGCACAACGTGCTGCTGCGAAGAATCCAGCCGTGGCTGCATTCATTGCTGACTGCAAGCAAGGCGGTGTGGCCGAAGCCGATCTGGCCACCATGGACAAAGCCGGCGTCGATACCGGATTCAAAGTCACCCATCCACTTACCGGCGAACAAGTGCCGGTATGGGTCGGCAACTACGTCCTCATGGGTTACGGCGATGGTGCTGTTATGGCCGTGCCTGCGCACGATGAACGCGATTTCGCCTTCGCCAAGAAATATAACCTGCCTATGAAGCAGGTGATCGCCGTTGAAGGCGAACACTTTGATACGGCTGCTTGGCAGGAATGGTACGGCGACAAACAACGTGGCGTGTGCATCAGCTCTGGTAATTACGATGGCCTGAAGTATCAGGATGCCGTGAATAAGATTGCCGCTGATCTGGAAGCCAAGAAACTCGGCGAAAAGAAAACCCAATTCCGCCTGCGCGACTGGGGCATTTCGCGCCAACGCTACTGGGGCTGCCCGATCCCGATCATTCATTGCGATAGCTGTGGCGATGTGCTGGTACCCGATGATCAACTACCCGTCGTATTACCCGAGCAAGTGGAAATCACCGGAGCTGGCTCGCCTCTTGCCCGCATGCCCGAGTTTTACGAAACCGCCTGTCCTAAATGCGGCAAGCCAGCCAAGCGCGAAACCGACACGATGGATACCTTCGTCGAATCGTCGTGGTACTTCGTACGCTATGCCAGCGCCAACAACCCGCAAAAGATGGTGGACGAACGCGCAGCTTACTGGCTGAAGGGCGGCGTTGATCAGTATATCGGTGGCATTGAACACGCTATTCTGCATCTGCTTTATGCCCGCTTCTTTACCAAGCTGATGCGCGATGTCGATCTCTTCAAAGACAGCGGTTTCAATCTGGACGAGCCTTTCGCCAACCTGCTAACGCAAGGCATGGTGGTGGCACCGACCTTCTACCGCGAAGCAGAGAACGGCAAGAAACTCTGGTTCAACCCGGCTGACGTGGATGTCGCAACCGATGAACGTGGCCGCCCGACCGGCGCCAAGCTCAAGGCTGATGGCAAACCGGTTGTTGTCGGCGGCACCGAGAAGATGTCGAAGTCGAAGAACAATGGGGTTGATCCGCAGATTCTGATCGACCTGTATGGCGCTGATACCGCCCGTCTGTTCATGATGTTTGCCAGCCCGCCGGATCAATCACTGGAATGGTCTGACGCCGGTGTTGAAGGTGCACACCGCTTCTTGCGCCGTCTATGGAAACTCTCATACGAACACGTGAGCGCCGGCCTCGTGTCTGCCGCAGATGCCAATACGCCCCTGAGCGATTCGCAAAAAGAATTGCGCCGCAAACTGCATCAGACCATCCAGAAGGTGTCGGATGATTACGGTCGCCGTCAGCAATTCAACACCGTCATCGCTGCCATCATGGAACTACTCAACGCCGCCGACAAAACTGCACTCACCGATGAGTCCGGTCGTCGCCTGCGTCAGGAACTACTGGAAGCTGCTGTACTGATGCTCTTCCCGATCGTGCCTCATATTGGTGAAGCCGTTTATGCCGAATTGAGACCAGGGCAGAATGTTGCAACACAGCGTTTCCCAGTGTGCGATGCCGCCGCTTTAGTGCAATCGGAAATCGAACTGGTGCTTCAGATCAACGGCAAACACCGCGGCAGCATCCGTGTTGCTGCCGAAGCCGACAAGGCAACGATTGAAGCAAGCGCCCTAGCCAGCGAAGCCGCGCAGAAACAATTGAATGGTGCTGCACCCAAAAAAGTCGTGGTGGTGCCGGGTCGGCTGGTTAATATTGTTGCCTAACCCGAACGAGGCTAACTCATGATGCGTCTCCCCAATATCACTGCGCTCAACCGCTTGCTGCTATCCATGCTCATGCTGGCGATTGTGGTCGGGTGCGGTTTCAAACTGCGGGGCGCGATTAGCGTGGATCTGCCATTTAAAACGGTTTATGTTTCAGGCGTTCCTGATACATCACCTTTTGCCCAGGTGCTTAAAGCGCAATTGCGCGCTAATGGGATTGGGGTAGTTCCTGAGGAATACAAAGACAAGGCAGAAGTCATTCTGCGTGTACTCGGTGACCAGAACACAAAAACCGTTCTGGCGATCAACCCCTCTGGTCTGGCTCGCGAATATCGTTTGAACTATCGCCTGGGTTTCAAAGTGGATTCCGGCTCCGGCATTGAACTCTACCCGGCAACCACCATTGACCTGACCCGCGACATCTCGTTCAACCCGCAAACAGCACAGGAAGTGCTGTCTAAAGAACAGGAAGATGCGATGTTGATTCGCGACATGCAGAACGATGCCGCCATTCAAGTCATGCAACGTCTGTCGACTATTCGCGTACCGGCCGGCACCATACTAACGGCACCCAAGAAGAAAGCTACCGTCAGTGCAGCCCCTGGCAAACAGCCGGCTACATCAGCCACGCCTGCGGTATTAACAACGCCTACCGGCATGCAACCACTGGGCGGAGCCACAGAATGAATCTGGGCGGTACAGATGGCACTAGCCGTCTTGCTGCCCACCTGAGCGGCCCACTTGCGCCTATCTATGCCATTCACGGTGACGACCCGCTCCTGGTGATTGAAGCTGCCGATGCCATTCGTGCAGCGGCGCGCGCCAAAGGTTTTGATGAGCGGGAAGTGCTCACGGTCAGCCACCCTTTCGACTGGAAACAACTGGCCTATGCCACACAAGGTGGCTCACTATTTGGCGGCAGCAAGCTGGTAGAGCTGCGCGTCCCCACGGGGAAACTCGGCCGCGGCGGCCCGGAAGCATTACAGGCATTGCTTGATCAGTCCGGCCCAACGGCTAACGACTACCTGATTCTGATGACGCTGCATGAATTCGGTTGGCGTGAACAGAAAACCGCCTGGTTCCAGAATTTCGTCAGCAGCAAAAATGCCATTGTTATTCCCTGCGTCCCGCCGGGCATTAAAGCCCTGCCACGCTGGTTAGCCGAGCGCCTTGCACGACAACAGCAATCGGCACCGCCCGATGCACTGGAATACATCGCACACCATGTCGAAGGCAATCTGCTGGCCGCTAATCAGGAAGTCCTCAAGCTAGGACTGCTTTATCCAGCGGGACCGCTTAATCTGGAACAGATTCGCGAAGCCGTAGCAGACGTTGCCCGCCTCGACATGGACATGCTGCGCAGCGCACTACTGGATGGAGACTTGCCTCGTTTTTCGCGCACGCTAGCTGCGCTGCGAGAGCAAGGGGAAGCCTTACCGCTGATTCTGTACTGGCTTTCGGAAGATATCCGCACATTGGTACAACTCACTGCGCCCGGTGGCACGCCTGAACAGCGCTTGAATAGTTTGCGTATGCCGCCGCAACGTGCGCAGCAAATGCGCGCTGCGGCAAATCGTCGCACCAAAGTATCCTGGCGTTCTGCCCTGGAATCCGTTGCCCGGATCGACCGGGTTTCCAAAGGAATTGGCCAGGGCGACCCCTGGACCGAACTTGCCGCACTTGCGCTACAACTCTGCTGACAGGCATCATTGCACCATGACGACTGAAACCAATACCGCTTTAGACCAAGCCATCCGCCAACTGGCCAAAGATGCCCGCACTGCATCCCGTGGCATGGCGCGCGCATCTACCGAGCAAAAGAACAATGCGCTGCTCACCCTTGCTCGCCTCATTCGCGCTGAAGCCCCGGCCTTACGCGCAGCTAACGACATCGACCTAGAAGCCGCCCGCAAAGCAGGCCTTGAAGCCGCCATGCTGGATCGCCTAACGCTCAGCGACAAAGGCATTGAATCCATGGCGGAAGGTGTTGAGCAAATCGCCAGCTTGGCAGACCCCGTTGGCAGCATCACCGATATGAACACGCGTCCCTCCGGTATTCAGGTGGGCAAGATGCGCGTACCCCTTGGTGTGATCGGCATTATTTACGAGGCACGCCCGAACGTCACCGCTGACGCGGCGGCGCTCTGCATCAAATCCGGCAACGCCACCATTTTGCGCGGCGGTTCCGAAGCGCTCAACAGTAACCGCGCTATTGCTGCGCTGGTACAAAAGAGCCTGGCCGAAGCAGGCTTGCCTGCGCAAGGCGTGCAATGCATCGACACCACTGATCGTGCGGCAGTCGGCATTCTGATTACCCTGCGCGACGATATCGATGTGATCGTGCCACGCGGTGGCAAGGGGCTGATTGAACGACTGATCAAAGAATCCCGCGTACCGATGATCAAGCATCTGGATGGCAACTGCCACGTCTACATCGATGACAACGCCGATTCGGAAATGGCGCTGCGCATCGTCGAGAATGCAAAGACCCAACGCTACGGCACCTGCAACACCACCGAGTCCTTGCTCATCGCTCGCAGCATTGCTGGTTCACTCTTGCCACGCATTGGCACCATGCTCAAAGAAAAGGGTGTGGTCGTACGCGGTTGCGCAGAAACGCAAGCGCTGCTGCCTTTTGCTGAAGCCGCTACAGAAGAAGACTGGGTCACCGAATATCTGGCGCCACTGATTGCCGTTAAGGTGGTGAGCGGCCTGGATGAGGCTATTGCACACATCAACACCTATTCGTCGCAACATACTGAAGCGATTGTGACGGATCACTACGGCAACGCCATGCGTTTCCTGCGTGAAGTCGATTCTAGCTCCGTCATGGTGAATGCATCGACCCGCTTTGCTGATGGCTTTGAATATGGCCTGGGTGCCGAAATTGGTATATCTACTGACAAAATCCACGCACGCGGTCCGGTAGGCCTCGAAGGCCTGACCTCACAAAAGTGGATTGTTCTGGGCCACGGTGAAACCCGCCGTTAAATCTAGAGGAGCGCTGGATGCGGCACTGCCATTTGACAGCGTCTTACGACTTGGCGATGTCGCACCGCAGGCACCCGCCAATCTTCGCGACACGATTTATCTAGGCATCCAGCTTACGCCGGAGGGTGATGCGCTATACGAAATTTCCTGGCTAGTCGGTAGACCTCGCCAGGCCGCAAAGGCATCGGTATGCGCACGACACGACCCGCTACTGGAAACAATACGACAACAACTCGGCACATGGTTCGCTGACCCGGCTTTTGTCTTTCAGTTACCGCTCGCTATGCCTCGCACCGCCTTTCAGGCACGCCTGCGTGATGCACTGTGCGCCACTCGATCTGGCGAGACCCTGACTTACGGCGATCTAGCCAAGCAACTCGACAGCGCGCCTCGAGCCGTTGGCCAAGCGCTGGGCAGCAATCCGATACCGATCATCGTCCCCTGCCACCGTATCATCTCAGCCGGCAAAAATCGTCTGACCGGCTTCGACCACACCCGAGAAGGCCCGCTACTCACAATGAAGGCCTGGCTGCTCGAGCATGAAGCCGCAATATAATGCCTAGAGCGCCAACCCATCCACCGCTACCGGCGGAAGCCCAGCAGGTGGTTGATACATTCTGTGACAGCCTCTGGCTGGAAGCTGGTCTTTCAGCTAACTCGCTGGCCAGTTATAGACGCGATCTCACGGCGTTATCGCACTGGTTGCTCAAGCACAACAGCAACTTACGCGGCGCCACCGAAGCCGATCTCAATCGCTACATCGCACACCTTGCGCAGGGGCACAAGCAAAGCTCACAGGCTCGTGCCATCTCCACACTACGCCGTTACTTTCGCTGGTCTGTTGCCCGCGGCGAACGTTCGGACGATCCAACACGTGCCTTGGTCATGCCCATTCGTCCGGGCCGCTTACCTAAAACGCTGAGCGAGAGCCACGTGGATGCACTGCTTCAAGCGCCCAATACACAAACGCCCCGTGGCCTGCGTGATCTGGCCATGATCGAAGTGCTCTACGCCACCGGTCTCCGCGTTTCCGAATTAGTAAATCTTCGGCTCACCGATTTGAATCGAGACATGGGTATCGTGCGCGTGATAGGCAAAGGTGATAAAGAACGCCTGGTGCCGCTAGGTGAAGCCGCGCTTGATGCCGTTCAACGTTATATGGAAAGCGCCCGGCTTGAGCTATCGGGCGGCCAACCGGCTGATGTGATTTTTATCAGCCAGAAAACCAAGCCGCTAACGCGCCAGGGCTTCTGGCAAATCATCAAACGTTATGGCGTTAAAGCCGGTATTCCGCGCGAACGTTTGTCGCCACACGTGCTGCGCCATGCTTTTGCCACGCATCTCATTAATCACGGGGCCGATCTACGCGTGGTGCAATTACTACTTGGGCATGCCAGCATTACCACCACACAGATCTATACCCACGTGGCGCGTGAACGACTCAAGTCGTTACACGAAAAACACCATCCACGCGGATAGTCGGGACATGGGCTAAGTTTGACTCGATTTGCGACGTTTTTTGTCGATGAGAGCCGGGCACCCATGGTTCGGTCGATGTTCTCTTAGGCAGATCTTTCAATCACTACGCCCACGCGCGCCACGCCCGGCATCATGCCGAGCTTAGCTACCGATACCTGCACCCACTGCGCACCAAAATCTTCCAGCAGCAAGGTGGCAACAAACTCCGCCAGTTTTTCCAGCAGCGAAAAATGTTTTTCGGCCAACTCCGACCGCAAACGCTTTACGACCTCTGCGTAATCAATCGTGTCATGAATATCATCACTGGCACCCGCCGTTGCCGTCGAATGCCCAATCTTCAGGTCAAGCACTACCGGCTGCGGCACAATCCGCTCCCGCGGATAAATACCGATCAGTGTTTCAACACGAAAAGAATCAATAAAAATAATGTCCATGGCACAAAGACGTTTGTTAACTGGCTGGCGCGCTACAATGCGTTCACTGCGGCCGCATTGTAGCTGACATAAGACATCCCTATGCCAACGACTGACATGACCCCTGATTTCTTTGCCCGGATTCTGCCTTTGGATGGCAACCCTACGCTCCTGATTGCTGCCGCCATTGCGGCTTACCTGATCGGCTGCATTCCGTTTGCCGTTGTCGTTTCCAAAGTGTTTGGTCTAGCGGATCCACGTTCATTCGGCTCTGGTAACCCGGGCGCCACCAACGTATTACGCACAGGCAATAAACTGGCAGCCTTTCTCACGCTATTCGGCGATGCGGCCAAAGGTGCGATTGCGATTTGCGTTGCAGCCGTTATGGGCATCCCTGCGGATCTATTCGGCTGGATCGGTCTGATCGCCTTTTTTGGCCACGTCTTCCCAATCACTCTGGGCTTTAAGGGTGGCAAAGGCGTCTCCACTTCGGCCGGCGTCCTTCTAGCGCTTTACTGGCCGCTCGGCCTAGCCACGCTAGGCACCTGGCTATTTATGGCTTTCAACTTCCGCTATTCATCACTCTCTGCCATTACAGCCGCGTTGATGACACCGGTATTTGCCGTACTCATGGGATTGCCTACATCGGTGATTGCACCGATCACCCTGATGGTTGCTGTGCTGCTCATTAAGCATGCCGGTAACCTACGTCGCCTGCTCGCAGGGCAGGAAACCAAAATCGGTAGCAAGAAGAAAGCTTAGGCGTCAATAAGCGGCCAGCGTGGCTTTACAGAAAAGCCGCCCGCCGTTTTGGGCGTAGCGCCACCCAACAGACGTAACAACCCGGCCAGCGCAATCATGGCGCCATTGTCTGTACATAAAGCCAATTCCGGGAAATACACGTCAGCCTTGCGTCGTTTACATGCCGTGACCAGCGTCTCGCGCAAATGACGATTCGCACCCACTCCACCAGCCACAACCAGACGGGATAGCCCGATCTGCTTGAGTGCTTGCACCGATTTCGCCACCAGCACATCAATAATTGCCTGCTCTACGGCCGCAGCTAATGCTGCACGCATCGTATCACTCAATTCGCCAGCGGCACTCTCTGCTTTTACCTTGGTCAGCACAGCTGTTTTAAGACCAGCAAAACTAAATTCCAGATCACCCGAGTGCAGCATGGGGCGCGGTAGCTTGATCTCGGCGACCAGTGACGGATCTGCCGTTTCCGCTAACTTCGACAGCGCCGGCCCGCCGGGATAACCCAGCCCCAGCAATTTGGCAGTTTTATCAAAAGCCTCGCCTGCGGCATCATCCAGTGTTTCGCCCAGCAGTTCATATTCGCCCACCTTCGTCACGCGCATTAACTGCGTATGCCCTCCAGAAACGAGCAGAGCCACAAAAGGAAACTCGGGCGGTGCCGACGCCAGCAATGGCGACAACAGGTGTCCTTCCAGGTGGTGCACAGGCAATACCGGCTTTTCCAGCGCAAAAGCCAGCGCTTCAGCAAAAGCACTGCCCACCAGTAACGCGCCGGCCAAACCCGGCCCGGCGGTATAGGCAATGGCATCTACCTCAGCCAGCGGCACATTGGCCTCGGCCAGTGCTTGGCGTAGTAGCGGCACAACACGCCGAATATGGTCACGCGAGGCCAATTCCGGCACAACGCCACCATAGGCCGCATGCATGGCCACCTGGGTATGCAACGCCTGCCCCAGCAAGCGAGGCGCGCCGGTCGCCGCATCCAGCGTCACCAGCGCCACCCCGGTCTCGTCACAGGAGGACTCAACTCCCAGAACGATGGGCGGTTTATTGGCAATGGCAACTGGCTGACTCATGGGGCGCTATTGTAGCGACTCCGGTCCGATTAGCAGGAATATTTGGAATTTTCAGGGTTTTATCGTAAACTAGTCAGTTCTTAAGATTTCATTCCCTGTCTGGGCACCCGTTTTAGCCGAGTCAGTACTCAAAATAATTGGAGTTGATTGAATGCCTAGCGTTCGCGTTAAAGAAAACGAGCCGTTCGAAGTCGCCATGCGCCGCTTCAAGCGCACTGTTGAAAAAACCGGTCTGCTGACCGAGCTGCGTGCCCGTGAGTTCTACGAAAAGCCAACGGCTGAGCGCAAGCGCAAGCTGGCTGCTGCCGTGAAGCGTCTGCACAAGCGTCTGCGTAGCCAACAGCTGCCACGCAAGCTCTACTAATTCCAGAGCTTCTAGCAAGATTCAGGCAAAGCCGCCGGTTACCCCGGCGGCTTTTGCCGTTTTAATACCCTCGCCTGATTGATCACATCATGACTACGACCAGCCTCAAAGACCGCATCCAGGAAGACATGAAAGCCGCCATGAAGGCGCGCGAAACGGAACGCCTCAACGCCATCCGTCTGCTGATGGCTGCGATCAAGCAAAAAGAAGTTGATGAGCGCATTACGCTGGATGATGCCGCTGTTGCTGCAGTCATCGACAAGTTGATCAAGCAACGCCGCGACAGCATCAACCAGTACGAACAAGCCGGTCGTGAAGACCTTGCTGCAGCCGAGCGCGCCGAGATCGAGGTGCTTAGCCCTTACCAGCCCGCCCAACTGTCGGCAGAAGAAGTCGATGCTGCTGTTAAAGCCGCTATTGCTCAGACCGGTGCAGCAGGCCCTGCCGACATGGGTAAAGTTATGGGCATTCTGAAGCCGCAACTCGCCGGCAAGACTGATCTGGCCGCCGTATCGCAGTGCGTTAAAGCAGCCCTGCAAGGCTAAGAGAAAACAGGCCGGAAAGCGGAGACAACAGCGATGATTCCGGAATCCTTTATCCAGGAGCTGCTCGCTCGCACGGATATTGTCGAAATCATCGACCGAGTGGTGCCGCTTAAAAAAGCCGGCGCCAATTACGCCGCCTGCTGCCCGTTTCACAAAGAAAAATCGCCCTCCTTTACCGTTAGCCCCAGCAAGCAGTTCTATCACTGCTTTGGCTGCGGCGCCCATGGCACGGCCATTGGCTTTCTCATGGAGCACCAGGGACTCAGCTTCCCAGACGCCATCGAAGATCTGGCCCGTCATTGTGGCTTAACGGTTCCGCAAGAGGACAATGATCGCGCCTTTCGCAAGCCAGCTGCCAGTAGCGAAGACGGCCCCTCTTTACTCGACGTGATGCTCAAGGCGCACAAGTACTATCGTGACGAACTGAAAAAGTCACCACGCGCCATCGAATACCTCAAAGGTCGTGGCCTCACCGGTGAAATCGCTGCCCGCTTTGGTATCGGCTACGCCCCGGACGGCTGGCAAAACCTGCGCACCATTTTTGCGGATTACGACAACGCCAATTTTCAAGCACTGATTAAAGACGGCCTCGTCATCGAGAATGAACAGAAGCGCCGCTACGACCGTTTTCGTGATCGTGTCATGTTCCCCATCCTCGACCAGAAAGGCCAGGTGATTGCTTTCGGGGGCCGCATTCTGGATCAGGGCGAACCCAAATACCTGAACTCGCCGGAAACACCGCTCTTTGAAAAGGGCCGCGAGGTTTTCGGACTACCGCAAGCACGTGAGGCCTGCCGCCAGACAGACACCGTGATTGTTGTTGAAGGCTACATGGATGTCGTTGCCCTGGCCCAACACGGCATTGGCAATGCGGTGGCCACCCTCGGTACCGCAACAACAACGACTCACGTGCGCAAACTGTTACGCATGGTGGACCGCGTGGTCTTTTGTTTTGATGGTGATGCTGCTGGGCGTAAAGCAGCCTGGCGCGCATTGGAAAACAGCCTGGAGGCCTTGGCCGAACAGAAGGTGTTGGCTTTCGCCTTTCTACCGCCCGAGCATGACCCCGACAGCTATGTCCGCGACCTCGGCACAGAGGCCTTCCAGGCCGCCATTGACCGGGCCACCCCACTGTCGGAGTTCCTGCTGCAAACGCTCACCAGCCACGTCGACCTGTCCAGCGCTGAAGGTCGCGCCAAATTGCTGGCCGAAGCCAAACCGTTGCTGCAAAAAATCCAGACGCCAATGTTGCGTTTGCAGATCGTGAAGCAGCTGGCCGAAAAAACCGGGTTGCAGCCGAGCGAGGTCGAACGCGGCTGCGAACTCTCTCGTCAGGCCGCGCCACAAAACAATGCCCCAGCACGCGCACCGCGTCACGCACCATCCATATTACGCCGCCTGCTACGTGTATTGGTTCAAGCACCAGACCTCACGACCGCCATCAAACCATCACTGCTGCAAACACTGCCAATCAATGATCCTCTGTCGGCCAGCCTACAACGTCTACTACCGCATCTGGCAAGCAATCCGCAGCCCTCTGAATTGCTCGAACGCTTGCGCGGCTCGGAAGACGCCCCCTTGCTAGCAGAAATTTTTGCCAGTTTGCTCAGCGAGCCCCTTGAAAAAGAAGCTCTGGGCGCCGAACTGGAGGGGATCGTTGCCCAAATGGAACGCGATCATCTGGATACCGAACTGGCCGCCCTGCAATTGGCAGCCCAGAGAGGCTCACTGAGCGCCCCAGAAAAGGCACGCTATGCGGAGCTCCTGCAAACCCTGCAACAACTGGGCAGAACAGGCCGCAGACGCTGATCTGGCACGGATCTTGCCTAGAAATTAGGGTAATTTTCGTGTATAATTAAAGGTTTACTGTATTTCTATTGACTCAAGAGGTTGCGTACTTTGTCGAACTGGAAACTGACTCTTCGCCCTCATGCTCAACCCTCGCGCCGCAAAGACGCCACGGAGGCTGCCATGGCCACAAAACCAAAGACTGCTGCAAAGAAGACCGCCAAACCTGTCGCCAAGAGTGTGCCAGCTAAAAAACCGGTAGTTAAAGCCAGTAAGCCTGCTGCAAAACCCGTGAGTAAACCCGCGGCCAAAGCCACAGTAAAAAAAGCACTCGCCAAGGCCGCTCCGACCAAGAAACCGGTCGCCAAGCCTACGGCTAAAACAACTAAACCTGTCGCCAAACCGGTCGCCAAAAAAGCCCCGGTAAAAGCGGCTGCACCCAAGAAAACCGTGACCAAAGCTACGACAACAAAAACGACTAAGCCGGCCACCAAGAGCAAAGCACCTGTAAAAGCTGCTGCCAAGCCGACACCTAAAAAACCTGCCCCGAAAGCCACAGCAAAAGTTGCAGCAAAACCTGTTGCCAAAAAATCAGCCGTAACCAAAGCCGTTGCCAAGCCAGCTGCGCCCAAAGCAACGCCAAAGGTAGCGCCTAAAGCCGCTGCACCAGCAAAAGCTCCAGCAAAAGCACCAGCAAAAGCTCCAGCAAAAGCTCCAGCTAAAGTTGCACCCCCAGCCAAGGCTGCCGCCCCTAAAAAGGCTGAGCCTGAAACCAAAGTTGTTGCCGCTGCACCCGTCGTTGAAGAAGCACCTGCAGCCAAGGGCAAAGGCAAGGGCAAGGGCAAAGACAGCAAGCGCCTGCTCGGCACCACCGCTGTACAACAAATCTCTCCGGAAGAGCGCAAGGCCCGCATCACCTCCCTGATCAAAATGGGTAAAGAGCGGGGCTACCTGACGCACGCCGAGATTAATGACCACCTGCCCGACACCGTGATGGAAGCCGAGCAGGTCGAGGCCATGATCACCACCTTCAATGACATGGGCATTCGCGTATTTGACGAAGCCCCTGCCGCTGAAGACATGCTGATGACCGATGCCGCTGCACCGGTTGCCGATGACGAAGTCGTTGAAGAGCAGGCTGAACAAGCCCTCGCAACCGTAGACTCCGAATTCGGCCGTACCACCGATCCAGTGCGTATGTACATGCGCGAAATGGGCACGGTAGAGCTGCTGACCCGCGAAGGCGAAATCGTTATCGCCAAGAAGATTGAAGGCGGTCTACGCGACATGGTTCAGGCCATCAGTGCCTGCCCCACTGTTGTTGCAGAAATCATCGAAATGGCCAAAAAAGTGGCCACCGATGAAATGAAGATCGACGAACTGGTCGATGGCCTAGTCGACCTGGAAGCTGAAGAACAGATGGTCGCTGCAGCAGCTGCCGCTGCTGCAGCTGAAGATGCTGCGGATGACGAAGAAGACGAAGAAGATGAAGATGCCAGCGGTGAAGCCAAGGCGGCTGCCACTGCCGCTTCACTGGCCAAGCTGAAAGAAGCTGCGCTCGAACGCTTCGCAAAAATCGAAGCGCTGCACAGCAAGGAACTGAAAGCCCTCAAAGCCAAGGGCATGTCAGATCCTAACTACCAGCGCGCCCGTAAACAGATCTCGGAAGAGCTACTCAACATCCGCTTCAATTCACGCACCATTGAAAAGCTGTGTGACCGCGTACGCGCACTGATGGATCAGATCCGTCGTGCCGAACGTACTATCCTGGCTATCTGTGTCGACAAATGCGACATGCCACGTGCCCATTTCATCAAAACCTTCCCACCGAACATCGTCAATCTGAAGTGGATCGAAAAGGAAGTGGCCAATGCCCCGAAACACACCCAGGGCATTCTCGAGCGCAACGTACCCGCTGTGCACGAATGGCAGAAGAAGCTGATCGCCATGGAAGAAACGCTTGGGATCACGCTGGCTGAAGTACGCGAGATCAACAAGCAGATGACCAAGGGCGAGCGTCACGCACGTGCCGCCAAAAAGGAAATGACCGAAGCCAACCTGCGCCTCGTCATCTCCATCGCCAAGAAGTACACCAACCGTGGCCTACAATTCCTCGATCTGATCCAAGAAGGCAACATCGGCCTGATGAAGGCTGTGGACAAGTTTGAATATCGCCGCGGTTATAAATTCTCGACCTACGCCACCTGGTGGATTCGTCAGGCCATCACGCGTTCTATCGCTGACCAGGCCCGCACCATCCGAATCCCGGTGCACATGATCGAAACCATCAATAAGATGAATCGTATTTCGCGTCAGATTCTGCAGGAAACCGGCTTCGAACCGGATCCAGCAACTTTGGCCATCAAGATGGAAATGCCGGAAGACAAAATCCGCAAGATCCTCAAGATTGCGAAAGAACCGATCTCGATGGAAACACCGATTGGGGACGACGACGATTCGCATCTGGGCGACTTCATTGAAGACCAGGCCACCCTGTCACCACTGGAAGCTGCGTTGAACGCTAGCCTGCACACCGTGACCAAGGACATCCTGGACAGTCTGACGCAGAGGGAAGCGAAGGTACTACGCATGCGCTTTGGTATCGAAATGAACACCGACCACACGTTGGAAGAAGTGGGGAAACAGTTCGACGTTACCCGTGAGCGTATCCGCCAGATCGAAGCCAAGGCACTGCGTAAGCTGCGCCACCCTTCCCGTTCGGACAAGCTGCGTAGCTTCGTTGATACCAACAACTAAAGCTTAACCGGGCCTCTAGCTCATGCCTGGTTAGAGCAGCGGACTCATAATCCGTTGGTGCCGAGTTCGACTCTCGGGGGGCCCACCAACTCCAGAAAGGACAGCTTAGGCTGTCCTTTCTTATTTCGTCTCACACAACTACGCACATCAAGACGCGTCACACTCTCATCAATAACCCTCTCTGATAGACTCTGACGAAATAATAATTAATTCTTTGCTACAAACTATTTATGCACGATTACTACCCAGCGGCTGCCCTATCGCTATTAGTGGGAATGGGTATAGCCATGAAAATGGGGCACCGCCTTGGCGTTGCCGAATACAAGCGCAACCCCTCTGCTGCAGGAAAAGGCGTTAGCGCGATCGATGGCGCAATTTTTGCGCTTTTTGGGCTATTGCTTGCCTTTACCTTTTCGGGTGCTGCCTCTCGTTTCGAGAACCGACGAGACCTAGTAGTCCAGGAGGTAAATGCAATCAGTACCGCTTATCTCCGCCTTGAGTTGCTACAGAAGCCGGATCAAACCAAGCTCAAGCCACTCTTTCGCACTTATGTAGAGTCCCGCATCAAAACCTACCAGCTGATCGCTCAAGGAACTGATGTAGCCATGATCGAGTTTGCACGTTCACAAGATCTGCAAAATGAAATCTGGCACACAGCGACTGCGGCTTCAACCAAAACGGGTAATCCGGCAGTGATGAGTCTGGTTTTAGCACCTATCAATGAAATGATTGACATCACCACGACACGTCTGGCGGCAACGCGCGCCCATCCTCCTCTGGTGATTTATGGCCTCCTCTTTGCATTTGCCATCGCGAGTTCGTTGCTGGCAGGCTACAGCGCCTCTTTTAGCAAAGAGCACCACTGGCTACACAAAGTCCTGTTCGCAATTTGCATTACCGGAACGATCTATGCCACCCTCGACATGGAATATCCCAGACTAGGTTTAATTCGATCCGATGCCATGGATATCCATTTTCATGAGCTATTGCAGTCTATTCAACCGTCGACACCAGAACGACTTGGCAACTAGGCGCAAATATATTCCTAGGGCACCGGCAACCAGAAAGCCAACCTAAAAGCAGGTTGGCTTTTTCATTTACAATGGCCGAAGCATACATATCTTTGGACAACAGTCACTCTCTTACAGAAAGCTCATATGGACGAAAAAACAATCCGCGAACAGGCATTTGCTATGCCTTTCTGCAGTCCCGCTTATTCAAAGGGACCTTTCCGGTTTTATAACCGAGAAACATTTGCCGTAACGTTCCGCACGGACCCCGCAGTCCTTCGTGAAATCGTTCCTGAGCCTCTGACGATCGGTGACCCGCTGGTTACCTTTGAAGTCATCAAGATGCCAGATTCCTGTGGCTTTGGTGATTACAATGAAGCCGGCATGGAGATTGCTGTCATCGATAAGGATGGCAACCATGGTGGCTATACACACATGCGCTTTCTGGATGATGAAGCGCCAACTGCAGGTGGTCGTGAGATCTGGGGCTATCCTAAAAAGATCGCCAGCCCAACACTGACGGTTGAAAGCGATGCATTAGTCGGTCGACTCAAATACGGTTCGGTTGATGTAGCCGTTGCCACAATGGGCTACAAGTACTCGATGCTGGATATCCAAGCTGAACAGAAAAAGACAGCCGAGACCCCTTGCTTCCTCCTGAAGATTATCCCTAATCCGGATACCACCCCCGCGATTTGTCAGCTCGTACGCTACTACTGTTCAGATGTCGTTGTGAAAGGCGCTTGGACTGGGCCGGCAGACGTGGAGTTCTTCCGCCATGTACTGGCACCTCTTGCAAAAGTACCCGTACTCGAAATCGTTTCAGCCAAGCATGTGATCTGTGACCTGACTCTTGGTGCAGGCGAGATCTTTCACGATTATTTGAAAACGAAATAATCCGCGCAAACCCTTGAGGTCAAATTCGACGCTAGGGCGACCCGCCAAACAAAAAAAGCCAACCTCTTGTGAGGTTGGCTTTTTACTTATTAAGTTCCGCAGTCGATCTCAGTTATCCGTCGTACCGAACCACGCCAATTTTTCATGCAATGAAACGACATCGCCCACAATAACGAGCGAAGGCGGCTTTAACCCAGCTACTTCAACTAGGCCCGTAATAGTGCCCAAGGTACCAATGCATGTTCGCTGCTTTGCAGTTGTCCCTTTTTCAACCACAGCAATCGAGTGACTCTCGGGCAGCCCATGGGCAATGAGCTGTTGGCAGATTGACGGCAACGCAATCAATCCCATGTAAATCACCACGGTTTGCGATGGTCTTGCCAGTGCTGGCCAGTCCAGATCGTTCGAACCATCCTTAAGGTGGCCGGTAACAAAAGTCACTGCTTGCGCATAATCACGGTGCGTCAGTGGAATACCCGTGTAGCAAGAGACGCCATTCGCCGCTGAAATGCCCGGAACAATCTCGAACGGCACCTGATGCGCTTTCAGGGTTTCAACCTCTTCACCCCCGCGGCCAAATATAAACGGGTCGCCCCCCTTCAAACGCAGTACGTTTTTACCCTGAAGCGCTAAACGCACAAGCGTTGCGTTAATTTCTTCCTGGGCAAGGGTATGCAGATTGCGCTTTTTGCCAACGTACACACGCTCGGCCTTGGGTGTCACCAGATCAACGATGTCTTGCGACACCAGGTTGTCATAGAGAACCACGTCTGCAATGTCTAACAATCGCCTAGCTTTTACCGTCAACAGCTCCGGGTCTCCAGGCCCAGCCCCCACTAAAAAAACTTTCCCCGTGGGCGCGGCATTCGTCGGATCTTGGTTCGAGGTGGCTTCTTTAGTCACTTTTGCAGAAATTGGGCTAACCGGGAAACTCAGGCCTTAAACCCTTTAACTTACAAGGGTCTTTGACAGCGCTAGATGATAGGAGTGTAATCATACTCGTGGATGACACCAATCCAGCATGACCCGCTTCAGACAACGCAATAAAGGCACTTGATGCATTCAACTCTCTTTCGCAAACTCCGGAATGTAGTGTTTGACGTTCTGGTTGCGATCGTCACCGTTCCTTTCGGCGTCATTCTGGCGCTCGCGGGGTTTGCCCTGCCTTTAAGTATGCGGTTCTGGCTGGTTAGGTGCTGGCGACGTTGCTTCACTTTTTTCGAACGCTACGTTCTCGGCATCCGGGTAGAAGTGATCGGCGCAGAAAACATCCCCAAAGAAGCCTGCATCGTTATCTCAAATCATCAATCCGCCTGGGAAACCGTAGGCTTGCAGACGCTTTTCTATCCTTGCGTTTTCGTACTTAAGGAAGATCTGCTCAAGATCCCCTTCTTTGGCTGGGGGTTAACGGCCGTCAAGATGATTGCCATTGACCGCGAGTCCTCTAAAAAGGCGCTAAAAAAGGTCACTGATCAAGGCATTGATCGCATCAAGTCCGGTATTTCAGTCATCGTATTTCCAGAAGGCACCCGCGCCGATGCCGGCACCATGCTGCCCTTCCAGATTGGCGGCGCCTACCTCGCGAGCAAATGCAATGCGCCCGTGGTGCCGGTAGCTCATAATGCGGGGCGAATCTGGCCCAGTGGCGCATCAGTTAAGGGCCCTGGCGTCATTCGGGTGGTCATAGGCGAACCCATCATGCCGGGATTACGTGCGCAAGAGCTAAACGATCGTATCGAAGCATGGATACGCCAACAGAATTTATAAAACCAACCGTTTGTGGGCCTGAATCGGTAATAACCCCTTAAGCTCAACGGATTATGATAAGTTGGGTAATGCCTTACAATACTCACTCAGAGGTACACACAAACCATAAAAAATCGTTTCAAATGGCGAGTGGGTGATGCTCTGAAATACTTCTCGTGCCTTGTAGCTAAATCGGTTGCCAGCGTACGAAACAAAACGAGGCTTTAATGAAACGCGTCGACGACTTCCGACTCACGTTCGGAAAAAAGGAAATAGTCCCCATTATTGTGGGCGGGATGGGTGTGGACATCTCTACTGCTGAGCTGGCTTTAGAAACTGCCAGACTAGGTGGTATTGGTCATATCTCGGACGCCATGGTGGCCGACGTTTGCGACAAGCGTTTCAAAACCACGTACATCAAAGACAAAACCAAGTTTTACAAGCTCAACATTCCGAACTCCGACAAGTCGGCAGTCAAATTTGATCTTGGGCTATTAACTGAAGCGACAAAACTTCACGTAGCAGCCACGATGGAAGCAAAGCGAGGCGATGGCCTCATCTTCATCAACTGCATGGAAAAGCTCACCATGAACGCGCCGCGCGAAACGCTGCAGGCGCGCCTGAATGCATCGCTTGATGCGGGTATCGATGGCATTACACTGAGCGCAGGCTTGCACCTCGGCTCTTTCTCTCTCATGGAAGACCACCCAAGATTCCGTGATGCCAAACTGGGCATCATTGTTTCTTCGGTGCGTGCGCTGCAAATATTTTTACGTAAAAACGCCAAACTCAATCGCCTCCCTGATTACATTGTCGTTGAAGGTCCACTAGCCGGCGGTCACCTGGGCTTCGGTGCCGATTGGGCACAGTACGATCTAGCCACTATTACGGCAGAAATCATTCAGTATTTGAAGAACGAACACCTCGATATTCCAGTCGTAGCTGCCGGCGGCATCTTTACTGGTAGCGACGCCGTTTCCTTCCTGGAGAATGGCGTGGCCGCCGTTCAGGTTGCAACGCGATTTACCGTTGCCAAAGAATGTGGTCTGCCCTACAAGGCGCAGCAGGAGTACTTCAAAGCCAGCGAGCAAGATATTGAGGTGAATAACATTTCGCCGACCGGTTATCCAATGCGTATGCTGAAGAGCTCGCCTGCGATTGGCTCTGGCATTCGTCCAGGCTGCGAATCGTATGGCTACCTGTTAGACGGTAACGGTAACTGCTCTTACATCGATTCCTATAATCGGGAAATTGCGCTGCACCCGAACAGCAAGAGCGTTTCCGTTATGGACAAGACCTGTCTGTGTACGCACATGAGCAACATGAATTGCTGGACGTGCGGGCACTACACCTATCGTCTTAAAGATACGACGCACCGCCTAGATGATGGCAGCTATCAGGTGCTGACTGCCGAGCATATCTTCAAAGACTATCAATTCAGTACGGATCAAAAGATCGCCCTGCCAGACCGGGCCGTTTAAATTAGCACCTGCTCTAAGTATGCTCACGTAATATTTTCACAGAGTCATGTTGCGGCGCACAATTTGTACTACAATTCTCCCCAGAAAAATCAATTCACTTTTCAAAGGAGACATACATGACTAAGAATTTCAATCCAGAAGACCTGATCGCCGCCAACAGCGCTGCTCTGGCTCACTTCCAATCGGTTGCCAACACGGCTCTCGCCGCTGTTGAAAGCCTGGCCGCTCTGAACCTGGGCTTTGCCCGTGAGTCTCTGGAAAACACCTCGAAACACACGCACGCTGCGCTGACAGCCAAGACCCCGCAAGAAGTCGCTGCACTGCAATCGAAGGCTGTTCAGCCTGCCGCTGAAAACCTGGTGACCTACACCCGTACCGTTTACGAAATCTCGACCGGTGCCGCTAAGGAAATCGCTGATCTGATCAAGGGTCAATTCGACCAACTGAACAAGGCTGCTCAAGAAGCTGCTGTTAGCGCCGCCAAGGCTTCGCCATTTGGTGCTGACGTTGCGCTGGCTGCTGTTAAGCAAGCTGTTTCGGCTGGCAACACTGCCTACGAAAACTTCAGCAAGGCTACCAAGCAAGCTGCTGAACTGACCGAAGCCAACATCACCAAGGCAACGACCGCTGCAGTTCGCGCTACCAAGGCCAAGTAAGTTTTACCCTTTCCTTCGGGAAAGAAAAACCCGCTGGTGACTTAGTCACAGCGGGTTTTTTTATTTGGTCAGATTAAGCGTAAACCATCGGCTCATTTAACGAGCGGACGAACGCCTGTAAACCCCCCATCAACTGACCAGACCTGAGCAGTAACCCGCTTGCTCCGATCTGACAGCAACCAAGCCATTAGTTCTGCCAGTTCATCAGTCGTCCCAACCCCTGGCAAAGGATATTGCCGCGCAGCCGCCTCTCTAGCAGTAATTGACCCAAGAATCTTTTCCGTCGCTGGGCTATCCATAATACCCGGTGAAACCACATTAACCCGGATGCCATTAGCCGCATAGGTCGCAGCTGCACCTCGCGCCAACCCTTCGATACCCGCTTTTGCAGCAGCAATGGCCTCGTGGTTGGGCGTACCAATCTGAGCAGCAACCGAAGACACCAACACGGCAGATCCTGGTAGGTTTGCTTCTCGCAAACCGCCAACGAAAGCTGCCAGCGTATGAAATGCAGATACCAGGTTGGCATCAAGACAGGATTTGAAATCCTCTTCGCTCATCCTGTGTAGCGCACCTAGCCGTATATTCCCTGCGCAATGTGCCAAGGCAGTTGGCGGCATTCCGGCCGCCACAGCTTCCGCAATAATCTGCTTGGCTCCGTTCACGGTAGCGCAATCGGCAACGATCTGCAGGTGCTCATTGCCGAAAGCCTGTCTCAAACGTTCCTGATCCCGGCTAACAACCACAAGAGACCACCCTTCCTCAGTCAATCTGGCAGCAATCGACTGACCTAAACCACCAGCGGCGCCTGTAATTAACGCGACTTTGCTCATAGCTTTCGATCCTCAAATCCAGAAATATTTGATCTGTCTTGGACAAATCGTTGACATTTTGCTGTCAGATGCTAATTTATAGCCTGCGTAACAATTTGTCCAGGACATTATGGCCAATTCACTTGAAGCCACCCGCGCCCCATGGGCAACCAAACTCAAGCAATTAGTGCTGAGGACGGCTACGCTTGCTTTAGTGTCGGCGCTTTTTTCCATGACTGCCAATGCCACAGAAACGTCCACGACAAAGCCTTTGAGCAATCCCGGCTGTGCCAAGCTCCTTAATGAGGCATTCCCAAGACTGCAGGACGATCAACCGCAATCCTTATGCCAGTACGCTGGCAAAGTCATCCTTGTGGTCAACACCGCCAGTTACTGTGGCTTTACCCGACAATACGATGGGCTCGAGCGCCTGTATGAACGCTATAAAAATGATGGCTTCGTCATTCTCGGATTCCCATCCAACGACTTTGGCCAGCAAGAACCCGAGAGCAACAAAAAGATTGCCGATTTTTGCCGCAACACCTACGGCATTAAATTTCCCATGTTCGCCAAAAGCAATGTGCGCGGCTCTGAGGCCAATCCGTTATTTCAAGCGCTTACCAAGCAGACCGGCGAAGCACCGGGATGGAATTTTCACAAATATCTGATCGGTCGTGATGGAAAAACCGTACAAAGCTTCGGGAGTCAGATCACGCCAGAGAGCCTCACTATGACCAATGCCATCGTAGAGCAACTCAAAGCACCACGCTAAACCACAAACACCCCACCCCCAACGGCACCTCAATTTATGGCAAATACAATGACAACTCAGCGCCAGAAAATCGCCATTATTGGCAGCGGCATCTCAGGACTGGGTACCGCCTACCTACTTGCAGATCATCATGACGTCACTGTCTATGAATCAGAGGGGCGTTTGGGTGGGCATAGCAATACCGTAGACATTCACGAAGACGGACATTCGTTTGGCGTGGACACCGGCTTCCTCGTATTTAATGAGCGAACCTATCCGACGCTTTGTCGTCTATTTGGACACTTAAACGTCCCTGTGGTTCAGAGCGAAATGTCGTTCGCGGTACAAATCGACAAACCGGAGCTTGAGTGGTCCGGCACAGATTTGTCTACCGTATTTGCCCAACGACGAAACCTGGTCAGACCAGCATTCTGGTCCATGCTCCTCGACACCCTCAGATTCAACCGTACAGCGCCCCGCGACCTCGACAACCCCCAAATGGCAAGACTCTCATTGGGTGATTATCTCGACAAAGAAGGTTATGGGGAAAGCTTCCGCAATAACTATCTATTACCTATGGCAGCTGCGATATGGTCATGCCCAACCGCACAAATGCTGGACTATCCCTTCCATACCTTTGTCAGGTTCTGTCACAACCATGGCCTACTTCAAATCACCGATCGCCCAACCTGGATGACGGTCGCTGGTGGCTCAAGAAACTACGTCAGCATGCTGGCTCATGCCATTCAATCGCGTGGCGGCAAAATCAAAAAAAACACGGCCATAGAGGCAATCACACGCAACAACAATGCTGTTTCGATACGCACAACCCATGGAACAGCCGAATACGATCACGTCGTACTCGCATGTCATAGCGATCAGGCACTGGCCTTACTAGGCGACAACGCAACCCCGGAAGAAAAAACACATCTCAGAAAAATCCGATATCAGCCCAATCGGGCCGTACTGCATGCCGATAGTTCCTTATTACCAAAAAGAAAAAGCGTCTGGTCAGCCTGGAACTATGCCTCCCCAGGCGTCAGCGTCTCGGATGGACGCACATCACCCCCGGTAGCTGTATCGTATTTACTCAACCGCCTGCAGCCACTACCTACTACAAAGCCGATCATCGTCTCTCTAAACCCATGGCGGGAGCCAGCACACCAAACCATTTACCGGGAGATTAACTACGCACATCCGGTATTTGATGCTGCTGCTATCGAGGCACAATCTGCAATTAACGCCATGTCTGGAAAGAATAGAACATCCTTCGCCGGCGCATGGCTCGGTTATGGCTTTCATGAAGATGGCTTTGCTTCAGCCGTTAGAGCTGCTGGCCGGCTCGCCCCGTTGCCAGAATGGTTACTCGCAGCACAACCTGCGCTGAACGTTGTGAACATTGCTGATGCGCAAGCCAAGGCCGTTCCGATATGAAACACGTAGCTCCGGTAATTTCCTGGCTAACACCTACAGTATGTGTAGGCGATGTGATGCACGCGCGCACACAACCCGTACGCAACCAGTTCACCTACCCCCTGTTCTATCTGCGCCTGCCGCTTAACCGCCTACCGACATTAGAAATTCCTTGGCTTGCCATCAACACAAGCGGTTTGTGCCAGATCCTCAACAAAGATCATGGGCCACAGGATGGATCTGATCTTTTGCCATGGATCCGTCACATTCTAGAAAGTCGCCACCTCGAAGCACTGGCAGATGAAGGCGAAATCGTACTTCAAACAATGCCGAGAATCTTTGGCTATACCTTCAACCCAATCAGCTTCTTCTTTTGCCACGACAAATCAGAGGTTCTCAGAGCGGTGATATGCGAGGTCAGCAATACATTTGGTGAGCGGTACAACTATCTTGTTGCCCATAGCGATGCCGCACCCATCCTGCCCAACCAATGGCTCATTGCCGACAAAGTATTTCATGTGTCACCGTTTTTTCCGCTGACAGGACATTACCGATTCAGGTTCAGCGGCACACCCAACAACCCGATTGCCATGATCGATTACCGTTCCGACGAAACGGCGACAGCTTCTGCAGAGGGACTAAGCGGGTTGCGCACCTGGGTACGTGGCACCGCAAGGCCGCTCACGGGCAAATCCATGCGATCAGCACTTCTGCAATTTCCATTCATGACCCTGAACGTTATCGCCCGCATTCACTGGCAAGCACTACGCCTGTGGGTGAAAAAGACACCCTTTTATAGCAAGCCTACAGCCCCACTCAAGGAGACAACATCATGAATAGCCGTTCGGAGGTGATCAGTCGTGATACATCGGCCATTACTGATATTGCACTTGGCGTCGGCGCGCAAACGCAAAAAAATCGCTCCAGCAGCCTTCCATCAACTTCCAGAATCCTGATCGAGATGCTGGATACATTACAACACGGATCGATACAACTCACCTTGCCCGATGGCAGCGCACGGCAGTGTGGCCAAGGGTCGGTTGTTGCAGACATGGTCATCCATGATTGGCGCGTATTCAGCGACATCATGGCGCATGGTGACATAGGTGCTGCAGAAAGTTTCATTGATGGATTATGGGGCACCGAATCCCTGCCACAGCTACTGACACTCATCGCAAAAAACCAGAAGACCCTTGAAAAGGCTATCCATGGCAGCGGCTGGAAGCTGGCTGGCCACTGGCTCCTGCATCGCCTACGAGCCAACACCCGTCGCGGCAGCCGACGCAACATCATGGCCCACTACGATCTGGGCAACGAGTTTTACAAGCTCTGGCTGGACGACACCATGAGCTACTCCAGCGCATGGTTTTCCGGACATGCCAACCCGGATAACGCGCAGTGGTCAGATTTACCAGCAGCACAACGGGCCAAAAACCAGCGCATGATCCGGCAGTTGAACATACAACCCGGCGATACACTTCTAGAAATAGGCTGCGGCTGGGGGGGCTTTGCTGAGGAGGCCACCGGCACAGCCAATTGCCATGTCACGGGACTAACACTCTCTCCTGCACAACTGGCCTTTGCTGAGCAACGTGCCAAAGCTGGTGGCTGGGATCACCAAACTGCATTCCAGCTCAAGGATTATCGTGATATTCAGGGGCAATATGACCATATTGTCTCCGTTGAAATGTTCGAGGCAGTAGGAGAACGTTATTGGCCCACTTATTTCAAAACACTGAACAAGCTGCTCAAACCGGGGGGCAAAGCTGTCATACAAGTGATCACCATTAACGATGATGCTTTCAAAAAATACCGGCGTGGCACAGACTTTATCCAGCGCCATGTTTTCCCAGGCGGCATGTTGCCCTCTCCCAGCGCATTCGAACAACATGCCTCGCGTGCCGGTTTGCGGGTAGTAGATGACCATGCATTTGGCCTGCACTATGCACGGACACTAGGCCTCTGGCACGAAGCCTTTCTGGACAAGCTCATCGACGTCAAGGCCCAGGGCTTTGACGAACGTTTCGTAAGACTCTGGCGCTTCTATCTGGCTTATTGTGAAGCGGGATTCCGCGCGCGATCTATCGATGTACATCAGTACACCCTCACCACGTAAATTAGGAGCACTGCGATGTTACGTCTACCTAAACTGATAGCCCGGCCTCTAATTGCCCTATGTGCAGCACTAGGCTTTACAGCCTGCAGCAATGTTCAGGTGGAGCAATATGCCCAGCAAACGCCCCAGCTGGATCTGCGCAAATATTTTAACGGTACGCTGGACGCCTACGGGATGTTCCAGAACCGTTCCGGCGAAGTGGTCAAACGTTTCCATGTCGTCATTAACGCCCACTGGCAAGGCGATACCGGCACACTGGATGAACAGTTTACCTACAGTGATGGTACAACTCAGCAAAGAATCTGGACCATACGCAAAACCAGTGATAGCCAGTACGTCGGCACTGCTGCCGATGTTATGGGCGAAGCAACAGGCACAGCTGCAGGCAATGCCTTACGTTGGCGGTATGTGCTATCGCTCCCGGTCGATGGCAAAGTCTACGAAGTTAATTTTGATGACTGGATGTTTCTTATGGACGACCGCATCATGCTAAATCGCTCTGCCATGTCTAAATGGGGATTTCACCTAGGTGAAGTAACACTCACCTTTGTTAAACGCTAGCAGGGACTCAGCAGATGCCGCTTAACCAACCGATCGCCAAAAAAGACTGGGAAGGTCTGCGCGTCTGGATTCTGGGCGCGTCCGGTGGCATAGGCACTGCCCTAGCGGTTGCAATGGCTCAACAAGGCGCACGCGTTGCCCTATCTGGCCGCCGGGCAGATGCACTGTCTAAAACTGCCAACGCATGCAAAGCGGCACGTGCACACCATGCGCCACTCACATTAGCATTCGACATTAACGACACAGCCGACATTGAGCAGGCTCAGCGCGAAATAAAGTCCCAAATGGGCGGCGTGGATTTGGTTGTCATTAACGCCGGCACCTACCAATCCACAAGAGCCAGTGAACTCACCGTAGAACAGATCAACCAGACACTCAGCACCAACCTGCTCTCTCCAATGCGTGCCACAACTGTCATCTTGCCCAGCCTCTTAGAAAGCCTTGCTGCCTGCATAAATGGCGCGCCCAAAGGCATTGCTTTCGTAGCTAGCGTTGCAGGTTACCGCGGTCTGCCGCGGGCATTAACCTACGGCCCAGGGAAAGCGGGGCTGATTAGCTTTGCAGAAACACTCTGGCAAGACCTTAACCCAGTTGGTTTGAATGTCTGGGTCATCAATCCGGGCTTTGTGAAAAGCCGTCTCACAGATCGTAACGATTTTGAAATGCCAGCTCTGATCGACGCTGAAACAGCTGCCCATGAAATTATGAAAGGTTTCTCTCGCGGCCAGTTTGAAATTCATTTCCCCAAACGCTTCACCCGCTTCATGAAGCTACTACGCCTACTCCCCATCAACTGGTATCTCCGTCTCGTAAGCAAGCTCGTTCCGCCACTGGTCTTGGCAGACTTCGCTTCAAATGCCAATCACCAGGAAATACCAAAATGACAACGACGACAATCATCACGCGTGAACAAACCGACGCTTTTGTTAAAGCGCTGGTCCCTTTTTACGAGTCACTCACGCCTCAGGGGATCGAGGACTTTGATAACTTTTACGCACCTGATGCAGCGTTTAAAGATCCCTTCAATCACGTGAGTGATCTGACGGCGATTAAAAAAATATTCCGACATATGTTCGTTCAGGTAAACGACCCCGCGTTTACGATCAATAAACTCATTGTTGGCGAGGGTGATGCCATTATTTTCTGGAAATTCAATTTCCGATTCCGGGGCCTGGGTTGCAAGGAACAGCAGTGCCTAGAAGGCGTATCTCATCTCGCTTTCAATCCCGATGGCAAGGTGACCTTGCATCGCGACTATTGGGATGCCGCAGAAGAGCTATACAGTCGACTGCCAGTTGTCGGTTTTTTTATGCGGGGACTACAACGGATGATGCGTGCCTGATGTCAGATTGCGTTAATCCTTGAATGCCAACGGCACACGCCAACGCCACACCAAGCCCATAGCGCACAATTTCAAACCAACCGGCAATAGCACATAGGCCAATACCAATACTTCTGTATTTGCACTCCGACCGGGCACATACCCAAAATATCCGATCAGCGGTAATGCAATACCGGCTGCAAGCGCCAGATTGAATTTTGCGACCAGGTTCCATAGGCCAAAATAACTTGCTGTCCGTCCTTGGCGCTCACCAAGGTCTGCAACGATTGACCCCGGAATTGTGAGGTCAGCCCCCATCGCCAAGCCAGATGCTGCACAGATCAGTGCAAATGGCACCCAGTCGCCTGCCCCTAACCCTGCTGCGCAAACAAAGGCGGTTACAGCAAGCAACATCGCGCAAAACCATGTCTTTGGCCTGCCTATGTAACCAGCCAATCGAATCCAGCCGGGAACGGCCAGTGCCGCACTTAAAAAATATAACCCAAGCAAAACACCTGTTAGCTGCTGTGCGCCCAGCACATCGGCCACATAAAAAACGAACAACGTTGCCGGGAATGCCGATGCAATGCCATTCGCGACAAAGACATAGAGCACCCTGCGGTAAATACCGTCGCTTAAAACTTGCCTCAGGTTTTTGCCAAAGCTAGCACTGTTCGATGTAATTACCCTGGCTGAAAGCGGTGTATGTCTCAGCGACACCCAGGCGCATACAACCACCATCGGCAAAAACAACCATGCCGCCAGCCTTAACCCCTGTGTTGGTTGATCGGATAGCATTGATGGCAATAACGATGCCAGTAAAACACCAATTAACCCAAAGGCTTCTCGGGATCCCGTTAAATCAAGACGCGCCGCTGAATGCGTACCAAGGTCTCCACCCCAGGTCTGATAGGCAATCATCGCCGCAGAAAACCCGAGCGTACATATCAGTAACGACCCCACAAGCCACAACACCGGATTAACGGCACCCGAGGGGTTAAACAAGCCCACAAAGCCCAATGAAAAGGGTATCAGTGCCATACACAAAAAACGGGGGCGAGACACATGATCAATCATCCACCCGAAAACTGGGTCGGCTACCGCATCAATCAAACGCGTAGCCAACAGTATCCCGCCCAATACCGATAGGTCGAGCAAGGCACTCTGGCTGTAGAAATCCGGAACAAACAGATAGACGGGCAACGCACCAAAAACCAGCGGCAACCCCAGGAGACCATATGACAAAATCTCCGAGCGGCGCATCAACTTGCCTTTATGCCCAGCAGATGCTGCCTTAACCCAGGCGCACTGGTGCGGGGATCAAGCCAGATCGCAAAGAAATACCGTGCAAACTCCGGATCTTTGATCTCACCCAGCTCCCGGTTGTTATAGAGAAAAACCGCACCGCCAGGCTTGTAGATCCCTGTAATCTCATCACCCGGCTTTACGTCTGGGAATATCTGTCCCATCTGGACTTCCCATATTTTCAGGGATTGCTCATTGGCACCTAATTGCCGCATCTCCTGAACGCTGGCATCGACAATCTTACGGCCCTCGATATTGCGCTTGTAGGTGAGTTGAAGGGCCAAAGGCGGTTGCTGCGGATTATTGCCACCCCACAGCGCCGCTTCATAAATCAGAAATCCAAAACGCCTGAACTCACCTTTGCCATATGGCGATAAGCGCACACCATTAATCAGTTCATAGCTGTCATAGGCATAAACCGCTGACGGCACCAACACCGTCAGCGCACAGCCTAATAGCAACTGCAGACGTAACCGGCTTAGTCGCATGACTCGTCTCTCAACTTACTCAGCCAGCACCGGGTAGTCGATATAGCCCTCAGCGCCACCGCCATACAGCTTGTCTGCTTTTAGCTCATTAAGCGGCAGGTTGTCTTTCAAGCGGCGTACTAAATCTGGCGTACTGATAAATGGCCGGCCAAAGGCCACAAGATCGGCCTTGCCACTAGACACTTCGGCCAGAGCTTCATCGCGCGTGTAGCAGTTATTGACCATCCAAGCGCCCGCAAACTTGCGATGCAGCGCTTCGTAGTCAAACTTGTCTGCTGTCTCCCGCGTACTGCCTGTTTCACCCTCAATCACATGCAGATACGCAAGACCTGCCGGTGCTAGTTTCTCAACTACATGGCCATAGAGTGCTTGTGGGTTGCTATCCAGAGCCGTTGAACCGCCAAAGGTAGTCATCGGGCTTAAACGCACACCTGTACGGCCTGCACCAATTTCTTTAGTCACCGCCTGCACTACGTCCAACAACAAACGCGCACGATTCTCAATCGAACCGCCGTACGGGCCGGAGCGGTCATTCACGCTATCGCGCAAGAACTGCTCAATCAGGTAGGTATTAGCCGCATGGATTTCTACGCCATCAAAACCTGCATCCATCGCATTGCGTGCTGCTTTTCGATAGTCCTCAATCAACGCTGGGATTTCATCATCGCGCAGCGCCCTTGCCGGCGATACCGGCTCGAAACCATTACGCGTAAATGTCATCGCTGGCGATGGTTGGCTAGACGAAGATACCGGTGCCACCCCATCCGGCAGCAATGACGAATGAGAAATACGCCCCACGTGCCAGAGCTGCAGCACCATTTTGCCGCCTGCCTGATGCACGGCATCGGTGACATTACGCCAGGCCGTCACTTGATCCTGCGAGTAGATGCCCGGTGTATCAAGATAGCCCTGCCCCATCGGGCTAATCTGACTGGCTTCAGCAATGATCAGACCAGCGGCGGCGCGCTGACGATAATAATCGACAGTCATCGGCCCTGGGCAATTACCTTCAATGGCACGGTTACGCGTTAACGGTGCCATCACAATGCGGTTGTTCAGTGCGATATCGCCGATCTTGATTGGGTCAAAAAGTGTGGTCATGTTCGGTTCTCAATTAAACGTTATTAGGCGAGTGATTTCATATCAATCACAAAACGATATTTCACATCGCTTTTCAGCATGCGCTCATAAGCATCATTGATGTAAGCCATCGGGATCATTTCAATATCTGACACCAGGCCATGCTTGGCACAGAAATCCAGCATCTCCTGGGTTTCAGCAATGCCGCCGATCAAGGAACCGGCCAGCTGGCGACGCTTGAAAATCAGGTTAAATACTTCTGGGGATGGATGCGGCTCAGCCGGCGCACCGACTAACGTCATCGTTGCGTCTTTCTTCAGTAACTGTAGATACGGATCCAGCTTATGCGGTGCCGCGACCGTATTCAGAATGAAATCAAGCTGATTCGCGTACTGCGCCATCTGTTTCTCGTCGGTGGAAATACAGACCTCATCGGCACCTAGACGCTTGGCATCAGCCACCTTGTTAGCCGAGGTCGTAAACAGCACCACATGCGCACCCATGGCATGTGCAATCTTCACGGCCATATGACCAAGACCACCCAACCCGACAATACCAACTTTCTTGCCGGGACCCGCACCCCAGTGTTTGAGTGGCGAGTAGGTTGTAATACCGGCACACAGCAAAGGGGCTACTGCAGCCAGCGCTTCTGGCGCGTGCGAAATATGCAGCACAAACGACTCTTTAACGACAATGCGCTGCGAGTAACCGCCAAAGGTGTTCTCGCCGCCAAATACCGGGCCGTTGTACGTAGCCGTAAAGCCGCTCTCGCAATACTGCTCTTCGCCATCGTCACACGATGGGCAATGACCGCAGCTATCGACCATGCAGCCAACACCAGCCAGATCACCGACCTTAAACTTCTTCACTTTATCGCCTACTGCTGTAATCCGGCCAACAATCTCATGGCCGGGCACCGATGGGTAAACCGTGTTCTTCCATTCGTTACGCGCAGTATGCAAATCCGAATGACAGACGCCGCAGAACAGAATCTCGATCTGTACATCATCCGCAGTCAACGGACGGCGTTCGATCTCCAGCCCTGCCAACGCGCTCGACGCATTCTGCGCACCATAGGCTTTAACTTTTGTCATATTCAATCCTCTCTGTTGGTCCGGGCATTTATCGCCCTTTGCTTTGTAGCGTTCAGATTAACCGGCCGCTCCACCTCATGGCAAGCAACCCATTGATCCTCGCGGCAATAAGCCTTGTCAGCCATCAGGATATGCCATTGAAATATAAATGCACCAAAACGGGAAAAACTTTGCTCTTTATCAAGAAATCCACCCTTTATAAACTGGTTATGTACTGGACAATAGTTGATAATGAGCACAGACCCCAAGAAGGGGCGTGGAGTGAGACATGCAATTCAAAATAGAAATCCGGGTGCCCACGACTGGCGAATGGGTTTTCCTGGAAATGGTTGAAGAAACCATGGAAGCAATCGCCAATTACGCACGTCTGCTCAAGCAGGTGTATCCAGAGTACCGCGTGCGCGCGCTGGATGCTATGACGCTGAAAGCCATTGTGATGGTGTAGACCATGGGACAAGCGCTACCTCTCAAACGTGGTGCTAGCCACCAGGCTTTTGGCGGCATCGTTTTCAATCGGTCAGGCTTGATTCTGATGTGCTCAGAAGAGCCGCAACCGGGACTGCAGCAGTGGCATCTACCGGTCGCCACGCCGCTACCCAGTGAAAGCCCAGCCACGACTGCCTTGCGTAGCCTGCAGCACCTTACCGATATGTCAGTAAGGATTGTCGGCAAGTTGCCTTCCAGTTTCGAATACAGCAATGCCGTGGCCGATTACTTTCTAATGACTCCAACGACAGATACATCGTCAATCGTTGCGCCTCATCTGCGCTGGGTCTTGCCGGATGAAGCCATTGCTGAAGTTAATACACAGAGCAAAGATCTAGCACGCCCCGATTGGCAGGCAATTCAGCAGTTGTACCAACTGAAGCATCAGATCTTTAGACTGCTCGGCCTATAAACAACTGTTCACATTGGGCACAACGCGTCTGGGTTAGACTGGCTAGACATTAACACCCACACGAGTTGCCCTTCAATGAAACAAGGCGCCATTACAGACCTGGCCGGTATTTACATCGGCCACTTTACCGACACCCGTCGCCCAACCGGGTGCACGGTGGTTTTATGCCCTGAAGGTGCCGTCGGCGGCGTTGCCGTTGTAGGCGCAGCGCCCGGCACACGGGAAACGGATCTACTGAATCCGACCAGCACGGTTAACGAGGTCCACGGCATTGTGCTCAGCGGCGGCAGTGCATTTGGCCTTGATAGCGCTGGCGGTGTAATGCGGTGGCTGCATGAGCATGGCTACGGTTTATCAGTTGGCCCTGTACGAGTCCCTATCGTTCCCGGCGCTGTCCTTTTTGATTTGCTAGTTGATGCGTTTGCACAACCAGGGGGATCGGGTATCACACCTGATGCCGAAGCCGGTTACCGGGCCTGCATTGATGCCATGGAAAATCCTACATCGGCGCTACGACAAGGCAATATCGGTGCCGGTACTGGCGCCACCGTCGGTAAATTGAATGGCCCAGCCTGTGCGATGCGCGGCGGACTTGGTTGGGCTGCGCTCAACGTAAACGGCATCACCGTTGCCGCTATCATTGCCTGCAATGCGGTGGGCGATGTGGTTGATCCGCATACAGATACCATTCTTGCCGGAGCGCGCACAGCACCGGATTCGCTGACCCGTCTCAACGCCGTAGCGGCAGAACTCGATGGACTGTCCACCAACGGCTTAAAAGCGGGCAGCAACACCACTATTGGCGTCATCATCACGGACGCTACCCTCACCAAGGCACAGGCACAACGACTAGCGCAGGTGGGACACGATGGCCTTGCCCGCACCATTCGCCCGGTACACACTGCCATGGATGGCGACACACTCTTCGCGCTCGCCACGGGCAAGAACCCTATGCCAATTGATGTGATGCAGCTCGCCACTGCTGCGGGCGAGGTCACGGCCATGGCCGTGGTAAATGCCATACAACATGCCGAATCGCTCAAACTGGGCAACACCTGGTGGCCCGCAGCGAGCGAAAAATAAGCCGCTACCGCTTCAACCAGAACGGGCGTAGCATGAAAGAATAAATCACTACGCAGGAGCGAATCATGGGCGGCATAGACATCTCGGTTTCCCGGTGTGAAGAAGCCGGTGAAATGGTACTCACTGATCAGACGCAACACGAATGCGCCCTGGAGCATCATTGCCCCAAAGGCACTAAATGTCCGTTAGACGGGTGTTTTGCAGTTCATTCGGGCGTTGCAGAAGAACACCCGGAATGCCACGTCAAGAAGTCGCGTTCGAAATCCGGGCGTTAATCCAGGCACCTATAGCCTGAATCTCTGGCAGGCAGACTTCATGCCCCATCGGGTAGGTCTGCCAGTCGAATGCGTAGCCCAGCTTAGCAAGCAGGTCTCGGGCCATTTCGCCAAGCTTCAACGACACGACATCGTCATGCGTACCGTGGGCAATAAATAGCGGTGTTGCCCGGCTTGCGGTCGTAGCCAGTTGGGTGGCTTGAGCAGGGCTGGGAATGTAGGTCGACAACGCAATAATGCCAGCCAGCGGCTTGGCGTAGGTCAGACCGGTGAGATACGCGACGGCCCCACCCTGAGAAAACCCTGCAAGAAAAATATTGCTAGCCGGTATGCCCCGCGCCTCTTCTCGGGCAATTAACCCGGCAACCGTATTACGAGAGGCGAGCAAGCCGGCCTCATCGATTTCCCGGCTATCTGGCGCCAAGGAAATAATGTCGTACCAGGCCGGCATAACAAAGCCGCCATTACAGGTAACGGGAATCTGCGGCGCGTTGGGAAAAACAAAACGTACGGAAACCGCAGGGTTCAACCCTAGGTACGGAACGATCGGCTCGAAATCACTACCATCAGCGCCCAGCCCGTGCATCCATATAACGGCATACTCGGGCGCCGAGCCTGTTTCAAGCTCGATCATCAAACAAACCGATTAGCGGCGACGCGGTGGTGGTGGCGAACCAACGCCACGGCCTTCAATATGACGGAATGTAATACGCCCCTTCGTCAGATCATAAGGCGACAGTTCCAGCGTAACCTTATCACCCGCCAGAATGCGGATGTGGTGCTTACGCATCTTACCTGCGGTATAGGCCACGATCGAGTGGCCGTTTTCCAACTCAACAAGAAAACGGGAATCAGGCAGGACTTCCTGCACAACACCGTTCATTTCAATTAATTCTTCTTTAGCCAATGCGGGCTCCTGGTTCATTTTGTTGCAGGGCACATGATCCTGTAGTTTGACCCTCAGGTCAAACGCTGGGGCTTTGTATCTAGCCCCTCCTAGCATATGATTAGGCCATATTCGCCATTAAAACTCTCAGGCACCTTCATGCTGAACGCCGTTCTAGCCATTTCAATCGGTTCCGCACTTGGCGCGCTGCTCCGCTGGCAGCTCGGCCTCAAACTCAATGAGCTGTTGCCGACCCTGCCCCCAGGCACCCTGGCCGCCAATATTATCGGTGGCTACATTATTGGTCTGGCCATGGCCTTTTTCAGTCAGAGCAGTGACATCTCCCCAGAATGGCGCCTCTTTATCATCACGGGCTTTTGCGGGGGTCTGACGACCTTTTCCACCTTCTCAGCCGAAATCGTCACCCTGCTCCAGGAAGGCCGTTTTGCCTGGGCATCGGCCTCAGTGGTTATGCACGTGGGCTGCTCTTTAATCGCGACTATTGCCGGCCTAATGACCTGGCAACTGGCAAGACACGTCTAGGAGTACGTCATGAATGGTTTTCAGATCAATTTTTATACGCTTCAGGATCGCGAATACCAGCATCAGCCCATCGCAGACTGGCTGGTTGAACAGGCGAGATCACTGAAGATCCGCGGCACCACCGTAATTCATGGTGCAGAAAGCTATGGCCGCGACGGCCGACTCCATTCAGCACGATTCTTTGAGCAAGCAGAGCAACCCATCATCGTTATCATGGTGCTGAGTGGCGCAGAAGCAGATGCTATCCTCAACCTTGTCAAACAAGCTGGAATCAAGATGTTCTACACAAAAACGCCGGTGGAATTTGGTGTCATGGGTGATTAAGCAGGCGTGAAATATCTTTGTCACAATTGTGTGAAATACTCCAATCGTTAAATAGTCTAGGCGCGGGAGTTTTTCACCATGGCAGAGCACACCATTAAGCAATTTGATCTGGAACTCGACGACCTCAAGTCGCGCGTGCTTCTTATGGGCGGCATTGTTGAACAGCAAATGCGCCAAGCCATGCAAGGCCTCTACGAAGCCGACGCTACACTACTAACCGGGGTCGAACAAGGCGACAGCCGTCTGGATGAAGCCGAAATCCAACTGGACACCGCCTGCAATCAGATCATTGCCAAGCGCCAACCAACCGCCATTGATCTGCGCATCATCATTGGCGTGCAAAAAACCGGTCTGGAGCTTGAAAAAGCGGGTAATAAGGCCGTTAAGATTGCCCGTGCCGCACGTGCCTTACACGATAAACACACACTGTTTACGCCTACGGTAGAACTACGCCATCTGGCCGAAGATGCCCTCGACATGCTGCGCAAAGCGCTAGATGCTTTTGCCCGTTCCGACACCTTGGCAGCAACAGAAGTCTTGCAAGCAGACGACCTGGTAGATGCGGAATATCGCAGCATCACCCGCCAACTCATTACCTTCATGATGGAAGATCCGCGCACCATTTCACTGTCGCTGGAAATCATGAACATGGCTAAGGCCATCGAGCGCGTTGCCGACCATGCGCGTGCCGTGGCTGAAAACCTGATTTACATCACCGCAGGCATGAACGTACGGCATTTCAGCATTGAAGAAATCCGTAGCCATTTGCTCAGCCAAGACACCAGCCACTAATATAGGGGCTTAATATGGCGGCAACGATACTGGTCGTCGAAGACGATCCATCGATTCGCGAACTCCTGGTTATTAACCTGGAAAGTACCGGCCATCGGGTTGTAGAAGCAGGCTCGGCAGAAGAAGCCGAGCAGCTCATTACCGCCAGCCTGCCAGATCTTATTCTGCTGGACTGGATGCTCCCGGGAAAATCTGGCCCGCAACTTGCCGCACGGCTACGCGAAGTCGAGCGAACAGCCGATGTACCTATCATCATGCTCACGGCCAGAACCGATGAGCAAGACCGCGTCACCGGCCTGGAAATGGGCGCAGATGACTATATGGTCAAACCCTTCTCCCCCCGAGAACTTGTTGCCCGCATCAAGGCCGTACTCCGTCGCCGCAAACCGCAACTTACTGAAGATAAAGTCACCGTAGGCAGCCTCGTTCTGGACCCTGTAACTCATCGGGTCTACGCTAATGATGAAACTTTGGTGATTGGGCCTACCGAATTCCGACTGCTACATTTTTTCATGACCCACCCGGAACGGGTACATAGCCGTTCACAGTTACTCGACAAAGTCTGGGGTGACCATGTATTTGTTGAAGAACGTACGGTAGATGTTCACATTCGCAGGTTAAGATCTGTCCTGGAAACCAGTGGCCATGACAGCCTGATTCAGACTGTGCGCGGCAGCGGGTACCGGTTCTCGGCAACGGCCGCCTAACGCAAAGGCTGTCTTCGCACGGGCGACGGCTCTCAGTTTTAGCAGGACAACATGACCTTTCTTGAAGGCTTACTCCTTGTGATTGTCGGTGCACTAGGCTTTCGCCTATACGTACACCGGCGTTATCTACATCGGATGCTCAACTGGATTTCCGGTCCACTGGATGCGCCCGTACCGGATGCCTCAGGAATTTGGGGCGAGTTTGTTTCCCGAATGAACCGCCGCGTTAAAACACGCCAGCAGGAAAAAGATCTGCTCGAAGAATCCTTAGAGCAATTTCAGAGCGCTTTAGAAGCGCTGCCTGATGGTGTTATTTTCATGGATGCGCATCGCCGCATCTTGTGGATGAATAGCCTGGCTGTAGCCATGATGGGGCTGATTCCCGGGCAAGACCAAGGCAAGCCGATCGAACACCTGGTGCGTGAACCTGAGTTTGCCAACTATCTGCTCAAGGGTGATTTCACTGAACCTCTGATGTACCACCCCAATCGTCGAGATCAGGTATGCTACATGATTAGTCTGATTAGTTACGGCGTAGATCGCAGTCTTCTTGCCATCCGCGATCTTACGCGTCTGGAAAAACTCGAGAACGTCCGGCGAGACTTTGTTGCCAATGTGTCACATGAGTTAAAAACGCCGCTCACGGTTATCAACGGCTTTATTGAAACCCTGCAAATGCACCACGAGTCGTTACCGGCAGAGAAGCGGCAACGCTATCTTGATCTGGCATTTGCGCAATCCCAGCAGATGGGGCGCTTAATCCAGGACTTGCTCACCCTCTCATCACTCGAAGCACGGGCCACTCTGGCTGACCAGACGCGTGTTCCAGTAAAGACGTTAGTAGATGAACTCATTGTCTCTGCCGAAGCGCTTTCGGGAGGCGAACACACGCTCTCTATCGATATCCCGAACGATCTCTCGATCCATGGTTCAGCCGCAGCCTTGCGTAGCATTTTTGGCAACCTCATCAACAATGCCGTCAATTACACACCGGCTGGCGGCAACATTACGATCCGTTGGCAAGAAACTGATAATGAAGGCGTATTTAGTGTTAAAGACACCGGTATTGGCATCCCGGCCATCCATTTGCCCAGACTTTCGGAACGTTTCTACCGCGTAGACCAGGGGCGCTCTCGTGAAACAGGCGGCACCGGTTTGGGTCTGGCCATTGTGAAACACGCCCTCAGTCGTCATCAGGGCCATCTGGAAATTCGCAGCCAGGTAAATGAAGGCAGTACTTTTGAGGCCTGGTTTCCCAAAGAACGCTTCAGCAGATCATAACCACTGAAGCGGCCTTGGTCGCTTAGCCGAAACGGCCCGTAATGTAGTCTTCGGTTTCCTTACGCTTCGGCTTCATGAACAGCTCATCGGTTACGCCGAATTCCATAAGTTCGCCCAGATACATATACGCGGTGTAATCTGAAACGCGAGCAGCCTGCTGCATGTTGTGCGTTACGATGGCAATCGTATAGCTGCTCTTCAGTTCAAACACCAGCTCTTCAATCTTAGCGGTAGAAATCGGATCCAGCGCCGAGGTAGGCTCATCCAACAGCAAGACATCCGGCTTTACAGCGACACCGCGGGCAATGCACAAGCGTTGTTGCTGACCACCCGACAAAGAAAGGCCACTCTGATTCAGTTTGTCTTTTACTTCCGTCCATAGGGCAGCTTGTTCCAGCGCCCATTGCACGCGATTGTCCATATCAGCACGTGACAGGTTTTCATACAGCCGCACACCAAAGGCAATGTTTTCGTAAATCGACATCGGAAATGGCGTTGGCTTCTGAAACACCATGCCCACACGGGCACGCAACAGATTCAGGTCATAACCTTTTTCCAGCGTATTGCTACCGTGGAAAATAATTTCTCCTTCCGCGCGTTGCCCCGGATACAGGTCATACATCCGGTTAAAGGTACGCAACAAGGTTGATTTGCCGCAACCCGATGGGCCAATAAATGCCGTTACTTTTTTCTCGGCGATATCCATCGACACCGACTTGAGGCCTTTGAAATCGCCGTAGTAAAAGTCCAGGTTACGGACTTTTAGCGCAGCATTAATACCCTGATCGGAAAGAAATTCGGACATGATGACCTCGTTAAATACTTAAGACTTTGAACGGCTCTGGAACACCACACGGGCCAGAACGTTAAGCAGCAGCACAAGAATAGCGATCAGTGCAGACGCACCCCAGGCAAGGTTCTGCCAGTTTTCATAAGGGCTCATTGCAAAATTGAAGATGGTGACCGGCAGATTCGCCATTGGCTCGTTCATGTTCCAGGTAAAGAACTGGTTATTCAGCGCTGTAAATAACAGCGGTGCAGTTTCGCCTGCAATACGAGCCACAGCCAACAGCACACCGGTAATCACACCGCCCTGAACCGCACGCAAACACACATCGAGGCTCACGCGCCAACGAGGCATACCCAGCGCGAAAGCTGCTTCACGCAAACTGCCGGGCACGAGCTTGAGCATATTCTCGGTAGTCCGCACCACCACGGGCACGGCAATCAACGACAATGCAACGGAGCCCGTCCAACCAGAAAAATGCTTGGTAGTTGTAACAAACAATGCATACACAAACAGACCAATCACGATCGATGGCGCCGACAGCATAATGTCAGTAACAAATCGGGTAATCGAGGCGACTCTTGAACGATCACCAAACTCGGCCAGATAGATACCGGCCAGAATACCAATCGGGGTCGAGACAACTGTTGTTAGCCCCACAATCAGCAGGCTACCGACAATCGCGTTGGCCATGCCCCCACCTTCAGATCCCGGTGCCGGCGTTGATTCGGTAAAGAACGCCCAGTTCATCGCTGGCAGCCCCTTGATAAACAAGGTAGCCAGAATCCAGACAAGACCAGCCACACCAATCGTTACAGCAATACCCGATAAGGTCGTGCTTAAGCCATTAACAAACTTGCGGCGTTGATAACGGGCGCTCATTAGCGTACCCCCGCTTTTCGCTGGCCTTGCTTGATCAGCCATTCAGAAGCCGACAACACGACAAACGTAATAATAAAAAGAATCAGACCGAGGCCGAACAAGGCAGGGATATGCATAGTGGCATCAGCCTCTGCAAATTCATTGGCCAACGTCGACGCAATCGAATTGCCTGGCGCAAACAAATTGAGCGCAAAACGGTTGGCGTTACCAATCACAAAAGTGACTGCCATCGTTTCGCCCAGTGCACGCCCCAAGCCCAGCATAATGCCGCCGATCACGCCCACGCGGGTATATGGCAACACAATGTTACGAATCACTTCCCAACGCGTACAACCAATCCCATAAGCCGACTCTTTAAGCACAGACGGCACTGTCTCGAACACATCGCGCATCACTGAAGCAATGAACGGAATAATCATCAGTGCCAGCACCAGGCCTGCGGTAAACACACCCAGACCCAGCGGTGGGCCGGCAAAGAATGGTTCGCCCAACCAGCTGATCATCCAGGGTTGAATGTATTCCTGCACCATCGGCGCAAAAATAAACAAACCCCAGAAGCCATAAATAATTGAAGGCACGCCAGCCAGGAGTTCAATGGCGGTACCCAACGGGCGACGCATCCACACCGGACACGACTCTGTTAAAAACATCGCAATACCAAAACTGATCGGCACGCCAATCAATAGTGCAATCAATGAGGTTGCCAAGGTACCCCAGATGGCAATACCCGCACCAAATTCACCCGTTGACGGACTCCAAGTAGTGCTATAAAAAAATCCCAGGCCAAACTCACTGATGGCAGGCCATGCCTGCACCATCAGTGACACCAGGATGCCAAACAGCACCAGCAATACCATCGCTGCAAAACTGAATGTAATGCCGGCAAAAATACGGTCTTGCCGCAAAAATACGGCGGATTTTTCTGCTTGCCGTTTCATGGCAGCCTGAACAGCCGCTTCAGTTTCGATCATGTTTTGTGACATTCGCATCCTGCCTGAGACAGCACAACCGGCTTAGCGCCGGCTGGGCTTGTTAAGCATTCGTTGATTACTTAGCTACGTAAACCGGCTTACCTTCCGGACCCTTGATTTCGGCCCAGCTCTTGATGATTGCTTTCACGGCGTTATCCGGTAACGGCACGTAATCCAGTGCTACCGCCATGTTCTGACCCTTAGTCAGCGACCAGTTGAAAAATTTCAATACTTCGGCACTCTGCTCTGGCTTTTCTGCTTTCTTGTAAACCAGAATGAACGAAGCCGAGGTAATTGGCCACGAGTTAGCACCCGGCTGGTTGTTCAGGTTCACCGCAAAGTTTGGCGTGCCCGTCCAGTTAGCCTTAGCTGCAGCGGCAGCAAAACTAGTTTCGCTTGGCTGCACCGCCTTGCCATCACGGTTGATCAGCGATACATGCGACATCTTGTTTTGCTTGGCGTAGGCGTACTCCACATAGCCAATCGCGCCATCAATCTTGGTCACGTTAGCTGCCACACCTGCATTACCCTTGCCACCCACACCTGCGGGCCAGTTAACCGTCTTGCCAGCACCCACCACACCCTTGAACGGCGGTGATACTTGCGCCAGGAAATCTGTAAACACAGCCGTAGTACCCGACGAATCCGAACGATACACAATAGTAATGGCCGTATCAGGCAGCGCAACACCCGGGTTTACCGAGGCAATCGCCGGATCATTCCACTTGGTGATCTTGGCACGGAAAATATCCGACAGCGTGGCGTTATTCAGCTTCAGCTGGCCCGGAGCGATACCCTTGATATTCACAACAGGCACTACGCCACCAATAATGGCTGGAAACTGAGCCAGACCGCTCTTCTGCAGTTCTTCAGCGGCAACAGGGTCATCGCTGGCACCAAAATCTACGGTCTTGGCCTGAATCTGCTTTACACCGCCGCCCGAACCAATGGCCTGGTAGTTAATGGTTGTACCGGTTTCAGCCTTATAGGCTTCTGCCCACTTGGCGTACATCGGGGCCGGGAAAGTTGCGCCTGCCCCCGTGAGCTGGGCAGCATTTGCACCCGCAATCAGACCCGTCGAAACCAGCAGGCCAGCCAACAGCTTATTGACAGAAACGTTCATCGATCAGACTCCAGTAGATGGCCACGCGGTGCGCAGCCATGGGGCTTAGAATTTCAACAGACTGGAGTCTAGGGGTCTAACGTTACCAAATTATGACAATCTGTCATTTAAGCAAAAAGCCGTTTAAAAACAGTCACTCGCGGTTAGTTGCTGCCCACCTGACAGTGCTTGCCCAGATCACCACATAGGCGCATCACTGCATTAACAATGCGCGTAGTTTGCGGGTTTTCACCGGCCGGTGCCGTACCCACAATCATGAGCTGTGACAGATTCTTGTTCAACGCCGTTACATTGAGGGTTGCTAACTGATCACCCTCTTTCAGATTGATCGTCATTGTCGCCGGATCATTACTCACCACCGTTACCTGCTGGTTACGATTCGTGGCATTGGTGGCTACCTGATACACACGGTTGGCCGGCGCATCCAGCACCACCGTCGCTACTTGCGTCACCTGTGACGGCGCATTTTGACCCGGCTGTGCATTCTGTTGCTGTGTCACCTGCTGAACACGCCCAACCACATGCCTCGCTACCAGCACCCACTGCGCCTCGGCCGATAACGGCAGCAAACCACCCAAGACCAACAACGACGTACCCACAGCACGACCAATGATTGAAGTATTACCTAGCCTTATTGCCATAACGCACTCCTTTGCACACAAGGTTAATCAACGATCTGCAGCACCCTTAATCTGGTCCAACGTTACATAGCCGCGTTTATCTGTATCTATCTTATCGAAATTGGCCGCCACCTTGGGCATGCCTTGTTTCGCTTCTTCTAAAGTCAGTTTGCCATCCTGATTTTTATCGGCTACGGCAAACTTGGCATCAATCTGACGATCTCGGAATGACTCACCCGCATAGAGATTTGTTATAGCCAACAAAGGCAAAACAAGAACCATGTACTTGCGTTTCATTAAAAGCGCCTATTGGGTTATGCAGGATGCCAAGCTAACACGGATGGCCACAATTCATAACGTCTATCGTACTGAACTACCAACCTAGGGATTCATAACTCATAGGTGATTGCAAGACAAACGAAAACGCCCCCCATCGCTGGAGGCCGTGAATTCGTGGTGATGGGCAGAATTGAACTCCGCTCTACAACCCTTACCCCGCAAGGGTTCCTAAAATTTTCTAACTTTTTATACCCGTTTTTATACCCGTTTGATTCATCCCAGGTAGAAAAGGGTACTAATTTCAGTACATTATGGACTGCTTCCGACCCAAAGCGGTCATTTTTACTTAAGACTATGCGCCTAAACGCTCTCGTAAAAACTCTATGAAGCGCTGCGTCTTCGCTGGTAGCAATCGGGTTTCAGTCATTGCATAAACGGGGGTAGAGACGCCCTCCCAATCCGTCAATATTCGTCGTAACCTTCCCTGCGCAACGTCTTCCGCAACAATCTCAGCAGGGATCATAACGATCCCCGTGCCTAACGCTGCCAGCTTTCGGATCATTCCAACGCTGTTAAGTTGAAACCGACCCTTGACGCTAACATCAACAGATCTCTTTCCTTGGTGCAGATTCCATGCGTCACCCTTCGTTGTCTTAAACCCAACGCACTCATGTTGCGATAAGTCTGCAGGTTGTTTTGGCTCACCGTGCTCTTTTAAGTAGCTAGGCGATGCATATAAGAACCGAGGTAAGACAGCTAGTTGACGAGCAATCAGGTTTGAATCGCTGGGACTTCCCATGCGAATTGCCACATCAAACGGCTCGGAGACTAAATCAACCAATCTTGGTGTCAGATCAAGATCAAAGGAAATCCCCGGATACAGTTTGGCAAACTCTGCGATGATCGGTGCAAGGTAGATGGTGGCAAAATCCACCGGAAGCGAAACCCTCAACACGCCGGTTGGCTGATCCAACATTGAACCGAGCTGTTCATGGGCTAATTTGGCCTCATCCACGATTCGCTTGCAGCGCTCAAAATAGATTTGCCCAGCCTCTGTTAACTCGATCTTTCGGGTGGTGCGATGTAATAGGCGAAGCCCAAGAGCTTTTTCCAATTTGCTTATCCGGCGAGACACGGTGGAATTTGGCAATCCCATCGCCTCCGCTGCATTGCGAAACCCTTTGGCTTTTACGACTTCCACGAACAAAGCCATGTCGTTTAACAACTCCATAGACTGCTCCATATACGGATCAATGTTTTCGATTTTAGCTACTTTATTCCATTTTCACCATGGGTGATGATGCTTCCCATACAACCCAGCCAAGGAAGCCGTCATGGAAAAGCTATTCACCCCCGTTCAGATTGGTCGCTACACCCTGCCCAACCGCCTTGTTATGGCTCCCATGACTCGTTCACGCGCTGATGAAGCTGGCGTGCCGAGCGAGATGGTTAGCGTTTATTACGCCCAACGCGCCGGTGCAGGACTGATCATTAGTGAAGGCGTTTTCCCGTCAGCAATGGGTAAAGGCTATGTGCGGACACCTGGCTTGGAGACAGCCGAACAGATAGCGGCTTGGAAGAAAGTCACAGACGCCGTTCATGCCAAGGGCGGTCGGATCTTCATGCAAGTGATGCACTGCGGGCGAATCTCCCACCCTTCTATGCTGCCCAACGCAGCACAACCAGTTGCGCCCTCGGCAATCAAAGCGGCGGGTCAGACATGGACGAATGAAGGCTTACAGGATTTCGTTACACCCCGTGAACTCACTACGGCCGAAGTCGGTGAAATCATCAGTGACTACCGAATGGCGACTCGCCGCGCTATTGAAGCAGGGTTTGACGGTGTCGAGTTACACACAGCGTCAGGCTATCTGCCTGAACAGTTTTTATCATCCGGTAGCAATCAGCGAACAGATCAGTACGGCGGCTCGGTTGAGAATCGCGCACGCTTTGTGCTTGAAACTCTGAAGGCAATGATTGCCGAAGCCGGTTCAGATCGTGTCGGGATCAAGATTTCACCAGAAATGAACTTCAATGACATCGTTGATGCCAATCCACAAGAGACCTACAGCTACCTAGTTGATCAGCTCGGCGGATTGAACTTAGCTTATCTTCACGTTGCCCTGTTCGGAACCCCTGTGGACTATCACGGCTTACTTCGCCCGAAGTTTAACGGCGCATACCTGGTGGGTGGCGGTTTAGACAAAACTAAAGCTGAGGAACTGCTTGAAGCAAACAAAGCCGATGCAACCGTCTTTGGTGGTGCTTTCCTTGCAAACCCAGATTTGGTAGAACGCCTTCGAGTCAACGCTTCTCTGAACACACCCAACAAAGATTTGTTCTACGCACCGACCGCTGAGGGATATATTGACTATCCCCTAATGGACAGCACACAACCTGAATAACGGTGGCTGAAATGACCCAAATAATTGAAATGCACCCAATGGACATAGGCAACGGCTTCCGTGCCTATTCCCTGCGAGGTGGTGATCATGCAGAACCGATTGATCCCTTCCTAGGCGTTGACCACGCACGCATGAGTCAACCCACTTTCCCGCCCCATCCGCATGCTGGCTTTTCAGCGGTTTCATATTTGCTAGAGGATTCGGAAACAGGCGTTCTTAACAGAGACTCCCTCGGAACCCATAACCTGATTAAGGCCGGTGGATTGCATTGGACTGCTGCTGGTCGCGGCATCGTGCATGAAGAAGTGCCGGAGGTCACGGATAAAACAGTTCATATGCTGCAGATTTTTGTGAACTTGAACGTGGATAAGCAAAAAGATGCGCCTTTTGCCCTGAGCCTTGAACCTGAGGATGTTCCGGTTGTTGAATCAGCCGGTGCGAAGATCAGAGTGCCGCTTGGCAGCTTTGGCGGTGTTCGCTCACCGCTTACGCCGCCAACAGAGGTTGACTTGTTGGATATCAGTATTGAGCCTGATACTCAGGTGGTTATCCCATTGACGACAGGCAAAGGGGCCTTTGTTATGCCCATTGATGGTGTCGTTGAGGTTGATGGGACGGTTGTCGATTCAAGTAGCGGACAGCTTCCGGTTTACTCAGCAGAGCCTGAGACAAGAGAAATCACAATTCGTGCCTTGGATGGCAGAGCAAAGGTTGTGTTTTTCTCAGGCGCCCCATTGCGACAACCCGTGCATTGGAAAGGATCGTTGGCGCTAGCGTCAGAAGAAGCCCTGATAGAAAGCATTAAGGGCTATCAACGTGGTGAGTTTGGAAAGCTAAACCAAGCATAAGCCGACAACTGCTTATGGCCGAAAGCAGACCGGCAAAGCTGCCTGGGTACAAATTTTTTTCATGAATTTGTACTAAAGCCGGCTTTTGTGGTTTAATTGCTCCATGAGTACCAAAAACATCCGATTAGTTCCACAAGACGAAATCAACTCTATCGTGTCTAGACAAGGGCGCACATGGGTTGATGTCGGCATGCTTTTGGACAAGGTAGAAGACACCAAAGCCTGGGAGGGTGAAGCAAGCTCCTTCTCGGAATGGCTTAGATCTTTTTCCAATAAGCTGGGTCTAGGTGAAGCTGGCATCTGGCGACAGTACACAGCTTTCAGGTTCTATAAGAGCCTAGAGCAGAGGTACAAGGAACTGACTTTTCCGATCCCTCAAAACTTGCACAAGGTTACCAACCCAGACAGTCTTGAACTTCTCACACGGTTAGAACGAGTAATGACGAAGCAAGCTTTTATTGATCTTACTCAAAAGGCTTTGGATGGCTTTATTTCACGCGCAAAACTGCGCAAGCTATGGGATGAGTATCGTCCAATCCTTGAAGGCAAAACAGCCCGAGGGAATCCCAATGACCTCCACATATCTGAGTCTCAACGAATAGAGTATTTCGGATCTGAGTTCGAAGAAGATCTATTCCTACTTCTCCAGCAGGATTTTAGCCCACTGGCCGGCAGAGCCGTTACTGGTGCGGAATTCTCTATATTCCGGGATGTAGATTTAGGCACTTATCAACATACCGACTATGTTGGCGTTGTTATGTCTTCTGACTCTAACCATGACGGCATGGACTTTCATGGCATTGAAACTCGGCTCAACGAACGCCCAATGAACGAAACAATTCGTGAGGTATCAGAGCCACTTGATGAATATCTACCCCTATTTGACTTCGTTTGGGCTGCTACCGATCCAGGATCAGTCGAATACTGCATTGAGTCAATGCCAGAGGAAATAGGGGTTTTAACGATTATCGACCATGAAGTTAAAATTTTCAGAGCCGCTAAACGCCGAGTATCTGCAGAAACCTCTGCAGTAGCGAAATCTGTTCTTAAAGCAGTTCTACGTAAGTAATTTTTTTTGCCTGATTCACTAAAGCCGGCTTTATAGGAGATGCTGAAATGATCTGAAACTGAACCAAACCTAATCCACATATTTTCTTTTAGGAGCTCTTATGGACCACAGAATGATGCGATTGAAATCCATCACCAAAAATTTAGTAATCCCACGCTCTTCGCTATACGCGCAAATCAAAGATGGGGTTTTCCCAAAACCCGTTCCGATCGGGGATCGCGCCGTTGCCTGGCCGCAGTATGAGGTTGAGGCGATCTACTTTGCTCGGATTGCAGGCAAATCTAAGGATCAGATGCGCACGCTAGTTTCTTCGTTACACCAGCAGCGTGAGAGCCAAGCTGAATATCTCAAGCAAAGTGAGGCTCCAAAATGAAAACCCCGAACCGCCGGCAAGCTAATTCGGGGATTTCGACTACCTGTAGCCGTGACTTTAGCACAAGAATTCCTCCCTATATTCAGACTGTTCCCAGGGTCTGCCCTCCTCCACACATGATTCGAGCCTTCTTAGCGTTCAAGGGGGTGAGCCATCATGGATAACCTAGCCATACGTCCTCAAGGATCCAATGGATTTCCCAATCTGGTCGATGCATTAGCGCAATCAAACAAGGAAGGCAGGAAATTTCTCGATATAGCGAGCCAGCAAGGCATTTCGTTCCGAAATCCGTCTTCTGCTGATATTCCCACACCAAGGCCTCAAGGACATCACGCCTTTTGGCCTTCTGGGCAAGGAGATATATCAAAATTTCTAGACTCTAACCCACGACCAACCGCTTGGTTCGTTGAGGACCGTCTCATCGCTAATCGTGGGCATATCTTAACGAGTGTTGGGGGAACTGGAAAAACGACCCTCCTTTATCAATTAGCCGTTGGAGCAGTCATTGGTCATGTTCCATGGGATTGGAAAATCAACTCCACTGGAGCAGCCTTACTGATCCTGGCTGAAGATGATTATGAGTCGACCCATAGATTTATTGCAGCACTCTCCAAGGAGCTTTCCGATGAACACAGGGAAGCGATACGCAAAAATTTGCGCATTTTTCCTATGGCCGGCAAATCTTGCGTGCTTCTTGGAAACAGGGGAAATAGACTTGTTGAGACGGACATTGCTCGGGGACTTTTTGAACTGGCGAGATCCATCCCGAACCTGAAGTTTATTGGTCTGGATACTGCTATGGCGCTAACAGAAGGTCGAGAGCTTGAGCCAACTGATCAGAGGCGGCTTGGAGAAATCGTAGACAGACTCGCTCTTGAAACAGGGGCGTGCCTGCTGATGACAACCCATGCAGCAAAGTCTTTAAGGACACAGGACGAACTTGAGACACATTCGAGCCGGGGTAGCGGAGCCATCACCGATGTCATGCGATGCGAAATTACGCTTCGAACCATGACAGAGAGGGAGGCCTCGAAACTTGGAGTTAGCCGAGAAGAAAGACGCGGGTATGTAAAGGTAGCGATCACTAAAAGCAATTCATCACCGTTGAACGCCTACCAGCCTATCTTGCTTCAAAGAGACGAGGCAGGGGTTTTTAGAGGGGTGGATATCGACTCTTTATCAAATAAGCCTAGTCAGCGTGCATTGGCAGCTTTGGACGCACTCTTAGAGATATGCACATCGGATACTGGTACAAGCATGAAAGCTTGGAAAGAACAGTGCTTGTCTTTGAAAGTCATATCTGCAGGGACAACGACTGCCCAAGATAAAAGCATGCAGCGACTCAAAGCAGCACTCAAGGGGTTCGACTTAGTCAGAGATGGCCCTAAAAAGGGAACATACATCCCTACCAGCTTTCAAAGTGAATCGAAGCTCCAATAGCCATAATTTCAGGACAAGGACATCCCCTTTATAGGGGAATGTCCTGTCTGTCCTGAAATTGCCCGACTCGAGAGGTGACAGAGAAATAGTGCGCTAAAGGACTCAGGATCAAAATAAGTTGTTTGTTTACAATGAGTTTAGAGTCTAAACGGCCAATTGTTCGGCCTCTAGGACTCGTCAACCGTGGTGTCTGTAGCTGTAAGATTCCTGGAGCTCCGCTCAGAACGTACAATAGACAAAACCACTTTTGGCATGATCATGAATAAAAACGAAGCCTTTTCCCGGGTACTTATTGATGCGATGTTGGCCTCTCAAGGCTGGGATGTCACTGATCCCAATGAGGTTCGTTTTGAAGTGGTTATGCCTGATGGCACACGAGCAGACTACGTTCTCTGCGATAGAAATGGACGCTCACTGGCCGTCATTGAAGCCAAACGCTATTCAGTAAACCCTGCCGATGCTGCTGAACAAGCCAAAGGATATGCCCAACAGCTCGATATTCCTTATGTTTTTTTGACGAATGGCTCAGAAATCTTGTTTTGGGATTACCAGCGTGAAGCATTTCCTCACCCTGTCAAAACCTTCTTTAAACAGGATGACCTTGAACGTCGCTATGCCAGCCTTCAGCTTCGCAAAGACGTACTTAATGTCCCGATCGATCTGAAAATCGCAGGACGTGATTACCAACAAAGTTGTATCCAAAAGGTTTGTACGGAAGCTAAAACAGGCCGTCGGAAGATGCTCATTGAGATGGCAACTGGCACCGGGAAGACACGAACTGCCGCTGCTCTCATAAAGCGTCTCTTCGAGGCTAATGTAGTCACTCGTGTTTTGTTTTTAGTTGACCGCATACCATTGGCTAAACAAACCGAAGATGCATTCGCCGAATATCTGCCGGATTACCCTGCCTACGTACTTCGTGCAGGTCGTCGCTTCCAAGATGAGAAAAGAATCACCATCACGACCCTGCAAAGCATGGTTAATCTTTACAGTGATTATTCCTCAGGTTACTTCGATCTAATCGTCTCTGATGAGTGCCATCGGAGTATCTATGGAAAATGGAGCGGGGTCCTTAAATATTTTGACGGAATACAGATTGGCTTGACCGCTACTCCTTGCGTTGCCGATCTAGGTGAGATTGGGGCGGATGAAGAGGACAAGCTTTTTGTTCGCGATACGCTTCGCTTCTTTGAGGTTAAAGAGCCTACCTTCTCATACAAGCTCAAGGATGCCATCCGGGAAGGGGTGCTAGCGCCTTATCAGATCTACCAGGCCAAGACAGTTAAAACCGCAGCTGAAGGCGGATTTGAGGTCCGAAAATCCGAACTGGATTGGTCAGCAATGGATCCGGATACTAGCGAAGAGTTTGAGAAGCTCTTTGCCAACGGCGATCCGGTTGTTATCGATCCTTCGGCTCTGGAACGCAAATTCACCATACCTGAAAGAAACCGAGCGATTGTTCGCGAATATCGCCAAGTTCTTGAGAAGGGCTTTACTGACAGCAAAGGGGTGCTTCGCAAGCCCCTCATTGGCAAAACCATCGTTTTTGCTGTTAATAAAAGGCATGCGGAGACATTGGCCCAGTTATTTGATGCGGAATTTGCTGACCTCAAACCATCCCCAGAAGTTCGATTTGCCGACTATGTAGTATCAGGGCAAGGATCTGAGGATACTGTGGATGCTATGTCCAAGATTCGCCGTTTCAAGAAAGAGCCTTATCCGCAGATCCTAGTATCTGTGAACATGCTCGACACTGGATTCGACTGTCCAGAAGTATGCAATCTTGTTTTTGCACGTTTTACCCGTTCCGCAATTCTTTACCAACAAATGCGCGGACGTGGCACCAGAAAGACAAACAAAAAGCCCATTTTCACAATGTTCGATTTCGTTGGTGTTTGTGAATATCACGGCGATGATGACGATATTTCAGAAGGCGGCCTTGTTAAAGAAAGGCCAAGAAAACCTGGACCATCACAACCAAAGCGCCTGCTTTCCCTCGATATCAACGATCATATCGATCCTACTACCCGCGAATGGATTTCGGTTGATGAGGATGGGAATATGGTTTTCCCTGAAGCATCAGAGCAACGAGCATCCGAACTTGGCGCGAAATTTGAAGCTTGGCTCTTAAATCAATCTAATTTGACTGCGGAACAAGAACGCTGGTTACGAATTCTTGGCTCACAAGTCCGAGCAAATGCCGATTCTCTTGAAGAAGTCATGCCGGAACACTTTGCATATTTCCACACCTTTTCACAAATGGGTGGTCTCCATGAAGCAGAACGGGTTTTTGAAGGCAAAGAATCGCTCCAGAACACGCTTTCTAGCTTGAACGAGGCACTATTCACGAGCCCAGAAAATGCTGGGAAGTCTGCAAGTTCTGAAGCCCTACGCCCTACCGCTCACTAACGAAACGGAATTGCAATGCCATTAACACCCGACATGCGTCAGGCGATTGACCAGATTCGTAACTACCTCTTTGGCGGTGGCTACCCTGACCCCGTCAGCAATGCTGAACAGTTGTCCTTTTTGTTCTTCTTCTATTTGATCGAAAGCATCGACGCTGAGAACAAGATGAAAGCAAAAGTACTAAAACAGCCATATCGGAGCCTGTTTGAAGGTGATTGGCAGGTTAGGAATTCCATTAACGCAGAGAATGGCAACACAACCATTCCTCGAGATCGTTTCCGCTGGTCTGTCTGGGCTAAAGGTCTATCAGGTGAATCTCTAGTTACGTTTCTTCGTGACGAGGTATTCCCATTCTTTGGTGAATTGGGTGCCAGCACAGCTCACAATTTCATGGATGGTGCTCGTCTAAATATTACCGATCCAACCGTTCTCACCCAAGTTGTAAACCTTGTAGATGGCCTACATCTTGATGCCGCTGACTCTGATACCAAAGGGGATTTGTTTGAACATGTTCTCCGCCAGATTAAACAGGCTGGTGAGCTTGGACAGTTTCGCACTCCACGACACGTAATCCGCGCCATCGTAGAGATGTTGGATCCCAAGGTTGGGGAAGCCATTTATGACCCAGCGGCCGGTACTGCAGGTTTTCTGGCCGCTGCCTATAACTACATACGGCTTACAAACTCATCGCCCAGCGCAATTGTCGAAGTAGAAACGGATGGAAAGATTCAAATGCGTGGCCTAGGCGACCGGCTTTCAGCAGCTCAAACTTCTGCCCTGCAATCCGCCACGTTCTATGGAAATGACGTCGACCCCAAAATGGTTCGCTTGGCGACGATGAACTTGACACTTCGCGGCTTGCCTAACGTTCGAATTTTGCTTCGGAATGTACTAACAACCACTCTGGATAATGAAAAGCGCGCTGAATTGGGTCTACCTACAGATGGTTATAGCGTCATCCTGGCTAACCCCCCCTTCTCTGGCCGTCTCGATAAAGACCGAATTGTTGATGATGTAAAGGTCGGGACAAGTACAGCGACAGAGCTGCTTTTTCTCAAATATATGATCGATAGCCTAAAGCCTGGCGGTCGCTGTGGGGTTATCGTCCCAGAAGGCGTACTTTTTGGATCAACGTCTGCTCATAAGGAGCTACGTCGCCAATTGGTTGAAAATAACCGTGTTGAAGCAGTGCTATCTCTCCCCGGGGGAGTATTTCAGCCATATTCAGGGGTTAAGACATCGGTTCTGTTCTTTAAGAAAGGCGGCAGCACTGAGAACGTGCTTTTCCTGCATGCAGATAACGACGGCTACAGAATGGACGCCAATCATGACAGCCCAATCGAAGCAGACGATCTACCTGGTGCTGTAGCCGACTTTCGGCAGAGAGATGCACTATTGCCCATATGGCAGAAACGTAACAACTCCGCTGAATGGACAAAAAAATGGTGGTTCGCTGATGCAGCGACTGTTAGAAATAACGACTTTAATCTATCCGCTGGGCGTTACCGACCAATGAATCAAGCGGCATTGGAACACCGCGATCCGCGAGATATTTTGGATGAATTAGCAGCCATCGAAGAGGAAGTTTTGCTAGAAGTACACGCATTGAAAGCCATCCTAGGAGAAATGGCTTGATTCACGTTCAGAAAATTAGTTTTGATGATGCCTGTCAGATATTTACAGGCGGAACTCCCTCACGCACAAATCCTGAATATTTCGGTGGAGGTGTGCCTTGGGTGAAAATTACCGACATGCTCCAAGGTGTAATCACAAAAACTGATGAAACACTGAGCACAAAGGGCCTCGAGAACAGTAGCGCAAAAGTTCTTCCAAAAGGCACGGTCCTCATCTCAATCTTCGCCACGATTGGTCGAACTGCCATTCTGGGCATCGAAGCGGCAACGAATCAAGCAATAGCCGGTGTCATACCTCGAGACAAAACCAGATTAGATCCTGATTATCTGCGCTACTACCTGGACTCTATGCACGGAAAGCTTAATCGAGAAGCCAGAGGTGTTGCGCAACCAAATATCAATCAAGGCATTTTAAAAGCATTGGAGATACCGCTGCCGCCACTCGCAGAACAACGCCGCATCGTTGATTTGCTTTCTCGTGCTGAAGGCATTATTAACTTGCGAAAAGAGGCCGAAAAGAAAGCGACTGAATTGATCCCTGCCCTCTTTATAGATATGTTCGGTGACCCTGTGACCAACCCAAAAAAATGGCCGATGGTTAAGTTCGATTCTTTTGGTACATGTCGGCTTGGGAAAATGCTCGACAAGAAAAGACAATTAGGGAATTCTTTAAAACCCTACTTAAGAAATATCAATGTTCAGTGGGATCGTATCGATGTCCATGACTTGCTGGAGATGGATTTTTCACTTGAAGAACAAAAAAAATTCTCAGTTAGTGATGGTGATGTCTTAATCTGTGAAGGTGGCGACATAGGAAGGGCAGCAATTTGGAGCAGCCAAATCAACGAGTGCTATTATCAAAAAGCACTTCACAAATTGACACCGAACTTGGGAATAGTGCGCCCCGATTACGTGGTTTGGCTTATGTGGCACTTGTCAAAGCGACATGCTTTCGGCTCATCAAGCCACGCTACCATTGCACACTTAACCGGTATACAACTAAAGAACCTTATCGTCCCACTTCCTCCCATTGATAGCTTATTAACGTTCGAGAAGCATGTAGATCAGGCACACTCACTTAGACGCCAACAATCTGAAGCAACAATCTTGGCGAACGATAATTTTGAAACAATACTATCTCGAACATTTTCTAGCTTGTAACAGCACTTCACCTTCACTCAAAATGGTCAAAACCAACATTCTCTCGAGATACAGCCGGCATTAACGGGCGAAACATTCAGAATTTTCGCGCATGAAAAAACTAACTCGCTCATGCAAGCAGAGGTTGATCAGAAAACAAAAATCTGCCAATCAACACGCACGCTACAAAAACCAGGTTCTGAATAACAAAAGACGTAAGAAACGCCGCGAAGAAATATCATTCAAGCGTTTTTTATTCAGTTCGACACTCGTCGCACCAACACACTTTGCTTTGATGTCCAGATCTACGGGGCAGCAAACTGATTTTATAAGTGGCTTCTTCCGTTTTTTAATTCAACTTAGATCCTTTAGATCTGGAAGAGTAACCATCGACATGTCCAATGTTCGCCATATGGTCGTTGATGCAGCACTTCTTTTCAAGGCGGAGTTGTCTAGGCTAACTCAATCCAACAGTGTTTTTTTTGATGCTATTCCACCTAAAAGTATCCGTATACAACAAGTTCTTAAGCAAACTAAAGTTGATCGCCTATTGAATCTATCTCTCAGCGTGCAGCCTGATCGTGAAGATGTAGTTCATTGGAAAGTTGCCGAAGGCACAAGCGCTCATGTTAATCCAGATCTATTAGAGCCGATCATGGAAGATATTGAGGAGGTTACCGGCTTAGCAGCACACCCTGTTTATCAGGGGATTATTGAATCCATGAGCAATTGCGTTGAACATGCCTACAAGTCCCATCCTGATGTAACAAATAAAATGCCTACCGACCCGGGTTGGTGGGTTTTTCAACAGGTCAAAGATGGAACTCTTTCAGTCTATGTTTGCGATCTAGGCATTGGGGTGCATCGTGCCTTACCACTAACCCTTGCGACCGAGCATGGTTTGCTGAAAAAACTACTCCATATAGCACGTCGTGCAAAAGGCGTTGACTGCAGATCATTGCTTGCTGCAATGGAGTACGGAAGATCAGTTACAGGTCTTCAACATCGTGGCAAGGGCATGCGCAATGCCCATGCCGTTATTGATGACTTCGGCGAAGGTGATTTTTATGCGATTAGCTATCGAGGATGCTACGTCTATAACAAAAAGGCTGGTTCACAAATAGGTTCTTCACGTACCATTAAACTGAATCACTCGATAAATGGTACGATTTTAGGGTGGGTGATACCCCTCAACAAGGCCGCTGAAACTACTGGAGTTTGTCATGACGACTGAGAATATTGTTCGGATTAATGTAGCTGAACAATTCACTAAGTTGCCTGGCGCAAGATATAAAAATCTCGGCCCCAGCAGTGGAGAAGAGTTTCGCGAACGTTTCCTTGTTGACCCGTTGAGAAAAGGGTATACGGTAGTGGTCTGCCTCGACGGAGTGAGAGGGTATGGCAGCAGTTTTCTTGAAGAAGCATTTGGAGGCGTTGTTAGAGAACTTGGCTTAGATATACCAGATGCTCTTGCACGAATAAAAATTGAAACAAAGATGAAGAGCTGGGCATTAGATGTCGAGGAATACATCCGTTTAGCAAAAGATACGCCTCGTCAAAATGTCTAGAATGGCGGACAAATCGGGATCTAAAGCGGAAACCCTTCCGCTTATGCCCAAGACTGTTCAATCAAAGCCAGAAGAGTGCAATTGCGTACAAATCAAAGAGACGATTCACACTACTCCTGACAATTCAACATATCTAGCAACAACTTTAAGCATCATTTCTCCCATTCTTGTTATCGTTGGATGGTATGTGGTTGCACGAACCCAAGCAAATCGGGAGCGTAGAAAACAAATCCGAGAATATGTTAGCAATTTGATTGAGCGTTCATATACGCTTGAGCGTTTAGCAATTGAATATCACACATCAGAACGCAAAGTATCTGCAGAGCATGAGATCATATCCAGCCTCACGCGTCTCGAAACAGCTTGTAACTCCATAGTTGAATTTGTTGCAAGGCAGTGTTTTCCGGCTGTCAGGAGCTCATTGCTTGAGATCGATGCTAAAAAAATACAAGTGCTTCGCAGTGCAATGACATTGCATCATTTTGCTGACGAGCACAATTCCTGCCATTCACACACCTCAACACTCATCCAAAATATTTCACTTGCAGTTTTCGATTTGATCGAAGACCTTGAACAAATTCGCATCTCTGCATTGGACTAATACCAATTTTTTGATTAATGGACGCATCTTCATACGCTAGATCATAATCTCCCACTAGCCGACTTTCCTGCTTTCACTAGTTAAGCACTAGATACTGGCCTCATATCAATGAGTCTCACTTGCCCACATACGACGGAGCTAAAGAACAACTTATTCGAAAGCTCTATAGGGCTAGGCACTCCAGGTTAGACGACCCACTAGCCATGACTTGATTCTTTGCCATATAATCAAGTCATGGCAAAAGATACATCTACCCATGGCGGCTTCCGCCCTGGCGCAGGCCGTAAGGCAAATCCTGAACCCTCAGTTCGGGTCAGCATTCCTGCAAGCGCTAAGAACAGCGTTGTCGACTTCGTAAAGCTGCTCTCTGACCGTAAGGCTTCTGAAGCACGGTGGCCCAGCTCTCTAACCCCGTTTCAACTGGCCGATCAGCTGACATCCGTTAAGTTGCCCCTCTTTGCCCATCCTGTTCAAGCAGGTTTTCCATCGCCGGCAGATGACTATGTTGCAGATAGCCTGGATCTAAATGAACACTTGATTGCCAGAAAGGAAGCCACCTTTATGGTGCGCGTCCAAGGGGACAGCATGGTGGGTGCGAGCATCAACGATGGGGATTTGTTGATCGTAGATCGTTCCATTACCCCAGGAAATGGCAGCATCGTTGTGGCGGCGGTTGATGGTGAATTCACTGTTAAGCGCCTAGAGAAGCTTAGAAGCAAAATTCGGCTGCTTCCAGAGAACCCCAGATTCGAGCCCATTGAGTTCAAAGATGAACAGGAGCTTCAGATCTGGGGTGTTGTGACCAGTGTTATTCACAGCTTTAAGTCGTGACATCCATTGCGCTGATCGATGGAAATAACTTCTATGTCTCCTGCGAACGGGTCTTTCAACCCAAGCTGGAAGGTAAGCCCGTTGTCGTCTTGTCGAACAACGATGGGTGCGTCGTAGCCCGATCTGCTGAGGTACGGGCATTAGGAGTGCCCATGGGCGCTCCGTGGTTCCAGTTGAGGGACCTGGCCAAACGGCACGGCATTATCGCGAGAAGCAGCAACTACACCCTCTATGGGGATATGAGCCAACGGATGCATGCCGTCATTGGCCAGTTTGCCCCAGAGCAGGAAATCTACTCCATTGATGAGACGTTTCTGGATCTCACAGGTTTCAACAGAGATCTAATCGCCTATGGCCAGGAAATTCGCCAGAGAGTACGCCAATGGGTAGGGATTCCGGTCTGTGTCGGAATTGGCAGCACCAAAACTTTAGCCAAACTCGCAAACCATTGCGCCAAGAAGAGTCTGGTCAGCCATATGGCTGAGGGAGTCTGCGATTTAAATGAACTGAGTCGGAGTGAGCTCGACAAGGTGTATCAGGATCTCACAGTGGGTGAAGTCTGGGGGGTAGGAAGAAAGATCTCTGCCAGACTTGAATCCTTGGGGATTGAGAACGTCCGAGCGCTCCGGGACAGCTCACCTATCTGGATCAAGAAGGAATTCAATGTCGTGCTGGCCAGAACCGTTGCTGAGCTAAATGGGGAATCTTGTCTGGCCCTTGAAGATGTTCCTGCACCCAAGCAGCAGATCGTGTCTTCCCGATCGTTTGGACAGCCTGTACTTACTCTGGAGGAGATGATCGAAGCTATCGTCAGTTACGTGAGTCGTGCCTGCGAAAAACTTCGCCGCCAGGGTTCCGCCACTGGGGCGATTCAGGTTTTCCTGCTGACTAACAAACACAAACCAGAAGAACCTCAGTATTCCAATGCAGTGACGGTCAAACTTTTAAAGCCAACGGCTGACACTTTTGCCCTATCTGAAGCGGCAATCTATGGAATCCGCAGAATTTTCAAATACGGTTTCGCCTACAAGAAAGCTGGCGTAATGCTGATGGATCTGATGTCTGAAGCAAGCGTCCCCGTCGATCTATTTGATGGGCTAGATCCAAAGACTGAAAAGTCCAAAATTCTCATGGCGACCTTGGATGAAATAAACGCCAAGATGGGGCGGGGAACAGTCCGCTCTGCTGGTGAAGGTTTGCGAAAATCCTGGGCTATGAGGTCTAACAATAAGAGTCGAGAGTTCACGACCAACTGGAATGAATTGGCCGTCGCAAAGTAAAAGGTTTCGGAACTATAAATCAGGCGCTGCATCTGTCGAATTAATCAAACCACTGCCCTTGATTTAGTACACACACATTACGCACGCCGACAAATGGGGCGAGCAAATCGCTGAAACCCTTGCTGGCATTGGGATTGAGGCGTCAGCAAAATTTCGTTTCTCCAAGTGTTCCCTTTTTTAGAAATGTGCTACATGCTCACTAAATCAATAACTTAAACGTGCTGACGTTTGCTGACGGGAGCTTAAATATGATCAATTCGACTCACAGAGAAGATACGCGGTTAACCATACGCGTTCAGCCCCACGTTTTCCAAAAATTGCGTGAATCTGCTGCAGATCAAAGTGTTTCTGTCTCACACATAATTCGCGAGACCCTCACATTTTCTGTAACGAGATTAGACCCAAGGCACGACAAATTGGTTGGCCGTTTAATGGATTTACAAGACGAAATTGCTAAGGTCCGAGTCATTGCCTGTGCTGCTGTAAGTGCTACCTGCCAGCTAGATACAGCGCTGACAAATTTCACAGAATCCGAAGACAAAACCCTGTTGAAAAAGAAGAGTGCCTACTTCTCGAAAGCCGTTGAAAAGAACATTGAAATGGGTCAAAAAATAAACCGAAGTTACGTTCCAAATTCAGTAAAGAGATAGACATTTTTTACCGACTCAAAATCGTGTCCGTAAAGAAATTTACGGACACATTCTGCTCCAGTTATTATCGAGACTCACATTTTTAAGCTGCTCTAGCGTCGCCAATCTTTAAGGCGTCTAGCTCATCCGCATACCACTGCATCAACTTCTTGCGTTCGGCGTAGTGAGTTGCACGGTCATACGCCCCAACAACTGAGTTCCTTTTCCCATGTGCCAAGGCGGCTTCCATAACCCCTTCGCTCCATTTGAGTGATTCACCTGCGTAAGTACGAAAAACAGCTCTAAATCCGTGTGCATCTACCCCGTTATGCCCCGCAGTCCTCCTTATTGCCTTGAGCACTGCCACATCTGAAAGAACGGGAGTTTTAGACCCCACCTTGGAAGGGAATAGATATGTTTCATGGCCATTCACTTCTTTTAGTGCCTTCAACATTGAAATTGCTTGTTTAGACAATGGCACATGATGTGGCTGCCTCATTTTCATGCGCTCTGCAGGAATGACCCAGCGACCATTTTTAAGGTCAACCTCATCCCACCTGGCCTTTCTAGCCTCGCCTGGACGTACTGCGGTCCACAAAATGAGCCTGATGCAGCATAAGGTGGCAAATTCGCCATAAAACCCATCTAGACGATGTAAAAAACCCGGCATTTCACGCCATTCGAGGGCTTTCATGTTTTCTCGTCTATGCTTGGGAAATACGTTCTTCTTCAAAGCATGGGCTGGGTTATCACCTTCATATCTGCCATCTGACTTGGCGAAATCGAAGATTTCTCCTGCAATTCGCACAAGAAACCGCAACATGTCGTAGCTGCCTCTAGCAGCAACCGGCTTTAATACTTCCTTCAGCAGGGCTGGCTTAATCTGGGCGATAGGAACGTTTCCAAGCTTCACTTGGAAATTCGATTGAAAGGCTCCGGTAATCTTTTGCCGGTAACTTTCAGAAATTCCATTGTCTTTCTTCAGACTAAGCAGTTCATTAGCAACCGCCCCAAATGTAACGGCCTCCGATTCCTTCTTCTTGAGGTTTTCTAGCTTCCTAACCGTTGCAACATTTGCTCCACTAGAGGCTATCTTACGTTGGCGCGCCGCATCTTCACGAGCATCTGCCAGACTGACTAATGGGTATGTACCCAGGCTCATAGTGGTTTCTGGTTGACCGGGCTTTCTGTTGATACGAAACTGCCATTGTTTAGTTCCATTCGGAAAAACCATCATCCTCAGGCAGCCGCCGTCTGAAAGCACTTTTGCCTTTCCATTCGGATTCGGTTTAACCTGCCTTACTTCTAAGTCTGTTAATCGCTCAATCGCCCTAGCCATGCGGCCTCCCAAACGGGTATAAGAAAATCTGGGGCCGAGTTTATACCCGTATTTATACCCGTCAAAACTTTGGATTGAGCTGTCTTTCTCTGGATTTCCAAGGACGTTAAAAAGCGAAAAGCCCGCACTGGGCGGGCTTTTCAGGACTTCCTTGTACTGCTTCAGAAATCTTTTGGTGGTGATGGGCGGAATCGAACCGCCGACCTATGGGTTATGAATCCATCGCTCTAACCGTCTGAGCTACATCACCGCACAAGGGGCGTAAGTTTAATCGCCCGCCCATGGCTCGTCAAGCCAGAACCCCGTCTGATCAAGGCCAAGTGTATAATTTGTCTTGATTTTTACCGATTTTCTTTACACCTCTGGCATGACACAACCCGCATCCGACCTGATTTCGCCCGCCCCCGCCGATTCCGCAGCGCCTAACCGCCCGAAGAAGGTGTTCATCAAAACCTTTGGTTGCCAGATGAACGAGTACGACTCGGACAAAATGGTAGATGTACTGTCGGATAGCGAAGGCATGGTTAAAACAGATCGGCCGGAAGATGCCGATGTGATTCTGTTTAACACCTGCTCCGTGCGTGAGAAAGCACAAGAAAAGGTGTTTCATGACCTCGGCCGCGTACGTCACCTAAAAGAAAAGAACCCCAATCTGGTAATTGGCGTGGGCGGTTGCGTAGCATCGCAGGAAGGCGGCGAAATTGTTAAGCGCGCGCCTTATGTGGATGTGGTGTTTGGCCCGCAAACGCTTCACCGCTTGCCAACACTGATTGCCGAGCGCAAGAGCACCGGCAAGGCGGCTGTGGATATCTCGTTCCCGGAAATCGAGAAATTTGATGCCATGCCGCCCGCCCGCACCGAAGGCGCCACCGCTTTTGTATCGATTATGGAAGGCTGCTCGAAATACTGCAGCTTCTGTATCGTGCCCTACACTCGTGGCGAAGAAGTATCACGCCCATTTGCCGATATTCTCGTGGAAATTGCCGAACTAGCGGCGCAGGGCGTCAAGGAAGTCAATCTGCTCGGCCAGAACGTTAACGCTTACCGTGGCACGATGGACGATGCCGGTACGATTGCTGATCTGGCAGACCTGATTGAAACCATCGCCGAGATGCCGGAAATTGAGCGCATCCGTTATACGACATCGCACCCGCGAGAGATGACGCCGAAGCTGATCGAGATGTACGCCCGCGTGCCCAAACTGGTGTCGCACCTGCATCTGCCGGTACAAGCTGGATCGGATCGCGTACTAGTTGCCATGAAGCGCGGCTACACCGGCCTGGAATACAAGTCTGTGATTCGCAAGCTACGTGCAGCTCGCCCGGATCTGACTTTATCGTCTGACTTTATCGTAGGCTTTCCCGGGGAAACTGCGGAAGATTTTGAAAAGACCATGGCGCTGATTGAAGACGTAGGCTTTGATTACTCCTACAGTTTTCTATACAGCAGCCGTCCGGGCACGCCGGCCGCCGAACTATCCGATGACACACCAGCTGATGTAAAGACCGAGCGCCTGATGCGCTTACAGGCCAAGATTGAAGAACAGGCCCAGGCCATTAGCCAATCGATGGTGGGCTCTGTGCAGCGCGTGCTGGTAGAGAGTCTGTCCCGCAAAGATGCCAACGAACTGGCTGGCCGCACCGACAACAACCGCATTGTTAATTTTGTGGGGAATGCCCGCTTGATTAATAAGTTTGTGGACGTACGTATTGTTGAGTCGCTGTCACATACGCTGCGCGGCGAGATTGTTTTAAAGGATTAAGCTTGAGCACACGTACGTTAGAGTTTTCATTAGAGCCGGTGGATAACCACCAGCTGGCCAGCCTATGCGGCCCGTTGGATGAAAACCTGCACCAGATTGAACAGGCCTGCGATGTGAGCATCGCCCGCCGTAGTGCGCATTTCCGCATTCAGGGTACGGGCGCTAGCCGTGAACGCGCTGCCCGCGCCCTGCGCTTTTTTTACGACCTGGCCGGCAAGAGCAAAAACGTGATCAGCGTTGACGATATTCAGCTGGGCTTAATTGAACTACGGCAAGACCCGGCACACCAGCCAACTGCCAAAATTGCGCGAGACGATGCCGATCTGGGCGTGGGCGATGCGCCGGTGCTGATGACCAAACGCGCTGATCTGCATGGCCGCACACCACGCCAGGTGGAGTATCTGAAGAACATTCAGGCGCACGACATTACCTTCGGCATTGGCCCGGCCGGTACCGGAAAAACCTTTCTGGCCGTTGCCTGTGCTGTGGATGCACTTGAACGCGAACACGTACAGCGCATTATTCTGACCCGCCCGGCAGTAGAAGCAGGAGAGCGTCTGGGCTTCCTACCTGGTGACCTATCGCAGAAGGTAGACCCCTACCTGCGCCCACTCTATGACGCGCTGTACGACCTGATGGGTTTCGACAAAGTTACCAAGCTTTTCGAGAAGGGCATGCTGGAAGTAGCGCCGCTAGCTTTTATGCGCGGCCGTACGCTGAACAACGCATTCATTATTCTGGACGAAGCTCAGAATACGTCGCCCGAACAGATGAAGATGTTCCTGACGCGTATCGGCATTGGTGCCAAAGCAGTGATTACCGGCGACCCGACGCAGGTAGATCTTCCGCGCGGACAAAAGAGTGGCCTGGCAGAAGCAACAAGAATTCTGCGTGATGTACGCGGCATTGGCGTGACGCATTTCCTCAAAGAAGACGTGGTGCGCCACCCGCTGGTGGCACGGATTGTCGCGGCGTATGAAGCACATCAGTCGCAAAACAGTTAAGCTAGCGCCATGAGTGATGCGAACACCCTAACCAAGCCTGCACGTCGACTAGATCTGACGGTGCAACTGGTGTGCGCCGACGAATTGCACAAGCAGATCCCAGATCGTAAATTGCTGCGCAAATGGGCCAAGGCGGTGTACAGCGATGCAGCAACGGTAACCATGCGCTTTGTGGATGCGGAAGAAAGCCAGCACTTGAATGGCACCTATCGCGACAAAGACAAACCGACCAACGTGCTGTCTTTTCCCTATGAAGACGAACCACTGATGGGCGACATCGTTTTTTGCCCCGCAGTGATTTATGCTGAAGCAAAGGCACAGAACAAAACCGTGCCGGCTCACATGGCGCACTTGGTTGTACACGGCATGTTACATCTGATGGGTTACGACCATCTGAATGATCGCGACGCCAAAGAGATGGAATCGCTAGAAACTGAAATTATGGCTGATTTGGGCTTTGCCGACCCGTACGCATAATCGCAATGGACCCCTCCTCTACCTCCGCCCGGGCCACCCCGGGCAACAGCCTGACCCAGCTGATCGACCGGTTTTCTACGTTACTGCTCCGAGAACCCGATGATCGCAGCGAACTTCTCAAACTTCTGCATGGTGCCCATGAACGCAACTTGGTGGACGCCGAAGCGCTCACTATTATTGAAGGTGCACTAACCGTATCTGAAATGACGGTTCGCGACATCATGGTACCGCGCCAACAGATGCAAACCGTGTCGGCCGAACAAGCACTGACTCAAACGATTCGCAAAGTCATCGATTCTGGCCACTCGCGCTTACCCGTAATGGGCGAAGAAGATGATGATGTACGCGGGATCATTCTCGCCAAGGATTTGTTGCGCTCTATAGGCAACAGTAACTTCCGTCTGGAAGACTGGCTGCGCCCGGCGATGTTTATTCCCGAATCCAAACCGTTAAATGTGCTGCTCCGCGAATTCCGCATCAGTCATACCCATATGGCCTTGGTGATTGACGAATTCGGTAGCCTCGCCGGCATGGTAACGATTGAAGATGTACTGGAAGAAATCGTTGGCGAGATTGAAGACGAACATGACCAGGCACAACTGGACACCGATATTCAGCTAGATGCCAGCGGTCGCTTCCGGGTGAAGGCACAAACCCCGGTCGATACGTTTAACGAAAAGTTTGGTTGCGAGCTAGATGAGCGTGAAGCACAAACCATTGGCGGACAGATCGTGCACCATTTGGGTCGGGTGCCGCGCCGTAACGAGAGCGTTGAATTAAATGGTCTGTTGTTCCGCGTGGTCCGTGCTGATAACCGCCGCCTATACAGCCTAATGGTGGAAGATCTGCGCGAGCAAGATGATAGCGTGGCAACCGAAGTTGAGCCCAGGGATAGCGGAGAAGCCCATTAATGCGCTGGAAGCCTGACTTCAGACGCATGTCACCCCATGTCCAGGCCTTCGGCTGGGGTTTTCTGGGCGTTGCTGCGTTTGCCCCGTTTTCTCTGTGGCCACTAGGTATTGTCTGCTGGGCCGCACTGTATCTGCTGTTGCGTTCGGCACAAAACAAACGCCAAGCCGCGGGCATCAGCTTTAGTTTTGGATTAGGCCAGTTTTTAACGGGTGTTTCTTGGGTCTACGTGAGCATGCACGACATCGGAGGCATGCCGATGTTACTGGCATTGATCGCCACTGTACTCTTCGCCACTGTGCTGGCCATTTTTCCGATGTTGGCAGGCGCTGGCTTTGCGGTCTGCCTGACTGGCCGTCCTGCGGCACATGCCGCCAGCGCCACCCGTCTTGATAGCGGTTTGTTTCGTCCGCTGCTCTTTGCCGCTTGCTGGCTCATAACCGAGTGGTTGCGCGGCACCCTATTTACGGGTTTCCCCTGGTTAAATCTGGGTTATTCACAAGCACCCCCTAGCCCACTTGCTGGTTATGCGCCCATCCTGGGTGGTTACGGGTTGAGCTTTATTGCTGCATGGGTCGCCAGCTTGTGTGGTGAATTCTGGCTACGTTTACGTAACAGTGCGTGGCATTGGTCATCTTCGCTCAATCCGCAATCATTGGTTGTTGCCGCACTGATGATTGGCGGTGTCGTGCTGCATCAGATTTCATGGACCAAACCCGAAGGCGCGCCACTGAAAGTGTCGTTACTCCAGGGCAATGTGCCTCAATCGATGAAGTGGCAGCCGGAACAGTACGTGCAGACGCTGCTCACCTATTTCCAGCTGGCGCGCAACAATCCGGCCACGCTGATCGTGCTGCCAGAAACCGCGATTCCATCATTGCTATCAGAAGCGCCTGCCGAGTTTCTGCAAGATCTACAACGTATTGGCCATGAGCAACGCGGCAACATCCTGATGGGCGTGCCGACCGGCGAAAACACCAAGGATCGCAACTGGTATGCCAATAGCGCTGTGTCCATGGGCGTTGACCCACTTCAGATTTATAACAAGGTGCATCTGGTCCCGTTTGGCGAGGTCACACCACCGGGCTTTGCCTGGTTCCTAAAACTGATCAACATGCCACTGCCCAACTTTACGACGGGCGATACCAATCAACCCCTGATGCAGCTGAGTCACCAGCAGATCGCCGTGAACATCTGTTACGAAGATATCTTTGGCGCTGCCATTGCCCAACGGGCCGAAGACGCGACCATCATGGTCAACATGTCGAATACGGCCTGGTTTGGTGATTCGCTGGCACAGCCTCAACATCTGCAGATCGCCCAGATTCGTGCATTGGAAAACGGTCGGCCGATGCTGCGCGCAACCAATACAGGCATGACAGCCGTGATCGGTCCGCAAGGCGAACGACAAGCTGTTTTGGCCGCTTTTACCCGCAATTCACTGGTCGCAAGCGTGCAGGGTATGCGTGGTACAACGCCCTACCAGCGTTGGTTGGATTGGCCAATTGTCGGGGTTTCGCTAGCCATTCTGGCCTGGAGCCTGTTCACGCGCCGTCGCCACACGGCCTGACGACAAGAACTCTGCTGCTCTCCGGGCAAAAAACCCGTAAAATTAGGGGTTCTGGTTTTAACCGGGCGCGCTTACCGCGCCCACACTTGCTTCGGATAACAACATGCTGACCTTTCAGGACGTCATTCTGCGTCTGCAGGAATTCTGGAACCGCCACGGCTGCGTACTACTGCAGCCTTACGACATTGAAGTCGGTGCCGGCACTTTCCACACCGCCACCTTTCTTCGCGCTATTGGCCCGGAACCGTGGAGCGCCGCTTATGTACAACCTTCGCGTCGCCCGAAGGATGGCCGCTATGGCGAAAACCCGAACCGTCTGCAGCATTACTACCAGTATCAGGTGGTGCTGAAGCCATCGCCAGCCAACATCATGGATCTGTACATTGATTCATTACGTGCATTAGGCATCAATACGGAAGAACACGATATCCGCTTTGTGGAAGACGACTGGGAGTCGCCAACCTTGGGCGCCTGGGGTCTGGGCTGGGAAGTCTGGCTGGACGGCATGGAAGTGACCCAGTTTACTTACTTCCAGGAAGTGGGTTCTCTGACTTGCAAACCAGTGCTGGGTGAAATTACCTACGGCCTGGAACGCCTGGCTATGTATCTACAGGGCGTGGAAAACGTTTACGACCTGGTCTGGGCCAAGAATGGCGACAAGGTCGTGACATACGGTGATGTGTTCCACCAGAACGAAGTGGAACAATCGACCTATAACTTTGAACACGCACAAGTGGAAATGCTGTTCCGCCACTTCTCGGATCACGAAGCCGAAGCCAAGCGCCTAATGGAAATCGGCTTGCCGCTGCCCGCCTTCGAGCAAGTGATGAAGTGTTCGCACAACTTCAACATGCTTGACGCCCGCGGCGCTATTTCGGTGACCGAGCGTGCCGCCTACATCGGCCGCGTGCGCGCGCTGGCCCGTCAGGTCGCTCAGGCGTATTACGACAGCCGTGAAGCACTCGGGTTCCCGATGTGCGATGCCGCCGCTCAGAAGGAGGCTGTGTGATGACTAAAACCGCACCCTTACTCGTAGAACTGCTGACAGAAGAGTTGCCACCGAAGGCACTGGCCCGCTTTGGTGAAGTTTTTTCTGCCGGTGTATTTGCCGGGCTGGCACAACGCAAACTGGTTGCCGACAATGTGGCCTACCAGTGGTTTGCGACACCGCGCCGTCTGGCCGTGCTGATTCCTGATGTATTGAGCGTTGCGCCAGACCAGGAAGTCGAAGAAAAGCTGATGCCGGTCAGCGTCGCACTCGGCGCCGATGGCCAGCCATCGCCCGCCCTGCTCAAGAAACTCGAAGCCAAAGGCATTGCTGCCAGTGAACTGCCAAAGTTCACGAAACGCATGGATGGCAAGTCAGAAACTTTCTTCTACACCATGCAGGTCGCTGGTGCGCATCTGAACAACGTGCTTTCCGGCGTAGTGGCCGATGCACTGAAGAAACTGCCGATCCCGAAGATGATGCGCTGGGGCGACTCCGACGTGCAATTTGTACGTCCGGTACATGGCCTGATTCAGCTACACGGCGAGCAACTGGTCCCAGGCGAAGTACTGGGTCTGGAATCGCGTCAGCAGACGCTGGGGCACCGCTTCCTCTCAAAGGGATTAATCACCATCCCTGAAGCCACCTCATATGCAGAAACCCTGCGCAGTGAAGGCAAGGTCATGGCGGACTACGCAGAACGTCGTGGCACGATTGGTGGCGAACTCGCCGCCAAGGCCCAGGCTCTAGGCGCCCAGATCAACCAGGCCGATGGCCTGCTAGATGAAGTGACGGCATTAGTTGAATGGCCTGTCATTTACGTAGGCGAATTTGAACCAGAGTTCCTGGAAGTACCTCAGGAATGTCTGATTCTTACGATGCAACAGAACCAGAAATACTTCCCCCTGCTCGACGCTTCAGGCAAGCTGCGCAACCAGTTCCTGATTGTTTCAAATATGGCAGTTGCCGATCCGAAGCACATCATTGGCGGCAACCAGCGCGTGGTACGCCCGCGCCTCTCTGATGCGCGCTTCTTCTTTACGCAGGATCGCAAAGAACCACTGGCGGCACGCATTTCGAAGCTGGGCAATGTGGTTTATCACAACAAGCTGGGCACCCAGCTGGATCGCCTGCTGCGCGTACAGAATCTGGCAACCCAAATCGGCAAGGCCATTGGTGCTGATACCACGCACGTATCGCGTGCGGCCGAACTGGCCAAGGCTGACCTCGTGACCGATATGGTGGGCGAGTTCCCGGAGTTGCAAGGCATTATGGGCCGCTACTACGCCAAGCATGACGGCGAAGCCGATGATGTGGCCGAAGCGATTGCCGATCATTACCGTCCGCGTTTTGCCGGCGATGAACTACCGTCGAATAATGTAGGCTGTGCCGTCGCACTGGCCGACAAGCTGGATACCCTGGTGTCGTTTTTTGGCATTGGTGAAAAGCCGACAGGTGACCGCGACCCATTCGGTCTGCGCCGTGCTGCACTAGGCGTACTGCGCCTTCTGATGGAACGTCAGCTACCGCTGGAACTTCCGGCACTGATCAGCTGGTCTGCTGGCACATTCCCGGCCGGCACCCTGCAAGCCGATTTCGAACCGGCACTGCTGTCGTTTATTACAGACCGCTTGCGCAATCTGCTTAAAGATCAAGGCGAACCCCAGGATGTGGTTGAAGCCGTACTGGGCATCAACCCGGCCCGTATTGACCGCGTGCCTGCCCGTCTAGCCGCCGTTCGTGAGTTTGTGGCACAACCGGATGCGCTGGCACTGGCTGCCGCCAATAAGCGTATTGGCAACCTGCTCAAGAAGGTTGAAGACATCAACGCACTGGGCTCACCAAGTAGCGCACTGACGACAGAAGCCCCGGAAAAAGCACTCTTTGATGAAGTAACGGCACTAGCCCCGACGGTTGCCGATGCCGTTCGCAACGAAGCCTACGCCGATGCACTGATGGCTCTGGCCCGTGTGCGCTCCAGCGTCGATGCCTTCTTCGAAGATGTGATGGTAATGGCTGAAGATCCCAAAGTGCGCCAAAACCGTCTGGCATTGTTGAAGACGCTTTCTGATCAAATGAATGCCGTAGCAGACATTTCACGTCTGGCTGTGTAAGCTAGATCATCATGAAACTGATCATCCTCGACCGCGACGGCGTCATCAACATCGATTCGGCGCTGTACATCAAGTCGCCCGCTGAATGGAAGGCGCTACCCGGTAGTCTGGAAGCCATTGCACGCCTTAACCAGGCGGGCTACAAGGTAGTGGTTGCTACCAACCAGTCTGGCATCGGTCGTGGATTGTTCGACATGGATACGTTGAATGCCATGCACGAAAAGATGCACAAAGGCCTGGCCGCGGTTGGCGGCCGCGTGGATGCCATTTTCTATTGCCCACACACGGCGGATGAGGGTTGCAGCTGTCGCAAACCTAAACCCGGCATGTTCGAGCGGATTGCCAAGCTCTATAACCAGGATTTAACCGGTGTGCCGGCCATTGGGGATTCGCTCCGTGATTTACAGGCCGCCAGCGCTTTAGGTTGTGCCCCGATCCTGGTGCGCACAGGCAAAGGCGAAAAGACCGAAGCCGATGGCAACCTGCCTGCTGGCACGGAGATTCATGCAGATCTGGCAGCGGCAGTCGATGTCCTGCTCGGCAAAACATCCAAGAAAGACTGAGCCGTTCTGTGATTGCTTTGCGTTCTGTGTTCTTCACGCTGTTACTCGCTATCTGGACCATCTTCTGCGGCACCCTGGTGTTGTGCACCTACTTGCTGCCTGAATCGCCACGATTTAAAAGCTGTTACGCAGTCTGCCAGATGTGGCGCTATGGTTTCATGGGCGCTTGCCGTGCCATCCTTGGCATTCGTTACGAACTTCAGGGACGCGAAAACATCTCGGATAACGCCGTGATCTATCTGGCCAAGCATCAGTCGGCCTGGGAAACCATCGCCTTACAGATCTGGACGCCGCCCGCTGTCTTTGTGCTCAAACGCGAGCTGCTTTATATTCCATTTTTCGGGTGGGCGCTCTGGGGCCTACGTATGATATGGATTGATCGCAGCGCCGGTAAAGCAGCACTCGACAAAATCGTTACACAAGGCAAAAAGCGCCTGAACGAAGGGCTCTCCATCATCATTTTCCCTGAAGGCACACGCGTTGCCCCAGGACGGATGGGCAAATTTAAAGCGGGTGGTGCGCGTCTTGCCGTACGCACAGGTGCATCGGTAATCCCCATCGCTCACAATGCGGGCGAACTATGGCCACGCAATGCATTTCTTAAGAAGCCCGGCACTATTACCGTGCGCTTCGGGCCAGCCATTGATCCTACTGGTTTGACAGACAATGAACTGAACGACCGGGTCGAGACCTGGATTCGAGAGGCCATGAGTGAACTTTCTCCTGTTCGGGTGTGAGCCAAAGCCCAGCGAGCAGGAACACAGCATTACCCTGTCTGACCGCATCGTTCCATACACCATCAAGCGCTCGCCGCGACGCCGCCTTTGCCTAACGATCGACCATCGCGGGCTACGCGTGCTCGGTCCGATGAATCTATCGTTAAAGCAGTCTGAATCGCTCATCCTGACGCATGAACCTTGGGTAATTCAGAAATTGGATGAGTGGCGATCTGAACGTCTGAGTAGCGGCTGGACTATTCAGAGCAACACACCCTTACCCCTCTTTGGCGAGCCGCATGTCGTGCGTACGGAAGCGCACACTGCCCACAGCCCACGGATTGAACTCATCGATACCTCACTGGTGCTCTATACAAAAGAGCCCTTGCATACGGCGCGCAATCATAAGGCGCTGGTGCAATGGCTACGCCAGGAAGCCCATCGCTATTTTGAAACGCGCATCAAGGAATTGGCACCGCTCATGGGTGTACAGGTGACGGCGCTCTCGTTATCCCAGGCGCGCACGCGCTGGGGCAGCTGCACGAGCAATGGCCATGTCCGTTTGAACTGGCGACTGGTCCATTTGCAGCAATCCCTAGTGGACTATGTGATCGTGCATGAACTGGCCCACCTAAAAGAGATGAACCACAGTCCGCGCTTCTGGGCCGTTGTAGAAACCATCTACCCAGATCACAAGGCTGCACGCAAAAGCCTACGCAGCCACATTGCCACATTGCCGCTGATAGAAACGACCAGCTGATTTATAGCAACTGCTCTCTCTCTTCTTTAAGCTCAGCAAGGATATCGTCGCGAACAATGTGAATCGCCGAACGAAGATCGTAGTACGCATTACGATTACCGGTAGGCACCCATAGCTCCCGCACTTTGTCATTTAACTGCTCAATACGCGCCAACATAAAAGATGGCACAGGCAGCGCCTGCCGACGCAATACAACCAATTCGTTTTCAATAACCCGCAATGCGTCATAGCAAGATTCAATGCTTAATACGGCATGTGTTTTGCGGTAGCTAGGCAAGAATCCAATTAATGGAATCACAATCGCACCAATCGCCAGCAGATAGAACCAGACTTCATCAAACAAGCTGGCGACCCAGAAAGGCGCATAGCCCCATAGGAACGGCGACCCCTCTTTGAAATATCGCTGCGCAACATCGCTCTCGGGGATTCTTGCATCCATGTAGGCGGGAAACTTACCCGGTGAGAAATAAGTGACCCGCTTCCGTTCAAAGTCAGCTGTCGCTTCCATAAACAGCAGCTGCAAGGCAGGATGCATTTTATCGGTGATCAAAATGTCGAGAGTTGTGGCAATCATCTGCACATCCTGTTTGGGCTCGACCGGATGCAGATTGATTGTGCCGGCAGGCAACGTCACCGGATCCAGATACTGAAAGCGCTTTGTATATGCCGGTGCCAGCGCAAAGTTATACATCTGCACTCCGGGAAAGCGCGATACCTCCTGCACGTTCTGCGATGCCATAGCCCCCACCAGGAACAAGGCATCAATCTTGTGATCTTTAAATGCCTGCACCGAATCATGCGTACCCATGCTCAGCAGGTTGGGAGAGTCTACATCCACGCCCTGCGCTTTAAGCACGGGTTCCACCATGGCTCTTGTGCTGCTACCGCGGATGTTAATAGAAGTTTTTTTGCCAGTAAGAAAGCGGTTCAGATCCGGATCGACGTTCTCGGCCTGATAGTGGAATAACCAAAGCGGTTGATAAACTACAGACCCCAGAGACAGAAAGTGGCGTGCTTCATCCGGCAAATTGATGCCGCCTTGAGAAAATACCGCATCCACCTTGCTCTCTACCAGCAATCCGGTATTTTCGTCCGCACCTTTCGTGGGCACCAACTGTAAATCGACACCATGCTTCCGGAAAAAGTCTTGGTAGCGGTGACCCACCACCTCGGCAGTGGAACCTTCTTGCCCCGTAGCAATGGTCAGCGTTCTTGGTGGCAAGGGTCGCACCACATACAACATGACGGCCAACAGCAGCACGCCCGGCAAAATATAAACCCAGTTGCTTTGTAAAAAAGACCAAAATGCCAGCAGTTCTTCCACAACAACGGCTTGAAAATTCCCCGGTGCTTTGGGTGGCAATTTTTTATTGTGCATTGGATCCATCTGCTGTACTCAAAGTGTTCGTTCGATATTCAAAGATTCAATGCAAGGCCTTCAAGCACTAAGTCTTCAACGACTCTAGCCCTGTGACCCAACACGGTTTGCAATTGTGGTGCATTGCCCCCGGTCAGCACCCAGGGCGAATCGCTCGTCAATCGTTGACTCATTCGCTCTATGGCACCACAAGTCGCCTCTATGGCACCGCTGGTCATTGCATCATGCGTGTTATCGGCGACTTCCGGTGCTGGACAATAACGACCCACAGCCTGCGGTAATCGGGCTGCCCGTTGATGTAATGATTGCAACATCAAATCCAAACCCGGCAGAATTAATCCACCGCGATACACCGCGTGACCTGGCTCAGACGATTCAACGATATCAATGGTTGTAGCGGTGCCTGCAGCAACTACCAGACACGACTGGCCAACGAGTCCCCAGGCACCTATGGCCGCCGCCCAGCGATCTACGCCCAGTGTCTCCCGGGTGGCATAGCGATTGAGCAGCGATCCCGCATTAGGCCTTACCCGAAAGCGCAGTGGTTCTAGCGTCAGTGATGCCAACGCTGCGAACACCAAGTCTTCTTGCTCAGGGGTGATGACGCTGGAAAAACGTATCTGAGTAACCGGCTTATCTTGCAACACTACAGACCAGGCCGCTAGCGAGCCACTGTCGTAACTCACAACGCCACGCTGCAAAATGCCACTGCCCGCAACCGGCTGCCCGGGCGAAAGCGCCCACTTGAGTCGCGTGTTGCCTAAGTCCAATAACAGATTCATGGCGCGACTATAACTTGCGTAGGCTCACATCGCCCGAAATGATGCGCTCCATACCCTGCGCTGTTTCAATACAGAGGGCACCATCCGCATCAACGCCCCGGCAGATCCCTTCGTGCAAAACGGCACCCCCTTCCCGAATCTGTACGGGTAGATTCTGCCAGAGGTTGTGGGCGTTCCACGCCTCCTGGCTCGTGGCGAAGCCCTGCTGTGCAAAAGCATTCATGGCGGCAAAAAGGCTATTCAACACAATGGGCAATAGCGCGTCTGGTGAGGAACCCTCAGCAAAAAATTCAGATAAAGACCCGACCGTTTGATCATTCACACGATTTCCTAGACTAACGGCATTAGCGCAGTTCAATCCGATGCCAATCACCACGGCCAATTCTTTACCGCCTGCCGATGCGGAGCGCAGCGCCGATTCGATCAGAATCCCACCAACTTTGGCATACGCACCATCGGCCCGCATGAGTAGCATGTCGTTTGGCCACTTCAGGCCAAATGTCACATCTTGCTTCTGACCCAATGCCATCTCTGATAGAGCGCGCACGACGGCCAAACCCACAGCGAGCGACAATCCGGTTATATGTGCCGGATCTGCGGGAAATGTCCACAGTAACGAAAACGTCAGACTATCGCCTGGTACTGCAACCCATTCACGGCCACGGCGCCCGCGCCCAGCAGTTTGTTCGCGCGCAACAAATACCGAACCGGCGGGCGCACCGGATTCGGCAGCGGCTAACAGTAACCGGTTTGTTGAATCACACGAATCAAAGTGTGTGATCTGTAGCGTGGGCAGATTTTGCAGAGAGGTCCTCATCAAGCTTTAGCTCCTGGATCTTGCGCGTAATTGTATTACGGCCGATGCCTAGCAACTGTGCAGCTTCAATGCGACGCCCCCCGGTGTGTTGCAAAGCGCGTGCGATCAGGGTTCGCTCAAAGGCCTGCATCAGGCCTTCATGAATGCCCTCGGTCTGTGCCGCATCATTGCCTGCATTCACTAATAATTGATCGACAGTCTCCGCAAGTGCTTCGGTCCAATTTGCATAGCTACCAGCCACTGGGAGCGGCGTCCAGGACATCTGCTGGCCAGCAGCCGACGCTTCAGGCGTTACTGACAGCGCTGATTCATGGCGCAATTCGGGTGGTAAATCATTCAGATCCACCGTCTGACCCGGTGCCATCACCGTGAGCCAGTGACAGAGATTCTCTAACTGGCGGACATTGCCCGGGAACGGCAAGGACGCCAGGTAGCTCATAGCTGCCGGCGTAAGTTGCTTAGGTTCGCCGCCAAGTTCTTTGGCGCTACGCGCCAGAAAATGCACGGCCAGATCCGGGATATCCTCACGCCGTTCTTTAAGCGCCGGTAGACGCAGACGAATCACATTGAGGCGATGGAAGAGATCTTCACGAAAGAGGCCTTGCCGCACCCGCTCTTCAAGATTCTGGTGGGTCGCCGCAATCACGCGCACATTGGATTTGATCGACTGGTGCCCACCGACACGGTAGTAATGACCATCCGACAGCACCCGTAGCAAACGTGTTTGCAACTCGGCGGGCATGTCGCCGATTTCATCCAGGAAGAGCGTGCCGCCATCAGCTTCTTCAAACCGGCCACGACGCTGCGTAGCCGCACCCGTGAACGCGCCGCGTTCGTGGCCGAATAGCTCAGACTCGAGCAGATCCTTAGGAATGGCTGCCGTATTAATGGCAATAAACGGTTTTTTGGCGCGCGGGCTATGTCGGTGCAAGGCACGCGCTACCAATTCTTTACCTGAACCCGATTCACCCGTAATCAACACGGTGGCACTGGAATTCGAAAGACGCCCAATGGCACGAAAGACTTCCTGCATGGCCGGGGCATGTCCCTGAATTTCAGGCACGCCCGCTTCTTCCTCAGCCGCAACCGCTGCGGGTTTGGCTGACTGTGCCATCGCGCGCTGAATGAGCGCCAAGGCCTGATCAATATCAAATGGTTTGGCCAGATATTCAAACGCGCCACCCTGGAAGGCAGCAACGGCGCTCTCCAGATCGGAATAGGCCGTCATGATAATCACTGGCAGATCCGGCAATAACGTTTTAATACGTGACAGCAAGTCCAGACCAGAGGGACCCGGCATGCGGATATCCGAAATAAGCACCTGAGGCGGCGGATCACCGGCATCCAGCGCATTGATCACGTCATTGGCATGATCAAAGCTACGTTGCGAAATACCAGCACGCCCGAGTGCCTTTTCCAGCACCCAGCGAATCGACTGGTCATCATCAACAATCCATACAGACTTCATGTGTTCTGTCTCCAGGAGCGGCTCGCCAGACAATAGTGCCGGTTAAACCTGATTTCGTCTCCGGATATAGAGCAATTACCATGCCGGTTTGCTGTAGCGCATCCCATGTTTTTCATTCTATCGCTTTAAATCACTGGCAAGCGGATGATGAATTGCGTATGCCCAGGCCGGCTTTCGCATTCGATGGTGCCCTGATGTTGCTGAATAAAGCTCTGGGCGATTGTGAGGCCCAGACCAGTACCACCTTCGCGCCCAGACACCAGCGGATAGAACATGCGTTCGAGAATATTACGCGGGATGCCCGGACCATTATCAATCACCTGTATTTCAATGGCCAAACGCCAGCGATGCTTCAGCAACGTGACCTGACGTACGGCACGTGTGCGCAACGTAATCTGACCGCCATGCTCAGTACCGGACATCGCCTGCGCTGCATTCCGTGCAATATTCAGCACGGCCTGGATCATCTGCTCCCGATCAGCCGTTAACTCCGGTAGGCTGGTGTCATAGTCTCTGCGCACCGTGAGCGTCTTGGGGAACTCAGCTAGAATAAGGCTTCGTACACGCTCCAGAATTTCGTGGATATTGGTCGGTGCTGGTTGCATGCCTTGATGCGGCTGCAATAGCCGCTGCAACAGATCCTGCAAACGATCTGTTTCTTTAATAATGACCTGAGTGTATTCACGTAACGAGGGATTCGGCAGTTCGTGTTCGAGCAGCTGTGCGGCACCACGGATACCGCCAAGTGGATTTTTGATCTCGTGAGCCAGATTGCGCATTAACTCGCGATGACGTAACTGCAGCTCGATGAGCCGCTCTTCGCGACGGGCACGCAATTGCTGATCGACGGGACGCAGTTCGATCAGGAGTCCACTTTCATCGTCATCCAGCGGGGTTACTGTGCAATCGACGTGCAGTACCTCATCACCACGTTCTATCTGAATGTTTTGGCCGCTGTAGCCCCACTTGTTGCTCAGCGACTTCATGATGGCGCTAACCAGCTCAGGCGTCACACCGATCACCTGGAATAATTCACGATCTAACGCAGCGCGCTGACTAATACGCAGTAGATTCTCTGCGGCAGGATTCAAATAAACAATATGCTGCGAGCGATCCAGCACAACAGCGGCTGAAGACAGCAATTCCAGGCCGGCATACTTGGTTGGGGTCATCACTGATTCTTTGGTATTCATGGGATTAACCCGTCATCAGACCGCTGAAATCAAAAGAGGGACGGCGAACCGTCCCTCCCTGATTGCGTTCGCCTTTAGTGGCTCTGCAAAGTTACTCGAAGCTGATTAGCACGAGTAGTACAGTTCGAACTCAACTGGGTGCGTAGTCATACGAACCTTGTTAACTTCTTCCATCTTCAGATCGATGTACGAATCGATCCAGTCCTTCGAGAAGACGCCACCACGGGTCAGGAACTCGTGGTCGGCCTTCAGTGCGTCCAGAGCTTCATCAAGGCTGGCGCAAACGGTCGGGATCAATGCATCCTCTTCTGGTGGCAGATCGTACAGATTCTTGTCTGCTGGATCGCCTGGATGGATTTTGTTCTGGATACCATCCAGACCGGCCATCATCAGTGCTGCGAAAGCCAGGTACGGGTTAGCAATCGGATCCGGGAAGCGGGTTTCGATACGGCGAGCCTTGGTCGAAGCCACGAATGGGATACGGATCGAAGCCGAACGGTTCTTGGCCGAATAAGCCAGCTTCACTGGTGCTTCGTAGTGAGGAACCAGACGCTTGTACGAGTTAGTACCCGGGTTGGTAATGGCGTTCAGTGCCTTGGCGTGCTTGATGATGCCGCCGATGTAGTACAGCGCCATTTCCGACAGGCCAGCGTACTGATCACCTGCGAACAGGTTCTTGCCGTCTTTCCAGATCGACTGGTGCACGTGCATGCCCGAACCGTTGTCACCAACGATTGGCTTCGGCATAAACGTAGCAGTCTTGCCGTACTGGTGTGCAACGTTCAGCACGCAGTACTTCAGCACTTGGGTCTTATCAGCGCGACGTACCAGCGTATCGAACTTGGTACCAATTTCGTTCTGACCAGCAGTAGCCACTTCGTGGTGGTGTACTTCAACTGAAACGCCACACGACTCCAATGCATTACACATGGCAGTACGGATGTCGTTGAAGCTATCCACTGGTGCAACCGGGAAGTAACCACCCTTAACGCCAGGACGGTGGCCGGTGTTGCCGCCTTCGATCTTGGCATCCGATGACCAGGCTGCTTCTTCCGAGTAGATCTTAACGAACGTACCCGACATGTCGGTCTTCCACTCAACCGAGTCGAAAATAAAGAATTCTGGTTCTGGGCCAAAGAATGCTGTGTCACCAATACCCGAGCTCTTCAGGTAGGCTTCGGCGCGCTTGGCGATCGAACGCGGGTCACGGTCGTAGCCCTTACCATCGGTAGGCTCAACAACGTCACAAGTCAGCACCAGGGTGACTTCGTCGTAGAACGGGTCGATGTAAGCAGACGACGGATCAGGCATCAGCAGCATGTCGGAGGCTTGAATACCCTTCCAACCGGCAATCGACGAACCGTCAAATGCCTGACCTTCTTCAAATTTGTCTGCATCGAACTGGCTGACAGGCACGCCAACGTGCTGTTCTTTACCGCGAGTATCGGTGAAACGGAAATCGATGTATTTAACGTCGTTGTCCTTGACCATCTTCAGGACGTCTTGCACTGTAGCCATAACAGCTATCTCCTAAAATCGACCGCAACGGTCAGTCTATAAATCAGTAACGGAACCACAGATCCTTGCCGTTTAGATAAAGCATGATCCATGCCAACAATAATACGACAAGCCACCTGTAAAATGCGCATTTTACCGGCTAATTAAGGGGCTTCCGAGTCCTTGCCGCCATTGCCTTGCCACGAGCGCACCATTATGGTGCAAAACAACGGCTACGCACCAATCTAGCTCGCACCGAATTGGTGCAAACAGAGCTAAGCCAGCCGACGATAAACCGTCCAACTGAACAACGGTAAACCTGCCTGCTCGGCCGCTTTCTGCAAATCCTTCACGCCAGCCGCTAAGGTTACCGGCTCCGGATCTAACTCAGGCAGCGGCGGCAACATCACCTCCACCTCTACGTGACCATTCAAATAATGCAACTGTATGCGCTCAGGAGACCAGGGGGCATTGCCCCAAACGCGCATCGCTTCCTGGTTTAACCAATCTTCGAGAGCGCTGCGGCCAATATCAACATCAGCGTGGCCATGCTCTGCCGGCACCAGATCATCTTCCGGGTCGATATGCACCAGCATATCCAGCACCTCCGAGCACTGCGCACGGACACGCAAGCGCACCTGCTCCGCAATGCGGTGGCCTTCGGAGACACTAATCCGTGGCGCAACACGCACATGCGCGTCCACCAGAATACGATCCGCCATACGACGCGTACGCAGCTCGTGTAGATCGTGTACACCCGGCGTTTCTTGAATGACCTGACGAATCTCTTCAATCTGGGCTGCATCTGCGCCATGATCCATCAATTCTTCCAGTGCCCCACGCGAAAACTGCCAACCCATCTTGATGATCAGCGAGCCCACAATCGCAGCCGCCAGCAAGTCGGCGTACAGAAAACCCAGTAGGCTTCCACCAATACCGATCGCTACGACCAACGACGATGCCGCATCAGAACGGGAATGCCAGGCATTGGCCACCAACATGGCGGAATTGGCTTTTTTTGCAGCACGCAACATATAGCGGAAGAGCCACTCTTTGGCAGCCAAGGCGCCAATCGCAACATAGAGCGCAGCCATGCCTACGGGCGGTGCTTCTCCCAGATGCATCGCCTTTTCGCCCGCGCTATAGAGAAAAAGAGCGCCAATACCTACCAACATCAGACCAAGCGCTAATGTCGCCAGTGTTTCTAAACGAGCGTGGCCATAAGGGTGATTGTCATCGGCGGCACGCACGCTGTGTCGCGCCACAAAAAGCACCAGCAAATCAGACAACAAATCAGAAAAGGAGTGAAAGCCATCCACCAGCAAACTGTGGGAATTAGCCAACCAGCCCACAATAATCTGCAGGAAAGACAGCCCGACATTAACGCCCATGCTCACATTGACGGAGCGACGCACCAGCTTATTAGATGCCGCGCTGGCGTGCTCGCCAGTCAGCGCATCAATTAATGCGATCTGGCCGTGCGCATGTGCGCCATGCGAATGGCCCTTGTGATGATGTCCGAGGGACATGCTTACCCCTTAATGAATGGCATCCATGAATTTCGACACGGATTCCGCTTGCAGCACTCGCCGCGTATACTCGCCTTTTCGTCACATTCTATCGTCAATTCGTGCGCCGTACCGGCCTGCCGAATTGTCATCACATTGGTGTCACAAAAAATTCATATGAGCAGCATCAGCGATATTCTGGCACTCGCCCGCACCCGGGCTGAGCAACAAGGCGTTAATTACAGCGGTGATGTCACCCCGCTCGAGGCCTATACCCTATTGCAGGAAGCCCCTGGCACTGTTTTGGTCGATGTGCGTACCCGTGCCGAATGGGATTGGGTCGGTCGCGTGCCCAATGCCATTGAAATCGAGTGGGTGGAATACCCGGACATGACTCGCAATACGCACTTTATGGATGCCTTGCTCAAGCAAGTGCCCCGTGAAGCCCAGATTCTTTTTCTCTGCCGCAGCGGTGTGCGTTCGCGCGGTGCCGCTAGCGCCGCGATTGATGCGGGCTATACCGCTGCTTACAATATTCTCGAAGGGTTCGAAGGCGATAAAGATGCGCTGAATCATCGTGGCCACGTCGGTGGCTGGCGCTTCCATGGCCTCCCCTGGTATCAAGGTTAACCGGAAATAAAGAGATGAGTGATTTCGAAGAATACCGAGACCTTTCTGACGAAGCCTGTCAGGAGCTGATCAATGCCGCCCGCAAAAAACTGGGCTCACGTGCCGTGCTACTGTGTCATCACTACCAACGTGCCGATGTGTATCAGCACGCCGACCTGACCGGTGATTCGCTCAAGCTATCGCGCCTGGCCAGCCAAACTGATGCCGAATACATCGTCTTCTGCGGCGTGCACTTCATGGCTGAAGTGGCCGACATGATGACCAAGCCAAATCAGACGGCCATCCTGCCGGATCTGGCCGCAGGTTGTTCCATGGCCGACATGGCCAACCTGACCAAGGTAGAACGTTGCTGGCGAGAACTCACGGCGGCGCTGGGGGAAGACCCGGCCAATCAGGTCACGCCAATCACTTACATCAACTCGGCAGCCGATCTCAAAGCATTCTGCGGTGATCGCGGCGGCATTGTCTGTACCTCGTCAAATGCCCCGGTCATTCTGGACTGGGCACTGGAACGCCGCCCCAAGATTCTTTTCTTCCCGGATCAGCACCTGGGTCGCTGGACCGGACATCAACATGGCATCCCGCTGGATGAGATGGTGGTCTGGGATCCGGATCAACCACGTGGCGGCCTCACGCAAGAACAGATCCGCAATGCAAAAATTCTGCTGTGGAAAGGTCACTGCTCAGTGCACCAGATGTTCCAGCCTGCCCACATCGAAGCGTTCCGTGCCAAACATCCGGAAGGGAAGGTCATTTCCCATCCGGAATGTTCGTTTGAAGTCTGTGCAGCTTCCGACTACATCGGCTCCACCGAATACATCGTCAAGATCATCAAGGAAGCCCCTGCCGGCACACGCTGGCTGGTGGGCACCGAACTGAATCTGGTGGAACGTCTGGCGCGTGAAGTCGCGCCAGAAGGCAAGATCGTGCAGTTCATGTCGCCAACGGTTTGCATGTGTTCAACCATGCAACGTATCGACCCACAGCACCTCGCATGGACACTGGAGAATCTGGTGAACGGCCATGTGGTCAACGCGATCCGCGTGCCGGAGAGTCAGACAGCGGCTGCCAAACTGGCCATGGAGCGGATGCTCGACGTATCCTGACCATCAAAGCCAACGAGCGCACCATGTCCGACACCCTGTCGCTGGTTACCTACAATATCCACAAAGGCTTCTCACAGTTCAACCGTCGCCTGACGGTACACGATCTGCGAGATCGCTTGCGACACCTGAATCCGGATCTGGTCTTTCTGCAGGAAGTGCAGGGCCTGCACCAGCAACACGCGCAAAAGCACGCTAACTGGCCAGAACTACCACAGCACGAGTTTCTGGCTGACTCTATCTGGAATGCCAGCTACGGCCAGAACGTGCTGTACGACCATGGGCATCATGGCAACGCCATTCTCTCCCGCTATCCGATAGAACGCAGTCATAACCAGGATGTCACTCATCTGAGTTTTGAAAAACGTGGGCTGCTGCATACGCAAATCCAATGGCAAGGACAGGTCGTACATTGCGTCTGCGCCCACCTGTCTTTACTGGCACGTTCGCGTAAATGGCAAATGGCCGCACTGGCTGAAGAGATTGATCGCCTGGTGCCACACGACCAGCCGCTCATCATCGCCGGGGATTTCAACGACTGGCGCAACCATGCCAGCGAGCATCTTGCCGATCGATTAAATCTGACTGAGGTTTTTGACCATCTTTCCGGCAGCCCTGCACGCAGCTTTCCGGTTGCCTTACCGATGCTGCGCCTAGATCGTATTTACGTACGCGGCCTCAAGGCCGTTAAAGCCGATGTGCACTATGGCGCCGGTTGGTCCAAGATTTCTGACCATGCGGCCTTACGTTGTGAGCTTGTACTAACAGGTTGATATGAGCCTGCGCCGCAGATTGCTCAAAGCACTCCACCCGACACGTCAGGTGACGCGCGACAATCAAATCGACTTGCTTTGTAGTGGCGCAGATTACTTCCCCGCTCTGCTTAAAGCGTTAGATGCAAGCACCCACAGCATCCGTCTGGAAACCTACCTCTATGCCGATGATGCGATCGGTGATGCTGTTACCCAGGCACTATGTGCCGCCGCGCGTCGTGGCGTTGATGTGCGTCTTGTGGTTGATGGGTTTGGCGCGCGCAATATTGTTTCCCATCATTTGCCGCTGCTTCAAGATGCGGGCGTACACGTACGCATCTTCCGCCCTGAGCATCACCTCTGGCGCCACCTGCTTTCCGGCAAACGTTCACGGCTATGCAGAATGCACCGCAAAATGGCACTCTGCGATGGCCAGACGGCTTTTGTTGGCGGCATCAATATCATCGACGATGCCACTGGTAATCCCGCACCGTCACGCCCTGATTTTGCGCTACAGATCAGCGGACCGCTACTACAAAACATTGGCTGCGCGATGGATCGACAATGGCAGACACTCTCACGTCGCCCTTTTTTGCGACGCAGCTTGAAGCCAACGGCTACCCAGATTAACAACGTGATTACCGGCAGCACACAGGCCGCGCTTGCGCTGCGTGACAACCTGTTAAACCGAGGGCAAATCGAAGCAGCATACATTTCGGCCATTGCAGAAGCGCAAAAGGAAATTACGCTGGCTATGGCTTATTTCATACCCAGCCGCGCCATTCTTCATGCGTTATTTGATGCAGCGGCCCGTGGCGTCACTGTCTATTTGTTACTCCAGGGGCGCATCGAGTACCGATTACAACATTACGCATCCCAATCGCTTTACACACGATTGCTAAATGCTGGCATCCGTATTTTCGAATATGAACCCGGCTTCATGCACGCCAAAATCGGGGTGGTTGATCATCATTGGGCAACAGTTGGCTCGGCTAACCTGGACCCATTTTCACTACTGGTCGCGAGAGAAGCCAATGTGCTTGTGTTTGATGCCGCTTTCTGCGCCAGGCTAGAAGAAAAACTATTGGCTGAAATCAAAAGCCACAGCCGGGAAATCACTGCTGCTCATTGGGCGCGTCGATCTGGCTGGCATCGCATGTTGCGCGCTCTTAGCGCTCGCCTGCTGTTCAGATTACTCAGTCTGACGCGATACGCCAATAACTATTAATCTTTCGCCTGCAACAACTGACTACGCACGTTCGGCACGTTGTGGATAGCCCAATGCGCCCTTGCCCATTCCCAGAGCGTCAGTTGTGGGGCTTTCAGCAAATTGACTGGTGGTTTTTGCCCCAGAAAAGCCAGGGCAGCCCATAGCGCAGCCACCCGATCTGACTCTGCGTCAATCGGCAAAGACTGAGCCAGCGTTTGCTTCGAGAGTTTCTCACCCGCATCATTTACCACAACCGGCAAGTGGGCATAGCTAGGCGCTTGGCCGCGCAATGCATCAATCAGTGCCAATTGACGCGCAGTAGAATCAATCAAGTCAGCACCGCGCACAACCTGAGTCACGCCCTGCGCCAGATCATCAACGACTACGGCCAGTTGATAAGTCGTGCAGCCATCGGCGCGATGCAATACAAAATCGCCAACATCTCGTGCAAGCTGCTGCCTCACCATACCTTGAATACGATCTTCAAACATCCATTCGTGCGCCTCGAATCCACCAACCCGGAATCGCCACGCAGCCCCTGCTGGCACCGCATCCCCAGGCTGCCAATGACTGCAAGTGCCCGGATAAATCCGTGCACCATCTATACCAACACGGGCATTAGCATGGCTCGCTAATTGGCTCCGGGTACAAACGCATGGATAGGCCAAACCTGCTGTGATCAACTGTTGCAGTGCGGCCTGATAAATGGATTCGCGATCAGACTGCCGAATGACCTCGCCATCCCACTCAAAGCCATAGGCACGCAGTGCATTTATCTGTTGTTCTGCCATGCCAGACACCGCGCGTGGCCGATCGACATCTTCAATGCGCAGCAAATACCGCCCATCAGCTGCCTCTAAATAGCTCGCAACCGCCGCCACCAACGATCCGAAGTGGAGTGGCCCCGTAGGCGATGGCGCAAAACGGCCAATAATCGGCACAGAGGCAGTTGCTTCGCTCATAAAATTTGAATGATGGTTTCACATTGATCGAACAATACGCACATAATAAGGGCGCAATCTACAAACTGTTCACCTCAGGTAATTTCATGACCCAAAACAATCTCGCCGATAATACGCGTTACACCCCACCCGCCATTGCCCTGCACTGGTTGATGGCATGGCTGATCATTGCCGTTTATTTTCTGGGCCTTAGCATTGATGAAATCCCAGTGGGGCCTGATCGCATCCAGGTGATTGGCTGGCACAAATGGCTGGGCGTCACCATTGCTTTTCTGTGGGGCTTCCGCGTTTTATGGCGCGCCTCGCATCGACCACCTGCACCGCCTGCCAGCAGCCCGGCATGGCAAAACCATGCGGCGCACTTGGTGCACTTTGCACTCTATGTACTGATGATCGCCATCCCAGTAACCGGCTGGTTAATGAGTTCGGCCAAGGGCTATACCACTAACTTTTTTGGTCTGTTTGACCTGCCCAATCTGCTAGAGAAAGATAAACCGCTCGGTCACACCTTAAAAGAAGTGCACGAGGTGTTGGCCAATCTGCTCATTGCTCTAGCGGGTCTCCATATCGGCGCGGCATTAAAGCACCAATTCATCGATAAAGACAATCTGCTGGCTCGCATGCGGCCGGCTCGAAAGAAGAAGCCATCATGAATTACCGTGCGTTACTGATTTCTGCGCTCTGCCTGCTGAACGTTTCTGCCTGGGCGGTTGAATACAACGGTGTTGATGCCGCCAAGTCGTCTATCCGCTTTGTGCCCAAACTCATGGGCAGCAAAACCGAAGGCTCATTCAAGAAATTCAATGCACAGGTGCGTTTTGATCCAGACAAACCCGCGCAGACCCAGGCACGCGCTGATGTAGCGATTCAAAGCTTTGACATCGGCATGGACGAAGCAACCGAAGAAGCCCTTGGCCCGAACTGGTTTGATGTCAAAAAATTTCCGCAAGCCACCTTTGCCGCAACACAAGTCACAGCACTCGGCAAAGATCGCTTTGAACTTTCGGGCAATCTGAACATCAAGGGTCAAACCAAGTCTGTGCAATTTCCGGTAACGCTAACACGTGAATCGGGCAATACAGCGCAACTGGATGGCACGCTGGTCATCAAGCGTCTGGACTTCGGTCTCGGCCAAGGGCAGTGGGCCGGCACCAGCACCGTTGCCAATGACGTAACGATTCAAATCCGCCTTTCTCTCATCAGCAAGTAGTCTTATCTTTACCCCCCCCCACCACAGGAGCATCACCATGAAAAAATCCGTTCTGATTACCGCAGCACTGCTGTCAGGCTTGGCCACTTCGGCGATTGCAGCGCCTACCAGCTACGCGATTGACCCTAGCCATACCTTCGCCAGCTTTGAATACACCCACCTGGGTTTCTCGAAGCAGCGTAGCCGCTTCAACGACACCACCGGTACGATTACCCTGGACCAGAAAGCCAAGACTGGCTCCGCCGATATCGCTATCAGCGTAACCTCGGTCGATACCGGCAGCAAAGCGTTTGATGGCCACCTGGTCAGCGATGGCTGGTTTGATGCCGCCAACTACCCAAGCATTTTCTTCAAATCCAACAACTTCAAGTTCAAGGGCGACAAACCTACTGAAGTGATCGGTGAACTGACTGTTCGCGGCATCACCAAGCCAGTGACGCTCAAAGTCACTCACTTCCAGTGCGCCATGCACCCAATGAAGCAGAAGGAAGCTTGTGGTGCCAATGCTGTTACGCACATCAAGCGTAGCGAATTCGGCCTAGGCAAGTATGCGCCAAATGTCAGCGATGAAGTCGAGCTGAACATTGCCGTGGAAGCCGTTAAAGAATAAGTTCTAGCGACCCCATAAAAATGGCTGCCTCAGACAAATCTGGGCAGCCATTTTTCATGGCGTGATATCTGCTTATTTATTCAGATCACTATCCTGATAGTACTTAGTACCCTTGGCAGTAATTTCCGCTGCCAGGCCGTTGTCTGTGAGCTGATACATCCAAACGCCATTGCCAACATTGGCAGCACCTTCATAAGCGCCACCATTACTTTCGTATTTGGCTGCTGCTGTTGCCTGGCCACCAAATTCCCAGCCTGAGTTAATGAAGTTCTGGATGGCGCGCTCATTCTCGAACACGAAGATCACGCTGAATGATTTAACCCCCATGCCTAGACCGGCCTGGACCTCTACCATTTTCATGTAGACCGGCTTTTCAGTGCCTTTGCGGAACACCGCGCCAGAACCCGAGCCACCGCCGGCAATAAAGATCTTCATGCCAAAATTGCTGAACGTGGCATAGCCTGCCGATTTTTCCACCAGCTCACGTGCATGCGGTTGTAGTTTGTACAAACGACGCATGGTCGCCGCACTCGTTTTGAGAATATCGGCACGCTGTTGCGCCACCGACTTGCTCTCGAAGAAGGCATGTGCCGGTGCGATGGATGCCGACAAGCTCAACGCACAGAGCAATAAGGTCAGAAAACGTTTCATATGAAATCGGCCTTGGCTTAGACGTTAAACAGGAAGTTCAATACATCGCCATCCTGCACCACGTATTCTTTACCTTCAGCGCGCATCTTGCCGGCTTCTTTAGCGCCCTGTTCACCCTTGAATGCAATGAAGTCTTCGAACGCAATAGTCTGCGCACGGATGAAACCCTTTTCAAAGTCGGTGTGAATCACGCCGGCGGCTTGTGGGCCTGTATCGCCCTTGTGAATGGTCCAGGCGCGCACTTCCTTCACGCCCGCCGTAAAGTAGGTCTGCAACCCCAGCAGATCGTAACCGGCACGAATCACACGATTCAAACCCGGCTCTTCCAGACCCAGATCGGCCAGGAATGCTTTTTTGTCTTCATCTTCCAGGTCAGCAAGTTCTGCTTCCAGCTTGGCGCAGACGGCAACCACCGGCGCACCTTCTTTGGCAGCAAATTCACGCAAACGATCCAGGAATGGATTGTTTTCGAATCCGTCTTCCAGCACATTGCCCACATACATGGCTGGCTTAATCGTCAGCAAGCACAATGGTTTAAGCGCCAGCTTGTCTTCATCCGACAGGGCCATGGTTCGGGCGGGTCTACCTTCATTCAGATGCGGCAGCAGTTTTTCCAGGATCGCCACGAGCTTTGCGGCATCCTTATCGCCGGAGCGTGCTTTCTTGCTATCCCGGGCAATCGTGCGTTCAACCACGGTCAGATCGGCCAATGCCAGTTCTGTGACGATGGTTTCAATATCGGCGATCGGGTCGACCCGACCAGATACGTGCACCACGTTTTCGTCATCAAAACAACGAACTACGTTCACAATGGCATCGGTTTCACGGATGTTGGCTAGAAACTGGTTGCCCAGGCCCTCACCCTTGGATGCGCCAGCCACCAGGCCCGCGATATCCACAAATTCCACAATGGCTGGCTGCACACGTTGCGGCTTAACGATTTCCGACAGCGCATCCAGGCGTGGATCCGGCACCTCCACAATGCCCACATTCGGCTCAATGGTGCAGAAAGGATAGTTTTCCGCGGCAATACCTGCCTTGGTAAGGGCGTTGAACATGGTGGATTTGCCGACGTTAGGCAGGCCGACGATACCGCATTTGAGACTCATGACATTCCTTGAAATGCTTTTAAATATGGCGCTATTCTAAAGCACCCGCTCACATGACGTGTGCGATCACCTGATGTTCGTGCCAATACATGCCGTTAAGACGTGTCGCAATCTGCTGGATTTCACCATCATTAAGCGCGTCGAACGCCACGATATAAGCCGGCAACGGGGTATCTAAATCCACACGATCCAGCGTTGAAGGCTCGTGATGGGTGTACTTGTAGATCAAAGCACGTAGATCCGCCTCTGTGGTCTGCGCACCAACGCCAGTGACGTACAAACGCCGGCCAAAATTTTCCATACCGCCACCCCGAAATCTCAAATTGGTGCAACGCGGCATTATGCCATCAAAGCTGATATATCTTCATGAAAATGAAAGTAAAAACCGCTTTCATTCTGGTAAAATTCTCGGCTCGATCGAACTCTTAAATGGCCGCCCGGAATAACGCCGTGCGGACCGATACTGACCACATGGCCAAATTTATTCCAGCCAAGCTAAACGCCTGGTTCTCATCGCGTATTGCCACCCTCAAGACCCAGGCTGAAGTGCTGCGTCATTTTGACTGGAGTTCGCTCAAGAACATCCGCTGGAGCGATGTTTCGAACGTGCTGCGCAATCCACACTGGCGTAAACCAGCGGCTATTATCTTTGGCCTGCTCATCGCGGTTCATGTGATCAAGAATGACATCTTCATTCCCTACATGAAGGCACATTTCGCATTGGGTGTTGACACCATCGAGGTGCAACCATTGACCGTACCGTTGGAATCGCAACTGGTTGGTCAAACGCGCAGCCCTCAATCCGTTGCAATCTACACACGCGTTTCGGGCTTCCTCGAAAAGCAGGTCTACACAGAAGGCTCCTGGGTTAACGCCGGCGACATCCTGTTCGAAATGGATAAGCGCCCCTTCGTTGCCCAGCTAGATGCTGCCAAGGCAGCGCTGGTTTCTCAGGAAGCCTCTCTGCGCACAGCTACGCTGACGCTGAACCGCATCAAACCGCTGGCTGCTGCCAAAGCACTGTCGCAACAGGATCTGGATACCGCAACCGGCAACTTCCTGCGCGCCCAGGCTGGCGTCGATCAGGCCCGTGCGAACGTGGAAACCGCACAACTGAATCTTGAATACTGCACCATCCGTTCCCCTATTTCCGGCCTGGCTTCCGTACGTAAGCAGGCACTCGGCACCTACCTGCAGGTGGGCAGCCCGAACTCCGAACTGACGGTCGTCAACCAGATGGATCCGATGTGGGTTTACTTTTCGGTTTCTGAAGATCAGATGCTCAATGTCGACCGACTCCTGAAGCAGAAGCAGTTGACCGCAAGCAACCTGACCGATCTGGACGTCACCGTCACCATGTCAGATGGTTCGCTGTATCCGTATATCGGCAAAATCGGTTTTGCCGATGTGCTCTATAACGTGGATACGGGCACACGTCTGATGCGCGCCGTCTTCCCGAATCCGAGCAGCGCTTTACAACAGGGTCAATTTGTAACCGCAACCATCATCGGCCTAGTCCAGCAGAATGTTTATCTGGTTCCGCAGGCTGCTGTACAACAGAGCAGCCAAGGCGCCTATGTTTGGGTGGTCGACCAAGAAAACCGCGTTCATTCGCGTACGGTAAACCCCGGTTACTGGAACGGCCCCAACTGGGTCATCAACGACGGCTTGAATCCGGGTGAACGTGTTGTGGTCACCAATGTGCTACGCATGTCACCGAACCAACTGGTAAACCCAACCATAGTCAAAGCACCAGAAGCACAAGCTGTTCGCCTACCAACGCCGCCGGCCGAAAGCCAGGCGCCAAATCCATACGGTCCTGGCGCACAGGTGCAATCCGAAGCCAATAAGGCACAGGACCCGAAACAGCAGCCGATGCCTGTGGCACCGGCACCTGCACCTAAGCTGATCGCGCCAAAAGAAGTGCCGCTGGCACCGGGCGTTCCAACCAGTCTGGTACCCGTACCGAATAGTCTACAGGCGCCAGCACCGCGCACTGCCCAGTAACCGGCCGGGACTGACACAACATGTTCTCCAAGTTCTTTATCGACCGGCCGATTTTCTCGGCGGTCATCTCCATCATCATCACTATTGCCGGTCTGGTAGCAATGCTATCGCTGCCGATTGCGCAATACCCGAATATCACGCCGCCGCAGATCCAGGTATCGACAACTTACCCAGGTGCCAATGCCGAAACCGTGTCACAGAATGTGGCCTCGCCGATCGAGCTACAAGTGAACGGGGCAGACGGCATGCTCTACATGTACTCGACCAATACGGCCGGCAACATGACGCTGAGCATCTACTTTGACATCAACAAGGATCCGGCTCTTGCACAGACGGATGTGCTGAACCGCGTGAACACGGCGTTACCCCAGGTGCCACAATCCGTGCGCAACCAGGGTGTAAACATCCAGCAAAAGAGTTCATCAATCATGATGGTAGCTGCCATCAAGGATCCCGATAATAAATACGACCTCACCGAACTTAGTACGTTTGCCAACATTATCGTACTCAATGAGGTCCAGCGCATTCCCGGTGCCAGCATGGCAACAATTGGCGGCAATCCTAACTACGCCATGCGCATCTGGTTGGATCCTACCAAGCTGACACTGTACAAGCTAACTACCAGTGATATTGCCAACGCAATCCGTGCGCAGAACCAACAGTATGCGGTGGGTCAATTAGGCCAGCTACCATCGAAGGGTGATGTGATCCAGAACTTTTCGGTCACTACCAACGGCATGCTAGAAACAGCAGCAGAATTCGAAAACATCATCGTTAAAGCAGGCAAGCCTTCGGTTACACCTGGATCGGAAGGTGCGATCGTACGTCTGCGCGACGTCGGACGCGCTGAACTGGGTGCGCAAACATACAACTTTGACGTTAAAACCAACAAAGACAACGCAGCCCTGCTTCTGATTTATTTCCAACCGGGTTACAACGCACTGAACGTAGCAGAGGCTGTCAAAGCCAAGTTGGAAGAGCTGAAACCCAGTTTCCCACCAGGCGTTAGCTACGAGATTACTCTGGATGCCACTGAGTTCATTAACTCATCGATCGAGGAAGTAATCCACACCTTCTTCGAGGCCATGCTTCTAGTGGTGCTGGTGGTCTTCATGTTCCTGCAGAAGCCCAAAGCCACGCTGATCCCATTGGTTGCCGTACCGGTATCGATCATTGGTACGTTTATCGGCATGAGTCTGTTTGGCTTCTCGATCAACATGCTGACCATGTTCGGCCTCGTGTTGGCGATCGGCCTCGTGGTGGATGACGCCATTGTGGTGATCGAAAACGTTGAGCGGATCATGGAAGAAAACCCGGCCCTGAAACCACGCGAAGCAGCTGCTGTTGCGATGGCGGAAGTAACGGGGCCGATTATTGCCACGACGCTGGTGATGGCAGCGGTGTTCGTCCCCGTTGCATTCCTTTCGGGCATCACCGGTCAGCTCTATCGTCAATTCGCACTGACACTAACGGTTTCGGTCACGCTCTCATCGATTGTTGCGTTAACGCTTTCGCCAGCACTAGCAGCCATTCTTATTCGCCCAAAAGGTGAAGAGGATGAGGTGGCAAAGCCACGCTTCTTTGTTGGTTTTGAAAACCTGTTCAACAAGCTACGCGATCACTACATGATGGCTGTTAAATGGGCCATCACACATCGCAAGCCATCATTCATGATTTTTGGCGGCGTCATTCTCACGCTGATTGTCCTCTTCCGTGTGGTACCGGGTTCGTTTGTACCGGAAGAAGACCAGGGCTATGTATTCGGTGCTGTAGTGATGCCTAAAGCAGCCAGCCTGCAGCGCACTTCAGCATTCTCGGAAGCCGGGGCCAACTGGTTTCAGGAACAGCCCGGGGTCGGATTCGCTACGAGCTACGCTGGTTACAGCATTATCGATTCGCAAGTTCTCCCCAGCGCCAGTACGCTCTTCATCGGCCTGAAGCCCTTTGACGAACGCACCGACAAAGCTTCCTCTGCCTTCACCCTCATCGAAGACGGCCGCAAGCATTTTTTGACGCAAAACGCAGGCATCGTCATCCCTGTTAACCCACCATCCATTCCTGGCCTGGGCACCACAGGCGGGTTCCAGATGTGGCTGGAACAAACCGGCAATGGTTCGATGGACGAACTGGAAGAGCAAACCATGCGTTTCTTGGCTGCCGCCAAGAAACGCCCGGAGCTAACCGCTCTCAATACGACCTTCAGCACAAACGCCCGTGAAATGTTCGTGAATGTCGATCGCGGTAAGGCAGAGCTGCTGGACGTGGCCGTCAACGATGTCTATGACACCTTGCAAACGATGATTGGCTCACAGTATGTGAACCAGTTCGCGTATCAGAACCGCTTGTGGCAAGTTATTGTCCAGGCTGATGCCGATTACCGCCAGGATCCATCCGCTTTCGATACGATGTACGTCCGTTCTCGTACCGGCGCCATGGTACCGCTGCGTGCTCTGATCAGTTACAAGTACCAGGCCAGTCCAGATATCGTAACTCGGTTTAATGCCTATCCAGCTGTGCAGATCACCGGCAACAACGCTGCCGGCTACAGCTCTGGCCAGGCCATCAAGGCCATGCAGCAGATCGCCGACGAGGTTCTGCCTCCAGGTTACAAGATCGCCTGGTCAGGCGAAGCCTACGAGCAGCTCAAATCTGGTAGCACGGCCGTATTCGTATTTGCCTTCGCATTGGTCATGGTCTTCCTGATTCTGGCCGCCTTGTACGAAAAGTGGTCCCTGCCGTTCAGCGTGATGTTTGCGGTGCCCTTCGCCCTGTGCGGCGCATTGCTCGCTGTGCTGCTGCGCGGCCTGGAAAATGATGTGTACTTCCAGATCGGTCTGGTGACACTCATTGCACTCGCTGCCAAGAATGCCATTCTGATCGTGGAGTTTGCTGTAGCAAACGTCGAAAAGGGCATGTCCATCGTCGATGCGGCACTCCATGCAGCCGAGATCAGATTCCGCCCCATCATGATGACGTCCATGGCCTTCATTCTTGGTTGCGTGCCATTGGCCACCGCTGTTGGCGCATCGGCCAATAGTCGCCACTCCATCGGCACCGGCATTATCGGCGGGATGATTGGCGCCACGATGATCGCGATTATTTTTGTGCCACTCTTCTTCGTGGTATTTGAAGAGATGAGCGAGAAAAAGAAACAGATGGTGACCGATAACCCGGCAAAGCCTGGTCCGCACAATCTGAACGCTGAGGAGAAGGCAGAATGATGCGTACACCTCAACCTCGCCTGCTCTGGGTGCTGATCAGTACCGCGCTGCTGTCCGCTTGTGCCGTAGGCCCCGACTACGAGCGCCCAGATGTCAATGCGCCCGAACAATTCCGTTCTGCGCCCACGTCTGGTCAAGCAACGCCAGAAGTCAATACTGCCGCCACCCCCGCTGACGCCTGGTGGAAAGGCTTCAATGACCATGTGCTCGATGAGCTAGTAGATGCCGGTCTGCAAAACAATCGCGATCTGCAGTCTGCGATTGCACGCGTTCGTAAAGCGCGAGGCCAGCTAATCACTACGCGCGGCAAATTCTTCCCTCAGGTCGAGTATTACGGCGCTGGCGAGCGTGGTAAGTTCATGGGCCTGGATCAAACCGTTGTCACCAACACCCCGGGCAGTCTGACCACTATTGGCACCATGGCACTGCCTGCGACCTGGCAACTCGATGTCTTTGGGGGGCTACGACGTCAATACGAAGCCGCCAATGCCAACGAAGCAGCTGCCATTGCTACGCGCCAAGCCATTGCGCTGAGTGTCGCCGGCGAGGTCGTTAATATCTATGTAACGCTTCGTTCACTCGATCAGCAACTGGCGGTTGCCAAGCAGACGCTGGAGAACTACAAGACAACCTTACGCATTTTCGATCTGCGCTTCCGTTACGGCACGGCCAACATGGTTCAAGTGTCGCAAATTCAATCTCAGGTCGATGCGGCTGAAGCTTCCATTCCACCACTTGTACAAGCAATTGGTGAACAGGAAAACAATCTTAACTTTGTACTCGGCCGCAACCCGGGCACCATACCGCGTGGCAAACCGATTGATCAGCTTGTGTTGCCGACACCACCCGCCGGCATTCCTTCCGAGCTATTGGCGCGCAGACCAGACGTACGTCTAGCCGAGCAACAGCTCATCGCTGCCAATGCACAGATCGGTGCCGTCAAAGCCCAGTTTTTTCCGAATATATCTCTCACCGCAACGCTTGGCACCTCAGCAACGGCACTTGGTTCGCTATTTGCCGGCGGCACTGGCATTTGGGATGCGGGCCTGATCGTGATGGGACCACTCTTTAAGGGTGGCGAGATTTATGGCCAATACGTCGGCGCAAAAGCTGAGCAACAGGCTGTTATGTCACAGTATCTCAAATCTGTTGAGAGTGCCTTCCGTGACACCGACAATGCTTTGATCGCGACCACACAAACCAAAAAGCTGGTAATCGCTCGCCAACAACAAGTTGGCACACTGAAAACCTATGCCAGCCTCTCGAGCATGCAGTTTAATTACGGTTATACCGATTATCTGACCGTCTTGAACGCCGAAGACAGCCTATTTAAAGCACAATTAGACTTGGCACGCAGCCAATCTGATCGAGCACTTTCGCAAGTGTCGCTCTACATGGCACTAGGTGGTGGCTGGGAAGCAGCGGATCAGAAAACCATGACGGCGAACAAAGCCATCGCTGATGGGGATGATCCGAAGAACCCCGTGAACCAACAAGGTATCTGGCCGTTTAACTAATTTAGTACATTTGGATTAATGCGTTTAAAGCATTACCATCAATGATTCATGATGGTGATGTTAACGAATTTTCCATCGTGCCAGATGTCAGTAACCTGACGGGTGATTCTGAATGCCTGATCATCCGTAATTGGCATTTCTACAATGGCCCATGACGAGCCATTGCCCTTGTCGACAATTTCCACATGGGTTACCGGTCCAAGCTTTTCCATGCCCGATTTAACACGGTCTGCAGTGGTGTCTGATGGTAGCCCGGTGATTAACAATTTCATATCAACTTCCATAAAGAACCCGGCTCGCATCAGCCAACCGGGACCTTCATTTTGACGCGTTATTTTGATAATTGACGGCCGAGTGCAGCACCTGCGCCGCCACCGAGGCCAGCGCCTAATGCAGCGCCACCCGTACCACCACCGGCCTTTTTGCCTACGGCAGCGCCTGCACCACCACCAACTGCACCTCCCACGATGGCGCCCGTTTTACCGTTGCCTTTGGTCGTTACTGCTGCACCAGTCGCGCCACCAACTGCGCCTCCGATGACCGCGCCAGTTGTGCCACCCACTTCGTTCCCGATTGCAGCGCCGCCGGCACCACCGACAGCACCACCGAGCCCACTCTTGAGATTGCTGCTTCCTGCAATAACCACACCGGAAACCAGCAGTAACGCAATACCGATCTTGATGGATTTATTCATAAGAAATCTCCTGTTGTTTAAACAAGGTTAACGTGAAGCGGCTGATGTATGAAGAAGTCGCTGCGCCTCTGCCATATCCCCGCGGATCATGGTGAGCGCTTCAGCAGCAGCCCGATCAATCGCTCGATCAATATCGATCTGTTCATCCTGCCGTGGACGATGTAGAACAAAGTCAGCGACACCTTGATTAAGCTGCAGTGAACGCGGGTGGCCGATACCAATACGTAAGCGCCAATAATCAGGCGTGCCTAACGAAGATTGGATGTCTTTCAACCCGTTGTGCCCACCACTACTCCCGCCGAGTTTAACGCGCAACTGCGCCGGCAAAAGGTCGAGCTCATCGTGGAGCACTAGAATTTCTTCGGGACGAATGTCGTGAAAGCGCGCAAAGGGTCCCACCGATTGTCCCGAGCAGTTCATGTAGGTTTGCGGTTTGAGCAGCCAGATCTTTCGGCCATCCACAGTGGCAGAAGCTACTTCGGCCTTCATTTTTTTATCTGCACTAAATCCGTTTGCCCCGATGACGCTGGCGATTTCATCCAGTGCCCAACAGCCGGCATTATGTCGTGTGCGCTCATACTCGGCGCCGGGGTTACCCAAACCAACAATCAACCGGATAGGCGACAGCACAGCCGGTGCTTTGACTTTCGCAGCTGCTTTCGGTGTCGGGGAATCAGTCAGTAGCGTCATAGGTCGTAGCGTAGCGTATTTCCATGAAAAAAGCCGTGCGGCGAACCGGCACGGCTTTCAAGTAATACGCCGGCAAGCCGGCGCAAATAATTAGGCTGTTGGTGCAGCAGCTTCGTCAGCTGCGCCAGCGGCGCCTGCGTCCGAACCCTTAACGCCCAGAACAGCAGCAACTACCGAGTTATCACCACCGTGTACGTGAACACGTACGCCAGCAGGAAGCTTCAGATCGTTGATGTGCAGCGAGTGGCCCATTTCCAGAGTCTTCAGATCCACTTCGATGAACTCTGGCAGTGCCTTAGGCAGACAAGCAACTTCCAGTTCGGTCGTTACGTGACTAACAATACCGCCTTGCAGCTTAACGCCTGGGCAAACATCGCCGTTGATGAAGTGCAGTGGTACCTTGGTGTGGATTTCGGTGTTGGCATCAACGCGTTGGAAATCAACGTGCAGAACCAGTGGCTTGTAGGCGTGCAGCTGAACGTCACGCAGAAGCACGTCTTGCTTCTGGCCATCAACAATCGCCGTTACAACGGACGAATGGAAGGCTTCTTTACGCAGACACTGATAGATATCATTGTGGTCAACGTCGAACGATTCAGCCGGTTTGCCTGCGCCATAAATGACACCAGGAACTCGGCCAGCACGACGCAGGCGGCGGCTCGCACTCGATCCCTGCACATCGCGCTTAGTAGCATTAAATTCAAAGCTCATGTCTTACTCCAATAAAGTGGACGATCCGCGACCAGATCATCCGGTAAAACCGGGGCCGAAGCCTCAGTCAATAAACAGCGAGGAAACTGAATCTTCCTTGCTGATGCGGCGGATGGTTTCCGCCAGCAACTCTGCAACCGACAATTGACGGATGCGTGAACACTGTTGTGCTGCATCGGTGAGCGGAATGGTATCCAGCACCACCAGTTCATCCAGCACAGATTCGTTAATACGCTCTACGGCGGCGCCCGACAAAACCGGATGCGTACAGTAAGCAGTTACACTGCGTGCGCCATTTTCCTTAAGCGCGGCAGCTGCTTTACACAACGTGCCAGCGGTATCAACCAGGTCATCAACGATGATGCAGTCTTTACCGGTGACATCACCGATGATGTTCATCACTTCCGATACGTTTGCCTTCGGACGACGCTTGTCGATGATGGCCAGGTCACATTCCAGGCGCTTGGCCAGTGAACGTGCACGGACGACACCGCCATGGTCTGGCGACACAACGATCGGCTTTTCCAGGTGCTTCTGCTGTACATCAGCCAGCAGAATTGGCAGGCCATAGACGTTATCTACCGGAATATCGAAGAAACCCTGAATCTGTTCCGCATGCAGGTCCATCGTCATCACACGATCAACACCGGCTGCAACCAGCATATTGGCGACCAGCTTGGCAGCGATCGGCACACGATTCGAACGGGGGCGACGATCCTGACGGGCATAACCGAAGTACGGTAGCGCAGCGGTAATACGGCCAGCCGATGCACGCTTCAGCGCATCAACAATGACCAGCAGCTCCATCAGATTGTCGTTTGACGGATGGCAGGTCGACTGCACGACGAATACGTCGTTACCGCGAACGTGCTCCTGAATCTCGACACTCACTTCTCCATCGGAGAATCGTCCAACATCAGCACGGCCGAGCGACAACCCAAGACGTTGGGCAACATCTGCTGCCAGTTTTGGGTTGGCATTCCCGGTAAAAACCATCAGGTTCTGGAAAGGCATGGCGTCCTCTGGTTCCCTTGGTCCGGCGCCCGTCGGAGGCGCGCTGCGGGCCTACAAACAAAATGGGCAGCTGCTTATTGGCAACTGCCCGCAATTCGGTGGCTGGGGAAGAAGGATTCGAACCTTCGCATGCCGGAATCAAAATCCGGTGCCTTAACCAGCTTGGCGACTCCCCAACACTCACCCCCATACGGGGTTGAGGGCGAAATTGTACCCGAAATTTCAAATTTGAACAGCCCCCTGCATGGCTTTTTGCACACCCCGCTCCTAGCCAGGGATCAGCTCATACAAGGGATGCCTGTCTAATCCTGGCGTCACCCAGCCCTGCCAGTCAGCTGGCAAGCGCCCGTACACGGCCTGCGCGCCCTGCTCATCGTCAAAAACCGCAAAAACACAGGCCCCTGAGCCCGTCATCCGCACCCGGCCAGCCGTTTCGGGCTGTGCCTGCAGCCAATTCAATGCGGCGCCCACCTCTGGGTAAAGCCCTAAGGCAACCTGTTCCAGATCATTAGCCCCCACCCCGCGATCCAGAGCCTGCTCCCAGCCCGCAGGATCGATGCTTGGCGTATCACGTGGCAAATTCGGCGCGCTAAAAATGCCCGCCGTTGGCACCGCAACCCCTGGATGAATCACCAAATACCAGGCGGCGGGCAAACTTACCGGCGAAAGGGCTTCACCTACCCCTTCAGCAAAGGCTGATTGCCCAAAAACGAAAACCGGCACATCTGCGCCCAGCGGTAAGGCCAATGCCTGCAATTCAGCCTGACTCCCGCCTAAGCGCCACAGGTAATTCAAGGCAATCAACACGGTTGCTGCGTCAGAGCTGCCACCACCCAAACCGCCGCCCATCGGCAGGCACTTGGTCAGATGAATTGTCACGCCATCACGAATGCCAGTTACCCGCCGCAAGGCTTCGGCGGCCCGCACCGTCAGATCAGTTTCCGGCGCAACGCTAGGGATCGGGTTCGCCAGCACCACCCGGCCATCACTACGCGGCGTAAAGCACAGCGCATCTTCCAGACCGACAAAACGGAACAGGGTCTGCAAGGTGTGATACCCGTCAGCGCGCCTCCCGGTGACATGCAAAAACAGATTCAGCTTGGCTGGCGCCGGATAACTGGATGACCAGTTCCAACGCATCGCCATTTGCGGATCTGGCAGCACAGCGGGTGTTTTAAAACTCATAGGATTTACGGTGCCGGTCGATCCGCAGGATCACTCACGCCACCCCACTCAGTCAGCGCTACACGCAACCACAGGCCGTCCGGCCCTGCCCCTTCAATTGCCAGCGGCCACTGACCCGGAGCCGGTGCACCATACCGGTATTCGAAAACCCATCCGCGCATGGCAGCAACCAGCACGCGACCTTCGTCATCGCGCGATTGAACCGAAGCCTTCGACCAGCGCCCACGCAACCAGGAATCAGCGGCCACATCTGGCAAACGAATGCCCGCCAGCGTCTCTCCCAGGGCATACAAATTCGCAGCTTCGCCACGCTTGCCGGTGGCATCTTGCCAGCGCACACCCGTTGGTGTGACCTCAATTTTAGCCATCGTATTGCCGATTGGTCCGATTAACCACAAGGTGTCGTTATTGCCCTGATGCTGCCAGGCAAAGCGGCCGGCCACCGGATCGGGTGCTTCAGCCATATTGGCACTAGCTACTTTCTGCCCCGCCACAAAGCGGCCACCCAACTGCCAGTCGCGTGCATTATCAGTCAGCACTTGCGCAGTGGCGCCCGACTCCGGGCCCGGCACATGAGCACACGCCGCAACCAACAAACACGCACCTAAGAGCAGCCAACGCAACATAGTCTTGCTCACATCGCCTTGCTAGGCACCACTGCCGGCGCTGTTGCTGGCGCTCGATCCAGACCCAATGACTTGCCCTTGTTGCGGAGCACTGTGTTGTCGGGGAATTGCTGCATGCCTACCCGCCACATTCTTGCCGCATCTTCATCGCGACCCATCGCCTTGAGCAGAACCACCTGATGCTCAATAATCTCTGGATCAAGACGCAGCGCTGCAGCGCGATTCAAAAACTCTAACGCCACGGGGTAATTTTTTTCGCGATAATTCAGCCAGCCCATACTGTCGAGAATGAACGGGTCATTCGGTGAAAGCGACAGGGCTTTATCCAGCAGTACGCGCGATTCTTTAAGTTGAATGTTGCGATCTGCGTATGTAAAGCCCAAGGCGTTATAAGCCTGCGCATATTTGGGATCACGCTTGATCACATCACGCATACTCTGCTCGAACAGGGCCATGCGGCCCGAGCGCTCCGCCAACATGCCGCGCTCGTAGCGCAGCAGAATGCTATTCGGGTCTTTCTTCAACGCGGCATCCACGAGGCGAAATGCGCCCGCCACATCGCCACTGTCGCGCACCAATGTGGCTTCACCAATGACCAGCTCGGCACGCATTGCCGCATCTTTCGCCGGGGTTGTCTGCAATAAGGCTCGAGCTGCGTTCAGATCACCCTGACGGGCCAATAGGTTCGCGGCACGCATGCGGGCTGTTACAAAGTAGTCGCCCGGCTGCACTTTCAGGTAGTGCATCACAGCGTCCGAATAAGCCGAGGTTGTGCGTTGCTCCTCGCCGCGGCTCTTATCCATATCGGCCTGGCTTTCATAGGCAAGACCCAGGTTGTATTCGATTAACGATGCATCCACCGAATCCATCGTTAACAGGCGTTGTAACGCTTGAATGGCCAACTGAGGGTCTTGTGCCTGAATGGCAATCGCAGCAGCGGCAAATAACGGCTCAGGGCTAATATCTGGCTGTGCAACCAGGACCTGCAATTGGGCACGGGCTGCAGCAAGCTTATCGGTCGACAGCAATTGTTGTGCGTACACCGCACGAATCGATGCGGCTTTCGGGTAATCCGATAGATAAGTCGCCAACACCTCCAACCCGGCCGTGGGTGAACGCTTGGACTGAATCTGCGCATCCAGCAATACACCTGCCTCGGAATCGGGCTTTAACCGACGCGCCTTCTGAACAGCATCCAATGCAGCCGCATCGTCACCCGCGCGCAGCGCCGCCTGAGCCCGCGCCAGTTGTGCGTCCGGCAAAGACGCATAAGGCGCCGTCACGGCATCGATCAATTTACGGGCGCGTTGCGGATCCGCCTGCGGCGGGAATCGTTGGCCCAACAACAATAGTTCCTGTGCGCGCCGGTCTGCGGGTAGCAACGCGAAATAACGCAACAACACGGGCTGTGCATCGGCATAGCGTCCCAGCAGAATCTGGGTTGACGCCAGCACGCTCAACGCATCGGTTGAATTCGGTTCTTTCTCAACCCAGAGGCGTGCCGCTTCCAGCATCAACTCGGGCTGGCGATTTAAGGTCGCGATCTCAAACGTGCGACGAAAGATTTCCGGATCGTTATATTTAAGCGCTAGGTCGGCATATGCTGCCAAGGCCACCTGAGGTTTATCCCGTTTTAGGGCAATCTCAGCCAGCACCACTTCAAAAACTACTTGTGGTGGCGTATCGGCTGCAGCGACCGCAGCCGGTGCGGCTGGCACTTCGGCACAAACGGTGCCGGCAGCCAGGAGCGCAGCGAAGGCGCCACTGATTTTGAAAGGTGCGCCGCTTCGGCACACGGCTTCAATACGAGAAAATAAAAAACTTGGTCTGAACGGCATGGTGGCGTTATCTTATCCCGTCTTAAGTGCTTTTCACTGAAATATCACTACAGGATTCCCCGGATGCCTGAATTACCCGAGGTTGAAGTTAGCCGACTTGGCCTTGAACCCGAGCTCACCGGCCGTTTGATTACCGGCGCCATCACACGCACGCCCAAGCTGCGCTACCCGCTACCGGACAACCTGAACAAACGTCTGCAAGGCGCCCGCCTCAAAGAGATCCGCCGACGCGGCAAGTATCTACTGTTTGATATTGATCAACTGCCCAAAGACAAAACTGCCACCCTCATTCTGCATCTGGGCATGTCCGGGAGTTTGCGTATAGTTACCCCCGATACACCACCGCAGCTTCATGACCACGTAGACATTGCTTTCGGAGAGAAGATCCTCAGGCTGCGCGACCCCCGGCGATTCGGCGCACTGCTCTGGCACGACGATACAACGCCACTGATGAATCACCCATTGATGGCCGTGCTGGGCGTGGAACCGCTTGAAGAGGTGTTTAATGGTGCCTGGCTACACGAACATCTGCACAAGCGGAGCAGCCCGATCAAACCGGTGCTGATGGATAGCCACCTGGTCGTAGGCATTGGCAACATCTATGCGGCTGAAAGTCTGTTTTTGTCCGGCATCTCACCGCTGCGTGCTGCGCAACGTATCAGCGCCACGCGCTGCGATTTATTAGCGTATGCGGTCAAACAGACTTTGTCGGCAGCAGTGGCAGCTGGCGGCTCCAGCGTCAGAGACTACGTGCACTCGGATGGTGGCGCCGGTTGCTTCCAGTTGCAATGCGCGGTGTACGAACGGGAGGGGCAGCCTTGTGTAGGCTGCGGCAAGCCAGTGAGAAGAATTCGCCAGGCTGGGCGATCAACCTTTTACTGCCCGCACTGTCAGAAATAACCTAATGCTCGTAACGCGTGGGGGCGGGTGTGCGTGAGTAGCGAATTGGCGCGTAGCGGCATCTGAGCTACGAGCGCATGCCGGACACCGCGCCTCCCGCGGCATTTCTTACTTACCAGTTAGCTTTTCGTACTTAGCCCAGAGCTGTTCCTGGTTTTCTTCGTTCGCTGGATCCTTAGGAATGCAATCGACCGGACACACTTGCTGGCACTGCGGCTCATCATAGTGACCGACACATTCGGTACATTTATTCGGATCGATCACATAGATTTCCGGACCTTGCGAGATAGCCTCGTTCGGGCACTCAGGTTCACAGACATCACAGTTGATGCACTCATCAGTAATCATGAGCGACATAGCAGACTCCTGGACAACGATTGAAGATGGGGAATTAGGGGCGAATTGTCCCTGATTGCGGGGTTTTTAGCCACCCCACACGCATCAGGGAGATGGCTTGCCCCAACCACGCCCCACAAAGCAGGCATTGATGTGCGGCGACACAAACGAACTCACGTCACCACCCAGTCGGGCAATTTCACGCACCATGGTGGCAGAAACAAACATATGACGCTCACCCGGCGTCAGAAACACGGTTTCCACTTCCGGGTACAGACGGCGGTTCATGCCCGCCATCTGGAATTCGTATTCAAAGTCTGAAACCGCTCGCAGGCCGCGAATCAGCACCTTGGCTCTTTGCTCAAGCACAAAATCCATAAGCAGCCCATCGAACCCGACAACGCGAACGTTATCCAACGGCGCCAATACGGTTTTAGCCATATCAATCCGCTCTTGCAGACTAAATACCGGGTTCTTCGAGCGGCTTTCGGCAATAGCCAGTACCACCTCATCAAACATACCGGCAGCACGACGCACCAGATCCTCATGGCCACAAGTGAGCGGGTCGAACGTACCCGGGTAAATGGCGATTTCACGTTTCAGCATGTCAGGCAGATCCGGTAGAAGTCTCGAAAGAATAAAGATGATAATGCACTTGGCCCGCTTGCCCGCGTTTCAGGCACTGTAAGCCCGGGGCCAGCTCGTCCGGCAACGACAATTCAGCCTCGACATAAAGCCGGGCATCGTCTGCCAGATGCGGCAACAGGGGTGCAATGATCCGATCCAGCCAACCCTGTCCATAGGGTGGGTCGACAAACACCAGATCCAGGGGTTGCATCGATTTTTTCAGATAGGCCAGCGCATCAGCACAGACCACGCTGAGCGCTGGCTCCTTAAGCAATTCGGCAGCACTCTGCAAACTACGCGCAACAGGAGAGGCCTGCTCCACCAGCACAACGGAAGCGGCACCACGTGACGCCGCTTCAAAACCCAACGCACCGGATCCGGCAAACAGATCCAGGCAGTGCCAGCCTGCCAGATTCTGACCCAACCAGTTGAACAAGGTTTCACGTACCCGATCCGGTGTTGGCCGCAAACCGGGGGCATCGGCCACTGGCAGTTTCCGGCCACGATGCTTGCCCCCAATAATGCGCACCTGATTCGGGCGCCTCGATGCCGCAGGTTTAGCCATGCTTAGTCAGCCGCAGTGCGCACCGTCACTAGCTGTTCCGGTTTGATATGTTTCTGGAACGCGCTACGAATCGCCTCTGGCGTTAACGCACGAATGCGCTCCGGATACTTCTCCAACCAATCGGTTGGTAACCCGTAAAAGGCCATAACGCCCAGATTCGCTGCCAGTTTGCTGTTCGAATCAATACGCAGCGCAAAGCCGCCGGCCAGGTTGTCTTGCGCCGCTTTCAGCTGCGTCGCTGTCGGGCCGCGCTTCAGATAATCGCCAAGCACGCTGTTCACCACTTTAAGCGCATCATCAGCCTGACTGCGTTTGGTTTCTAAGCCAATCGTAAAAGGGCCCGCCACCAGCTTGGGGTCAAAATAGCTGTACACGCTATAGGCGTAACCACGGTCTTCCCGCACCGCTTTCGTTAGCAACGAGACAAAGCCGCCGCCGCCCAGGGTGTAGTTGCCTACCTGCAGTGCGATCTGCTCCGGATCATCCCGCGCTACCGATGGCATGCCTACCAGCAAATGGGCTTGCGACGCAGGGTGATCTACCCGAACCACCTTGGCTGTGGTTGCCGCTGGTTTCGGCAATGTTCTTGGCACATCGGCCTGATCCATAGGTAAAGACGCTGTTAGTTGAAGCGCCAACGCCTCTGCCTCAGCACGCGTCAGATCACCCACCAAGGCAATACTGGCGCGGGCAGCGCTGTAATGCGTGCGCCAGAACTGCTCCAGATCGCCACGACTAATAGCAGCCACCGACTCCGGCGTCACCACGCGACCATAGGGATGATCAGGATAAATAGCAGCCATATAAGCGCGCTGCGACAACACCTGCGGTTTGGTCAGCGCCTCTTTCAATGCGGCGATGCTACGTGCCTGGTCGCGCTTGAAAACCCCACCATCAAAAAGCGGGCGGGCAACGGCATCAGTCATCAAGCCAACCGCCGTCGCCCGTCGCTCCGGATCAGACAACGTACGCAGTGTCACGCTGGCGCTATCCATGCCAGCCGATGCCGTCATCTGCGCACCGATATCCGCCAACGCCTCTGCCACTTCCTTTTCGTTACGATCGCCTGCGCCTTGATCCAGCAAACTGGCGGTCATGGATGCCAGGCCCACCTGATTCGATGGGTCAAATGCGGAGCCGGCCAGAAAACTGATCTGCACATCGACGATAGGCAAGGCATGAGTTTCAATAAAGTAGACACGTGTTCCTTGCGCGGTGGTCCAGGACTGCACCGGTGCCGCGATCGCTTGTGCACTCACCAGGGCGGCTACCATTGCGGCCGACGTCATTAAGAAACGCTTCATTACCCCTGCTCCGATTTTTCCGTTCATGCCAATCATTAGTGACGTCCTCCGGCCTGAACGGCTTCGGCGCGCTTGGCCCGCGCTACAAGCTCGGCGTCATCCAGCGGTTGCGGCACCAATCGCGCAATCGTTAGCTGATCATCTTTGAAATAGCTTTGAGCAACGCGTTGCACATCGGCCACCGTCACCTGATTCAGTTTATTCAGCATCAGCGGGCTAGCCTGCCAACCATAGCCCAGCGTTTCGAGCATACCGATTTCCATGGCCTGCCCCATCACCGAATCCTTCTTGTACACCTCCGAAGATCGTAACTGACTGCGCGCCCGTGCCAGCTCCTGTTCGGTTACGCCTTTATTAGCCACTTGAGCCAGCGCCGCACGAATAGCCTGTTCCAGTTCACCTACCGTGTGCCCCGGTCGCGGCGATGCCTGCAGCAAGAACATGCCCGGCCCACGGTTTGTGCTGTCGTAACTGGTATCGATAGACACCGCAACTTGCTGCTCTTTGACCAAGGCCGTTGGCAAACGTGCCGCTTCATGTCCATCCAGAATCTGCGCCAGCATTTCCAGTGCATAAGGATCAACATCCTTGGCCGGGTCATTCAAGCGTGGCGCCTTCCACCCCATCGCTAGTAATGGCAGGTCCGCCGGCGCTTTCACTTCCAGCTGACGCTGGCCTGTTTGCACAGGTTCCTCATACTGTTTCCGTTCCGGTAAAGCCCGTGCAGGAATAGCGCCATAGGTCTGGCGCGCCCAGGTAAATACCTGCTGATGATTTACATCGCCCACAACGACCAGTGTTGCGTTATTGGGCACATACCAACGGCGATACCAATCGCGCACATCTGCTACCGTCATCTGCTCCAGATCGCTCATCCAGCCTATCACCGGGCGACGATACGGGTGCGCCTGCCAGGCCACGGCATTCATCGCTTCATGCACACGGGCGCTGGATTGATCATCCGTCCGCATCCGGCGCTCTTCCATAATCACCTGGATTTCCTTGCTGTAACCATCCGGGTTCAGTGTCAGATGACGCATACGATCCGCCTCCAGCGCCATCACCGTTTGTAGCTGCGCTGCTGGCACCTGCTGAAAGTAAGCGGTGTAGTCTGTGCTGGTAAACGCATTGTCACGGCCACCCACGGCGGCAACACGTCGGTTGAACTCGCCAGGGCCTACGCTCGGCGTACCCTTGAACATCATGTGCTCAGTGACGTGGGCCACGCCCGTAACGCCATCCCGCTCATCAATACTGCCCACGTGATACCAGACCATCTGCACGGCTGTCGGCGCACGATGATCTTCCCGCACGACCACGCGCATCCCATTGGCCAGCGTGGTTTCAAAGGTGTTATCACTATCTGCTGCAGCCACTGCCCCGAGAGGAGTAATGAGTACAGACAACAGAGAGAGGAGCCCTAAGGCTTTTCGCAATCGTAATCGCAGTCGCATAAGCTATTCTGTCTAGGCTAGAATCAAAGATTACCAAGGATACCCTTCCCACCATGTCTGACGCCACCGATAACCAGCCACGCCGCTCCTGGCGCGAACGTCTTTTTGCCGGCCTTACCAAAACCCGGCAACAGATTGGCGGCTCCGTACGCAGCCTTTTCGCACGTGGCCAGGTCGATGACGAGCTACTGGAAGAACTGGAAGCCCTACTGCTCTCGGCCGATGTCGGTGTCGAAGCCACTATTATTCTGATCGAAGACCTGCGTCAACGCGCCCGCAAACAGAGCCTGCAAACACCAGAAAGCATTCAGGCTGCCATGGTGGATTCTCTGGCAGATCTACTACAGCCGCTAGAATCGCCCTTACAAATCACTCCGCCGCCGGGCACGCCTTTCGTGATCATGGTGGCTGGCATTAATGGTGCCGGTAAAACCACCACGCTGGGCAAACTGGCGCACCACTTTCAGGCTGCTGGCCATTCGGTCCTGCTGGCAGCAGGCGACACCTTCCGCGCGGCCGCCCGCGAGCAGCTACAAGCCTGGGGCGAACGTAACAACGTCACCGTTATCGCACAGGAAGGCGGCGACCCCTCTGCCGTTATTTTTGATGCTGTCCAGGCAGCCAAAGCCCGTGGCATTGATATCGTGCTGGCCGATACCGCCGGGCGACTGCCTACCCAGATGCATCTGATGGATGAAATCGCCAAAATTCGCCGGGTCATCACCAAAGCAGAGGCGACGGCACCGCATGAAGTGCTGCTCGTGCTCGACGGCACCATTGGTCAAAACGCCATCGGCCAGGTCAAGGCTTTTGATAAGGCCATTAATGTCACCGGGCTCGTCATCACCAAGCTGGATGGCTCGGCCAAAGGCGGTGTTATTGCCGCCATTGCCAAGCAATGCCCGAAGCCGGTGCGTTATATCGGGGTTGGCGAACAAGTGGAAGACCTCCAACCCTTCAGTGCCCGCGCCTTTGCAGAAGCTTTACTTGGCTAAGCGTTCGCCTCGATGCTAAAAATCTTAAAAACCGAGTGGCCATTCTTTCTCTGCCTGGCTACGGCAGCAGGCATTCTTTCGTCGCCTTTGCCTCTCGCCGACTGGCCGCATGAAGGCTCTGTCGCCGCCGTTCTGTTTCTCATCACGCTCTCTGCTATTTTCCGGGTGACGCATCACGCCGACGAATTGGCTGAAATGCTAGGCGAACCTTATGGCACACTGATTCTGACCCTATCGGCCACAATCATCGAAGTCGCCATCATGGTTACCGTGCTGAGCCATAACGAGAACAACCCCACTTTTGTGCGCGACACCATTGCCGCCACCGTGATGATTACCGTAGGGCTGATGCTCGGACTGGCGATGTTCATCGGTGCGTTTGTGCATCACCAGCAAACCGTTAACACCGAGGGCGCCCTCACCTACCTGGGCCTGATTATTCCGCTCTCCATTCTGGTGCTTGTCCTGCCGAATTTCACGGATACAACCCTAGGCCCTACGCTGGCGCTTGCCCAGGAAATTTTTATCGCCATTGTGTCGATCTTTCTCTACGCCATCTTCCTGTTCATACAAACCCAGCGTCACAGGCAACTGTTCAAAGATCGGGCAGCCAGCGTACCCCTGTCCTTCGATGCAGAAAAGGCGCCTAGCCACCATACTCGTCCACACACCGCCCGCCAGCTTCTTTTCAGCATTGGGTGGCTAGTCGCCAACCTGGTACTGGTGGTCTTTCTGGCGGAAGAACTGGCTGTACTGATTGATGATCAACTCGAGGCCAAGCATCTCCCCGATGCATTGGGCGGCCTCTGCGTTGCCATGCTGATTCTAGCCCCGGAAATTCTGGCCTCAGCCAACGCCGCCATTCACAATCGCCTGCAACGGTCGGTCAATATTGCGCTGGGCAGTGGTCTGGCCACGCTATCGCTCAGCGTGCCCGTCATCCTGCTGGCAGCCAACATGATGGGGCACACCCTGGTTTTGGGCTTAAGCCAGAACGAAATGATCATGCTGCTTTCGACCCTTTGGGTGGCAAATATCGCCCTGGCGACCGAACGCACAAACCTGATGCAAGGCACTGTTTTATTGGTGCTTTTTCTGACATTCGGCTTTTTGATCGTCGTCCCTTAAAAATAATTCGGATTTCCGGGAACTTTTCGCGGTTTTAGCACTCTATTGCTTTGAGTGCCAAAACAACGATAATAACGAGAGGAAATCCATGACTACGACTGCAATGACTATTGCAAACCCCAAAATGAACGCTTTGACCGCGATGCCCTCGCCGGTTGGCAACCTGGACGCCTACATCCGTGCTGTCCAGCAATACCCAATGCTCACCGAACAGGAAGAGCAGAGTTTGGCGCGTCGTCTGCGTGATCAAGACGATCTGGACGCTGCCCGTCAGCTCATCGTGTCGCATCTGCGTCTGGTCGTTTCGACTGCCCGTCAGTATCTGGGCTATGGTCTGCCACACGCCGATCTGATTCAGGAAGGCAACATCGGCCTGATGAAGGCCGTCAAACGTTTCGACCCGGAACGCGGTGTGCGTCTGGTGTCCTTCGCCATGCACTGGATCAAGGCTGAAATCCACGAGTACGTCCTGAAAAACTGGCGCCTCGTTAAAGTGGCGACCACTAAGGCGCAACGCAAGCTGTTCTTCAATCTGCGCAGCATGAAGGGCAACAACAGCCACCTAGATCAGGCCACCACGGAAAGCATTGCTACGCAGCTGAACGTATCAGAAGCCGACGTGCGCGAAATGAACATGCGCCTCACCGGGCGTGATATTGCGCTAGATCCAGGCCCAGATGTCAGCGATGAGGATCAGTTCGCCCCCATCGACTATCTGGCCGATGACACGATGGAACCGACTGCCGTTCTGGAAGGTCGGGATCACGACCGTCTGCAATCGGAAGGTCTGCAACATGCCCTGGCCCAGCTGGATGACCGCAGCCGTCACATTGTGCAAGCCCGCTGGCTCGCCGATGACAGTGGTGCCACGCTGCAAGAGCTGGCCGACGAGTACGGCGTTTCTGCCGAACGTGTCCGCCAGATCGAAGCTAAAGCACTGAAGTCGCTGCGCTCGTATCTGGTGCCCGCGTAAAGCGCCTCAAAAGACGGCAAGCCCCTGCCGGAAACGGCAAGAAATCCGTATAATTCAACGCTATACAAAGCGCCCGCTTGCAGCGGGCGCGCTTCTATTCTTCGTCGGAATCTCCGACAACCCGCTTTTCAGGAATACGCATGGCAGGACATAGTAAATGGGCCAATATCCAGCACCGTAAAGGTCGCCAGGATGAAAAACGTGGACGCGTCTTTTCGCGTCTCGCCAAGGAAATTACCGTAGCTGCCAAAATGGGCGGCGGCGATATCAACTTCAACCCACGCATGCGCATGGCCATTGATCGCGCCAAAGGTGTCAATATGCCTGCCGACAACATCGACCGCGCCATTAAAAAAGGCACGGGCGAACTGGAAGGCGTTGAATACGTTGAACTGCGCTACGAAGGCTACGGCACCAATGGCGCTGCTGTGATCGTCGACTGCCTGACCGATAACAAAACCCGTACCGTTGCCGATGTGCGCCACGCCTTTTCGAAGCATGGTGGCAACCTGGGCACCGATGGTTGCGTGGCATTCCAGTTTCAACATTGCGGTCAGTTTCTATTCGCACCGGGCACCGATGAAGCCAAGCTGATGGACACCGCCATTGAGGCCGGTGCCGATGACGTGCTTACCCATGAGGATGGCGCGCTCGAAGTACTGTGCCCGCCGAATGATTTTGGTAGCGTGCAAGAAGCGCTCACTGCGGCCGGTTTCAAACCGGAAATGGCAGAAGTAACGATGCGCCCGCTCAATGAAACCGAACTCACCGGTGACGATGCAGCCAAAATGCAGAAGCTGATCGACGCGATCGAATCCCTGGACGATGTCCAGGCCGTTTACACCAGCGCTGTTTTTGACGAGGCCTGATCCTTTGTCGACGGTCACGCGCATCCTCGGGATTGATCCGGGTCTGCGCATGACCGGCTTCGGCGTCATCGAGATGCAGGGACAGACACTGCGTTACATCGCCAGCGGTTGCATCAAGTCTGATGGCAACCAACGGCTGCCCGAACGGCTGCATACGCTGTACGCCGGTATCACCGAAATTATTGCCACCTACAAACCCGATATCGCTGCCGTGGAACAGGTCTTCTCGAACGTGAATCCGCAATCGACCCTGCTGCTGGGCCAGGCGCGCGGCGCCGCAATTACGGCACTGGTGGCTCAACGTTTGCCGGTGAGTGAATACACCGCACTCCAGGTCAAACAGTCCGTGGTCGGCCACGGCAAGGCAGCTAAACAGCAGGTTGCTCATATGGTGATGCGTTTGCTCTCACTACCCGGCGAACCAGGTAGCGATGCCGCTGACGCCCTGGCCTGCGCCATTTGCCACGCACATGGTTCGCAAGGACTTGGCCAACTGGCCGCACCAGGTAGACGCCAACGCGGCGGCCGCCTGCTGGCGTTGGCCGATAGTGAATTGCTCAACCGAGCGACTGTTAGCAAAACAACCGCTTCACGGAGAACCGCATCATGATCGGACGCCTGAGTGGGCGACTCATCGCCAAACAGCCCCCGGCCATTCTGGTTGATGTGCAGGGTGTGGGTTATGAAGTCGATGTCTCGATGAACACCTTCTGCGAACTCCCGGCCTTGGATGCACCTGTCACGCTACACATTCATATGGCAGTACGCGAAGACGGTCACTTTCTGTATGGTTTCCTTAGCGAAAGCGAACGCACGGCATTTCGTCAGCTGATCAAAATTTCTGGCGTCGGTGCCCGCATGGCACTGGCCGTTCTTTCCGGTCTGAACGTTGACGAGCTCGCCGCTGCTATTGCCCGCCAGGATGTGGCCTGCTTTACCCGCATACCGGGCATCGGCAAAAAAACAGCCGAACGTCTGCTGCTCGAGCTCAAGGGCAAACTGGATCTGGTCGCCGGCAATGCGGCGACTATTGCTGCCGGCCATGCGATTGCCACCGACCCGTTACAGGACACCATCGATGCACTGGTCGCGCTCGGCTACAATGCACGCGAGGCGCAAAGCGCTACGAAAGCACTACCCGCCGGCGTCAGCACGACCGATGCCATTCGCCTCGCCCTGAAACAGTTGTCCGGTCTCATATAACCGGCACAGCCAAGGAATCTGCGCATGTATTCACCCGGCTTACAGATCTCTCGTATTACGATCATCGCCCTGCTTATCGTGGGTGTGCTCTGGGTGCTGCGCCCTTTCCTCTCCCCTTTGCTCACCGCACTCATTATTGTTGTTGCCACCTGGACCCCTTATTCCTGGCTAGTCAAACGCTTGGGCAACCGCAAGGCTTTGGCGGCAGCGATCATGACGCTGTTGCTCGCTATATTAATTCTGATTCCGACCTTCTTCCTCGGCGGCCAAGTCACCAAGGCGGGCGCGATACTCGTCGAAAGCCTCAAAGATCGATTCCAGGATGGCCTCGGCGAACCGCCTACCTGGCTAGTAACAATGCCTTTAATCGGCGAACACGTTCAAACCTATTGGCACCATCTGCTTAACGATGCCAATAGCGGCGCCGAACTACTGCAAAGGGTTTACGAGCCAGCCAAACGCTTGATTACTACCATTGCTTCAGGCGTCGTCAACGGTGTGGTGCAAATCCTCATTGCGATCTTTATCGCGTTCTTTGCCTATCGTGATGGTGATCAGTGGTCGATGTGGCTACGCAATGCAGCCCGTCGCTTGAGCGGTGATATTGGCACGCACATGGTAGATGTCGCCGGCAAAACCATTATTGGTGTCATGGTAGGCATTCTCGGCACAGCAGCCGCGCAAGGCCTGGTGGCTTACGTTGGCTTCAAAATTGCTGGTGTGCCGAATGCCGGCCTACTGGGTGCAGCCACTTTTCTGACATCAATGTTACCCGCGGGCCCGGTACTCATCTGGCTCGGCGCAGCTTACTGGTTATACGATCAAAGCCTCACCGGTTGGGCGATCTTCATGGTGATCTGGGGTGCCGCCGGCATCAGCAGCGTCGATAACGTCGTGCGCCCTGTGCTGATTGCGCATACCGCCAGTCTGCCTTTCCTACTGATTGCGCTGGGCACCTTCGGCGGCATCATCGGCTTTGGTTTTGTCGGCATCTTTATTGGCCCGACACTATTGGCGCTTGCCGTTGCTGTGACTAACCAGTGGTTGAATCACCGTAACAGCATCACGCATGCGGAGCGCCTGTGATCGAAACTGACGATTTCGCAGCCGGCGATGAACGACTGATCGCTCCAAACAGTGCTTCCCGACAAGAAGAAGCACTGGAGCGGGCGCTGCGCCCGAAACGGCTGGCGGACTATACCGGCCAGCACAAGGTGCGCGACCAACTCGGCCTCTTTATCGAAGCCGCCAAAAAACGCGGCGATGCACTCGACCATGTCTTGCTCTTTGGCCCTCCGGGGTTAGGCAAAACCACGCTCGCGCACATCATTGCGCACGAACTCGGCGTTAATCTGCGCCAGACCAGCGGCCCGGTGCTCGAACGTCCGGGCGATCTGGCCGCACTGCTCACCAACCTTGAGCCGCACGATGTGCTGTTCATCGATGAAATCCATCGCCTCTCGCCGGTTGTCGAAGAAATTCTGTATCCAGCGCTCGAGGACTACCAGATCGATATCATGATCGGCGAAGGCCCTGCCGCCCGCTCGGTCAAATTGGATCTGCCCCCATTCACACTCGTGGGCGCCACAACCCGCGCCGGCATGCTGACTAATCCGCTGCGCGATCGCTTCGGCATTGTGGCGCGCCTGGAGTTTTACGCGGCCGAAGATCTGCAACAGATCGTTGCCCGCTCTGCACGATTGCTGGAATTAGCACTGGCCGATGATGGTGCCCTGGAAATTGCCAAACGTTCACGTGGCACACCGCGCATTGCAAATCGCCTGCTCCGTCGCGTTCGTGACTACGCAGAAATTCGTGCCCCAGAACAACGAGGCGGTATCAATGCCCATACGGCCGATGCCGCGCTGGCCATGTTGGACGTCGATCCGGTAGGTCTGGATCTCATGGATCGCAAACTGTTATTAGCTGTGATTGAGAAGTTCGGCGGTGGTCCGGTCGGCGTAGACAACCTCGCAGCAGCAATTGGCGAAGCACGCGACACCATCGAAGACGTGCTGGAACCCTTCCTCATTCAACAAGGCTATCTGCAACGCACACCACGTGGCCGTGTCGCCACCAGCCGCGTCTATCACCATCTAGGTCTGCAAGCGCCCGCCGATGAAGGCAACATTCCGCTCTGGCAAGAATCGGAGAATCGCTAACATGACGGTCTTCCATCACCCGGTTCGTATCTATTACGAAGACACCGATGCCGGTGGCGTGGTCTATTACGCCAACTACCTCAAGTATTTCGAACGCTGCCGCACCGAATGGTTGCGCGCAATCGGCCATAACCAGACCGATCTGCTGGCCGCAGAGGATATTGTTTTTGTAGTCAAATCCGTCAGCGCCGATTACAAGCGCCCAGCCCGGCTGGACGACAGCCTGGAAGCCGGTTTGAAGTTAGTGCATCTGGGCCGCGCACAATTGCAATTTGATCAGTGGGTCGACCGCCTCAATACAGACGGCACCCGCGAAACGCTTGTCACAGGCAGCGTTAAGCTGGCCTGTGTCAACCTCAAGACACTCCGCCCCGTTTCTATCCCCGACTGGCTACATAGCCAATTACAACCTAGCGACGCATCATGACTCCAACACAAGACATGTCCATTCTTAGCCTGGTGCTTAACGCCGGCGCCGTCGTGCAGGGCATCATGCTCCTGCTGCTCATCGTTTCTTTCATGTCGTGGTACTACATCTTCCTGAAGTGGATGACGATCCGTGCCGAGAAACGCAAAGCATCCGATTTCGAATCCTCATTCTGGTCGGGCAGCAGCCTGAACGATCTGTACCAGGCGGCGCTCAATGATCGCCACAATGCCGGTGCTCTGGAGCGCATCTTTGAATCTGGACTGCGTGAGTTCAATAAACTGCGTGATCAGCACTTGCTGGAATCGAAAGACATTCTGGATGGTTCGCGCCGCGCCATGCGCGCCACCTATCAGCGTGAGCTCGATCGCATCGAATCGCACCTGGCCTTTCTTGCTTCTACCGGTTCGGTATCGCCGTATGTAGGTCTATTCGGTACCGTCTGGGGCATCATGCACGCCTTCCGCGGTCTCGCCAACGTAGGCCAAGCAACCCTATCTTCAGTTGCGCCAGGCATTGCCGAAGCACTGGTCGCTACAGCCATTGGTCTGTTTGCCGCTATTCCGGCCGTGGTTGCTTACAACCGCTTCTCGTACGACATCGACCGTCTGGCCTCGCGCTTTGAATCATTCATGGAAGAGTTCTCGAACATCCTCCAGCGTCAGATGAAGTAAGGGTAATGCGCAATGCGTAACCGCCGTAAACTCAAAAACGAAATCAACGTCGTTCCCTATATCGACGTGATGCTCGTGCTGCTGGTGATCTTTATGGTCACCGCGCCGATGATGCCTACTGGCAATATCGACCTGCCAACGGTAGGTACGGCAGCAACACCGCCCGCTGCGCCGATTGAAGTTAGCGTTCACGATGATCGCAGCCTCACGATTGTCGACCGTGGCGCCAACGGCAAAGAGCAACCCGTCACACTGCCGCAACTTACCGATCAGCTACTCGCAATGCAGAAGGGCAACCCCGACACCCCCGTATTGATCGCTGGCGCCAAGAACGTTCCTTACGAAGCCGTGCTGCAAGTGATGGATCAGCTGCAGCGTGCCCAGGTTAAGCGTGTTGGCCTGCTCGTTGCGCCTACCGGTAAGTAAGCGGAGCGGTTAAGTTGTCGTTGCCTAGTTTTCTGTCACGTTTGAAAGCGTACTGGCATGGCCATCGCTTCGCCGGCGATGGCATGGCGGCGTTCGACCCCGCAGCGGAAGAAAAGGGTCGGGAACGTCGCGCGTTAATACTCACCATTGCGATGCACCTATTGCTGGTGCTCTTCCTGGTACTCAGCATTAACTGGAAGAATAGTGAACCAGCGGCCATGCAGGCCGAAATCTGGACACCGCAACAATTAGCTGCTGCCACGGCAGCCGCCAACGCAAATTCGCAACGCGAAGCGCAGACCTTCGGTGAAAAAGATGCGCCTACGCCACAACCTGAACCAGCCCCGGAGCCTAAACCGGCACCCAAGCCAGAACCTAAACCTGAGCCTAAGCCCGAACCTAAACCAGAACCGGTGAAGACGCCGCCCAAACCAACACCTGCGCCTGCCAATCAGAAGGCAGATATCGCCATTAAGCAGGACAAGAAACCGGAAAAGGACAAAACACCGGAGAAGGTGCCTGACAAGAAGGATCCAAAGGCCAAGGACGTTAAAGAAACAAAAGACACCAAGGATGACAAAAAGAAGCCTGACACCAAAGATGCCAAGAAAAAGGCTCAGGACGACTTCCTGGAAGAACTGAAACGCGAAGAGCAAAAACTCGCCGCACAGAAGCAGCAGGCTGCACAAAAGCAACAGGCAGCAGCAGCCGCTGATGCTCGTGCGCAACGCGAAGCCGCCATGCGTGCGCAAGCTGGTGCCGAAGCCAAGGCTGCTGGCGCAGAACGCGCCAAAGGCGATGATCGCAGCTACCTGGCCAAACTGAAGACTAAAATCCGCGGCAACGTCATTCTGCCGCCTAACGTACAAGGCAACCCGGCAGCGATCTTCCGCGTCACGCAGCTGCCTTCGGGCGAAGTGCTCGACGTCAAGCTCATTAAATCTAGCGGCAACCCGCAACTGGATACTGCTGTCGAGCGGGCAATTAGAAAATCATCGCCGCTGCCGGTACCGGAAGGCCGTTCACCAGACCGGGTGCTTGATATCACCTATCTGCCTTTTGAAAAACCGCCACAGTAATCCACAGATACCATTCAGCATCAACTGACTATAATCACTCCATGAACATGCGCACACTCCTGACTCGTACCACCCGTGGCCTGCTGGCAGCCCTCTCAATGGTCGCGCTGATATCCAGCCCGGCATTCGCTCAGCTCAATGTTGAAGTGGTGGGTGCCGGCATGCAACGAATCCCCGTGGCCGTGCCGAATTTCGGTGGCGACGATGGCTTGGGTAAAGAAATTGCCGCCGTTGTACGCAACGATCTGGCCAGCACGGGGCTTTTCAACATCATCAATACAGACCCGCTGGTTGCTGAAGAAAACAGTTCTGTCGACTTCGCCGCCTGGCGTTCACGGGGTGCTGATGCCCTGGCAACCGCCACGGCCACTCGTCCGGGTGGGCAAATTGAAGTGCGCGTGCGTGTTGCCGATATCGTTAAGCGTGGCTCTCTGGGCAACACCACCGTGACCGTACCAGGCAACCAAATGCGTCTGGCCGGCCACAAGGTGGCAGATTTCATTTATCAGAAGCTAACCGGCCAACCAGGCTACTTTTCCTCGCGCATCGCCTACGTGCTGAAACAAGGTAATGGCCCCGCTGCCCAGTACCAGCTGATTGTTGCCGATGCCGATGGCCAAAACCCGGTACCCGTATTCAAGTACAACCAGCCGATCATTTCGCCAGCCTGGTCGCCTGACGGCACCAAACTGGCCTATGTCTCTTTTGAAAAGAGCAAACCGGTCATCTTTGAACAAACCCTTAAAACGGGTGCCCGCCGTGCTGTTGCCAGCTTCCGCGGCTCCAACTCGGCACCCGCCTGGTCGCCAGATGGAAGTCGTCTGGTCGTCGCCCTATCACGTGAAGGCGGCACCCAGCTCTATAGCATTGCCCTTGCCACCGGCCAGGCGACCCGCATTACCAATACCAGTGGCATCGACACCGAACCGTCCTTCTCACCGGATGGCCAGTGGATTTACTTCACTTCGGATCGTGGCGGCAGTCCGCAGATCTACAAAATGCCGGCCGGCGGTGGCAGCGCCCAGCGCGTAAGCTTCGACGGCAATTACAACGTCACCGCCCGCCCATCGCCTGATGGCCGTACGCTGGCCTTTATTACCCGCCGCGACGGTGGTTTCCGTGTCGCCACGCTCGATCTGGCGACCCGCCAAGTCACCGTGCTCACCGATTCCCAGCGCGACGAATCCCCTACCTTCTCGCCTAATGGCCAGATGATTCTGTACGCCACTATCCTTGGCGGCCGAGGTGTTTTGGCCGCTGTTTCGGCCGATGGCCAGATCCGTCAAAAGCTTTCGGCGGTTAATGGTGATGCACGCGAACCGGCCTGGGGCCCTAACCGTTAATCAGTTTTTAAGCTTAGGCATGGAAAATGCTTCTACCTCAAAGGCTTGATCGCTTACAATTCTAGAAACCTCTGGAGCAATACACGTGCAAAACATCACTCGCAAACATTTCATCCGCCTGGTACCGGCTCTGGCCGTTGCCCTGCTGGCCGCTTGTAGCTCGACCCCGGACAACAGCTCCGATCTGGCCAGCGTTGACGCCACCGGCACTTCTGGTGTGCCGAAGCTGTCTGCTGCTGCAATGGCTAAGCTGCGCGACCCGAACAGCCCGCTGTCGAAGCGTAGCGTTTACTTCAACTACGATCAGTACGATGTGAAGTCGGAATACAACAGCCAGCTGCAGGCACACGCCAAGTTCATCGCTTCGGAACCTAACGCCCGTGTGCTGGTTCAAGGCAACACAGATGATCGCGGTAGCCGCGAATACAACCTGGCGCTGGGTCAGCGTCGTGCCGATGCCGTTAAAAAGCAACTGGTACTGATGGGCGCACCGGAATCGCAAATCGAATCCGTGAGCCTGGGCAAAGAAAAGCCAAAGGCACTGGGCGATAACGAATCGGCTTGGGCAGAAAACCGCCGCGCCGACATGCTCTACAACGGCGAGTACTGATGACCCGGCAAATGGCCCGTCATTTCAAACTACCGGCGGCGCTCTGTGCTGCCGGTTTTCTTTGTGCGGCGCTGCCAGCACAAGCTGGCCTATTTGATGATGACGTTGCCCGAAAACAGATTTCTGACTTGCAGAAATCGACAAGCCAGACGCTGATTGAACAGAACCGCCTCTCGGAACAAGTGGGCCGAGAAGTTGCTGAGCTGCGTGGGCAGATTGAAGTGCTAACCAACAGCATTAACGATCTGGAAAAGCGCCAGAAAGATCTGTACCTCGATATTGATAACCGTCTGCAGGCTATTGAAGCCGGCAGAGGTAAAGCTGCACCAAGACAGGCCGCACCCGCTGCTGTGAGCGATGCCGGCAAGACTGATACCAAATCGGACGTTAAGGCAGACAGCAAGCCCGTGGACGATACAGCAGCAGCACTGAAGGCTTATGAAACAGCCTTGGGTCTGTTCAAAGCCGGCAAATACACAGAAGCCGCGGCTGCCTTTGATAAGTTCGCCAAAACCTATCCGGATAACGAACAGGCGCCTGCCGCCCAGTTCTGGTTAGGCAACAGCTACTACGCCGTTGGCGATTGCAAGCAAGTGATTAGCTCGCAACAGAAGCTACTGGCGAAGTGGCCAAAGAATGGCCGCGCACCCGATGCCATGGCAAATATTGCCAATTGCCAGGCGGAGCTAGGCCAGAAAGCTGACTCCCAGAAAACCCTAAAAGATCTGGTGGCGAAATATCCAGACTCTAAGGCCGCCGGCGCTGCCAAACAGCAACTCAAGAAGTAACGCATCATGACGGAAACAGTGGGCACGGACCGCGACCAAACGGTTCGACTGAGCGAAATTTTCTTTTCGTTACAGGGCGAGGCAGCCCGCTCAGGCATTCCCACTGTGTTTATCCGCCTCACCGGCTGTCCGTTACGCTGCACCTGGTGTGACACGGCATATGCGTTTACGGGGGGCACAACCACCCGCATTGCAGACATCCTTGCCCAGGTTGCCCGTTACCCAACCAAACATATCTGCGTTACCGGCGGCGAACCACTCGCCCAGAAAACCTGCCTGCCTTTGCTACAAGCGCTCTGCGATGCCGGTTACGATGTGTGCCTTGAGACTTCGGGCGCACTCGACATCAACGCTGTCGATGCCCGCGTTGCACGCATCATGGATCTCAAAGCCCCCAGCTCAGGCGAAACCGCTAAAAACCTGTTGAGCAACATCGACGACCTGCGCAACACCGACGAAGTCAAAATCGTTGTCGCCTCACGGATCGATTACGACTGGGCAAAAGAAACGATCCATGCGCATCACTTAGTTAATCGTTGCGATGTCGTGCTCTCTCCCGTCGCAGGCCAACTCAATCCCACGGATTTAGCCGAATGGATTCTTGAAGACGGTCTTGCTGTGCGCTTTCAGATCCAGTTACACAAATTGCTCTGGAGTGACGCCCGTGGCAAATAACGAACTTAACGCACCACCAGCCGTTGTTCTACTATCTGGCGGTCTCGACTCAGCGACCACACTAGCCATCGCACGCGACCAGGGTTTTGCGTGCCACGCCATCGCTTTCGATTATGGACAGCGCCATCGCGCAGAACTGGATGCCTCACTACGTCAAGCAAAAGCGCTAGGCGCACTGAGCCATCGCGTGGTTCATGTCGACATGAATCAATTTGGCGGGTCGGCACTTACCGATTTAACGATGGACGTGCCAGAAGCCCACAGCCAACCCGGCATTCCTAGCACCTACGTACCAGCGCGCAATACCGTTATGCTTTCCCTCGCACTGGCGCTGGCCGAAACGCTGAATAGCCGTGACATCTTCCTGGGCGTGAATGCGGTGGACTACTCCGGCTATCCGGACTGCCGCCCGGAATACATTGCCGCCTTTGAGCAGATGGCCAACCTGGCAACCAAGGCAGGCGTTGAAGGCGCGCGCTTTCGGGTGCATGCCCCACTGATTGATATGAGCAAAGCGGACATCATCCGCACCGGCACAGAACTCAGCGTCGATTACAGCCTCACCGTCTCCTGCTACCAGGCAACGGCTGAAGGCAAGGCCTGCGGCCACTGCGATTCATGCGCACTGCGCGCCGAAGGCTTTGCGGCAGCGGGGATTGCCGACCCCACCCCCTACGTTAATCGCTAAACCAGCTGATTCGGCGCGTATTTAGCGTCGACGCTCCCAGCACGTCAGTTGGGCAATCGTATGCTGAAACTTGCGAGCAGTTTCACGAATAACAAATGGCACATCCTGTGGCTCGCCCATGGGCACAAAATCGCTTGCCAGCTTTGAATGCAACGCATCTAGTGTCGTATAACGCTCCCCGTCTTGCTTGAAGCCGCCTAACCACTGTTGCTTAGGCGTATGTTCTTCGAGCCAGGTATAGGGCGAAGTCAGCACCAGCACACCGCCCGGCACAATACGACTCCCGATCTCATCCAGAAACCTGGCGGGGTCATACAGACGATCAATCAGATTCGCTGCAACCACTAGATCAAAATCGTGATACGTCTCTTTAAGATTACACGCATCGCCCTGCCAAAAAGCAACTCGTTCTGCACAATCTGCCAAGCCCAATTTGTCCAAGCTGATCTCACGGAATGATTGCAGTGCACCTTCGTCCGTCAATGCATAACGCACAACACCATCGTGCATCAGCTCATCGGCGAGATTAATAAATCGTGCAGAAAAATCGACACCGGTAACGGAGTTGAAACCTGTCGAACCCGGCAAACCCTTCGCCAATTCAAAACTGGTACGACCTACGGCACAGCCAATATCTAGGGCCCGATTTAACGGCTTGCCCCGCATGGCTTCAAGCGCAATCTCGGCAACAGCTTTCGGGAAATTAGGCACGTCGAAATAGGTTTGCCCAAAATGGAATTCGGCATACTGGGCGAGCAACGCATCGTCTTCATAACGGGAGACTTGCGGCGCACGAGGTGCTTCGCCCACCACATAGCGGAACCCGGCATGCTGGAAGAAATGGCGACGGAAGGCATAGCGTGAAGCCCGCAACGCTTCGTTCCCGCATGAAATCCACGAGCCACCTTTGATAAGATTATGCTGCGCATCAAACGTAGGAATAGAAAAATCGTCATACAACGGGTGTGCTTCAAAACCAGCAAAGGGGTAAATGGGCGTACACGTCCACTGCCAGACGTTACCAACAACATCGTAAAAATCGCCATGCGCATACCGGTTAACAGGAACAGCACTGGCGCCTCCAGCTAACCGCCGTTGCGCTGCCATTTCGGCGGTTACCTTCGTCAAATCATACAGGCGATACCACTCGTCTTCCGTAGGCAAGCGCACAGGCTCACCGGTTACTTCAGCCTTCCATGCACAAAATGCCGCTGCTTCATGACAATTCACTTCCACCGGCCAATCCCACGGCATCGTAACAACGTCTGTCATGAGACGTAGATGCCAACTATCCGACTGCTTGATCCAGAATGAAGGATGGGCTGCCTGGGCGAAATTACGCCAGGCCAATCCTTCTTCATTCCAGTAGCGATCAATCTTGTACCCCTCATCCTCCACAAACGCCAAATATTCGGCATTGGAAACCAGCATCCTGGCCGCTTGGAATGCGGGCACACCCGCAAGATAAGAGCCGTACTCGTTATCCCATCCATAATGGCGCGGGTCACCATCGGTCGAGCACGCGTCCAGGTGTGGGCTGCCTTTCCCGAGCATTACCTCGCCCGCAGGCACATCCATCAGGGCGTTCACTGGCACCGAAGCCAGAGGTGCCGATGCAGTTGCAGCCGCAGCCCATGCTGCTTGGGGCTGCACATAGTCCAACCGATGCTGGCGGATCAATACAGAGGAAGTTTCCAGATGGATGAGCTCGTGCTCGATGCCCATCAGAATCGCCCACCACGGGTTGTCCCACCCCATCGGCCCCTGCCAAACTGCATGCTCAATAACGTGCGTTACTGCTGCCTTAACCTGCTGCCGGTAGGCTTTAACTTCAGCTACTGTCGGCCAATCATAGTGGGTTTCATCCAGATCATCCCAACCCATCTCATCCACGCCCACTGCAAAAATCGCTTCAAAACGTGGATTAATCCGTTGGGGTATCAACTTAGCCAATAGCAACTTGTTCACAAAAAACGTTGCTGTATGCCCGAAATAGAAAATCAGCGGGTGGCGCAGCGATATCGGCTTTTCGAAATAAGCAGCATCACACTGGAGACACCCGAACAAAGACTCATAGCGCTCAAAAGTCGTCTCAAAGTAGTCGAGAAGGCTTTTGCGCAGATCTGTTTCGCTCATCCCGCACCAATCTAGCGAAATCGGGAAAGCAGGGAAATTCGGGGGCATCGGCAAGCTTCTTAAGTATCAATGAGCCGGTCATTGTATGCCAATGGCTGAACTTGACTGCCGGACCTTTAGAAACTAGAATGTTGCCTCTTTGTTGTGCCCTGGGGGTCGGTAGCTCAGTCGGTAGAGCAGCGGACTTTTAATCCGTTGGTCGTGGGTTCGAATCCCACCCGACCCACCAAATGTTACAATTATTACCCTGACGGGTCGTTAGCTCAGTTGGTAGAGCAGCGGACTCTTAATCCGTAGGTCGAGTGTTCGAGTCACTCACGACCCACCATCCTTCTGCCGTAAAGTTGGATGTCCCTCGTCAGGCAATGTTGTAACAGCACCAGTAAAAATCACCGTAGCCATCTCGCTACGGTTTTTTTTCGTCCACGCTCGGCACGCTATTCCAACGCTTGCGGATTGTGTGCCATGCTGACACTACAAAGATGGATTGCCAGCCTCGCGCCCGCCAATCCCAAAATTATTCATCTGCGTGACGGCGAACTTGTTTTATACAAGCGCCCCAACAACGCCGTCTTTCAATGCCGCTTCAAGTTAGCCGACGGCAAATGGCATAGAGCCTCAACGCACAAACTGAGTTTAGAGCACGCCATTTCAGTCGCCTGTGATTTATATGACGAGGCCAGGTATCGACAGAGGTTGGGCTTAGCACACACAGCACAGTCTTTCGCACACATTGCTCAAACCACTATCAACGAGATGCGGAATGCTGTGGATGTAGGACGGGGAAAAGTAATTTTTAAGGATTACATCAAGTGCATTGAGATGTACTTCATCCCCTACTTTGGCGATATGAAACTAGAAGAACTCAACGCAACTGATGTACTTGAATTTGAAGCGTGGCGTAATCGTCAACTGCGGCGGGCGCCTTCTGGCTGATGGCTGTCTTTTCGAGCTATCTGTTGGAACTTAAGCTGGAGGACTGGTTTACGGTCTTGAAGCTCAAAAAGGTAGGCAACAAGACCACAGTTACCATAGACGATGGTAACGGCAACATTCTAGCGACACAGGAAATCGCGAATACCGACCTTCCATTCTCCAGCACCACACTATACGGCAGCTGGGATGGTGAACATTGGATATTCATGCTACCGAGTGAGTATTGAATGTCCTTTTGAAGGACACTTGTTCGTGCCTGCTACGCAGCCACTCAAAGTCAAAGCCGCTCAGCGGCTACGACCCTGAGCCTCCTGTCTTAAATACATACACAGGAGAACAATATGCGATTTCACGAATACGCCTAGATAACCAAACCCAAGCCCCCACAACAAGAACGCCTCGACTCACTTAAACAGACTAAAGAACGTGCCAATGATGCTTTACAAAAGGAACGAGACAGACAAAAGGTTCAGAGGGCACAATAAGAGATCGCATAGGTCAAACTATCAAGCGTCTAGTTTCTGGACGCTTACGTAGTGTCGTGTTGATCACAATACCCACAAAGAAAAAGCCCCGTCCGAAGACAGGACTTTTTTGACTACTGTTCGTAGCACATACAACCCATTAATTAATCTCAGTTTTTCGTCGCAGCAAATAGATTGAGTTTAAAAGCTCAAAGTAATGCGGCTCTTCTCCGATAGGCACGCCACTTTTAATGGCATGCTCGTTAATACTATCCAACCGTTTGTAAACCTCAGCCTTTTCTTCGTCAGAGAGTTTTTTACTCGACAATAGGCTATCAATCTCCAATAGTTCTTCGTAATGAGGGCGTTCATGTACGACAAACCTAAGTTTACGAATGTGCAAGTTAAGCTTCGAAAGCGGGTAGAAGATTGCAACAAGTGTGAGCAACAGCACCCATGCCCGGTCAATAAAGCCAGCTATCCAGAACGGCAAATAGCGCATGACTTGTGGTGGACCATAATCGTAAAACTTTGAGGCGACGGGGCTGATGGGCACACGTGGATCCATATATGCTGGAAACTCATCTCTCTTTGCAAAAAACAGATGATCTGAGTTGCGGTTCATTTCCTTCATTGCCATCAAAAGCGCCAACTGCAAATCTGGATGCATATTCTTCTTAACGACTACGCTAGTAGTCGTTGCTACAAGATTTACGTCATTTGCAGGAATTTGAGGGTAAATGTTCACCGAACCTGCTGGCAACTTAACAGACTCAAAAGAATTGAATTTCTTTTCAAAGGCTGACGCGTTTTTGAAATCATAGAGCCCTACATTCGGATCTCTCATCAATCTTTGAACGATCGGATCTAGAATGCTGGATACGGTGATGAACGCATCAACTTCGCCATCGATGAAACGCTTTTCCGTATCTAAAAAAGCATCTGGAATGAAGTTCTTATTGCTTTCAACCTTAATGTCATACAGCGCGAGCAGCTTCTTACTAATGACATACGAACCGCTTTGAAGCGGTCCAAGGCCAACTCTGAGGCCAGCCAAAGTGTGTAGATCATTCAGGCTTTGAATTTTCTTCTTATTGTAAAAGATCCAGATAGGCTCATAGGAAACACTACCCAAGGAAGCTACCTCTTTCCTTTGTTCATCATCTAATGCAATACCGTATGAAAACGCTGCGTTTACAGGATCATTAGGATCCATCAAACGCTTAACGTTATCGACTGCACCATCTGTAGCTACAACCTGACCATCTAGACCCTTCTCAGTAAGATACCTAGATGCCCGTTCAGCAAAGTTGTACCAGTCTGAATTAGGGTAAGAGCTACCGATATACACATGTCGATCTGGGAACGGATCCAAATGCACGACAATTGCAGCCAAACACAATATAAAAGCTACAAGTAAACCTTTAGACTCGCGAAACTGATCACGAATGGCTTTGATTTCATCACGTATAACGACTTTAGTGTAACTAAACAGGCTCATTTGATCGCTCAGCAATTATTTAATTCGGAGATCTGATACAAAACCCCTCGCTCTAGTTTCACACAAAAACAGAGCTTTCTGTTGGGCAGCAGCGGCAGATGATCTATTTCATATTTTGATCATTATGCCAACGTATCTCGAATCCGTGACGTCCTTTGAAAGGACAACCATGGTTACACCCATCAACCGTCTAGTGTCTGGAAGCTTTCTACACCTTTGCCACCAACTCATTCTAGTAATAATATCCTCACAAAAAAATCACCTTTAAGGAAAACAGCATGGATGAAATGATGATCCAAACAATGAATTTTGGCGTCCCAATGGTCTATATGTGGTTGCTGATGGTCATTGCTGTTGCGCTTTACTTCATGCCTACCATTGTCGCTGGCTATCGACATCACAGCAGTCTGTTTCTTATTGTTCTTCTCAACATCCTGTTCGGCTGGACGATGCTTGGCTGGCTACTGTTGCTCGTTTGGGCTTGCTTTGGCGATCAACACAGTTCTTGGTCTCGCCCTGCTGAGAAGAAGTGCCCATACTGTGCAGAGTACATTAAGTCAGAAGCTATCAAATGCAAGCATTGCGGTTCTGATTTAAGCAAAGCAACCTGATCAGACAAATTCTGGTCGACCTCTAGCGGAGCTCTGTCATAAGTTATGTGTATTCAATGAAGGAGTACACATGTTTCCCGCCTACCTTCTACCCCTATGGGTAGGCTGTTCCCGTCAGGTAGCTATAACAAAGACATCAAAAAGGTTCAGAACTTTAGTGGTTTTTTATGTCTGGAATCAGGCTATGCCGATCCCGAACCCACTCTATTGATTAATATCAGCTTTTTAAGATATAAAGCCATATTAATTTAATGGTCTTTGGGCTATGGATATCTCAAACAAAAAAGGCAGCATCCTATCTTCACTGCTATTCGGCTCTCGGATCTCACACCCCAAGGGACGATTAATTAAGTTTGACGAGCAAATTCCCGATATCAAGCTAAGCACTGGCAGCCTTAAAGAGCGTGTTATTGCTGCCTTAGAACGCTCTACCCACCCATTAACATCAAAGGATATTGCCGATCGTATTGGCAGCTCCCAGCCTCGTGCTTCAAGCAAAATTCGCCAGCTAATTGATGAAGGAATTCTAGCGGAGGTCAAACTTGATGGATGCCTCTCTGAATACATCCTTGCCAACGATCCAAACTTAACCGTTAAGTAGCCACCAAATCCACATGGGGCCGCAGTTTCCGCCAGGCAAACATCAACCAACTACTTACTTAATCGTGGCCTTACTATATGAAATGGATTGTTTCACTAGCCTTCTTGTTCACGACTCTGACTTGTTGGTCTGTTGAGGAATTGGTCACTTCTGCTAAGTTTGCCGACGGGGAGTCGATCCCCTACTTATTAACTACCAACACCTCAAAGCCAAAACTGGCGTTCATTATCATGCCAGGCGGTTCAGGCGATATGCATCTTAGACTGGATTCGTCAGGCACGGTTAGCTTTGAATTTGGTGGAAATTTCCTAATACGATCCAGAAATCTCTTTGCCAGCAATGATGCAATTGTTATATCCACAGATAGCAGCGGTGATCCAGATAGGATGCTTGGCATAGTTGATGACGTTCATCACCGCTATGGAAACATACCAATCTACATAGTCGGCACAAGCAGAAGCACCTTAGCAACTATGCGGCTTGCCAATAAATTAGATTCAAAAGTGGCAGGTTTTGTTCATACTTCTTCAATGAGTCAAATCGATTGGTTTGACACTAGGGAGCTAAAAAGCAGACAGCTAATTGTTCACCATATAGATGACGGTTGCCGATTGACGCCATATCGCTCCGCAAAGAGTTCGTCTGTGAGTTATGGAACCCAACTGATCACCATGGAAGGCGGACAAGCTTCTGGCGACCCTTGTCAGGCGTTTGGATATCATGGGTACAACGGCATTGAGGCTGAAACCGTCACACAAATTCGAAACTGGGCATATCAAAAATGATCAAAGTCCTGCTTTTGGCTGCCACTTAAATCCAACCGCCAAACCCTTACTGAGAGCGGCATCCTGTCCAGACAGCAGTAGCAATATCATCAAAATCACTAAGGTCAAAACACCTTAGTGATTTTTCCTGACTTGTGACCAATACAGTCTAAGCCATTCATCCATTTATGTGGGATAGAATGAAGAATCATCTGATTTTAGGGACAGAAATGAAAAAACTAATCGTATTAGCAATGATGACTGCCTCCGTAGCAACACAAGCGGGCATTATCGCCGACACCCCAACTGGCTGGTTTGTAAGTGCTGATCAGAAAAATGGCATTACATTTGGTGACGGTGATTTTTCAAAGAAGCAAAGCTTCACCGTATACCAAGGTGAAATCTTGGTTGGTGGCAAATGTAACTTAAAAGATACGAAATCTTGCACTTCTTTTACTGGCGAAGCAAAGCCAGTTGCCCCTGGCGTGTACAAGTACGCTTCTAAGACTTGTAAGTTAACAATCAAAGAAGAAGAAAGAGACGTCCTTATTACCGATGTTGAAGGGTGCGGCAAGGACGGTTACAAATTGAGCAATATCTACCTGCCAGTAGGCATGTAGTTTTTAGAATGCTTTTGCAAGGCCTTCGACTCGCTTAATCCGTAGGTCGAGTGTTCGAGTCGCCACGACCCACCACTTTCTTAGTGGAGCTCTCAGGAAACATTTAACCGCCCATGAGGCGGTTTTTTGTTGCCTTGGTTTCTGTGGCCCACATGTAGCCAATCTCACGCCAAATTATCCTAGAATTACCCACGCCAATTCACTCGCTTGATTTCTAGTTATCGGCACCAATGTTAAACTCAAGCGGTTCCAATGAGATCTCAACATGAAAACACTTCCCTATGTTCGCTTTCTGAATTTAGTGCGAGAACTAAACCAGAGCACTCCTACATTAGAGCGTTGTATTTCTCTGTTGGCGTATGTTGATGATCGTCAGTTAGCCGGAAAACCCGTGAGCTCCACTGATCTGGTTCAAAAACTTGATTTTGGCACGGGGCCAACGGTTTATAAAAAAATATCCCAGCTTATCGATTCAGGGTATCTGAAATCTACCGTGAATGAAGATGATGCCCGTGTGAAATTGCTACACATTACGCCAGAAGGTCATGCGCTGCTCGAACGATATGACTCGCTCATGAAACAAGCCCTGCTTTCCTAACGCAAGCCGAAACACATCATGGATGAGCTCGGGCGGTCAAATGAACATTCTTTCTTGCATGCAACGCCTACGTCAAAGCTATTCACACACTCGTTAGGCCCATACAGCATCTCAGTATGCTTATGGATTGCTGCATGGTGTCTGCAATCGTTTTTCTCAAAACTCGTCACCACGCCGTTAGGGCTTGATGTTTTCTATTTCACGCTCGGCGCCAGAGTGTTTTCCATTCTGATATTTCGCTTCGAAGGTGTCATCGGATTAATGATTGGCAGCCTCATGACCAATCTATTTATTGGTTCAGCGCAATACCCGGATCCTTTATGGTTTCTGTTCGCTTATGCAACTACCAATACATTAGTCGTCTACCTGATCATCACTATAGCTGAACGGTTTGCATTTGACCCAATCAGACTGTACGGTTTGTCGACCAGTGTCATACTTGGAATAATGACGACAAGCGGTTTAGCTGTCTCAGCTGTTCACGAGATCTTTTTTAGATTTCTAAAGCCCATGCCTGTCACCTATGATTTCAATGTCGCATCGATGTTTATCCAAACATCGTCCAGGATCATTGGTGGCATGCTGTTTGTTTTCACCCTTATGCTCATGCTCAAATTGATGCTAAACAGAGCAGATGATCGCAATATCAAAAGCCTAACCGGAATAGACAAAAAATGAAGATCAAATATTTACTACCGATGTTGTTGGTAGGCTGTTCCAGTGCTGGCGTCGTCAAAATTAGTGACAATCTGTACCAGATCACTGAACAAGGCCAGCCGACGATGGCTTCTGCCAACCATATACCCGACCCAGCCATTGAAGGTATCAAGAATGCCTCGACGGACTACTGCAAGCAGACCAACCAAAAAGTTAAAGTTATCTCTTATGACAAACCTCAGGATCCGATCATTCGACCAGGCATGTATGACGTGAAATTCAGCTGCGTTAACGAACAGCCTTAGCCCATAACGCCAAGCCTTGCATTCCGCCCTGTACTGCCCGCTTAAATGGACAATGCAGGGCGTTGTTAAGTGCGCAGCATGCATTCCAGATAGAATGACGTATTACATATCAATGGTTTTGCATGTCACTTAACACTCTTCTCGTCTGCGACGAGTGCGATTTGCTGCTCCGCGAGCATTCGATTGCAGCCGGAGATGTGACTATTTGCAACCGTTGTGGGCACGTACTCCACCGTTACCAACCGGAAGGCCTAAAGCGCAGCCTGGCATTTGCCATCACCGCCGCTGTGCTATTCGTGATCTGTAACGCCTTCCCAATTGTGGGGCTAAGCTCCAAGGGCTTAGAGAGCTCAACGTCATTACTCGGTATGGTATCCATGCTGATCCATGACGACATGCCGTTTGTTGCAGGGCTTGTGTTTGTTACAACCTTCTTGATGCCGGCGTTAGAGATTGGCGCATTCATCTATCTACTGCTGCCTTTGAGCCTTGGCTATCTGCCACCCAAAATGGCTGCTGTCTTTAGAGTCATGCACTTATCCCAGCCGTGGGCGATGGTTGAAGTCTTCATGCTGGGGCTCATCATCACTGTCAGTAAATTAAATGCGCTCGCTACCGTGGTTCCGGAAATTGCCTTATGGGCTTTCGTTTGTCTGATGTTTGCGATCACCGCGGCCGCTGCCAACTTTGACTCCCGTACCTTTTGGGATCAAGTCGAGGCCTTGAAATGACTAATCACCCTGTTGTAACTGGCGTAGAAGCCCACGTTATCGGGTGCCACGGCTGCGGCCTCGCCCACAGTGTTGCCGGTAGCGATCACGGCATGGTGTGTCGTCGGTGCGGCCTGCCCCTGCACTTTCGGAAACCCGATAGCCTCAACCGTACCTGGGCACTGTTGATTGCTGCTTACATTCTGATTATCCCGGCCAATTTGCTGCCTGTTATGAAGTCGAGCACGCTTGGTGCTACCGAAGCAGACACCATTATTAGTGGTGTGATCTACCTGTGGGAATCTGGTTCCGAGGTTCTCAGCATCATTTTATTTATCGCTAGCGTACTCATTCCCGTGTGCAAGTTGCTCGCCATGACCTATCTGCTCGTTTCAGTTCATCAGCGATCGCTGTGGAACCCCAAAACACGCACCCAGATATACAGAGTGCTTGAGGCCGTCGGCCGCTGGTCCATGATTGATGTTTACGTAGCGGCTATGTTAACGGCACTAGTTCAATTCGGTAGCATCATGTCCATTAACGTTGGCACTGGCGCAATTGCCTTTGGCGCCGTTGTTGTACTGACCATGCTTGCCGCAGAGAGTTTTGATCCACGATTGATTTGGGAAGCGACAGATCGATCAGAGGCCGCAATAGAAATCCCCAAGGAAAACCATGCCGTCTGATGCTCATCGCGACAAAGAATTCGCCAATCTGCCACAACCACTTTCAAAGCATCCCCGAAACTGGTCTTCGAGATTCATCTGGATCATCCCTATATTGGCTTTATTAGTCGGTATCGGCCTGGGGGTTAAAGTCTTCCTGGAGCGTGGTCCAATCATCACGATTTCTTTCAAGTCTGGAGAAGGCCTTGAGGCTGGCAAAACGCATGTGAAATACAAGGACGTGATTATCGGTGTTGTTAAAACCGTTGACTTGTCTGAAAACCACAAAGACGTCATTGCCACCGTTGCCATCGACAAGAAGGCAGCGGATTTCTTGCGGGAAGATACGCACTTCTGGATCGTTAAGCCCCGCGTTACTGCAAGCGGCGTTTCCGGGCTGAGCACATTAGTTGGCGGATCTTATATCGCAGCCGACATCGGGCAATCTGAAGAGTTCCGTAAGGAATTTGTTGCGCTCGAAGTGCCGCCAATCCTGACTCGCGACACGCCGGGACGAAAGTTCGTACTACGCGCTCCCAATTTAGGCTCACATGATATCGGCACGCCAGTGTATTTCCGCAGATTAACCGTCGGCGAAGTTGTCGCCTATGAGTTAGACAAAGACGGCAAAGGTGTTTCCATAGAAGTATTTATCCACGCCCCCTACGATCAATACGTTACAAACGATACCCGATTCTGGAACGCGAGCGGCATTGACGTATCGGTCGGCGCAACAGGCATCAACGTACAAACGGAATCTTTGATCTCCGTACTAGCAGGCGGGATTGCATTTGAAGGCGCTGCGCCAACTTATGACGAAGCCAATCAAACACCCGAAACAGACCCAAATGCAGTTGCTGCACAAGAAGCAGCTACTGACACGGTATTCCAGCTATTCTCAACACGTGAGTTAGCCATGAAGCGGCCCGATACCCGCGTTGATCGTTATGTCATTCATTTCAAGCAGTCTGTTAGAGGGCTATCTATCGGCGCGCCAGTTGAATTCCGTGGCGTCAACATTGGCGAGGTATTAAGCATTGGTGCCGTGATCGACCCCAAAGACTTTTCCGTGGCTCAACCGGTTGTGATCAATCTTTATCCAGAGCGCATGCGTCTTCGGTCAATGGCTAACGGCAAGCCCTACCCACCACCAAAAAATGACGATGAGCGCTCCCAGCGTTACCAACGCATGGTCGATCGTGGATTGCGTGCACAGCTACGCACAGGAAACATTTTGACGGGGCAGCAATATATCGCTTTAGACTTCTTCCCGGATGCGCCTAAATACACTTTTAACCCCAAGGAAAAGCCTCCGCAATTTCCATCGGTTCCGGGAAGCTTCGATGAAGTAGAAAAATCGCTTTCGAGCATTGTCAAAAACACAGACAAGCTGGTTAAGAAACTGGATGATGAAACAGTTCCCGGCATTAACAAGCTCATCGCAAACGACTCACCACTACAAATGGATCTGCGAGATACGCTCAGAGAATTAACCAAAGCGGCAGCTTCCTTGAAGAAACTGGCTGATACGCTTGACCAGCAACCTCAATCGATCATATTCGGCAAGCCTTCAGAAGAGACCAAATAATGAAATCCATTTATACGCTGCTCGCCGCAGCCGCTATTCTCATCGGATGCAGCACGCCGAAGAATACGTATTACACACTGAGCACGCCCGACATTCCTGCGGCTACTTCGCTAACCCACAAAACACGCATCATGGTCGGACCCGTTACCGTGCCATCGCTGGTGGATACCCCTCAACTGGTTGTCAGGAACAGCAACAATCACGTGACAGTTTATGAATATCAGCGTTGGGCCGGATCGCTTAAAACAGATATTGAACGTGTTGTTGCTGCAGACCTGGTGCGGGATCTATCTACGCCGAATGTCTGGAGTTACACACAGTCTCCTTTTGCCCAATATGACTACCAGGTTCTGATTGACGTGCAGAGTATCGATAGCAAGCTTGGCGAATCCGTCTCGCTGGACGTCTTGTGGACAGTGAAACCCGTGGCTAAAAAATCTGGCAGCGCCACTCACACAGAAAACCACGATAAAAACGGCGCCAAGTCTTCAGGCCACGTTGCCACAAGCCATCCATCGATCACAGATCGCTCGGTAGTTTGTGAACAAGTGTCAGGCGCTGGATTCGAACCACTGATTGCTGCACAGAGCCGTGCCTTTGATCAGGTCAGCAATGACATCGCCAAGGCTATTCGTCAGAACTGATCAGCAACGCCTGGTTTTTAAGTTCGGCCAACGCAGCATCTGTATTGCCGAATTGTTCCGTTCTCCATGCTGCGTTGTGATAACTGTTTAAATACCGGTTACCACTATCGCAGAGCAGGGAAACGATTGATCCGGTCTCTCCAGCTAATCGCATCTGATTCGCAACGGAAAGCATTGCCGCAAAGTTAGTGCCGGTAGAAGGCCCCACCAAGCGACCAAGCAGCGACTCCAGGAGCATCATGCCCGCCATGGATTCGGTATTAGGCACCTCACATACCTGATCGATCAGACTGGGTAAAAAACTAGCCACGGTTTGCGGCCGGCCAATGCCTTCGATTCTTGAGCCCGGCTTGCTTGTTTCGGCATCGCGCGTACGCCAGAACTCGGCAAAAGCAGAGCCTTCCGGATCGGCAAGGCAAAGCCGCGTTGAATAATGTTCATAATGCACATAACGTCCAACGGTGGCGCTGGTGCCGCCCGTACCTGCGCCTACTACGATCCACTGTGGGACAGGAAAGCGCTCTCGCTTCATCTGGGCAAAAATACTCTGCGCAATATTATTGTTCCCACGCCAGTCGGTTGCTCGTTCGGCATAGGTGAACTGATCCATGTAATGACCGTTCAACCGAACCGCCAATTCCCTAGCTGCCGGATAAACATCTGCTGCGTTTTCGACAAAATGACACTTGCCACCGTAAAACTCTACCTGATCGATCTTTTCTTTTGATGTGCCCTTAGTCATTACCGCGTAAAAGGGCAACCCGAGCAAGCGGGCAAAGTAGGCTTCGCTCACAGCCGTCGAGCCGCTAGAAGCTTCGATCACTGGTGTGCCTTCAGCAAGCCAGGCATTACACAATGCATACAAGAATAAAGACCGGGCCAGACGATGTTTCAAACTACCGGTAGGATGCGTTGATTCATCTTTCAGATAGAGATCAATCCCTAGTGCGCCAAGCTCGGGCAAAGGCAACGGCAACAAATGTGTATCTGCACTACGGCAATAGTCGGCCTCGATGACGCCAATCGCCCAATTGATCCATTGAGAATCTTTCACTGATTTCGTATTAACTGAGAAATTGGTCATGTTATGTGGCTCGATTGGTAGATAAGCACAATCTTAATGAGCTTTTGTCCACAACGCCATGGCAAAGGCTACAATCAACAAAATCCAACCAAAAATAAAAGGCACGAACCATGTCTTCTACTGATACCGCAAGCGATCAATCCTATACATCTGCTGAGGTGCGGCAGCGGATCTACTCGATTATCGCCGCCTCTTCAGGAAACCTTGTTGAGTGGTTCGACTTTTATATTTTCGCATTCTGCGCCATATACTTTGCGCCCCAGTTTTTTCCTAAAGCCGATCCCACTGTTCAACTACTAAATACGGCAGGGATATTTGCCGCTGGATTTCTTATGCGTCCGATTGGCGGATGGCTTTTCGGAAGAATTGCCGACACCAAAGGCAGAAAGCACTCAATGGTGGTTTCTGTTATTTTGATGTGTATCGGTTCTCTAGCTATTGCCGCTTGCCCCACGTATGAATCTGTGGGAATTTTTGCCCCTGTCATTCTCCTACTGGCGCGGATGTTTCAAGGTCTATCGGTTGGCGGTGAATATGGCGCCACAGCAACCTACATGAGCGAAGTGGCACTGCGTGGTAAACGTGGCTTTTATTCATCATTTCAGTACGTCACCCTCATCGGCGGCCAGCTTCTTGCCGTTCTTGTTGTGATTATTCTGCAGTCCATCCTTTCAGATGCTGAAATTAAGGATTGGGGATGGCGGATTCCTTTTATTATTGGCGCAATGACATCGGTTATCGCACTCAAGCTTAGAAGCACATTAAAAGAAACCACTACTGAGAAATCACGTGCGCACAAAGATGCCGGCAGTCTTAAAGCCCTAGTAACGAAATACAAGCGTCCTTTTATTACTGTCATGGGCTATACAGCTGGCGGCTCACTCAGCTTTTATACCTTTACAACCTACATGCAAAAGTACCTGGTTAACACCGCTGGCTTTTCGATCAAATCCGCGAGCAACGTAATGACTGGATGTTTGTTTGCATTTATGGTGATGCAACCATTTTTCGGCGCCCTATCCGACAAAATCGGCCGCAGAAAGAATATGCTGCTGTTCGCGGCCATTGGCACCCTGATCACAATCCCTGTGATGACTACACTGCAAACAGTAACCGATCCATTCCTCGCATTTTTACTGATTAGTTTTGCGCTAGCAGTCGTCAGCCTTTACACCTCGGTTGCCGGGATTGTTAAGGCAGAAATGTTCCCAATCGAAGTCCGCGCGCTGGGCGTTGGTTTTGCCTATGCAGTTGGTAATGCGCTATTTGGGGGCTCCGCTGAGTTTGTGGCTTTAAACTTTAAAGCCGCAGGCATTGAGTCCGGATTTTTCTGGTACGTTACTGTCATGATGATCGTGGTATTTATCGTCAGCTGGAACCTACCGGAACAGCCGGAGTATCTAGCCAAAGACCACTAATGCATAACAACTCGCCGAACTGCTTTGCATTTTTGCTGGATGGCCTATCAAGGAGCATGGCGTGACCGATGACCAGATCCGTGAAAAAATTCGCAACGGCACGCCATTCTTTGCCGTTAACTCCAAGCATGAAATGATGGCGCGCTATATGCCATTCATGCCGGTATTCCGTTGGGAAAAAAATCAGATGGTTCCAACCCCGTTACAAGGCGAGGATCTCATCTGGTGGATGAAATCACGGGATGAAATTGAAGACACAGACTCTGTAGGGGATTAGAATGGCACCTACGTGTTTTACCCGTAAACCCTACTCCTTAGGATTTAACATGAAAAAAACCGCAATCTACCTGTCGCTTATTGCCGCTGTTGGCCTGACTGCTTGCGCCAGCACCCCCGCGCCAGCACCTGCTCCAGCTGCAAAACCTGCTGCTGCAAAAATTGATCCGGTTGCTGCACAAGTCACTGTCTTTACCGCTACAGTTCAATCCGTTGATGTACAGAACCGTGTCGTTGTACTGAAAGACGCCAAGGGCAACACGGCACCTATGAAGGTTGCCAAGTCTGTCGCCAACCTGCAAAACGTGCAAAAGGGTGATGTGTTCGTTATCGAATACGCCCAAGCTATTGCTGTAAGCCTGGTTAAGGCACCAAAGGGTGCCACACCTAGCGTTTCTGAAGCCCACACCGTTTCTGTCGGCGGCCAAAAGCCAAACTCAGAGCCGTTTGCTGAAGAAACCGATACCGTTTATGCCACTGCCAAGATTGTTAGCATCGATGCCAAGAAGCAAAGCGCTGTGCTGGCAACGCCTGATGGCAAAAAGATCACCGTTAAAATCGACAAGCGCGTTACCGGCCTGAAGAAGTTCAAGGTGGGTAATGAAGTGCTGGTTGAATATGTACAAGATCTGGCTGTCGGCTTCGTCCGTCCAAAGAACTAAGATCACCACGCATTAAAAAGGCAGCCGATTGGCTGCCTTTTTTTCGTTCGAAATTCCGTAACGGCGAATTAGGCCTTTTTAACGTAAGCCGAACACCAGCCAGCTGCAGCCACATCCTTTCCCGCGAAAATCGGACATGGGCCTGCAGGCGCACCTGCTTTGCCCTGGTACAGCGAACAACTACCACAGTTCTGACCAGCGGCGTACTTAGGGAACTTGGCTTTATCAGCCTTAGTGGCATTTGTGACATAACCCAGCGATTTGGCTTGCGGATCAGACTCGGACACAGGCGTACCTGCATTGGCTTTACCGAAGAACGTCATTACGGTACCGGCAGCAACTGTACCCTTCAGGAAATTACGGCGGCTAATGGACATAGTGGTCTCCAAATGTGGTTTTACAACGGTTTCAGTCTACACCGAATGTCATTACATGCAAGATGGTCTTGGCACGTCGCGGCACCGCTAGATTTCGATCTTGGCGCCCAGCTCTACCACCCGATTCATCGGGATCTGGAAGAAGTCTGAAGGCTTAGCGGCATTCTGGAACATCCAGGCAAATAGCTTCTGCCGCCACATGGCCATTCCAGGAATGTGATGTGGCACCACCGTGTCTCGCGCCAGGAAGAACGAGGTTTCCATGACATTGCAGGAAAGCCCGTACTGCTTTTCAAGCAAATCTAGAATATGAATCACATCCGGCGTTTCTTTGAACCCGAAGATAGCACGTACCAGATAGAAGCCGCCGCCCATGTCCTGCAGGCTGATGTGATCGGCATCGTCGACGTAAGGCACATCCCACACGCTCATCTTGAGAAAGATCACCCGGTTATGCAGCACCTGGTTGTGCTTCAGGTTATGCAGCATGGCCACCGGCACATAGTCCACGTGGGCCGTGAGAAATACGGCATTGCCATTCACCCGGTGTGGCGGATGCGAAATCAGCGATTGCACAAAGGCTTGCAACGGGATGCCGTTATTGGCGGCACGGTCTCTGAGCAGCATACGGCCTTTGTACCAAGTCATCAGCAGCGCAAAACAGAAGAAGCCTAATGCCAATGGGAACCAACCACCATCGAGAATTTTTAATGCATTGGCCGCAAGGAATGCCGTATCCACAAACATGAAGAGACTAATGATGGCGGCAACGATAATCGGATGCCACTTCCAGACCACGCGCATCACAATCGCTGCCATAAAGGTCGTAATCACCATCGTCGTTGTAACCGCAATGCCATAGGCAGCGGCCAGATTGGTGGACTCTTTGAACCCAACAACGACAGCAATCACAATGGCTAATAGCATCCAGTTAATGGTGGGCATGTAGATCTGCCCCACTTCATTCTCTGACGTATAGAAAATCTTCATGCGCGGAATAAAGCCCAGCAGAATGGCCTGACTGGTCATGGAATAAGCGCCGGAAATAACAGCCTGCGAAGCAATCACCGTTGCCATGGTCGCCAGCAACACCAAGGTAAAGGTAAATGCCTCGGGCACCATCAGGAAAAATGGATTCTCGATGTTCTCCGGATGCATGATCAGCATGGCACCCTGACCAAAATAATGCAGCAGCAAGCAGGGCATGGTGAGGTAGAACCAGGCATACTGAATCGGCTTCATGCCAAAGTGCCCCATATCCGCGTAGAGCGCTTCGGCACCAGTCAGCACCAGAAACACAGCGCCCAGCACGATGAAGGCTTCTAGTTGGTGCTCTAACAGGAAGCGTACGCCGTACACCGGATTGGCCGCCCATAGGATGCCCGGATTATCGACTAGGTTGTATATACCCATGCCGGCTAATGTCATGAACCAGATGAGCATGATGGGGCCAAACAACACCCCCACGACTTTGGTGCCCGTCTTCTGGATCAGAAACAACGCAATCAGAATGGTGACGGTAATGGGCAGCACAAATCGTTTGAAGTCAGGGGAGACAATCTCTAAGCCTTCTACCGCTGACAACACCGAAATAGCAGGCGTGATCACTGCATCGCCATAAAACATACAGGCGCCAAACACACCCAGCATCATGATGCCCAATGCACGCTTTGACCCACCAGGTGCCGTACGCAAGGCCATGGCCATGAGCGCCAGGATGCCACCCTCCCCATGGTTGTTCGCCCGCATCACAAACAATACGTACTTGAGCGACACGACCAACATGAACGCCCAGAACACGAGCGAGATCACGCCAAAAACCGCATCCTGCGAAAAGGGAATGCCGTGCTGTGGGTTAAAACATTCTTTCAATGCATAGAGCGGGCTGGTGCCAATGTCGCCGAATACGATCCCAATCGCAGCCAGCATCAATGTCGATAGCCGTCCTTTGGCATGATGGGTACCACCATCCAGCTGGATAGGACGAAGGATTTTCGATTCGGAAAACTCCGGATTGCTCAGCGACATAACAGCCCCAAAATATTAGGTGGGATTTTACGCCTTATCTTTAATAAGGAATGCCACTGTATTAGCCGGTGTTGCTCCGAGCAAGGCCCCGGCAGACACCACAACGATACCGAAGATTACAACAGCGTTTAAATCTTCGCCCAGTATGAAGTAGCCACCGATTGCTGAAAAAGCAGGCACCAACGCCAGCATCATCGCCGCCTCGCACGCACCAATTTTGTGCGTGGCATAACTGAACATGCCTGCCGCCAACAGCGCCGCAATAATGCCTTGGTAAACGCCCTGGAACACGATGTCGCCCCAGCTCGCATCCATCAGACCCTTCGGCAAGAGGAAATAGTAGATCGGCAGATAAACCAGCGAGGCAAAGGTAGCAATGCCGAAAATGCCATGGTGGGGGCGAATCTGCCAACGACGAATCAGCAGTCCAAACACGGCCCAGCAGAACGCTGCCGCCAGAAAGAGCATGTCGCCGATCCATTCATTCGGTGCATGCACCGCCATCACACTATTGAAGGCAATCATCACCAAACCACAGGTAGACAACAGCAAAGCTAACAGCACATGGCGAGATAACTTAAATCCTGCCAGGATGGCCGTTAAGATCACCGTCCAGAAGGGAATGCCCCCGTTTACAAAAATACCTGCATGCGCACTGGGCGCGAAAGCAAAGCCGGAGTATACCAACAAGCCATAACCAAGCCCCCCAAAGAACGCCAACACCATGTACTTTGGCCACTCCCGCTTAGGCACCAGGTAAAAGAAGAGTGGCATAGTGAGCATGCCTGCAACACCAAAGCGTAACGCTGCCAGATCAAAGGGTGTGAAAACACCCTTACTGCCAAAGCGGGAAACAATGTTGAAGCCAGACCAGCATGTCACTGTGACCAGTGCAGCAAGCACCCCTTTAGTCTGATTCGATGATAAATCCAGTCCAGCTAGCTTCATGTCTACACAACACACATCTCTAATTTAGGATGTTTCCAAAGTACCACAGATCAACGATTCTCCTGCAAAACCCTTTGATTCCCATGGGTTTTTTATAGTTTCAACGCGCAAAAATTAAAGCATTCGCGTAAAATGGGCGACATACAGCACTTGCAGTGATCGGCGCAAAAAGAGCCATCCAGTGAGTAACCGGGCGATCTTAACCAACTCGCCCTGTCGTTCTGGTCGGTTCTTCTCTCAGGTCGCTTCATGCTCAGTCGTTTTGCAACTTTCATTGTCATCGCAATTTTTCGCGTGCTTGGGCTGTTGCCATTGCGTGTGCTACAGCAAATAGGTGCACTACTGGGTTGGGTCGGCTGGATAGCCTCTGGCACTTACAAAAAACGCGCTGCCCGCAATATGGCTTTTGCTTATCCCGATGCAACGCCAGTAATGCAGCGACAAGCGATGCAGCAATTGATGCGCATGTTTCTCGAACTGCCCTATCTCTGGTCGCCGCGTAACGCCAAGCATCTACAAGACCTGGTTGTTTGCGACCATTGGCCGTTATTTGAAGAAACGCTTGCGCAGGGACGCGGGCTGATTCTGATCTCACCACACATCGGCTGCTTTGAAATGCTCGGACCGATTTACAGTCAACGTCACACGGCAACCGTGATCTTCAAAGAGCCACGCATGAAATGGCTAGGATCGCTCATCAACCGCATCCGGTTCTCACCGAAGCTAACATTGGTACCTGCCACACAGAAAGGCGTCAAAGGCCTGGTGCGCACCCTGATGCGTGGGCACACCATTGGCTTCTTGCCAGATCAGGTGCCGGCAGAAGGTGATGGTGTCTATGCGCCATTCTTCGGGCAGCCCGCCTACACAATCACACTGGTGCAGCGTATGCAGTCTCTACGCCAAACGCCTATATTTACTGTAGGACTTGAACGGCTTGACCACGCACATGGCTATCGGTTGCACGTCATCCCCATGGAAGCCCCTCTATCGGAAGACCCGGTTCAAGCTGCAACGGAAATGAACCAGGCACTGGAAACCATGATCCGTCGTATGCCTACTCAATATCTGTGGGGCTATAACCGTTACAAAACACCACGCCCGGGACGTAGCGAATCCTGAGCCAATTTGCGCGGCGTCTTGCCCATAGCCTGCTTGCTGGGTAGCATAGCGTCATGAAAACCATCACGTTGCTATCAACTGCAATCATCGCTCTGAGCGGCTGCTCTTCTTTGGATATGTCTGCTGGACATCTGCAGAACACTGTGCCGCGATTTACTACGTTCAGCACGATCAGCCCGCAAGCGATGGCAACCTGTATCGATAACGGCTGGGTGGCTTCGGGCTATACACGCCTAACCACCACAAAAACCGATACAGGCTATACCCTGCAATCCAACCAAAAGCTGGTGCTCGACCACGAAAAAGTGCCAATGTATTTTGTGGACGTAAGCACGAGCCGCGAAGGCGCTTCCGTGCGTTTCTATACCAATCGCGCCGATGAGATTGCCGATCGTTCAATGATCAATACGATTCAACGCTGCGACTAGCATTCTCCGCTTTCCTTCAAAAACCCCACAAGCACAAAATGGTTTTATATAGGTTCACAAAACACTTCTAGACTAAATTTAATCATGGGTATAAATTTGCGCCTATAACTTTCAAAACTATCAGCCCCCAATGGAACTTATTATGAAATCAAAAAACCCTTATGTTCGCCTGTTGAACTTCATGCGCGTTTCTAACAACGAAGACAACGGCTTTAGCGGCTGCGAAGAAGTCATGGCCTATATGCATGAAGCCAACGCAGCGGGCAAAATTGTCAAAATTACCGACCTGGTACAAAGCCTGCAATTTGGTACGGGCCCTACCGTACACCGCAAGGTTACTGAACTGCAAAGCCGTGGCCTGATCGACATCAAGCGTTCGGCAACGGATGGTCGCGCCAAGTCTCTGGTGCTGTCGGATGCCGGTCTCAAGCACCTAGAAGCACGCCAAAAAGCCATGAAGGTTATCCTGCAAGGCTAAGGATGACACAGCCGGAGGCCGGCAACGGCCCGGCCGAAGATGGCCAACAGCGATTCCGCCTACCCTCAGGCAATATTGAGTACGGGCGGTCGCAACCCAAACGTGTTGCCCCCAAGCGCAGCGATTCTAAACAACAGGTTGTTAAACGCCTGGCGCTTGGATTGGCGACGTTTCTCGTCTCTCTGGGTTTGGTAGCAGGCATTTATGGCCTTGCCGTCTCACCCGGCTTTCGGGAACTCGCCTTAGAGAACGGCACAACCGCAGCGGTTGCGCTGCTGATTGGTTGCTTTACCTTACCGCTCTCTAAACGACTCGCGCTCAGCCCGCAACGTAACTTGCTGGTGTGTATCGTCGTGCTGGCCATTACGCCCTGGACTTACCAACTCGGTAACCAGCAAGAACTTGCTGGTATCGACCTGGCACCCGGCTTTAATTTCGTTTTCGAAATACTGCTGGCAGTTCTACTGTATCGGCTCGCTTCAATAGTGCGCACGCAGCAGGCTTAATGCATGCCAGCGTTTGTATTTCTCGATCTCGGTATTGCTTTACTTCTAGTGCTTCTAGTCTGGGGCTGGCTACGCTGGCATCGACCGCCCGCAGACGATGACACGACACACCACTAACAGCCGCTGAATTTGGGTGACCGCTTATTGCGGATCGCATCTAAGCCTTCCGCATAATCGGCACTGGTATAAACCTCTTTACGCAGCTCTTCCAGACGTTCGAATTCTGATGCAGACATTTCGCGGGCGCCGTACAGCACATTCATTGTCTCTTTCGTGGCACTGATCGTTAGCGGTGCATTTGCGCATATCTGCTCGGCCAGGCTCATACAGAAAGACTCCAGGGCAGCCGTAGGCACCACATGATTAATAGCCCCGGCACTCGCTAGCCGTTCTGCAGGCATTGGCGCTGCCGTAAACAGCAGCTCTTTCAGCAACTGCGGGGTCAACGAACGGCTAAAGGTAGACAAGCCATTGATGTTGTACGGTACGCCAAGCCGGGCCGGCGTTAGTGCGAATGTCGTCCCCGTCGCAGCGACTACAATGTCACAAGCCAGGGCCAGCTCGCAAGCACCACCCCAGACGGTACCTTCGATCATAGCGATCACCGGTGCCGGAAAGCTATGCAAGGCACGCGTCATACTCGGCAGTATTTCCGCCCAGCACAAAGGATCTTGTCCGGCAGGCGGTAACTCATTCACGTCATGCCCGGCAGACCAGACATGCGCGCCTGGGGTCGCCCGCAAGATTACTGCACGCACGCGATGCTCGCGAAGCATATCCAGCACCTCGGTAAGCTGCTGGAAAAACGCCGCGCTGAGCACGTTGCGGCGCGCATCGTTATTCATGGTGATAACGCCGATATCACCCCGCAACGTTGACAACAACGGCTGCACGCTCATGTCACAGCTCTGTAATAACAACAGACTCAGCTAACCGAGACTTAGGTAATGTGGCATTAAAATCCTGCCCCGCGTGGCTACGCCCCAGCGCCACCATCACTTGGCTGGTCAGACCCTGCGCTTCCAGATTGAGCGCCTTGTCCACGGCTGCCGCATCAAAACCTTCGATCGGGCAAGCATCAATACCCATCTCGGCCGCACCTAACAGCAGGAAGCCCAGGGCGATGTAGACCTGTCGCGCAGACCATTGCAACAGCCCCACCGAGCTGTTCTCATGCTTATGCACATAGCCCGAACGCACCTTGTGCTGGTTTTCACGCGCCTCTTCCGTAGCCAGTCGACCATCTTTTATTTCCTGATCTAGCACCTGGCGCAAATACGCATCATCCATACGTGTACGGGCACACATCACAACGACTAAAGACGCATTCTTGAGTTTAGGTTCGTTATAAGCAAAAGCACCCGATGCGCCAGCGGCAACTTTGGCCTTGCCCGCTTCAGTGCTGGCCAGAAAGAAATGCCATGGCTGGGCATTGGTCGAAGACGGGCTCATGCGCAACAGGGCGCGAATCGCCGCCACTTCTGCGGCGCTCAATTGGCCAGCAGGATCAAAGGCTTTCGTTGTTTTACGCTGTTGGGTCAGATCAACAATATGCATTTGTAGTTTCCTTAGAGTCATCAAGAGCAAGCTTGGGCTGGTTCAGCTAGTATGTTAACCGGATAAGACACACTCATGACAGAACTCGAAACACAACTGCTGCCCCCCGTTGCCCTGGCGGACCTATCGGCCGAAACAACCGTTATTTGCGCCACACTCCGGCTTGCACAAACCTTATCGCGCGCTCATGACGAACGTGCGCACACGGACTCGGGTTGGCGCACGCTTAAAGCCTGGACTCTCGGTCAGTGGCTTAACCATCTTTACGACGCACTTGCCCTGCGCGGCCAGGCACCGGCCGGTTTAAATAGCCTGCGTGTCCTCAACAGCTTTCAGGAACAAGTGCTCTGGGAAAAAGTCATCCGCGCCCAGGTCGACACTACCGTCGAAGCGCTTTTTGACGTCCAAGCACTCGCCGCAAGCGCCGCACAGGCGCACAAACTATCGATCGAATGGAATATCCCGGTTGACGGAGGCGACACTGGCAGCGAAGAGCAGCGTCAATTTCAGCGTTGGCAATCGGCCTTCCGCGCCCACTGCCAACAACATCATTTTATTGATGTACCTAGCTTGCACGCACGACTCATCGATCATCTTTCCGAGATTGAGCAAGCCTTGTTGCCAGGCCAACTCTGCTTTGCCGGCTTTGACCACTACACCGCCCTAGAACAACGTTTGCTGGCACAGCTTAAAACGCGCGGTACCAGCATCATTACCCTTGCCCAAGCGCAGCCTGCCGGCCACATGATCCGTACTGCCCCGGCAGACCTGGCAGAGGAATGTCTTGCCATTGCCGGATGGGCAAAACAACAGCTTGCAAATAATCCCCAGGCCAAACTGGGCATTGTCGTGCCTGATCTTGAAACCTATCAGCGTCCGCTCCAGGATGCACTTGAAGATCTGCTCACGCCCGAGCACCTATATGCCTGCAATGCACATCAACCGCGCCCCTTTAATATCAGCCTAGGCCAACCGCTTTCCAATACGCCGATAGCGCATTGTGCCCTGACCTTATTGCAACTGATCAGCGCGCGTGGCGACACCGAACAAACCCGCATTGCCAGCCTATTACATAGCCCGTACTGGTCTGCTGCCAGCGACACAACGGAATCTGACGCGCGTGCGCGACTGGATGCCGCTTACCGAGTGAGCGTTGCACTTAAAGCCCCCCTCAGTCGCTACGATAGCTTTGCCGCCTGGTATCTTGATGAACATCAACTTTTGGCACCTGCGCTACGACAGCATTTACATGCACTGGCGCACGCCGCCAAAGAGGCACAAAATCAGCGGCTGCCTTCCGAGTGGCGCAGAAGCCTCGAAGGCCTGCTGGCCAAAACCGGTTGGCTTGCCGAAGGCAAACTCAACAGTATCGAATTTCAAACGCGCGAAGCCTTTACCGAAACACTCGGTGAACTATCCCAACTGGATCAGATCACCGGCAAGCTATCGCTTCAGGAAACAATCAAGCGCTTAAATCAGCTCTGCAACGAACGGCTCTTTCAGCCTAAAACACGCGGCAACCCTGCTATACAGATTCTGGGTGTTCTTGAATCCACCGGTCTCCATTTCGATGCGCTCTGGTTCGGCGGATTAACCGAAGCCAGTTGGCCGCCCGCTGCGCACCCCAATCCCCTACTCCCGATTGAGGCGCAACGTCGGCAGCTAGCGCCTAATTCTTGCGCCAATGTGCAGTTAGATTTTGCGCAACGCATCCAATACCGGCTGGTTAGAAGCGCCCCCAACATCGTGGCGAGTGCGCCACGCATGGATGGCGACACGGCGCTCCAGGCAAGCGCTCTCATTGCCAGCATACCCGCTACCGAACTACCTCCCTCGGAAGTACAACCCTGGATGCGCGTCGTGGACGTCCCCGCAGAAACCCGACTGGAGTCTATCGAAGATGCCATAGCGCCGGCCGTCGATCCGGGCGCACATGTACTTGGTGGCACCTGGTTACTACGCGCACAGGCTATCTGTCCGGCCTGGGGCTACTATCAATATCGTCTGGGTGCCGTTCCCTTACAGGAACCGGTTGAAGGATTGGATGCGCGACAACGCGGCACCATGGTTCACGATGCACTGGAAGCCTTCTGGACAGTGACCCAAGACCATGCCGCACTACAAACGCTCGTGGCCAACGGCCTCTCTGAAGCCATTGATCAGGCCATCGACCACGTGCTCGATGCCTACAACGCCGATAGAAAACATGAGCCACTCAAACCGCGCCAACACAGCTTAGAGCGCAACCGACTGCATCGCTTGCTGAACAACTGGCTGCGCATGGAGGCAGAGCGCCCGGAACCATTTACGGTGATTCACCGCGAACACGAATTCAAAGACAACATCAGCGGCATTGAAGTACGTATGTTTATTGATCGTATAGATCAGCTGCCAGATGGCCGTCTGCTCATCATCGACTATAAAACCGGTGCTAGTGTCGATACCCGCAACTGGTCGAGTGCGCGCCTTACAGAACCACAACTTCCTATTTATGCCGCAATCGCCAACCCCACCGAGGGCGAGGTTGCAGGCGTTGCCTTTGGCCTCGTGCATCTGAACAAACTGGCCTTCAAAGGCATCGGCGATGCCGAGAACCTAGTACCCGGCGTTGAAGATCTGCGTAGCTATCGTGTCCGTAGACTGTTCAATGCCGAGCTGTTTCCTGATTGGCCCAGTGTTCTGACCCATTGGAAAACCGCAATCCACGCGGTTGCCGAAGAGGTCTGCCGGGGCGATGCCAGTGTGCGTTATGTCAACGAAAACGATCTGATGTATTGCGACGTCTTACCCCTGCTACGCCTTGCCGAAAGAGACCACCAGCTGCAAACGGCCATAGCCAACAACGCGTTACCGGGGGGCCATGCATGATGGACAAAGCGAACGACCGGTCCAGCGGCATGAATAACCCAGCAACCGAACAGGAACAATTGGCCGCTGACGTCTTAGCACGCCAACAGGCGCTGGACCCAGACACCTCATTTATTGTCGATGCACCAGCCGGTGCTGGCAAAACCGAACTGCTCACGCAACGCTTTCTTGTATTGCTGGCTCGGGTTGATGAACCTGAGGAAGTCGTCGCACTCACCTTTACGCGCAAAGCCGCCGCTGAGATGCGAGAACGCATTATGGCCAGCTTACGCGCGGCGACCCAACCGCTTGCCGCAGATGCGCCACCCCATAAGCAAGTGACTTATCGCTTGGCTTGCGACGTGTTGAAACAAAACAATCTGCGTGAATGGCAGCTGCTTGACCAGCCCAGCCGCTTACGTGTGATGACACTAGACGCGCTCTCGATGAGCCTGGCACGGCAGATGCCGCTGCTCACCCGATTCGGCACGCAACCCGGCTTAAACACCGAATGCAAGCCACTATACGAACAAGCTGCCAGAGATACACTCGCGCTGCTCGAAACTGCCGCTAATGAAGCAGATCGCGATACGGTTGGCCGCGCATTAGCCTACTTTGATAATGACGCCGGACGACTGCAGAAAATGCTGGTCTCCATGCTGGAACGTCGTGATCAATGGCAGCAGTACACCCATATCGGGCAAAGCGCACAGCTGCAAGGAGCCGTAACCCAAGTACTCCACCGCCTGATCAGTCACGAGCTATCCGACATTGCACAGGCGCTGTCGCGTATCTTGACGCCCGAAGTAATGAGTGCCGCACGCCATGCGGCCAATAACAGTCCGGAATCACCGGTTCGCCTGCTGGTTGACTGGGACACCGCCCTGCCTGGCGATGCCAATGCACTACCGCAGTGGCGTGCCATTGCTGAGTTGTTTTTAACCGCAGAAAACAAACTGCGCAAAGACTATCGCAAACCCATCAACCTGGCTGGCGCCGCTAATCAGGCGCAGAAGCAAACCCTGAAAGAAGCCCTTGCCAATCTGGATGCCGCAAACCTGGGCGATGCCCTGGCACGCATCCGTGAACTACCCGATCCGCATCTCGGCGACGCGGAATCAACCATCGTACAAGATCTGGCAAAGCTGTTGCACCTGGCCCACGGCAATCTCTGGCTGAGCTTCATTCAGGAAAAGACCGTTGACCACACCGAAATAGCCAGCCGCGCATTGATGGCGTTGGGAGACCCGGAAAGCCCCACCGATCTGGCACAACAGCTCGATTACCAGATCCGACATCTGCTCGTTGATGAATTCCAGGACACCAGCCCAACCCAAGTCGAGCTACTGGAAAAACTGACTGCAGGCTGGGCATTCGATAGCGGCCAAACGCTTTTCCTCGTTGGCGACCCGATGCAATCCATCTACCGCTTCCGCAAAGCGGATGTCGGCCTGTTTATACGTGTTCGACAAAAGGGCATTGGCCCGATTCAACCCACACCACTACAGCTTTATCAAAACAATCGGTCGAATAAAAATATCGTCGACTGGGTGAATCAGAGCTTCGCACCGATTTTTGCCGACAAAGACGATGCAACTCGCGGTGCCGTACGTTTTAGTCCTGCAGTCGCTAGCAAGCCTACAGCCGCTAACGCGGGCGTCAGCATTCACCCCATCATCAGCGGTGAGCGCGACCCGGAATCCGACGAAGTGGCTCCGCGCCAGCTGGCCGATCAGCAGGAAGCAGAAACGATCATCCGACTGATTCGAGAAGCGCGTAGCGAACGCCCGGAGGGCACAGTAGCCGTGCTGGTGCGCGCCCGCAGTCACCTGGATGCACTGGCCACTTTGCTACAGAAGCAAGCTGATGACTTACCGTTCCAGGCAGTGGAAATTGATGCGCTCGCCTCACGCCAATCCATACAGGATCTGGTGGCACTCACCCGTGCCTTGCATCATCGTGGCGATCGTATTAACTGGCTGGCGGCATTAAGGGCGCCGTGGTGCGGTCTCGAACTAGCTGATATGCACAAGCTTGCTGCCAACGATCATGCGCAAACGATCTGGTCGCTGATGCAAGATGAGGGCCGTGTCGCTCAACTATCAGCAGCGGGGCAACACAGACTACAGCGCGTCCGTCAGATTTTTTCAGGCGCCTTTGCTGCAAGAAGCCTGCAACGCCCCCGGCGCTGGATCGAAGGCGTCTGGCGCGCGCTGGGCGGCCCAAAGTGTCTAGGCACCGCCTCAGATGCAAACGATGCACAAGCCTACTTCCAACTGCTCGATAAGCTAGACGATCACGGCGTCATAGACCTGTCTCGCCTTGACGATGGCCTAGGCCGCCTATTTGCCGCACCGGATGCCTCGGTAGACAGCAAGCATGTGCAGTTAATGACCATCCACAAATCAAAAGGTCTGCAATTCGACACCGTTATTTTGCCCGGCCTCCATAAGCGCTTACCCTCGGATGACAAGGCGCTGATTATCTGGGATACCGTGCTACTCAACGATGGTCATGAGCACCTGGTGGTTGCACCCATACCGCCGGCAGGAGCACCTGTATCAGAAACGCCAACAGCCTACGATCTCTTACGCAATCTGGAAAAGACACGCAGCCTTAACGAAGCACAACGCGTACTTTATGTTGCAGCAACACGCGCAGAGCGTCGTTTACATCTACTGGGTGTTGCCTACCGCGATACCAAGTCCGAAACGCTTGATGCGCTGAGGGCGCCAGCCAGCACGTCTTTACTCGCCCCACTGTGGCCGGCACTTGAACGTGCGTTTGTCGAAAGAGCTGCCCTACCCGGGGCACCGACACCATCGCCCAGCCCGATTGACGCCACACAATTCGTACCCTGTCTCGTTAGACTCCGCGAAACGCACCTGCTTGAGCCAAAGCCACTTGCAACAGCAACGGCTAAGCCCACGTCAGCGCAGTCTCATTCCCTGCGCAGCGAAACGACTATCGACATGGCCATCGGCACATTGTCCCACCGCTATCTGGAAGCCATTGCCCAAGACGGCCTGGATGTCTGGTCTATTGAGCGCGTTGCGCAATTACGGCCCCTCTTTGAGCAGCACTTCATCAAAGAAGGCTATGACCTCAGCCTCTGCGCCACGGCTGCCCAGCATGTGGGTGATGCCCTCGTGCGCGCCCTGAGCAGCGAGCATGGCCAATGGATGCTCAGTGCACAAGAAGCGGCCGCTTGCGAAGTGCCTATGAGCAGCCTGCACCCCGATGAACCCGGGCTATTTGCACATCATGTGATCGACCGCACATTTATCCATGGCGGTGAGCGATGGATCATTGATTACAAGACCCTGGGCATGAGCGACCTCGATCAGAACAGCGAGCAAGCTCTGCAAAAGAAAGCAGAAAGCTACAAACCACAGCTAGAACGTTATGCCGCACTCTATGCCCACGAAGGCTTAAATATCCGCACCGCGATATTTTTCCCAACTCATGGCAAACTGATCGAAGTGTAAACAGAGGGAACCGAGAGACTATCGTGCCCGCTAACAATACCATTCCCAAACGCTTGTTAATGGCTGCGGCAGCTAATCGCAGCCGCTTGCCCATCGTTTTTGATGAGCTTGGCAAATCCCTCACCTATGATCGATTGATCATAGGCTGTGCCGTGCTATCACGCCGCATTGAGTCGCTGACCCAACGCCACCACGTTGGCTGCTTACTCCCGAACAGTGTTACCGGTGTCGTCGCCACCCTTGGCTGCAACTTCGCCCATAAAACCTCGGTCATTCTCAATTACACATTCCCGATGCCAACGCTGCTACGCTGCTGTGAGCGCGCCCATCTGGATGTCGTGCTCACCTCACATCAGTTTCTGGATAAATGTGGCCTCAACGATCTGCCCGAACAGTTAATTGCTCGTGGCATTCGCACTGTCTTTCTGGAAGACATGGCCAAAAAGATTGGTCGATTGGCCAAGCTACGTGGCGCACTCCGCGTCAAATTAAAGCGCTTACGTACCGAGCGCAGCACACCCGATGATGCCGCCGTTATTCTCTTCACATCGGGTAGCGAGGCAGACCCCAAAGCCGTAGTACTCACGCACCGCAATCTGCTCACTAACTGCGGTCAGATTCTCGAAGCCTTCCCGATCGACAAGCGCGAGATCATGTTTAGCGCGCTGCCACACTTCCATGCGTTTGGCCTCACTGCGGGCGTATTGCTACCGCTGCTCAACGGCATGAAGACGATTATCGGGCTTTCACCGCTGCGCCATAAAGAAAACATCCAGCTCATCCGCACGCATCAAGCCACTGTCCTGCTTTCCACAGATACCTTCCTGGCCCAGATGTTCAAAGTAGCAACGCCTGAAGATCTGGCCTCACTGCGCTATGTGGTGGCGGGGGCAGAGCGCCTGAAGCCTCGCACGCGAGAGCTCTATGAAACATTGAATATCACGATGCTCGAAGGCTATGGCGCTACCGAAGCAGGGCCGGTGATTGCCGTGAATGTACCTGGTGCCACCCGCCATGGCAGCGTCGGCCGCATCTTGCCGCACATCGAGTACCGCATCGTGCCCCATGAAGGTATTGAAGAAGGCGGCGTGCTTCATGTGCGTGGCGCCAACCTGATGAAGTCCTATCTGCATGACCTTCTGGAAGATCGCAACTCCCTCGATGAAGGTTGGTACGACACCGGCGACATCGTGACCGTGGATGACGAAGGTTATCTGGCCATCAAAGGGCGCAAGAAACGCTTCACCAAAATTGCTGGCGAGATGATCTCGCTGGGCTACATCGAAGATGAAATCGCCAAGCTATCCCCCGACTTCCAGCACGCAGCCATTGCCATCGAAAATGATGCCCAGGCAAAAACACTTATTCGACTGTATACCAATGACCCCGAACTCACCCTAGAGGTCATACGGGCGCATTACGCCGACACACGCATTCCCAACACCTACCTCCCGCGTGAATTAATTCACATGGCCGAGCTGCCGGTCTTACGCACCGGCAAAGTGGACTATCAGACGCTGCAGCAGCAAATCAATGCAGCGCCTGAATCTTAATCACGTTCGTAGTAATACCCGGGCTGCGGGGCAGGCACGACATACACAGGTGGCGGGCCATAATACGGCCGCTGCACAACAATTCTAGGCGGTGGCCCCATATAGGTTGGCTGTACGTACACAAGTTGGGGTTGCATCATCGCACCAACCGCAACACCGCCAATGACTGCGCCTGCGGCAAACGGTATCCATCCATTGCCACCACGTCCCCACCGATGAAACCCATGACCATCGGCCATAGCCGGTTGCGCAACCGCCGCCGCCAAAGCGACCGACAATAAAACGAATGCTTTTTTCATGGCGCACTCCTCTAAAAAGTTACAACGCCTGTTGCCGATAACGCGCCGCGCTACCAACGGATGACAAACATTGGTTGAATTCACAAAATTTATCCCGGCTAGCTAGACAACCCCACCGCTTCGCTTTAGTCTTGGAGCGACAGAGAACAATTCACCCCAACCGGAGCCGCTCCATGAACACCCCACAAAGCCATTCCAAGCTTTTTAGCCGTATGCGCACGATTGCCCTGACAACCACTGCGGCTTTAGCGCTGGCAGCGTGCGGTGGCGGCGGCCTGAGCGATTCGCAGAAATCAGGTTTCTTAACGTCGACCGAATATAACCGTCTGCAAAAAATCGACAGCCCGGCACCAGGCGTTGAGGTTTACCGCTACATCAGCCCTGGCTTCAATCGTAGTGATTGGAAAGGTGTGATGATTGATCCGGTTGTGCTGTTCCAGACCGCGCTCAAAAACGAAGGTAAAAAAGGCTTAACGGAAGAAACCATCTACCAAACCCGTGTACTGATCGACAACGAACTGAAAACCAAAGTCGCCAGTCGCTTTAACGTGGTGGATAAAGCAGGCCCAGGCATTGCACGCTTGAGCGTGGCTATTACGGGTGCCGAAATCGAAGGCGATGGTTTCAAGCCATGGAATGTGATCCCGGTCTCAGCCGTTCTGTTTGCGGCACAAAAGGCAACTGGCGTCGATTCCAAGACCCCATCCCTGGTCGTTGAAGCCAAAATGCGCGACAGCGTTACCGGCAAGATCCTAGGTGAAGGCGTCTATGTGATGTCAGGCGAAACCTTCCGCATGGAATCCAGCTCACCTGAGGCCTTCCAGAAACTGGCTATTAATTGGGTTACCACCGCAGTTCGCGTTGCCGCAGGCGTCTCTAGCAACTAATCCTGCATGACGTTCCGGCCGTTACGGTTTGCACTGCTTGCGCTGGCGACGTTTGTCTTCAGCGCAGCGTGCATGGCCGCCCCAGAACGGCTCGTGATCGTACGGCACGGTGAAAAACTCAATACCTGGCAGCTGTGCCAAACAGGCATTGATCGTGCACAGGCATTAAGCACGCAATACCTTAGTCAAGACGCCACGCAACCTCTGTTTGCGTCTGTACCGCCCGCAGCTATTTTGACGCTCACGATTCACACGTCTGAAACAGCGCAACCGACCGCCCACGCCCGTAATATCCCTACGACCAGCTATCTTGCGTTACCAAGCGCCGATGTGACTGATGCCGCATTAGAAGCAACCATGAACCACCAGAACCGTCTGGCTGTTCATGATCTCCTCAATGATTCGCGATACAACGGCAAGCAAGTGCTTATGGTCTGGGAGCATTTTCATACGGCCAGCGCAGCACTTGAAGCACGTTATCCGGGCGAACAAGTCACTTTGCGCCAACTACTCAAACTGGATCAGCCCCCGTTCGCAAACCAGGTACCCGCCACCTGGCCCGACAGCAACTACAACTTCTTCTGGATCATCGACTTCAATTCGGATGGCAGCATCAAAGCTTTTAGCACCCAGCGCCAAAGCTTTACCGGGCGCTATGCCAGCCTACCCAACAACGACTGGGGGACCCCAGATAACCTGCCAGTCAATGCCCACTGTCTTAAAAATTAAGAGAGGAAGCCCATCATGAACATTCGTAAATTCATAGCTATCGTTGCTTGTGCCGTAGCACTAACCCCTGCTATCGCTCAAACCACAACACCTGCAACGGAAAGCAACGTGCCATTCCTTTCAGGCGGTGTCGGCGATGACGCCATGGCTGAATTGACCGCACGTCAAAACGAGTTTGATCTCAAGCTGTACTTCGTGGGTCAATCGGGCAGCTATCTCAGCGACATCCGCACCACCATCATTGACGCTCGCGGCAAAGGCGTACTGATGACCACCAGCGAAGGGCCCGTGCTCCTAGCAAACCTACCGGCAGGCACTTACACGATCCAGGCCCAGAAAAACGGGCAAACACTCGAACAGAAACTGACTGTCGCTCCCGGCAAACTTAAAACCACCTACTTCCGGTTTCCGGGCGAGTAAATACAACAACGCCGGCATTAAGCCGGCGTTTTTCTTTCAGAATTACTTGGCTGCTTTACCACAGGGGTACTTGCTTGCCAGGAAGCGCAAGATAGTCTCAGCTGCTGGTACTTTAGCTTGCGTTGGATTGGCGTCCGACCAGGCCACATATTCCTGAATCACTTCTTTGCGCGGCTGTGCTGGCTGCTTAACGCAAATGGTATTCGGTGCATATTTCGGATGACGGGTCACCAGATAGGTGTCGTAAACGGCTTGGCCATAAATCTCGCACGTCACAAACGAACTGCTCTCCGTGCTTTTGCAATAGCTCATCAACTCTTCCGTGCTAATTGCATTAGCCGCTTGAGCACCTGTTGAAAGGCCCAGAGCCACAGTTGCCATCGACGCTGCAACGATCAGTTTTTTCATGATTTCTTCCTTGAATATATCTAGATAATTAAATCGGCATCTACAGGTCGATCAACGACGACCGCCGCCAAAGCTGCGGCCGCCACCACCGAAGCTTCTGCTGCTACCGCCGCCACCAAAACTCTTGCCACTATCAAAACGGGCGCCGTGTGTATCACCAAAACCACCCGGGTCACGGCCAAAGCCACTATCGCGGCTACCGCCCGAGCGTTCGCCGCCGCGTTCGGCCCCAGAACGATCTCCACCCATGCGGTCCCCGCCAGTGCGATCCCCACCGCTACCGAAGCGGTCACCGCCGCCGGATCTTTCGCCACCACCGCTTAAACCACCATGGTCCAGGCTCTGGCGTAGCTGATCACGCTGCGCATCGCGCGTTTCGCCTCCGCCAAAGCTGCCACCACGTGAGCCGCCGGCCATGTTGGCATTGCGGCGTTGCTGATCGGCTTGCCAGTTACTTGAGCCACTGCGGTTACCGCCCTTCCAATTGTTATTGGTATTGCGGTTAAAGTTGTTGAAATTGTTATTGTTCACAGTGAGCGAATTGCCGCCACCACCGCCCCAACCGCCGCCACCCCAGTGGCAACCACCCCAGAGCGCTGCGCCAACGGCCATACCTACGCCAAACGACAGTAGTGCCGTACCTGCCACATAACCCGGTGGGTAATATGAATAAGGTGGGTAGGCTGGATAAGGCCAACCGCCATACACCACTTGCGGGTTATAGCTCGGTACATAAACCACTTGCGGATTAGCCGGTTGAATCACGATTGGTGCACTGCCACCACCCGATACCGTCTGTTGTGAATTCGATTGCAACGCGCCCGATTGTTGCGCTTTGGCACGCAGACCTTGAATGGCACTCATCACGTCTGATTGCTGTGCCAACACGGCATTACCCAGATTCTGAGTCCAACTCAGTTCAGCGCCCATCATATTCAGCACAGGCGGAAACGACACCAGCGACTTCACGCTCGCGTCCCAATTCTGTTGCTGTAGCGCCTGGTTCAGCGCATTGCCCTTCAGGCCGCTATTGGCCTTCTGCCAGTTAGACGCTTCAGCCACTTCCAGCGGGTAGGTAGACGCCATCAGCACCTGCGACACCAGCGCATCCGGGTACAGGGCAATCGGCGCCACCAAGGCAGAAAGTTGCGCCTGGCTCAATTGAGCAGCGCCAGACTGCTGGCTACTCTGAGCATAGGCCACCGGCACCATGGCCGGCATCGCCAGCGCAACAGATACCAGACCTACCAGCAAACGGGACGGCAGCCCCGGCTTTTTAGACAACGACATGTGTACTCCTTTGCGCATCACGATGCAGCTATTCTAACCAAAATCCGTCTGCGCACTATCGTAAATGATTACTTTCGTAAACTCGGAAGGAAGATCATCTCGGACGATAACCCCCCGCGCCAATCCCTGGGTCATAAAGACCGCCAGGATCAGCAGCATGATGTCGCGGGGCATATCAGGCCTGACGGCTTTGGCTGGTTCGCTCGATGGCTACGTAGCCGTTTTCGTGGTTAGGCTGTGCTACGGCAACGCCGAGGGCTGCGGTAGAGATGAGAACTATCCAGACGAATAGGTTTTTCATTTTGATGCTCCTTATGTGTCACCCTTGGTTTGGGCATGGAGTCATCTTAGGGGTCGAGAGTCTCACTAGATGAGCCTCTCGATTTGGGCAGCAAAAAAATTCTGGTTAATCGCAGTTCGTGGCGCTACCGTTATTCAGGCAGCTGGTGCCATTAAAGTTGTAGGTCGTATTGCCGGTTGTTTGATATTCACTACCATCGGTACCCAGCACCAGGCCACCATCAGTTTGGTAGGCGGTGCCGGTGTCACTCTGAATCATGCTGCCATCCTGCTGATAGGTCGCACCGCCAGGCGCATAGGTGTTCCCCCCGAGGTTCTGATACGAACCAGCCGTGCTGTCGTAGCCATTGCCCGCGCCCATGCCGTCCTGCGCACAGGCAATGCCTGCAAACAAACAGAGGCAATAGCAGAGAAGACGGGGCTTGATCATGGCGAAACGATACCGAAATACGAAATGTGGATAATGTACCTGTTTCTTAACGCTAAAGGCTGCGGATGACGCTGTGCCTCCCGAAAAAACAACGCGGCAATTCTTTTGCCAGACAATGTCTGGCCGCTTTGCTATGCACGTTGATTTCGGGTGTTGCACTGGCCGCTACAGATGCGATTGTAGTTAATGAGCCCTTGGAAACTGAGGCACCCGTAAAAAACAAACGCGACCCGAAAAGCCAATCGAGCCAGAGCCTACAACAAGGCACTACGGCTAAACGTAGCAAGGTAACGTTATCCTCGCCCGACGAAGCGCCTGCGGTGACGATTGAATCTAAGGGGTTGCGCGGCAAAGCCAGCTTTTATGGCGCCAAGTTTCAGGGGCGCAAAACGGCGACGGGTGAGATCTTCAATAACAAGCTGTTTACTGCTGCCAGCAACTTGCTACCACTCGGCTCATTGGTCATCGTCAAACGACCCGATACCAATCTGTGCGTTGTGGTTAAAGTAAATGACCGGATGCACCCCAAGCACCGGGCGCGCGTTATTGATGTCTCGCACAGCGCCGCCAAGTATCTCGACATGGTGCGCGACGGCGTGGTGAAGGTCCAGATTGTGCCGCTCGCCGGCAATGCCACCCAGGGCAGCACAGTAGATTGCGCCATGGGATTTGAGCTGGAAGAAGACTGCGAAAACTGCGACTCCCCGCTACAGTTTAATAACTAGTCTCCCGCTTCAAACTCCTGAAGACGCGTCAGGATTTCCCTGCGCACCAACTCCAGCGCACTTTTCATAGTGAAGAAGCGATTGGTTTCATCGGATGAAATCCAGAACTCACCAATTTCCGCCTCCAATTGATCCAACCGCTCTAGCAGATACCGCAGCTCTGATACATGCGTAGCTTCGTACATGCGTGATTCGACCAGTTTGATTTCGTCATAGGCATCTGAAATCAACATGCGCGACCGGAACAAACGGTAATTGGGTACCAGACGGAAGAATGGCAACACGACGGCCAGGACTCCTAGTGCCAACAGCCACATACGGTCGATATAGCTGACGATCCAGAACGGCATCAGCCCCGAAAGCCAGAGCTCGCCTTTGTCGTAAAAGCGTTTAGCCACCGGACTCAAGGGAATGCTGCGATCTATATAGGCTGGGAAGGTATCGCCTTTACCGAAAAACTGGTTGTTCTCATCGCCGATCTCATCGGTCGCAGCCAGAAAGAGTTGCTGAATGGCCGGGTGCATGGATTTTTCAACCAGCAAGGTCACCGTAGAGGCGATCATATGTATATCTTCTGGCGGGTCGAGCTTAACGAGATTAAGCGATCCTTTGGGAATAACCACGGTATCCAGATAAGGCATACGTTTGACGTAAGCTGCCGCGTAGGCAAAATCAAAAATGTGCAGCTCAGGATGAGCCAGTAGGTTCTGAATGGTGGGCGAATCAAACCCATCCACAATCGCCATCGCATAAATCTTGCCGTCTAACAGTTGCTGCATGGCCTCAGCGTGCGGCAGACGCCGGAAGTTCTCATCTTCATCTCGCAGATGAACCCCCCGCATTGCGAGCATTTTCTTGAGCAGCAATTCAGTACCGCTACCCTCCAGCCCAATCGCTATAGGCTTTCCTTTGAAATAGCTTAGCGCATCTTGTGCTTGCAACTGCGGGCCACGGTAGAACAGCCACAGCGGCAAATAGTCCACGCTGCCCAAAGAATAGAGCTCTGGATAGTCACCCTTGTGCGCAATCCCCCCTAGTAGCAAACCGGCATTAACAGGGGATTTGTTATCGGCCGCCAACTCCAGATTCTCGCGCGAGCCTTTGGTGTTAATCAACTTCAGCTTTACTCCTTCACGGGCAAAGATTTCTTGATACCGCTTGCCGATCATCTCATAGGTAGAACCGGGCTGCCCTACGGCTAGGGTGACATCGCCTGGTGGCAACGGTCTGGTAAATATCACCAACAAAAGCAAACCACAGAACAGCACCAACAATGAGACCCACTCCTCGCGGAACAGGATGCGCCAGGCGAGGTGCTCCTCTCGCAAACGATTTTTTAAATAGCGCGTGAGGTTGTGTGCATTCTTGGTAGCCATGCGTGCATTGTGGCATGCCAACCAACAAAAAGGCCACGGTAAACCGTGGCCTTTGAGGTGCTCTTATCTAGCGATTAGCTAGCGAGCACTGCTTCGATTTGCGCAAAGGTTTTGGCCACAGAGTGAATCTGCGTTGCCACACCCAGCTGACGGGCGATTTGCGATGCCGAGAAAATGCCACGCACCATCTGACGATTCGTTAGTGGATCTGCATCGATGACCAGTGCGTGGTTACGATTGTGCACTTTGAGCGTTTCAATCACATCCAGCACCTTGGCCTGAGCCACTTGCTTGAGCGTCAGCACTTCAATATCGTTCTGCGGCGTCATCACATCTTTAACGGTAATTTCACCGTGCTTCAGCCCTTGCTTCTGCACGCACTGCATTGGCTTCTCACCCAGTACGTCGGTTGCTGTGAGCAGGCCAACAACATCACCCTTGCTATCAGTCACCAGCAGCGAGCGCACGCCGCGCGAAATCATCAGGTGGTTGGCATGGCTCAGCAGCACATCCGAACCTACGGTAGCGGCAACAATCTGCTTGAGATCCGTCATCACTTCGATCGCTGGGGAATCCGGCGTCACGATATCAGCCTGGCTAGTTGGCAGATGGAAACCTGCGCCTTTTTCCAGGGAACTTACCTTGAGGATGATAGGACTGCTCATGCTGCTGTCTCCTTTAGTTACCACGGGGGTTAGCCGTGTCTTGTATGCCGGTCATTTCATGATGTGTCTAAGCTGCACTTTACTATTAAACTTGCAGAATTATCCAGACAATTTACTGCTGCATTGCAAAGAGCTCCTTATGAAACGCCCAAACCCGATTACCGCGCTTATCATCATCCTCTTCGGACTTTTGCTTTGGCAAATGCATCTGCAACACTGGGGCACCTTTCTGTTGCTAGTGGCAGCCGAAGCGTCACTGATTGCCGTACGCTCTACCGAAACCGCCAAGTCCAAGCGACTCTGAGGCATGCGTCTCTTCAAACACGGCCTATTCAGCATAGTAGTCACGCTATTTGCTGCCTTACTACTTTCGGGCTGTTCTAGCCCACCGCCCTTTAAGGCCAAGCCTGTGCCGGATAATCCGATAGCACCTGCCTTTACGCTCACGGATCAATTTGGCGAGCAGCGCTCGCTCAGCGACTTCAAAGGCAAGGTGGTTAGCCTCTTCTTCGGCTTTACGCATTGCCCGGATGTATGTCCCACCCATCTTGCTCGCCAAGCCGAGGTGATGCGTCAGCTCGGTCCTTTGGCTGATCAGGTGGCCGTGCTCTTTGTCTCCCTGGACCCGGAACGCGATACGACCGATGCACTCAAAATTTATATGAATGCTTTTGATCCCCGGTTTATTGCACTGACGGGCACACCGGAAGAAACGAGTACAGTGGCTAAGCAATACAAGATTTTCTGGCAAAAGACGCCGTTACCCGGCTCGGCCCTGATCTACACGATTGACCACACCACCAATAGCTTTGTGATCGACCAGAAGGGCCATTTGCGACTCACCGTGCCACATGAGATGCCAGCCTCAGACGTAACCCATGATCTAAAACTGATGATAGAAACCACCACACCATGACTCAGTACACTTTTACACCGCCCGCCGAAACACTGATTCCGGTTGTGGGATCTGAGGCACAATTTCCGGTACGCCGCATCTACTGTGTTGGCCGCAACTATGCTGAACATGCGCGCGAAATGGGCGTTGACCCGAACCGCGAACCGCCGTTCTTCTTTTCTAAACCACGCGATGCGGTGGTGCCCGGCGGCGGCAATATGCCGTTTCCACCGGCCACTACGAATCTACAGCATGAAGTGGAGCTGGTCGTCGCATTGTCGAAGGGCGGGCTGAATATTGCGCAAGCTGATGCACTCTCTCATGTATACGGCTACGCGACCGGGATTGATTTCACCCGACGGGACTTGCAGATGATTGCCCGTGAGAAATGCCACCCATGGGAACCAGGCAAGGGGATGGATCGTGGGGCACCGATTTCGGCCATTGTGCCCGTAAGTGCTGGCACGCCCGCAGCAGATGCAGCCATCTGGCTCAAGGTGAATGGTGAAACCCGTCAATCCGCCAGATTGGATCAGGTGATCTGGTCGGTGCCGGAAGTGATTAGCCGCCTGTCTCAATACTTCGAACTGGCACCGGGTGATCTGATCTTTACCGGCACCCCGGGCGGTGTCTCTACCGTGGTTCGTGGCGATTCACTGGTTTGCGGTATCGACGGGCTGCCTGAGCTTGCGGTCAAGCTGACCTGAGCCATCCTCGAGCTCGTTTTCCGGCATCATCGTCACGGAGACCTCAAGTGAGTGCTCTCCGCCACCGACCACAACACCCCGCAACGGGATGACGTCTGCGTAATCTCGTCCGGTAGCGAGCGTAACAAATTCATCCGTCACGGCTTTACCGTTAGTGGGATCCAGCCCTAACCACCCATGGCCGGGGCACCAGGCTTCTACCCAGGCGTGCGTGGCATCTGCGCCAATGAGACGGGGCTTGCCCGGCGCTGGGTGCGTGAGAATATAGCCGCTCATATAGCGTGCTGGAATGCCAACAGTGCGTAAAGCAGCAATCATCAACTGCGCAAAATCCTGACAAACACCTCGTTTATGTTGAAACACATCGGCCAACGGTGTGCCTACCGTCGTTGCTTCAGGGTCAAAGACAAATTCTTCACGCATCGCCTGCGTTATCACTAACAATTGCTGATGCAATGGCTTGCCAATGTCCAGATGTGCCAGTGCCCAGCTCTTTGCCTCAGGCAAAGAGGGAATCATGGGTGAATCTACTAAATAGGCAGCACACGCCAACGCGAACGTCGTACCTTCCCTATCCGCAGGATCAAACGTTCGTCTTGCTAGGCTGGTGCCAGCCCAAATGACGCTATCAGAAGGCCATAAGGGTGCACGAACTGACACATCCATTTGTGCCCTTACATCAAGCAAGCGGTGTGGCGTATTAATTGCAAAATCACGATAGCGATTGCCAAAAAAATCATTGCCTTCGGCTGACTCGGCTAAGGGCTGATTAATGGTTAACGCACAACCATGAACAATCTGATCCTTTCGATTTTCTGGTACCAGATGGGCCCGATGTCGAGCGTTGGTTACGGAATAGGCATAGCAATACTCAGTATCGTGTACAACGCGATAGCGCTTCCAAGTTTTATCGGTGCGCTGCATCAGAGCGAGACGCCCGGTTCGCTCACGCTGAAATAGCGCGTTGCCAACAAATCGCTGAGCACTGCTGTTTCCTGACCCAGAACCATAAAGGCTTTACGTAACTCGACAAAGTCAGGAAAACCACCAATAGCCCACTCGGTGAGTTGAATGCCGCTTTGCTCCAAGCCGACAATAGCGCCACCGGCATCTTCACCGAGGCGTTGCAATGCCTGCTGGACTCCTTCCACCTGAAAACGCAACGAACGTGGATTTGTTGCGTCGAGCAAAACAATACTGCGCATAGCGTGCCAACTAGCCAAACCAGTCGTTTGGCTGCGGAATGACCCCGAGGAATCCGTAAGATCCAACAGCCAATCCAGTGGCTGACTTAATTCGCTAGATGCCCTATCCGCGGCGCTTCCTTGCTGCAATTGGCTCACGGCGACATCCAGCGCCGTTGCTAATAACTGCAACCGCTCTAATCGTCGGCCCAGAGATAAAAAGCGCCAACCCGCATCACGGTTCATTGCATCCAGTGAAAATCCAGAAAGCGCAGCTAATCCGGCCACTGCTCGATCCAGCCAGACTAATGTGGGACCTAATGTTAAGTTTGGCGCGATGGCCTGATCATTCACCAATCGATTCAGTGCACGCCAATGATCATGCGATAACCGATCCCGCAAAGAAAAGCCGACACGGCCAAGCTCTTGTAATGTTTGAGCCAATCCTTGCTGATGCGATGGATTGGTCGCACACCCAATCAATAGTTCAACAGGCACCTGAGTTGCATCTTTGCACCCGGGTGGCAACGCGACCAAGCCATAAGACCACACCAGTTGATGTAAAGCCACAACGCCATGGCGACGCGCGTAGTGCAGACGCTCGCTCAACGTCAGTCGTAACAGGCGCGCAATACCTTCAGCGCGTTCTGTATAGCGCCCCATCCAAAATAGATTTTCTGCTACCCGCGATGGCACGCCAGTATGGATGACTGCCGCGATGACGCCCGCTGCAGACGCCTGCAGAGGCAATTCTTCGTTTTCACCACCCTGCAACACCCAGGTATCTTTAGAGGCACCACCCCGCTGCATGGAAACGACGCGGGCATCGCGATGAGACTCTACCCGGGTAAGTCCCCCCGGCATCACTTCATACTCTTGGCCCGCAGCAACTGCATAGGCGCGCAAACCGACTGATCGCGCATCTAGTTGCAAAGTCCCAGGGCGTCTATTCAAAACCGGTGCCTGCGAGAGGCGCACCCATTCCTGGGCTACAAATTTATCGGGGCTGGCTTCGATGCGATCAAGCAATGCCTTACGTGCTTCTGCATTGAGGTCTTGCCCAAAGATGGGTGAAAAATCACTAAGCCCATGAACAGATTTAATAACGAGATCATCTAGATTTGCACGCACGTAGTCCATGGCAGCGGCTTCACCACACCACCATGTCCCTACCGAAGGCAACGCCAATTCTTCACCCAGTAAAAACCGGCAGGCGGCAGGCAAAAACCCTTGCATTGCCACAGACTCCACAACACCGCTGCCTAAAGCATTAGCCATCAACACCGTGCCGCGTCGTGCACAATCTGATAACCCGGCAATACCCAACGCCGAGTCACTGCGCAGTTCCAGTGGGTCGCAGTAAACATCGTCCTGCCGACGCAAAATAGCGTGTACGCGTTGCAACCCGCTAATCGATTTAAGCCAGACGCAACCATCTCGCACTGCTAAATCGCCACCCTCAACCAATGGGAAGCCCAGATAACGCGCAAGCAAGCTGTGCTCGTAATAAGTTTCGTTCAGCGGTCCTGGGGTCAGAACAACAATGCGGGGTGATTCATCACCGCAGGGTGCAAGACGGGCTAGCGATTCACGTAGCGCGGCAAAGAACCCTGTAAGCGAAGCGACCGGCATCTGTGACAGCAATTCTGGGAAAGCCCGCGTCATAATCATTCGATTTTCCAGTGCATAGCCAGCACCGGAAGGGGCTTGAGTTCGATCAGCAACGACCCACCACTGTCCATCCGGCGCACGTAGTAAATCTGCAGCATAGCTATGCAAAAAGATATCCCCTGGTGCTTGCGTGCCAAAGGCAGCGGGCAGCCAACCGCCGGCGCCATACACAACCTCCGGTGGCACTATCCCTTCGTGCAGCAATGTTTGCGGCCCATATAAATCTGCCAGCACGCGATTCAATAAGCGGGCGCGTTGTGCCAATCCATAGGAAAGTTTTGCCCATTCTTCACCTGGCAACACCAAAGGTAATTCATCCAATGCCCAAGGTCGATCTTTGCCCTGTGGGTCTGCATAAATAGTGTAAGTAATACCTTCATCACGAATGTGTTGCTGGGCAACTGCTAACCGTGACTCAATTTCCGCGGGCTGGGTGTTGCCCAACAAATCCAGAATGGGCAGCCAATGCGACCTCGCCGATCCATCTGCCGCGCACAGCTCATCATATCGCTCAGCAGCTACCCCTCGTCGGACATAGCCAGACAGCAGTGGCGATGCTGCTGTCTGTGTCTGTGTCTGTGTTTGAGATTGCGTAGAGGCGACAGGTTGCATAAGTTAAATGAAGGCGGCCTCTAATCAAGTCAGTCGTAAATCCAGGGTAAATGGGAAATCCGGATTGAGATGCCGCTGATCAAAACGAACTTCGCCTGGAGTATGACCGATCCGGAAGAAGCGTGCCAGACGGCGCGCTTCAGCTTCATAAGCATTCACCGGGAAGCTGTCGTAGTTACGCCCGCCCGGATGCGCCACATGGTACTGACAACCCCCAAGTGAACGATGCATCCAGGTATCTACCAGATCAAAGGTTAATGGTGCATGAACACCGATAGTTGGGTGCAAGCAGTTTGGCGGCTGCCAGGCACGATAACGCACCCCAGCCACATATTCACCTTGTACGCCCGTAGGATGTAGTGGCACCGGCTCTCCGTTACACGTAACAACGTGACGGCCTTCGATCAACCCGTTGACCTTAACCTGCACACGCTCGAGCGATGAATCTACATAACGCACCGTGCCACCTTGCGCGCCCTCTTCACCCATGACATGCCAGGGCTCTAGGGCCATGCGGACGTCTATACGCACATTACTGATGTCTACTTCTCCGATATGTGGGAAACGGAATTCAAAATGAGGCGCGAACCATTCGGCCTTAAAAGCGTACCCAGACAAATTGAGCTCTTCAATCACATCACATAGATCTGCCCAAACAAAATGCGGCAGCATGTATCGATCATGCAATCCCGTACCCCAGCGAATCAAGCTCGATGGTTGATACGGCTTCTGCCAGAAGCGTGCCACCAGCGCACGCATCAGCAATTGCTGCGCCAGGCTCATGCGTGCATGCGGCGGCATTTCAAAGGCCCGCATTTCCAATAAGCCCAAACGGCCCGTAGCACTATCCGGCGAATACAATTTGTCGATACAGAATTCCGCACGGTGAGTATTACCGGTCACATCGACTAGCAGGTTGCGCAATGCGCGGTCTACCATCCACGGCGGTACATTGTTAAACATCGTTTCCTGGCGGCGCATTTCTTCAAAAGCGACTTCCAGTTCGCGCACAGATTCATGACGCGCTTCATCAACGCGCGGCGCCTGACTCGTCGGCCCAATAAACAGTCCGGAGAACAGGTACGAGAGCGCCGGATGGTTATGCCAATAAGCCACCATACTAGCCAGCAAATCTGGACGCCTCAAGAATGGCGAGTCGGCCGGCGTTGCCCCACCCAGAACGAAGTGATTGCCCCCACCCGTGCCTGTATGACGCCCATCTACCATGAACTTTTCTGTAGAAAGTCGCGTCTGATGTGCGGCTTCATAAAGGAAGTTCGTGTGTTGCGTCAGCTCGTCCCAACTGGCGGCAGGCTGTACATTGACTTCAATCACACCTGGATCTGGTGTAACGCGTAGTACGGTTAGGCGCGCATCTCGTGGGGGTTCGTAGCCTTCGATAATGACCGGCAAACCCATTGCTTCTGCGGTCGATTCAACTGCCGCCAACACCTCTAAATAATCTTCGAGACAAGTCGTGGGGGGCATAAATACGTACAGCTTGCCATTGCGCGGCTCAGCGCACATAAAGGTACGCGTAATCCAGGATGCCGATTCAAACATCGCTGGCTTTTTCAGCGCTGTGGTCGGATCACTGCTCAGGCGTTGGCTCGACGCCTCTCGCGATTGATCTTGCGCCCGCTTATGGGCTGTGCCACCAACGCGCACTCGCAATTGAGCATGCGATGGCAAGGCCGCTTGCGCAATGCTTGGGTCTGCTTGGTTGATATAAGGATAGTCACCTCGATTGACCCATGGCTGCGAATCTAAAGGCAAGCGATAACCAATAGGAGAGTCTCCAGGAATCAGGTAACAACGTTCATCGCGCAAAAACCAAGGGCCGCTTTGCCACCCTTGATCACCTGTATTTCTTGCAATGGGCAACACCTGTCCAATCGTCTTATCGAGTCCCTGCATATAGACCTTGCGCAGCCGATCCCGCTCTAACTCGTCATCAAGGCGGGCATCAAATGGGTCCACGTTTTCCGGGAGTCGGCGTTCACGCCACAGGTAATACCAGACGTCTTCAAAGGCCGGAAAAACCCACTTCGGTAAAACACCGAGCCTTTCCGCAACACCACGCAAAAATGCACCAGCATCTTCAGCAGAAACACCATAATCCACCGCTTCATCAGCGACCAGATTCGGATTGAGCCAAAGTGGCTCGCCATCTTTACGCCAGAAGACATTTAACGACCAACGCGGCAATTGTTCACCGGGATACCACTTACCCTGCCCATAGTGACGCAACCCAAATGGGGCATACTCGGTGCGCAGCTTATCAAGCAATGAGGCGCTGAGAATCCGCTTGGTCGGTCCCATGGCCTCGGTATTCCATTCCGCACCGTCACGGTCATCCACGGAGACGAACGTCGGTTCACCGCCCTGTGTCAAGCGCACATCGAGGGACTGTAGGTCTTTATCTACCTGCCCACCTATTGCATCGATTTCAAACCAGTCATCTTCGCTATAGGGCTTGGTGACTCGTGGCGCTTCCCAGATGCGCGACACGGCCATGCTGTGCTCGAACTCGCATTCACACTGATCGACTGCACCGGTTACGGGTGCTGCAGCGCCAGGATCAGGAGAGCACGCTACGGGGATGTGCCCCTCACCGGCCAGCAGCCCTGAGGTTGGATCTAATCCCACCCAACCAGCACCCGGAAGATAAACTTCACACCAAGCATGAAGATCTGTGAAATCAATTTCCGTCCCCGATGGACCATCCAACGACTTAATGTCCGGCGCAAGCTGGATCAAATAACCAGACACAAAGCGGGATGCCAGCCCCATATGACGCGCCACCTGTACCAGTAACCATGCAGAGTCCCGACAGGAACCTGAACGTTTAGTGAGCGTTTCTTCCGGCGTCTGCACGCCTGGCTCCATGCGTATGGTGTAGCTGATGTCGTTATGAATTCGTTGATTCAGACCCACCAGGAAATCAATGGTTCGTACTTTTTCGAATGGGATACTTCTCAAGTAAGCATTCAGCTGCGGCCGCGGGGTAATGCAGGCTCGATAAGGCTGTAGCTCAATGGCCTGTTCTCCAGGGTAGGAGAAGGGGAACATCTCTGCCCGAGGCTCAAGAAAAAAGTCGAATGGATTATGGACTGCCATTTCAGCCACAAAATCCACTTCAATTCGGAACTCGGTCGTTTTTTCAGGAAATACTAAACGTGCCAGATAGTTGGCCTGCGGGTCCTGTTGCCAGTTGATGAAATGCTCGCCCGGCGTCACTTTCATCGAATAGCTAAGTATTCGCGTACGCGCATGTGCACAAGGTCTCAGGCGAATAATCTGCGGCCCTAGATTGATCGGGCGATCATAGCGATAGTGGGTAACGTGATTTAGCGCAACATGAATGGACACAACGCAGCTCCGGAAATGTCATAGGACATCCCTTACTACGCAAAAGCTATGCCAACGTGGTGCAAAAAGAGGGCTGATTAGCCCCCAGTTTTATTGCTGGCCGGCGAGGGTTTGAATAGGATGCGTAGGACGTGTTTCCATCGAATTACCCACGCGTAGCGACACCAGCCGCGCCTCCTCTGCACTGGTTTCAGCCCATACTGGATTGGGCAGCGCACTAAACACTTCTTTCAACTTTTCGCCCCACAAATCATGAATATTGTTGAAGTAGGCGTTTGTTGCATCGATGTGCGTAAAGTGGGTAATTTCCAGGCTGTCAGTTTTATACACCAGCATATCCAGAGGCAAACCCACGGACAGGTTGGAGCGCAACGTCGAATCCATCGACACAAGAGCGCATTTAGCAGCATCGCCCAAGGTGGTTTCGGGCCGAATCACCCGATCCAAAATCGGCTTGCCGTACTTAGATTCGCCAATCTGCAGATAGGGCTTCTCTTCTGCACACTCGATAAAGTTACCGGCTGAATACACTTCAAAAATCCGGCATCGTTCTTTACCGATCTGGCCACCCACTACCAGGCTACAGTTAAAGTCGATACCGAATTGCGCCAGGGCTTTGGCATCTCGCTGATGGACAAAACGCACAGCATCGCCGACCCGCTGCGCCACGTCATACATAGACTCAGCTGCCAGCAAACCTTTCTCGTGTTCCATGTTCTCAGCCAACACCTGTCGCACCGCCTGAGTGATTGCCAGGTTGCCGGCAGACATCATCACGATGACGCGATCACCCGGCCGCTCGACTAGGCTCATCTTTCTAAAGGTGCTAATTTGGTCAATGCCTGCATTGGTGCGGGCATCCGACAGGAATACAAGGCCGGCATTAAGCCGCAAAGCTACGCAATAAGTCATATGGAATCAAAAAACGTCAGAGAACCAAAAAATCCTGGCGAATTCTAACGCCTAGATCATCAATATCGGCGAGTAATTTGGTTAGCCAGAGATGCAGGCCTTCCACCGCAATTTCCTCTAGGGTGAGATAACACAGCTTAGCGGCTAATTTGCCTGCCCGGCGACGGGTTTCTGCCGAGTTACCATTTCCCACGTTTTCAAGATTTGCGACCACCTCGTTAATACATGCTGTAATTGAACGCGGCACATCAGGGTTTAACATCAGCAGCTCGGCAACCCGGGTGCCGCTGATGGTGTCTCGATATACTTTACGATATGCCTCAAACGCTGACAGTGCTCGCAACACGGCTTCCCAGTGATAAAACTCGCGCACGGCGAATTCTGGATCATCCGGATCTAATAGGCCAGCCTTGGCATCCAGCGTTTCAATATGATGAAAGCGCAGATCGATCATGCGAGCGGTGCTATCTGCACGCTCGATGAAGGTGCCAAGACGAACGAAGCGGAATGCCTCATCTTTGAACATGGTGCCGATGGTAATGCCGCGGGAAAGATGCGAACGCATCTGCACCCATTCAAAAAACTTGCCAGGCTCTTTCAGAGGCAAGCCTTCTTCACACAGCTTGAGGAATTCAAGCCAGGTGGCGTTGATGGTTTCCCACATGCCGGTTGTGATTTGACCGCGAACGGCACGCGCATTTTCACGCGCGTTATGCAGGCTACACCAGATAGAGGATGGATTCTCTTCATCCAGCACCATAAAGCGGATCACCGATTCGGGATTCACGTCACCGAATTTCTTTTGGTAAATCGGCAACAACTCTGCCAAGCCCAACATGCCTGCCAGGCTGGCTTCTGCCTCGCGCTGCTGGCCTGGCAATAACGATTGCTGCAGACCGATGTCAATTAATCGGGCCGTGTTTTCGGCACGCTCGGTATAGCGGGCCATCCAGTACAAACTATCAGCGGTGCGGGAAAGCATGAGACATCCTTAAATTCTGCTGCATTAATCCGACGTGCTTTAAATTCATCATTCGGCGGCAACCCAAGTGTCCTTGGTGCCGCCCCCTTGCGAGGAGTTAACGACCAGAGACCCTTCTTTGAGCGCGACACGAGTCAACCCACCCGGCACCATGCGCACACCCGACGGTGACGTCAGAACAAAGGGGCGCAAATCGATATGACGTGGCGCAATCCCTTTCTCCACCATCGTTGGACAAGTTGATAACGACAGCGTTGGTTGCGCGATATAGGCATCTGGCTGGGCCATGAGTTTGGCTCGGAAATCGGCGATTTCCGCCTTAGAGGCCGATGGCCCGATCAACATGCCGTAGCCGCCCGCACCATGCACTTCTTTAACCACCAGCTGATCCAGGTTATCTAGCACGTACTTGAGCGAGTCTGACTCTGAGCAGATGTGTGTCGGCACATTGTGCAGAATTGGTTCTTGGCCCAGATAGAAACGGATCATTTCTGGCACATAGGGATATATCGATTTATCATCGGCAACCCCCGTCCCCACTGCATTGGCTAAGGTGACCCGGCCAGCGCGATAGGCACGCATCAACCCACGTACACCCAGCATAGAATCCGCGTTAAATACCTCAGGGTCTAGATAATCATCATCGATACGGCGGTAGATCACGTCGACCCGTTTCTTGCCATGCGTGGTCTGCATGTAGACGGTGTCATCCTCAACGATCAGGTCTTTGCCTTCAACAAGCTCCACACCCATCTGCTGCGCCAAAAAGGCATGCTCGAAGTAGGCTGAGTTATATAAGCCCGGTGTCAGCACCACGACCGTTGGGTCTTCCTGCGCATCTGGTGCGCCTTGGCGCAGGGTTTCTAGCAGCAGATCCGGGTAATGCGCTACCGGCGCAATACGATGCGACCCGAACAAATCAGGAAAGAGCCGCATCATCATCTTGCGGTTCTCCAGCATATACGAGACACCGGACGGAACGCGCAGGTTATCTTCCAACACGTACCACTCATCCTCACCCACGCAAACGAGGTCGATGCCAGCGATCATGGAATAAATGCCTGATGGCACATTCAGATCTAGCATCTCTTTACGAAACTGCGCATTACCCAGAACACGATTCGCTGGAATGATGCCCGCACGGAGAATATCGCCGCGTCCGTACACATCTTTCAGGAATAGATTGAGCGCCTGTACGCGTTGCGCCAGGCCTTTTTCCAATCGCGCCCACTGCGCCGCCGGAATAATGCGCGGCACCAGATCAAAAGGAATCAAGCGCTCAGTGCCAACATCATCTCCATAAACAGAAAAGGTAATCCCGACCTGGCGGAATAAATGATCGGCTTCTGCCTTCTTGCTTTCAAGAAACCCGGCCTCACGACTCGACTTCCAACGATCAAACCCCGTGTAGTGCGGGCGGACTGTTCCGTTTTCCAACAGCATTTCATCAAACATGGCGATCCTCGCAGGTGCGAACTAATGTCACCCCAGTTAATACAAGAAGCGTGCCAACCCCAAAGCGGGGCGTTTTAGATGCAAGGCTGCTTACAACGGGATTTGCCGCCCTGCATTGGTGCGGCTTGGTAACGCGAGCACCCGTATGGTGCGGCGCCGCAGCGATGGGGCAATCGTTAAGACCTGAGAATGCTACGATTACGGAAATCCCCACTCACCCAGAAGCTTTGCATGCACTCTTTGCTTAACTGGGCACTCAATGGCACGCTGATTGCCGCTGCGGTGTTCATTCATTACGAAACGCTCTACAGCATGGCGCGCCACTTGCCCAATCTGTCGAATGTGCCGCCACGCTATCGCGTGCTGATCGGCGTTTTCATCATTCTGATTGCGCATGCCGTTGAGATCTGGGTCTTCGCCCTGGGGTACTACACAATGGTTCAGCTGGGCATGGGCAACCTGTTCGGCATGACCACGTCGGACCTGCTTGGCGATTGCGTCTATCTCTCCTGGATTTCATTCACCACCGTGGGCTTTGGTGACGTTGCCGCCAATGGCGATCTGCGGTTCTTGCCTGGCCTAGAGGCCCTTACCGGTTTTGTGCTGATTACCTGGTCTGCTTCGTTCCTCTTCCTGGAAATGCAGAAGTTCTGGCCCATGCATAAGCACGTTGAACATCACCCCGATAGCCGTGACCACTAAGCCATCGTTTAGCCTGGCACCCCTTGCGGGTGATAGAATCACGGCCTGATTTCTCGCGCACAAAGACCCCCGCATGGATACCGTTCTGCTGCTTAAAGCTCTCATTCTTGGCATTGTCGAGGGTCTGACTGAATTCCTACCGATTTCTTCGACTGGTCACCTGATCCTGGCTGGCGATTTGCTCGACTTCAACGATGACGCCGGCAAGATTTTTGAAATCGTCATCCAGTTTGGTGCCATTCTGGCCGTGGTCTGGGAATATCGCACCCGACTCTGGGAAACGATCTCTTCCTGCCGGACCAGTCGCAAATCCCAACGCCTGATCATCAATGTGGGCGTTGCCTTTATGCCCCTGGCCGTTTTAGGCCTAATGTTCCACAAGACCATCAAGGCGCATCTATTTAATCCTATTTCTGTTGCAGCGGCCTTCATCATTGGCGCCCTGTTTATTTTCTGGGCAGAACGACGAAATCACCGTGTTCGCGTGCCGTCTGTCGATGATCTCACCATCAAAGATGCACTCATGCTAGGTTGCATTCAAGCGCTGGCGCTGATTCCCGGCACATCACGCTCTGGCGCCACAATCATCGGGGGCCTGCTCATGGGCCTGTCGCGCAAAGCAGCCACAGAATTCTCATTCTTCCTGGCCATTCCTACTCTAGGTATTGCGACGATTTACCAGGTCTATAAAGAATGGGCCACGATTCAGAACACCGATTTAAGCATGTGGGCCGTTGGCTTTATCTCTGCCTTTATTTCGGCATTTCTCTGTATCCGCTGGCTACTCCGCTACATCACCACGCATAACTTCATCATATTTGCCTGGTACCGGATTGTCTTTGGTCTAATCGTGCTGATCACTGCATATACCGGTCTCGTAAGCTGGTCTGCCCACTAACGCTGCCGCCGAGCCATGAGCGAATACGTCCTCTTTGAGGAAAGCGGCAACTTTCGTGCCGCCACTATCCAGACAGATCAAAACACCAGCCTGCAAGTAGAGCTGCCCGGCGGCAAACGTCAGAAGCTGAAAGCAGCACAAGTCATTCTGCGTTTCCGCGATCCTGCGCCCGCACAGTTACTACCTGCCGCAGAGCCTATCGCCGCAGACATGGATGCAGCATTTCTCTGGGAATGCGCGCCTGAAACTGACTTTGGTTTTGCCGAATTCGCTGCGGACTATTACGGCCATACGCCTTCTGCCATTGAATCTACTGCATTGCTGTTGGCCATGCAGAATGCGCCGTTGTACTTTCACCGGCGCGGCAAAGGCATGTTCCGTCGTGCACCGCCGGAAATTCTGAAAGCTGCATTGGCCGGAGCCGAAAAGAAGCGTCTGCAAGCCGAGGCCATTGAGCGCATGGTGACGCAACTGGTAGCGGGTTCACTGCCACCAGAATTAGTGGATCAAGTCGATGCGCTTCTGGTGCAACCAGACCGCAACCGCCCGGAAGTCAAAGCCTTTGAAACCGCTTGTGACACAACCAATGAATCTGCGGCAGTATTGTTATTGCGCTGTGGCGCATTCCCGGATGCCTACCACTGGCACTTCCGCCGCTTTGCCGCAGAACGCTTTCCCAAAGGCATTGGTTTCCCGGAGTTGCCTGAACCCGCTGCCGCCGGTGATCTACCCCTGGCGGATGTACAGGCCGTGTCGATCGACGATGCCAACACCACAGAAATTGATGATGCTCTCTCTGTCGTGCGACTACCGGGCATTGGCTGGCGCATTGGTGTGCATATTGCAGCGCCTGGCCTGGGCATTCTGCCTGGCTCACCGCACGATGCCGTTGCCCGTGCCCGTCTGTCCACGGTGTACATGCCCGGCCACAAGATCACCATGCTGCCCGATGATCTGGTCGCCCGTTTTACGCTGGCCGAAGGCAAGGCTTGCCCAGCACTGTCGCTGTACCTGAACGTTAGCGAAGACTTCGAAATACTCAGCCACGAATCACGCGTTGAACGTGTGCACATTGCGGCTAATTTGCGTCTGCATGAATTAGAGCCGCTCATGGATGTGGATCGACTCAATGCGGGCGAAACACCGAATTGCGCCCATGGCGAAACCCTGCGCACCCTCTGGCGCTTTGCCGGTGCCTGCGCTGGCCGCCGCGGCAAACCGTCGGCACAAGCCGGTCTGCACGATTACCATTACCAGATCGATGGCCCGTTACACGACAAAACAACTAGCGAGATTCTCGACCCGGCCGCGTGCACAGTGCATATCGAGGCGCGCAAGCGAGGTAGCCCGGTAGACATGCTGGTCGCCGAGTTAATGATCCTGGCCAACGCCACCTGGGGCCAGTTGCTAGCGGACAAGGGCATTCCTGGTCTGTACCGAGGCCAAGTTGCCGGCAAGGTGCGCATGACCACATCGGCTATTCCGCACGAAGGGCTGGGGGTTGCCTGCTACGCGTGGAGCACCTCCCCGCTACGCCGCTATTCAGACCTGATTAACCAATGGCAACTGATTGCTGCGCTCTCTGACAAGCCTGCGCCGTTTGCCCCGCGCTCTGCCGAACTCTTTGCCGCAATGCGCGACTTTGATCTCACATACGCTGGCTATGCGGACTTTCAACGCCGCATGGAACGTTACTGGTGTCTGCGCTGGCTACAACAAACCGGCACCACGCAAGTGGAAGGCACTGCAATGCGCAATGCGCCCAACGTGCGCGTCGATGGCCTACCACTGGTAGTACAAGTGCCATCCGCACCCGAACTCGCACCAGGTAGCCGGATGAGCCTGACTCTTGGCACACCTGATCTGCTGGAATTAAGCATTCATAGCCGCTTTGAGGCGGCCTTGAGTGGCGGCGACGCGCCTGCGGACGACGATCTGGAACTGCTGGACGAACTACCGTTAGAAGAAGCCCTGGTCGAGGCCGAAGAAGAAATGGCAGAGGCTGCTGAAACAGCAACGCAGCCCGACGCTACGCCGCAAAATCCTGCTGCATAAATCAGCAGCAAGACCCAGGTTGCACAGACTACAATAGCAACATGTCTGCGGCGCCCAAAAGCACACCCACTCACCCACAGCCGGTGGATGATCAGGAATCCTGGTCACCCAAACCGCTGGGTTGGCGTCTGCTGTTTAACGACCATTTGCTCTGGATTGCGCTGGGCCTTTCTTTCATCGCCCACATCGTCATCTTAGCACCCCGATATGGCATCAAACTGCCGGAACGCGGAGACAAGTCGCTTAGCGTTTCATTCCGGGCTGCAAGCCAATCGACCCCACGAGCGAATGAGGGTGCGCAGCAACCAACCGCCACCATCGCTAACAAACGCAAACCGGCGCGTGCCGAGGTGATTAAGCCGACAGACAAGGTAGCTAACACGAGCGCTATGTTACCTAGCGCTTCTGATATGAGTTCGCGTGCCTTACCCCAAGTCAGCACCGCAGCACCCAGCACACCCGCTGCGGGTGGCACCGTCGGCACCGGGCGACGTGTGACGCTAACGTCCAATATGAAGGACTATCGCTACAGCCAATATCTATCGGACTGGCGAAATAAAGTGGAACGCATCGGCGCCATGAACTATCCGGAAGAAGCACGCGGCAAGTTTTTCGGTTCTCTGGTGCTCTCGGTGGCTTTGCGTCCAGACGGCAGCGTCGACCGAATTATTGTCGTGCGCTCATCCGGTAATAAAGTGCTGGATGACGCAGCCAAGCGCATTGTGATGATCGCGTCACCCTTTGCACCATTTCCACCCGACATCCGTAAAGAAACCGATTATCTGGACATTACCCGCACCTGGAACTTTACCCGGGGCGATGCACTGGAAACACGATGACAACATCTGACCATCTTGATTGCTATGCCGTTCTGGGCCAGCCTATCCATCATTCGCTTTCGCCACAGATTCACGCTGCCTTTGCCACCCAGACTGGGCAAGCGCTGCGCTATACCGCAATTGAGGTTGCGCCCGCTGACCTTATCAGCACATTGAACCAGTTGCCAGGTGACGGGTTTAAGGGCATCAACATCACCGTGCCACACAAAGAAGCGGCCTGGGCCTATGCGAAGCAGCATGGCACGCTGTCTGAACGTGCGGCCATGGCGGGTGCAGTGAATACGATTGCCTGGACACCCTACGGCATTATTGGTGACAACACCGATGGGCAAGGCCTACTGAATGATCTACAGCAGCGACATGGCCTCAACCTTGCCGGCAAACGCATCCTGCTATTAGGCGCTGGTGGCGCAACGCGCGGCGTGGTGTTGCCATTGCTGGCTGCCGCACCCGCAACACTGGTCATTGCGAATCGCACAGCCGTACGCGCCGTTGAACTGGCAAATCTCTTTACACCTAAAGCTGTTGCTGCGGGCTGCTTATTGCATGGCTGCGGGCTGGACGCACTACCCCAAGTGATTAGCGCAACAGGCCCGTTCGATATCGTCATCAATGCCACCAGCGCCAGCCTGGGCGGTGAGGCTATCCCGCTGCCCGCAGGCACCCTATCCGCCAATGGCTTTGCCTACGACATGATGTACAGCAAAGCACCAACGCCATTTCTGGAAGCGCAACGCACGGCGGGCGTAATACATCTTGCAGATGGCCTGGGCATGCTGGTTGAACAAGCCGCTGTGGCGTTTGCACTCTGGCGGGGAATCGCCCCTGCGACACAGCCCGTCTATAACGCCTTGCGTGAGCAGCTCGCTCAAAAATAAGCACCATGTCGACACACCGCCCACGCTGGATGCTCCGGATCTTTGTGACGGTGATTGGGCTATTTCTGCTCGTTCAACTCTGGTTTTTTGCCTGGGTCATGGTCTGGAAAGTGACCGAGCCAGGCCCAACGCAGTTCATGAAAATCCGTCTGGCAGAGCTGCAAAAGAAAAATCCGGGCGCAAAGTTACAACAGAAATGGGTCTCTTACGGATTCATCTCGCCCCATCTGAAGCGCGCACTCATTGCTGCTGAAGACAGCAAATTTATGCAGCATCAGGGTTTTGATTTTGACGGTATCCAGAAAGCATTCGAAAAGAACGAGAAGCGCGGACGCATTGCTGCGGGTGGCTCAACCATAACCCAACAACTGGCCAAAAACCTCTTCCTCTGGCCAGAGAAAAGCGTCATCCGCAAAGCAGAAGAAGCGCTGATTACCCTGATGATTGAGAACACCTGGAGCAAACGTCGCATCCTCGAGGTGTACATGAACGAGATTGAATGGGGCACCGGCATTTTTGGTGCCGAAGCGGCAGCTCGTCATTACTTTGGCATCTCAGCCAACGAACTCAACGAGTACCAAGCCGCCATGCTGGCCTCTATGGTGCCTAGCCCACAGTACTACGACCGCAAGGGCGAAACCGAGGGCCTAGCAAGACAGACGGAAGTTATTCTGGAACGCATGAATAAGGTTGCTATCCCACCTGTCCGCTAATCGGCTATTACTCAATCTGATAGGCTGCTTTCACGGCTTTGATCTGATAATCCACCCGCGCCTTATCCAGATCTTTGATCAGCGTCTTTTTGCCCTGGGTAAATTCACGCATCACATCCTGCGCCAGTTCATAACGCGGCCATTCGGCCCCCCCCACATAGTTGGGGTTCCCTGTCTTAGCAAAGGCAGCCCAGCTCTTGCCAAGCTGTTCTGAAATTGACTGGTCTTCTTTACTGGCCGGATCGGTTGATGGGAACCAGTACTTCGACCATTTGCCCTTCTGATTCATATCTGCCAGTGCCTGATTGATGCGTTTGCACTGATTACCTGCCAACTCAGGCTTCGCTGGCGCACGAGGCACGGTATCTAGCGCACCGAACACATAGGGCAACTCAAAGGTATGTGCGGCCCCAATCATGGCAGGTCTGACATTGGGCGTTACATAGTTATAGTAATACGCATAGGTTGGCGCATACTTCGCGGCACTATTCGCCAGGAGTTTTACTCCACCCTTGTACCAACCATCGGCCATGAGCTCGGCTGACAGCACGCACTTATATTTGAACGTTGCATAAAGCTTATTCACGACTTTGGGGTCTTCCCCCATTTTATTGATATAGGCACTAACCGGTGGCTGACCTAGTACGAAATAGCTGGCATCCCACGCATTCGTACCGATCATGAACGGCACCTTGTGTTGTTTACCTTCTGCAAACAACTGGATTGGATCACCAACAATGATCTGGCCATCCACCATCGAGCCGCCGAATTCACCTTCCTGGAAGTCTTTGGGTGTCAACAACAGCTTATCGGCTGGCAATGCACGCATGCCTTGCAAATCTTTAACCCCGAGCGAAGCCATGTAATTTGCATCCATGGCTTCTTCAGAGACCATGCCCAACTTCTCTTTGGCCAGCTCGCGCACCGGTAACTGCTGCGCACTCTGAGCAATGGCTTTATGAAAAAGGCCCTTAGCAGCTGGCGATGTCATCAGCCAGGTCACGGCACGACCACCGGCGGATTGCCCGAAAATGGTGACGTTATTCGGATCGCCACCAAACGCAGCAATGTTATCTCGCACCCACTTCAAAGAATGGATCTGATCCATGGTGCCGTAGTTCCCCACCGGTTCATCATTTTTCCTAGCTTCTTCAACCAACTCTTTAGGCGCAAAGAAACCTAACTTCCCGATACGGTAATCAACTGTAACAACAACGACCCCCTCCTTAATCAAACCCATCGGCTGATAGTAAGGCTCATTAGCAGAGCCCTCGAAAAGGCCACCGCCATGAAACCACACCATAACCGGCAGGTTCTTGCTGGTCTGAGGGGTATACACATTCAGCTTGAGGCAGTCTTCCGTGCCCGGTACTAATTCACTATTGAGGCCGGGCATTGCAGGCTGCATGCAAGCCTCGCCAAATTTGCTGGCATCTCGAACCCCAACCCAGCTCTTAGCGGGTTGCGGTGGGCGCCACCGCCACTCACCGACGGGGGGTGCTGCATAGGGGATATTTTTAAAAGCCACCATTTCCTTTGCGGCCACCCCTTGTAACTTGCCATTTTTAATCTCAATGACCGGCCGTGTTTCATCATAAACATCTGCCTGCGCTGAACACATAGAAAAGCCAATCGCGCAGGCCAGCAACAACCGATATTGATGATGCATAACACTCTCGTAGCAGTTAAAGTAATTGCACAAGGTTGCCGGTTAGACCTAATGCTGTCAATAAATGACTTCATGTCTATAAAAAAGGATCATACTCACAACGTAGGCGTTCTTCTGACTCACTAAAGTGACCATCATGAGTACTGAATACCGAACCGAAACCGATAGCATCGGGGCAATTGAAGTCCCCGCAGATAAACTCTGGGGCGCCCAGACGCAGAGATCGCTGATGTACTTCAACATCGGCAAAGACCTGATGCCCGCCGAGATGGTTAGTGCGTATGCCATTTTGAAAAAGGCTGCGGCACGAGTTAATGCTGCTGACAATCGGCTAGACAAACATACGGCCACACTGATTGAACACGTCTGCGATGAGATTCTATCCGGGCAGCATGATGCAATGTTCCCGCTGCACGTCTGGATGACAGGCAGCGGCACGCAGTTCAACATGAACGTCAACGAAGTTATTTCGAATCGCTGTAGCCAGCTTGCGGGCACCGAACTAGGCAGCAAGACCCCGGTTCACCCCAATGACCACGTCAACATGTCTCAGTCGTCCAACGATAACTTCCCCACAGCAATGTACATGGCTGCGGCAATTACGACTGTGCAGCAGTTGCTGCCTGCCCTGACCTTACTCAGAAACTTTCTCCATGAGAAAGCCGAAGTCTGGAAAGATATCGTCAAGATTGGGCGCACGCATATGCAGGATGCAACACCGCTCACCCTAGGGCAGGAGTGGTCTGGCTATGTTGGCATGCTGGATGACGATATTGTTCGCATCCAGGGCGCATTACCCGATGTTTACAAACTCGCTATCGGCGGCACCGCCGTTGGCACAGGCCTCAATGCGGCACCCGGCTTTGCTGAAGCGATGACCGCTGAAATTGCATACCTGACCGGCCTGCCTTTTGTCTCTGCACCCAATAAATTCACCGTGCAAGGCGCCCATGATGCACTGGTACAACTTTCCGGCACCTTAAAAACGCTGGCAGTTTCCCTGTATAAAATCGCCAACGATATACGCCTCTTGGCATGTGGCCCGCGCGCTGGCTTTGCAGAACTCAACTTACCTGAAAACGAGCCAGGTTCCTCCATCATGCCCGGCAAAGTGAACCCCACCCAGGCAGAAGCGCTTACGATGCTATCCGTACAAGTGATGGCTAACGATGTGGCCGTTTCTTTCGGCGGCGCTAGCGGCTATCTGGAGATGAACGTTTATAAGCCGCTGATGATTCATAACGTGATGGGTTCGCTCAATCTGCTCACGGACGGCTGCACCAACTTCGCAAGGTTCCTGGTGAAAGACACTGAGCCAAATCTGAGAAACATCCAATCTCACGTTGATCGTTCACTGATGCTGGTGACTGCGCTGACTCCAGTGATCGGTTATGACAAAGCATCAGAAATTGCGCATCACGCATTGGTCAACGATATGACGCTGCGCGAAGCTGCTTTAGCACTCGGCTACATTAGCGCGGCGGATTTTGATCGCATCATTGATCCGAGCAAGATGGTTCACCCCTACATCGCCACTGACAACTAGACGCATCAGCTCTTAATCGAAGTAGCTGCGCGCCTCTTCGAACCTGGTCGCAAACCAACCCTGATCTAATCGATCAATGCGCACCTTGCCTTTGCTGTTCGGTGCGTGAATGAATCGTTGGTCACCGATGTAGATCCCCACGTGTGAATAGCTGAAACCGCGCGTATTAAAAAACACGAGGTCTCCCGGTCGAATAGCTGCCGGCGTAATTTGATGCCCCCTGCTGGCCATATCTTTGGCGCTACCTTTTAGCCGGTATTCGGCCGCTTGCCCGTACAGCCAACTGACCATGCCGCTGCAATCCAGCCCTGCTTGCGGATTTTTACCGCCGAACTGGTAGCCCGTATCAATCAGGTGCATAGCCATGATGGTCACTTCCTGCCCTTGCACCGTAGGCGGCAGGTTATCGCCACCAAAACGGGTTATGCCTTTGCCACCGGTGCTTGCGCACCCTGCCAGCATGAGCAAAGTGGCCATGCCAAAGCAAATGGCGGCCATCAGCCGCCTCGTTACAAAACCATGGCAAAGCGAGGGTCGCAGCGAAACGCAGTTCGTCATATGATTCAGAGTGTGGCGCAACCCGATCAAGCTCGCAAGCCCGAGCGCCACATTGTTTGCCCAATCACAGAAAGTTTGTAATGCCGCTGACCCGTCTTAAAGATTCTTCGCTGCTCCGATCTGATGCCTATATCAACGGCCAATGGCTGCGTAGCCAACGGACTTTTGATGTGTCTGATCCAGGGACGGGGCAACTGTTAGGCCAGGTAGCCAACCTAGGTGCCGCTGAAACACAGCAAGCGATTGATGCGGCCGAGGCGGCCTTCCCAGCCTGGCGTGCGCAAACAGCCAAAGCACGGGCCACCATCCTACGCCATTGGTACGACCTGATTCAGGAAGCCAAGGACGACCTAGCCACCCTCATTACCGCCGAGGGCGGTAAGGTGTATACCGAAAGCGTGGGCGAGGTTGCCTATGCCGCATCATTTGTCGAATGGTTTTCAGAGCAGGCGCGCCGGGTGAACGGCGAAATACTCCCCGCCAATACTTCAGACAAACGTCTTCTGGTCACTCGCGAACCGGTTGGCGTATGCGCTGCCATTACGCCATGGAATTTCCCAGCGGCGATGATCACCCGCAAGGTCGCCCCCGCGCTGGCCGTAGGTTGCACCGTGGTGGTGAAACCCGCAGAGCAAACACCACTCACCGCGCTAGCCCTAGCGGTACTGGCTCAACGCGCTGGTATACCTGCTGGTGTCTTTAACGTGGTCACCGGTGATGCGGCGGCCGCGCCAGAGATTGGTGGTGCATTAACTGGCGATGCCCGTGTCCGCAAACTCTCTTTTACCGGTTCAACACAAGTCGGCCGTTTATTGATGGCGCAATCAGCGCCTAGTCTGAAACGACTGTCTCTTGAGCTGGGTGGCAACGCGCCCTTTATTGTTTTTGAAGATGCCGATCTGGATGCTGCTGTTGAAGGCGCTATGGCTTCTAAATACCGTAATAGCGGACAAACCTGCGTCTGCGCCAATCGTTTTCTGGTTCACCAGAATGTCATGGATGCTTTTTCCGAAAAACTGGCCGTAAAGGTGCGTGAACTGAAAGTGAGCCACGGATTTGAGAAGGGAGCACAAATTGGTCCACTGATTGATGCCAGTGGCCTGGCTAAGGTTGAGTCGCTGGTTGCCGATGCCGTATCTCACGGCGCCATGGTCGTTACCGGTGGCGCACTAGATGCTCAGGGCCCGCTGTATTACCAACCCACGGTGCTTAAAGGCCTCAAGCCGAACATGCGCATCATGCATGAAGAGATTTTTGGCCCGGTTGCTGCCCTCTTTGCGTTCTCGGATGAAGCCGAGGCGGTCCGCATGGCCAACGACACGGAATTCGGGCTGGCGGCCTATTTCTATACCCGCGATACCAACCGCATCTTCCGCGTTTCCGAAGCCCTGGCCTACGGCATGGTGGGTGTCAATACGGGCCTGATGTCCAGCGAAGTCGCCCCATTTGGTGGCATCAAGCAATCCGGTTTCGGCCGGGAAGGCTCTCAGCACGGCGTTGACGAATATCTGAGTACCAAATACACCTGCCTGGCTATCGAATAAACGCATTGTCACCAAAGATTCATGACGCATTGCAGCATAAATTGCTATGATGCGTCTATGATTAATTGCAATGCACGAGGCTAGTTATGGGCACCATCCGACCCGCTTATTACACCGATGAACTCCAGATCGGTATGACGGCGTTTCAGTCGAAAACGATTACCGAAACCGACATCATTCTGTTTTCGGCAGTTTCCACCGATACGAATGCCATTCACCTGGATGAGGAATACGCCAAGACTACCCGTTTTGGTACCCGTATCGTGCAGGGCTTCCTGACAGCCAGCCTGATTTCTTCGGCACTGGCTAACCGTTTACCAGGCCCCGGCACCATTTTCCTGGCGCAGAACATGCGCTTTCTGGCACCAGTACATCCGGGTGAAACCGTCACGGCCACACTGACGGTGCTGGAAGTGGACTACGTTAAAAACAAAGTACGTATTGAAACGGTATGTACTGTTGGCGACAAGCGCGTAGTTGATGGCGAAGCGCTGGTGCTGGCACCGGCTCGCCCGAAAGAATAAAGCAACGACCTAGAGCAGTACGATATCGTGCTGCTCGGGTCCGTACCCGGACTCACCCTGTAGCGAAATCGGCTTACCGATAAAGTCGGAGGCCATGGCCAGCGCCTGCTCTTCCTCTTCGAGGAAGAGGTCCACGACTTTCTGGCTGGCAATGACACGATATTCTCGCGCTTCAAACTGACGGGATTCGCGCACCAGCTCACGCAGAATTTCGTAGCAAACCGTACGCGCTGTTTTAACCTGACCACGTCCATCACAGGTGGGGCAGGTTTCGCACAGCACACGCGCCAGCGACTCACGCGTACGTTTGCGCGTCATCTCCACCAGACCCAACGCCGTAAAGCCATTCACCGTCATCCGCATATGATCGCGGCTCAGACACTTACGCAGTTCAGCCAGCACGGCATCCTGATGTGCTGGTTGATCCATGTCGATAAAGTCGAGGATGATGATGCCGCCCAGGTTGCGTAAGCGTAACTGGCGCGCAATGGCCTGCGCTGCTTCAAGATTCGTCTTGAAGATCGTTTCATCAAAGTTGCGCACACCCACAAAGGCACCAGTGTTCACATCCACCGTGGTCATGGCTTCGGTCTGATCGATGATGAGGTAACCACCCGACTTGAGGTCTACGCGGCGTGATAGCGCCCGCTGGATTTCTTCTTCAACACCGTACAGATCAAACAGGGTACGGTCATCGTTGTAGTGCTCCAGCAAATTCGTAATGCCGGGCACGTAGATATCGGCAAACTCTTTGAGTTTCTGGAAAGTCTCTCGCGAGTCCACCAGAATGCGTTCGGTCTCCGGGTTGGCAAAGTCACGCAGCACACGCTGCGCCAGTGACAGATCCTGGTACATGAGGCAAGGCACAGGGGATGTGCTGATCTGCTGCTTGAGGCCGGCCCAGAGTTTGCGCAGATAATTAATGTCATCCTGCAACGATGCCTCATCCGCTGTTTCAGCGATGGTGCGCAGAATGAAGCCGCCCGTTTCGTCAGCTGGCACCAAACGAGTCAGGCGTTCGCGCAAAGCCTCACGCTCGGCTTCGTCAATCCGTTGTGAAATGCCGATGTGCTTTTCCTGAGGCAAATACACCAGCATGCGGCCCGCAATAGAGACCTGCGTCGACAAACGTGCGCCTTTGGTGCCAATCGGGTCCTTAATCACCTGCACCAGCAGCGTTTGCCCTTCGCTAATCACCTCTTCAATCGGACGATATTCCCGGTTGGCCACCTCCCCAACACGCGCTTGCCAGATATCGGCCACATGCAGAAATGCCGTACGTTCCAGGCCCACATCAACAAATGCCGACTGCATACCCGGCAAAATACGAACCACCCGGCCCAGATAGATATTGCCCACCAGTCCCCGTGTTGTATGGCGCTCCACATGAAGCTCCTGGACAATCCCCTGCTCGAGGATCGCCACCCGGGTCTCTTGGGGCGTGAAATTAATGAGGATACTTTCGGCCATAGGTAGAATGTGCGCCTGACTGTTTTTTATTGCCTGTTTTTACTGCTGCTTGATACCCGGATTCTACTATGCCGACCAAAACTGAACTTCTTGCACCCGCCGGATCCCTGGCCATGATGCGTACCGCCTTTACTTTCGGTGCAGATGCCGTCTATGCGGGCCAGCCCCGTTATAGCCTGCGAGTGCGCAATAATGAGTTCAGCACGCTGGATGCGCTCCAGGAAGGCATTGACGAAGCCCATGCCCAGCAGAAATCGTTTTACATCGTCAGCAACATCTCCCCGCACAATGCCAAACTGAAGACATATCTAGACGATATGGCCCCCGTGGTGGCGCTCAAGCCTGATGCGCTGATCATGGCCGACCCTGGCCTAATCGACATGATTCGTGATCGTTTCCCGGATGTGCCCGTGCACCTATCGGTACAAGCCAACACAGTGAATTGGGCCAGCGTGCGCTTCTGGGGCAAGATGGGTATCAAGCGCGTGATTCTTTCGCGCGAGCTTTCACTGGATGAAGTGGCGGAGATTCGCCAACAATGCCCGGAGATGGAACTGGAAGTCTTCGTGCACGGCGCGCTGTGTATTGCCTACTCGGGTCGTTGCCTGCTGTCGGGTTATTTCAATCACCGTGATCCGAACCAGGGTACCTGCACCAACTCCTGCCGCTGGGACTACAAACTCAAGCCGGACAATGAGGCCGAAGCTACACCGGGCATGACGGGCAGCAAGTTTCCGCCCATGGTGGTGGAAGAAGCCAAGCGTCCCGGTGAACTCATGCCGATCGAAGAAGATGAACACGGCACCTACATTCTCAACTCTCGTGACCTGCGCGCCATTGAGCACGTGCAACGACTCATCGAAATCGGGGTCGATTCGCTCAAGATCGAAGGTCGTACCAAATCACCGTATTACGTTGCGCGCACCTGTCAGGCCTATCGCCGTGCCATCGATGATGCACAAGCAGGCCGCGACTTTAACCCGCTGCTCATCGGCGAACTAGAAGGCCTGGCCAATCGTGGCTATACCGATGGCTTCTATCAGCGTCACCATGACTCCGACACGCAGAACTATCTGCGTGGCTACTCCGAATCTGGCCGCAGCCAGTATGTGGGCAACGTTGAATGGGATAGCGAACGCAATGCCTCCCGCGTGATCGTTAAAAACCGTTTTGCCGTGGGCGACTGGCTGGAAATTATTCACCCGACGGGTAACCGCATCGTTCAGGTCAAAGCCCTGGAAGGCCGCAAGATGGAATCGGTCGATGTCGCCAGCGGCGATGGTCATATCGTCTGGGTAAAAGATACCGAATGGTCTGCTGATTGCGATGGCGCCTTCCTGGCGCGTTTGCATGATGTGCCTAGCGAAGAAATGATTGCCGCATCCATTTCTGCAACCTCGCCGACACAACCCAAGGCCTAAGGGATGCCTAGACTACTGGTCGCGATTAGCGCCCATGGTCTAGGGCATCTGGGCCAAGCTGCACCCGTTTGTAATGCGTTAACCGCCCTGCGGCCGGATCTGGCCCTCAGCATCTGGAGTGCGCTGCCTTTTGCTACGCTCAAGGCACGCATCGACGCGCCATTTGAACACATCGCCCAGCCCTGCGATCTCGGGCTGATCATGCACGACGCCATGCGCGTTGATGTTCCGGCTAGCTGGGCAAGCTATGTCCAACGAGAGGCTCAATGGGGAGCACACCTGGATGCCGCCTGCGCCCTGGTACGTGCCGCTGCACCTGATCTGATTCTGAGTGATGTGGGCGATATGCCTTTAGCCGCGGCCCAAGCTCTGGGCATTCACGGTATCGCTATGAGCTCGCTGAACTGGGCAGATACCGCACGTTTTTATTTTGAATCGCTGCCTGATTCAGATGCCATTCTTGACCGCCTGACCCGCATTTACGACAACGCACCCCTTGCGCTACGACTCAGCCCGGGCATGCCGATGCGCAGCCAGGAAGAAATCGTTTTGCCGCCCGTAGGCGCCATCAGCCGTTATGCCCGTCAAGCACTTGAAGAGCGCGTAGATCCCTTGATCGACCCGGCATTGCGACAACGCCCACGCGTACTGGTTGGCATGGGCGGCATTGAAACGCAGCTTGCCTACGCCCAATGGCCCAAGCAAACAGACCTGACCTTGCTCGTAGCCAATCAAGCACAGTTACCCAGCGAAGGTCTTGTCGCGCAAGGTATCGTTAATGCCGATACCCTATGCGGGGCAGCAAATTTGGTCTTCACTGATTTTCTCAACTGCTGCGAGGCCGTCATCTGCAAACCGGGCTACGGTACTTTTGTAGAAGCCGCGTTGGCGAACATCCCCGTGCTTTATGTGGAACGAGAGGACTGGCCGGAGCAACGCGTGTTGGTGTCCTGGCTCGAAGCCAATGCACGTTGCGCAAAACTTGAACCCGATGCATTGATGCGTGGCAACTTTAAGCAGGCAATCAATGCACTCTTAGCACAACCCGTTAAAGCACCCATTCCGCAGAATGGCGCCACCGTGGCCGCCACAGAAATTCTGCGTTGGCTCGACTGATCAGCGCTTAGAATCGAAAGCCACAAGGCTCCAGCAAACACGCAGTTTCATGCACGGGCAAGCCCATAATCCCAGTAAAGCTACCCTGCATCTCCGCCACAAAAATACCAGCACGGCCCTGGATACCGTAGGCACCCGCCTTATCGAATGGCTCACCACTGGCGATATAACGCTCAATACTTTCGGCGCTTAATGCCATAAAGCGCACATGGCTCGTTGACAGCACCTGCCGGATATCATGGCCATCAATCACTACCACTGCTGTTAGCACCTCATGCACTTGTCCAGATAACGCCGCGAGTATTTCGCGTGCTTCTGCTGTATCACCCGGTTTGCCCAGGATGCGTTCACCAAGGGCAACAGTGGTATCGGCCGAGAGGAGCGGGCGATTATCTAGCTGCCGATCTCGCACATACGACAAGGCATGCAAGGCTTTATCAAGCGCAACGCGACGCACATAGTCACGGGGTGGCTCACCCGGATGCACTGACTCATCTACTTCGTATTGAGCGCCTGCATCGTCCGTAAACTGAAGCACCTCGAAAGGCACACCCATGCCCTGTAGCAACTCGGCACGGCGCGGGCTTTTAGACGCCAGCCAGATTTTATGCATAGCGTTCATCAGCAATTATTCACGATGATAAGGATGGCCAGACAGCACGGTAATGGCTCGATACAATTGTTCTGCCAGCAACACGCGGGCCATGGCGTGCGGCAGAGTCAGCGAAGACAGCCGAATCATTTCGTGTGCCGTGGCTTTGAGCGCTGGCGCTATGCCATCAGCACCGCCAATAATGAGCGCTACATCCTGCGCTTCGCCTTGCCAATATTCTAGGCGTTTGGCGAGCGCCACGGTCGTGATATCAGTACCACGCTCATCGAGCATGACACGGCGCGCGCCAGCGGGAATAGCGGCTTCAATACGCACCGCTTCCGACTCCATAATCTGTTGCGCCGTCCGGTTACCGGTACGCGGCTCTGCCTTGATCTCGTGCAGGACGATCGGCTGTGAACGCGGGAAACGTTTCAGGTAGTCTGAACAGGCGGCCGATGCCCAATCGGGCAAACGCTGGCCGACACTGATCAGATGCAGCTTCATTCAGCGGCGGATTTTTTAGCGCGTGGTTTGGCTGCAGGTTTTTTAGCAGGTGCTTTACGTGGCGCAGCCTTCTTGGCAGCAGGTTTATCTGCGGCTGGCTTGCGTGCACGCGGCTTAGCTGCTGCTTTCTCTTCTGCATCCTCTGTAGCGGCCTTGCTAGTCGTCTTTTTAGCAGCGGCTTTCTTTGCCGCCCTTTCAGCTGCATGGCCTGCCGGCTTACCCGCACCCCACAGGCCTTCAAGATCAATATGCGTACGCACTGCAGGTTGCATGATGTGCACAACGACCGGCCCCAGATCGACCAGCATCCATTCGCCTGTCTCTTCACCTTCCGTCGATAACACCTCACCACCCGCTTCGCGCACTTTGTCAGCAACGTTACGCGCCAGAGAACGTACCTGACGATTCGACTCACCACTGGCCAGCACAATGCGCTCAAACATCTGAGACACCTTGGTTGTATTCACAATGATGATGTCACGACCCTTGATGTCTTCCAGCGCATCCACCGCGATGGTTTCAAGTTTTTTAATCGAGAGTTCTTTAGACATGCTGTTCCTTGGTGCTGAAATGACCGTCAATGCGCGGTCTGCTGATAGAGGTGGTGCTGAACAATATAGTTTTCAACTGCGTCAGGGACTAAACCGCTAATGGGCAACCCCTGCTCGACAGTCCGGCGTACTTGTGTGGCCGATACCGTACAGGGCGATATGGTAAACGAAACCAGGCAGCCTGCGGGTTGTTGCTTTAACTGCGCCAAATCGTTGGTGTAATGCGCGGCCCAGAACGAGCGCAGCGGTTCTGGCATTTCTGTGGGCAACAGCGGCGACTCCGGACGATTTGCTACAGCAATGTGCGCATAATCCAGCAGCGCCTGCCAGCGATGCCAGGTGGGCAAGCCCAACAAGGCATCAGCGCCCATAATCAGCAGCAAACTGGCTTCCGGGTCGTTCTGACGTAACCGCTCTAGGGTACGAATGGTCCAGGAGGGCCCGCTTTGCATAATCTCTGCATCATCAACAACACAGCCGGCCTGTGACGCAAAGGCCAACTGTGCCATGGCTAAACGGTGTGTCGCATCTGCCTGTGGTGTTTGACGATGTGGTGGCTGGCCGGCAGGAATGCAACGCAACTCATTCAGCCCGAAGTGGGCTATGGCATCTGTGGCCAACTGCAAGTGCCCGACATGCACCGGATCAAAGGTACCGCCGAGAATACCAATCAGTTTCAGATCGGCTGCGCCGGGGCGGCGCCCTCGTTATCCGGAAGCACATCGCTGTAACTGCTCAGAAATGCAGAAACCACCGTTGGCGCTAATACGGCCATCAGTGGCACAACGATGAGCGATGTCACCAGCGCATCACCCAAGCCCAAAGCAACTAACAGCATCATGGCTAGCGATGGCAAGAAAATACCGAAGACCAAAATGGCAAAGAACAGGCCCATCAAACCTTGCCAGGCACGCCAAGAACCCACCAGGCTAAAGAAAAGTGCCTTGCCCACGCCAAAGCCGCGCCAGGCAACCAGTAAGGGTGCATAGGCAAACGCCAGCATCACCGGCGTATACACCGCCAACGCCAGCAACATCGCGGGCAACGACAGATTCTCTGGATTCAAGGCGGGTGCATCAACACCGGCACCGAGTGTTGATCGCGCCATAAACTGCAACAGCACGCCACCATCCACTAGCGCGGTTAAGGCAAGTACGGCCAGGGTCAACAGAAAGTGCAGCACGCCCAGTGCCATCAATGGCTGCAAACGATTTTTGAACCCGGAGAAGAATAGTGTAAAGCTGGGCATGGTTTCAGTATCCAGCGCACGGCATCCGGATAGCACGCCGACCAGCAACACTGGCGCCAATGCGGCGACCAGCATATCGCCTACAACGGGGACCAAACCGGCCAACCCGAGCATGGTCCAATAGGACATGACCCAGAAGAGCATCAAAACAGGGTTACGCCAATAACGGACAAAGCCGCTACGAAACCACTGCCAGCCGGTAGCCAGGCCAATACGTTGCATAGGATCAGGCATCAGGCGTAGCAGGCGTTGCCGGCTGCGATAGTTCAAACATGTCCTGGTATGCCGCAAAGGTTGCGCCCGCCATAATCGGAATAACGATCAGTAAAGCCAGGCCCATCGTCAGCGCTGTTAAAAACAGCATCAACGCCACCAGGAAGAAGGCCACAACAAATGCCGGCAAGCTGCGCCAGCTGGCAATAAACGAGTGCTTCATGGCAGCCATGGCAGAAATATCGTGAAACACAGCTAAAGGCGGTGCCAGCCAGACCGACATCACCAGCGGCAACACCAGCAGCAAGCTAATGGTGATCGCCAGAATAATGCCGAACACACTAATCACCACACCCAGCCATTCATACTGGGTTTCCATGCCCACAGCCATACCGGATAGCGCTGCACCACCGCCCAGCAGCAGGCCCAGGGCAACGATCAACATCCAGCCCAGCATGTACCAGACACCCACATTCACCACGGCTGGTGCATGCTCTTTAAAACCGGTAAAGGCATCGCCAACGGCAACCGGCTCGTTGTATTGCACACGATGCGCAACCACCATCAAACCGGCCGACAATACCGGCATCAACAAGTGCGCGCCTACCTGACCTAGCAGTGGCACCAGCAACACCAACAGAATCAGAAGGGTTTGCAGGAATGCAGTGATCAGCCAGAGGCCAGGGCGACGTAAGAAGAGTGCCCAGCCTTCGGCGATCCAACGCACACCGTGACCCACGCCGACATGACGAATAGGCGGTAAATTATCTGACGGATGTTGATCCTGCCAGGGACCCTGACGATGGTGACGCATATGACGTTCCGGCATTACCAGCTCCAGATGGTCCACATGGGTGGCTGCACCATGTCGCCACGTACCGGATCAGAATCCGGAATTACCGATTGAGGTTCAGCCGGTGGCGACTCTGAATAAGACGGCAGGATCGGTGGATCCACCACTTCGCGTGAAGGCTGACCGCCCCGACCATAAGTACGAATACTGGTACTACGATCGTCCGGTGAAATCGTCACGCTGGCATCTTCATCTGCTTCCGCTTGAGGATTCATCAAGGCGGGATCACTCGTCACCACTTGCGGCGGCAATGTAGAAGCCTGTGCAAAAGCCAAAGGCGCCAGACAAATACCGAGCGCCATGAGACAGGCACGCGTCAGCAGATTGGATGACGCGAATTTAAAAAGGATAGACATGCCGGATTCCAGACGGAGTAATAGGCGGATTTTATTACAGGTTAAGCAAAAGCTCTCGCTCATTTGGCAAAGGCGCAAAACCGCGTGTCTCATAGTGCCTATAGATTGCCTCAACCACCATATCCGGGTCATCGATTACCTGAATAAGCTCCATGTCTGCTGCATCAATCATTTTTTCGGCAACAAGCCGATCCTTCAGCCAATCCAGAAGCCCCGACCAGAACTCGCTCCCTACCAAAATGACTGGAAATTTAGCGCTTTTACCTGTCTGGATCAGCGTTAATGCCTCCATCAGCTCATCCAAGGTGCCAAAACCACCCGGCATAACAACATATGCCATAGCGAACCGAACGAACATGTACTTGCGTGCAAAGAAGTGTTTGAAGCCTACGGAAACATTCTGATACGGGTTGCGTCGCTGCTCATGCGGCAACTGAATATTCAAGCCTATCGATGGCCCCTTACCCTCAAAGGCCCCTCGATTCGCTGCTTCCATAACACCGGGGCCTCCACCGGAAATGACGCCGAGCCCCGTGTCCGATAGTTTCCGTGCAATCGTTTCTGCCAGCTGATAATACGGCGACTCAGGGAGCACCCGGGCACTCCCGAAAATCGTTACAGCCGGACGGACATTTGCCAATCGATCCGTAGCTTCAACGAACTCTGCCATAATCCCGAACAACCGCCACGACTCTCGCGTGACCAAGGTTTCAGGTTCTTCCGGTCTAAAGGCTGCTACGCCCTGCGCCTCTGCTCTAGTCTTCTTTTCGTCCACACTATCGCCCCTGATCTTTAATGCCTACATTACTACTCGTCGATGGTTCATCCTACCTGTACCGCGCATTTCATGCACTACCGGACCTGCGCAACCAATCGGGCGATCCGACAGGTGCACTGTACGGCATGATCTCCATGCTGCGTCGCCTCACCAGTGACATCGACGCAGAATACCGCGCCTGTATTTTTGACGCCAGCGGTCCGACTTTCCGCGATACGCTTTATAGCGAGTACAAATCGCATCGGCCGCCGATGCCTGAAGACCTGGCCAAGCAAATTGAGCCCATCCATGCCGTCGTGCGCGCACTGGGCTGGCCACTATTGATGGAAAGTGGTGTGGAAGCTGATGACGTGATCGGTACCCTGGCACAACAAGCAGCGGCGGCAGGCTTCTCGGTGGTGGTCTCCACAGGCGACAAAGACTTGGCGCAACTGGTCACACCACAAGTGACGCTGGTCAACACCATGAGCAACGAACGCTTGGATGTGGCTGGGGTAGAAGCCAAGTTTGGCGTAACCCCGGAACGCATTACCGATTACCTGGCTCTAGTCGGCGATACCGCTGACAACATTCCGGGTGTACCAAAAGTCGGGCCGAAGACCGCAGCTAAATGGATACAGACCTACGGCGATCTGGATGGCGTGATTGCCCATGCGGCCGATATTAAAGGCGTTGTTGGTGAGAACCTGCGCGGCCATCTCGAATTTCTACCACTGGGCCGCACGCTGACTACCGTTAAGACGGATGTGGCCCTGCCCATGGCCATCACAGATCTACGCGCCACACCCGAAGACCAAAGCACTCTGCGCGAAGTCTTCCGGCACAACGGCTTTAAAACCTGGCTCAAAGCCATCGACGAACCGGGCAGCGCCACCAAGGCATCAGCAAAACCGGAGGCCGAAGCCGCCCCAACGCTTTTGCCGGATGATGGCGCCCACCGCACGCATTACGAAACCATTCTGGATGCACCCACACTGCAACGCTGGTTAGATAAAATCCAACAGGCACCGCGTGTGGCGCTGGACACAGAAACAACCAGTCTTGATGAACAGCAGGCGCGCCTGGTCGGCATTTCCTTTGCCGTTGCACCTGGCGAAGCCGCCTATCTGCCACTGGCGCATGACGGCCCGGACACTCCTGTACAGCTCCCTTTCGAAGAAACACTGGCACGCCTCAAGCCATGGCTTGTAGACAACACCCCCCGGAAAATTCTGCAGCACGCCAAATACGATCAGCACGTGTTTGCCAATCATGGCATTCAGTTGGCCGGGGTTGCTGATGACACCTTACTGGCTGCCTATGTGCTTGAAGCCGGCCAGGTCAGCCCTGGCGCATTAGAGCTAGGCACACTGGCCCGTCGTCACCTGGGTCTACCCACCATTCCCTACGAAGCCATTTGCGGCAAAGGCGCCACACAGATTGGCTTTAACCAGGTGGCCGTCGCCGAAGCCGCAGCCTATGCAGCAGAAGATGCCGACATCACTCTGCGCATTGCTGAACGCCTGCTGCCACGCCTTGCCAGCGAACCGGGTCTGGAAGCCACTTACCGCCAACTAGAACTGCCTACCGCACAAGTACTGTTCACCATGGAGCAGAACGGCGTACTGATCGACAAACAGCAACTGGCCGATCAAAGCCATGCGCTCGGCGAACGCATGCTGGCGCTGGAAACGGAAGCACATACCCTGGCCGGGCAAAGCTTCAACCTGAACTCACCCAAACAACTGGCCGAGATTCTCTTCACCCAGCAAGGCCTGCCTGTCAAAAAGAAAACGGCTTCCGGCACGCCATCGACAGATGAAGAAGTGCTGTCCGAACTGGCACTGGATTTTCCGTTGCCACGCGCTCTGCTGGAATACCGAGGTATCGCCAAGTTAAAGAACACCTACTGCGATAAGTTGCCTCAGCGGATCAACCCGGCCACTGGCCGTGTCCACACGCATTACTCGCAAACCACTGCCGTCACTGGCCGCCTGGCGAGTTCTGATCCGAACCTACAAAACATTCCGGTACGCACGCAAGAAGGTCGTCGTATTCGTGCGGCGTTTATTGCCCGCCCCGGCCACAGCATTTTCTCTGCCGACTACTCGCAGATCGAACTGCGCATCATGGCGCACCTTTCTGCGGACAACGGCTTGCTCAGTGCCTTTGCACAAGGTGAAGATATTCACCGCGCCACCGCCGCCGAAGTGTTTGGTGTCATGCCCCTGGAGGTAGATGACAACCAGCGCCGCGCCGCCAAAGCGATTAACTTTGGCCTCATCTATGGCATGAGCGCTTTTGGCCTAGCCAAACAACTTGGCATTGAACGCGGTGCCGCTCAAACCTACATCGATCGTTATTTTGATCGCTATCCCGGCGTGGCTCGTTACATGGAAGAAACGCGACAGTCCGCGCACCAGAACGGCTATGTCGAAACCGTGTTCGGCCGCCGCTTATGGCTGCCTGATCTCAAGGCCGGCCAGCAAGGCCGCCGCCAGGGCGCTGAACGCGCTGCCATTAACGCACCGATGCAAGGCACCGCCGCAGACCTGATCAAGCTGGCGATGATTGCCGTACAAAACTGGCTCACCCAGGAAAAAATGCAGAGCCTGCTCATCATGCAAGTACACGATGAACTGGTGCTGGAAGTGCCCGATCACGAACGGGAACGCGTCAGCGAAGCGCTCGGCCCACTGATGACCAATGTCGCCAAACTGAAGGTGCCGCTGGTCGTGGATGTTGGCATTGGCCCTAACTGGGACGATGCACACTAACCATCGGAAATACCATGACCACAGTCAACGAATATGCCTGCCCGCTCTGCGGCGAAAAAAATGCTTGCGGAGCCCATGCCGATACGCCTTGCTGGTGTTGCAGCACCGGCATTCCACAAGCTCTGATTGATCTGGTGCCTGCGGAAAAGCAAATGAAGGCTTGCATCTGTAAACGCTGCGTTGATCGCTTCAATCAATCCCAGCAACAGCAGCAATAAAAAAGCCTGCGGTTTGTGCCGCAGGCTTTCGAGTCAGATCAAGAACGTTTAATTCGCCGCGAACTCGAACGAGTCGGCAAAGAATGCGTCTTCCGGCAAATTGCCCTTGCCCTGATAATCCGCACGTGCAGCCGCAATCATGCCCGGTGCACCACAGGCATAAACCTCATGCCCCGATAGATCAGGGAAGTCTGCCAACACCGCTTCGTGCACCAGGCCCGTACGGCCCGACCAACCCGGCGTGAGTTCTGGCTCAGAGAGGACGGGGATAAATTTGATGTGCGGATATTTGGCAGCCCAGTCTTCCGCCACTTCATACTGATAGAGCCCAGCACGATCGCGGGCACCCCAGTAAATATGGATAGGGCGTTGCAACTCAAGATGCAGCGTTTCCAGCACAATCGACTTAATCGGTGCAAAGCCCGTACCACCAGCCAACAGAATCATCGGCTTTTCCGATTCACGCAGATAGAAACTACCATGCGGGCCATTGAAACGCAGAATGTCGCGCACCTTCATCGTGCTGAACACCTGATCGGTAAACAAGCCACCTGGCACATGACGCACATGTAACTCAACCGTGGCGGCATCATGCGGTGGGTTGGCGATCGAAAAGCTGCGGCGCTTACCGTCCTTCAGCAGAATATCAACGTACTGACCGGCATGAAACTGGAAGACTTCCGTCGCCGGCAAACGCAGCGTCAGAATCGCCACATCAGCGGCCGGTTTTTCCAGTCCTTCGATACGGCTCGGCAAAGTTTTCACCGGAATATCCGTAGCGCGGCGCACATCTTTCACCTCAACCACGACATCCGTCTGCGGTACGGCACAGCAGAGCAGCGCAAAACCTGCTTCACGATCAGCCGGGGTCAGCGTGGTTTCGCTGGCCTTGCCGTGATCAACCGTACCAGAGGTAATTTTGGCGCGGCAGGCACCGCAGCCGCCCGTACGGCAACCGTAGGGCACCAGCAGATCATGGCGCAGCGATGCTTCAAGCACCGTTTCATGGCCGTCTGCGCGAAACGTGGCATTAATGGGGTTAAGCGTTACCTGATGCGTCATCTTGAATCCTGTAAGAACTAAAACCAGCGAAACCGTACAATGGCGAGATGCCGAAAGACATGCAGCCTCTACCGCGCGCACTTCCCCGCCGCTTTCGCCAACCACGCTTGCTGGTGGTGGGTTGCGGCGATGTTGCGGCAAGAATTGCCACGCAGGTCGGCTCACGTTATCGAATCCGGGCGCTCCTGCGCCACGAACCCGACAGTAGTGCCTGGCAAACCTGGCGTGCACTCGGGACAACCCCGATTGCCGCAAATCTGGATCAACCAGCCAGCCTGAAGCGTCTGGGCGGGTTGGCAACCCATGTGATTTACCTAGCACCACCGGCCGATAATCCATCGACCGAATTTTACACAGATGCCCGTCTGAACCGCTTTCTGGCAGCCCTGCACGGTGGCGGCAGTCTACCACGCCGACTCACACTCATCGGCACCAGCGGCGTCTACGGAGACTGCCAGGGCGCAGTGGTTCGCGAGTCGCGGCCGCTTCAACCCCGCACGGCTCGAGGTCAACGCCGCGCGGCTGCCGAAGCCATCTTACGGCGTTGGGCACGCACCCGTATTGGGGCCGCCCGCACCACCGATTTAACCAACCCGGCCCGCAAGATCACCAATACGGGCAGCATCCTGCGCGTGCCCGGCATCTATGCCGGCAATCGGCTACCGGTTGAACGCCTACGCACCGGTACACCGGCCCTTCGCCCCGAAGATGACACCTGGACCAATCATATCCATGCCGATGATCTGGCACGCATCAGCTGGTTGGCACTGACCCGTGGCCGCTCCCTCCGGGCGTATAACACCAGCGACAACAGCATGCTCAAAATGGGCGACTGGTTTGATGCGGTCGCCGATGCCAACGACCTATCCCGACCTGAGCGCTTACCGCGTGAGATACTCAAAGAACGCGTTTCCCCCATGCTCTACTCATTCATGTCAGAATCGCGCCGACTCGACAATCAACGCCTGCTCCAAGAGCTGCGTATCCAGCTCCGTTATCCGACGGTGCACGACTTCCTCGCTACGCTGAAGGTTTCCTCATGCTGACACTCAAAGCCTTTCACATCATTCTGGTGGTAAGCTGGTTTGCCGGGCTGTTTTATCTACCCCGCATTTACGTCAACCTCGCCGCTGTTACCGACACCCAATCAGCCGAATATCAACGTCTGCTTGGCATGTCACGCCGTCTTTACAAATTTGTAACACCCATCGGCTTGGGCGCCGTCATTCTGGGGCTCTGGCTGTGGTTCGGCTATGGCTTTACGGGCGGCTGGCTGCACGCCAAAACCCTGCTCGTCCTATTTCTACTCGGTTATCACTTTTACTGCGGCCATCTCTATCGCCAGTTTGCCGCTGGCAAAAACACCCACAGCCATGTCTGGTACCGCTGGTTCAATGAAATCCCGGTACTCATGCTCACTGTCATCACCCTTCTCGTCGTACTCAAGCCGTTTTAACGAAAGCACCTCATGCACATTTTTGCCCCCTGCCCGCGTGGCCTAGAAGAACTCCTGGTTGATGAGTTCAAGCAATGCGGCCTCACCCAGGTAGAACAGGTCGGTGGCGGCGTGCGTGCCCGTGCCACGCAGGAAAGTCTCTATCGCGCCAATCTGCATTCGCGTTATGCATCACGTATTCTGGTGCGTCTCGCAGTAGGCGCTTATCAGAAAGAGGAAGACCTCTACCAGATGGCGCGCAAGATCGCCTGGCATCAATGGTTTGATGTGAGCCAGAGCTTCAAGGTCAGCACCACTGCGGTGAAGTCGCCTTTGCGCAGTCTGGACTTCGCAACCTTGCGGATCAAGGATGCGGTATGCGACCGTTTCCGCGCAGATCGCGGCGGCCGCCCGAACGTCAACACCGATCAACCCGATCAGCGCATTCAACTCTTTCTTACCGAAACGTCCGCCACCCTCTATATTGATAGCTCCGGCAACCCGCTCTGGCAGCGTGGCTACCGTGGCGCGGCAGGCGCCGCCCCCCTCAAAGAAAACCTTGCCGCGGGTCTGCTGGCACTGGCTGGCTGGAACAATACCGACGAAGCCGGCAAGCCGGTTTACGAAAACTTTCTCGACCCCATGTGTGGCAGCGGCACCATCGTTATTGAAGCCGCCTGGATGCGCGCCAACATGGCCCCAGGCCTTAATCGCCGCTTCTCTTGCGAGCGCTGGCAAGATGCCGACCGTTCGTTGTGGACCAAGCTGCGCGCCGAAGCACGTGCAGCGATTCGCCCGTTGCCACCACAAACCATTTTCGCCAGCGACATGCACCCGGGCGCCATTGCCGCTACCCGGCGCCACCTAGAACAGGTTGGCTTGTCAGATGTCGTCACCCTGGACCAGGCAGATTTCATCGGTCGTGGTGCACCAGCAACCACCGGCTTGTTGGTCAGCAACCCGCCTTACGGCGTACGCCTCTCCGAGCAGGAAGAGCTCCAAGCCGAATACCCGGAATGGGGCCGCACACTGAAGCAACAATTTAGTGGTTGGACAGCTGCGCTTTTCACAGCCGATCTCGAACTGACCAAAGGCCTGGGCCTCAAGCCACGCCGTCGCTTCCCGTTAAAGAACGGTGCGCTGGAATGCCGTCTGTTTGTGATTGATCTGGTCTCTGGGTTTCATCGGAAGCAGAAGCCTGAAAACACCACAAACGATCTAACGTAATTAAAAAAAGGGGAAGCCATCCGCTTCCCCCCAAAAGACCCACGACGGGTTAATGCTACAAAAGAGAGAAGAGCATCTTGGTAGCCAGCAGGCCAAGGAAGAAACCAAAGGCACGCTTGAGTTTAGCAACCGGTAACTTATGCGCCAGGGCCGCACCATATGGGGCAAACATCACAGTCATGGCCCCGACGCAGAAGAGCGCTGGTAAGTAAACAAATCCGATGTGCAGTCCGGGTAAACCATCAGTTCCAGCACCGGAAATCATGAATCCAATTGTGCCTGCCAAGGCAATTGGAAAACCAAGCGCTGCGGATGTTCCTACAGCCTGATGGATGCTCACGTTACAAAGCACCATAAACGGAATAGATAGGAATCCTCCGCCTGCAGCAACCAAGCTAGACACGCCACCAATACCGGTGCCTACAGCAGCAAGTCCTTTAGAGCCTGGAAGCGCCCTCGTTGGCTTCGGGCGAAAGTTCATAATCATCTGAAACGATGCTACGTACACAATCACCGTGAATGCGACTGCCAACTCATGCGTTGGTACCAGCCCCGTAAGTAACGAACCAACGAGTGTCCCTAGCAGCAATCCCGGCGTCATGCCTTTGACTATGTCCCAACGAACTGCGCCGTGCTTATGATGAGCTCTCATGCTTGATACCGATGTAATCGTAATCGTGGCCATCGAGGTCCCCAAGGCAAGGTGCATAACTTCAGATACTGGAAACCCTTGCGCAGCAAAAAGCATAAAGAGCAGTGGAACAATGGTTAAGCCTCCTCCAACCCCAAATAGACCCGCAATAAATCCGGAGAATGTGCCCAACACAACGTAGGTTAACAACCACCAAGTCATAACATCCTTACTTTCTTAATTAAAACGGCCAAGCCACGTTAGAACGCCCTCAGCACTCTTAAAGTCACAAACCGAACGTACTGGTATAGACGGCGCAAAGTCACTCAGCATCTTCGAAAGGGCGTTGCCCGGTCCGATTTCCAAAACAACATCTGGCTGCATTTCAACAAGTGTTTCCAGAGCATCGTCCCAGTGAAGCATTGAAGAGATTTGAGCAGCCAAAGCTAAAGCAGCATCCTTGGCAGTAAATGCCAATTTACCTGTAACCGCACTAATTACTGGAAAAAGAAGGTTGCCCTCCGCATAAGGCTGTAGGCTAGTGGCAAATGACTCAGAGGCTGCTTTTAGAAAATGGGTATGCGACGGCGTTCTGACTGCAATCGGGGTCAACTTGGTCGCCCCAGCAGCTTCGAACCTATTAGCAGCCTCGTCAACTGCAGACTCTGCACCAGTCACCACAAAATGCGTTGGCGAATTGCGTATGGCAATCGCAAGGCCATGCTGATGCGAAATTGCTGCAACCCTTTCTTCCCCAATCCCAAGAACAGCAAGCATACCGATAGGGGACGTCGTGTTCGAATCCATCTGGCTCGCCCTTTCATGGCACAGAGCAATACCCGCCTTATCGGTGAACAACCCTGCAGCAGCGCAGGCGGCCATCTCGCCAAGCGAATATCCAGCAGCACACACTGGTGTTGGCAGACATGGCATTAACTTTTCCCACCAAGCCATTTCGAACCCAAATATTAATGGTTGCGCAATAACGTTAGCGCTTAAGTCCAGCGACTGTTGGCCTGACTCATCCCAAACGCCACCCAGAACATTGGCCAATTCATGGGATGCATCTCTCCCAGCATTTGCACGCAGGAACGAAAGATGCTCTAGGGTTTGCTGACCCTGGCCAGAGAACAGGATTGCAAGCCTCATAAACTTAAACGCAAATAGCATCCATAAAAATAGTCACGCCAAGAAGGTCTGCGACGCCACCAGGGCTGAGGTTCTTCTCAACAAATTCATTGTGGATTCGAATTGCCTTTGATTTCCAGCCATCAACAAACACGCCTCCTGAGTTCAAAAACTCCCTTGAAGTCGATTTCACATAAGAAAGCCCAACCGCCCCTGCGCGCCAAAGAATATTGGTGTCATCCAGTTGGGCCATCATGGCAAACAATGCCTGTACTGCAGCGGCTTCGCGGCAACCGGTTGCATCCAGCGCATTCAGATATGCAGGTAGTCCATAATCTTTTGCCGCCGGGAATCCAGCTACCGCCTGATGACGAGCGCCGAAGACGCCATATTTAGACTCAACCTGTTGGCCGTGACTATATTCCTCATATGACTTTATTCCGCAAGTAGCAAGAATATCTGCGCCCCAGTTATCAGCAATAGTCATACCAAGTGCCTCTGGGGTTAAACGTTCACCGCTACGTCTAAGCCATCCTGCGGCGGCACATAGCAGTCCAATATTGAATATTGCACCTCTGTGGGTATTCACACCATTTGTAGCACGCATCATCCGTGCTTCCGCATCGATTCCTAGCTTTTGGAGTAAAGAAAAGTTGGCGCCCACCGCACCGGCCTCTGCAATCTTCCCAAAGTAATCTCGTAGGCTATTAATGCTCGCCAAGAACATCTGGTAATCCATGTCCTTATGACTACCCGAATCCACTGGCGATACCAAGCCGGGTTTGGGATATAGGCTTACTTCCTTGTACAGGCTCAAGACCGCGTTAGTCGATAGCGCAGTTGTAATTTCAACGAGAGATGCGGCTCCCGAACGATTACCATGCCGACTCTGTCCTTCGTCGATCGCTAAGGCGTTAGGCATATGCGGCCTCTAGTAGTGCGTCAATGCCACTCATAGTCACCCCCGCCTCACCCTTAACAAGAACTTCTAATTCGTCGTGATGTGCCAAGGCGTTAACTACTTCACGCCAGTTAACACATTCATCTTTCGGAAATCGGAGCTCGCCATCAACGTTGAATGGCAGGTCAAGGTCTGCCGCTGCGAAGGCATCCGTTACGTATCGCACATCCTGTAATGAAGTCACGTCACAAAGTAGGTCTAGGTCAGACTTATCTGTGCGATAGGTTTTACCGGAAATTTTCTCCCATGCAACCGAACCAAATACGTAGGGCGTAAAACCACCGAACTTTAATTTTTCGACCAACTGTCGCAGGATCGCAACCTCTTTATCGTTAAAGAGTCCGAGGCAATCAACAAGCGCATGCGGTGTATCGCCGCGCAAGATATCTTCATATCTTGCCTGCAAGAATGCTCGGTGTTTAATGCCATTGTCAACGAAAGCCAGGCCTAGTCGCATGGTGTTTGAACGAGGGTTTTGCCGAGGGCATACAAACGCCCTCCCTTCAGCAATCCACTGTTTCACGTAATGTTCTGCCCTATCGCTAGTGCAACAAGCGACGGATTGCATTACTGCGTCCGGCTTTAATGTCAGAAGGTCATGTCTACGCACGATTAGGCCGCCAGGACCGCCTCTGTTGTCTTCATCGCCTCTGTGCGACCTGTACGTTCCAAACCCTTTTCCATGCGTAAATCACATGCACTATCTATCGAATTGAATGCATCCGCCAGACGGCTTTCTGACACATCTGCCCAGATAGATTCGATTCCGCCCATACGTTCGTAGTTCTCGGCACCGGGAGCGAAGGTTGGAGAGCCCTTTGCAAGCTCAACCAGTCTGTCGTAATCGAGCTTTGTCACTCGTGACATAGCCTTTAGATCCATAACTCGAACTGAAACATCCTTCAGTGCATAGGCACGATCTGCCATGAGGCCAAAAGATAGGAAACCGCCGCTAACCGCATTACTCGTCACTAGGCTCACAGTCTTGTGACCACTGCGACGTGCCAAATCGACACACTTTGCCAAATGCGCAAAGCTGCCATTGAGACAAAGCAACTCTGCCCCACGCGACAGTGCCTGGCCCACCGTATCAACCAAGAAAAAAATTGGGCGGCCAGGCGTCGTCTGAACAACCTCCAGAACAGCCTTGGAGAGCGTCAGCGCAATCTCATGGTCGACTGCTGCCGCATCTGTAGTGCCCAGTACAGCAACGGGGCCGAAAGAAGTCTTTGCCTCACCGACAACTGCCTTGTTTGTGATTTTAACGCTATGCCCACCAGGGAATAGTTGGTCTAACAATTCATTCAAGGTCATGCTGCAAGCCCTTCCTTTAAAGCCAGCATTTCAGGCGTATCAAGCATCGGGACCGACTGCGGGTCAGCAATTCCGAGCTTCGTCCATACCTCGAGCCCATCTTTTAATGTGCCAAAGAGGGCTTGACGGCTTTCAAGCCTGGTTTGATCAGCCATGAGCTTTTCAACTGTTAGCACGGGATCAATAGCGATTGCTTTTTCGGCAGCATCTCTAAATGCAGGCACATCATCATTAACCAGATAGGTTGCGTCACCCATGAGGAATCGGTTCTTACCGCCAGTCACACGCCACACCAGCGCGCGGTCCTTGGAGTCAAACTCCTCTACACCTGCCACTGTCTCGATGACCTCTGGCCCAGAGAGTGCCAAGCGGCCTTCTTCGGACATCACGATTGCTGAGCATAAGCAGGTCACAATGCCCATGCCGCCAAATGCACCGCATGTTCCACCCACCAGCGCAACAACCGGAACACCGGCAGCACGGGTTTCTAGCACCGCCCGCATGATTTCTGAGATAGCAATCAGACCGGCATTGGCTTCGTGTAAACGAACACCACCCGAATCCACCAATAGGATCACTGCGGCGGGCTTATCCTGAATAGCTTTCTTCAAGAGGCCCACGATTTTGGCGCCATGCGTCTCGCCTACAGCGCCACCCATAAACTGGCCTTCTTGAGCCGCAACGTAGACCATTTTTCCACCAAGTTTGCCGCTACCGATAATGACCCCATCATCGAATGCGCCAGCCAAGTCGAGCACAGCCAAATGCTTGCTCGGCGTCGATAATTCCGGAGGGAGATATTCGGAGAAAGTGTTTGCGTCAATCAGCCCCGCCACACGCTCACGGGCAGTTGCTTCAAACCAGCTTTTTCTTTTTAGGTTGAGCATCGTCATTGTTTTGCCTCCATGTACATGGCTAGGCCTTGTCCAAGGCGCAGCATCACAACGGCCGGTGTAGCGCCCATATCGTTAATGGCAACCTTGAGACCCCCTACTGCATTGTTTTCTGCAAAGTCTTGGAGCACCGACTCCCAAGTCGAAGTGAAACCATTGGCAGAAGTATTCACCTCAAATAGGCAGGCATCTTGTGCGTCGCCCTTTCGGAACAGGATCTCTAGATTTCCCGAACCTACGACACCGCACAAAGACGCATCCCGCGATGCCTTCGCAGGGGCCGAGTTGATTCGAAGATTAATTTTTTCCACTTATCTCACCAATTGCGGAATTTAGACGGCGGGTTATAGAGCCCACCAGACCAGCGCACGAGATCCTTAATCGACTTGGCAGCCAAAAGGTCGCGTGTTGCATAGCGTGGATTAATGCCCATGTCGGCGGCACGCTTAATCGCACCACGGTCACGCAGATTCTCAACCATTCGCTTATCACGGGCACGGCCGATTTCGGTATACCCAGCAACACCACGAATGGCTTGTTCGCGCTCTTCAGGTGTCCGGCATAGCAGCAGGTTGGCAATACCCTCTTCAGTAACGATATGAGTTACATCGTCACCATAGATCATGATTGGCGGAAGTTCAGCGCCCATGCTTTTCTGGAGCTTCCAGGCATCCAGTTCGTTCACAAAGACTGGTGCCATATGCTCACGGAAGGTTTCCACCATTTGAACAACAAGCTTTCTGCCACGAATGGTTTGATCACCAGTTGCCTCCCGACCTGCCTTAAGCCAAGCGGGACTGACGTGCCGACGTCCGTGTGGATCAGAGCCCATATTGGGTGCGCCACCAAAGCCTGCGATTCTGCCTAGCGTTGCCGTCGAACTATTGCCCTGCAGATCCATTTGTAGCGTAGACCCAATGAACATATCGCAGGCATATAAGCCCGCCGTCTGACAGAAGGCACGGTTAGACCGCATGCTGCCATCTCTGCCGTTAAAGAAGATATCCGACCGCGCGGCCACATACTTCTCCATCCCGACTTCGGAACCGAAGCTATGCACCGACTGAACGAATCCGGATTCAATCGCCGGAATCAGCGTTGGATGCGGGTTCAATGCCCAATGCGTACAAATTTTTCCCTTAAGACCAAGCTCATTGGCGTACGTCGGCAACAGCAATTCAATGGCTGCCGTGTCGAAACCAATTCCATGGTTTAAACGCGTAATCCCGTATTCAGCATAGATGCCCTTTAGGGCCATCATAGCCATCAGGACCTGAATCTCGGTAATCTGCGCCGGGTCACGCGTAAATAGTGGTTCGATATAGTTGGGGCGGGGTGCCTGTACAGCAAAATCGACCCAGTCTGCCGGAATATCAACACGCGGCAACTGATCGACGATTTCGTTCACTTGGGCAATGACAATGCCACTCTTAAAACTGGTGGCTTCAACAATGACGGGTGTATCTTCGGTATTCGGACCGAGGTAGAGATTGCCGTCTTTATCTGCTGCTTGAGCAGCTATCAATGCGACGTTCGGTGTCAAATCAATAAAGTAACGACCGAATAGTTCAAGGTACGTATGAATAGCACCAATCTCGATCCGCTCTTCTTGTACCAATTTTGCCAATCGTCCGGCTTGCGGTCCGGAGAAGGAAAAATCTACTTTGCTGGCAATTCCACGTTCGAACACATCGATATGGCTCGGCAATGCGAGCACGGACTGTACGATATGAAGTTTGTTGACCTTGCTTGAATCTACCGTAGCCAACGTCTCCGATAAGAAGTCCGCCTGTTTTTGATTATTACCCTCAATACAGACACGGTCGCCCGGCTGAATCACGGCTTCTAGAAGTTCCTTAGTTTTGGCCGCAGGAACAATCCGCCCCAGCCCCGCAGCCGTAGCCCTTTCGAGCCGGATGCTGCGGGAAACCTGGAGCGTGTTCCAGCTTTCGCGTGGGGCGTTCATTTAGTGGCCACCCGAAACAACTGGACCCATCACCAGATCAGGTAGCCCTGTAGCGATTTGCGGGAAGAAGCAGAGAATAATCACAGCGATAGTCATAAGGCCAACAAACGGCATCACACCCCAGATTACGTCCTTGAGTGGAATGTCTGGCGCTACGTTTTTAATAACGAATATGTTCAGACCAACCGGTGGATGGATAAGCCCCATTTCCATAACGATGGTCATTACCACTCCGAACCAGATCAGATCGAATTCGGCGGCTCGAAGCGGCGGCAGAATAATCGGAGCTGTCATCAAAATAATTGATACCGGCGGGAGGAAGAACCCGAGGATAACAACCATCACAAGTATTGTTGCGAGAAGGACCCAGCGCGAGAGTTCCATGCCGACAATCCACTCGGCAACACCTTGACTGATATGCAGATAACTCATCACATACGAGTACAGCAACGACATACCAATGATAAGCATCAGCATCGTCGACTCTTTGATTGTACTTGTGAGAATCGGCTTGATCTCTGTCAAGCGCCAAATCTTATAGGTCACACCAATCAGTGCCATGGCTAGGATTGCACCCAGACCAGCCGTTTCTGAAGGAGTTGCATAGCCGCCGTATAGAGCGACCATCACACCCACCAGTAAGATGATGAATGGCAAAACCTTAGCCAGCAGCATTACTTTTTCTTTAACGGTGTAATGCGTGACTTCTAGGTGAGCAGACTTAACACCGCCCTTCTCATAAGCATCTAGTGCAAGCTTGTATTCTTTCTTGTAACGATACATAGCGTAGACACAGAACAAGCCGATCAGAAGAACCCCCGGACCAATGCCGGCTAAGAACAGACGACCAAGAGATTGCTCTGCCGCTACTGCAAATAGAATCATCACAATCGATGGCGGAAGCAGGATACCCAGCGTACCACCAGCAGCGATAATCCCTGCAGCAAAGCCTGGCGAATAACCACGTGCACGCATTTCTGGAATACCGGCGCTACCAATTGCCGAACAGGTTGCCGGACTCGAGCCAGCCATCGCTGCAAATAGAGCGCAAGCGAAAATATTGGCGATACCCAAGCCACCAGGTACCTTATTCATCCAAGCGTGGATAGCGGTATACAAATCACCACCAGCTTTTGTCTTGCCGATAGCTGCGCCCTTAAGAATAAATAGCGGGATCGAAAGAAGCGTAATACTGGCCATTTCTTCATACACGTTCTGCGTCACTGTATCTAGTGCGCTACCTGGCATAAAAAAGAACATAAAAACAACAGCAATCAGGCCCAGCGCAAAGGCAATCGGCATGCCTGAGAACATCAGAATCAGTGTACCCAGCCCGTAAAGACTTCCAATGAGGGTTTCGGACATTTTTATGCCTCCTCAGTCGTTGCACAAAAGAACTCAACGACCTGCAAGAGAATCTGAAGAGTCATCAAAGTCATACCAAAAGCCATAAGGCCATACGGAATCCACAGCGGCGGTGCCCATGAGGAGGATGTTGTCATACCATCCACCCATGCTTCATGTAGCAACGTCCAGGACTTCCACGAGAAGAATGCACAGAACAGAAATGACATGACGTCACAAATAAACTGGCGAATCTCGTTGACCTTCGGCGACAACAATGTGCTGAGCGCTTCGATACCAATGTTGCCACGGTGGCTTTGCACATACGCACCGCAGCTGAAGATGGCACCGACAAGCAGGAATACAGACATTTCGTCCTGCCAATCGGTTGGAATCTTCAGCCAGTAGCGCAATGCAACACTACTGCACAGCACGATTGCTGCCAGCACCAAAGCGATCATAGAAATGTTCAGAAAGAATGAATTCAATCCATGAACCACGTTATGCAGCAATCGAATAGGCCCGGATTTGGGAATCCGCTCCTTTTTCTCTACCGCCTCTTCAATTGAGAATCCGTGACTCATGCTTTCACCTGTTGTGCCAGTTGAAGCAGTTGTGCGCAGTTAGCGTTCTTACCACCAAAGTCTTTCCATGCCGTCTCACGAGCAAGCGCAATCCACTGGTCCAAGGCCGCTTGGTTCAGGTCGTACGCCTTGCCACCAGCTTTTTGATATGCCTTGGCAACCGCCTGGTCATCCGCCATGGCGGCTTCGGTTGCGAACTTCTCAAGTTCTGCACCGACCTTCATGATGATGCCCTGTTGGGTAGCATCCAGCTTGTCGAAGACTTCCTTTGAAATCAGCAGCGGTTCAAACATGAACCAATAAGTTCTGCCGCGACCTGTCGTCAGGGCCTTGGCGACCTCTTCCAGTCGGAACGACATTAGACTAGTTGACGAAGTCATTGCCGCATCAAGAGCACCGGTCTGCATGCCAGCATAAATCTCATTTGACGGCATTGTGAGAACCGAAGCGCCAGCTTCTTTTAGGACCATATCCATTTCACGGCTACCGCCTCGAATCTTCATGCCCTTTGCGTCTTCTGGAGTAATAACGGGCTTCACACGGCTAGCGACACCACCCGCCTGCCAAATCCAGCTAACAATCATGACGCCTTTGTCGTTCAGAATCTTCGACAGCAACTTTCCGACTTCTTCATTTTTCCAGGCCATCCCTTGCTTATAAGAAGTCACCAGACCCGGCATTAGGCCCACATTGGTTTCAGGAACTTCACCACCGGCGTAGTTCAGGGGGACTAGGGTCATGTCCAAGGCACCCTTACGGAGAGCGCTGAACTGGGCATTCACCTTCATCAGAGATGAACCCGGATAAACCGTTGCACCGAGGCTACCACCACTGCGCTTAGCGATTTCGGCAGCAAACTTGCGGCAGAGGCGGTCACGGAAGTCGCCCTCATTAATCGTCCCGCCTGGGAATTGGTGGGAAATTTTCAGGTTGAAGTTAGCGGCGAAAGAAAATGGGCTGTAACCGCCAAGAGTAGCTACAGCGGGAGCAGCACCGAGAGCCTTCAGGAAATTTCTACGTGAAATGGTCATTTCTATGTCTCCGTATTTCCAGTGAATTCATTGAATTTGGTGTATGAGCCACTCGCTTATGTATCGAGCAACTCATTTCTTGTATACAAGAATACCATCAAGAAAACCCTTGTCAACACATCTTTATACAAGACAGGCAGTTTTGTGTATAATTACCGCAACAGACGGTGAACGAGGGAAAGACTCCCATGACTACAGCGCTTACTATCACGCCGAACAATCGGCTATCTGAGCAGTTACGTGACCTCATTGAGGAGCGTATCGCTACGGGCTTTTACATCCCTGGCGACCGTCTTGATGAATCGGAGCTGGCGACGGAATTTGGCGTTTCGCGCACACCTGTTCGGGAAGCCCTTTTCCAACTCGAGATGTCAGGCCTAATCGAAATTCGCCCGCGGCGTGGCGCCATCGTCAAAAATCTGACAGCACAGCAACTCTATGAAATGTTCGAAGTGATGGCCGAACTTGAAAGCATGTGCGCACGGCTGGCCAGCAGAAGAATGTCGGAATCTGAGGTCGTCGCCTTAAGAAAAGCACACGATGCTTGCGAAGAAGCTCGCTTGGAAGGCAACCCTGACAAGTATTACCAACTCAACAAGGTTTTCCACGAGTCAATATACAAAGGGTCGCACAATACATTCCTGACAGAGCAAGCAATAAGCCTCCACCGTCGCCTCGCACCCTATCGCCGCCTTCAGCTCCGTGTAAGGGGACGAATGGATAAATCTCTGGACGAGCACGAACGTATTGTTCAAGCAATCGAGCAAGGCAACGAGGTCGATGCATCAGATGTGGTTCGTTCGCATGTTGTTGTCCAGGGCGACCGCTTCGCCGATCTCGTATCTATGATGAATAACTTTGGTGGCGAACAAATGGACAACGCCAATACCGGACTCTGAAAACAAGGGGTGAACAAATGGGCTCATTCAGTATCTGGCATTGGCTTATTGTTCTCGTCATCATCCTGCTAATCTTTGGCACTAAAAAACTGAGGGGCGCAGGAAAAGATGTTGGAGAAGCTGTAAAAGCTTTTAAGCAGGGAGCATCTGATAATTCTCGACCTTCCGCCTAACGGCATATTAAGTCTTTGATGCGCCTAACGGATCAATCAATCCGACTCGCGCAATATGCTCCAAACTCTGCGCCATGGTCTGCATACCGTGCTGTTGCCCTGTCTGCATGACAGATACCAATTGAGCAGTTTTGTTCTCTCGAATGAGGTTACGTACCGCAGGCGTGCCCACCAGAATTTCGTGAGCGGCCACACGGCCTTGCCCATCGCTGCGCGCCAATAATTGCTGAGCCACGATGGCACGCAGCACATCAGCCAACAAGGTGCGAGCCAGACCCCGCTCCTCGCCGGGGAATACATCAACTATCCGTTCAATGGCCTGTGGCGCTGTCGCGGTATGCAAAGTCGCCAAGACCAGATGCCCGGTTTCAGCAGCGGTTAGTGCCAGGCGGATGGTTTCTAGATCGCGTATCTCACCCAGCAGGATGACATCCGGGTCTTCTCTTAATGCGGCTTTGAGGGCATCGACAAAGCTGGGGGTATCGCGACCAATCTCCCGTTGTGTCACCAGGCATTGGCGCGGTTCATAGACAAACTCGACCGGGTCTTCAATGGTCAGCAGGTGTTTAGGTGCTGTCTGATTAATATGATCTGCCATTGCGGCCAGGGTGGTGCTTTTGCCGGAGCCCGTGGGGCCGACAACTAGCACCAACCCATGGTTGATATCCACCATTTGTTTGAAAACTGCGGGTGCTTCGATTGATTCCAATGAAGGCACCGTTTCGGGAATCGGTCTTAAAGCCAGTGCCACGCCACGTTGCTGCCGATACGCATTGGCACGGTAGCGGCCCAAGCCTTCTGCTGGAGAAGCAAATGCAAAATCGCAGGCGGCACCTTCGCCAAATATGCGGCGCAACGATTCCGGAATCACGCTATCAATCATGCCGCGTACCTGTGCATTACCCAGCACCGGCTGATCCAGAGACTGCAAAGCACCGTTGACACGCAGCATGGGCGGCATACCGGCCGATAGATGGATATCCGACGCCCCTAAATCACGGGCCATGATGAGCAAGGATTCAAGCATGCTGTTTTGTCTCCGGTTCAAATCTGTAATGCGCGCATTGATATACTTCGCTAGCCTAACAGCTTGTGACCTCTTATCAATACGCCCGCCCCATGTCTGCCACCGAAAACGCCACGCTTACCCATTCAGATGCTGCCCAGCGTCTGGCGCAGCTGTGGCAGCGGATTCGTACCGCAGAAGCTTCAGCCGGTAGAGCCTCAGGCAGCGTCCAGCTGCTGGCGGTATCTAAAACCTTTCCCATTGAAGCGGTGGATGCCGTTGCGGCCTGCGGCCAAAAAACCTTTGGTGAAAACTACGCACAAGAAGGCATCGACAAAGCGAGTGCCCGGCCAGATCTGGAGTGGCACTTCATTGGCCCAATCCAGAGCAATAAAACGCGTGGCATCGCTGAACATTTCAGCTGGGTACACAGCATTGATCGTCTGAAGATTGCCGAACGCCTATCTGCACAGCGCCCACCCAACATGCCGCCGCTGCAAGTCTGCGTCCAGGTTAATGTCTCGGGTGAAACCAGCAAAAGCGGCTGCAATCCTGAACATGCCTTGGCACTCTGCACCGCCATTGCCCAATTGCCGAATCTGCAATTGCGCGGCCTGATGGCGATACCGGAAGCGACTGAGGACACGGCAACTCAACACCAGCAGTTTGCCAAACTGCGCGCGTTGCAAACACAGTTGAATCAACAAGGCTTTGCGCTCGACACCTTGTCGATGGGCATGAGCGACGATCTTGTAGCGGCTATTGGCGAAGGGAGCACACTGGTACGCGTGGGCTCCGCTATTTTTGGCCAACGCACTTACACGAATTCTGACGGAGCAAGTACATGAAAATTACATTCCTTGGCGGCGGCAACATGGCCATCGCCCTTGTTGGAGGCTTAATCCAACGCGGTTTTGAACCGCACAATCTGGGTGTGATCGAGATTCTGCCTGAAGCCAGAGTACGCCTCAGCGAACAGTTCAGCATTAATATTTACGAAGCCGCCACAGCCGATGCCCTGAAATGCGATGTGCTCGTTCTGGCCGTGAAACCTCAACAAATGCGCGCTGCCCTAGCGAGCTTACCTACCGGTGACAACAAGCCGCTGATCGTGAGCATTGCTGCTGGCTTATTGGTGGATGACCTTGCTCGCTGGATGGGTGGCTATCGCCGTATTGTGCGTGCCATGCCCAATACGCCTGCACTGATTGGTGCGGGGATGACGGGTCTTTACGCAGACCCTTCCGTTGATGCAACCGACAAAGATCGTGCGGAGGCCATTCTGGGTGCTGTGGGCGAAACGGCCTGGGTAGCAACTGAACAACTGATTGATTCCGTGACGGCAATTTCCGGTAGCGGACCAGCTTACGTGTTTCTATTTTTAGAAGCCATGCAGGAAGCCGCTCGCGAACTGGGTCTTTCCCCGGAAACCGCCCGCACTCTGGCGATTCAGACGGTGATTGGTTCTGCACAACTAGCCGAACAATCGAGTGACCCGGTGAGCGTACTGCGCGAACGGGTGACTTCCAAAGGTGGCACGACCGAAGCCGCACTGAAGAAGAAAGCCGAAATGGGCGTGAAGGAAGGCCTCATTGCCGGCATGCACGCAGCCGCTGAGCGCAGCCGTGAATTAGGTATTGAGCTGGGGCGTGACTGAATCAGCTGTAACACCCTGGCTGCAGATCACCGGCAAAGGTGATCTGCAAATCACGGTGCACGTACAACCCGGCGCCAAAACAACCTCGTGCGCGGGGATTCATGGCGACGCCTTGAAGATTCGTTTGCATGCGCCGCCGGTTGACGGCAAAGCCAATCAGGAACTCATTGCCTGGCTGGCTAAAACGCTCGGTTGCCCTCAAAGCACGATTGAACTGATCCGTGGGCAAACCAGTCGGCGCAAAACGCTCAGCATCATCACCGACCATGCAGATGCGTTAAGTCGCCAGCTACAAACGCTGGCGACTCAGTAATTAGCTGCGTTGGTAAACCGGCTGGCCGCCAGCCAGGGTTGTAACCACGCGACCTTGTAGCGTACGACCCAGGAACGGCGTGAGCTTGCCAGCGCTACGCAGATCGTTTTCGTTAACGGTCCAGGTGGCTTCCGGATCGAAGATGCACAGATCTGCGCGTTGCCCCACGGCAACCTGCCCGGCTTCGATACCCAGAATTTCGGCAGCGCGCGCCGTCACTGGCAACAATGATCGACGCAGCGGCAAGCTGAGCGCTTCGCCCCAAGCCAGCGTTAGCGGCAAGAGCAGTTCGATGCCTGTTGCCCCTGGTGCTGCTTCGGCAAATGGCACGCGCTTCACATCTAGACCCAGTGGCGTGTGCGCCGATACAGCAGCACCGATGGTGCCTTCAGCCAGCCCCAAGCGCAGCGCCTCGCGATCACTATAACCGCGCAGCGGGGGATCAAATCGTGTGAGCGGATCGAAGTAGCCAATATCCTGTTCGTACAGATGTAATGCATGGACAGCGATATCACCCGTTACCGGCAGTCCGGCATCACGTGCTTCGCGCAGCAGCGCTACACCTTCAGCAGAGCTGATCTGCGTGAAATGCACACGGGCACCCGTTGCTTTAGCCAGCGCCAGAACAGTTTGCATGGCGAGCGTTTCGGCGGTGACCGGAATCGCTGCCAGACCCAGACGAGATGCCAGCGCGCTGTCGTGTGCGATGCCATCTTTACTCAGATGATATTCAGCAGGCTGCAACCAGACAGGCACATCGCATGATGCAGCGTACTGCAATGCACGCCAGAGGACGCGCGTATCTGCCGGTAAACCACGGCCCTGCGAGACGGCGATACAACCCGCATCACGCAGTAGGCTCATCTCAGCCAACATGTTGCCTGCCAGGCCTTGTGTCATGGCACCCACAGGCAGCACGCGCACCTGCGATACATCTTCGGCATGGCGCACGAGTCGCTCGGCGAGTTCCGGTTCATCCAGAATGGGGTCCACATCCGGTGGGCACGCCAGGGTGGTGACCCCGCCCGCTACTGCTGCGGCAAGCTCGGCATCGATGTTACCAGCGATACGCGCCGATAGATCGACTAGCCCCGGGGCAACGACAAGACCTGTTGCGTCAATGACTTTGTCGGCTTTAAAACCGGCGGGCGTTTGTCCGATACCGGCGATTTTGCCATCGGCGATAAACACCGATGCCGCTTCATCAAACTGGGAAGCCGGGTCGATAACTCGCCCGCCGCGAATTTCGATGGTCTGCTCATTGGCCAACTTAGTCATCTCAGCCTCCTGCCAATACGCTCATTACCGCCATGCGCATGGCGATACCAAAAGTCACCTGCGGCAGAATCACTGCACGCGGGCTATCAGCAACTGCCGAGTCAATCTCTACGCCCCGGTTCATCGGACCCGGGTGCATCACAATCGCATCCGGCTTGGCGGCCTTGAGGCGTTCGTGCGTCAAGCCATAGCGATCGTGGAACTCGGTGGCCGATGGTAGCAATGCACCGCTCATGCGTTCACGCTGCAGACGCAGTGCGATGACGACATCGCAGTCTTTGAGTCCGCTATCCAGATCACGGTGCACTTCGACACCCAGCGATTCGATGTCGGTAGGAATCAGTGTTTGTGGGCCGACTACACGGATCGATTCGGCACCCAGTGTTTTGAGTGCATGGATGTCGGAGCGTGCAACGCGTGAGTGCAGGATGTCGCCGATCAGCGCCACCTTGAGGCCTTCGAATCCACCCTTGTAGTGACGGATCGTGTACATATCGAGCAGCCCCTGCGTTGGGTGCCCATGGCGCCCATCACCGGCGTTGATCACATGAATATCGCTGCGGCCGGTGCGGCGCAAGTGGTCGACGATCAAGTGCGGCGCACCGCTGGACTCGTGGCGCACTACAAACATGTCGGCGTGCATGGCGCAGAGGTTATCCACCGTGTCGAGCAGCGTCTCGCCTTTGGCGGTGGACGATGTGGACATGTTCAGATTAATGACGTCGGCCGATAAGCGCTTAGCAGCAATTTCGAACGTGGTGCGGGTACGCGTGGAGTTTTCAAAGAAGAGATTGAAGACACTCTTGCCGCGCAGCAGCGGTACTTTTTTGACATCGCGGTCGGACACGCCCAGAAAGCTGGCACCCGTATCAAGCAGTCGCGTTAGTTGCTCACGCGACAAGCCTTCGGTCGAGAGCAGGTGGATCAGGTTGCCATCGGCATCGAGTTGCGGATCAAGCATCATCAAGGCTCCAGGTCAGTTTTCCTTCGGAATCATCAACGGGTGTGCGTACCAGTACCAGGCTGGCGTCTGACTGTAGGCTCACCGGCCAGACACAGAAGTCTGCGGCAATCGGCAATTGACGCTCACCGCGATCAGCCAGCACCGCCAGCTGTACGCTACCTGGGCGACCGTAGTCAAATAGTTCATTCAGCGCCGCACGCGTGGTGCGGCCGGTGTAGAGCACGTCATCCACCAGGATCACTGGCTTGCCAACGATATCCACAGGCACAGTGGTTGGCTGCACGTTCGGACGCAGACCACGTTCGCTGAAATCATCGCGGTAGAATGAGATATCCACACTGCCTACCGGTGGGTGCGAGGGTAAAAGTTGCGAGAGACGTTCGGCTATCCAGACGCCGCCAGTAAACACACCAATCAGCACGGTGTCTGGTGCTTTCTCAAATACAGGACGCAACTGCTCGGCCAGCGCAGCAATCTGCTGCTCGGCATCAGGTAGGTTCTTCAAATCAGGCATGCGTGCCTCCAGCTTGATGTTCGGTTTGGGCAGCCTGTTGGTCTAACCATTGCTGCAAAAGAATCTGAGCGGCTACGGCATCAACATTCGCCTTGGTGGCGCGCGCCGACTGTCCGGCCTGCTGCAAGCGCTGTTCAGCTTCAGCCGAGCTAAGCCGTTCATCAACCCAGGTGACGGGCAGATTGAATCGTCCATGCAGCTGATTGCCAAAGCGACGGCAACGTTGAGTCATTTCGTGTTCGGTGCCATCCAGATGGGTGGGTAAACCAACGACGATCTGATTGGGCTGCCATTCAGCGAGCAGGGCACCGATTTTTTCAAAGCGCTGAGCAAGCGGTTCGCTGGCGATCAAGGTCAGCGGATGCGCAAGGCCGGTGATGGTTTCACCCACGGCCACACCAATGCGCACCGTGCCGAAGTCGAAGCCCATGACCGTGCCCTCAGGCATGGCCTGCCACATCGGACAAACGATCAAAGCCGATGCCTAACTTAGCCAAGGCCGCAGGCAAACGCTCTTCGTACGGCAGCTCAAAAAGGATTTCGTCATCGGCTGGCACACTCAGCCAGGCGTTCTGCAAAATTTCGCTATCAAGTTGCCCTGGCACCCAACCGGCATAGCCGAGGGCAACCAACATCGACTTGGGGGCAGTCTCGCCACCAATCGATTCAAGAATGTCTTTAGAGCTGGTCAGCGCAATCTCGTCCGAAATTTTCATCGTGGCCTGCCAGGGCTTGGCGGGCTTATGCAGCACAAAGGCGCGATCCAGCTGAACCGGGCCGCCAAACAGCACAGGCTGACCGGCCAGCTCGGCATCCGGGTTGGCTAATTCAACGCTTTCGAAAAGGGAGGCCAGACTCATGTCCGTCGGTTTATTCACGACGATGCCCATGGCGCCCTGGTCCGAGTGTTCACACACGTAGATGAGGCTGCGGGCGAAACGTGGATCTGACATGCCCGGCATGGCTACTAAAAAATGTCCGCGCAGCCAGGTGGCAGATTCTGCCAACCCCGACGTTTTTGGTACTTCAGATTCGTCTGAGGGTACGCGGGAAGCGGTCATATATCGTATTCTACCGCAAATGCAGACTCAACACCCCGAAAAACCAGCCCTCGTCTGGTTAAGACGCGATCTGCGGCTTGACGATCAGGCTGCGCTCTACCATGCCCTCAAACAGCACACCCGTGTGCATGTGGCCTTTGTCTTTGATCGTGACATTCTGGATAAGCTACCGCGCCAGGATCGACGCGTGGAATTCATTTGGGAATCTCTGGTTGAGCTCGACGAGATCTTGCGCGAGCACGGCGGCGCACTGATCGTGCGTCACGGCTCGCCACGCGAGCTGATCCCCGCTCTGGCCCGTGAGCTTGAAGTTGGCGATGTGTACTGCAACCGGGACTATGAACCTGCAGCCGTATTGCGTGATCGGGATGTGGCCGAGACCTTGGCTAAAGCGCAGATTGGCTTTCACAGCTACAAAGACCAGGCGATCTTTGAAATGGATGAGGTGCTCACTCAGATGGGTAAGCCCTTCACGGTGTTTACGCCTTACAAGAATGCCTGGCACAAAAAAGCGACACTGGCCGAAACCGATTTCTTTGTGCGCCCCTATCCGGTGACACGCTATTTGCATCACCTGGCGACATCGCCACTCGCTACCGGCATACCCACTCTGGAACAGATCGGCTTCGAACCTACCGATCTGGCCGTGATCGGTGTTGTTCCGGGCGTTAGCGGCGCACGCACGCGCATCGAAGATTTTTTTACGCGCATCGATCACTACAAAGTGGCGCGAGATTTTCCGGCAATCAAAGGCGTGTCTTACCTTTCAGTGCATCTGCGCTTTGGCACACTCTCGATCCGCGAACTGGCTGGACGCGCCTGGCGCGAAGGCGGTGAAGGTGCGCTCGGCTGGCTGAACGAACTGATCTGGCGTGATTTCTACTTCGCCATTCTGCATCACTTCCCCCACGCTATTGGCCATGCGTTCAAACCCGCCTTCGATGCCATTAGCTGGGACAGCAATCCGGCCTGGCACGATGCCTGGTGCAAGGGGCAGACGGGTTACCCATTGGTGGATGCCGCACAACGCCAACTGGCGCAAACCGGCTGGATGCACAACCGCCTACGCATGGTGAGCGCATCGTTCTATACCAAGGACCTGGGGCTACATTGGCAACAAGGCGAAGCCTGGTTTGCCGAACTGTTGCTGGATTTTGATCTGTCGGCCAATAACGGTGGCTGGCAATGGTCGGCGTCTACAGGTTGCGATGCACAGCCCTGGTTCCGGATTTTTAATCCGATCACGCAATCCGAACGCTTTGATCCACAGGGCAAAATTATCCGTCGCTATATACCGGAGCTCGCCAACGTGCCGGATAAATATATCCATGCCCCATGGACGATGCCCGCAGACACCCAGGCCAATTGCGGTGTCTTGATTGGTCGCGACTATCCCGCCCCGATTGTTGATCATGCCGAGGCACGCCAACGCACGCTGGAACGATTCAAACGCGCGACCAGTTAAAATGCCGGATTGACTGGCCACCCCTAGAGAAACATGATGGAAGCACTACTCGTATCCACCGGCGTCGTTGCGCTCGCTGAAATCGGTGACAAAACCCAACTACTCGCTTTTCTGCTGGCCGCCCGCTTCAAGAAGCCCGTACCTATTATTCTAGGCATCCTGGTCGCCACCGTTCTCAACCATGGTCTGGCCGGTGCCGTAGGCGCCTGGATTACGCATTCAGTTAGCCCTGAGATTCTCCGCTGGGTTCTGGGCGCATCATTTATCGGCATGGCCATATGGACCATGATTCCCGATGAAATCGAGGATGATGAGGCACAAGTCGCCAAACGCTTTGGTGTCTTCGGCGCCACGCTGATTACCTTCTTCCTGGCCGAGATGGGCGACAAGACCCAGATCGCTACGGTTGCGATGGCTGCGCATTACGCAGATCCGATTCTGGTAGTGGCTGGCACAACACTCGGCATGCTGATCGCCGACGTGCCGGCCGTATTTGTCGGTGACAAACTGGCCAACAAGATACCGATGCGACTCGTGCACAGTATCGCTGCTGCTGTATTTGCTGCGTTGGGAATTGCTACCTTGCTGGGCGCTGGCGCCGGCTTCGGTTTTTAATCAGATATCCGCAATGCGGGTGAGCAGCTCGTGTTCGGTCACTGGTTTCACCAGGTAATCAATCGCACCCTGGCGTAAACCCCACACCTTGTCCGTATCCTGTCCTTTGGCTGAAACGAGGATCACGGGAATGCGGGCAAGGCTTTCATCTTCACTACGGGTGAGCGCACGAGTGGCCTGATAACCATTCAGGCCGGGCATCACCACTTCCATCAAAATCAGATCCGGGCGATCACGACGGGCAATATCAACACCTTCTTCGCCATCCCCCGCTAAAGTCACCTGATAACCCGCTGCCGTCAGCATGCTGCTGAGCTGGGCTCGCTCAATAGGTGAGGGTTCCACCACCAGTATCGTTTGTATAGTCACCTGGGGCTCCCTCTGGCCGCGTATTAGAGTTCGATCATCTCGAAGTCCTCTTTACGCAGCGCGCATTCAGGACAGACCCAATTCATGGGCACGTCAGCCCACAGCGTACCGGGCGCAATACCATCTTCTGGCAGGCCGGCTTCTTCGTCGTAAATAAACCCACAGCCCAGACACATCCAGGACTTGAAAGACTGACCACTCATGGTGAAACCTTAAGCAAAATTAATGGTTTGGATTGATACAATACAGCCATCCTAACCGAACGAATACCCAACTGTCATCACGTTGTCATGAATATAGACAACGTCTTCTCTGATTTAACCGATTGTCCTAGACACTGTGTTTTCTTTTCCCGACACCCTGTACGCCATAACGCCCGACCAGGCTGATACCCAGCTGCTCGTTGGGCAGGTGCGTGCGGCGCTTGAGTCTGGTGTCCGCCTGGTGCAATACCGGGACAAAATCAGCACGATGGCAGATAAACTGGGCCGTGGTCGGACATTGAATGCGTTGTGCCAGCGTTTTGACGCCCAGCTGATTATTAATGATGATGTGGTGCTGGCCATAGAAACCGGTGCCGCCGGAGTGCACCTGGGCGGTGAAGACGGCAGCATCCGTGATGCGCGTCGTTTACTGCCGGCCCATAGCATCATCGGCGCTTCCTGTTATAACGACTTGAATCTCGCTCAAACCGCACTAGCCGATGGCGCCAGCTATGTCGCGTTCGGTGCCTGCTTTGATTCCCCCACCAAACCGGCGGCGCGCCGGGTAAGCCTGGACCAGCTTCAGGCCTTTCGTGAAGCGCTGGGGCCCAAGGTCGCCGTCTGTGGCATTGGCGGCATCACCTGCAACAATCTCGCCGAGATTAGTCACCTCATCGATGCCGCAGCATTGATATCAGAGATATTCGGTAGCCCGACCCAGCCCGCTACCCCCGAACAGATTACAAACCGCATTCAGCAACTGCGGGCAGAACCTGCCCTGCTCTAACCATCTAAACGCATTCAAACCGAGTCGATAATTCATCATGACCAGCCGTAACGAAACTCTTTTTGCCGCCGCTCAACGCCACATTCCAGGTGGCGTGAACTCGCCTGTTCGCGCCTTCCGCGGCGTGGGTGGCACGCCCCGCTTCTTTGCCTCGGGCAAGGGTCCGCGCGTTACGGATGCCGATGGCAAGGTCTATATCGATTATGTGGGGTCCTGGGGTCCGCTGATTCTGGGTCATGCTGATCCGGATGTGCTGGAAGCGGTTCAAACCACTGCCGCCCGCGGCCTGACTTTTGGCGCACCCACCGGTGCCGAAGTCGACATGGCCGATCTGCTCTGCGAACTGCTGCCATCGCTAGAAATGGTGCGTCTGGTCTCGTCTGGCACCGAAGCCACCATGAGCGCCATTCGTCTGGCACGCGGTTTTACCGGCCGCGATCTCATCATCAAATTTGAAGGCTGCTATCACGGCCACGCCGACAGCCTGCTCGTGAAGGCCGGTTCTGGCTTGCTGACTTTTGGCAACCCATCGTCGGGTGGTGTACCGGCCGATGTGGCCGCACATACGCTGGTGCTGCCTTATAACGATATCGATGCCTTCAACGAAGCGGTTGAGAAATATGCCAATAAGCTCGCCGCCGTCATCGTCGAGCCTATCGCCGGCAATATGAATCTGGTCGATCCGGGCAAGGCTTTCCTGCAAGCGCTGCGCGATGGCTGCACCCGCGTTGGCGCCGTACTGATTTTTGACGAGGTGATGACCGGTTTCCGAGTTGGCCTGCAAGGCGTGCAAGGCCACTATGGCATCACGCCCGATCTCACCACGCTGGGCAAGATCGTCGGCGGCGGCATGCCCCTGGCTGCCTTTGGTGGTCGCAAAGATATCCTCACCTGCCTGGCACCGCTGGGCCCGGTCTATCAAGCCGGCACTCTGTCGGGCAACCCGGTGGCCGTGGCTGCTGGCCTGACCACGCTGAAGAAACTGCGCGCCCCGGGTTTCTACGAATCGCTGGCTGAACGCACCCGCCAACTTACCGACGGCCTGACCGTCGCCGCCCGCAAGCACGGCATTGCCTTTTCAGCACAATCGGTCGGTGGCATGTTCGGCCTCTATTTCCGTGAAACACCCCCAAGTAGCTATGCCGAAGTAATGGAAGCAGACAGCGCCCGCTTTAACCGCTTTTTCCACGCCATGCTGGACGTGCCCGATGAAGGCCACTACTTCGCCCCCTCGGCTTTTGAAGCCGGTTTCGTCAGCGCCACACATACGCCGGCTGACATTGCGGCGACCATTGCTGCGGCCGATGCCGAATTTGCGAAACTGGTCTGACTTGCGGTAAACGGGGTTTTCCTTTAATTTCAGTCTGTTCCATGGTCAGTTCGCGCTGACCAGACCTTTAGCTCGTTAGGGGTGCCCGTTGTTTGGGCTGAGAGAGACCCTTGGCACCTGATCCGGTTAATACCGGCGTAGGGAAACGAATGATTCTGGATTTATTCACTGCGGTTGCAACGCCTGACGATCAAGACAATGGTCAGGGTAAGGCACGCCGGTTATTTAAAGGTGCCCCACCCAAAGTGTTGTCAATCGCCGGTGTCGACCCGAGCGGTGGTGCCGGGCTCCTGGCCGATATTAAAACCTTTACCGCGCTCGGCGCTTATGGCTGTGGCGTAGTGGCCGGACTCACCGCACAAAGCACACAGGGCGTTACTGCCGTGCAGCTGCCATCGGCCGAATTCATCGGCGCACAAATCGACACCTTGCTCGCCGATGTGGCGATCGCGGCCGTTAAAACCGGAATGCTCGGCCAGGCAGCGAATGTGCAAGTCGTGGCAGAAAAGCTCGCTAAGCACCAGCAAGACAATCTGGTGCTCGACCCGGTGATGATCGCCAAGAGCGGCGATGCACTCCTCAACAAAGAAGCCACCGGCCTACTGCGCGATGCACTGATTCCACTGGCCCGTGTGCTCACACCCAACCTGCCGGAAGCTGGTGCCCTGCTTGACGAGCGTGGCCCGGAAACACCGAAAGAAATGACGCGCACCTGCGAACGTCTGCACCGGCTGCTGCGTCAGGAAAACAATCGTTGGATTCTGCTCAAGGGCGGCCATCTGCCCAGCGGTGAACTCATCGATCTGCTTTACGATGGTGACCGTATGATCGAGTTGCGCGCCGAGCGTTTCGATACACGACATACGCACGGTACCGGTTGCGCATTATCGGCAGCAATCACCGCATTAATCCCGCAATGCGCTGACATTCCGACTGCCGTTACCCATGCTCACACCTGGCTGCAGCAAGCCATTCGCCGCGCAGATGAATTACAGATTAGTCGCACTCCTCAGACCGGGCATGGGCCCGTTCACCATACCCATGCGTTATGCATTGCTTCATGACGCAACAACAAACAAACTCACAGAGAATCATTAAGGAAACCCTATGAACGCCAAACAGCCTTTTGTTGCCAATCAGGCACAGGTCGACGAAGCCGCCATCGCGCCGCTCCCGAATTCGCGCAAGGTCTATATCGAAGGTTCTCGCCCCGATATTCAAGTACCGATGCGTGAAATCTCGCAATCGGATACACCGACCGGCATGGGCGGCGAAAAGAATCCACCCATCTACGTCTACGATTGTTCAGGCCCTTATACCGACCCGGCCGCCAAGATTGATATCCGTGCGGGTCTGCCAGCGCTGCGTCAGAAATGGATTGAAGAACGCGGTGACACAGAAGTCCTGAACGATCTGACCTCCGACTTCGGTCGCGAACGGGCCGGTGATAAAGCGCTGGATGAGCTGCGCTTCCCGGGCCTGCATCGCAAGCCCCGCCGCGCCAAGGCCGGTGCCAATGTCTCGCAGATGCACTATGCCCGCAAAGGCATCATCACGCCGGAGATGGAATACATCGCCATCCGTGAAAACATGCACCGTGAGAAATACCTGACTGATCTGAAGAACTCAGGCCCGCAAGGCGAACGTCTGGCCAAGCTGCTCGGCCGTCAACATCCGGGTCAGGCTTATGGCGCCGCTATTCCTCCTGTGATTACACCGGAATTCGTACGCGATGAAATCGCGCGTGGTCGCGCCATCATCCCGAACAACATCAATCACCCGGAAAGCGAACCGATGATCATCGGCCGCAACTTCCTGGTGAAGATCAACGCCAACATCGGCAACTCAGCGCTGGGTTCGTCGATCAGCGAAGAAGTCGACAAGATGACCTGGTCGATCCGCTGGGGCGGTGACACAGTGATGGATCTATCGACTGGCAAGAACATTCACGAAACGCGCGAGTGGATCATTCGTAACTCGCCGGTACCAATTGGTACCGTGCCGATCTATCAGGCACTGGAAAAAGTCGATGGCAAAGCAGAAGACCTCACCTGGGAACTGTTCCGTGACACGCTTATTGAGCAAGCCGAACAGGGCGTCGACTACTTCACGATCCACGCCGGTGTACTGCTGCGTTACATCCCGATGACGGCCAACCGCATGACGGGCATCGTCTCGCGCGGTGGTTCGATCATGGCCAAGTGGTGTCTGGCGCATCACAAGGAAAGTTTTCTCTACACGCACTTCGAAGAGATCTGTGAAATCATGAAGGCCTACGATGTGGCCTTCTCGCTGGGCGATGGTTTGCGCCCCGGCTCGATTTACGATGCCAACGACGAAGCCCAACTGGGCGAACTGAAGACGTTGGGCGAACTGACCCAGATCGCCTGGAAGCACGACGTACAGGTCATGATTGAAGGCCCAGGTCACGTACCGATGCAGCTAATCAAAGAGAATATGGATCTGCAACTGGAATGGTGTGACGAAGCGCCGTTCTATACGCTCGGCCCACTGACTACCGACATCGCACCTGGCTACGACCACATCACCAGCGGCATCGGTGCCGCCATGATCGGCTGGTACGGCACGGCTATGCTCTGCTACGTCACGCCGAAGGAACACCTGGGTCTGCCTGACAAAGATGACGTCAAGGAAGGCATCATCACCTACAAGCTGGCCGCCCACGCCGCCGACTTAGCCAAGGGTCACCCCGGCGCCCAGATTCGCGACAACGCACTGTCGAAAGCACGTTACGAGTTCCGTTGGGATGACCAGTTCAACCTCGGCCTCGATCCGGACAAAGCGCGCGAATTCCACGATGAGACACTGCCCAAGGAATCGGCCAAGGTCGCCCACTTCTGTTCGATGTGTGGCCCGCACTTCTGCTCGATGAAGATCACGCAGGACGTGCGCGATTACGCTGCCCAACAGGGTCTGGCCGAAGCTGAAGCACTGGAAAAAGGCATGGAGGCCAAGGCCATCGAGTTCGTGAAGACGGGCGCCGAGGTCTACCGCAAGGTCTAACTGCCTTCATGTCGACGCCAAGCATCCCTTCTGTAGACCCTCCTTCAGAGTCAGGGGAGGAACAACGCCAAGGGCTGTTCTGGCTTGTGGTAGTGGCTGCTATCGCCGGGGCGCTCACGGGCCTGGTCGGCGGACTATTTCGTGTGCTGCTGGAAAAACTGTACGAACAGCTTTTTCACTTGCTGGCCTTTTGGCGGCAACTCGATAGCGCAGGCGCACTCATACCTGGATGGTGCTGGGCATTGCTCGGCGGGGGGCTTTGCCTGGGCATGTCACGCTGGCTGGTGCGCTTCGCACCGCTGGCTGGCGGTAGCGGTATTCAACACGTCGAAGGGGTCTTCCACGGCGTCGCCAAACCCGCCTCCTTTAAAGTGCTACCTATCAAGTTTATCGGTGGTTTGCTGGCCATGGCGCCTGGCGCCGCTCTTGGACGCGAAGGGCCGACGGTGCAAATGGCCGCCGTGATCGGCAATGTTTGCGGCGAGATTGCACGCCTCAGCCGTGCCGATCGTTTTCTGCTTTATACGGCAGTTGCTGGTTCAGGCCTATCGGTCGCTTTCAACGCGCCACTGGCCGGTGCCGCTTTCGTCATTGAAGAAGTCGCCCGCCGCGTCACCCTTCGCCGCCTGCTGGTAACGCTGACGGCAATCGCCATGGCAACGCTCTCGTTCTGGACCGTTTATGGCAACACACTAGAATTTCATATCGGCGCACCGCCAGCCCAATCTTTTTCAGCACTGACGGGCATGACCCTGCTTGGCGCGCTATGCGGTTGTATCGGCGTCTTTTATAACCAGACCCTGCTCGCCACACTGAACCGGGTTGAAGCGCTACCGGGCATGACGCCGGAACTCAAAGCCGCATTGATCGGCATGGGCATTGGTCTGCTGGCCTGGTTTTACCCCATCGGTCTAGGCGGTGGCGAAGGGCAGGTACAAAAAATTCTTACCGGCGAGATGGCACCACTGACACTGGCCGTCCTGCTGGCCGTTCGCTGGGTCATGAGCCCACTCAGTTATGCAGCAGGCACGCCCGGTGGCCTATTCTCGCCCATGCTCTTGCTCGGTGCGGCGCTGGGCAGTCTGTTTGCGGCAATCCTGGCGGCGACAGGTTTCTTTACATTGTCCGCGCCGGATTTCGCGCTAGTTGGCATGGCGGCCTTATTTGCTGCGGTGGTGCGGGCCCCGCTAACCGGCGTACTGCTGGTCACCGAGATGACGGGCAGCACCGCGCTGGTCGTCCCTTTGCTCTCGGCCTCTGTTGCTTCCGTACTGGTCGCTTCGCTGCTGGGCAACGCGCCGATTTACGACAGCCTGCTGGCGCGTATGGTTGCGGCCCGCAAACCCGTATAATCACGGAAACTCTTTACGGATCATCATCTTGCGCTGGTTCAACAAACTTTTGGTCACTCTGGCTCTCCTCACCGTCATTGGCTTCAGCCTGGGCGGTGTGCTGGTTGCATTCGCCTACCCGCAACTCCCATCACTCGACGTGCTCACGGACTACCGTCCGAAAGTACCGCTACGGGTTTACACCTCTGATGGCGCACTGATTGGTGAGTTTGGCGAAGAACGCCGCCAGGTGGTTAAGATCAATCAAGTGCCTGAAGTGATGAAGCAAGCCATTCTGGCTGCCGAAGATGACCGCTTCTATCAGCACTCCGGCGTGGATGTCTTCGGCTTTGCCCGTGCAGCCGCTGCCAACCTGGTATCCGGCGGCAAGAAGCAAGGTGCATCCACCATCACCATGCAGGTGGCGCGTAACTTCTTCCTGTCTTCTGAAAAGACGGTGACCCGTAAGCTGTACGAAGTATTGCTGGCGCTGAAGATCGAGAAGAACCTCAGCAAAGATCAAATTCTCGAGCTGTACATCAACCAAATTTATCTGGGCCAACGCTCGTATGGCTTTGCCTCTGCTGCACAGATCTATTACGGCAAATCGCTCGACCAGTTAACACCGGGCGAAGCCGCCATGCTGGCTGGCCTGCCTAAAGCCCCATCGGCCTACAACCCGGTGGTGAATCCGAAGCGCGCCAAGATCCGCCAGCAATATGTGCTGCGCCGTATGCACGATCTTAAATACCTGAGCGATGCACAATACGAAGCTGCACTGAACGAGCCACTGAACGTCAAACGGCATGCGAATGAATTCGCCGTTCACGCTGACTACGTCGCTGAAATGGCGCGTCAGATGACCAACGAACTGTTCCCACAGGACATCTACACGCGTGGCCTGACGGTGATCACCACACTGAAGAAAGCCGATCAGGAAGCCGCTTACAAGTCGATGCGTAACGCCGTATTAGCCTATGACAAGCGCCATGGTTACCGCGGCGCCGAAGGCTTTGTCGATCTGTCGAAATTGAAGAATGAAGACGATGATGTCGATGATCTGCTATCGAATTACCCCGACTCCGATCTATTGAAGCCAGCCGTTATTCTGTCGCTGGACCCGCAGAAAATCCGCCTGGCCGTACGTGGCGGCGACCCGATGATTCTCACCGGCGACCAGATCAAGATCGCTCAAACAATGATGAGTGAGAAAGCCCCGGCCAACAAACGTCTACGCCCGGGCGCGGTTGTGCGCGTGATCAAGGATGACAAGGGCGTCTGGCAATTGAGCCAGTTACCCGAAGTACAAGCCGGCTTTGTGGCCATCGCACCAAAAGATGGGGCTGTGCTGGCACTGGTTGGTGGCTTTGACTACACGCTGAATAAGTACAACCACATCACACAAGCCTGGCGCCAACCAGGCTCGTCATTCAAGCCATTCATCTATTCCGCCGCGCTGGAAAAAGGCTTCACACCGGCCAGCATTGTTGAAGACAGCCCAATCACTATTGGCGCTTCTGACACCGGATCGGCGGCGTGGTCTCCCAAGAACTACGATGGCAAATATGAAGGCCCCATGCGCTTGCGCACCGCTTTGGCCAAATCGAAAAACATGGTCTCTGTTCGCATACTCCAGGCATCCGGCGTGAAGTATGTACAGGAATATGTCACGCGCTTTGGCTTTGATGCCGAAAAACATCCGCCCTATCTGACGATGGCGCTGGGTGCCGGATCGGTGACCCCATGGCAAATGGCACGCGCCTACGCTGTGTTTGCCAACGGTGGTTATCTGGTTAACCCCTACATCGTTCAGGAAATTCGTGACGAAAAGGGTACAGTCTTGGCACAGGCTCAACCGGTTATCGCTGGCGATACGGCACCACGCGTCATCGAAGCCCGTAACGCATTCGTCATGGATAGCATGTTGCGTGACGTAACAATCTACGGCACTGCTGCCAAAGCTTCTGCGCAACTAAAGCGTACCGATCTGGCCGGTAAAACCGGTACAACGAACGAATCGGTCGATGCCTGGTTCTGCGGCTATCAGCTGACGATTGCCGGTTGTGCGTGGGTTGGTTTTGACCAACCGCGCACTCTGGGCTCGGGTGAAACCGGTGGCGCCGCTGCACTACCGATCTGGATTGGCACCATGGAAACCGCCCTTCAGGGTGTGCCACAAGGTACGCAACCAGCGCCGGAAGACGTGGTTGCCGTAGATGTGACCAGCAACCGTAAAGGCGGCTCAGGTAAAGAGTATTTCTTCCGGGGTCAGGTACCTGCCAGCATCGAACCAGAACCTCCAGATTCAGGCAACAAAGCGGTCGACTAAATCGACCCGAACAAACGCCAGGCCAGGTTTAGCTCAGTTGCAGCGACACCTGGCCTTGTTGTTTGAGGATCTCCACCAGACGCTGATCCAGCGTTTCACCCGTGCGCGTATCGACCCAACCCAGCTGGGCATCCGCCCGGAAGTGGAAGCCACCTGAGCGAGCCGCCACCCAGATCTCCTGGGCAATCATGTGAGGGCTCACAATGATCTTGCTGCCATCGGCACATTCAATCTCCAGAATGCCGCTCTGCATTTCGAAATCGACATCTGCACCATCATCGGCTGCACGCTCAATAGCGTTTTCAATGCGCGCCAGCGCCTGACGTGACAAGTCGGCAAATTCTTTTTCGTCCATGATGTCCATGCAAGATCTGATTACACAAGCGGCCATTCTAACGGGTTGTATCAGCCCTGCGTGATAACATCTCGCCATGCGTAACCACCCCATTCCCAATCGTTTCCGTCACCTGGCTAGTGGCCTGTTGATGGCGCTTCTGGTTTCTGCCTGCGGCATTAAAGGCGGCCTCTATCTGGCGCCTAATCAGCTACCGAATGCCAAGCCACCTGCCGGCTCCGACGATGCGCTTAAGCAGCAGGCCGAACAACAGCAAACGATTCCGGCAGCAGCCTTACGCAACCCCAGCACGGCATCACCTGCCGAGATGCTGACCGACTCTTACTGATTTACAGACTACCTGACTATGTCTCAACGCCAATTTCCGCACAGCCGCCATCTCAATGATCGTGACCATACCCTGCACTTTGAGGGCGCCAATCTCAAAACGATTGCCGACACCTTTGGCACCCCGGCTTATGTGTACTCACGTGCTGCGCTGACCGATGCATACAACGCATTTGCTGACACGCTAGCCGGCCACCCTGCCGGCAAAGATGGCCTGGTCTGCTTTGCTGTCAAAGCCAACAGCAACCTGGGCGTACTCAGTCTCTTTGCACAACTTGGTTCGGGTTTCGACATCGTTTCCGGTGGTGAACTGGCGCGTGTACTGGCAGCCGGTGGCAACCCACAAAAAGTGGTGTTTTCTGGCGTTGGCAAAACCGAAGAGGAAATGGTCGCCGCACTGAATGCCGGCATCCTCTGCTTCAATGTGGAATCGGCCAGTGAGCTGGATCGCCTATCGGCCGTCGCCGCGCGCATTGGCAAGCGCGCACCGATCAGCCTGCGCGTGAATCCGGACGTGGACGCCAAGACCCACCCATACATCTCCACGGGCCTCAAAGAAAATAAATTCGGCGTGCCGATCACCGATGCGTTGGCGCTCTATCGCCATGCGGCATCGCTGCCCGCCATCGAAGTCACGGGCATTGATTGCCATATCGGTTCGCAACTGCTCGACCCCTCGCCCTTCGTTGAAGCCTTGGAGCGTATCCTGCCGTTGATTGATACGCTCAAGAGCGAAGGCATTCATCTGCACCATATTGATCTGGGCGGTGGCCTGGGTATCTACTATCACGAAGGCCAGACCGAACCCGTGGTTGCCGATTACCTGCGCCCATTGCTTGATCGTTTGAGCGGTCGTGGTTTACGTGTCTTACTGGAGCCGGGTCGTCGCCTAGTCGGCAACGCAGGCGTACTGCTGACCAAAGTGGAATATCTGAAGCATGGCGAAGACAAACACTTCGCGATTGTTGACGCGGCTATGAACGATCTGGCACGCCCGGCACTTTACGAAGCCTGGCACGACATCGTGGCCGTTAAGCCACATGCGGGTGACGCGCGTACTTACGATATCGTTGGCCCGGTTTGCGAAACCGGTGACTTCCTCGGTCAGGCACGTCCACTCGCACTACAACAGGGCGACCTGTTGGCCGTGTTATCGGCCGGTGCCTACGGCATGGTGATGAGCTCGAACTACAACACGCGCCCACGCGCCGCGGAGATACTAATTGAGGGCGATAAAACCCACCTGGTGCGTGAGCGTGAAACGGTGGCCAGCCTTTACGCCGGCGAAAAGACCGTTAAGTTTTAACGCGGCAAAACAATTAAAAGCGCCAGCGGCACAAATACCAGTGCCGCAATATTGCCGATCATAACGATGGATGCTACTTTCTGTGGCTCCTGGTTATAACGCTCGGCAAACATGTAGTTCATCACAGCGGGCGGCAACGAACCAAAGAGGATTAGCTGTGCTGTCAGTGCCTCAGGCAAGCCCAGAGCCCAGCCAGCAAAAGCGCCTGTCAGCATACCCGCCACCGGACGCACCACGGCAGCAATTAGCGCAGCGCGGCTCTCGGAGAAGCGTACGTCGCACAAGCGCACACCTAACGCAAAGAGCATTAACGGCACAGAAATATCGCCCAGCATGCGCAAAGCCATCAGCAACGGTTGCCAGATATGCACACCGGCCACATTACAAATAAGGCCTGCGGCAGCCGCCAGTACCACGGGCGTTTTCCAGACAGCCGACACTTTGGCCTGATGATCCAAGATCCATGGGCCAATCGTGAAATGAATAATGTTCGAAACCAGAAATAGCACAACAGCAGCTGCAACACCAGTTTGACCAAAGGCCAGCATGGCGAGCGGAATGCCCAGGTTGCCACTGTTATTGATCATGATCGGTAACGCCAGTGTCTTCGGTGCCTCATGCAAGCCACGCGCAGTGAAATAGCCGATCAGCCCGGATGCAAAAATAGAAAACGCCGCGCCTGCTGCCAACCAGGCATATTCACCCACCTGGAAATCGCCTGCCGCCAGCACCACAAACACCATGGCTGGCACGAAATAATCCATATTGAGCTGATTGGCGACCGCCATCTCCGGTTGATGCCGACGGCCTGCCCAGGCACCAACGCCAACAACGGCGATGACCGGAAAAATCACTTCAATAATGCGGATAAAAAGTTCCATACGCTTTCAGACTTCAGACAGACTTACGTTGTTCCAGAAACCAGCTCACCAATGAAAGCAGTACCAATCCGGAACCGATCAGCAGGATACCTGCAATTTCGTAACGGCTAAATGCCTCATCCAAGACCGCTCGCGAAGAGATGATGGCAATCACCGGCGTACCGAGCACCAGTAAGCTCGCTTCCCATGCGGGCACCTTATCCAGAATAGCCGTCCAGAGCCACCAGCAAAATGCCGTACTGATGAGCGTTAGCACCAGCATGATCACCACGAACTCAGGCGTCCAGAGTGTTGGCGGCTCATCGGCAACGCTGGCGATCAATGCCACTGGCACAGCGCCGATCAGGTTCGACCACGCCGTGAGCGACAGTAGGTTGACCCGACTTTCCCGTCGCAATTTTTTAACCAGTACTGTGCCCATTGCCCAGCACATCGCGGCACCCACACCAAACCCATTACTGAGCCAGCCTGCCTGCAAATTCCATGGCTCAATAATCAGAAGCAGGCCCGTCAGAATCCCTGCCACGGCCAACCACTGTGCGTCACGCACGCGCTCTCCAAGGACGGGCCAGGCTAGCAGCAATGTCCAGATGGGCATCGTATAAACCAGTACGGCAGTTTTACCAGCAGCCCCGTACTTCAGGCTAAAGGTTTGCAGCAACATAAACCCCGAGACCTGGCACAAACTGATGAGCAATACGGCCCGCGGTGCCTGCAATCCCAATGGCAGACGCAATAGCTTGAGCGCGACGAACAAAGCCACCGCCCCGCCGAAAATGCGCATGAATGCCAGGGTGAAAGGTGGTGCAAAATCCAGCGCTTGCTTGGCGACAACCCAGGTGTAACCCCAGAGCAGTGACAACAACACAATGCCCGCGGCAGCCCATAAGCGCGACCGCCCTGCCGGATTAAGGCGCATGTTCATCAGGACGCTTCGACCAGCAAGCCTTTCAGATATTCACCTTCAGGCGCAGCAAGCCCCACGGGGTGATCGCTCGATGCCATCAGGCGGCGCAGAATACGCGCATCGCGGCCAGCATCTGATGCAGCGCTGGCAACAATTTTCTGAAACAGCTCCACGCCGATACCGCCGGAACAGGAGTAAGTCATCATCAAGCCACCTGGTGCCAGCAACTTGAAGCCGAAAAGGTTGATGTCCTTGTAGGCACGTGCCGCCTGATCGGCATGCGCTGCCGATGGGGCAAACTTGGGTGGATCAAGCACGATGAGATCGAACTTCTCACCCGCCTTGTGATAATCACGTAGCGCCTGAAACACGTCGGCATCACGCCATTCGGCACGGCTGGCATCCAGATGCGGATTCATTGCGAGGTTGGCTTTGGCCTGTTCGAGCGCTGGGCCCGATGAGTCGATCGACATCACGGAGGTGGCGCCACCCGCTAGTGCTTGCAAGGAAAAACCACCCGTATAACAGAAGCAATTGAGCACACGACGGCCTTGCGCCAAAGCACGCAACATCATGCGGTTGTCGCGTTGATCCAGATAGAAACCTGTCTTGTGACCACCGACCACATCCACGCCGAAGCGCACACCATGTTCATCAATCTGCGGGAAGGCATTCGCTGGCGGTTCGTTCAATCCTTTAGCGGCAATCCAACCCGTTACCGGCTCCAGGCCTTCCAGCTTACGCACCTCAGAATCGGAGCGTTCATAGATCTGTTGACAACCCGTCGCCTGCACGATGCCGGCCACAATCGCATCACGCCAGGCATCCGCACCAGCACTGGTGAGTTGCAACACCACCGTGTCTCCATAACGGTCGGCAATAACACCGGGTAGGCCATCGGCCTCACCATGAATGAGCCGCTCACCGGCTGGTTCGTTCTGTGTGCCACGCAGTGCAATCCACCCTGCACGACGGGCAACCGCCTGTGCGACACGGCGTTTGAAGAAGGCGTGATCAATGATCTCTGCCGGATCAAACGTCCAAACACGCGCACGGATCTTCGACTCCGGGCTCCAGGCTGCACGCCCCATGGCTGTGCCATGCTCGTCTTCAACAATCACCGTATCGCCGGAGCGTGCACGACCTTTGAGCGTGGCTACCGAGCCCGCAAAGATCCAGGGGTGGCGACGACGAATCGAACCGGATTTACCGGCTTGCAAAATCAGAGTGGCAGTCATGTGGCTTTTTTATCTTCTTGTTCGGGGTTGAAGCGGCTGGCATCGGCTTGCGCCATCGCCTCTTTACTACGATGCGCACGGGGATGTGCCTGGTCATAGACCTGTGCCAGATGCTGGAAATCGAGATGGGTATAGACCTGTGTCGAGGCAATGCTGGCGTGGCCTAGCATCTCCTGAACGGCACGTAGATCACCCGAGCCCTGAAGCATATGGGTTGCGAACGAGTGACGCAACTGGTGCGGATGCACACGTTGCGGCAGGCCTTGTTGCTGGCCGTGTCGATTGAGTCGTAACTGAATGGTGCGCGGCGTAATGCGCTTGCCCTGCTGGCCCAGAAACAATGCAGGCTCCTCTGCTGCTTTCAGCAACTGAGGACGAACAACCAGCCATGCTTCAACCGCTGTTTGCGCTGTACGACCCACCGGCACCACACGCGTTTTGTTGCGCTTACCCAGCACGCGGACTTCGCCCTGGCGTAGATCGGTCAGGCAGTCCATATCCAGCCCCACCAACTCCGACAGACGGATCCCCGAGGAATAAAACAGTTCGAAAATCGCCTGATCCCGACATTGCAGCACTTGTTCGCGCGCCGGATTCTGGCTGTCTGTTTCGGTAGCCGCTACAGGATTGAGCAGACGAAACGCTTCATCGACCGACAAGGCATCAGGCAAACGCTTCGGATGTTTAGGTGCGTGCAAGCCTTCGGCGACGTTTGCATCAAGCACGCCACGCCGCGCCAACCAGCGTAGCAAACCCCGCCAGGCCGATAACGATCGGGCGATCGAGCGACCCGATAAACCAGAGGCATGCAAACGGCCGACAAAACGACGCAAATCCAGGGCTGTCAGATCAGCCGGCGATGCATTGCCCGCTAATGACTGCAGGCGACGCAAATCGCGTTCGTAATTACTTAAGGTATGCGGCGACACGCGCCGCTGATCCCGGAGTTCTGCCAGCCAGTCTTTCGCACCCGGCCAAAGCGGTGCTTGCGCAGCAGACGGTTCCGGATCAGTCATGTCATGCGGCGTAACGATCAGCCGCGCAATACACGTGCCAGCGCAGCAGCAATCACATCGCCCAGACGCTCGATGTATGCCGTGCCCATGCCCGCCACAAAGCGTTCGGCATCATCCGAGGCCATCGCCAGCAACCCGAGGTTTTGCCCTTCGAAGTTCAGCGGCACTAATGCCATCGACGAAATTTCTTCGCCTTCGCCACCGAACCAGGCAGCAACCTCACCTGTACGCACACTGCCCGTTACCGGATGGTGCATACCAGCGACTTCTTTGATCAGTTCTGCGCTTACTGGCGTGCAAGCCTCGTGACCCAGATTGGCAGCGCCTTCACCCCACAGACGCAGACGTGCTTGCGGCACACTGAAATCTTCAGCCAGTGATTTAAGCACCGTTGCCACAATCTGATCCAGGCGACCAGCGCCCACCAGCGCAACCGTCAGTTGATGCATACGCGCGCCCAAAGCATCATTGCTTTCGCCCACGCCGAGCAATTCACCCAAACGGTGTTCAAGCAAACGATTCTTTTCGCGCAGCGTAATCATCTGGCGCTCTGCCAGCGAAATCGTACGGCCGCTATATGGGTGCGCAATTTCAACCTGATTGAAGAATTCTGCCTGCTCGACAAAGAACTCCGGATTGCTTTTCAGAAACTCGAGTACCGCTTCACGCGTCACGCTCATAGCTCAATCTCTCCAGTAAATACGGTGACGGCAGGGCCCGTCATGATGACCGGCTGTCCTACGCCAGCCCAGGCAATATTCAGATCACCACCGCGCGTTTGCACACGCACAGGTGAACCCAGCAAACCGCGACGGATGCCCGACACAACGGCGGCACAGGCGCCTGTGCCGCAAGCTAATGTTTCACCCGCACCACGCTCATAAACACGCAAACGAATATTGTGACGATCCAGCACCTGCATAAAACCCGCATTCACACGCTGCGGGAATCGCGCATGATTTTCAATCTGCGGGCCTTGAACCGCCACGGGTGCCGTCTCGGTATCAGCCACCAGAGTAACGGCATGCGGATTACCCATCGACACAGCCCCAATGACGAGCGATGTGCCATCGGGCAGCACGAGCGGTTGCTCAGGCGCATCGGTATCAGAAACAAAAGGAATCTCATCCGGCACAAAGCGCGGTTGGCCCATATCTACTGTTACGAGGCCATCGGCTTCCAGACGCGGATGAATAATGCCGCGCTTGGTCTCCACCACAATGGCTGATTTATTCGTTAGACCCTGATCGTGCACAAAGCGCACAAAGCAGCGTGCGCCATTGCCACACTGTTCTACTTCGCTGCCATCCGCATTGAAGATGCGATAACGGAAATCGGCGCCCGGCGTTTGGGCAGCCTCTACCAAGAGCATCTGGTCAAAACCTACGCCCATGTGACGGTCGCCCAACGCACGAATCTGTTCCGTGCTTAACGAGACCTGCTGACGTACGCCATCCATCACGACAAAGTCGTTGCCGAGGCCATGCATTTTCGAGAATTTCAGTTTCATGCGCTGATTATAGGCCGGCGAAATAAATTAGCGGTGGTGCTTGCCGTAAACACTGTGCTCACCTTCGGGCCGCGTCTTGAAGCGCTTGTGTAACCAGAAATATTGATCTGGCATCTGCAACACCCAGGACTCGATAAACTGGTTCATGCGCGCGGTATCTTCTTCTACCGAAGCGCCGGGAAAGTTTTCCCATTCTTCGGTGTAGTAAGACTCATAACCATCCGGCACCATCTTCGACACAATGGCGATCACACGGGCATTGGTCAGTTGTGCCAAACGCGACACACCGGTTACGGTAGCTGCCGGGAAGCCAAAGAACGGCGCGAAGACGGCATCCTTCGGTCCAAAGTCCTGATCCGGCAAGTAATAGAACGGCGTACCGCGTTTCATGGCCTTCACCACTTTCAGTAAGCCATCCTGACGTGACACCAGCACCGGATTCGTGAAACGGCTGCGTCCATGCAGCAGCATGTAATTGAGCACTGGGTTTTTCTGCTTCGCATACATGCTGATCCAGGAACCCATCATCGAGGCGCGCGTCCCGGTTGCATCCAGACCGACAAAGTGTGGGGCCAGTACGAGCGTAGGTCGACCATCATCACTATAAAGACGCTCTTCGTTATGCTGCCGGACGATACGGCGAATACGTTTTTCCGATGCGAACCACATCAATGACCGATCCAGCACCGCCTGGGCAAAACGGATGCAATGTTTGAGGACGAGCTTCTTACGCTCGCTATCCGGCATATCCGGAAAGCACAGGCGCAAATTGGTCAGTGCCACGAAACGGCGTTGGCGTGCCAGCGCCCAGAGAATGATGCCGAAGAAAGCGCCAATCAACCGGATTAAACGGAGCGGCAGCTTGGAGATCAGCCAGACCAGCGCGATCAATAACCAGCTGGGCAGTGTTTTAAGGGTAATCGGCGGGCGTTGATTGTTCATAAATTCGTTTCTGGCGGCTGCTCATTCGAGCCGCGTGGGGTCTTATAACGGTTGTAGCCCCACAGGTACTGCGTAGGACAGCAGGATATCAGTTCCATCATTTCCTGATTGATTGCGGCGGCGGTTGCTTCCAGATCATCAATCGGCAAAGGTTTGAGCGGCGGGCGACAACGCAGGACAAAACCTTGCCCTTTAGGCAAGCGTTCGGCATAGGCAAAAATCACCCCGGCCCCGGTTTGCGCTAAGCGAGCAGCCAGAGTCATGGTGTATGCCGATTTGCCAAACCAGGGCAGCCAGGCACCCTGACCTGCCGGCGGCACTTGGTCCGGCAGCAGCCCTACAGATTCGCCGGACTTCAGCGCACGAATCAGGCGCCGCACACCCGATAAATCCGCCGGTGCAACATCCATGCCTTGGCGCGTACGGCCATAACGCAGAATCGATTCTGCCCAGCGTTGTCGTGGCGGCCGGAACAACACGGTAATCGGCGCCGCATCGGGTTGGCTGGCGGCGTATTGCGCCGTAATCTCAAAGCAGCCCAGGTGTGGCGTCAGAAAAAGGATTCCTTTGCCCGCCGTACGGGCAGCCTGCACGTGCTGCCAACCTTCGACGCTGCGTATCGTCTGGAGAATTTGCGCGCGCGGATGCAACCAGAGCCAAGGCAGTTCAAAAACTGTCTTACCCCCTTCGGCTTGTGTGCGCACCGAGATCTGTTGCGCCAACTCAGGCCCTACAGCCTGTATCAGATTGGCATCAAAATACCGGCGGTGTCCCGCAGAAAAACGGTAAACCAATCGACCGACCACCCCACCGATAGCCTGCAGCACGGGCAATGGTAAACGGGCCAAGCCACGAACGAGGCTCAGATAACAGCGATGCTTCAAAGACAGATTGTCGGGCGTTTGCAATTGAGACATAAGACGAACAGATGCAGGCTATTGACGCAAATGGCTTTTACGCCCACAATTATCGCAGACCGCCGAGTTAATACGACAACTTGCAGGGCGGGGCCAGCTGAAAACAGCGGCCGAATCTGCTAAAGCGTCCCTCGCTCGAACCGATCCCCGGAGCAGGACACGCCCCACCGGCAACACATCGCCGGAACAAGTCCACCGGGGATTTGTTGTTTCTGGAGTATTTAAATGAGCGAGTTTCTCTTTTCATCCGAGTCAGTCTCGGAAGGCCATCCCGATAAAGTTGCGGATCAGATCTCTGATGCCATCCTCGATGCCATTCTGGCTGAAGACCCAACCGCCCGCGTTGCCTGCGAAACGCTGGTTTCGACCGGTCTCGTCGTGATCTCGGGTGAGATCACCACCAAGGCGCACATCAACTACCGTGAAATCGCACAGGACACCGTGCGCCGCATCGGTTACGACAACTCGGACATCGGCTTCGACTACAAGTCGTGCGCCATCCTGACGGCCATTAACCGCCAGAGCCCGGACATCGCCCAGGGCGTCAACGAAGGCGAAGGCATTGATCTGGATCAGGGCGCTGGTGACCAGGGTCTGATGTTCGGTTACGCCTGCCGCGAAACCCCGACGCTGATGCCGTTCCCGATTTTCTACGCACACCGCATCATGCAGCGTCAGGCCGACCTGCGCCGCGACGGCCGCCTGCCTTGGCTGCGTCCGGATGCCAAGAGCCAGCTGACCGTGCGTTATGTTGACGGCAAGCCGGTCGCCATCGACACCGTCGTGGTCTCGACCCAGCACGACGCTGACGTGACCCACAAGCAGATCGAAGAAGCCGTGATCGAAGAGATCATCAAGCCAGTGCTGCCTGCCGAGTTCATTAACGACAAGATCCGTTACCTGATCAACCCGACCGGCCGTTTCGTGGTCGGTGGCCCACACGGCGACTGCGGCCTGACTGGCCGTAAGATCATCGTCGACACCTACGGTGGCGCAGCCCACCACGGTGGTGGCGCATTCTCGGGTAAAGATCCGTCGAAGGTCGACCGTTCAGCCGCCTACGCTGGCCGTTATGTGGCGAAGAACATCGTTGCTGCCGGTCTGGCCGACAAGGCTGAAGTGCAAGTGGCTTACGCCATTGGCGTGGCTAAGCCGGTATCGCTGATGGTTAACACCTTCGGTACCGGCAAGATCGCCGACGAGAAGATCGCCGCACTGGTCGCCGAACATTTCGATCTGCGTCCGAAGGGCATCGTGCAAGCGCTGGATCTGCTGCGCCCGATCTACTCGAAGACCGCCGCTTACGGCCACTTCGGTCGTGAAGAACCAGAGTTCACCTGGGAATGGACCGACAAGGCTGACGCACTGCGTGCTGCCGCCGGTCTGTAATACCCGGTAACTCATTGATCCCGGACACCTATTTGGGTGATCCGGGATTTTTTTGCTCAGTTTCTGGTAAAATTAGCCCATTCCGAGGAGCGCTGCGACGCAGAGTCTTCTGCTGCCAGGCTCGGATCTGATTAACTGCGCTCACCTGACCAACCTGCGGGGTTGGTGGATCAGGTGAGGACCGCCAGATAGTTCAACGGCTTCCCCTACGGATTCACTGCCCCTAGCTTTTAGGGAAAAGGAAGCTGAAATGAACGCATCAACTCAAGACTACGTTATTGCCGATATGTCGCTGGCCGATTGGGGCCGTCGCGAGATTCTCATTGCCGAAACCGAAATGCCGGGCCTGATGGCGATCCGCGAAGAATTCGCCGCCACCCAACCGCTGCGTGGCGCCCGCATCACCGGCTCGCTGCACATGACCATTCAAACGGCCGTACTGATCGAAACCTTGCAAGCGCTGGGTGCCGAAGTACGCTGGGCCTCGTGCAACATCTTCTCGACACAAGACCATGCTGCTGCTGCCATTGCTGCGCAGGGCACGCCAGTCTTCGCCGTTAAGGGCGAGTCGCTGGAAGACTACTGGGATTACACCCACCGCATTTTCGAATGGACCGACGGCGGTTACTCGAACATGATTCTTGATGACGGCGGCGATGCGACCCTGCTGCTGCATCTGGGTGCCAAGGCTGAAAAAGATCTGGCCGTACTGAACAATCCAGGCAGCGAAGAAGAGCACATCCTGTTTGCCGCCATCAAGGCCAAGATCGCTGTGGATCCGACCTGGTACTCCACCCGCCTGAGCAAGATCAAGGGTGTTACCGAAGAAACCACCACCGGCGTCCATCGTCTGTATCAGATGCATGCCCGTGGCGACCTCAAATTCCCAGGCATCAATGTGAATGACTCGGTCACCAAGTCGAAGTTCGACAACCTGTATGGCTGCCGCGAATCGCTGGTCGATGGCATCAAGCGCGCCACCGATGTGATGGTTGCCGGTAAGGTTGCCGTGGTTGCCGGTTACGGCGATGTGGGCAAGGGTTCGGCACAAGCACTGCGTGCCCTGTCGGCCCAAGTCTGGGTCACCGAAATCGATCCGATCTGCGCCCTGCAAGCTGCGATGGAAGGCTACCGCGTGGTCACTATGGAATACGCCGCTGAACACGCCGACATCTTCGTCACCACCACCGGCAACTTCCACGTCATTACCCATGACCACATGGCCAAGATGAAGAACAATGCCATCGTCTGCAACATCGGTCACTTCGACAACGAAATCGATGTGGCATCGCTGGAAAAATACCAGTGGGAAGAGATCAAGCCGCAGGTCGATCACGTGATCTTCCCGGACGGCAAGCGCATCATCCTGCTGGCCAAGGGCCGACTGGTCAATCTGGGTTGTGGTACAGGTCACCCGTCGTACGTGATGAGCTCATCGTTCGCCAACCAGACGATCGCCCAGATCGAGCTGTGGACCGAGCGCGACACCAACAAGTACCCGATCGGTGTTTACACACTGCCTAAGCATCTCGATGAAAAAGTGGCCCGTCTGCAGCTGAAAACGCTGAACGCACAGCTCACGGAACTCACTGATCAACAGGCTGCTTACATCGGTGTGGCAAAATCTGGTCCATACAAGCCAGAACACTACCGTTACTAATCCAAGGAAGCCTTCACCATGAAACTGCTGTTGACCTGGGCTCTGAATGCCGTCGCGCTATTGCTCGTGCCGTACATCGTACCGGGCATCCAGATCGAGAGCTTCGGCTCAGCGCTCATCGCCGTTGTTATTCTGGGCCTAGTCAACGCAGTCATTCGCCCTGTCTTCATCCTGCTGACGCTACCGGTCACCCTGCTCACGCTGGGTCTGTTCCTGTTTGTCATCAACGCGATGATGTTCTGGTGGGTGGGTGATCTGCTTAGCGGTTTCAAGGTGGACGGCTTCTTTGCTGCCCTATTTGGTTCTATCGTTTACAGCATCGCCAGCTGGTTCCTCTCGTCACTGACCGAGCAACCGCGCGTTGAGCGCGTCTGATTTCTACCGGACATTTGCATGGCCCAGCCTTCTATTGAACTTTCCGTCGAATACTTTCCGCCGCAAACGCCGGAAGGACTCGACAAACTACGTGTAGTCCGCGAAAAGCTCGCTGTTCTGGAGCCGGCTTTCTGTTCGGTGACTTACGGTGCCGGTGGCTCTACCCGCGAGCGCACCTTCGACGTGATCCGCGAGATGGTGAGCGAAGGCATCGACGCGGCACCTCACCTGTCGTGCATTGGCTCAACCCGCGAGAGCATCCGCGAAATTCTCGACGAGTACCTGGATCTCGGCATCAGCCGCATCGTGGCACTACGCGGCGACCTACCTTCGGGCATGGCCGAAGCCGGTGAATTCCGTTATGCCAACGAGCTGGTCGAATTCATCCGTGAAACCACTGGCGATCACTTCAGTATCGAAGTGGCCGCCTATCCGGAATGGCACCCGCAAGCCCGCACACCGGCGGATGACCTACGCGCTTTCGTGAACAAAATGAATGCCGGTGCTGATTCGGCGATTACCCAGTACTTCTTTAATGCCGATGCGTACTTCAACTTTGTTGAAGCCGCGCGTAACGCCGGTGTTACCCAGCCGATCGTGCCGGGCATCATGCCGATCAGCGGCTTTACCAAACTGGCCCGCTTTTCCGATGCCTGCGGCGCCGAGATTCCGCGCTGGATGCGTCGCACCCTGGAAAGCTATGGCGACGATACCGATAGCATCAAAGCTTTCGGCCTCGATGTGGTTACCGATCTCTGCGAACAGCTGATTGAAGGTGGTGCGCCCGGCCTGCATTTCTACACCATGAATCAGTCAGCACTCACGCTGGAAATCTGCAGACGCCTCGGCCTCTGAGCAAAGCCTGCGCAAAACCCTGGCAATTACTGAAACCGACCTCACGAGGTCGGTTTTTTTATGTAAAAATGGCAAAAAACATTTCTTAGCATTCGGAGCACGTCATGACCCCATTTGCCCGTCACGCCCTTTCGCTCACCGCCATTGCGCTCGCATCCCTGAGCCTCACTGCCTGCGGTAAGAAAGAAGCGCCGCCAACAGCTGGCAATGAAGTGATCATTACCATTGGTCATGCCGCACCGCTCACCGGTCCACAAGCGCACCTGGGTAAAGATAACGAAAACGGCGCGGTCATGGCCATCGACGAACTGAATAGCCGTGGCCTCACCATCGGTGGCACCAAGGTCAAATTTGTACTGGCCTCCGAAGATGACCAGGCTGACCCCAAAGCCGGCACGACCGTCGCCCAGAAATTTGTCGACAAGAAGGTCAACGGCGTTATCGGTCACCTGAACTCCGGCACCACAATCCCGGCTTCACGCATCTATTCCGAAGCAGGTATTCCGCAGATCTCCGGTTCGGCCACCAACCCGACTTATACGCAACAGGGCTTCAAGACTGCCTTCCGCGTTTTTGCGAACGACATCCACCAGGGTCAAGCACTGGCCCAGTTTGCAACCAAGACGCTAAAGGCCAAAACGATTGCCATCGTTGATGACCGCACCGCTTATGGCCAAGGTTTGGCCGATGAATTCAAGAAAGCTGCAGAAGCAGGTGGCGCTAAAGTGGTTGCCCAGGAATTTACCACCGACAAAGCGACCGACTTCAAGGCCATCCTAACCAAGATCAAAGCCTCCAATCCAGACGTACTGTTCTTCAGCGCCATGGATGCTCAAGGTGGCCCGGCACTCAAACAGGCTCGTGAACTGGGCCTGAAGGCAACTTTCCTGATTGGCGATGGCGGCTGTACGCCAGAATTCATCAAGCTGGCCGGCAATGCGGCTGATGGTCAGTACTGCTCGCTGCCAGGCGTACCTCTGGAAAAAATGCCAGGCGGCACCGTATTTAAAGACAAGTACCAGAAACGTTATAACCAGCAGATCCAGCTCTACGCCCCATACGTCTATGACGCTGTGATGGTGATGGCTGATGCCATGCAACGCGCCAACTCGACCGAACCGGCTAAATATCTGCCAGAAGTCGGCAAGACCCAATACCAGGGCGTGACCGCCAAGGTGGTCTTTGATGCCAAGGGTGACTTGGCTGCACCTGCTGTATCGATCTATCAAGACAAGAGTGGCAGCTGGTCTTATATCGAAACCGTCGAAGCCTCGACCAAATAACCCATCAGGAAACCCGAACTGCCCGACCAACCGGTCGGGCAGTTTTTTGAGCCATGGACATATTCCTCCAGCAGATCATTAACGGCGTCGTGCTCGGCAGCATCTATGCGCTGGTCGCACTGGGCTACACCATGGTCTATGGCATTCTGGGGCTGATCAACTTCGCGCATGGCGAAGTCGTCATGATCGGTGCGCTGGTCAGTTACAGCGTGATGATGGTGCTGATCCCCAGCGGTTTACCACCGGTATTGCTGGCACTGATTTCCGTACTGGTCGCAGCACCCGTCTGCATGGCACTGGCCTGGGCGATTGAACGCTACGCCTATCGACCATTACGCCACGCCCCGAAGCTCACACCCCTCATCAGCGCGATTGGCGTATCAATCCTGCTACAAAATCTGGCCATGATGATCTGGGGCCGTGGCTACCATGCCTTTCCGGACATTCTGCCGGCCATCAACTTCGATATCGGTGGCGCACAGATTACCTTGCTACAAACCGTTACCATCGGCTTGGCCGCACTCACCATGGCTATCCTGGCCTGGATGATCCAGCGCACCTCACTCGGCCAGGCGATGCGCGCCACAGCAGAGAATCCGGCCATCGCCGAACTGATGGGCATTCCGGTGAACCGTATCATCACACTCACCTTTGTGATCGGCGCTGCACTGGCGGCGCTGGCTGGCCTGATGGTTGGTGCCAATTATTCCGTGGCCCACTATTACATGGGCTTCATGCTTGGCCTCAAGGCCTTTACCGCTGCCGTACTCGGTGGCATCGGCAACATCACGGGTGCCATGCTCGGCGGCCTGCTACTTGGCCTGATCGAATCGCTCGGCGCAGGCTATATCGAGGATCTTACCGGCGGCGTGCTGGGTTCGCATTACCAGGATATTTTTGCCTTCCTCGTCCTCATCGGCGTACTGGTCTTCCGACCAGGCGGCCTGATGGGCGAACGTGTTTCTGAGCGCGCATAAGGCAAGCCCATGAAAATGACTGCCCGTTTTCTTGCGCGCCTGACTCGTCACCCGAACGATGATCGCGTCCACTGGTTGGCCTGGGCGCTGCTTGGTCTACTACTCGCTGCACTCCCCTGGCTGGTTGCTGCCGGCTTCGGCAATACCTGGCTGCGCATCCTTAACTTTGCACTGCTCTATGTGATGTTGGCCCTGGGGCTGAACATCGTGGTCGGCTTTGCCGGACTGCTCGACATGGGCTACATCGCCTTCTATGCCGTAGGTGCCTATCTCTGGGCCTTACTGGCCAGTCCGCAATTCGGGCTGCACTGGCCGATGTGGGCCATTCTGCCGCTAGGCGCAGGCGTTGCCGGACTCTTTGGCGTCTTGCTCGGCGCCCCCACACTTAAGCTACGCGGCGACTATCTCGCCATCGTGACGCTGGGCTTTGGCGAAATCATCCGCATCTTCCTGAACAATCTCAACGCGCCGGTCAATATTACGAATGGCCCACAAGGTATTTCAGCCATTGATCCGGTGCATTTCGGCAGCCTGTCACTGGCCCGCCCGATTGATCTTGGTTTATTCGAGCTACCGTCACTGGTGAGCTACTACTACCTGTTCCTGTTCGCCGCCCTGCTCATCATCGGTATTGCCATGCGTCTGGAACGCTCACGCGTTGGGCGTGCCTGGGCAGCCATTCGTGAAGACGAAGTGGCCGCCAAAGCCTGCGGCATTAATACGCGTAACGTGAAGCTTCTGGCCTTTGCCATGGGTGCTACCTTTGGTGGCGTCGCCGGCGGGCTGTTCGCCGGCTTCCAGCAGTTTGTGAGCCCCGAGTCCTTCGGACTGCTCGAATCCGTCATGGTGCTCTGTATGGTTGTGCTTGGCGGCATGGGTCACATCCCCGGTGTGATTTTCGGCGCACTACTGCTCACCCTTATGCCTGAGTTCTTCCGGCACATTGCCGGGCCAGTGCAGCAAAGCCTGTTTGGCAGCGTCCTGGTCGATCCGGAAAGTCTGCGTATGTTGCTATTCGGTCTGGCACTGGTACTCGTGATGCGCTATCGCCCGAGCGGTTTATGGCCATCGCCACAACGCCGTCGTGAAATCGAAGACGTGCAGCACGCTGATGCACCGGCAGACGTACCCGTGAGCCCGATGTGAAAGGCGCCCGATGAAACCGGTTCTGCTGCGCGCTGAACACATCAGTAAGTCTTTCGGGGGCGTCCAGGCGCTTAAGGATATTTCGCTCACGCTGAATGCGGGCGAGGTGTACGGTTTGATCGGCCCGAATGGTGCCGGCAAAACCACGCTTTTTAACTGCCTCACTGGCCTATACGTACCCGATGCCGGGCAATTCGTTTTTAACGATGCGCCGCTCGTGAGTAATGCACCGGACAAAACCGTACGCCAAGGTATTGCCCGCACATTCCAGAACATCCGGTTATTTGCCAACATGACTGCGCTTGAGAATGTCATGGTGGGTCGCCACGCACGCTTACGTAGCAACATCCTCAGCGACATTCTGCGCACGCCGTTTAACCGACGCGAAGAACAAGCCACCGAAGACATGGCGTTGCAGTTGCTGCATTACGTTGGCATCGCTGCCCGTGCGCACGACCTAGCCAAACACCTGTCTTATGGTGATCAACGCCGCCTGGAAATCGCGCGCGCTCTAGCCACTAACCCGCGTTTGCTCTGCCTGGACGAACCGGCCGCCGGCATGAATGCGAACGAAACCGCTGGCTTGCGCCAACTCATCGAAGCCATTCGCGCAGACGGCATCAGCATTCTGCTGATTGAACATGACGTGCAACTGGTGATGGGATTGTGCGATCGCGTTGCTGTGCTCGATTACGGCGAGCTGATCTGTGAAGACGTGCCTGCTGTCGTACAACGTCATCCGCGTGTGATTGAGGCTTATCTGGGGAGCGGCGCTCATGCTTGAAGTTCGCGACCTGAAACTACAATACGGTGGCATCCAGGCCGTTAAAGGTATTAGCTTTGATGTGCAACAAGGCGAACTGGTTGCTCTGATCGGCGCCAACGGTGCCGGCAAAACCAGCACGCTCAAAGCCCTCGCCCGCATGCTGCCGCAAGCAACAGGTCGCGTGCAACTGAATCCTCTCGGTGAAGCCACAGTTGATCTGATGCGACTCCCGGCGCACGAACTGGTTGCAGCAGGCGTAGCACTGGTGCCGGAAGGTCGCGGCGTATTCGCCCGACAAACCGTATTAGAAAACCTGAAGCTCGGTGCTTTTCGCGTCAGTGATCGGGTGTTAATCAATGAACGCCTAGAGAATCTACTCGAACGTTTACCGCGTCTCAAAGAGCGGGCATCACAATTGGCTGGCACCCTCTCCGGTGGTGAGCAGCAGATGCTGGCCATTGCCCGTGCGCTGATGTCTGCGCCACGTCTCCTGTTGCTTGATGAACCATCCATGGGTCTCGCACCCATCATGGTCGACCGCATCTTCGAACTCATTACCAGCGCCCGCGACAGCGGCGTCAGCATACTGCTGGTTGAACAGAACGCCCGTCTGGCCCTCAAAGTGAGTAGCCGCGCCTACGTACTGGAATCAGGCCACATCACCCTATCAGGCAACTCTGCCGAACTCCTGCAGGATGATCGGGTACGGGCTGCGTATCTGGGCGAAGCTGTCGCCGGATAACCTATAGCTGCACACGAAATAGAGTCAGATCCATCGCTTCCTTTCGGACAGCGACGATGGCCCGATATTCAGGGCTAGCTGCCCAGCGATCCGATTGCTCTGCCGTTGGAAAACTCAATTCAACGAATGCGCTGAAATCACCACATGGCAATTCATTCCAATAGGTTTTATCAACCGTTCCTCTCGCAGCAACGGTGCCACCGTAGAGCGCCACGGTTTCGCCTACTTTGTTGCGGTACTGCTCGAAAGCAGGCGAGTCTTTCAGATTAATCAATCCGATAATTTTTACGGTCATGGCAGCATCTCGTTCATTTAGATTTTTTTCATCGACGGCAAAAAAGCCGTTAATAGCCCAATGAGCGGTAAGTACGCACACACTTGGTAAACCGTTTCGATACTCGTTGCATCTGCTAACTGTCCAAGCAATGCCGCACCAATGCCACCCATGCCGAAAGCAAATCCGAAAAACAACCCTGAAATTGCGCCGACTTTCCCTGGCACCAGCTCCTGCGCGTAAACAAGAATTGCCGAGAAGGCTGATGCGAGAATCACCCCGATAATCACTGAGAGTATTGCAGTCCAAAACAACCCGACATGTGGCAACAACATCGTAAAAGGTGACACACCCAAGATAGAAATCCAGATCACTTTTTTACGGCCGATTCGATCACCAACCGGACCACCAAGCACGGTACCTGCAGCTACCGCAAACAGGAAAGCAAACAAGTACAACTGGGCATCGCTTAAGGGTAGCCCGAACTTCTCTATCAAATAGAACGTGTAATAGCTGCTTAGACTTGTTAAATAGAAATACTTTGAAAAGACGAGCATACCCAGGATCACTAGAGACCAGCCGATCTGTCGGCGCGTTAATCCATTACTGGATTGGGCTTTCATGCGTATGTGAAAATTGACCACGTGATGGCTAGACCAACGCACAACATACACCAGGATAAACAAGCCAATTAAGGCAAATAGAGAAAACCAGGCAACACTGCCCTGTCCGCGCGGCACAACTATTAAGGCGGCGAGCAATGGGCCAATGGCGGAACCAAGATTGCCGCCGATCTGGAATAACGATTGAGCAAAACCCGGGCGTCTGCCTGCAGCCATACGCGCCACACGAGATGACTCCGGATGAAAAATCGATGAGCCGACACCAATCAAAATAGCCGATATCAAGACCCACTCAAAGCTGTTTGCCTGAGACAACGACAACAGACCGAAGAGCGTAAACCCCATGCCCACTGGCAACGAATAAGGCATTGGACGCTTATCCGTGTAAAGGCCAATTAACGGCTGTAGCAACGATGCAGTTAACTGATAAGTGAGCGTAATCAAACCGATCTGGCCAAACGACAAGGAAAGGCCGAGTTTCAATATTGGATAAATTGCAAGCAACACCGACTGCATCATGTCGTTCAACAGATGCGCAAGACTAATTGCAGCAATAACTGGGTAGGCTGTTGATATCAGCGGATCAGCCTTTAGTTGCTGCGCTGGCGTTGCATCGGTACTGACAACGTTTTCCATAGAGCGGTCGAATAATTTTTGTGTTTTGAAGTTTAAAACAACAAAGGCGCCGAAGCGCCTTTGTTGTTTTGCAAGTAAGGCTAATTACTTCTTAGGCGTCGCTACGAAGCCAACGGCCATGTCTTGTACGTATTCAACCACGACATCATCACCGACCTTGAAGTCTTCCAGGCCGAGAACAGCCTTGTCGACCTTAACCTTGTTGACCTTGCCATCAGGCATGGTCAGCTCGGCAGTGCGGCCCTTAGCGTCGATGCTCTTGATCACGGCCGTTGCTTTAACGGTGTCAATTTCTTCAGCAAATGGCTTCTTGTTGGCTTGGTCCTGAACCTTCACGGTACGGGTGCCAGTAACGTTAGGCTGGGTGCCTTTCGGTGCAGCAACCAGGCCAACGACTACAGCTTGTGCATACTCAACAACGAAGGTGTCGCCCTTCTTGATCTTGTTGAAGTTAGCAACCGACTTGCCTACCTTCATCGGTGCCAGCTGGCCTTGATCGTTCTTCAGCACAACGGTACGCGTCTTGGCGTTAACCGAATCAACGGTAGCCGTCATGATGGTCACTTCGGCAGCAACAGGGGCAACTTCAGCAGCCGGTGCGGCAGCAGGAGCAGCCGTTTGAGCTTGAACATTCAGACCAGCAGTAGCCAGCAGAGCGGCCAGTAGCAGCGATTTTTTCATGTAGACATCTCCAGGGGAAAATTAAGTGGCTTCGATTGCGACATGCAAAATAACAAAGCGTTTTAGGATGATAGCAGGGCTTCTAGCAACTTGTTGTGAATTCCCTGGAAGCCGCCGTTGCTCATGACCAGGATCTGATCGCCGGCTTTGGCTTCGCTAACAATGGCTTTCACCATGGCATCGAAGTCGTCATGCACTTCGGCGCGCGTACCCATCGGTGCCAGTGCTTCCGCTGCATTCCAACCGAGGTTGGCGCCATAACAATAGACACGATCACATGATGCCAGGCTCTGTGGCAGTTGATCTTTCATCACGCCCAGCTTCATGGTGTTGGAGCGTGGTTCGATCACGGCCAGAATGCGGGCTTCGCCCACTTTGCGACGCAGACCGGCTACCGTGGTAGTAATTGCGGTTGGGTGGTGCGCAAAATCATCATAGACGGTGACGCCGCGTTCAACACCACGTACTTCCATACGACGCTTAACGTTCTCAAATCGGGACAAAGCATCGAGGCCCTTGTCCAGCGGCACGCCCACGTGGCGTGCGGCCAGCATAGCGGCCAATGCATTCATCCGGTTGTGTTCGCCGGTGAGCGCCCAGGTGACTTCGCCAATCTTCTTGCTGCCTTCGTGCACGATCAAGCTGCCGGTAGCATCGTCCCCATCAACGGTGTAACCGCTGCCCGCACCAAAGCCTTCGACGGGCGTCCAGCTGCCACGCTCAAGCACTCGGGTCAGCGCCGGTTCGGTGGCATTGGATACGATCAGGCCGTTGCCCGGCATTGTGCGCACTAAATGATAGAACTGCGTTTCGATGGCGCCAAGATCAGCGAAGATGTCGGCATGGTCGAATTCCAGATTGTTCAGAATGACCGTGCGTGGACGGTAATGCACAAACTTGGAACGCTTGTCGCAGAAAGCCGTGTCGTACTCATCGGCCTCGATCACGAAAAATGGCGAATCTTCCAGCGTGCCATGCAAACGTGCAGACACGCCAAAGTTGCAAGGCACACCGCCGATGAGGAAGCCCGGTGCCAGGCCGGCATCTTCCAGAATCCAGGCAAGCAGTGAAGCGGTGGTGGTTTTACCATGCGTACCCGCCACACCCAGCACCCAGCGTCCTTGCAGAATATGTTCGGCCAACCATTGCGGACCAGACACATAAGGCAAGCCTGCATCCAGAATGGCTTCAAGCAAGGGGTTGCCACGAGAGATGGCATTGCCGATAACAAATACATCTGGTTTGAGTGATAGCTGAGAGGGATCGAAGCCTTCGATCAACTCAATACCTGCGCCACGCAGCTGATCGCTCATGGGGGGATAAACACCCGCATCACAACCCGTGACTTTATGCCCCGCCGCCCGCGCCAGTTGCGCCAGACCGCCCATGAAGGTGCCGCAGACACCCAGAATATGCAAATGCATCGTCTTTCCCGTCTTTCGTCTTTGCATTGTCATGCCGGCGCAATCTCCGGCAGGTAGGTTTAGAATGGAAAGCATTGTACCTGCCCCGGAGAGACGAGATGCGCCACCGACGACGCCCAGCCGGCATGCAGAACAACGGCACTGCCCACATTGCCGCCGTTGCGGCACGCCTGATGGCAGAAGATGGGATAGATGATGTAGAGCTAGCGAAACGCAAAGCCGCACATCAACTCAATCTGCCCGAATGGATTGGCCTGCCGACAAGCCAGGCGGTTTACGATGCCTTGCGTACACACCAGGCGATTTTTCAGGATGACGAACAGCGCGAGCGCATTGCCATCATGCGGGCCGAAGCCTTGCACTGGATGGGATTATTGGCAGAGTTCCATCCTTATCTCACCGGGTCGGTGCTGGATGGCACGGCTGGCCGCTACTCGATGATTGATATTCTGCTTTATCCGGATAGTGACAAAGATGTCGAGATCTTCCTGCTAAATCAGGGAATCGAGTACGAATTCACCAAACCTCGTAACGATCGTACCAGTGCCGTACTGCAAGTGGCCCGCAACGAGCTGGTCGTGAATCTGGTGATTTACCCTAGCCATGATGAGCGGGTGGTGTTCAGAAAGCATGATGGCACCGTACGCGAACGCGCCCATGCCGAGAATGTGCGCGCCCGGATGACGATTGATGCCGCATTCGTATCGGATGCGAATTTGCCGGTAAAATAGGGGCAACTGTCGCTAAAATACTGGCGCACCCACTCAAGAAAGAATCTGCACATGCGTTTGAATCTGCTTTCCCGTCGCATCGTTTTTGGCAATCTGGCACCAGCCGTTCTGGCAGCAGTGGCCATGCTTTCCGGTTGCTCCAAATTCGACAATAGCCAGAGTGCGTTAAACGGCCCGCAGATTACAGCCAAGTTTTTTGACGCGCAATTTACCGATACCGCTGGCAAGCCGGTGAACCTGGCCGCACTACGCGGCAAAACGGTGGTGATCAACTTCTGGTCGACCTGGTGCCCGCCCTGTGTAGAAGAAATGCCGATGTTCAGCGACGTGCAAACAGCCTACAAAGATAAAAACGTGGTTTTTGTCGGCATCGCCGCCGATCAGGCCGACAACGTTAAGGCATTCCTTCAGAAAACCCCTGTGAACTATCTGATTGCCGTGGGTGGCCAACCGGCTTTTGAGCTATCAAAAACGCTGGGCAATCGCCACGACGCCATACCATTTACCGTCATGATTAACGCCAAGGAAGGCGTCACCAGCCGCCACTTTGGTATTTACACCCGCAAAGATCTGGAAGCAGATCTCGCTAAAGCACTAAAATAATCGAATCCGGTTGCCATCTTGCTGACATCTGGCGGCGATTAGGCTGTCATTAGGCTAAAGACTGGCAATTTGCAGCCAATTGGGAGACAATGACCACCATGGACAATCGCACCAATACGCCTGAGGGCGAATCGCTGGGTAAGGTTCTGGTTCTTAACGGACCCAACCTCAATCTACTCGGGCAACGTGAGCCGCACCTTTATGGCGCCACCACCCTGGCAGATATTGATCGCGCACTTGCAGAACGCGCCGAACGTGTCGGCATCGTGCTGGAAACATTCCAGAGCAATCACGAAGGTGCGCTCATCGAGCGATTGCACGCCGCCCGCGAAGAGGGCTTTGATTTTTTGATCATCAATCCGGCTGCGTTTACGCACACCAGCGTGGCGCTGCGCGATGCGGTGCTGGCGTCGGACCTCTCCTTTATTGAGGTGCACCTTTCGAACGTACACGCGCGCGAAGAGTTCCGCCATCAATCCTATTTCTCAGACAAGGCCATCGGCACCATTACCGGTCTGGGCGCACAAGGCTACTTGCTGGCTTTTGACTACATCATCGCTGCACTTTCCGACAATCTGGACCCAGGCCAAGCCTGATCCTCACCTTTTCACCCTTTAATCATTCACTGACAAGACTTCAGGAGCCTATTATGGATCTGCGTAAACTCAAGAAACTGATCGACCTGGTACAAGAATCTGGCATTTCCGAGCTGGAAGTTACCGAAGGCGAAGAAAAAGTACGCATTGCCAAGCAACTGACTGCCGCTCCGGTTGCACATCAGGTTTACGCGCCAGCGCCTGTTGCACATGCACCGGCTGCTCCGGCTGCTGCGCCTGCTGCCGCAGCCCCTGCACAACCTGCAGGCCATGAAGTGAAGAGCCCAATGGTTGGCACCTTCTACCGCGCCTCGTCGCCAGAAGCCAAGGCATTTGTCGAAGTCGGCGATACCGTTAAAGAAGGCCAGACGCTGTGCATTATCGAAGCCATGAAGCTTCTGAACGAAATCGAATCCGATGCCACAGGCGTTGTGAAAGCGATTCTGGTTGAAAATGGTCAGCCAGTTGAATTTGGCGAACCGCTCTTCATCATCGGCTAATCGCCATGTTCGGAAAAATTCTGATCGCCAATCGGGGGGAGATTGCCCTCCGCATCCAGCGCGCCTGTCGCCTACTGGGTGTTAAGACCGTAGTCGTGCACTCTGAGGCCGACCGCGATGCCAAATACGTCAAGCTGGCCGATGAATCGGTTTGTATTGGCCCCGCTGCGTCGAAAGACAGCTACCTGAACGTGCCGGCCATTATCTCGGCCGCCGAAGTCACCGACGCTGAAGCGATCCACCCGGGCTACGGCTTCCTCTCGGAAAACGCCGACTTCTCGGAGCGCGTAGAGCAATGTGGTTTTGTGTTCATTGGCCCTACCGCTGAAACCATTCGCCTGATGGGTGACAAAGTTTCGGCTAAAGATGCCATGAAGGCTGCCGGCGTACCTTGCGTGCCGGGCTCCGAAGGCGCCCTGCCGATCGAAGACCACAAGGAAATCGTTCGCATCGCCCGCCAGGTAGGCTATCCGGTAATCATCAAAGCCGCCGGTGGTGGTGGTGGTCGCGGCATGCGCGTTGTGCATACCGAAGCTGCACTGATCAATGCCGTACAGATGACCCGCCAGGAAGCACAAACTGCTTTCGGCAACCCGACTGTGTACATGGAAAAGTTCCTGGAAAATCCGCGCCACGTGGAAATCCAGATTCTGGCCGACACACATGGCAATGCCATTTATCTGGGCGAACGCGACTGCTCGATGCAGCGTCGTCACCAGAAGGTGATTGAAGAAGCGCCAGCCCCGGGCATTCCGGAAAAGCTGATCGCCAAAATCGGCGAACGCTGTGCCGAAGCTTGTCGCAAGATCGGTTATCGCGGTGCAGGTACGTTTGAATTCCTCTACGAAAACGGCGAGTTCTATTTCATCGAAATGAACACCCGCGTTCAGGTTGAGCACCCGGTCACCGAAATGATTACCGGTGTCGATATCGTGCAAGAACAACTACGCATCGCCGCTGGGGAAAAGCTGCGCTTCCGTCAGAAAGATATCGAGTTTCGTGGTCACGCCATCGAATGCCGTATTAACGCAGAAGACCCTTACACCTTCGTCCCGTCACCGGGCACGATCAACGCCTGGCACACGCCGGGTGGCCCAGGCATTCGCGTCGATTCGCACGTGTATGCCGGTTACAAGGTACCGCCTTATTACGATTCGATGATTGGCAAGCTGATCGCTTACGGCGAAACGCGTGAGCAAGCCATTCGCAAGATGCGCATTGCGCTGTCGGAAATGCTGGTTGAAGGTATCAAGACCAACATTCCGCTGCACCATGAACTAATGCGCGATAAAGGCTTTGTGGATGGCGGCGCCAGCATCCATTATCTGGAAGAAATGCTCGCCGCGAAAAAAGAAGTCGAGCGCAAGTAAGTGGCTTGGGTTAACGCGCGCATCATCGCGGATGCCCAGCAAGCCGATGCACTCGGCGATGCCTTGATGGAGGCCGGCGCACTGTCGGTCACCGTCGAGGATGCCGATGCCGGTACGCCGGAAGAAACACCACAATATGGCGAACCGGGCATGGAGACTCAGCTGGTCTGGGCCCGCTCCGTGCTGTCTGCACTGTTTGATGCAGACGCCCCTGTATGCGAGATCGTAGACCAGTGCGCCGCTGATCTAGGCCTACAAGCCGAACTAACGATTGAAGATGTGCCCGAAACTGATTGGGTACGAGCCACTCAAGCGCAGTTCGAACCGATTCCGATTGCTGGACCACTCTGGATTGTGCCTACCTGGCATACACCACCGCATGCCGATGCCATTAATCTGGTGCTGGATCCGGGTCTGGCTTTTGGTACCGGTAGCCACCCGACTACCCGCATGTGCCTGCAATGGCTGGTGCGCGAACGTCCTGCTGGCACCGTACTAGACTATGGTTGTGGCTCGGGCATTCTGGCTATTGCCGCTGCCAAGCTTGGCGCGAGTGAAGTCGTGGGTGTCGATATCGACCCGCAGGCCGTGCGTTCTGCTCATGACAACGCAGATGCCAATAACGTTCAAGCCGCATTCTTCGATGCCAGCCAGAACTTGCCCGCACCGTACGACGCACAGAAGTACGACGTCGTGCTCGCCAACATTCTGGCCAATCCGCTGCGCGTACTTGCTGCTGCATTAACCGCACGCCTGAAACCTGGCGCATCACTGGTGCTGGCTGGTCTGCTCGCCGAACAGGCGGAAGAGCTCATCGGCATCTACAGCCCCTGGCTTGAAATGCGTGTCGCCGATACCCAGGAAGGCTGGAGCCTTCTCGTTGGCGCTCTCCCTCAATAACTCTTTTGCCGAAAATCGATATGAGCAAGAAAACCCTGATCTGTGGCTCGCTGGCCTTTGACAACATCATGGTCTTTAACGGCCGCTTCCGCGAACAGATTCTGCCGGAACAGATTCATATTCTGAATGTCGCATTTCTGGTGCCAGAAATGCGTCGCGAATTCGGTGGTTGTGCTGGCAACATCGCTTATGCCCTGCACAGCCTGGGTGGCCACGCAGAGATCATGGCTACGGTGGGCGAAGATGGCATTCCTTATATGGATCGCCTGGATGCCCAAGGTATTTCGCGCAAGCATGTCCGAAAGGTGCCAGGCACTTTCACGGCGCAGGCATTTATTACCACCGACATGGATGACAACCAGATCACGGCCTTTCACCCAGGCGCCATGGGTCAGGCACATCTGAATGAAGTCGGCCACGCCGAGAGCGTGGGTTTAGGTATTGTGGCACCGGATGGCCGTGATGCCATGATCGAACACGCGCGCCAATTTGCAGCCGCTAACATTCCGTTTATCTTCGATCCGGGCCAAGGCCTGCCAATGTTTGACGGCGATGACCTGAAGCAATTCCTGTCGCTAGCCACCTACGCCTGCGTGAACGACTACGAAGCACAAATGCTTTGTGACCGTACGGGTCAAACGCTGGAACAGCTGGCAGAAAACGTTGCGGCGCTGATTGTGACGCGTGGTGCTGAAGGTGCCTGGATCTTTACCGGCGGCAAACGCATCGATATCGAAACGGTTCAACCGGAAGCCATTATTGACCCAACCGGTTGCGGCGACGCCTTCCGTGGCGGTCTACTCTACGGCATCGCCAACGGCTTTGACTGGCAGAAATCTGGCCGTCTTGCATCGCTGATGGGTTCGATCAAAATCGCGCATGCCGGCCCACAAAACTACAAGGTTGATTTTGCACAGGTTGCAAAGCGCTTCGAAGCCGCCTTCGGCGAAACGCTTTAACTAGCCCACAATGACCAGCACGCCAACCCCGAAGCTGCTGCGCTTCGTGCGCGGTGTGCGCATTGCCTTTCATCTGCTGTGCGGTCTTTGCTGGGTTGGCATTGCCTTCCCCTTTTTCTCGCTGCAGCGCCGCCGCTGGGTACGCTATCGCTGGTCGCGCGAGCTGCTATCGCTGTTCGCCTTCGAAATCCGCATCTCGGGCAGCTTGCCTGCCGAAGCAGGGCTTATCGCAGCCAATCATGTGAGCTGGATCGACATCTTCGCCATGAATGCGCTCACGCCCGTGGCTTTTGTCTCTAAAGACGATGTCATTCACTGGCCGATCATCGGCACACTGGCACGCCATAACGAAACCATCTTCCTGCAACGTGGTAGCCGAGGCCATGCACACACCATTGGCCGGGAAATGGCCGAACGTTTGCAATCGGGTAACTGGCTGGCGGTGTTTCCGGAAGGCACCACTACTGATGGCACGCATCTGCACCCGTTCCATGGCGCGCTCTTACAACCCGCTATTGATGCCGGGGTACCCGTCACACCTGTAGCGCTCAGTTACCTCGACGCACAGGGGCAGCGCTCGTGTCTGCCCGCCTACGCTGGCGACACCAGTCTGTGGGAATGCTTTTGCGCGATGCTGTCCGCACGTCAACTGGTTGTGCACCTGGAAATTGGCGCACCTGTACTGGTTGAACCCGATTCAGGCAACCGTGGCCGCAAACAACTGGCACACACCTTGCACGATCAGATCGCGTCGATGCTTTATTCCTGATCGTTCAGGCCTGCCTGTCGGCGCAGTTCGCGCAGTTTGACGTATTTCATGAAACTGTTCTGGCAGCCGATGGCGATGTGTACAAAGCCGGGCAAACCATCCTGCCAACCACCACGGACTAACCAGAACTTCAAAAAGCGCGTCAGCGGCGAGAGCAGCATTCGCATCAGTGGTGCACCTTCGCCGCGAGCCATCGCACGTTCCGCCGCCAGGCTGGTGTAACGATTCTGCTTGTCCAGATAGGCCTTCAAATCATCGGCGCTGTAATGCAACAGGTCGCCCTCCAGTGTGCGTGGCGATAAATCGCTGAGCACGTGCTCATGTACGATGTCGTCCGACCAGCGGGCAGCATCCTTGCGGAATAGGCGCGTGTTGTAATCCGGGTAGCCCTCGCCATGCTTGAGCGGGCGCCCCATGAAGACATTACAACGGGCAAAACGATACACCGGGTAATCTGGCAGCCCTTTTCTGAATGCACCGCGAATGCTATCGGCCAACTTGGGCGACAGCGCCTCATCGGCATCCAGGCAGAGCACCCATTCGTTACTGGCTAAACTCACCGCATGCGCTTTCTGAGGGCCAAATCCGGCCCAGGGGTGATGCACGACCTGGGCGCCAAATTCTGCAGCAATAGCGGCCGTGTCATCGGTACTGCCTGAATCCACCAGAATGATTTCAGAGGCAAAAGGCACCGACGCCAGCACATCGCGCAATCGTGCGGCAGCGTTACAGGTAATTAGAACTAAAGAGAGGGGTAATTTCTCGGACATAGGCGGCAATGCACACAGCTATAATGAGGCTATGTCGCGAGATTATCACTAATGCAGCCCAAGCTTTCGAACCCGCCCCGTTTTCTGCTGATGAAAACCTCATCGCTGGGAGATGTGTTGCACAATCTCGCTGTCGTGAGCGACCTGCAACGGGTATTCCCGGGCGCTATCGTTGATTGGTGTGTTGAAGCGCCCTTTGCCGAAATCCCGGCCTGGCATCATGGTGTGCGCCACATCATTCCGGTATCGATCCGGCGCTGGCGTAAACAGCTCTTCAAACGCGACACCTGGGCAGAGATCAACCTGGCGCTGGGCGCCCTGCGCTCTGAGCATTACGACGCCATCATCGACACGCAGGGCCTGGTGCGTAGCGTTTTACTTGGTCGCCTGGCACGCGGCCCCGTTTATGGTCAGAACTGGAGTGAAGCGCGTGAGTCGCTCTCCGGATTGCTGGTCAATCACCCGCTGGCGGTACCGTACGCGCTGCATGCGGTGGAGCGCTATCGCACCATTGCCGCTACCGCGCTAGGCTATGCAGATCGACTGCCCGAGTTGCCGCTCGATTTTGGTCTCAACACCCGATACCCACTACAGCCGGGCAACGAAGTCTTTCTTTTCACCAATACCAGCCGAGATAAAAAGCTCTGGCCTGAAGACCACTGGATTACGGTGGGCCGCGCCCTACGCGACGCAGGCCTGACACCTGTGTTTACGGCGGGCAACGAGATCGAAGCCGCCCGCTCGCAACGCATCGCCACAGGTATTGCAGAAGGCGGCTCTATGGGCGAGGTGCTATTCCGCCCTTCGTTGACCCAACTGACGGAGCGGATCTCCAAAGCCCGCATGTGCCTGGGTGTAGACACCGGCTTCACCCACATTGCCTGTGCGCTGACCGTGCCAACGATTGCCATCTTTACGGATACCGATCCGGAACTCGCAGGCGGCTTTGGTCTGGGGCTGCGTCAAACCTTCGGGCATCTGGATAGCTGTCCACCCGTCAGCGACATCATGGGCCAACTTAAAGCCTGGGGGTTTTTGCCGGCATGAGCATGCCATCGGCCGCGCCCTGGTTCTACCGGTTTCTGCTGACGCTGATTGTGCCGCTGGCACTGCTGCGTCTCTGGTGGCGCGGACGCAAACAACCCGGTTACCGGCAACACATTGCCGAACGCTTTGGCTATATCAACGTACCTGCTGGCGGCCCAATTATCTGGTTACATGCAGTGTCTGTTGGTGAAACCCGGGCAGCAGAACCACTCGTGTACGCGCTACTGGCACAGTATCCGGATCATCGCGTGCTACTGACCCACATGACACCAACGGGGCGGGCAACCAGCACGGCCCTCTACCAGAATCCGCGCGTTCTCATTGCCTACGTACCCTATGACCTCACCGGTGCTGTCGATCGCTTTCTGAAACGCGTGCAGCCTCGAGTATGCCTGCTCATGGAAACTGAAATCTGGCCCAATCTGATTCTGCGCTGCCGTGCACATCAGGTACCCGTACTGCTGATTAACGCCCGCATGTCTGCACGGTCTGGTCGCCGCTATGCACGCTTTAATCGATTGATTCGCCCGGTGCTCAGCGCGCTCACTGCGGTGGGCGCACAAACGCAAGATGACGCCGATCGCTTAACCCTGCTGGGCGCCCAACACGTGAGCGTGACCGGCAATCTCAAGTTCGATGTGCGCATTGATGCAACGTTCCAGACGCTGGGCAAGTCATGGCGCACCGACATCGACGTGCAACAAATGCATCGCCCCATCTGGCTTGCCGCCAGCACCCGCGAAGGGGAAGAAACTTTAATCCTTGCAGCCCATCGCGCACTTTGCACCTTGCTGCCGGACCAACACCCGTTGCTGGTATTAGTACCACGCCATCCTCAGCGCTTTAATGACATTGCGACGCTGATCCTACGTGAAGGCTTTCAGCTGGCAAGGCGTAGCGATGGATTACCCCGTACCGAAACCGATGTCTGGCTTGGTGACTCCATGGGTGAAATGGTGGCCTATTACAGCCTGGCTGACGTGGCCGTGATTGGTGGCACTCTGCTGCCTTTTGGCGGACAAAACCTGATCGAAGCCGCAGCCTGCGGCACACCGCTCATCATCGGGCCGCACACCTATAACTTTAGTGCGGCGGCGAATGATGCCGAGCAAACCGGCGCAGCAATACGTCTCGAAGAAGTCACGCCTGGCACATTGGCCACTGCGTTAGATGCGCTGATCACGAACCCGTCGCAATATCAGGCAGCTCAGGAGGCCACTGAAAAGTTTGTCAGTGGCGCAACGGGTGCTACCGACAAATTGCTGAGGCTCATTACCCAATACAGCCGCCCATAAAAAAGACCCGCCGCAGCGGGTCTTTTAGCTTCGAGTGCTAACGCATCAGAATTCGAAGTGGCCACTACGCGGTGCGTTTTCAAGCGGCGGCAACCAGGTCTCGAACAGAGTTTCGCGGGCATAGCTACCCGGGCCAGTGCAGTGAACGCGCACCATTTCCATGACCGGGCCAGTACCCACAACAGCCATCAAACGACCGCCCAATGCCAGTTGATGCAGCAGCACGTCAGGCACTGCCGGTACAGAACCGGTCAATACGATGGCGTCATACGGTTCGCCGCTTTCATGGCCTTTCAGACCGTCACCCAGCAGTAGCGTGGCATTCTCGATACCAGCTTCATCCAGATTGGCTTGCGCCTGTTCTTTAAGCGCCGGATCGATTTCCAGACTGGTAACCTGGGCGCCTTGCGATGCCAGCAACGCAGTCATATAACCGGAGCCGGTACCCACTTCCAGAATACGGGCGTCTGGCGACAGCTCCAGTTCCTGCAGCATGCGTGCTTCCATGCGCGGCGGCATCATCACAGCTTTAGGCGTCAGCGGAATCTCGATATCGGCGAAGGCCAGCGAACGATAGTTCTGCGGCACAAATTCTTCGCGGCGAACTTCAAACAACAGGTCCAGAACGTTGGGATCCAGAACGTTCCACGGACGAATCTGCTGCTCGACCATGTTAAAGCGTGCTTTTTCAATGTTCATGTGCGGGGTTCCGGCTTGAGTGTTGAAGGTCACAACCACAATTTTCCGATTATACCTGCCCCTGAGCCACCCGGAAAACCCGGGGCCCCAGCTTTACTGGGCGGCGCTTTCAGGGGCGGGGTTGGCGGTATCGGCTTCCGGCTCAGCGGTTTCTGGCTCCGCCAGCGGTCGGCCACAGCCCTGGCATAGGCCAGAGGCCGGATCGGCCATACAAACCCCGATACAGGTGTAGAGATCTTCGTTTTCCTGGTCTGACATGGTGACTATTAGTATGGGGAATAAACAGCCCCCAGTTTAATACCCACCGTCGGCATTTCCCAAATGCCCATACCCCTTGTGCGATCGGGTCTTTACAGGCAATCTATGGCTGACGCAACGCGTGCTTGTTGGGGCTGCCGTACGATGTCCCGATAGGCGCATTTTTTTGGCATTCGTTTTGACGGAGAACTCCATGTCGCAGTCCCCTAATCCCGCCGAGGGCGCGGAAGGCAAAAACCCGGCCGAACTGGTTCATGTCTATGCAGAAGTAGCCCAGCGTGCATCGCGCGTACTGAGCGGCTTCCTTGAGCGTCAGGCTCAAAAGGGTGTCAATACCTCCGGCGAAGAAGTCGGCATTGCCAAAGCATTCATGGATCTGTCTGCACGTCTGATGCAAAACCCGTATCAACTGGCCCAAACCCAGATGAATATGGTGCATAACTATTTCTCGCTGTGGCAGAACTCAATGATCCGCATGATGGGTATGCAAGCGGAAGCGACCGTTGCGCCTGAACGCTCGGACAAACGTTTTAAAGACGAAGGCTGGCAACAGGATTTCGTTTTTGACTTTATCAAACAGTCCTACCTGATCGCGTCAAAGCACATTCTGGATACCGTCGGCACCGTCGAGGGCATGGATGACAAGCAACGCGACAAGGTGAACTTCTACACCCGCCAGTACATTGACGCGCTGTCGCCTTCCAATTTTGCACTGACCAATCCGGAAGTATTCCGTGAGACGGTTCGTTCGCAGGGTCAGAACCTGGTGAAGGGTCTGAACAACCTGCTGCATGACGTAGAAGCTGGTGATGGCAAGCTGCGTATCCGCATGACGGACACCTCGGCTTTCGAACTGGGCAAGAACGTCGCCACGACCAAGGGTAAGGTGGTTTATCAGAACGAAATGTTCCAACTGATTCACTACGAGCCAACCACCAAACAGCAATTCGATGTACCGCTGCTGATCGTGCCGCCGTGGATTAACAAGTTCTACATTCTCGATCTGCGCGAGAAGAACTCTTTCGTTAAATGGACCACCGATCAGGGTCACTCGACCTTTATCATCAGCTGGCTCAATCCGGATGAGAAGCACGCCAAACTGAACTTCGAAGACTATATGCTCGAAGGTTCGCTGGCTGCCATCAACGCCGTTGAACAAGCTACTGGCTCGAAGAAGATCAACACGGCTGGTTACTGTCTGGGCGGCACGCTGCTCATGTCGACCCTAGCCTATATGGCTGCCAAGAAGGATACGCGCGTTAACTCGGCGACCTTCTTCACGACCATGCTCGACTTTACCGATCCAGGCGAACTGGGTGTCTTCATCGATGAAGAAAGCATCTCGACCATCGAGAAGAAGATGGAAAAGACCGGTTACCTCGACGGTTCGGAAATGGCCGGCACCTTCAGCATGCTGCGCGCCAACGATCTGGTCTGGTCCTTCGTGATCAACAACTACCTGATGGGTAAAGATCCGTTCCCGTTCGATCTGCTCTACTGGAACTCGGATTCGACGCGTATGCCGCGCGCCATGCACAGCTTCTACCTGCGTAACATGTACCTGAAGAACATTCTGAAGGACGCAGGCGGTCTGACACTGGGTGGCGTGCCGATCGATATCCGCAAGGTCAAAACACCGTGTTATTTCGTTTCGGCCATTGAAGATCACATCGCTCCTTGGATTAGCACCTATATGGGTGTGCATCTGCCGTCGGGCCCGGTTAACTTCGTACTGGGTGGCTCTGGCCACATCGCCGGTATCGTTAACCCACCGGCTGGTAACAAGTACTGCTACTGGACAAACGCCAAGCTGCCAGCAACGGCACAGGAATGGTTCAATAGCGCCAAGCAGCACGAGGGTTCGTGGTGGCCAAACTGGGAAGAATGGGTTGAAGCCATCAACGACAAGAAGGTCGCCGCCCGCGTTCCGGGTGCTGGCCCGCTCAAAGCCATCGAAGATGCACCAGGTTCTTACGTCAAAATGCGTGCTGACGCCAAGAAGCCTGCTGCTAAAGCAAAGGCTGCCAAGGCTTAAGCAACACCGCTGAAAAAAACGCCCGCGTCACGCGGGCGTTTTTCATGGGGCTTTCAAAACAAGCCCTTCAGATTGGGTCAGATTATTTCTTCTGCTGTGCCAACTTGATGACTGCATCCGTATTGAGCAGCAGATCACTGAAGTTCATACCACGCTGCTGCAACATCTTGTAACGACCGCCGACGATGATCGATGGCACGCCATCAATCTGATACGACATCGCCAAGGCATCGGATTTCTTCATGGCATTCGTGACTTCGCCAGAATAGTAGACATCCGAGAACTTCTTGGCATCAACGCCAGGCTGGCTTGCCGCCCACTGCAACACGGCCTGATCGTCATACAGCATCTTGCCCTGCTGGTGGATCGCCGCAAATACGGCCATATCCAGCGATGTCAGCTTCAGGATCTGGATCGTGTAGAACAGACGGCCCAATACCACCCACTGCGGACGACCGAAGGTTACCGGTACGCGACGCACAGCGGCGTCTTTCTGCTTTTTCGACCAACGGTCGAATGGCTCCGAAAAATCATGGCAGTGCGGGCAACCGTAAGAGAAAAACTCCAGCACTTCAACCTTGCCGCCAACTGTCTGCAAGGTCGGTGTATTCAACTGAACATAGGTTTGTCCGGCAATAGCCACGCCCGTGGCGCTTGGTGCCGGCGCAATGGTGCCGCCCAATGCACCTTGTGCCAGGGCTGCACCTGATGATCCAGCGGCAGCAATGCCGGTAATTAAAGTAGCGAGAAACTGACGACGTTGCATAACAATTCCGAATTAATTACGGGCAGGCACGGCATCAATGCCGGCTTCTTTGAGTTCATTACGGGCACGATTTGCATCATCCTGACGCTTGAACGGGCCAATCTTGACGCGGAACCAGACTTTTTCGCCAACGACACCCTTTTGAATTGAGGCATCAAAGCCTTGCAGGGCGAGGTTGGCTTTCTGGGCTTCTGCATCTGACTGCTTCTGGAAAGAACCGGCCATCAGGTAAAAACCTTGTGGCGCTTCGGGTACGGCGGCCGGGGCATTGGCAGCTGGCTTAGTCGCTGCACTATCCGCAGACTTGGCTGGCGGCGTTGTGCCATCGGTCTTGCCCGACAGAATGTCCGGGAACTGGAAGCGTTTTTCAGGAGACGGGTCACCCGGCTTACCTGGCAATGGAATCGGCTTGCCATCTTCACTCTGCACATTAACGGCTGGTGCTGGGGCAGGTGCGGCCGGTGCGCCTGCGGCGGCCGGTGCTTTGGCATCGCCCTTGGCCGGTGCCGTAGCGGTAGCAGTCTTGTCGATGAAAGGCGATGGCATGCGGTTAAACCACCAGGCCACCGCCGCCGCAATCACCAAGCCGAGCACCAGACCATAAAGAATGCCCTTGAAAGCGCCGCCGCCCGATGACGGCTCACGGTCACGGGAAGAATGGCGGTTCGGTTTGTAGTCTCGGGACATAGCGGCCTTTGTAGATATTCTCGGCAGATTACATGGTTTCCGGCGCGGAAACTACATGGACTCCGGACAAGAAACGCCCAGCAGTGCCATGCCGTTACGGATGACCTGACGAACCGCCACAGACAGTGCCAAGCGGGCACAAGTCAGCTCGGCATCGTCCAGCAGCATGCGCTCGGCATTGTAGTAGCCGTGGAATTCAGCGGCCAGGTCGCGCAAGTAGAACGCAACCTGGTGCGGCGCCAGATCACGGGCTGCCGAATCAATCACTTCAGGGAAGCGGCCCAGGAAAGCCGTCAGCGCTGCTTCGCGCGGATTGGTCAGCAAGGCCAGATCGGCATCTTTCAGATCGGCTTCGACGCCATTCCACTGCGCCATCAGCGAGCAGATGCGGGCATGCGCGTACTGGATGTAATAGACTGGGTTATCAGCGCTCTGGCTCTTGGCAAGATCCAGATCGAAGTCCAGATGCTGGTCTGCCTTACGCAACACATAGAAGAAGCGGCAAGCATCGTCACCGACTTCAGCACGCAATGACCGCAGCGTCACATAGTCACCCGAACGGGTCGACATGGAGGCCTTCTCACCATTGCGGTAGAGCACCGCAAACTGTACGAGGGCGATATCCAGCTTGGCCGGGTCCAGCGCCAGCGCCTGAACGGCACCCTTCACGCGCGGGATATAGCCATGGTGGTCGGCGCCCCAGATGTTGATCATGCGATCAAAACCACGCTCGTACTTATTCAGGTGGTAAGCAATATCGGACGCAAAGTAGGTGTACAGGCCGTTGTCACGTTGAACAACGCGATCCTTCTCGTCACCGAAATCGGTGGAGCGGAACCAGCGGGCACCATTCTTTTTGTAAATATGGCCAGCGGCATCCAGCTTCTCAAGGCAGCGGGCAACCAGGCCCGTGTCGAAAAGTGAGTTTTCCGAGAACCAGTTCTGGAAATCCACGCCAAAGCCGTCCAGATCATCGCGGCCATCGGCCAGCTGCTCGGACAGTGCATGCTGATGCACATAAGGCCAATCTTCGCCCAGCAGCTTCTTACCGTTCGCAATCAGCGCATCCAGGTGCAGTTCACGCTGGGTCTTGGCTTCGTCATCAGCGCGGGCAGCATCCGGTAACCCCGGGGTGCCTTCCAGCACCACTACTGGGCTACGGACATATTTATCGCCATGGGCGTTGGTTAACTGACGCGCCATTTCCCGCACGTAGTCGCCCTGGTAGGCATTGGGCGGGTAATCAAGCGTGACGCCATGCTGATCCAGATAGCGGATCCAGGTTGAAATCGCCAGAATATCCATCTGACGGCCGGCATCATTCACATAATATTCGCGGGTGACGTCCCAACCGGCAAACGCCAGCAGATCGGACAGGCTGGCGCCATAGGCGGCACCACGGCCATGACCCACGTGCAGCGGGCCGGTCGGATTGGCCGACACGAACTCCACCAGCACTTTGGCGTTCTGGCCCAGGGCGCTGCGACCAAAATTAGCTCCTTGGTCCAGCACCGTGTTGACCACGCGGGTCTTGGCATCGGCTTGCAGGGCAAAATTGATGAAACCAGCCCCAGCGATACTGACCTCGCTCACCAGCGGCGAAGCAGGCAGGGCACTGACGATGCGTTCAGCAATGACGCGAGGCGCCAATTTGAGCGCACGGGCCAGTTGCATAGGCAAATTGGTGGCGAAATCCCCATGGCTCGCCTGCTTTGGGCGCTCCAAATGGATGGGGGTATCGGTGTGTTCCGGGGCAACGCTGGCAAGGGCAACTTGCAGCAAGCCGGTGATGTGTTCGCGGCTATCAAAAGTCATGGGTAAAATTATACCTTCTGGCTCGCTATCCCGTGGGCCTCACCTATGAAAGCCGACCGCTCATGCGTCTGCAGCGACTTACCCGTATTCTTTATGTCAGTTGGAAGAACGGGCTGCTTACTATGCTCGTCGAAGCCGAACCGGAAGGCCGCATGGCCCGCTGGCTGGGTTTCTACGCCCGCCGTCGGCATTTCACCAAGCCCCGTGCCGTTCGTTTGCGCGAAGCGCTCGAGTCTCTTGGGCCGATCTTCGTTAAGTTCGGCCAGATGCTTTCGACCCGTCGTGATCTGCTGGCACAGGACTTTGCCGATGAATTAGCCAAGCTACAGGATCGTGTCCCGCCTTTTGACTCGGCGCTGGCCATGGCTGAAATCGAACGCGGCCTTGGCATGCCGATTAGCGAAGCCTACAGCGAGTTTGATCCCAAGCCGATTGCGTCCGCTTCCGTGGCGCAGGTGCACTTCGCCCGACTGCACGATGGCCGCGATGTAGCCGTCAAAGTATTACGTCCGGGCATGCACCGGGTGGTTGATCACGATATCGATCTGCTCGACACCTTTGCGCAACTGGTCGAACGCTTTTCGGAAGACGGTCGCCGTCTGAAACCGCGTGAAGTCGTCGCCGAATTTGCAAAGCACCTGCACGATGAATTCGATCTGGTACGCGAAGCTGCCAACGCCTCACAGCTGCGCCGTAATTTCGATAAGAGCCATTTGCTAGTGGTACCGGAAGTCTATTGGGACTTCTGTGCCACCAACGTCATGACCATGGAACGCATGCACGGCATTCCGGTGGGCCGCATTGATGAGCTACGCGAGGCAGGCATTGATCTGAATCGCCTTTCCAGCGCCGGCGTCGAGATTTTCTTCACGCAAGTCTTCCGCGATGGTTTCTTCCACGCGGACATGCACCCGGGCAACATTCTGGTGGCGCATGATGGCCGTTATGTGGCGCTCGACTTCGGCATTGTCGGCACGCTGAACGATGTCGACAAAAACTATCTCGCCCAGAACTTTCTGGCCTTCTTCCAACGTGACTACCGCCGCGTTGCCGAAGTGCACGTCATCTCCGGCTGGGCACCTAAAGATACGCGCATCGACGAGTTCGAAGCCGCCATTCGCACCGTCTGCGAACCCATCTTCGATAAGCCGCTCAAGGACATTTCCTTCGGCAAGATTCTGCTACGTCTATTCCAGACCTCGCGCCGCTTCAATGTCGAAGTGCAACCGCAACTCGTGATGTTGCAGAAAACCCTACTCAACATCGAAGGCCTCGGTCGTCAGCTGAACCCGGATCTGGATCTGTGGAAAACAGCCAAGCCATTCCTCGAGCGCTGGATGAGCGAACAGGTCGGCGTGCGTGGCTTCATCGATGGCATGAAGCGCGAAGGCCCCAACTGGGCCAAGATCCTGCCGCAATTGCCACGCCTACTGCACGACTATCTGGCGCCGGATGAAGCGCGCATCAAAGCGGATGAAAAAACACTGCGCGAATTACGCAAAACGGTGCGACATCAACGCCGCCTGCTCTGGGTAAGTGTAGGCATTTCTACGCTGGCACTAGCCGCATCAGCGGCGCTCTTCTTTATCAACGCATCGTTATGACGCCCTTACTCGGGTTTATTACGCTCTACCTGCTGGCCTCGATTGGTATCGGCCTGCTGGCGGCAACCCGGGTAAAAAACGCACGTGACTTTGCAGTCGCCGGACGCTCACTGCCTTTGCCGGTAGTAACTGCCACCGTATTCGCCACCTGGTTTGGTGCTGAAGCCGTTCTGGGTGTTTCGGCCACGTTTGTTAAAGATGGACTCCGCGGTGTTGTTGCCGACCCGTTTGGCGCGTCGCTCTGCCTGATCCTGGCCGGCTTTTTCTTTGCCAGCAAGCTTTACCGACTCAATTTGCTGACAATTGGTGACTACTATCGCCTGCGCTATAACCACACGGTTGAATGGCTGAGCACGCTTGCCATTGTGGTGTCTTATCTGGGCTGGGTGTCGGCACAGATCAAAGCGCTGGGACTTGTTTTCTTTACGGTCACCAATGGCCTCATCCCACAAGACAAGGGCATGATCCTCGGCGCCGCCATCGTGCTGACTTATACCGTACTCGGCGGCATGCTCTCGGTGGCCGTTCTGGATTTCGTGCAAATCACCGTCATCATGGGGGGGCTGATTTACATTGCCACCATCATCAGTGATCTGGCCGGTGGCGCCGGCAACGTCATCGCTCATGCTGATGCCGCCGGCAAATTGGCATTCTTTCCAAGTGGCGGCATGGACGTCTGGGTGCCCTTTGTCGGCGCGTGGATGACCATGATGCTGGGTTCGATTCCGCAACAGGATGTCTTCCAGCGTATCTCTTCGGCCAAGAGCGAAAAGATTGCCATGGCAGGTTCAATCCTCGGTGGTTCGCTGTACTTCTTTTTCGCGTTCATCCCGATGTTTTTGGCTTACGCCGCCACGCTCATTGACCCGGCCATGTTCTCGTCACTGCTGGATACCGATTCCCAGTTGGTGTTGCCCACACTGATCCTGCAACACACGCCCGTCTTTGCACAGGTTATTTTCTTCGGCGCACTGCTCTCGGCCATCATGAGCTGTTCCTCGGCCACGCTATTAGCACCTTCGGTGTCTTTCACTGAAAACATTCTGCGGCCGATGCTGCCGCATATTTCAGACCGCATCTTTCTCTGGCTGATGCGCATTGTGATCGTGGCCTTCGCTGGCATGGTTCTGGCCATGGCACTCACCAGCAGCGCCTCCATTTTCAAAATGGTCGAGCATGCCTACAAAATTACGTTAGTCGTTGCTTTTGTCCCATTGGTCGCTGGTTTCTACTGGCAGCGAGGCAACACCCAAGGCGCACTCTTCGCCATCTTCTCGGGATTCTTCACCTGGATTCTATGCGAAGCTTTCTCGACAGAAGACACTGTCTGGCCACCGCAGATTCTGGGCTTGATCGCTGCTGTCATCGGCATGATCATCGGCTCCCTGTTACCGCAACGTATCGGACAGCCTACGCCAACACCTTCGCATCACCATGCGGCTGAAGGCACCTATCATGTGCCGCCAACTGGTCACGAATCTGGCCCGCACCATGATCATGGCCGACGCCACCGCTGACCGCGCATCCCGCTGGCATCTGTGGCTGTCGCGTGCACGCCAGAAGCCGCTCGCGCTTTCGTTGGTCTACGCCTGCATCATTGTTTATGCCAGCCTCTATTCGGCAACAGCCTGGCAAGATCGCGGTCTGGACCTCTTCTATTTTCTCGAAGGGCACTGGCCTCGTTACTGGACCTGGCAAGACGCCTGGTTCAACATTCTGGCCTATATGCCATTGGGCTTTCTGCTGACTCTGTCACCCAAACACCGCAGCTGGCCGTGGGCCCGAGTGTTGCTCCCGATGCTGATCGGCTTTCTGCTTTCAGCATGCCTGGAAGCATTGCAAACGTTTATCCCCGGACGCGTTTCTTCAGGGCTGGATCTGGCGCTGAATACGACCGGCACTTTATTAGGCAGCATGCTGGCACTTTTTTCAGGGCCGCGACTACTGTCACTGGCCGGAGACTTGCGTAGAACACTGAGCGTTCGACGCCTCAGCGCAGAAGCCGGATTCATCCTGCTGTGGCTCTGGCTGTTTGCACAAATTTCACCTGAAACACTTTTCTTTGGTCTGGGCGATCTGCGTGGTCTACTCGCATTGCCACCTGCGCTCGCATTCTCACCCTCACTGTACAGCCAACTCGAAACGGTGGTCGTGACCATGCAAACACTCGTGGTCACCTTTCTGATTCAGGCTGTTTTACAGCGTCTGGGGCTTCGCTGGTTCACCATTTTTCTTGCAGCAACAAGCATTCTAGCGCTCGGGGTTGTCATCCGTGTTGCCGCCAGCTGGCTCTTAATCGGGCAGGCCATTGGAGCGCCAGAAGCAACCCGTTGGGTAGCACTCACGCCCGGCGGTATTGACGGACTCCTGATCGGACTCGCCCTCGCCCTGCCCGCACTGTTTTTATCGGGCAACTGGCAGCCGCCGGTTGCCGCCATGTTGTTGATGGCCGCTACTGTCCTCGTCAATCTGATGCCGACCAACCCTTATTCCATATCGGCACTCACGGTCTGGCAGCAAGGCCACTTTCTCAACTTCAACGGCTTAACCCGTTTAATTGCAGCGCTCTGGCCTTATCTCACCCTGATCTTTCTGGTCTGGGCAGACCGCAAACGCAACAACCCTAACGCTTCAGGTTCAGTTCTATAATCCCCGCATCACCCCTTACGGATCGCGCCATGAGCTATTTCAAACATCACGTCTTTATTTGCTGCAACCAACGCGCAAACAATGAGATCTGTTGCAATAACCAGGGCGCATCGCAAGTGCTCGACTACGCCAAAGGCCGGGTCGCCGAACTTAAGCTCAACCAGCCAGGCAAGGTTCGTGTGAACCAATCCGGCTGTCTGGGTCGCTGCATGGAAGGCCCGGTCATGGTGGTTTATCCGGAAGCGATCTGGTACCAATTTGTTGACAAGAACGACGTTGAAGAAATTATCACCTCCCATCTGGTTAACGGCGTACCGGTTGATCGTCTGCGCATCTAACAGGAATTGCTATGAGCACCGTTCGTGAAGAAAAAGTTCTGATCGATGGCCCCGTTGGCCAAATCGAAATCCTGATTGATAATCCGGGTGCGCCACGAGGTATTGCGCTCGTCGCTCACCCGCACCCGATCGGTGGCGGTGCTGCGACCAACAAAGTGGCACACACACTGGCGCGCACGTTTGCAAGCCTTGGCTACGCCTCGTTTCGTCCTAATTTTCGCAGTGTTGGACAAACTGAAGGCGGTCATGATGAGGGTATCGGCGAAACCGATGATCTGCTCCGCGTGCTTGATTACGCCCGCGAGCGCTGCGGCCATCTGCCCGTTGTACTGGCCGGGTTTTCTTTCGGTGCCTACGTTCAGACACGTGTTGCCAAACGTATGGCCGAAACCGGCCACCCGGCGCAACGGTTAGTGCTGGTCGGTACCGCATCGGGCTTTGTTGAAGGCACACGCAACTACGATACGGAATCCGTCCCTAAAGATTCCCTTGTCATTCACGGTTCTGCTGACGAAACGGTGCCGCTGGAAAATGTATTCGCCTGGGCGGAACCGCAGGATCTACCGGTGATTGTCATACCGGCAGCAGACCACTTCTTTCATCGACGACTGCACATTCTGCGCGAGATCATCACGCATAACTGGCGGCACTAATCCATGGCCACCCAATTAATACTGACGACCGCACCCGATGCCGATGTGGCCGCAAATCTGGCACATCAGCTCATCGAATCCGGCCTGGCTGCCTGCGTTAAACAACTTACGCCATGCCAATCCACCTACCGTTGGCAAGGACAGATTGAGAGCACCACGGAAATCCCGCTGATGATTATTAGTGACGACTCTCGCTATGCCGAACTGGAGGCGTGGCTCAAAAACGCGCACCCGTATGACCTGCCGGAAATCATTGCGCTCTCCTGCGCGAATGGCCTACCGGAATATCTATCCTGGGTCAGCAAATCCACCCGAAGCACTACATGATCTTGCACAACCTGGCCCGCCGTCTATTAAGCGCACTTGCTCTGTGTAGCGCCATGCTTGGCGCCAACATTTGTTTGGCGGCGCCGGACAATTTCGGCAATGCCTTTCTACCACCCGCGCAGGCTTTTCGGCCATCGGCTGAAGCCATCAGTAGCGATCAGATTCTGGTTCGCTTTGATGTGCAGCCCGGCTACTATCTCTATCGTGCCAAGCTCGGCGTTGATGTCACCGGCCTCGTGCCTGCGGATGTACAACTGACTCCGGCAGCTTTACACAAAGGCACGCTCAAGGATGACCCGAACTTCGGACCCAGTGAAATTTATTCGGAACCGCTGGACTGGCCGATTCAGATCAGCGGTGGCCAACGTCCGCTCAACCTCACGCTATCTGTGCGCTACCAGGGTTGCGCCAGCCAGGGCATCTGCTACCCCCCGGAGATCGCCTTATTCAGCATTAGCCTGCCCGCAGCGGCTGCCACTCCCTCGGAACCTGCTGCCGCCAACCAGAGTCCTCAGCCTACTCAACCGGCGAATGGCATTACAGAAATCGCCCGATCGCTCGATGAAGGCATGCTGTGGCTTAACCTGTTGCTTTTCTTTGGCGCAGGCGTCGGCCTAGCGTTCACACCCTGCATGCTGCCGATGATGCCGATTGTTGTCACAGTGATTCTGGGTCGTCACGATGCTGCGCACCCGATCTCTCACACACGTGGGTTTCTTCTGGCGCTGTTCTATGTGTTGGGCATGGCCATCGCCTATAGCGTGGCGGGTGTTTTTGCCGGCCTCAGCGGTACATTAATTTCGGGCGTATTGCAGAACCCCTGGGTACTGACCGGTTTTGCGCTCGTTTATGTCGTACTAGCGGGTGGGATGCTGGGTTTTTATAACTTCCAGATGCCCAACGCACTGCAAGGCAAACTCGCTGAAGGCAGCCAACGTCTGCATGGTGGTTCACTACCCACTGTCTTTGGCCTCGGCGCACTTTCTGCCCTGATTGTTGGCCCCTGCGTTGCCGCACCACTGGCGGGTGCATTGCTTTACATCGGACAAACCGGCAACGCATTTCTAGGGGCCACACTTCTTTTTTGCCTAGCCCTGGGCATGGGCGTGCCATTGCTGGCCATGGGTGCCTCGGCCGGTACGCTGGTACCTAAAACCGGGCCATGGATGGAGTCCATCAAAAGAGCCTTCGGTTTTATTCTCCTCGGCACTGCCTGGTGGATCGTGTCACCGGTACTTCCCGGCCAGGTCACGCTGGGTGGATTCGGCATCTTGGCCGTTCTTGCCGCCATTCTGCTTCGCGCCATTGATCGCCTACCACCCAGAGCGCCGCTCACCATGCGTCTGGGCAAAGCCCTGGGTGTGATCTCCTTGATCGTCGGGCTCACCTGGATTGTGGGGGCGTTAGCCGGTGGTACACGATTGGACCAGCCCCTGAGCCCACTCACGGGCAATGCCGCAGAGGTACTAACACACACGACGCCACTCCCGATGACCACGGTTACCACACCGGAGGCTCTGGATAATGCGCTACGAGATAGCCAGAAACCGGTCTTTATCGATGTCTATGCAGACTGGTGCGTGAGCTGTAAAGAATTCGAACGCGACACGCTGACCGACCCGGCCGTGCGACAAGCCCTGGAAGGCTTTACGCTGATCCGGGTGGATGTCACCGCCAGTGATGATGCAGCCCGCAGCCTACTCAAGCGGTTTGGACTTTATGGACCGCCGGGCATGGTTTTCTACGCACCGGGTGGCCGTTTACTGCACGATGCCACCCTGGCTGGCTATATCGGGCCAGAGGCTTTTCTCAAACAATTGAATCACGTCCAGATATTGGCCAGCAAAGCCACCCCCTGAAGCGACAAAACCCCAAGCCAGCGCGCTTCCGGCAGGGTGGCGCATGTTAGAATTGCCCCCTTACCCACCCCCTGTCGATGCCATGTTTTCAGGAATTATTGCTGCTGTCGGAAAAGTCCGTGATGTTGCCCCGCGTAGCAGCGGCGTGCGACTGACGATTGACGCCGGCGGCCTGGATCTTAGCGATGTCATTCTGGGCGATTCCATTGCCTGCAATGGCGTTTGCCTGACCGTGGTCGAACTGATCCCGCACGAACAGCCCACTGCTTTTATCGTGGATGTATCCGACGAAACCCTGCGTTGCACGACCGGGCTTACTGCTGATGGTGCACTCAATCTGGAAAAGGCATTGCGTCTGGCAGATCGGCTGGGTGGTCATCTGGTGACCGGCCATGTGGATGGCATTGGTTCGGTGTGCGACTTCGCGCCAACCACTGCCGATACACAAGGTGACTGGCTGCTCACCATCGAGGTGCCGGATGCACTGGCGCCCTTTATTGCCCGCAAAGGTTCTATTACCGTTAACGGCACCAGCCTCACTGTGAACGAAGTCGATGGTCGTCAATTCTCGATCAATCTGATTCCGCATACGTTACAAAACACCATGCTGCACACCCTAACCGTGAACGCCCCGGTTAATCTTGAAATCGATGTCATCGCCCGTTACTGCGAGCGACTACTGAGTTACACCCAATCATGACCGCTGAAGACACCTTGCCGCGCATTTCACCGACGCAGGAAATTATTGCCGAGCTGCGCGCTGGCCGCATGGTGGTACTGGTCGATGAAGAAGATCGTGAAAACGAAGGCGATCTGGTACTGGCGGCCGACCATGTCACCCCGGAAACCATTAACTTCATGGCCCGCTACGGCCGTGGCCTGATCTGCCTGACACTCACCGAACAGCGTTGCCGCCAACTGGGTCTCAATCAGATGGCGCGCGACAATAAAGCGCAATTCGGCACCGCATTCACCGTATCGATCGAAGCGGCTGAAGGAGTCACGACCGGCATCTCGGCACATGACCGCGCCCGCACCATCCAGGCAGCAGTCGCCGTCGATGCAAAACCATCAGACATCGTCCAACCCGGGCACATCTTCCCGATCATGGCGCGCCCGGGTGGCGTGCTCGTTCGTGCAGGTCATACCGAAGCCGGTTGCGACCTCGCCACCCTTGCCGGTTTGAGCCCGGCATCGGTGATCTGCGAAATCATGAGCGAAGACGGCTCCATGGCGCGCCTGCCCGAGCTGCGTGAATTTGCTGCCCAGCACGGTCTGAAGATCGGCACCATTGCCGATCTGATTCATTACCGTAGCCAGCACGAAACCCTGGTGACTCGTGCCGGCTCACGCGAACTGAAAACGCGCCACGGCACGTTTACGCTGCATACTTACGCCGACAAGACCTCTGATGAAGTGCATCTGGCACTCGTCAAAGGCAACCCAACACCGCAAAGCGAAGCACTGGTGCGCGTACATGTACCCGTCTCGATCCTGGACTTCCTGGCGCCGCAAGGTACCGGGCACAGTATCATGCTGGAAGACGCTATGGCGGCCATCGGCGCTGCCGACCAGGGCGTTCTGGTCATGCTGCATAAACCACTTAGCGGCCAGGAACTGCTGCAAGGCCTGACCCGAACCGAAGATCAGGCACTGCCGCGCAAATGGGACCCACTGTTGCACGGCATTGGCGCCCAGATTCTGCGCGACCTTGGCGTACACAAAATGCGCTTGCTCTCTAGTCCGCAACGCATTCCGGCCATGACTGGCTTCGATCTCGAAATTACCGGTTTCCAACTGCCCGACGGCAGCCGTACCGGTCTGTAATTACTCATAGGATTCGTAATGACCCGCTATCAGGAATACCCCAGCAATGAAAATGGCGCAGGCCTGCGGATCGGCGTTGTTGTTGCCCGCTTCAATCAGGATATCTGCGATGGGCTGCTCTCCGGCGCTATCAACGAATTGCACTCGCTCGGCGTAAGCGCTGAAGATATTACGGTGTGCAGCGTACCGGGCGCTCTGGAAATTCCACTCGTACTGCAAACGCTGGCCGATGAAGAAGCATCTCCCTACGATGCACTGATTGCACTGGGTGCTGTGGTTCGTGGTGAAACCTATCACTTTGAAGTTGTCAGCAACGACAGCTGCCGCGCCGTTATGGAAGTACAACTGGCTACCGGCGTACCAATCGCCAACGGCATTCTCACCACAGAGAATGATGACCAGGCACTGGTTCGCATGCATGGCAAGGGCGCCGATTGTGCCCGCTGCGCGGTAGAAATGGCGCGCCTGCATGCCAGCATTCGTTCGGGCGACAAACCCCAACCTGCACGAGGCTGAACATGACACAACAAAACACCAAACCAGCCAACGGCCCGAAGCCTGCACGCCGACGCGCACGTGAAGCAGCACTGCAAGCTCTGTATGGCTGGCAAGTAAGCGGTCAGGATCTGGCCGCTTGTGAAACGGCGCTACACGAAGTTGAGGGTTTCAACACACTTCGCGATTTGGAACAGAACTTTGCCATCGGCCTGCTCCGCGGTAGCATTGCGCAACACGAAACCTTGCGCGAACAGCTAACGCCGCTGCTGGACCGTCCCTTCGAAGAACTATCTCCGGTAGAAGCCTGCATCCTGCTGATTGGTGCACACGAAATGGCCAACAGTCCGGAAACCCCTTTGCGCGTTGTGCTGAACGAAGCGATTGAACTGGCCAAAACTTTTGGCGGCACCGACGGACACAAATTCGTCAACGGCGTACTCGACCGGTTGGCGCCAACGCTACGCCCGCTGGAAAGCAATCGGCCTAACCGCTGATTCTGTGATGGCAGGCGAGTTCGCCCTGATCGAACGCCTACTCAAGCAGGTGTCGCCTGCCAATGCCGATCAGGCGCCCGGCCTGATACTCGGCCCCGGTGACGATTGTGCACTCATTGCCCCGCCAGCTGCTGGCGAATCGTGGGCCATCACGACCGACATGCTGGTCGAAGGCACACACTTTCTCGGCACGGATAATCCCGAAGACCTGGGCTGGAAAACACTGGCCGTCAATTTATCTGACCTCGCCGCGATGGGCGCCCGGCCAAGATACGTCACGCTCGCTGTATCACTATTAGCAACAGATGAACGCACTGGCTGGGTGGATCGTTTTATCACCGGCTTTGCAGCCTGCGCCAAACAATATGACGTCTCCCTGATCGGTGGCGACACGACACGTGGACCACGGTCTTTCAGCGTTACTGCCATCGGCACCATTAACCCTAACCAGGCTTTACATCGTAGTGGGGCGCAGGATCAGGATGACATCTGGGTCTCTGGCAACCCCGGATTAGCGGCACTCGGACTTGCCCATAAGCTGGGCACCACACCATTGACCACTACAGTGGCCGAATTCGCTGCGGCTGCGTTACATCGCCCGCAGCCGCGTCTTGCATTAGGGCAGGCACTTGTCGGGCTAGCACATAGTTGTCTGGATATTTCTGACGGGCTATTGCAAGACCTTGGCCATATCACGAAAGCGTCTGGCTTGGCGGCATCGCTACAGCAAACGGCGCTGCCCGCTGCGCCGGACACTGTATCTGCATCGCTCTGGCAACAATGCCTGTTGGGCGGCGGCGATGATTACGAACTCCTGTTTACAGCTGCGCCTAATAGCCGCAATCAATTAGAGAAACTTTCGGCAGATTTACAAGTGCCCCTACACCGTATCGGCCAGATGCATACCAGCAACAAAACAGGCACAATCACTTTGTTAGATGATCAGCAAAACCCCATTGATCTCCATGATCTGCGTCGTGGTTTTGACCACTTTGCCTAAGCCCACACCGCACCGCCTGCCATGACCGAACTCAAACCGTCGAACGTCACTGAAGCTGCTCTGGTTGAGCGACCCACGTTGCGTTTTATGCTCGCGCATCCGCTACATCTCATTGCGCTCGGCTTCGGCAGTGGGCTCTCGCCATTTGCACCCGGTACCTTTGGGACGCTCTTTGCCTGGGCAAGCTTTCGTGCGCTCGACATCGCACTGCCTCCGGATGTCTTTTTGCTACTGATTCTGTTGTCCTTCGTGCTCGGCATTGTGGCTATCGAGAAGACTGGCAACGCGTTGGGCGAAATAGATCATGGCAGCATCGTCTGGGATGAGATTGTGCCGTTCTGGGGCGTGCTTTGGCTGCTCGCACAAGTGATGGGCGATAGCATTGCCTGGCAAGGCATCGCCTTCGCACTCTTCCGCCTCTACGATATCAAAAAGCCCTGGCCCGCCAGCTACTACGACCGCCAAGTAAAAAATGGCTACGGCGTCATGATGGATGATGTGATCGCAGCGTTATATACCGTGCTTAGCCTCACCGTGCTGCTTGTATTTGTTTATCTGAACGCGCATCAGTAATGTCACAACCCATATCTACCGATCCGCTGATCTCAGAAATTGCAGAGCGGCTCACACAAACAGGCCAACGCCTGGTGACGGCGGAGTCATGCACTGGCGGCCTGGTTGCTGCCGCGATCACATCGCGCCCGGGCAGCTCCGCCTGGTTCGAACGAGGCTGGGTAACCTATTCCAACGCTGCCAAGACTGAAGAACTCGGCGTCGATGTAGCGCTGATTGAACAACATGGCGCGGTCAGTGAAGCGGTTGCATCTGCCATGGCGCAGGGCGCTTGCACGCATAGCCTTGGCGACTACGCCATTGCCATCACCGGCATTGCCGGGCCTGATGGCGGCTCGCCAGAAAAACCCGTGGGCACCGTCTGCTTTGGCTGGGCCAATCGAACAACTTGTCAAACAGAAACCGTCTACTTCGACGGTGACCGCCAATCTATCCGTCAGCAAGCAACGTCTTATGCGCTCGCTGGCTTTCTTTCGTTGTTAATCAATTCCACTCACTTTTCTTCCTGAGGGCTTTGCTATGTTTCGATTCGGCACACCTAACTCTTCCAGCGCACTGCGCGTCATGATGCTCGGTTGCGGCGAGCTCGGTAAAGAAGTTGTTATTTCACTGCAACGGCTGGGCTGTGAAGTGATTGCTGTTGATCGTTACGCAGGCGCCCCCGCCATGCAGGTAGCGCACCGCGCTCACGTCATCAACATGACGGATGGCGAAGCACTCCGTGAACTGGTGATCCGCGAAAAACCAGACCTCGTCGTTCCGGAAATCGAAGCCATTGCGACCGACATGCTGGTTGAGATCGAACGGGACGGCCTGGCTGAAGTGATTCCTACCGCACGCGCTACACAACTCACCATGAATCGTGAAGGCATTCGCCGTCTTGCTGCAGAAACCTTAGGCTTGCCAACCTCCGCCTATCAATTTGCCGATTCGCTGGAAGAAATGCAGGCAGCAATCGACAAGATCGGTTACCCCTGCTTCATCAAACCAGTTATGTCCTCCTCCGGTAAAGGCCAATCGCTGGTGCGCGCCCCAGAAGATGTGAAACCAGCCTGGGACTACGCAGCTGCTGGAGGTCGCGTTAATCAGGGTCGCGTTATTGTCGAAGGCATGATCAACTTTGATTATGAAATTACCCAACTGACCGTGCGCGCAGTCGGCGCATCGGGCAATGTAGAAACCTTCTTCTGCGACCCGATTGGTCACGTCCAGGTCAAAGGAGATTACGTTGAATCGTGGCAACCGATGCCGATGTCGCAACGAGCCATTGAGCGCTCGCGCGAAATCGCCCAGGCTGTTACCGAAAACCTCGGCGGTCGCGGCATTTTCGGCGTCGAACTCTTTGTTAAAGGAGATGACGTCTGGTTCTCCGAAGTGAGTCCGCGTCCACACGATACCGGCCTAGTCACCCTGTGCACGCAACGCCAATCCGAATTCGAACTGCACGCCCGCGCCATCCTCGGCCTGCCAGTCAACACCGCTTGCAGCCAGCCAGGTGCCTCTGCCGTTATTTACGGCGGCCTGGAAGAAAGGGGTATCGCCTTCGAAGGCGTCGCACACGCACTACAAGTACCTGATAGCGACTTGCGTCTGTTTGGCAAACCGGAAAGCTTTACACGCCGCCGCATGGGCGTTGCGCTTGCCACCGCTAAAGACACCGACGAGGCTCGCGCCAAAGCAAAACAATGCGCCTCGCGCGTTAAGCCGGTTAGCGCGGCCAAGTAAGACGAATGATGCGCGCACAACTCAAATCATTACTGCTGATTCTGTTTTGCTGCGCGCTAAGCGCCTGCGCAACGCGCGCAATCAATCCACCCGTTACAACACCGCCCGACGACACCCTTTATAACTTCCAGCGACAGGGCAAAACCGAGCGCCAAAAAAAGAACCTGGTGCTCTTATCTTTTTCGGGCGGGGGCACGCGTGCCGCGGCATTCTCCTATGGTGTGCTTGAATCACTCAAGCGAATGGAGTTGGTTAATTCAGATGGCGACAAAGTCCGCTTGCTTGATCAGATTGATGCTATCTCCGGGGTTTCTGGCGGCAGCTTCACCGCCCTATCTTATCGCCTGTATGGTGACCGCTTATTTGACGAATACGAATCGCGCTTCCTCAAGCGAGATGTTCAAAGCGCGTTAGTCTTGCGCGGCCTTAATCCTCTAAATTGGCCTGCGCTTGCCTCAACTGGTTGGGGTCGCTCGGAAATGGCCGCAGACTATTACGATGAAATTCTGTTCAATGGCAAGACCTACGATGAGATGAATCGCAACGACGGGCCATTTATCGCTGTCTCATCTACCGACATCACCAGCGGTTCTAGAATTCTATTCACGCCGACGAATTTCGAGATGATGTGCACGGATCTCGGTTCGTTCCGAGTTGCACGGGCAGCGGCCGCATCATCGGCCGTACCCGTGGTGCTATCGCCTCTTACCATCAATAACTACGGCGGCACCTGCAACCTGAATATGCCCAGGTGGAGCACACCATTTCTTGATGTCGATAATCCACCAAGACCCGCTGCGCGCGCACTGGAACGCATACGAGAATTGCGCGAGTTGATGAGCGGCCAGGAGCCTTATCTCCATCTAGTCGACGGTGCCGTTTCAGACAATCTCGGCCTGCGCGGCGTTCTCGACATTGTCAACATGCTGGAAGCTCTTAAAGAAGCCGGGTACAAAACACCATTAGATCAGATCGAACGGATTGTGGTAATTGTCGTTAATGCAACATCCACCCCAAAGTCCGATTGGGCACGCAGTGAAGACGCGCCCAGCACGCTGTCAATTATGGTTAAAGCATCCGGCGTTCCTATTGACCGTTACTCCATGGAGCAAATTGACCAGCTGAAGGACACAGAATCCCGCTGGCGGATGATGCGATTGCTGAAGGAAACACCTGCCATAAAAAACGTCAGCGCCAAGAGCACCAATGCCGCGATTCAGTATGTACGCAACTCGCCCAACGTGAAGTTGTATACGATTAATGTCTCGTTCTCAGGAATCCCTGATGCCAAAGAACGTGAGTATTTAAATCAACTACCAACCTCTTTCGTTCTTGACGATGAAGCCGTTGACCGGCTCCGCGCTGGCGCACACATATCCCTGATGAACTCACCCGATTTTCAGAAGCTGATCAAGGATACTGGCGTAAAAATGATTGAGCTGCCCGCCACGCAAGAACCCGCATCAAATAAGACGCCGTAGCACCAGTCACTCGCCACCCATCTCAGCGAGTGGCGACGATCTTAAACTACACCGGCCTCATGTGCCTGCTGGTCTGCCCAGTAACTTGAGCGCACCATCGGGCCGCACGCAGCGCCTTCGAAACCCAAGGCAAGCGCTTCCGTTTCGAAGCGTTTGAAGGTGTCAGGATGCACATAGCGCACCACCGGCAAATGGTGATTGGACGGCGCCAGGTACTGACCAATGGTCAGCAGATTAATATCGTGAGCACGCATATCCTTAAGCTCTTCGATAATTTCTTCGTCGGTTTCGCCTAGCCCAACCATCAGACCGGACTTGGTCGGCACATTCGGATAACGTTCCTTGAATGCTTTCAGGAAATTCAGCGAGTGTGCGTAATCAGCGCCCGGGCGTGCCTGCTTATAAAGGCGGGGCACCGTTTCCAGGTTGTGATTCATGACATCCGGCAAGGCCTGGCCAAAGATATCCAACGCCACATCCATGCGACCGCGGAAATCCGGCACCAGCACTTCAATCGTTGTCGTGGGTGACGCTTCGCGCACAGCGCGGATCACATCCACAAAATGCTGTGCACCACCATCACGCAGATCATCACGATCCACACTGGTAATCACCACATAACGTAGTTTCAGGTTAGCCACAGACTCTGCCAGGTGACGTGGCTCATCCACATCTGGTGGCAATGGCTTACCGTGGCCCACATCGCAGAACGGGCAACGGCGTGTACAGATATCGCCCAGAATCATAAACGTCGCCGTACCACGACCAAAGCATTCGCCAATATTCGGGCAAGCTGCTTCTTCGCAGACCGTATGCAACTTCTGGTCGCGCAACATTTTCTTGATTTCGCCAAAACGTCCGGCATCGTTACCGGCTTTGACGCGGATCCAATCCGGCTTTTTCAGCGCTTCCTGCGGCACAATCTTGATAGGGATTCGCGCCGTCTTCAGTTCGCCTTTTTGTTTTACCCCGGCGTCAGCCATCGGAGCTCTCCAGTTGTTTCTGCAAATGTTGAAGCAGTGCTTCGCCTGCTTCGGAAACCGATACGTTAACACCCAAATCGTGCAATTGGGTAACCGCCATACCCGCGTAGCCGCAGGGGTTGATGGCTGCGAAAGGCGTTAGATCCATATCCACGTTCAGACTGACCCCGTGATAGCTGCAACCATTACGAATTCTCAGACCCAGCGCCGCAACCTTAGCATCGCCTACATACACGCCAGGCGCACCATCACGCCGTGCTGCATCAACGCCATACGATGCCAGCAGATCAATCACCGCCTGCTCGATTTTATTAACCAGTTCCCGCACCTTGATATGGCGACGCTGCAAATCAATCAGCAGATACACCACCACCTGCCCTGGGCCGTGATAGGTGATCTGACCACCACGATCAATCGGCACCACCGGTACACCAATGTCTTTTAACAGATGTTCCGGTTTACCCGCCTGTCCTTGGGTAAAGACGGGTGGATGCTCTACCAACCACAGCTCATCCGGCGTATCTGCTGCGGCATCGCCCACGCGTGCCAACGTCTGGTCACGCATGGCGTGCCAGGTTGGTTCATAAGCCACCAACCCGAGTCGTTGAACACGCACTGGGAGCGTCACGCTTAGAGCACAACCTTAACGAGCGGGTGGCTGGTTAGCGCACGGTATAGATTATCCAGCTGCTCTTTGGATTGCGCATTGATCGTGCAGGTGAGGCTCACATACTTACCCGAACTGGAAGCACGCATCTCCATATCTTTGCCGTCATAGTCCGGCGCAAACTGATGCACCACGGCAAGCACTTGTTGCGCCAGATCATCCTGAGCCAGACCCATAATCTTGAGCGGGAAGGCACACGGAAATTCCAGCAGGGTTTCGGCACCGCTACCTACTGGCTCTTTAGGCAAATCAGACGCTTGCGTCATGAGGTCTCTCCGGAAAGTTATTGGCGAACAGAGATATGTGGCTGGCCACCCAGCGCATCTCGGATTTTTGCCTGCACGGCATCTGCTTCGACACGAGAGGTAAACGGTCCGACCTGCACACGATGCCATGGTGGTTCGCTATAGACGTGCACCTGGGCTGGCGTCATCCAGTCCAACTCACGCAACAGATAATTGCGCAGCACTTGCGCATTGAAACCATTCTGGAAGGCGCCCATCTGGACATAGGTACCCGGCTTCGGCACTTCTTCACCATAGCGGGTTTTATCATCCATCTTGGCCTCATTCGCAGCCAGCGCATCTTTGCTCAGATCGGCATAGGTGACACCACCGGCATCCGGCATAATCAGCTCAACACGTACAGGGCTGCTACCCTGATCCACATAGCCCAGCTTGTAGGCAGCAGTGAACGATAGATCGATAATGCGGCCGTTATGGAATGGTCCGCGATCATTCACGCGCACGATAACACTACGATTGTTCTGCGTATTCGTCACGCGCACGTAACAAGGCAACGGCAATGTCGGATGCGCCGCCGTCATGGCGAACATATCGTAGGTATCGCCATTCGAGGTTTTAAGGCCGTTGAACTTGGTGCCATACCAACTGCCGATACCCTGCTGCTGAAATGGCTGCAAGCTGGTCATTGGCGTAAAACTCATACCCAACACGGTATAGGGTTTGTTCGCAGCATTACGCAGCGGCTCAAGGCGCGGTGAGGCATTCGGAATCTGGTCGATGTTTTCCGGAATCTGCGCAGGTAATCCATCATCCTTGTAGAAACCACCGCCTTTACGCGGATACGGCTTCATCACATAGCCACCCGTTGTTGGTGCGCTGGCCACGGGTTTGCGTGTCGGTGTACTAGAACAACCGCTCAATAAAATCGCCAGCAGAATGCCAGCGTGAATACACAGTGCGGTTGGCTTGAAGGTCATCAGCGATTCGTCCGGTGTGTTTCGATGCTCATCAGAATACCGAGTCCCGTGCACAAGGTCGCCAGTGCCGTGCCGCCATAACTGATAAATGGTAACGGCACACCCACCACCGGCAAGATGCCCGACACCATGCCCATGTTTACAAATGCATAAGTAAAGAAGCCCATGGTGATCGCGCCAGCCAGCAGACGATTAAACGTGGTACTGGCACGCAGCGAAATACGTAGACCACGTTCGATCAGGAACCCGTACAGCACAACGAGAATGATGTTGCCGATCATGCCCCATTCTTCAGCGAACACAGCAAAGATAAAGTCCGTGTGCTTCTCCGGAATAAATTCCAGCTGCGCCTGCGTGCCGCTCATATAGCCTTTGCCAATCACCCCGCCTGAACCAATTGCAATGGTGGACTGGATGATGTGATAGCCAGAGCCCAAAGGGTCCGTCGTCGGGTCAATCAGCGTCAGAATCCGCTTCTGCTGATAGTCATGCAGAAAGTTCCAGGCGAATGGTGCTACGGCAACTGCTGCGCCCGTCAGACCGCCAATCACCCACCAGGAAAGCCCGGCCAGGAAGATGACATAGAAGCCTGCCGAAAAAACCAGAATGGCGGTACCCAGATCGGGCTGCTTGGCAATCAGTGCCGATGGAATCAACAGGATGAGCAGTGCGCCGAAGTATTTCGAAAACCAGCGACGGTTCTCGAAATGATGAAAGTACCAGGCCATCGCCAACGGCATAGCGATCTTCATGATCTCGGATGGCTGAATACGGGTAAAACCCAACGACAACCAGCGCTTGGCCCCATTCACCTTGACGCCAAACAGCATCACCAGCACCAGGAGCACCAAACCCACCAGATACAGCGGCCAGGCAAACTGCATCAGGCGCTGCGGCGGGATACGCGCCACCACAAACATCAGCACCACAGCCGCCGCCATATTCAGCAGCTGCGAAGGCATCCGCTCCTGGCCAGACCAGGTGGCCGAAAACACCGTCAACAAACCCACAGCCATCAGCAGCATCGTGATCCGGAACAGCGGGAAATCGATGTGCTCGGACCAGGCATGCACAAAGCCGCGCCAGTTCACTGAACGGCTCATGGCTTCTTCCTCACGGGCAAGGCCTGAGTCGCGGTCGGCATCCGCACAAACGGGCCTGGCGTTGGTGTATTCAAAGCTTTCTGGGCATCGTAATCATCATCCTGATGATCAACATAGTTCGCCACATCGCGCGATTCGGGCGCAGGCTCACCGGGTTCATCCGGTGCCGGACCCTTCGGCACAATGCCTTGCAGATAGTAATCAAATACCTGTCGCGTAATTGGCGCGGCAGACGTTGCGCCGAAACCGGCATTTTCTACAATCACGGCCAGCGCGATCTTCGGTTTATCAGCCGGTGCAAAAGCAATAAACAACGCATGGTCACGCAAGAACTCTTTCGTGCCACCGTGTGAATAGTTGCCGCCATTCAGGCTGAACACCTGGGCCGTACCTGTCTTACCCGCTGCCACATACTTGGCACCGGCAAATGCCTTGGTGCCCGTACCTTCTTTGTTCACGCCAATCATGGCGTTCTTGATCACTTCAACGTGCTCTGGCTTCAGTGCTACTTCATGCGCTTTTTCCAATGGGATCTCGCGCACACCGCCCGAACGCACATCACTAATGCTGCGCACCAGGTGCGGCTTATAACCCACACCGTTATTGGCCAGAATTGCTGTGGCCTGCGCCAGCTGCATCATCGTGTACGAGTTATAGCCCTGGCCAATGCCGATGGAAATTGTTTCACCGGCGTACCATTTCTGTTGCTCTGGACGTTTGAATCGACGTTGTTTCCATTCCTCCGAAGGCAGAATGCCGCGCGACTCGCCATCGATATCAATACCGGTCTTGCTACCAAAGCCCATCTTGCCCATAAAGTCGGCAATCCCGTTGATACCCCAGTCGTTGGCCAGCGTGTAATAGTAGGTATCGCATGAGTGAACAATCGAGGCATACATGTTCACCATGCCATGGCCACCCTTCTTGTCATCACGGAAGGTATGGTTACCGAAATTGAAATAGCCCGGGTCGCTAATGGCCTGCTGTGGCGTACGTTTACCCGCAGTCAAAGCGCCCAGCGCCATAAATGGCTTGAAGGTAGAGCCTGGTGGGTAGGTGCCGTAGATTGCCCGGTTCAGCAGCGGTTTGTTGACATCGGTGTTCAACACATCCCAGTCATCACTGCGAATGCCATCCACGAACAGGTTCGGGTCGTACGTCGGCATCGAAACCAGCGCAAGAATCTCGCCATTCGATGGATCAATTGCAACAAGCGCACCACGACGCTTACCAAAGGCCGTTTCAGCCACCTGTTGCAACTTCGCATCAATCGTCAGATTCAGGTTGTTGCCGGATACGGGTGGTGTACGCGACAGCACACGAATACCTCGGCCGCCGGCATCGACTTCAACGCTTTCAAAACCGCTGACGCCATGCATCTCGAATTCGTAGCTCTTTTCCAGACCGGCCTTACCAATATGGTCGGTGCCGCGATAGTTGGCCGCCTGGCCTTCTTCATCAATGCGTTCCAGATCTTTGGTGTTAATGCGCCCCATGTAGCCCAGTGCGTGCGATGCCGTTTCACCCAAAGGATAACTACGGAACAAACGGGCACGCACTTCAACACCGGGGAAGCGGTAACGCTGTGCGGCGAAACGCGCCACTTCTTCTTCACTCAAACGTGAGCGGATCGGAATCGACTCAAAGGTTTTGGCTTCACGCAGCAGCTGTTTGAAACGACGCTTGTCTTTGCCTTCGATCGTGACCACTTTTGAAAGTTCTTCGATGGTTTGATCAATCGGTCCTGCCAGACCCGGCACAATCTCCAGCGTATAGGCCGACGTATTGGTGGCCATCAACACACCATTGCGGTCAAAAATCAGGCCGCGATTCGGCACCACCGGTACCAGCGTCAAGCGGTTATCTTCGGCACGCGTCGTGTAGTAATTATTTTGAACAACACCAAGCCAGAAGAAGCGCAGCACCAAAATAAAAAAAGCGATCAGCATGATCACCGAAGCCGTGCTTAATCGGCCTTGAAACTTCTGGCTTGCGTCCCGGTCTTCGAAGTGCGCCATGGATTAAATTGGCCGCTCGTAGTCCCGGTCTTTCGACAGGAACTGGGGCAACATCAGCACATAGGTTGCAGGCACCCAAAGCACCACGGTCACAAAAGGCTGTACAAAGTACCAAAGGCTCGGCAACTGATCACCGGCAAACCAGCGCACCAGCACCTGCAAACACGCGCCAATAAAAACGATTGGCAACACATTAAACAACTGCTGTTTCAACGGCAGCCACAGAATCCGGTGCGCCATAACACGGCCCGCATAGGACATCAGCACATACGCTAAGGCATGCTGCCCCATCAGGCTACCATCCACCACATCCATCAGAATGCCCAGCACAAAAGCAGTGCCCGTTCCCACCACCAGTGGCGAACGGATTGACCAGAACACAATGACCAGCGCAACCCAATCCGGAAACCACGGCCAGAACGACGTTGGCAACAGATTTAAAAAGAAAGCCAGCAACAGTGTGAGCCGGATAAAGCCGGCACTGGCTGGTCGCAGAAGACGGGACGATTGAAAATCGATCTGCATGATTATTGCGCCTTCCGCTTTTTCTTGCTGAAGGTGGTCGCCTGTTGATCGGTCTTGCGATCCAGAATTTCCGGACGATCGGTTGGCACATGAATCGGCTCAAGCAATAGCACTTCGCCATAGCGACCCATGCCAGCGGCTGGTGTCAGAATAAATTTAGAGAAGATGCCATTCGGATCACTCTCCAGGCTCTCCACTTTGCCCACGCGTAATCCGCGCGGATAAATACCATCGATACCGGAAGTCACGATCCAGTCACCCACCTGCACATCGGCGTTCGACGACATATAACGCATTTCCAGGCGACCATCCCCCGTACCAAACACCACGGTGCGCAAACCATTACGCACCACCTGCGCCGGGATTGATTGATTACGATCCGTCAGCAAAGTGACTTCGGCATAGTCTGGTGCCACACGCGTTACCTGACCCACCACACCCTGATCATCAACAACAGGCTGGCCTTCGATCACACCCTGGTCCGTACCACGGTCCAGAATCACACGCCGGTTAAACGGATCGCGCGCACTGTAAAGAATCGTTGCCGGCTGCACACGTGCACCGAGTGCGCGCTTCGTTTCCAGCAGCTTGCGCAGATACAGATTCTCGGCTTCCAGCACTTCCAGCTTTTGCGTTTTCTCTGCGTCAGCCAATCGAGCCTGACGCAGCGCCGTGTTTTCCTGACGCACCTGATCTAACGTGACTGCGTATTCATCCACGGTGGTCAGCGCAAGCACTGGCCACTGCACAACCTGTTTAAGCGGTGCTGTCACGTACGTCAGTGCCAATCGCATCGGCTCTAGATAACGGAACCGGTCATCCAATACCAGCAACGAAATCGACGTACAGACGTACAGAATCAACAGGGCCAGCGGTGCTGGCCCTTGCTTGAATAACGGAGGGGGTTGGTGATCCAGTCCCGACATCAGAAAGCTCCGCCAGTTCCTAATCGGATCTGGCGACCGTTCTTATTCGCTGGCGAACACGTTACCCAGTTTGTCCATCTTCTCGAGCGCGATGCCGCAACCACGCACCACACAGGTCAGCGGATCTTCAGCAACCATTACTGGCAGGCCGGTTTCTTCGCGCAGCAGACGATCCAGATCACGCAGCAGTGCGCCGCCACCGGTCAGAATCAGGCCACGCTCGGCAATATCCGCACCCAGTTCTGGTGGGGTCTGTTCCAGTGCTTGCTTCACAGCCGTAACGATCTGGTTGGTCGGTTCCGACAGGGCTTCCAGCATTTCATTCGAAGTTACCGTAAAGGTACGTGGAATACCCTCGGCCAGGTTACGACCCTTCACTTCCATTTCCAGCACTTCAACACCCGGGAACGCGGTACCGATTTGCTTCTTGATATTTTCTGCGGTGGTTTCACCGATCAGCATGCCGTAGTTACGACGGATGTAGTTGATGATCGATTCGTCGAACTTGTCGCCGCCAACGCGTACCGATGTCGAATACACCATGCCGCCCAGCGAGATCACGCCCACTTCGGTGGTACCACCACCGATATCCACCACCATCGAACCAGTCGCATCTTCAACCGGCAGACCAGCACCAATCGCTGCGGCCATCGGCTCTTCAATCAGATACACCTGCGATGCACCAGCACCCAGTGCCGATTCACGAATCGCGCGACGCTCAACCTGGGTCGAACCGCATGGCACACAAATAATGATGCGTGGCGACGGTGCAAACATGCGCACATCGTGCACACGCTTAATGAACTGCTTGAGCATTTGCTCAGTCACCGTAAAGTCGGCGATCACGCCATCCTTCATCGGACGAATCGCGTTAATGCTGCCCGGGGTTTTACCCAGCATCATCTTGGCTTCTTTACCTACGGCTTCAATCGACTTACGCGCGCTCGGGCCGCCATCTGTACGAATCGCAACGACTGAAGGCTCATCAAGCACGATGCCTTTGCCACGCGAATAGATCAGCGTATTGGCAGTACCCAGGTCAATTGCCAGGTCATTGGAAAACATTCCGCGAAACAGTCCGAACATGAAACACTCCAAATCTAAAATTAGGGCATGCGCGCAGAATCCGACATTCGCGCTGCAGTGCAGCGGGGCACCAGAACTGAACCCCGACCAAACCACGTATAATACCGCAAATTCAAGGGGATATTCCAAGGAGTGCCTTAAGCATATCCCCGGGTTTGGCGACCCGATTTCGCCACCTTGACCCTCTTTTGGGGCGGTTGAGGCAAATTTTCACGCTTACTGACGGCAACCGCTGATTTTTACCATGGCTTTTACCCCTGAAGACGTACAAAGACTGGCCAAACTGGCCAGAATCGAGCTCGGATCCGAGCAGATTTCGGCCACGCTGGGTCATCTGGACAACATTTTCGGCATGATCGCCGACATGCGCCAGGTTAATACCGACGGCATCGCCCCTATGGCACACGCCTGCGATGTAGCGCAACGCCTGCGCACCGATGTTGTTACCGAAGGCAGCGTCGAGCAACGAGATCGTTGTCTGGCTCTGGCGCCAGAAGCCGAAGCCGGCCTATTCCTTGTGCCGAAGGTGATCGAATGATTAACGCCAGCCTTAAAGATCTGGCCGCCGCTCTGGCCGCCAAGCAGGTTTCCAGCCTGGAACTCACCGACCTGTATCTGGGTCGTATCGCCCAGCACAACCCGCTGATCAACGCCTTCGTCACCGTTGACGAAGAAAAGTCCCGCACTGCCGCCAAAGCCGCCGATGCAGCACGCGCCGCTGGTAATGCCGGCCCGCTCACTGGCGTGCCCATCGCGCACAAAGACATCTTCTGTCAGGACGGCTGGCGCACCACCTGCGGCTCCCGCATGCTGGAAAACTTTATCGCCCCGTACAACGCCACCGTGATCGAACGCTGCAACCAGGCGGGTCTGGTACCGCTGGGCAAGGTCAACATGGACGAATTTGCCATGGGCTCGTCCAACGAAACCTCTTACTACGGCCCGGTACGCAACCCCTGGGATACCGACCGCGTCCCCGGTGGCTCCTCGGGTGGTTCGGCCGCTGCCGTTGCCGCACGCCTGGCACCAGCTGCTACCGGTACCGACACCGGCGGCTCGATCCGCCAACCCGCGGCACTGTGTGGCCTCACCGGCCTGAAGCCTTCTTACGGCACCGTGTCCCGTTGGGGCATGATCGCTTTTGCCTCGTCGCTGGACCAAGCCGGCCCCATGGCCAGCTCCGCCGAAGACTGCGGCCTGTTGCTCAACGCCTTTGCCGGTTTTGACCCCAAAGATTCCACCAGCCTGGAGCGCGACAACGAGGATTACACCCGTTCGCTGGATCAGCCGCTCAAGGGTCTGCGCATCGGCTTGCCCAAAGAATTCTTTGGAGCGGACGGTGATGCCGCCACCATGGCCGCTATCGAAACCGCTCTGGCTGAATACCGCAAACTCGGCGCAGAAACTGTTGAGGTCTCGCTACCGTCGATCGGCCAATCGGTGTCTGCCTATTACGTTATCGCTCCGGCCGAAGCCAGCTCGAACCTATCGCGTTTTGATGGCGTGCGTTACGGCTATCGCGCCCCGGAATACAACGACCTCAACGACATGTACGCCAAGTCGCGTGCACAAGGCTTCGGTGAAGAAGTAAAACGCCGCATCCTCATCGGCACCTACGTGCTGTCGCACGGCTACTACGATGCCTACTACCTACAGGCCCAGCGCATTCGCCGTCTGATTGCCAACGATTTCGATGCCGCCTTCAAGCAGTGCGATGTCATCGCCAGCCCAACCACCCCGGGCGCCGCTTTCAAGTTCGGCGAAAAGTCAGCCGATCCGGTACAGATGTATCTGTCAGACATCTACACCATTGGCGTTAACCTGGCCGGCATTCCTGCGCTGTCGCATCCGTGCGGTGAGATCAACGGTCTGCCCACCGGCATGCAACTGATCGGCCCGTACTTTAGCGAACATCGTCTACTGAACGTCGCACACCAATATCAGCAAGTCACTGATTGGCATCGTCGCATGCCAGCTGCCTTCGCTTGATTCACCCACCGAATACAGAGAGAAACGTATGACCTGGGAAGTTGTTATCGGCATCGAAACGCATGCCCAACTCGCCACCCAATCGAAAATCTTTTCGGGGGCCTCCACCGCCTTCGGCGCCGAGCCGAATGTGCAAACTAGCCTGATCGACCTGGCCATGCCGGGCGTACTGCCGGTAGTGAATCGCGAAGCCGTTGGCTGTGCCATCCGCTTTGGTCTGGCCGTTGGCGCCAAGATCGACCAACACTCCATCTTCGCCCGCAAAAACTATTTCTATCCCGATCTGCCCAAGGGCTACCAGATCAGCCAATTTGAAAACCCCGTCGTTGTGGGCGGTCAGATCGTGCTGCAACTGGGCCAGGGTGATGATGTCGTTGAGAAGGTCGTTAACCTGACGCGCGCGCACATGGAAGAAGATGCGGGCAAATCTTTGCACGAAGACTTCCAAGGCAGCACCGGCATCGACCTTAATCGTGCCGGCACACCACTGCTCGAAATCGTGACCGAACCTGAAATGCGTTCGTCAGCTGAAGCCGTCGCCTACGCCCGCGCCTTACATAGTCTCGTGCGCTGGATCGGCATCTGTGATGGCAACATGCAGGAAGGCTCCTTCCGCTGTGATGCCAACGTTTCAGTACGCAAACCCGGCCAGCCTTTCGGCACGCGTCGCGAAATCAAGAATCTGAACTCCTTCCGCTTCATGCAACAAGCCATCGACTTCGAAGTGCAATGGCAAATCAATGAACTGGAAGAAGGCCGCGCCATTCAGCAAGCCACCGTACTGTTCGATCCTGACACCGGCGAAACCCGCGCCATGCGTAGCAAAGAAGACGCCATGGACTATCGCTACTTCCCGGACCCGGATCTATTGCCGGTGGTGATTAGCGATGACTGGATCGACCGTGTACGTGGCGAAATGCCAGAGCTTCCGCAAGCCATGCGCGAGCGTTTCCAGGCGCTGGGCCTCTCGGCTTACGATGCCGCCGCAGTCACAGCCTCACTGGAAATCGCCCGCTACTATGAAGCCACTCTCAAGGTGGCCGGTAACGCGCAAGCCAAAGTGGCCGCCAACTGGCTCATGGGCGAGCTATCAGCACGCCTCAACCGCGAAGGTCTCGACATCGAAGCCGCGCCGGTAAGCGCAGAACAATTGGGTGGCCTCATCGCCCGCATTGCTGATCAGACCATCTCCAACGCCATTGCCAAAAAAGTATTCGACGCACTGTGGCAAGGCCAGGGTAAAACGGCTGATGAAATCATCGAAGCCCAAGGCCTGAAACAAATCACCGACACCGGCGCCATCGAAGCTTTGGTTGATGAAGTCATCGCCGCCAACCCAGGCAACGTTGCTGAGTTTAAAGCTGGCAAAGAGAAAGCACTCAACGCACTGGTTGGCCAGATCATGAAGGCCGCCAAGGGCAAGGCGAATCCGCAACAGGTGAATGATCTGTTGAAGAAGAAACTCGGCTAATCTAAACCGGAATGTCGAAGGCCAGCAACGCATAGTGCCGGCTTTCGACTTCAAACTCGCAGACTTGCGTCATTCCCAGTTTGTCGCGATGCGCTTTAAGTGAAGCTGGATTAGCTAGGCTTACAAACGGGAGGCCGACATCGCAGCGGCCACGCATCATCTCTTTAAATCCTTGCCAGAGTTTTGCTGAAAGACCTTGTCCAGCATAGGCTTCGTCTACGCACACCGGACCATAGAGGCAGAGCCGGTATGCCGACAGTAGACGGCCGTCGTACTCAACCTCTGTGACTAGGCTATCGATCTTCTGAAAGATCCCATCGCCACCCTCACTGGGCACAGGCGATGAACCCGCAACGGCAGCAATAGCACCTTCTTCTGCGACGGCGACGACCATGCCGGGTGAATGCACCATGCTTTCAATTTCTGCAGCGGTGAATTCAACGGAAATGAAGCCGCGCGCTTTCTGTACGTCACTCAGCCGGCCGATGTAATACTTGGCCAGCAATTGCGATATGCCTTGCACATCATCAAGCGTTGCTGGCCTGATCAACATTAAACGCCGTACTGCTCGCGATAGGCCGCTACGGCCGGGCGGTGGCTTGCCAGCTCTGTGTTGTCTTTGAGAAAATCAAGAAGGTCGGCAAGGTTAGCGATGGCAATGACCGGGATGCCATACGAAGCGGACACTTCCTGCACAGCCGATAGTTCGCCCGTGCCGCGCTCCATACGATCCAGTGCAATCAGCACGCCAGCCGGAATTGCGCCCTGGTTACGGATCAGTTCAACTGATTCGCGTACCGAGGTACCCGCTGAGATGACATCGTCCACGATCAGCACACGGCCTTGCAGTGGCGCACCAACGACATTACCGCCTTCACCATGATCCTTGGCTTCCTTGCGGTTAAAAGCGTATGGGAAGTTATGGCCTTGCTGAGCCAGAATGACTGAAATAGCGGCAACGAGTGGAATGCCTTTATAAGCTGGGCCAAACAGCATGTCGAACTGCAGACCGGATTCCAGCAAGCGGCCGGCATAGAACTCTGACAGCTTGGCCAGTGCAGCGCCATCCTGAAAAAGGCCCGAATTAAAGAAGTACGGCGACAGGCGACCAGCCTTGGTTTTATATTCGCCGAAGCGCAGCACCTTCTGATCAAGGGCAAATCGGATAAATTCGTGGCTCAGAGACGACATGAAAATCTTTCAGTTAGGCACAATAGGAACTCGTGCATTATCTCAAGATCGGTTCATTTAACGAATACCTTCTGCCAGACCATGACGATTGATCTCAAAAATACTCAGGCCATCGAGCAATTGCTCAGGGATATGTTTCACGCCGCCGTAGCCAGCGCGCAGCCGGATATACGCATTCCCGAGTTTCTGGATGAAGCGCGCGCAGCCTGTAAAGGCAAGCTGGTGGTAATTGGCGCTGGCAAAGCCTCTGCTGCCATGGCGCGCGCCGTAGAAGCCAAATGGTCTGGCCCGCTTAGCGGCGTTGTCGTAACGCGATACGGCTACGAAGAGCCCTGCGCCCACATCGAGATTCTTTCGGCTGCACACCCCGTACCGGATGCGGCAGGGCATAGCGCTTCAAAGCGCATTCTGGAGACCGTTAGCAATCTGTCTGAAGACGATGTGGTGCTGTGCCTCATTTCCGGTGGCGGCTCGGCGCTGTTACCGTTGCCGATCGATGGGCTTACCCTGGAAGACAAGCAAGGCATCAACAAAGCCCTACTCCGTTCAGGCGCAACGATCCGCGAGATGAATTGTGTGCGGCGCCATTTATCGCAAATTAAAGGTGGTCGGCTAGCGGCCGCCTGCCACCCGGCCCGCGTGATCAATCTATTGATTTCTGATGTACCGGGCGATGATCCGGCAGACATTGCCTCTGGCCCAACAGTCGGCGACCCGACAACGTGCGCCGAAGCGCTAGAGATTATTGATCGATACAAGATTGCGATTCCGGCTGCAGTACGCACCCAGCTAGAAACGGGCGCACTGGAATCGATCAAACCTGATGATGCACGGCTCAGCCGCGTGAGCACACACATGATTGCCACGCCACATATGGCCTTACAGGCAGCCGCCGAGCTTGGCCTCAAAGCAGGCATCGCGACGTACATTCTCGGTGATGCAATCGAAGGTGAAGCCAAAGATGTCGGCACTGTGTTTGCCGGCATAACGAAGCAGATTCTGGCGCACGATGCACCCTTTCAACGGCCCTGCATTCTGTTATCTGGCGGTGAGACGACGGTCACTATCAATGGCAATTGCTCAGGCAAAGGCGGCCGCAATGTGGAGTTTCTATTAGCGCTGGGCGTTGCCCTACACGGCACACCGAATGTTTACGCACTGGCCGGGGACACGGATGGTGTTGATGGGCTAGAAGAAATTGCTGGCGCATTACTCACGCCCGATACGCTAGACCGTGCCTGGAAGATGGGCTTGTCGGCACGCGATGCGCTGGCCAATCACGATGCGCACACCTTCTTCGGCAAACTCGATCAATCGCTAATTACCGGACCGACCCGGACGAACGTTAACGACTTCCGAGCGATTCTGATCTTGTAAAAATCAAATCATGCGGTCGACGAGTTCGATCCAGTGACGCACAGGCACATCGGTGCCGGATTGCAGGTGATTGATGCAACCGACGTTACCGGAAACGATTTCCTGCGGTTCGGTCTTCAGCAGATTGGTCAGCTTGCGGCCCAGCAACTCTTGCGAGAGTTCCAGTTGCAGTATCGAATATGTGCCGGCCGAGCCACAGCACAGGTGGCTGTCTTGGCAAAGGCGCACGGTGACGCCTAAGGCACCCAGCAAGCCTTCAACCGGCCCACGAACCTTCTGCCCATGTTGCAGTGTGCAAGGTGGGTGATAGGTCACGCGCTGAGGAATGGCGCCCGCGCGCTTGTTCGTTGCTAGCGCAAGCAGGTCGGCCTGATAGCTTGGCAGAATCTCGCTGACATCTTTGGCCATGTCAGAAATACGTTTTGCTTTATCGGCATAAGCCGCATCGTGCGCCAGAATTTCTGCGTAATCCTTGATCATCACGCCACAACCTGAGGCGTTAATCACGATGGTATCGAGGCCGTTCTCCACATGCGGCCACCAGGCATCGATATTGCGCTTCATCTGCGCTTCGGCACCATGATGGTCGTTCAAGTGCTGACGAATCGCGCCACAGCATTCGGCATCGGATGCAATTAATAGTTCAATGCCCAGCTTGTCGAACACGCGGGCTGTTGCTGCATCGACATTCGGCATCATGGCTGGTTGCACGCAGCCCACATGCAGGAGCATTTTGGTTTTATGCGTTGCTGCTGGCCACTGACCAGCGGCCGGGGCATTGTGGATTTTTTTCTTGAGGCTTGCTGGCAACAGCGGACGCACTGCGCGACCAACACCGATCAGGAATGAAAAGATCTGGCGCCGGCTAAGCGTTTCGCGCATCAACCAACGCTGAACGCGCTGGGACATTGGGCGCATTACCCGTTCATCGACCAGGCGGCGACCAATATCAACCAGGCGGCCGTAACGCACGCCTGACGGACAAGTCGATTCGCAATTGCGGCAGGTAAGGCAGCGATCCAGATGGCTCTGGGTTTTAGCCGTCACCGGTGCGCCCTCAACCATCTGCTTCATTAAATAGATACGGCCACGTGGGCCATCGAGCTCGTCACCCAATACCTGATAGGTAGGGCAGGTTGCTGTGCAGAACCCACAATGGACACACTTGTTAACGATGTCCTTGACCGCGCCAATATCTTGGTCGTTGCGGAACTCGGGCGTTATATTGATCTGCATCTTACAAGCCCTGGTAGAGTCGGCCCGGGTTGAATATCCCGTGCGGATCAAAGGTATTTTTCAGACGATGATGAATCGCCATCAGCGCAGGTGGCAAGGCATCAAACACATCGCTATCGGCATGCTGATTGGTAAACAGCACGGCGTGGCCACCGAGGCTACGCGCAACTTTACGGATAGCCTCAGGCGCGGCATCACTCCATAACCAGCGCTGCCCACCACCCCATTCAATGAGCTGATCTTGCGCGCCAGGAATGGCATCCGCGTTAATAGCCGGTGCAATCGCAGGTAGCGACAAACGCCATAGTGAACGATTGCCTTCCATAGCACTGGCGCTACAGAAGAAGGCATGGGTCTGATCTTGTAGATCACGCCACAGTTTTGCCGCAACTTCCGGCGCTAGTTTGGCACCACCCAATTGCTGTTCGGCTGAGGCAACCGCTGCCCATGCACCGGCCAGGCGCACAGATAGAACACCTTGATGCCAGAGGCTACCGGTAATCGGCAAAGGCTTGGCCGACCATTCATTCACCTGGTGAATCGCAGCTGCTTCTGATAATTCAAAGGTCAGCGTGCTTTGCGCTGGCGCTATAGGCAATACTTTCAACGACACTTGTGTGATCAAACCTAAGACGCCCAGTGACCCTGTCATCAGTCGCGAGACGTCATAACCAGCCACATTCTTCATTACCTGGCCGCCAAACTTCAGCACGTCGCCTTTGCCATCAACGATGTGTAGACCGAGCACGAAATCACGTACACCACCGGCATATGGCCGTGCCGGGCCAGAGAGGCCGGAAGCAATGACGCCACCCAGCGTAGATTCCGGTGCATAGCGCGGTGGCTCAAAGGCCAACATCTGCCCGCGCTCGGCCAAGGCCTTTTCCAGTTCGGCAATCGTCGTACCTGCACGTGCCGTAAGCACCAATTCTGCCGGGTCGTAATCCAGTATGCCGGTATGCCCCGTTGTTGATAACTGATGCTGCCCTACCACTGCATTGCCATACCAACGCTTGCTACCCGAGCCTTCAATGATCAACGGGCTTTTATGTGCAGACGCTTCACGGATCTGCACCACAAATTCGTTTGTTAAATCAGCCATGGCGCTCTCTAGAAACGGGGCAGATCGGCATGCGGCAGTTGGCCACGATGCACATGCATACGGCCATACTCTGCGCAACGATGCAGGGTCGGAATAGCTTTATCAGGGTTGAGCAGTTTTTGCGGATCGAAGGACGCTTTAACACCAAAGAAGGCATCTCGCTCTTTTTCATCAAACTGCACGCACATGGTGTTGATCTTTTCGATACCCACACCATGCTCACCGGTGATCGTGCCGCCCAGCGCCACGCAGGCTTCGAGAATTTCATTACCGAAGGTTTCTGCGCGATGCCACTGATCTTCGTCCGAACCATCAAACAGAATCAACGGGTGCATGTTGCCATCGCCCGCATGGAAGACATTCATACAGCGCAGGCCGTAACGATCTTCCATTTCCTTGATCTGATTGAGCAGGGTAGAAATGGCTTTCTTGGGAATCGTGCCATCCATGCAGTAGTAGTCAGGCGAGATGCGGCCCGCTGCCGGGAAAGCATTTTTGCGGCCACTCCAGAACACCATACGCTCGGCTTCGCTCTGCGACACCTGGATACGAATGGCGCCCGACTGGCGCAGCACAGCGCTCATGCGCTCGATTTCTTCGGTGACTTCTTCTTCCGTACCGTCAGACTCACACAGCAGAATCGCTTCTGCATCGAGGTCGTAACCGGCATGGACAAATTCTTCTACCGCACGGGTAGCGGCCTTATCCATCATTTCCAATCCGGCGGGAATTAACCCAGCGGCGATGACATCGGCCACGGCATTACCGGCCTTGGTCATATCGTCAAAGCTGGCCATGATGACGCGCGCTACCGGTGGGCGTGGCACCAGGCGTACGGTGACCTCAGTCACTACCGCCAACATGCCTTCGCTACCGATCATGACGGCGAGGAGATCCAGCCCTGGCGCATCCAGCGCTTCGGTACCGAATTCCACGACTTGCCCATCCATGAGTACAGCACGTACCTGGATGACGTTGTTCACCGTGAGTCCGTACTTCAGGCAATGCACGCCGCCCGAGTTTTCGGCAACGTTACCGCCGATCGAACAGGCGATCTGGCTGGAAGGGTCGGGGGCGTAATAAAGCCCATAGGGTGCCGCTGCGTCGGAGATGGCGAGGTTGCGCACACCAGGCTGCAAGGTCGCTCTGCGACTCAGCGGATCAATATTCAGAATCTGATTCATTTTGGCGGTCGACAACACAATGCCTTCTTGTATGGGCATCGCGCCACCGGACAGGCCGGTGCCCGCACCACGCGGGACAACCGGCACGCCGAATTCACTACATATCTTTAATACAGCCTGAACCTGTGCTTCATTTTCAGGCAAAGCCACCGCCATCGGCAGGGTGCGATATGCCGCAAGGCCATCACACTCGTAGGGGGCGGTGTCTTCCTTCTGCCAAAGCAAGTTAGCAGAAGGAAGAGAACCACTGAGCGCCTCGATCAGACGCGAACGATTGGCGCTCATGGTGTTTTACAGAACCATCAGATGGAACGGCCAGACATAGGCCTGCAGCATCACGAAGCCACCCACCAGGCAAGCCAGTGCGATCGAGTGGAAGAACACATACCGCAGGATGTCGCCTTCGTGGTTGAACCAGCGGGTTGCCGTCGAAGCCACCACGATGGATTGGGCATCAATCATCTTACCCATCACACCACCGGAGCTGTTGGCTGCGCCCATCAGGTTGGCGCTAACGCCCACTTGCTCAGCTGCCACCTTCTGCATGCCACCGAACAGTACGTTCGAAGCGGTATCAGAACCGGTCAGCGCAACACCCAGCCAGCCCATCAGCGTACCGAAGAACGGATAGAGCACGCCGGTTGCAGCAAAGGCCAGACCCAGGGTGGTATCCAGACCCGAGTAACGGGTCAGTGTGCCCAGAGCCAGCATCAGCGCAATGGTGAACAGCGAGTAACGCACCAGCCAGAAAGTCTTCACATACGACTTAACCAGTTGCATCGGGTTGTACTTCATAACCAGGCCACCGATGATCGAAGCGATCAGGATGCCCGTACCGGTTGCCGACAGCAGATTGAAGATATAAACAGCGCCTTCTTTCGTCGGGGCTTTAACCACAGGTGGCAATTTCTCAACCAGCATGTGCAGACCATCGATCGGGAGCTTCGGCATGTAAATGCCATTCAACCATTCTTTAACAGCCGGTTGACCCCAGATGAATACGGTGACCGTCAGAATGATCCATGGCATCCAGGCACGAATAACGGTGCCACGCGGATGCACTTTGATCTCAGCCGGAATCTGGGCTTCGCCACTGTCTTTATCGTGACCACGCAGCTTGACCGAGGTCCAGATCGTCTTTGGCTTCCAGACCTTCATGAACAGCACCAGACAGCTCATCGATACCAGCGCAGCGATCACGTCGACCAGTTCTGGTCCAATGTAGTTCGATACTAGGAATTGCGGTACTGCAAAGCTGACGCCCGTTACCAGAATGGCTGGCCAGATTTCCATCATAGCCTTGCGACCGGCAAAGGCCCAGATCAGCCAGAACGGTACCATCAGCGAGAAAATCGGCAATTGACGGCCCACCATGGCCGAGATGGCCATCACGTCATAGCCGTGCACTTTGGCCAGCGTCAGGATTGGCGTGCCCAGAGCACCGTAGGCAACCGGCGCGGTGTTGGCGATCAGCGACAGACCCGAAGCAGCCAATGGCGAGAAGCCCAGGCCAATCAGAATCGCAGCCGTTACCGCCACTGGCGTACCGAAGCCCGATGCACCTTCAAAAAAGGCACCAAAAGCAAAGGCGATCAGCAGTAGTTGCAAACGGCGATCTTCGGTAATGCCCGCAATCGAATCCTGCAGAATCTTGAACGAACCATTCTGCTCGGTCAGCTGTTGCAGGAAGATGATGTTGAGCACAATCCAGCCAATTGGCAGCAAGCCAACCATGGCACCCATCAAGGCAGCCTTACTGGCCATCTCGATCGGCATGCCATAAACAATAATGGCGATAACGAGTGCACTAATCAAACCAGCAGCAGCGGCCGTATGTGCCTTCATGTGCAGGAAGCCCAGACCGATCAACATGACGGCCACGGGAATCGCCGCGAGCAGCGTAGAGAACACCATGTTCCCCATTGGATCGTAGATTTGTTGCCAAACCATGATGTCCCCTTTTATCTATTAGTAAAGAGCACCCGAACAGGGCGCTCACACCGCGATTATAGGAAGACTTAAGGTTTTCTTATGTGAAAATTTTGATGGCGCCAAGTGAGAATTATTCACGTTCGTGGTGCACCACAACAAAGCGCGGCAACCCCTTGGAAACTAACCCGTGTTTCTGAGCGCTGCGGAAATGCCATTAATGCTGAGGTGGATACCGCGTTGGACGCGCTCACCGGCTTTACCCAATCGATACCGGCGAATCAGCTCCAGCTGCAGGTGATGCAACGGATCAATATAGGGAAAGCGGTGACGAATAGACCGTGCCAAACCCGGGTTGGCCGCTAGGCGCAGCTTTTCACCGGTAATCAGATGCAGCGCTTCTGCCGTGAGGTGCCACTCTGTCTCGATGACGCCGAAGATCTTTTTACGCAAGCGGCGGTCTTCTACCAGTTCGGCATAGCGCGAACCCAGAGCCAGATCACTCTTGGCCAGTACCATGTCCATATTGGATAAAAGGGTGCGGAAGAAGGGCCATTCACGATACATGCGCTGCAACATGGCGATACGCGTTTTACGTTCAGCCGCGCCCTGGTTTTCCAGGAAATTACGTACGGCCGAACCAAATCCGTACCAACCCGGCAGCGTCAGGCGACATTGCCCCCAGCTGAAGCTCCAGGGAATGGCGCGTAAATCTTCAATCTGCTGCAAGGCTTTACGGGATGCCGGGCGCGAACCGATGTTGAGCTGCGCCAGTTCCTTGAGCGGGGTGGCGGCAAAGAAATAGTCGGTAAATCCTGGCGTCTCATAAACCAGCTTGCGGTACGCAGACGTACTCGCCTCCGACAAAAATGCTGCCACATCCAGAAATGATTTGGGCGCTGGCTTGGTAGGCTGCAACATCGTCGCTTCCAGCGTTGCCGCCACCAGCGTTTCGAGATTGCGCCGACCGATTTCCGGATTGGCGTACTTAGAGGCAATCACTTCACCCTGTTCGGTTAAACGGATCTGCCCACGCACCGTGCCCGGCGGTTGCGCCAGAATGGCCTCATAGCTCGGGCCACCACCACGGCCTACTGTGCCACCGCGGCCATGGAACATGCGCAAGCGGATGCCGTGCGCCGTACCCAAATCATCAAAGCATTGCGCCAATTCAATCTCGGCCCGGTAGAGCTCCCAATTACTGGTAAAGATGCCGCCATCTTTATTGCTGTCGCTGTAGCCGAGCATGATGTCCTGCTCGGCGCCCGAACGTGCAACCAATGCCGCCACACCATCCAGCGCATAAAAATCGCTCATGATTGGTGCGGCGTTACGCAGATCACCAATCGTTTCGAACAATGGCACCACAATCAGATCAGTGATGCCCTCTTTGGCTAACGTGCCACGCATCAACCCCGCTTCTTTGAGCAGGACCAAGACTTCCAGCAAATCGCTCACGCTCTCTGTATGGCTGATGATGTAATGGCGGATCGCCATCGGGCCGTATTGTCTAACGACGCGATAAGCCGTCTCGAAGATCGCCAGTTCGTCTTGCGTATGTTCCGAGTAACCATGGGTAGGCACGCGTAACGGCCGTACATCATTGAGCACCTGGACCAACAACGTCCGGCGCGCCGATTCATCCAGCGCGCTGTAATCGCGGCATAAACCGGCAGCTGAAAGCAGCTCGGCAACCACTGCTTCGTGCTTATCCGAACTTTGTCGTAGATCAACGGTAGCCAGGTGGAAGCCAAATACCGCTGCGGCACGAATCAGAGGCTGCAAGCGGTGCGAGCACAGACCCGCAACACCCTGTGCATGCAAGCACGCTTCGATGACACGCAGATCTTCAATAAACGCTTCGGGGCTATCGTAAGCGCGGGCAGCAGATAAGGCCGCCGCATTGTTCAGCACACCGGCACTTAATTTCTTGAGCGTTTCCGACAATCGGGCATGCACCCCGGCAAGCGCACGGCGATACAATTCATCGCTACGGTGCTCACTCTGATCACCGGATGCATCGGCCAACGCAATCAGCTCGGGTGTAAATGCAGCGAGCATCGATGATTGAGACAACTCCCGACCCAGCGCGCGCACTTCTTTTAGATAGTGGCGCAGCGCTACTTCGCTTTGCCGACGCGTTGCATAGTCCAGCGTCTGCGCAGTCACGTTGGGATTGCCATCCCGATCGCCGCCAATCCAGTGGCCCATCCGGAAGAAGCTAGGCACCTGCCAACCAGCCAGATCGTCTTCTAACGTGGCGTATAACTTAGGTATTTCTTCCAGGAAGGTGGCATCGTAATAGCTGAGCGCGTTTTCGATTTCATCAATCACCGTCAGCTTGGTAAAGCGTAGCAAACGCGTCTGCCAGAGTAGCGTGACACGCGCCCGCAATTGCTGTTCGTTCTCTTGCAGGCGACGATCCAGCAAAGCCTTACGGCTCTTGGCGCTACCGAATTCATCCCGAATTGCATCACGCTCGGTCAGCAGCTGTGCGATATCGCGCTCTACATCCAGAATGCTTTTACGTTGCACCTCGGTCGGGTGCGCTGTTAACACCGGGGAAACGTACGACGCTGCCAGCACTTGGGCAATCTGCCGTGGCGTTTTACCACCCGCCCGTAGGCGTTGCATAGCGGCACCAATACTGCCGGGCTGCACATGCCCCGCACGCTCGTAGACTGCACGACGACGAATGTGATGACGGTCTTCTGCCAGGTTAGCCAGATGGCTGAAATAGGTGAAGGCGCGAATCACGCTCACCGACAGCTCATCGCTCAAACCACTCAACACCTTCTTGAGATTACGACCCGCCTGCTCGTTAGCATCTCGCCGAAACGCAACGGATAATTTGCGGATGGCTTCTACGCGTTCGTAGACCGCATCGCCTTCCTGACTGCGGATGACATCGCCCAGAATACGGCCAAGCAATCGAATATCTTCGACCAGCGGTTTCTCGGCATCCTGCTTATGGCGACGCGTTTCCATCTTTCGTAATCCCCGAAGTTCTGAAGAGCCTGCTTCAGAAAATTATAGGGGCTATACAGCGATAACGACTGAAAACTTTTAACAGCGCACGTGAGGATTATTCAGCCGTTTGTCCCAGCGAATCAACGAGCCACTCGATAAACGCCGCGCATTCCCAGCGCTCGGCCACGCCCGGCTTCCAGCACAGGTAATGGTGATTCGGCGCAGCAACCGTGCGCTCAGACAATCGGACTAAACGGCCGGTTTCCAGCCAGGCCGCACCCAGATTGGTGCGCGCCAGACAGACACCTAGACCAGCAGCCGATGCATCGTAAAGCATGCCAAGATCATTAAACTTGGCCATCGTCTGCAGCCGGGTTTTGTCGAGATGACAACTATCAAACCAGGTTTCCCATGGCTCGAGTTCGCTGTGAATCATCAATGCCCGAGCGACTTGTTCTTCATTATCAAAACCGCCGAGGCTACCCACTTCGTTCAGATAGTTCGGGCTACAAACCGGCGTTGCATGGTCTGACAACAAATGCACCGACTCCCGATCTGCAAATGGTCCCATACCAAAACGCACTTCCAGATCTGTTTCCTGCGAGACCACATTGAATAGCGGAATTGATACCTGCAAGACCAGATCAATTTCCGGATAGGCATAGCGAAAGAGCGGCAAGCGCGGCATCAGCACCTGACGGGAAAAGGTGGGTGTTACGGCGATACGGAGCAATGTTCGGGTGCCCTGCGGGCCCACCGGTTCTGCCACCTGCAAAATTGCTAGCGCTTCACGTACCCGCTTGAGATACGCCTCGCCCTCCGGCGTGAGGCTGAAATCCTTACGCACAAACAGCTTGAATTTAAGCTGCGTTTCTATCTGGCGGATGCGATGACTGATGGCGCTTGGCGTAATGTGCAGCTCATCTGCCACCTGCGTCACGTTGCGATGGCGCGCCAGCGCTTCAAACGCGAGCAAACCCTGAATATTGGGAACTCGTGGGATCATCACCATCGCTCGCTACCGCTTACTCAACCTGACCGGACAACTGCTCAAGCAGTTTCAGCACAGCAATCGAATCCTGCTCACCCAAACCGGAACCGACCATGGCCTTGAACATCTGAGCCGTCGCCGCAGAGGCAGGCAGGTACAGCCCCAGATCGTGCGCGGTCTGCATGACGATGTTCATGTCTTTTTCGTGCATCCAGCTCTTGAAGCCCGGTTTGAAGTTGCGGTCGATCATGCGCTGACCATGGTTCTCAAGAATCTTGGAACCAGCAAAGCCGCCCATGAGGGCCTCGCGTACCTTGGCCGGGTCTGCGCCATTCTTCTTGGCAAAGGCCATGGCTTCGGCCACGGCCAACACGCCCACACCGGTAAGAATCTGGTTAGCAGCTTTAGCCACCTGGCCCGCCCCCGACACACCAATGTGCACCACGTTCTTACCCATACAGGCAAACAGCGGCGCTACCTTATCGAAGGCCGCTTTATCACCACCGACCATAATCGACAGCGTACCGGCGACTGCACCCACCTCACCGCCGGATACCGGCGCATCTAGAAATGTGACGCCTTGAGCGGCCAGATCAGCGCCAATACTCTTAGCAGCGGCAGGCGGAATCGTACTCATATCTACGGCAATGAGGCCGGGGCGCTTGCTCTGCACAACACCCTGGGTACCCAGCATGACTTCGCGCACATCCGGCGCATCGGCCACCATGGAAAAGACGATATCGGCTGCTGCGGCAACAGCGGCTGGGCTTTCAGCACCCTGCGCACCGGCTTCAATCAACGGCGCCATGGATTCTTTACGGCGTGCCCAAACGGTGACGTCATGCCCCGCTTTGAGCAGGTTGAGCGCCATTGGGCGACCCATGATGCCTAAACCAACAAAACCGACGCGCATGACAACTCCTGAATCGAGGATAATGTTCAGAAGTTTCTCACAGACTGCGACCTACTGAACATGCGCATCATTTCTGCCAACTTAAACGGCATCCGTTCCGCCTGGAAAAAAGGCTTCGCCGAGTGGCTGGCGACGCAACATGCAGACGCTGTCTGCACCCAGGAAGTCCGCGCCACGCTCAAAGACATGGCCAAGGATGGCACCATGGAGAACCCCAGCGGCCTCACCGGCTACTGGCATCTGGCCAAGCGCCCGGGTTACAGCGGGGTTGGCATCTGGACGCCACATACACCGACACAAATGACTCAAGGTATCGGCCACCCCGATTTTGATGCCGAGGGCCGCTATATCGAACTGGATCTGGGCAAAGTCACCGTTGTCTCGCTCTATCTGCCCTCCGGTTCCAGCTCACCAGAACGCCAAACCGCCAAATTCCACTTTATGGATGAATTTCTGCCGCGTATGAAAGCGCTCAAGGATTCCGGCCGCGAGGTGATTGTCTGCGGTGATTGGAATATTGCCCATAAAGAACAAGACCTTAAAAACTGGAAGTCCAATCAGAAGAACTCCGGCTTCCTGCCGGAAGAGCGCGCCTGGATGACCCAGCTGCTGGATGAATTGGGTTGGGTCGATGTGTATCGTGCATTGCACCCGGACGCCACCAGCGAATGCTATACATGGTGGAGTAATCGCGGACAGGCCTACGCCAACAACGTAGGTTGGCGTATTGACTACCAGATCGCCACACCCGGCATCGCTGCTCTGGCGCGCAGTGCTTCGGTTTATAAAGACCAGAAGTTCTCTGACCACGCACCGCTTGTGATTGATTACGCATTAACCCTTTAGCGCTTTAACAAAGCAATAATTGCAAGCGCTTCACGTTAAGCGTAGGCTAAGTTTACGGATGCACTATGAGCATTCGTGATGACACATCAAGAAAGGATTCACATGTCGAACACCACTGCCTCCAAAGAAAAACTTGTTGCTGACCTGAAGCTGGTCGTTGCTGATACGGAGGAGTTGCTGCGCGCCACCGCCGGACAAGCCGGTGAAAAAGTCACCGAATTGCGTGGCCGCCTGGAGAAGCGACTACAGGAAGCCAAAGTGTCGCTGGCCGATGCTCAAGCCTACGCCACAGAAAAGGCCAAAGCAGCTGCACACGCTGCCGATGATTTTGTTCAGGCAGAACCCTGGAAGGCCGTTGGCATTGCTGCCGCACTGGGTCTTGCACTCGGCGTGCTGATTGGCCGCCGTTAATTGCGGCTAAGTCGTTCATGAAACTGCTCGACGCAGCACGCGATCAGCTTCGCCAGTTACTCGGGGTGGTGCAAACCCGCCTCGAGTTGCTGGGTCTGGAACTGGCCGATGCACGCGACCACTTGGTCGCACTATTTGCTTTTACAGCGGTTGCCGTTTTTTTCTCCGGCGTTGCCGTTGTCACGCTACTCGCCTGGCTGGTGGTTGCCTATTGGGAACAACGCCTGATCATTCTGGGTGGCGCCACCGGGCTCTTTGCATTGCTCGCTATGCTCGCCATCTGGCGCGCTAGTACGCACGCAAAAGCAGGTGCGGATATTTTCTCAGACAGCCTGCAGGCGCTGCACACGGATCGTGCCGCACTGAGACCGCCCGCTCAAGACGACCATGTCACGGCTGACTGATCGCGCGGTAAAACGCGGCCGCCTGCTAGAACGTATTAGCCAGCAACGCCTCGCGCTGACGGCAAGCTGTGCACCGATCGCCGATGCGTTGAATGCGGCAGATCACGTTGTGGAAGGCGCGGAACGCACACGGCGTTGGATTGGCGAAAACCCGATTGCTGTGGGCGTTGGGCTTTTTATACTGGTGCTGTGGCGTCCTAAGGGCGCACTCAAGATTGCCAGCAAAGGTTTGCTGGGCTGGCGCACCCTACGTTTTATACGTCAGAAGCTCGGTCCCTTAGTTGCGTAACTTGCCGGCTTAAACGGCCGCGCCCCAGATACCCTGTTCGATCAATTGTTTTGTGGCGGCCTCTGCCCAGCCGCGATTTGCTGCGGGCGAAGCCGGGCTTGGATGCAATACGCGGCCAATGCGTGGCTGATGCCTACTTGATGCCAGTGCGCGCACTGCCTGTGCTTCTGCATAAGCGCCTACGCCAATCACCCACTCGGGTTGCATCGTTTCCACCAGCTTACGCAAATGTGCGTCACACGCCTGAATAACCGGTGTCATTTCAGCGGCCGGCAATTTATCAGGCGTGACGTTCCGTGCATTATCAAAAAATGCGAGCGGACAATAATTCGCGACAAAGTGATCGGCAAAAAATGCTTCCGGGGTTCCGAAACGTTCCTGGAACAAACCCCATAAGCGACGACCACTCACTTCTGATCGGGTGCAGGCCCAACCTTCAATCGGCCGCTTCGGGTTCATATGCAAGGGTTGCCGGATCGGCGCATCGATACGCAGCCAATCATGCACGATGCCCACTTCGCCAAACGGCACGCCCACCTGCACCATGCCAAAGGGCCCGGGGTTCATCCCCAAAAAAATTACCCGGCGTGGTTGTGGCTGATCACCCCACTGGGTCAGATACTGCGTGTGTGCCGCGCCCGCATAATCCAGCGGGTTATAGACATGGGTTACCGGCGCAGAAAAAGACAGACCATCCAACTGCGCAGACAATGCTTCTGCCGCAGCAATCAGTGCACGGGCGCTCATGCAGCTTGTGCCTCGCTGGCCGTTCCGTCGCTTTTGCCTTGCTGATCACCAGACCATGGCGCTACTTTAAAGAGCAACAACATGCCGGGAATTGCCAACACCGCGCACAACCAGAAGAAGCCGTGCCACCCCATCTGCTCCACCAACCAACCGGCCGAGGCATTCACCAGCGTGCGCGGCACCGCCGCCAGACTGGTGAATAAGGCAAACTGGGTTGCCGTGTAAGCACGATTGGTTGAACGGGCAATGAAGGCAACAAAGGCGGCCGTGCCCAAACCGACACCCAGCGCTTCGAAACCAATCACCAGCGCCAGGCTAGCTAACTCCGAAGGACCAATGGCGCTTTGTGGGCCAGCCGATGCCAGCCAGGCAAAACCGAAAATAGATACCACCTGCACCACACCGAACAGCCAGAGCGCCCGATTGATGCCCAACTTAACCATCCACAAACCACCGAGCAAGCCGCCAATTACTGCGGGCCACAGCCCGGCGTTCTTAGCCACCAAACCAATATCGCTCTTGGCATAACCCATGTCCAGGTAGAAAGGTGTGGCAAGCGCAGTACAGAGCGAATCCCCCAACTTGTAACAGAAGATGAATGCCAGCACGGTGAGCGCGCTCTTCCAGCCAGCGCGCGCCATGAATTCGTTAAAGGGTTCGACCACGGCTTGCTTAAGCGTACGCGGCGCCAACGCATCACCTTGTGGTTCACGCACCCAGAACGTAGCGACCACACCCGGCAACATAAAGGCGGCTGTAATCCAGAACACCTCGTCCCACGGCATATGATCCGCCAGGATCAGCGATACCGAGCCCGGCACCAGACCGGCCACGCGATAGGCATTTACAAAAACCGAATTGCCCAGACCCAGCTCTTCGTCAGTGAGTAACTCCCGACGGAAGGCATCCAGCGCAATATCCTGCGTTGCCGAAAACACCGCCACCAATGCGGCAATCAGCATGATGGTGCTGATCTCGCTGTGCGGATCAAACCCGCCCAGCGTACCAATCGCACCGACCAGACCCAGCTGCGTCACCAGCATCCAACCGCGACGCCGGCCCAGCTTTAAAAAGTTGAGGCCGTAACGATCCAGAAACGGCGCCCAGATAAATTTCCAGGTGTAGGGAAATTGAATCAGCGCAAAGAGACCGATGGTCTTGAGATTCACGCCACTGGAGCGCAGCCACGCTGGCACCAGATTCAACAGCAGATAAAGCGGTAGACCCGATGCAAAACCAATCAGGACGCAAATGGCCATGTGGCGCGTCCATAGAGCGCGCCACATGCTGGGTTTCTGTGCTGGCACCGCTTCGGTCATGGACGGCCCAGGCGATAGATGGCCGTATCAGCGAGGAAGTTAATGTCTTCGGTGACGCGGGCACCGTTATCCAGTGCAATCGTTTCCAGAATGGCAATGCCCTGCTCACGACATAAGGCTTCGAAATCAGCGATCGTAAAGAAGCGCACATTCGGCGTATCAAACCACTGATAAGGCAGACTTTCCGAAACCGGCATGCGCCCTTTAAGAATTGCCTGACGGTGCGTGTAGTAACCGAAGTTTGGAAACGACACGACAGCCTCATGACCCACGCGCAACAATTCTTTGAGCAGGCCAACAGTGTTCTGAATCATCTGTAGTGATAGCGACATGATCACATGATCAAACGCACCATCTTCAAAACCGGCCAGACCACGTTCCAGATTCACCTGAATCACGTTCACACCAGACTTCAGACATGCCAACACACCCGCAGGGTCTTTCTCAATGCCGTAGCCAATAACCTGTTTTTCGTCCATCAGACGGCGCAGCAATAAACCATCGCCGCAACCCAGGTCGAGCACGCGCTCACCCGGTTGAATCCAACCGGCAATCGCATCCAGATCGGCGCGCAGATCGGCCAAATCTAAACGAGTGCCCATGCGTGCATTGACCGTACTCATAGCACCACCTCTTCGAAGTAGGTACGTAACACGGCGTGGTACTGCGCATCATCCATCAGGAATGAGTCGTGGCCATGCACGCTATCAATTTCGGCATAGCTCACACGACGACCGTTATGCACCAGCGCCGTCATGATCTCGCGGCTACGCTCCGGCGAAAAACGCCAGTCGGTTGTGAATGCCACCACCAGAAAATCCGCTTTGGCACCCGCCAGTGCCGCATCAAGGTTGCCGCCCGTGGCGACTGCCGGATCAAAGTAATCCAGTGCCTTGGTCGTTAGCAGGTAGGTGTTAGCGTCAAAGTAGCCCGAGAACTTTTCGCCCTGATAACGCAGATAAGACTCGATCTGGAAATCCGTTTCGTAGCTGTACTTTAATGCGCCATCTTTGAGCGAACGGCCAAACTTCTCAGCCATCTGGTCATCAGACAGATAGGTAATATGACCCAGCATGCGGGCCAGTTTGAGGCCGCGTGCCGGTACCACGCCCTGCTCGTAATAGTGACCACCGTAAAATTCCGGGTCGGTCAGAATGGCCTGACGGGCTACTTCGTTAAATGCGATGTTCTGTGCGGTCAGCGTCGGCGCCGATGCAATCACGACGGCGTGCTGCAAACGGTCCGGGTACGACAGCGTCCATTGCAACGCCTGCATACCACCGAGCGAGCCACCCACTACGGCCGCCCAACTCGTCACGCCCAGATGATCTGCCAGGCGTGCCTGTGCAACAACCCAATCCTCAACGGTGACCACCGGAAAATCAGCGCCATACAGTTTGCCGTTTTTCGGGTTAATGGTATTCGGACCGCTGGAGCCATAACAGCCGCCCAGATTATTCACGCCAACGACGAAGAACTTATTCGTATCCAGCGGCTTGCCCGGGCCAACCAGGTTGTCCCACCAACCTAACGTACCTTCCTGATCAGCCGCATCGGTATAACCCGCCACATGGTGGTTACCAGACAGTGCATGACAAACAAGCACGGCATTACTGGCATCGGCATTGAGCGTGCCATAGGTTTCATACACCAGGGAAAATTCGGGCAGCACGGCACCGCTCTTCAGTGGCAGCGGTTCTGCACAGTGAAAAGTCTGCGGACGGACTAGGCCGACCGAGCCGGGAAGGACATCGTTCATTGTTCTTATCAGTTAATGGGCCGAATGGTCGGCCGGTAAATTCAGGCGACGAATCTGCTCACGAATCTGGGCAGCATCGTCCAGGCGCAGCAATTTGCGCACCATGGGGGCTAATTGTCCTACATCCGAGGTCAGAACCTGCTGTTTGACCTCCAAAATCTGTGACGGGTGCATCGAGAAATGACGCAGGCCCATGCCCAACAGCAAACGGGTCAGCTTCGGATTACCGGCCAATTCACCGCAAATTGATACAGGCACACCGGCCTTTTCGCCGCCGGCCAGCACATGCGCCACCAGCATGAGGACCGCCGGATGCAGCGAGTCGTAAAGCCCGGCCACTTCTTCGTCGCCACGGTCTATGGCCAAGGTGTATTGCGTTAAATCGTTCGTGCCAATCGACAGGAAATCCAGACGCTTGAGGAACATATTCAATGCCAGCGCAGCGGCCGGAATTTCAATCATGCCGCCCAGCTGGATGTCTTCACCAAAGGCCACGCGTCGAATGCGCAATTCTTCACGGGCACGATCCAATGCAGCACGCGTTGCATCCACTTCTTGCGCATTCGAAATCATCGGGATCAGAATGCGCACCGGGCCAAACCGTGCGGCACGCAAAATGGCACGCAACTGCACACCAAACATCGCGGGTTCGGAAAGCGATAGACGAATGCCACGCAAACCCAGTGCCGGGTTGATGGCGCTACGCGCCTGGTCCAGAGCTTTGTCCGCGCCCAAATCGTACGTGCGGATCACGACCGGTTTACCAGCCATACCCTTCACGACCTTACGATAGGCTTCGTACTGTTCATCTTCGGATGGAATCTCGCGCCGATTCAGAAACAGAAACTCGGTACGGAACAGGCCCACACCATCGGCACCGTTGTCTTTAACCGCCTGCACGTCATCCGGCAATTCGATATTGGCCATCAGATCCACGCGCACATCATCCAGCGTTAATGGATCGGCTTTTTTCAGGCGCTTGAGTTTGCTGCGCTCCAGTTCAATCTGGGTTTTACGCAGCCGGTACTCTTCCAGCACCCGCTCATCGGGATTAACAATGATGACGCCACGAAAACCATCAACGATCAGCAACTCGCCATCGCGAATGACTTCACGCGCACCACGTAAACCAACCACGGCAGGAATTGCCATGCTGCGTGCCAGGATCGCGGTGTGCGATGTCGCACCACCCACGTCGGTCACAAACGCGGCAAATCGGTGTTCCTTGAAACTGATCAGATCCGATGGCGGCAAATCATGCGCCACGATGATCTGTTCTTCTTCTTTAACGCCCTTGGCGGGTTTAGCACTTTTACTGGTTTTGCCAATCTTGCCGCCACGACCCATCAACTCCTTGATGACCCGCTCAACCACCTGGACCACGTCAGCCTTGCGTTCGCGCAAGTACGGATCATCAATGGCATCGAACTGCTTCACCAGATAATCCATCTGCTGCACCAATGCCCATTCGGCATTGCAGCCACGTTCGCGAATCAGCGTCTTGGGTACATCAACCAGTTCCGGGTCTTGCAAAATCAGTGCGTGCACATCGATGAAGGCGCGCATTTCTGCAGCCGATTCGGCCATTTCATTACGCAGATCATCCAGTTCGGTGCGCACACGATCAACAGCCGCTTCAAAGCGGGCCACTTCTTTTTCTACCTGACGGGCAGGCAACGTTAAGTGGGCAACCTCCAGCGTCGCATGTGACAACAGCTGTGCCTGACCGATGGCAATGCCACCGGAAACGCCAAGACCGTGGAGGGTAAAGCTCATGCGTTTACTCGCCTTCGCCGAAGTAATCGTTAATCAGACCGACAAGCGCCGTCATTGCCGCTTCGGCATCATCACCGATGGTCTCGATGGTCACAGAAGTGCCTTTACCCGCAGCCAGCATCATTACGCCCATAATACTTTTGCCATTCACGCGCCGACCATTACGTTCTAGCCAGACTTCGCTCTGGAATGTTCCGGCCAGTTGGGTGAACTTGGCCGATGCGCGGGCATGCAGCCCCAGCTTGTTAATGATTTCGACATCCTGGCGAATCGTAGTCATGAATAGGCTTTCGTGAAAATCGACAAATCAACCCGCATCAGCGGCCGTCATGGCCACCGTACATTCGGTACCTGCCAGCAACGCTTTCTGAACCAGCGCTGGCAGCAGACGATGACGATAATTAATCGCACGCAACACCATCGGCAGGCTCACGCCCGAGAGGGCTTCTACCTTGCCCGGCTCAATCATGCGGGCAGCGACGCGTGCCGGCGTAGCGCCCAGCAAATCAGTCAGCACCAGCACGCCGCCACCCTGGTCCAGCGTCGTCAGTAGCTGACGCGCCTTTGCAGCCACTTCATCAACCGGTTCATCCTGACCGGCCGACAGAATCGCGACGTGTTCTGGCACCTTGCCACCGAGCACATGGCTCGCGCACTCAACGAGGGCTTCACCAAGTCGGCCATGCGTCAGCAACAAAATGCCAACGGGAATTTTATGTTGTTCAGTCATTCAAGCTCATTCAATACGACGGATATCCGGCAGTTTGCCATCATGTGGCTGAAATTTCAGCCGATCGGCCAGATTTGCTGTCACAGAGACCGTACCATCGTCCGATATGTGCAGCACGGACTTCAGACCCAAGCGCTGCGCCACGGTGTTCCACTCAGTGCCACCGGCAATAAACAGGGGTTTGGTTAATACATCGGAACGCACGCCCGCATCCGGCCCATCCACCACAATAGTCACCGACTGCACGCCCGGCGCCGGGTAACCGGTACGCGGGTCCAGCAGGTGCGGATAGCGCTTGCCATCCACTTCAAAGTAACGCTGATAGTCGCCCGAAGTGCCCGTGGCTTCACCGTCTCGCAGTTCCAGCACGGCCAGCGGCCCGGCATAGCGGGGGGCCTGAATGGCCACACGCCAGGGCGTACCGTAGCGCGTACCCAATGCCATCACATTGCCACCGATATTAATCAGCGCGTTATTCAAACCGGCGGTGCGCAGAATGGCTGCGGCCCGATCCAGCGCGGTGCCTTTGAGGGAACCCCCGAAATCCAGTGCCACCTGAGGGTTGCTGCTGCTTACCCAGGCGCCCGTGTCATCTGCTTCGACCTTGAGTTGCGCAATGGACGGATGTGCCTTCAGCCAGGCCTTGATCGCTGCCGGTTCCGGCAATTGCGCCACATAACTATCGGCATGAAAGCCCCAAAGCGCAATCAGTTGGCCAATGCCCGGATCAAACAAGCCGGCCGACGCTTTAGAGAAACCCTGCGCCTCCAATAGCAAATCGGCCATTTCTTTAGACACGTGATGCCGTTTACCGGCGGCCAATGCGTCATTGAGCTGCGTCAGTTCGGAAGGCTGCCAGGCATGATACGTCCGGTGCATGCGGTCAAACTCAGCCAGCACCTGAGCTACCGCGGCACGCACTCGCGCTTCGGGCACGTCTTCAGCGACCTGAACTTCAACGCGCGTACCAAAGACAAAGGACTCGCTGATAATTGGTTTTTTGTCGCCGCAGGCCGTCAGACCTATCGCCATGCAGGCCGCCAAGACCCAAGCACGCAGCCAGGCCATGCCGTTACGCCCCGAACGGATCAGTAGCTTCCAGCTCGTACGCAGCAGCCATCAACGCCAGACGGGCAATCACGCCATAGGCGTAAAAACGATTCGGCGGCGAATCCGGATTGGCGCTGTAGTCCGGCAGATTACAACCCGTTTCAAAAGCCAGCGGTTCAAAGTGCATGCCCGGCGCATTGAGGTTTTCTTCCGGGCCACGCGCTTCGTGCACGCGGTAGAAACCGCCGACGACAAAGCGATCCATCATGTACACCACCGGTTCGGCGACTGCATCGCGGATCGTTTCCAGCGTCGGCACGCCTTCCTGGATGATCACGGACGACACTTCCATGCCCTCCTTGATCACGCTCATCTTATTGCGTTGCTTGCGGTTGAGGCCGATCACTTCGCTGGCATCACGCACCGTCATCACACCCATGCCATAGGTGCCGGCATCGGCTTTCACCACGACATAGGGGTCCGCCTGAATGTCGTACTCGCGGTACTTCACTCGAATGCGGTTCAGCAGTTCATCAACACGCGCCGCCAGGCAATCTTCGCCTACCCGTTCGTGGAAGTTAATGTCTTCGCAGGTCGCGAAATAAGGATTGATGCGCCACGAGTCGATGCCAACCAGCGCAGCAAAATCAGTCGCCACGCGGTCATAGGCGGCAAAGTGCTGGCTCTTGCGGCGCACATGCCAACCTGCGTGCACTGGCGGAATCAATACCTGGCCACTGGGCGCTTTCAGAATATCCGGCACACCGGCTGAAAGATCGTTGTTCAAGAGCACCATGCAAGGTTCGAAACCATCCACACCCCAGCGCCCATTATTCAGTTGCAGCGGCTCCAGATGTAGCGTTTGCCCATCATCGAGTTCCAGCGTCACGGGTGCCGTCACTTCCGGCGATACCGAGCCGAGGCGCACATTCAAACCCGCCTGCCGCAAAATGCCGGTCAGCGTGGCCACGTTCTTCAGATAGAACTGGTTACGCGTGTGGTTCTCCGGAATGAGCAGCATATTGCGCGCATCCGGACAGTACTTTTCGATGGCTGTCTGAATAGCCTGAATGCAGAGCGGGTAAAACGCCGGATTCAGGTTATTAAAGCCACCGGGAAACAGGTTGGTATCGACCGGCGCCAGCTTGTAACCGGCGTTACGCAGATCTACCGAGGCATAAAACGGCGGGGTGTGATCCTGCCAGGCGCAGCGAAACCACCGCTCAATAGCGGTCGTTTGATCCAGAAAGCACTGCTCCAGCGCATGAAGGGGGCCAGCCAGGGCCGTTGTCAGATTGGGAACCATGGCTCAAGTTTACCCCATCAACACCATGCCAGTGCCGCACTGCAGCGCCGCCGCTGGTAGAATGACGTCTTTAAAAACATCGTCTTAGCGGCCAGCCTCTCCGGTCGCCACGCTTTTCTGGATTTTCAATGCTCGTCGCAAATAACATCACCATGCAATTCGGGGCTAAGCCCCTGTTTGAAAACGTTTCGGTCAAATTCGGCGAAGGCTATCGCTACGGCCTGATCGGTGCCAACGGCGCCGGCAAATCGACCTTTATGAAGATCCTGTGCAACGCGCTGGAACCTTCGGCCGGCAACGTGACCAAAGACGTTAACGAACGCATGGCGTACCTGAAACAGGATCAGTTTGCGTACGAAGACCAGCGTGTCCTCGACGTGGTACTGCAAGGTCACGAAGAAATGTGGGCGTGCATGCAAGAACGCGACGCCATCTACGCCAATCCAGAGGCCACCGAAGACGACTACATGAAGGCCGCCGAGCTGGAAGTGAAGTTCGCCGAATACGATGGTTACACCGCTGAATCGCGCGCTGGCGAGTTGCTGCTGGGCGTGGGCATTCCCACCGATAAGCACAACGGCCCGATGCGCGAAGTCGCCCCCGGCTGGAAGCTGCGCGTATTGTTGGCTCAGGCACTGTTCGCCAACCCAGACATCCTGCTGCTCGATGAGCCGACCAATAACCTGGACATCAACACCATCCGCTGGCTGGAAGACGTGCTCAACGAGCGCAACTCCACCATGATCATCATCTCCCATGACCGTCACTTCCTGAACCAGGTGTGTACGCACATGGCCGATCTGGACTACGGCAAAATCACCACCTACGCCGGCAACTACGATGACTTCATGGAAGCCTCGACGCAGGCCCGTGAGCGTCAGTCCAACGCTAATGCCAAGGCCAAAGAACGTATCGCCGAACTGCAGACCTTCGTCCGCCGCTTCTCGGCCAACGCCTCGAAAGCCAAGCAAGCTACCAGCCGCCTGAAGCTAATCGATAAGCTGAAGCCAGAAGATGTAAAACCTTCTTCACGCCAGTATCCGTGGATCCGCTTTGAATACGACGACAAAGACAAGCTGCACCGTCAGGCCGTTGAAATCGACAACCTGAGCTTTGCCTATCCCGACAACGAACCGTTGTTTACCAAACTGTCTTTGACCGTTAACGCCGGTGAAAAGATCGCCATCATTGGTGAAAACGGCGTCGGTAAAACGACACTGCTCAAGCTGCTGCAAGGCGAACTGACGCCAACCGCCGGTACCATCAAATGGGCAGAAAAAGCCAAGCTCGGTTACTTCGCCCAGGATCACGCCGCTGACTTTGCGTCGGACACGAACCTTACCGACTGGATCTCAGGCTATGTGCGCGCTGGCGGTTACGAAGGCTCTGACGTTGAAACGCTCATCCGCGGCACACTAGGCCGTCTGCTCTTCTCGGGCGACGACGTCAAAAAACCGGTCAAGGTCATTTCCGGGGGCGAACAGGGTCGTATGATGTTCGGCCGCATGATGTTGTTGCATTCAAACGTCATGCTGATGGATGAACCATCGAATCACTTGGATATGGAATCAATCGAGTCGCTGAATACCGCGCTGGACCTGTTCCCGGGCACCCTGATCTTCATCTCGCATGACCGCGAATTCGTATCGTCACTGGCCACACGCATCATCGAAATCAAGGCCGATCACACGGTCGTGGACTTCCAGGGTAACTACGAAGACTATCTGCTCAGCCAGGGCGTGAACTAAGCCTTAGCGATTCGGCGAAGGGTGCGGGGTAAATTTGTCTCGATTTTGGACGGCACGTCCCATGAGAGACGGGTTTACCCCACGCCCTGAGCACAGATACGCGAATTAGGGTTTTTGATTCTTAGCGGCCTGCTGCGCCTCATACGCCGCCTTATCGGCAGCCCGCTGCTGCTCGGCGGCTTCGCGCTTGGCGCGTTTTTCAGCCGCTTTACGATCACGCTCAGCGGACGCTGCCTGAATCTCGGCATCTGTCTTCAGCGGCGTTGCTGATTGCTCCGCATCGCGAATCTTCTTTTCCTGATCCACCTGTTTTACGGTCTTGCCTTCGTCGATCGCCTTCTTGATCGCACCGGTCGGCGGGTTCGGCTGACGTAATTCTTCTGGTGGATTGGCCAGCTGATTGATCAGCCGGCGCTCGCGCACTTCCCGATCAATCACAGCCCCCCGCGCTTCGATCTCGCGGGCTTTTTCACGTTCTTCGTAACGACGGTCTTTGGCCTTATCAATACAGCGATTCACCAGAATCTTGCTGTAACAGTTCCACCGGTCGATTTCCATCTGGGTATCGGCTTGGGCACGAATTGCTTTGCCCTCGTCCTTAAGCGCCTTGGCTTCCTGATCACGCGCATCCAAAACGGCCGGATCAAATACCGGTGCTGGCGCAGCCGCAACAGCGGACGCAGACAGCACCAACCCGGAGCAAACCCCCAGGAAAATCCGGAACGAAGTGTAATAAAATCGGTTCATGCGCCCAGCATTGTAGGGCAGGCGGGCGCTATCGGGTAAAATTTGCCCCTTAACTATTTCTCTTTTTCATCGGGAGTCCCGCTGTGCAAATCGTCTGTCTTGATCTTGAAGGTGTGCTTGTTCCGGAAATCTGGATCGAATTCGCCAACCGCACGGGCATCGAAGCACTGCGTCGCACCACGCGCGACGAGCCGGACTACGACAAACTGATGAAATACCGTCTGGATATCCTGCGCGAGAACAAACTCGGCCTGCCAGACATCCAGAAGGTGATTTCCGAAATGGGCCCGATGCCGGGCGCCAAGGATTTCCTCGACCAGCTGCGTCAGGACTTCCAGGTGATCATCCTGTCGGATACCTTCTACGAATTCGCCATGCCGCTGATGAATCAGCTGAATATGCCGGCACTGTTCTGCCATAAGCTGGAGGCCGACGCCGATGGCATGCTGGTCAACTATCACCTGCGCATGCCGGATCAGAAGCGTGCCGCAGTTAAAGCTTTCAAGGGTCTGAACTTCAAGGTGATGGCAGCCGGTGACTCGTACAACGACACCGCCATGCTGGGCGAAGCCCACGCCGGCATCCTGTTCCACCCACCAGAAAACGTGATTCGTGAATTCCCGCAATTCCCGGTCACCATGAGCTACACCGAACTGAACGACGCAATCCGCAACGCTTCAGCACGTATTTAAAAAGGTCGGGTCGGCGCATGCATCGCGAACGTTTCTACACACTCACCGCATCCTGCCCTGACCGGGTAGGCATTGTGGCTGCCGTTTCCGGCTTCTTTGCCAAGCATGGCGGCTGGATTCTTGAAACCACGCTGCATTCCGAGCCGCCTAACGACGAAGGCGTTGCCGCCTACTTCATGCGTCTGGAAATCAAGGCCGACTCGCTGCCGTTTGATCTGGATGGTCTGCGCGCCGCCTTTAAATCAGTAGCCGACGAATTCAACATGACCTGGAAGATCTCGGACTCGGCCAAACGCAAACGCGTGGTCATTCTGGTTTCCAAACAGGAACACTGTCTTTACGATCTGCTGGCGCGCTGGCAGTCCAAAGAACTGGATATCGACATCCCCTGCATCATCTCGAACCACGAGACGCTGCGCGGTTTTGTCGAGTGGCATGGCATTCCCTTCCATTACGTACCGGTCACCCCTGACAACAAGGTGGAAGCCTACGCTCGAATCAGCGAACTGTGCACGGCAGCCCAGGCCGATGTGATGGTGCTGGCCCGCTACATGCAGATTCTGTCGCCGGAACTCTGCGCACAATTCTCTGGCCGCATCATCAACATCCACCACTCGTTCCTGCCGTCGTTTGTCGGCGCCAAGCCTTATCACCAGGCCTGGGAGCGCGGCGTCAAACTGATCGGCGCTACCTGCCACTATGTCACGGCCGATCTGGATCAAGGCCCGATCATCGAACAGGACGTAATCCGTATCGATCACTCCGATTCGGTGGAAGACATGGTTCGCTACGGTAAGGATATTGAAAAGACGGTGCTGGCCCGCGGCTTGCGTAATCATCTGGAAGGCCGTGTGCTCATTCACGGCAACAAGACCATCGTCTTCCGCTAATCTGCTTTATCCTCACGAGGGATCGCCATGCTGACCAGTCCGGAAATTTCCGATATCGCCCATGTGGTGCAACTGGCGGTAGCCCCTGTGTTTTTACTCACCGGTGTGGGCGCCATCCTTTCTGTACTCACCACCCGCATGGGGCGCGTCATTGATCGCGCACATCGCATCGATGGCTGGATTGAGGATGGTAAGAATCCAGTGCACTATGCAACCGAACTTTCTACGCTCAGCCAACGCCTTGGCATTATTCATCACGCCATCACGCTCTGTTCGTTGTCGGCCTTTCTGGTTTGCGCCGTGGTGTTTACGATTTTTGTTGGTAGTTACGCCGAAATCCGCATTGGTGGCGCCGTAGCGTTTCTATTTGCTGCGGCCATGATCATGCTGATTGGTGCCTTGGTCTTGTTTCTATCTGAAGTTCAAATCGCTCGCCGCAGCATTATCATCGGGCCTAATCGTACTAACTCACACTAACGCTGACTACGCTTTCTCCATAAAAAAGGCGGGTTCCGAAGAACCCGCCAATCCACACGGAGAGGAGAACCCGTTAGGAGTTACCTGACATAAAACGACCGACCATTAATCGTGATATGCATTTTCACCGTGGGAGGTGACATCCAGGCCTTCACGTTCCTGATCTTCCGGAACACGTAGACCCATCACGATGTCAAGCAACTTGAAGACTACGAAAGCGACGACACCCGACCACAGCACCGTCGTACCAACAGCGGTCGCCTGAATCACAACCTGATCAGCGATCGAGTAGCCTTCTGCAACTGCGTTGGTGACGTAATCGTAGATGCCTGTCCCACCCAACGCTGGATCAGCAAACACACCCGTCAGAATCGCACCGGTGATACCACCCACACCGTGGATACCGAACACATCCAGCGAGTCGTCCACCTTGAGCATCTTCTTCAGACCCGAGGCACCCCACAGACAAATCACGCCGCCAATCAAACCGATGAGGATGGCACCGCCAACACCCACGAAGCCTGCAGCAGGGGTAATTGCAACCAGACCAGCCACGGCGCCCGAAGCTGCACCCAGCATCGAAGGCTTACCCTTGATCAGCCACTCGGCAAACAACCAGGAAAGCGTTGCAGCAGCCGTAGCAACCCAGGTGTTAACGAAGGCCAGCGATGCAGCACCGCTTGCTTCCAGTGCCGAACCGGCATTGAAACCAAACCAGCCAAACCACAGCAGCGAGGCACCGATCATGGTGAAAGTCAGGTTATGCGGCGACATGGCTTCGCGACCGTAGCCGATACGCTTACCTGCGAGGTAGGCAACTACCAGACCAGCCACAGCGGCATTGATGTGAACAACCGTACCACCAGCGAAGTCGAGCGCACCCTTCTGGAACAGCCAGCCTGCCGTTGCACCAGCCGCTTCAGCTGCTTCAGCTGATGTGTACGCATCAGGACCTGCCCAGAACCACACCATATGCGCGATTGGCAGATAAGCCAGCGTAAACCAAGCAGTTAAGCCGATTAGCACGACCGAGAACTTGATACGCTCAGCCCAGGCACCCACGATCAGCGCGCAGGTAATGGCAGCAAACGCACCCTGGAACACAACAAAGGTCAGCTCAGGAATTGCCACACCCTTAGAGAAGGTGCCGGTCAGCGTATCTGTCGTAATACCCTTCAGCAGGATCTTGTCGAGCGAACCAAAGAAGGCGTTGTACAGCGAGTGACCTTCAGTAAATGCCACGCTATAGCCGTAGATCACCCACAGCAGCGAAATCAGGGCAAACACAACAAAGACCTGAATCAGCAGTGACAGCACGTTCTTTTTACGAACCAAGCCGCCGTAGAACAATGCCAGACCTGGGATCGACATCAGAATAACCATTGCGCTCGACATCAGCACCCAGGCGTTATCACCCTTGTTCATCACCGGAGCCGCAGCCGCCGGATCAGCCAGTGCCACACCGCTAGCCAGCAGCGGGAGCAACATTGCGAGATACTTTTTCATGAATAAACTCCTTCGATTCCGTTAAAGGGCCGTCTCACCGGTTTCGCCGGTGCGGATACGGACCACTTCTTCAAGCGGGAAGACAAAGATCTTGCCGTCGCCGATCTTGCCGGTTGCAGCCGACTTCTCGATGGCTTCGATCACCTGCTCCAGGATGTTGTCGGCCACAGCAGCTTCCAGCTTTACCTTTGGCAGAAAATCAACGACGTATTCAGCGCCGCGATAGAGTTCAGTGTGGCCCTTCTGACGACCGAAGCCTTTGACTTCGGTCACGGTCACACCCTGTACGCCGACAGCGGCGAGTGCTTCACGCACTTCGTCCAGCTTGAACGGCTTAATGATTGCTGTAACGAGTTTCATATCGAGTTCCTTTATTAGAACGTGCGGCCAACGGTGATCATGTAAGTTGCATGGCCAGCGTTTTCTTGCGAAGTGCCGGGCGTACCCGGTTGGCCGTTCTTGGTAAAGCAGTAAAACTGACCTGAGCCGCAGTTCCCGTTTGTCGAGGCCTGGATGTACGAAACCTTGCCGTTCCAACCCGAACCAAAGTCTTTGGTCACGCCCAGTTCCCAGTCGGCGTAGTTGGCTTGACTATAGTTATTCATGTAGAAATAACCCACGTGACCCAGCAGGCCAAAGCCACCCAGAGCTGGCGCAACATCGCTCAGATCATACGTACCACGCAGATCGGTATAACCCGAACCTGATGTGGTTTTTGCATTCATACCCACAGTATTGAAATACGGTGTCAGCGCAAAAAACTGCTTCAGGCTAACCGTTTTCCAGTTACCGCCAAAATACACTTCGAAGTTCTCTACCATGCCGGAATTAACGCCGTAAGAACTATTGTTATACGGGTTAGTTGAACCACGAACTTGATTGGCAGGATTGTTTGCTTGATTGCTGCCTGGGTACATATAGTTGATCACACCGATGTCGGTACCGACATCTTCGCTGAAGGCATACTTCCAGCCACCATAAAGATCCACTTCAATGTTGCCACCATAGTAACCAGCGGCATTGCCATTGACGTTCGAGTTCCAGTTACCAACATAGAAACCGTACGGCATCGTCAGATCAACACCACCTTGGATGGCTGGTTGATTGAAAGTTTGGTCGATGCCACGGAAACGATAGCTACTTGCTAAATTAACGTTAGCGGTGAGTGCCCAATCAGTCGATGCAGCTGCATCAGCCGAGTCCTGAGCGGCATCGCCGGTTACTTGAGCAGCAGCAGCCATCGAAAGGGCCGCTAAGGAAGCTGCGAGAAGTGTCTTCTTGAAGTTCATGGTCATATCCTCATGCAAAAGAAAATGGAATTGCTACGGGCTTCTAAATGCACAGACCGTGCCAACTTTCGATTTCCCGCAACAAAAAACCTGTAACACACTGACGAATATAGATATTTTTTGTTCGAGACCACTCAATTACAGAAGGTCCCTTGCTTTTTTTAGCCCCCCTGCAACAAACCCACATTTATCGCAATGCACAATTCCGTGCGCATCGAGATGGTGCGCACCAACCTTAAGGCCCGCTTATCGCACCGCTATGGTGCGCCTACTGCCGGTTTCATGCACCCCCGCATCCAACATCAACGCTGCTGCGTGCTAGACTGCCCAAAAACCGGTTAACTGCGGAGCTATGCAAGATGCTTGACCCTAAAATGTTTGAAGACTTCACCAAGCGCGTTTCTGGCCTGATCGCCAACAGCCCAGCCGCTGACATCGAAAAGAATGTGCGCAGCATGATGGGCAGCTTTTTCAGCAAGCTGGACCTGGTGACCCGTGAAGAATTCGATACGCAAGCCAGCGTACTGGCGCGCACTCGTCAGCTGGTGGACCAGTTGACCGCCCGCCTGGATGAACTGGAAAAGAACGCCAAGTAAGTTATGACGCTGGCGCTCATTCACACGAGAGCGCTGGAGCAACACGCAATATTAGATAGCGCAGGGGAAACACTACGCAACCAGGCCATTAACCGGCTGGGTTTATCCGCCCGCGCTTACCATCGCTTACTCCGTGTCGCCCGGACCATTGCCGATGCTGCAAGCAGTGAACAGATTGGTGCGGCGCATATCGCCGAAGCCATTCAGTTTCTCCAACTCACCAACCATGGCTAATATGCTGCGCACCCTGCCACTCCTGATAGCCATTCTTGTGAGCAGCGGCTGCGGCTCATCTGCCTGGCAGCGCGACAGCACTGCGCGGTCTGTTGGCTGCACGCCGAACGAAGTCAAAGTCACCAGCAAGGACTCTGGTACGTTCGACAATATCCAGAGCTGGTACGCCAGCTGTCGTGGTACACACTATCGCTGTGTTTTCGTACCTGGCGACAAAGGCGGCTGCTATCCCGCGCCTCAAGGCGCTTCCTGATTAGTCAGCCCAACGGAACTGCCAAACCACGCCATACATGGTGTAGTACTGCCCCTGATTAAAGAAGCTGCCTTCGGCCGCATGAAACTTGATCGCATTATTGGTGTTCACGGGCATCGACAACGTAACGCCAAACAGCCAGTTCTCCTGGGTGTTATTGCTCTGTCTGCCATTCACAAAACTCTGCCCACCCGAATAGTACGTAACGTCAGTCGAGAGCCAGGCGGTTGAGGGAAAGTAGTAAATCACATGCCCCGTACCCGAATAAATCGGGTTCTGCGACAACACGTTGCCGCCATAAAAATTGTTGTTGTTCGAGAAGAAGGTCGCATCGCCCGACAACTCAAAACGCCACGGCCCCTTGGCTTGCGATACGCCCAGACCGGGCTGAATGAAGGTGCGATTGGCGCCGACATTAAACAGTTGATTACTGTTGTACTCACCCCAGGGCAAGACCGCAGAAAGATTGGCGCCAATAATGAGATCCTGCTGATAGTTCTTGAATTCATCCACCGTCAGCGCCGGGGCGCCATATAAATTGGTTGCCAGGCGAATAATCGGGTCAGTCAGCCCCACCGATGAACCGGAAATCACCTGGCTGCCTTTTGTAGTCTGCCCATGCAATTGCGCGTACGGCACAATCACATTCACCTTGCCGGACTGCCCGAAAAAATCAAATGTCCGGTTATACGCCAGCAACTCGGTGTTCAACTGGAACTTATTCGTCGTTACTTGCGTAAAACCCACGCCCAGAAAGTTGTAGTCCACCGGCGCATTGGAATAAAGCCTCGCTTCGATCTCCTGCGCCTGTGCACTACGCCCGCAAAGTGCCAACACCACCAACGCACTCAATACAACTCGGAAGAATGAAGCGACAGGTTTAGGCACAGTTAGTCTTTATGGTTGGCCAATGCTGCCTTCAATTTATCGCGCACCTTCACGCGCAACGCTGGCGGGCCAATTACTTCAACATCCGGCATATGCCGCAAGATATCCATCACCAATTCGGTTTCAATGCTGTACGGCACATCCAATTGATAGCTGCCGTCAGGCAGCACATTGCCACGCTGATCTGGATGCCATTGCTCCGAAGCTACCCAGCGCGCCCGCGCCAGCGTAAAGCGCAGTTGTGCCCACTGCGTCCGCTCGCCGCCAAAAATGCCGTAGCCATTCTGCACCCGGCTATCCAGCACTTTGGAAGCCACTTCCTTGGCCGCCTTATCAAGCAATTCCACATCACTCAAAGTTTCCACGGCAAAGCTGCGCAAATCCTTACGCAGATGACACCATGCATCGAGATACCAGTTGCCCCGGTAAAAGACGAGTCGTTGCGGTGAAATTTCCCGCGCGGTCGTTTCATCCCGCCCGCGATGCCAGTGCTGCAACTTCAGACGCTTACGCTTCAGCAGTGCCGAAGCAATCAAGGCAAAGTTGGCCGGTTCCGGCGCCCGCTGCCCCGTATGCACAATACGGATACGGTCTTCGATGTCTTCCGGGCGGTTATCCTGACTGCCCAGCAACGCCGAGAGACGTGATTGCAACGGCGCAATGTGCGGGCCCAACAAACCGGGCTGCACGGTATTGAGCAGCTGCTGCATCATGAGCAGGGCATAAATTTCGCTGGCATTGAACCAGAGCCCTGGTAATTCATACTTTTGCGCGGATAAAGGGCTGGCTCGCCCCGCTTCCTGCGCAAAACGGTAGCCGCCACCCATCCGGTCATAAATAATTGGGGCGTTAAGGCGGTCGCGCAGATACTGCATATCTCGACGGAGCGTGGCACGGGAAACCCCCAGCGCCTCCTGAATCGCTTCAAATGACAAGCAGCGCTGCTCATTGAGCAGCTGGTCAATGCGGTAAAAGCGTTCGGTGCGGTCCATTCCGCCGTCTCCCGTCTCTGGCCAGAATTCTGGCGCGCTCGACACGATTCGAACGTGCGACCCTTGCCTTCGGAGGGCAATACTCTATCCAACTGAGCTACGAGCGCGTGCGGGCGAAGTCTAGCCGTTTTTACAGAGACTGTCCAAAGCCGCCCCCAAGCGGTTTAGTTCCCGTTATAATTAACAAATTACGCCCATTTATTTTTCGCTCACAGGATCGATCATGGCCGACAAGAATTCCAGCAGCAAATTGATGTATCTCGCCATCGCTATCGCGGTGGTTCTTATTGCCGTTGTTGTCCCTTTCTCAATGATGGGCAAAGGCAGCAACAGCGGTGCCTCGGACGATGTCGAATCCCGCATTGCGCCAGTCGCCAAGATTGAAATGCAAGCTGGCGGCGGTGACGGTGGCGTTAAAGATGGCAAAACGGTTTACAACACCGTGTGTGCTGGCTGCCACGGCGCTGGCGTTTTAGGCGCACCAAAGTTTGGCGACAAAGCGGCCTGGGCACCACGTATCGCTCAAGGTATGCCAACACTGGTTAACCACGCCATCAACGGTATCCGCTCGATGCCACCACGTGGCGGCGCAGCCAGCCTGAGTGATGATGAAGTGAAGGCTGGTGTTCAGTACATGGTAGACGCTGCGAAGTAAACGCAGCCGCTCCAATAAAAAGGGACGCTACAGCGTCCCTTTTTATTTTGCCGCTTACTTTGAGGTTAAACCTCTGAACCGTCCGGGTTGGTTTTCTGCAACATGGCTTTGAGGAAATCCAGCTTAGCGGTTGAAGTCGATTTCTCGACCACAGTCTTGCTAGCAGACGTGGCCGTCTCGCAACCCATTTCTTCGATAAAGCGTGATGGTTCACAAGGCACCAGATCTTTACCCTGGCGACGCTTCTCGCACCAGGTGACGTGCAAACTGCGCTGCGCCCGCGTAATGCCCACGTACATGAGGCGGCGCTCTTCTTCGAGCTTCTCGGCTTCCTGCGATTCGCGGTGCGGCAGAATGTTTTCTTCTACGCCCACCAGGAACACATGGCCAAACTCCAGCCCCTTGGCCGCATGCAACGTAGAAAGCTGCACGGCGTCGTAGTTTTCTCCCTGGTCGCGACGTTCCAGCAGTGACATCAAGGCCATCGTCTGCACGATCTCGGCCAGGGTCTTGCCGTCGTCATCACTCTTCTTGGTAATCCAGGCGTGAAACTCCTGCACATTGCTCCACCGGGTTTCGGCAGCGCGCGACTCTTCCTGATCGTAGAGCCAGTTCTCGTAATCAATCGCCGCCAGGATATCGGGGAACACATCTGCCGCCGATTCGCGCTGGGCACGCCATTGAAAGCGGTTAATGAACTCACCGAATTCGCGCAGCGGCTGCACGACACGGCTGCTGGCTTGCGCCGCAAAACCTTCTTCAAACAACGCGGCGAACAATGAAATCTCACGCTCGGCGGCATAACGCCCCAGCGTTGCCAAGGTCTGGTTGCCAATGCCTCGACGTGGCGTGGTGGCGGCACGAATAAAGGCCGGATCATCGTCGTCATTCACCAGCAAACGCAGATACGCCAGCAGATCCTTGATCTCGGCTTTATCGAAGAATGATTGGCCGCCTGACAGTACATAAGGTATGCGTTGCTGGCGCAAAGCCTGTTCAAAAACGCGTGCCTGATGGTTGCTGCGATACAGAATGGCGTAATCGGAAAACTTAGCACGATGCTCGAAGCGATGCCCTTGTAGCTTCATCACCACGGTTTCGGCTTCGGCCTCGCCTTCGGCACAGGCAATCACATTGATATTGGCGCCCGGACCATGCTCCGACCACAACGACTTGGCAAACAACTTCGGGTTATTCTGAATCAGCGTATTGGCTGCCTCGAGAATCTTGCCGGTAGAACGATAGTTCTGCTCCAGCTTGATCACCTTGAGCTGCGGGAAGTCTTCGGTCAGGCGGCGCAGGTTCTCCACATCGGCGCCGCGCCAGCCATAAATGGCCTGGTCATCGTCACCCACGGCCGTAAATGAAGCCCGTACACCCGTCAGCTGTTGCAGCAAGCGGTACTGGGCGGTGTTCGTATCCTGATACTCATCCACCAGAATATGGCGTAACTTATCCTGCCACTTCTGGCGGATATCCGCGTTATCCTGTAACAGCGTCACCGGCAGGCGAATCAGATCATCAAAATCCACGGCCTGGTACGCATGCAGCGCGTTGTCGTAATCGCGGTAAATGCGGGCAGCCACGGCCTCTTCTTCATCTTTGGCCGCCTCAGCCGCTTGCACCGGGCTCAGTAGAGCGTTTTTCCAGAGCGAAATGGTAGTCTGCAACCAGCGCAGCTTGGCCTTATCGGTGGTGCCGCTCAGCTCATTAATAATACCCAGACAGTCGGCCGAGTCAAAAATCGAGAAGCTGGGCTTGTAACCCAGGGTTTTGGCCTCTTCCCGCACCATGCGCAGGCCCAGCGAGTGGAACGTGGCGATCGTCAAGCCTTTGGGCTGCTTACCCATGCGCTTGGCAATCCGCTCCGACATTTCCAGCGCGGCTTTATTAGTAAAGGTAATCGCAGCAACCTGATGCGGCTTGATGTCGCAGGTTTCGATCAGATGCACGATCTTTTCGGTAATCACCCGGGTTTTACCCGATCCGGCACCGGCCAGCACCAGCAAAGGGCCGTCCAGATAGGCAATTGCCTCCCGCTGACGCGGGTTCAGGCCTGCTGGAATGGAGTTGCCGGGTGATGAAGACATGGCCGCGGATTGTACCGGTCTGCGGGCCCGCTCGCTCAACCCACTGCTTTTAAATATATTTTCATGTTGGCAACGAGAGGCTCACCTAGTGAGACTCTCATGGTGTGCAATAATCATTCCAATCTCTCAAAAGGAAGTCACCATGGACGAAAACAAGGTCAAGGCACTTGGTGCCGCGCTAGCCCAGATCGAAAAACAATTCGGCAAGGGCGCCATCATGAAGATGGGCGATGCAAAAATTGATCAAGGCATTCAATCCGTGTCGACCGGCTCGCTGGGTCTCGACATGGCACTCGGCATTGGCGGTCTGCCACGCGGTCGCGTCGTCGAAATCTACGGTCCGGAATCATCGGGTAAAACCACGCTGACCCTGCAAGTCATCGCCGCTGCACAACGCGCCGGTGGTACGGCTGCTTTTATCGATGCCGAGCACGCGCTCGACCCAATTTACGCGGGCAAGCTGGGCGTTGATGTCCCTAGCCTGCTTCTCTCGCAACCAGATACCGGCGAACAGGGTCTGGAAATTGCCGACATGCTGGTACGTTCCGGCGGCGTCGACATCATCGTTATTGACTCGGTGGCTGCGCTGACCCCACGCGCTGAAATCGAAGGCGAAATGGGCGACTCCATGATGGGTCTGCATGCCCGTCTGATGAGCCAAGCACTGCGTAAGCTCACCGGTAGCATCAAGAAGACCAACACCCTGGTCATCTTCATTAACCAGATCCGTATGAAGATCGGTGTGATGTTCGGCAACCCCGAAACCACCACCGGCGGTAACGCACTCAAGTTCTACGCATCGGTTCGTCTGGACATCCGCCGCATTGGCGCCATCAAGCGTGGCGACGAAGTGGTTGGTTCTGAAACCCGCGTGAAGGTTGTTAAAAACAAAGTGGCACCCCCGTTCCGCGAAGCCATCTTCGACATTCTGTATGGCGAAGGCATCTCGCGAGAAGGCGAAATCATCGAGCTGGGTGTTGAGCACAAGATCGTCGACAAGGCTGGCGCCTGGTACGCCTACAACGGCGAGAAGATCGGTCAGGGCAAAGACAATGTCCGTGAGTTCCTTAAGACACGTCCGGAAATGGCCAAGGAAATCGAAGCCAAGATCATGGCCGCTGCCGGCATCACCATTGGCGGAGCAGCACCTGCCGCTGACGGAGACGACGCTTAAGTCGAACGAGGTTTGAGAGAGATTGGCTGCCACGGCTGATGACCTGCGTGCTCGCGCGCTGCGCCTACTGGCGCGGCGCGAGTACTCACGCCAGGAACTCGCTGGCAAGTTACTCAGCAAGCCCATGCCAAAACCCGCGCGCCGTTCGGCCAGAGGGGTGAATGACGACTTCGCTTACTTCGCCGTTGAAGTCGAAGAGGTTATTCCACCCACCGAAGCCGAGGTCAATGCGCTGCTCGATGATCTGGAAAAGCGGAAGATGCTCTCCGATGACCGTTACGCAGAAATGCGCACCCGCTTACGCGCGCCCCGTTATGGCAACAGCCGTTTGCAACAGGAACTGGCCCAGAAGGGCATCGACCGTGACACCATCGCGGCCGTGATTGCCGAGCAACCTGATGAACTCTCTCGCTGTCGTGAACTCTGGCTCAAAAAATTCGGCCAGCCCCCACGCGACATAAATGAACGTATGAAACAGACCCGTCACCTGGCCAGCCGTGGCTTTGCCATGCGCGTGATCCAGCAGGTCATCCGCAGCGGTGGCGCTGCGAATGAAGACGATCTGTCCGATACTATTACTGCTTGACCTTTCCGCTTAATCCTATCCGTACTCTCTCGCACCCCATCATGACCGACACCAAACCCGCCATTCTTTCCGCCAGGAACCTGCGCAAGGTGTACCGTAAGCGCACCGTTGTTAAAGACGTGTCGTTCGATGTGGCTGCAGGCCAGGTCGTCGGACTCCTCGGCCCCAATGGTGCCGGTAAAACCACCTGCTTCTACATGGTGGTTGGCTTGGTGCCGGCCGATGGCGGCAACATCTCGCTGGCGGGCGAAGAACTGGTACATCTACCGATTCACCAACGTGCGCACATGGGCATCTCCTATCTGCCGCAAGAAGCGTCTGTCTTCCGCAAGCTCACCGTCGAAGAAAATATTCTGGCGGTGCTAGAGCTGCAAAAGCTGGGTGCTGATGAAGAGCACAACCGCTTAGAAACACTGCTTGATGAGCTGGCCATTCAGCATATCCGTCACAGCCGTGCCGCATCGCTCTCTGGTGGTGAACGTCGTCGTGTGGAAATCGCCCGCGCCTTGGCTACCAAGCCGCGCTTCATCCTGCTCGATGAACCCTTCGCCGGCGTGGACCCGATTGCCGTTCTGGAAATTCAAAAGATCATCCGCTTCCTCAAAGAACGCGGCATTGGCGTTTTGATTACCGACCACAACGTGCGTGAAACCCTGGGCATTACGGACCACGCCTACATCATCAGCGAAGGCACCGTGCTGGCATCCGGTAGCCCCGATGAAATCATCAACAACGAAGCTGTTCGTCAGGTTTATCTGGGTGAGCACTTCCGCCTGTAATTTTTTCTGCCGGTAACCCCCGGCACCCCTGCAGCACACCCTATCGGAACACCATGAAGGCCAGCCTGCAACTCAAAGGCGCGCAGCACCTAACGATGACACCGCAACTGCAACAGTCGATCCGGCTGTTGCAACTGTCTTCGGTCGAGCTGCAACAAGAAGTGGCCCAGGCATTGGCAGAAAACCCCATGCTCGAACGCGACGATGCGGAAGAGGGCGACGGAGAGAGCGGCAGCAACGCCGAAGCTACAGAAAACGCAGAGGGCTCTCGCGCCACTCAGGAATTTAGCCACGAGTCTGGCAACGACTTTAATGAGCCTGCCACCGAGCGTAGCGATAACAACAACGAAGGCATGACGGACACCGCCGAGGCCTTCGAACAATCCAGCCCGATGGATATGGATGAAGGTCCGTATGTCTACTCAGGCTCGGGCGGTGATGACGGCGATAACGACTACGAGGCCGGCAACACGAGCGCCACTACCCTGCGCGAACACCTGCTCACGCAGGCCGGCCTGCAACGTTGCAGCTGGCGTGAACAGGCACTGGTACGCATTCTGATTGAAGCGCTCGATGAACGCGGTTACCTGACCAGCGGATTGGACGAAATACTCGCCGCATTACCGGCAGATGAATCCGTAACGCTGGCCGAACTGGAATCGGCGTTAACACGGCTCCAGGAACTCGACCCACCGGGCGTGGGCGCCCGCACGCTCACCGAATGTCTGCTGCTGCAGCTGCAAGATCTTACTGATCCAAGCGCTGCGCTCGCACGCACACTCGTCACCGATTATCTGCCTGCGCTGGCTCAACGCGACTTCACGCTCCTACGTCGTAAAACCGGGGCTGATGATGACGCATTGCGTGATGCCCAGGCGCTCATTCGTAGTCTGAATCCGCACCCGGGTAGCAGCTTCCTTGATGATGCCAGCCCCTACATCATTCCCGATGTACTCGTCCGCAAGATTCAGAACGCCAACACCGATCTCTGGATCGCTACCACCAATCCCGATGCATTGCCCCGACTCAAGATCAATCGGCTCTATGCCGGCCTGCTACGCCAGTCAAGCGCCGGGCACGTTGGGCTCAGTGGGCAACTGCAAGAAGCCCGCTGGCTGATCAAGAATATCCAGCAGCGTTTCGAGACGATTGAACGGGTAGCCCAGGCCATTGTGAGCGAACAGGCCGCTTTTTTTGAAAAAGGTGAGCTAGCGATGCGTCCGCTGGTTTTACGCGAGATTGCCGACCAATTAGGCCTGCATGAATCGACGATTTCCCGGGTCACCTCCCAGAAATTCATGGCCACACCCCGCGGAGTCTTTGAATTTAAATACTTTTTTGGCAGTCACGTCGGCACCGATGACGGTGGCGCCGCCTCGGCCACGGCCATTAAAGCCCGGATCAAGCAGCTCATCGGGGGTGAAAACCCCAAAAAACCGCTCTCCGATCAACAAATTTGTGATCAATTTAGTGCCGAGGGCATTGTCGTAGCACGCCGTACCATAGCAAAATACCGTGAGGCGCTGGGTCTCCCCACCGCCAGTTTGCGCAAGACCCTTTAGAGGAGGCAGTATGAATCTGCAAATCAGTGGTCATCATCTGGAAGTCAGCCCCGCTATCCGCGAATACGTGAGCCAGAAGTTGCAAAAGGTCACACGTCACTTCGATCATGTCATCGACATGCACGTGGTGCTCAGCGTAGAAAAACTGAACCAGAAGGCGGAAGTTACCCTGCACGTTCCGGGCAAAGATATTTTTGTCGAGAGTATCGACCCGAACCTCTATGCTGCGGTAGATGACCTCACCGACAAGCTTGATCGTCAGGTCCAGAAATACAAGCAGAAGATCCAAGATCATGGACGGGGCCAATCGGTCGCCAGCCATTTAGAAGAATAACTTTTACGGATAGGCGGGCACACATCACGTGCCCGCCTTTTAATTCAATGAACGCCATTGCCAAACTACTGACGCAGGATGCCGTTGTCCTGACGGCCAAACCCGTAACCAAAGAAGCCCTCTTTGCAGAGGCTTCGCTCGCGCTTGGTCTACGTCTCGGCCTTGGTGCGCCGTTGATCGAGAACTGTCTGCACATGCGTGAGCAGCTCGGTTCTACCGGCTTAGGTCAGGGCGTTGGTATTCCGCACGGCCGCCTTAAAGGCCTCAAGCAAGTGGCCGGCATGTTCTATCGCCTAAGCACCCCGATTCCTTTCGATGCACCGGATAACCGCCCGGTGGATCTGGTGTTCTTCCTGCTCGTGCCTGAGCAAAGCACCGAAGAACATCTGCAGTTACTCTCCGAGCTGGCCCAGGGCTTCTCGGATCCAGAGTTCCGCGAAAAGCTACGCAGCAGCACCGAAGCTGCAGATGTCGTAACGCTTTTCGCCAGCAACAACACCTGACCGGTCACACACCCCATGAAAGAGCTCTCAGTTGCCCAGCTATTTGATGCCTACAAGGATCGGCTAGCGCTGAGCTGGATCGGCAGCATTGGCTGTAACCGCAGCATCCGCCTCGTCGAAACAGATGCGTACGGCTCGGACATCGTCGGTCACCTCAACATCATTCACCCGGATCGACTGCAAGTCGTTGGTTCTGCCGAACAGAAGTGGGCGCTACGCACCCGCGCTCAACGTCGGCAATCGGTATTTGAAGATCTGTGCCAAGCAGCACCGCCGGCCATTATCGTTGCCGATAATCTGCCTGTGCTCGACGAGCTACGCGAAGCCTGTGAAAAAACCGGCACACCGCTGTTCTCATCGCCACTCTCCTGTTCGGCAGTGATTGATCAACTGCGCCATTACCTCGCCAGAAAACTGGGTACTAATACCAATCTGCATGGCGTGTTTATGGATGTGCTGGGCATGGGCGTCATGATCACCGGGGATTCCGGCTCGGGCAAAAGCGAATTGGCACTGGAACTCATTTCACGTGGCCATGGTCTGGTTGCAGATGACGTGGTGGAACTCACCCGCGTTGCACCGAATGTAATTTTCGGCAGCTGCCCGAGTCTGCTGCGTGACTTTCTGGAAGTGCGCGGTCTCGGCCTGCTCAACATCCGCACCATCTTTGGTGAAACAGCGTCGCGTCGCAAGATGCGCCTCAAGCTCATCGTGCATCTGCATCGTCAACAGCCTAATGTCGACACGCCGCGCCTACCCTTTGAAGCGCAAACGCAGGAAGTGCTTGGCGTTCCCGTTCGCAAGGTCAACATTCCCGTAGCGGCTGGCCGTAACCTGGCCGTGCTGCTCGAAGCCGCTGTACGCAACACGATCCTTCAGTTCCGTGGCATCGATAGTCTGGAAGAATTTGTGTCACGCCAACAGCATGAAGTGCTCGTTCAGGAAGACGTGGCCGCCAAGAGTGCTCAGCGCGCGCTGGCCCTTGATCAGACGCACATTATTGAGCCTGAGAATCTCGACGACCCGTCGATCTAAAAACTAGCGTGCGGGTGAGTTACCGAAGGTAATCACCTGTGGCTGATCGTCCATCGTTGGTGTTTCACACGGTTCGGTATCGAAGCTCTCGCTATCAAAAGCAATGTCACCGCCGCCAGGAATGGCGTCTGCGTTGCCCATCTGCAAGCCTTCGAAATCAAATAGACTACGATCACCCAGATGTGACGGCACTACATTCTGGATCGCCGTCATCACGGATTCAGTACGGCCCGGATAACGCTTATCCCAATCGGCCATCATCTCGCGTATTTTCTGGCGCTGCAGGTTTTCCTGCGTGCCACACAGATTGCACGGAATAATCGGGAAACCCACACCGCGGGCATAACGAATGATGTCCGCTTCAGGCACATAAGCCAGCGGGCGAATCACCATGTAGTCCCCGTTATCCGTTACCAGTTTCGGTGGCATTGCCTTCAGCTTGCCGCCAAACAGCATATTCAAGAACAGGGTGTGCACGATGTCATCGCGGTGATGACCCAGCGCAATCTTGTTGGCGCCCAGTTCGCTGGCCGTCTTGTAGATAATGCCGCGCCGCAGACGCGAACAGAGTGAACACGTGGTCTTGCCCTCGGGCACTTTCTCCTTAACGATGGAGTAAGTGTCCTGCGTCACGATGCGGTATTCCACACCCAGCTTTTCCAGATAGTTCGGCAATACCTCCGCCGGAAAACCTGGTTGCTTCTGATCCAGATTCATCGCAATGATGCGGAAATCAATCGGCGCCCGCTTACGCAACGCCAGCAACACATCCAGCAACGTGTACGAATCTTTACCACCCGACAGACACACCATCACGGTGTCGCCATCTTCGATCATCTTGTAATCGCCAATGGCCTTACCCACACGGTTTTCAATAAAACGGCGGAGCTTCTGAATATTTTGCGACAGTTCTTCGGGAGATTGATTAGTCATGATTCAAATTTACTTACGTAGCCAGGTGAGCGCTGCGGCCACCATCCACATTAATAACCTGCCCCGTAATGTACGGCGCATCCAGCATCAGAAACCGCACAGTGCGGGCAATATCTTCCGGCGTACCGGCACGCTTGAGCAAGGTGTGTTGCACAATCGCCTGACGCTCAGCCACATCGAACTGGCCATCTTCCGGCCAGAGTATCGGCCCAGGGGCCACGGCATTCACGCGCACCTCTGGGGCCAGCTCAATGGCCAGCGCACGCGTTAGCGTGAGCAATGCACCCTTGGCCGCTGCATACAACGGGTAACCCGCCAGCGGCCGCTCGGCATGAATATCGGTAATGTTAATCAGGCACCCACCTGCCGCGCGCAAATGCGGTGCTGCAGCCTGTGCAAGAAAGAGTGGCGCCTTGAAATTGCTACCCACCAGATCGTGCCAGTCGGTCTCACTAATCTGCCCCAGCGGTGTAGGGAAGAAAGACGACGCATTACAAACCAGACCATCAAGCCGACCAAAGTGCGCAACCACATCGGCCACCAGCGGCGTAATGGTCGACGTATCCAGCAGATCAGCCATCACCACCACCGCTGAATCGGCACGCACGGCATTTAGCTGTGCCGCCAGGCCTTCGGCGTCATCAATCGATTGCCGCGTATGCAAGGCAATGCGGGCGCCGCTGGCATGCAGCGCCGTGGCAATGGCCGCGCCGACACGACGGGCCGCACCGGTGATCAACATCACAGGCGCATTCGCGTTAGTCGTTATGGAAACAGTCTCAGTCACGGCAAAAGGCGTTCAACAGCAATAAGAATGACGCGTATTGTCGCATGCGCTATCCTCCTGCTCTACTGCCAACGAACTCAAGCCTCATGTCATCACTCCCCCCCATTATTCAGCCAGCCTCACCACGCGGACAAGATCCGCTGCCGCAACCGGATACCGAAGCCCAGGCACACAGCCAGGCGCTCTGCGGCAAAATCCTTGCGACGATTGATGCCACCGGTGGCTGGATCCCCTTTACCGAATTTATGGGTTTGGCGCTCTACGCCCCGGGGCTAGGCTATTACAGCGGTGGCGCGCACAAGTTTGGCGCCGCGGGTGACTTTGTTACTGGCCCGGAAATGACGCCGCTGTTTGGCCGCACGCTGGCCAACAGCATTGCTCCTATGCTCGCTGCCAGCAAACCCTGCATCACCGAAGCCGGTGCCGGTACCGGCAAACTGGCGGGCGATCTCTTGCAGGCGCTGGAAGCCATGGGCCAACTGCCTGAGCGCTATGACATTCTGGAATTGTCGGCTGAGCTGGCAGAGCGGCAAAGGATGCATCTGGAAGCCACCGTACCGCATCTCATGAGCCGCATTCACTGGCTTTCCGCCTTGCCGGAAAGCATCGAAGGCGTACTCGTTGGCAACGAAGTACTCGATGCCATGCCCGTGGAACTGGTGCGCTGGAAAGATGGCCAGGGTCAGCGTCTTGGCGTCAGCGTTGAAGCCTTCGAGGGTGGTATCCGATTCGTCACCACCCCTGGCGAAACCAGCCCAGCACTGGCTGAGCGCATCTGTGCACTCGCTGAAAAATACGAGTGGCCAGACGACTACACCACCGAGCTGCCTGAAGCGGGCCCGGCATGGATCGCCACGCTGGCGCAACGCATGACACAAGGCGCCTTGCTACTGATCGACTACGGCTTTCCGCGTCATGAGTTCTACCATCACGAACGCACGGGCGGCACGCTGATGTGCCACTACCGTCACCGCGCACACCCCGATCCTTACTATTGGCCAGGACTGCAGGACATTACCGCGCACGTGGACTTTACCGCCATTGCCGAAGCCGGTTTCGATGCCGGCATGGAAGTCACCGGTTACTGCACACAAGCGGGTTGGCTCATGGATGCCGGGCTGCTCGATATTCTGGCGGCAGAACAACCGGCCGATCCGGCGCAAATGACCCCGGCCTGGGTACGCACACAGCATGCGGTTCAAACGCTGCTATCGCCCGCCGAAATGGGTGAGTTTTTCAAAGTGATTCTGCTCACCAAAGGCTTACCGAGCACGCTACGCATTCCCGGATTTATCCGCAGCGATCGATCACACACGCTCTAACGAGCACCGGCCATTCAAGCGGTCTTTTTAGCCTTCGGTGCGTCTGGCACCACGGCTACCAGCCAATCGTTCAGCACGCTGGCCACGTGTTCCCAATCGCGCTCCAGCATCATGCCGTGGCCCATGCCCGGAAAGATAACAGGCTCAACACCATACACTTCAGCGGTGTTGCGTACCTGGTTAGCCGGGATGATGTGATCCAGCTCTGCACCCATCACCAGCATCGGCCCCGGGTGCAACTTCTCCGGCTTAATCAGATTAAACATCGTCATATCCCAGATGGCGCGCTGCGACTCCATCTGCGAGAGCATGAGATAACGTTGTAGATCAGTCATCGATGCCGGCTGTGCAAACAACGCATCTTTCAGCGAATCGATATCCACCGGACCACCCGTCATCAACTGCGACAAGCTACCCATCAGATCGGGATGCGACCAGATCATGGATAACGAACTCGCGAGCAGGCCTTTAGGCGGCACGGTACACATCAGCACGGCCGCAGGAAAAGCTTGCTTCTCCAGACACTTCTGCACCACGAAGCCGCCCATGGAGTGACCAATCAGCACCGGTGCTTCGCCGATCTCATCAATCACCTGCATCACATCGTCCACATAGTGGTCGATGCCCCAATTGCCTAATTGCTCAAGCCCTTCGCTGCCACCATGCCCACGCACAGAAACCGCATGCGCCGGCCAACCACGTTCGGCAAACCAATCCAGGAAATGCTCCGACCAACACCAGGCTGCGGTAAATGCACCATGCACAAACAGCAACGGTGTGCGGCGCTTACCCTTGCTCGGGTAACGGCTGATCACTTCCAGCGATAGGGCTTCAGACAATACGTACTCCTTGGTAATTCATCAGGCGATATTCCGGATGGCTTCGATCCGGGCATCGCGAATGCGTGTGGCAATGTGTTCTTGCGTGCGCACAGCCAGCGCAATCGCACCGGCATCCACACTGGCGGCAGCCGCCAAAATCTTTAACCAGCCCTCGGCCAGCGCTGCATCAGCACCCAGACAAGGCAATGCCGAGAGCAGCAGCTTGAATCGATCCATGCGACGCAAGGCATCGCAACGTTCCAGGGTATTCAGCTGGTCTTCCGCGCTCAAACCATCCAGCGTCAGCAGCGCCTGTTGATAACGCGCCAGCAGCACCGCCAACTCTTTGCAATCGGTCGGCAAGCGCAATGCATTCGCCAGATCGGCAACCTGCTCCGCGCTACATGCCGATAACCAGAGCGCCACGCGTACTGGCAGCACCAACGCTTGCTGAGCCGCGCAAGCCAACACACCGGGTGGTGGCAACACGCCCGCAAACAGGTCGTTCGCAGCGCCACAGCGATCGAGCACATCAAACAGTCGTTCCGGTTGCTCGGCCATGAGTCCGCGTGATACTTCTTGCCACACGCGTTCGGGTACCAAATGTTTGGCTTCGCCCGAACTCACCATCACGCGCATCAGCGACTGCGTTTCTGGCGCAATCGTGAATTTCGGAAAGCGCGCCGCAAAGCGCGCCACGCGCAAGATACGTACCGGGTCTTCGGCAAAGGCCTCGCTCACATGGCGCAACACACGCGCCTGTATATCTTGCTGGCCACCATACGGATCAATCACCGTGCCACTGGCATCTTCTGCCATGGCGTTGATGGTGAGATCCCGACGCAGCAGATCTTCTTCCAGCGTTACATCCGGTGCCGCGTAGCAACTGAAGCCATGATAACCATGGCCAGTCTTGCGCTCAGTGCGCGCCAACGCATATTCCTCATGCGTCTGCGGATGTAGAAATACAGGAAAGTCTTTTCCCACCGGTTCATAACCGGCAGCAATCATGTCATCAGGGGAGCCGCCCACCACCACATAGTCGCGATCACCCGGCGTTAACCCGAGTAGGCGATCACGAACCGCACCACCGACCACATAGATTTTCACGACGAGAAGCCCTCAGCCGTGGTGCGATTGTGTAAAACGCTTAGCGACCGGCGCGGCTGCGGTATTCGGCAAACTGAGCCGCATCACCGCTATCCAGCAGATACAGTGGGGCAACCGCTTCCATCGGCTGTGGATTCCAGCCAGCCGGTGCCTTACAGCCCGGACCCCAGACGCTGTCCACTTCCATCGAGCGCACATTATCTTGCGACATCATCGGATTCGGCAGCAGCGACAGGAAGCCGGCTTGTACATACGCCAGGCTTTCCGGCAGTTCAATAATTTTGCGCTTGAAGCCGATCACATCGCCGGTGTATTGCACCAGTTCTTTGAGGGTGTAAACCTTCGGGCCGCACAAATCAAAGGCTTGGTTTTCCATGCTCGGGCTGGTCAGCGCTTGCACAAACGCATTGGCAACATCGCCCACAGCCACTGGCTGGAAACGCGCATTGGCACAAGCCAGCGGCAGAATCGGCAGCGCACGCAGCAATTTGGCAAAACTATTCAGGAATGCATCGCGCATGCCAACGATGACCGATGGACGGAAGATCGTCGTGATCAGGCCAGAGTTAGCAACCACTGCTTCACCCGCTGCCTTGGAGCGCAGATATTCAGAAGGGGCCTTCATACCGGCATGCAGTGCGCTCATGTGCAGCAGACGCTTCACACCAGCGGCTTTACAGGCAGCCACAATGCGCTTCGGCAGCTCAACGTGGGCTGCGCCAAATTCTTTACCGTAAGGAATGCCGGGGTTGGCACCGTGCAGAATACCGACCAGGTTGATCACGGCATCTTTGCCGGTAGTCAGGTGCTCAAGCACGCCATCATCGTTAATGTCTGCTTCAACCAGAATCACGCTCGGCAACATGGTGATGTCACGATTCTTTTCGTAACGGCGAGTCGGGATCGTCACTTGAACGCCCGCCTCGACCAGTGCACGGGCCAGATGACGGCCAACAAAACCGGTGCCACCAATGAGGAGAATTTTGTGGTTCTTCAGCATGAGTCTTCCTTGGTCGATCGTCTGATCAGTAGTTAATCGCTAATTTCAATATTTTATGCCATTTCACGGCAGATCTGGCGCTGAATCGGTTTTAGCCGACTTTGGCCCAATCGTGCCCAGCATCACCTTCAGCGATGGCGAATTCCCGGTCATCACCGTCTGGTAGAACACGGCATTGCTCATCACCTTCTTCACGTAGTCCCGGGTTTCGGAAAACGGAATGGTTTCGGCATAAATCGCGCCTTCCAGCGGCTTCACATCGCGCCACTTGCGGGCACGGCCAGGGCCGGCGTTATAGGCGGCCGAGGCCAGCACCGGGTGGTTATCCAGGCTTTCCAGCACCAGGCGCATATAGGTGGTGCCCAGCATCACGTTGGTGTCCGGGTCATGCAGATCGCCCGGGCCCAGCTTCACACCAATCTTATTGGCCACCCACTTGCCGGTCGATGGCATTACCTGCATCAGACCCGCAGCACCCACATTGGATTTGGCGTTGGTCACAAAGCGGCTTTCCTGGCGCATCAGGCCATACACCCAGGCCTTATCCAGATTCTGGCGATCCGAATGCGGCACGATCTTGTCGGAATGCGGCGTCGGGAAGCGCAATTTGTAGTTATGTTCGTCTTTCGTGCGGTCTGCTGCACTGATCGAGCGGTCAATGATCTGATTCCGTTGGGCGATTTCGGCGGCTGCCAGCAACTGGCGGTCATTCATACCGCGCAACGCCCAACTCCATTCCTTCACACCTTCCGGACGCAGATCCAGGCGGTACATGGCCAGCGCCCGGCGGATGCCCGGCTGACGCTCTACCTGACGAATCTCGTCCGAGGTGGCAGGCGACGCCTGAGTCGGTACCTTGGCGCGCCCACCTAACTCTTCCGTAGCCAGCACGCCATAGAAGTTCGGTTGGCCGGCGATCTTCTTGAACTGATCTTCCGCCGCCCCATCACGACCCTGCGCCTTCAACGCGCGGCCCAGCCAGTACACCCACTCCGGCGAACTGATCATCGGCTCCGGCATGGCTTCAATGTCTTTACGCACCAGGCTCCAATCCTGCGCACGCAGTGCCACGCGCACGCGCCAGGCCTCTGCATCATCCGGCAACAACACCGTGCCGCTCTTCTTCACCGCGTCCAGCGCCTCAGGGCTTTGCTGAATACCCAGCTGCCAGCCGATGATGCCCCACACATATTCCTGCTGCGCCTTATCCAGACCCGAGCCGTAACGCTTCAGCGCGGGCACAGCGCTACCCGGTTCATTACGCGCCATACGCACAAGCGCCAACGTAGCCAGTTCTTTCTGCGTCTCGTCGTTCGGCGTGCCCATGCGTTCCAGGTAAATCACCGGGCGGCTCAGCACGGCATCCAGGCCGCCCGCCGCATCATTCACATTCACGCGCATGACTGTCAGCGTCTGACGTGCCTGATTCAGTTTGTTCATCGCCACCTGGCGACGCGCCCGCGCCCAGCCATCGCTGGCCTTCAGTGCGCCATTGGCCCACATGGCATCGAACAATCCCTGGCAGGCATCGGGCGAATCTGCACCCGTGGTCCACAGCACATTGGCCTGATCCTTGGCTGCGCTATCGCCATTGTTCACGCGGGGCTGCAAGCCATAGCACTGCACATCCGGCTCCGGTTGCAACATCAACACGCCTTGCTGTGCGACCAACGTCCAGTTGCCCTGCTTGGCCTGTGCACGAATCCAGTCTGCCCGCAGCAACTCGGCCGGCCGCTCGCCATCGTATTTCTTGAGGAAGGCACGAATCTCGGGGCTATCCGAACTCAGTTGCGGCTTGAGCAACCACATCTCTACATAGGGCGCCAGTTCATGCTGCTTCAATTGTGGATAAAGTTGCTCGACCTTGCCCAGCTGACCATTCTTAACCGCATCGCGTGCGCTGAGATACGCCGCATCCTGCGCCACCGCACTGATCGAAACGGCCAACAAACCCGCCACCAGACCACGTTTAAGACACACGGATAAAACAGGAAAAGCAAAGGTCATCGTTAAACCAGACAGAGAAAATCAATCGGTGGTGTGCTAGTGTCCAACCTATGTCGACGCACCCGGATGAAAAATTCTATCGCAGTACGCTGCGTACGCGCATGAAAGCATGGCGCCGCACTCAATCTGCTGAAGATCACGCTGCTGCTAGTCGCAAAATCTGCGACATCCTGGAAGATCACTTCCACCCGCCGCCGTCGCCCTTTGCTTTTTATTACCCGATCACCAAAGAGCCGGATATACAGCCGCTGATGCACGAATGGTATGCCGCTGGCGTTGCTGTTTGTCTGCCGCGCGTGGTCACCGTCTGCGAACCGCTCGAGTTTTATCTGTGGCAACCCAATGTTCGACTCACCATGGATGAAGCCGGTATTTATGCCCCGCCCGCCGACCCGGCAACACGCGTTGTACCCAAGCAGATTTTCATTCCCTGCCTGGGTCTGGATAAAGCGGGCTACCGCTTAGGCTATGGCGGTGGCTATTACGACCGCACCTTGCCGCTGCTGCCCGACATTAAAACCATTGGTGTGCTGTTTTCGGGACAACTGCTAGATGACATCCATCCGCAGGCACACGATGTGCCGCTGGGCGGCTGGATTACCGAAAAAGGGCTGGTACTTTAAACCGCAGTAGTAGGCTGCTTGAGCGCCAGACCGGTTAGCACATAAAGCAGGGCTGCCTGACCCAAACCGACCAATGCATCGGGCTGATCATAGAGCGAGGTGAGCACGGTAAAAAAAGCCGTTGTGAGCACCCGATCAAAAGCCACGACCAGTACCAACGCTAACCAGAAACGCAGACCGCTTACCCCACCCGAACCCGGTACGCGTGGCAACAGGCGGCAGAGCGCCCAGCCAATCAGCACCACTGAACCGGCCAGCATGTAAACGGTAAGATCAAAGGTGGTCATGGCTGCACTGAGATGTCGTGGTTATGCCAGGAACAACCGATATGCCGGGTTGTCACGTTCATCGCGGAACGGATAGCCCAGACCAGCCAGGAATGCGTCAAAGGCCGGCAGATCATTCGGTGGCACCTGAAAGCCCACCAGCACGCGGCCAAAGTCCGCACCATGGTTACGGTAGTGGAACAGACTGATGTTCCAACCCGCGCTCATGTTCTCCAGGAACTTCATCAGCGCACCCGGGCGCTCAGGGAACTCGAAGCGGTAGACCAGCTCATTGAGCGCACCGTCCGTTTTAGGCGTATGCCCACCGACCATGTAGCGCACGTGCAGCTTGGCCATTTCGTCATCAGTCAGATCCAGCGCCGCATAGCCTTCGGCCTGCAACTTTTCGATCAGAGCCGTGAGCTCAGCACGGTTACCAATCTGGATGCCCACGAACACATGCGCGGCACCCGGATCATTAAAGCGGTAGTTAAATTCGGTGATGCTGCGGTTACCCAGCAACGACAGGAACTTGCGATAGCTACCCGGTTTCTCCGGCAACGTCACGGCCAGAATGGCTTCGCGCTGTTCGCCCAGCTCGGCGCGTTCGGCCACAAAACGTAGCCGGTCAAAGTTCATGTTGGCGCCAGAAGCAACGGCCACCAGCGTTTTACCCTGTGCCTTATTCTGGGCAACCCACGCCTTCATGCCTGCCACGGCCAACGCACCGGCCGGCTCCAGCACCGAACGGGTATCTTCGAATACATCCTTGATCGCGGCACAGATGGCATCGTTATCCACGCGGACCATTTCGTCCACATAGGCTTCGGCAATGCGGAAACATTCGCCGCCCACCTGCTTAACGGCAGCGCCATCGGCAAACAGACCAACCTGATCCAGGCGCACGCTATGGCCCGCGGCCAGCGATTGCGTCATGGCATCGGCATCCACCGCTTCTACACCAATGATCTTGATCTCGGGGCGTACCTGCTTCACGGCCGCCGCCACACCGGCAATAAGGCCGCCACCACCCACGCAACAGAAAATCGCATCTATCGGCTTGGTGTGCTGGCGCATGATCTCCAGACCCACCGTACCCTGACCGGCAATCACATCAGGATCATCGAACGGGTGCACAAAGGTCAGGCCTTCTTCTTTTTCCAGACGGCGCGCTTCGTTGTAGGCATCATCAAAGGAATCGCCAAACAGCACCACCTCACCACCGCGCGAACGCACGGCGTTAACCTTAATACCTGGCGTCGTGGTCGGCATCACAATCACCGCACGGCAACCCAGCTTCTGTGCCGACAGCGCCACGCCCTGGGCATGGTTACCGGCCGAAGCTGCCACCACACCGCGCTTTAGCGCTTCGGTGGATAGCTTGGCCATCTTGTTATAAGCGCCACGCAGCTTGAACGAAAACACCGGCTGCTGGTCTTCCCGCTTGAAAAACACCTCATTGCCAATGCGGCGCGACAGATTCGGCGCAAAATCCAGCGGCGACTCAATAGCCACGTCGTAAACCTCGGCCGCTTCAATACGGCGCAGATAGTCGGTCAACGGGAAGGGCACATCAGTCTTGGCGGTCATGGCGAAAGGCTTCGAAATCGTTATAAATGCGCCGTCAAACGTAATAGCGGCGCGTGTTTGCATTATACCGGTGGGCACCCAGACCGGCAGATCGGGCGCCTTATAACCAAAACCCCATGCAAGGCACGGTTTTATCAGGGATTTCCGGGGTTCGCGAAGGCATTACCTAGCCTTCTGTTGCGCTACAATATCAGGTCAGAAAGATGGCCCCAGGCCCCAATCGCCCCCATTCAGAAAATCATGAACGCACGCCTCCGCGAGATCCCCTACAACTACACCTCGTACTCCGACCGGGAGATCGTGATCCGTCTGCTCGGCCAGGAAAACTGGGCGATCCTCGACGACCTGCGTAGCGAACGTGTCACTGGCCGCTCGGCCCGCATGCTGTACGAAGTACTGGGCGACATCTGGGTCGTGCAACGTAACCCGTATCTCGAGGACGATCTGCTGCAGAATCGTCAGCGCCAGACTGCGCTGATCTCCGCGCTGCGTCACCGCCTGGGCGAAATTGAAAAGCGTCGCGACGGCAATGAGAAAGTAGCCCAACTACTCAAGGCTACCGGCGAAGCCATCACCCGCTTTGCCAAACACCTGGATACCAGCGCCGCCCGCCGCCGCAAAGTACTGCGCGCACTCACCAAGCACACCCGCAAAGACAATATCGCCTTTGATGGCCTGGCCCGTGTATCGCACGTCACCGATGCGACCGACTGGCGCGTTGAGTACCCGTTCGTGGTGCTGTACCCGGATACCGAAGAAGAAATCGGCCCGCTGGTGCGTGATTGCATCAAGCTCGGCCTCACCATCATTCCACGTGGGGGCGGCACCGGTTACACCGGTGGTGCCGTGCCACTCACCGCCGACTCGGTGGTAATCAATACCGAAAAACTCATCGATATCGCACCCGTCGAATTCGTTAATCTGCCCGGCCTTGATCACCCGGTGGGCACCGTACGCACCGGCGCTGGTGTAGTCACCAAGCGCGTGTCTGAAGCGGCTGAACGCTCGGGTCTCGTCTTTGCCGTCGACCCAACCTCGGCCGAAGCCTCCTGCATTGGCGGCAACATCGCCATGAACGCCGGCGGCAAGAAGGCCGTGCTGTGGGGCACCGCGCTCGACAACCTGGCCTGGTGGAAGATGGTCACGCCGGACGGCAACTGGTTAGAAGTCGAACGACTCGACCACAACATGGGCAAGATTCACGAGCAGGAAACTGTTCGCTTCCGCCTCACGCGTTTTGATGCCACGGGTAAAAAACACCTCGGCGAAGAGATTCTCTCCATTCCGGGCGCCGCCTGCCGCAAAGTAGGCTTAGGCAAAGACGTTACCGACAAGTTCCTCGGTGGCGTACCGGGCGTGCAGAAAGAAGGCACCGACGGCATCATCGTCGCCGCCCGCTGGGTGCTGCACAAAATGCCGGCGCACACGCGCACTGTTTGTCTGGAATTCTTCGGCCAGGTGCGCGAAGCCGTGCCAGCCATCGTAGAAATTACCGATTACTTCAAGCCTAATGGCGGCGGCCGTAACCTCGGCGTACTGCTGGCCGGTCTGGAGCATCTGGACGAGCGCTACCTCAAGGCCGTCGGCTACGCCACCAAGGCCAAGCGCCATGGTCGCCCAAAGATGGTGCTGATTGGTGATCTGGTCGGCGACGACGAACAAGCCGTCATGCAAGCCGCATCCGATGTGGTGCGCATGTGCAACCTGCGCGCTGCCGAAGGCTTCATTGCCGTTAGCCCGGAACAGCGCAAGAACTTCTGGCTGGATCGTTCGCGTACCGCCGCCATCTCCAAACACACCAACGCCTTCAAGCTGAATGAAGACGTGGTGATTCCGCTGCCGCGCATGGGTGATTACTGCGACGGTATCGAACGCATCAACATCGAACTCTCCATCGCCAACAAACTGGAACTGTGCGATGAGCTCAGCAACTACCTGAGCGGCAATCTCACGCTAGATGCGGGCGATGCCAACGTCGGTAAAGACGTGCTCATCGGTGACCGCGCCCAACAGGCGCTGGATACCGTGGCACAAGTGCGCACCCGCTGGCAGTGGCTGCTGGATCATCTGGATACGCCGCTGGGTGAAGCTGAAGCGTCGTTCGCTACGCTCGGCATCGTTGCTGGCCCGCTGGAAAACAAAGCCGCTAACCCGGTGCTCTTCCACCGCCTGCAGGACTACAGCGTCCGCGTCTCGTGGAAGCAGGAACTCAAGCCTGCACTGGAAAGCATTTTTGACGGCAACGTTTATCGCCCGATCCTGGATCGCATCAACGCCATCCACAAAGAAGTATTGAGAGGTCGCGTCTTCGTCGCCCTGCACATGCATGCGGGTGACGGTAACGTCCACACCAACCTGCCGGTCAACTCAGACAACTACCAGATGCTGCAAACCGCCAACACGGCGGTAGACCGCATCATGCTGCTGGCCCGCTCGCTGGATGGCGTGATCTCCGGCGAACACGGTATCGGCATCACCAAGATCGACTATCTGCAAGACGACGAGATGGCCGCGTTCTGGGCCTACAAAAAAAAGGTCGACCCGGAAGGCCACTTCAACCGCGGCAAGCTCATGCGCGGTGGCAATCTCGACATGGCCTACACGCCAAGCTACAACCTGATCGGTAGCGAATCGATTGTGATGGAGCAATCGGGCATCGGCGAAATCTCGGCGATGGTGAAAGACTGCCTGCGTTGCGGCAAGTGCAAACCCGTGTGCTCCACACACGTACCGCGCGCCAACCTGCTCTATTCGCCACGCAACAAGATTCTGGGCACCTCGCTGCTCATCGAAGCCTTCCTCTACGAAGAGCAAACGCGTCGTGGCGTCTCGCTCGCCCACTGGGCTGAGTTCGATGACGTGGCCGCACATTGCACCGTCTGCCACCGTTGCGAGAAGCCTTGTCCGGTCGACATCGATTTCGGCGATGTCACCATCGCCATGCGTAACCTGCTGCGCAAGCAGGGCAAGCAGAAGTTCAATCTGGGCACCACTGCGGCCATGACTTTCCTCACCATCAAGGATCCGATGTTCATCAAGGGTATCCGTGAGGTGATGATCCGCTTTGGTTATGCCGCACAGAACAAGCTCTACAAGCTGGGCAAGTCGCTGCATCTGATTCAGGATCAGGTCGCGCATCCGCCCGCCACCGTGCACAAACCGCCGGTGCGTACGCAGATCATCAACTTCATTAACAAGCCGATGCCGGGCAATCTGCCCAAACGTTCGGCCCGCGCCCTGCTGGATATCGAAGACGACAAGGTCATCCCCGTTATTCGTAATCCCAAGCTCAGCGCCGAAGAATCGGAAGCCGTGTTCTACTTCCCGGGTTGCGGTTCGGAGCGTCTATTCTCGCAAGTGGGTCTGGCCACACAAGCCATGCTCTACGAAGTGGGCGCCACCACCGTGCTGCCGCCGGGCTACCTGTGCTGCGGCTACCCGCAAACCTCGGGCGGTCAGGAAGACAAGGGTCAGCGCATCACCACAGACAACCGCGTGTTGTTCCACCGTGTTGCCAACACCCTGAACTACCTGGACATCAAAACGGTGATCGTTTCCTGCGGCACCTGTATGGATCAACTGCAGAAGTATCAATTCGAACGCATCTTCCCGGGCTGCCGCCTGCTCGACATCCATGAATACCTCATGGAGAAGGGCGTCAAACTGGATGGCGTTGAAGGGACGCGCTACATGTATCACGACCCATGCCACAGCCCGATGAAAACCTATGCACCACTCAAAGTCACGAGCGAACTGATGGGTACGGCTGTACCGCTCAACGATCGTTGTTGCGGCGAGTCGGGCACTCTGGCAGTCACGCGTCCGGATATCTCGACGCAGGTGCGTTTCCGCAAACAGGAAGAAATGGAGCAAGGCGCCAACGAACTGCGTTCCGATGGCTTTGCCGGTCAGGTGAAAGTACTCACCTCCTGCCCATCATGCCTGCAAGGTCTGTCGCGCTTCCGTGATGATGCGGACACCGACGCCGACTACATCGTGGTTGAACTCGCCAAGAACATTCTGGGCGACAACTGGATGTCCGAATACGTCAGCCGCGCCAACACCGGCAGCATCGAACGCGTGTTACTGTAAACAGAACGTTGCAACCTAAAAAGGCGGCTGCGGCCGCCTTTTTATTTGAGGAATAAAGATGCTTACTAACAAACAACTTGTTGTGATCGCATCTGCGGCCGTTGGCTTAAGCATTAGCCTTGCCATGCTCTACGTTGGAACACACACCACATTAGGCGAGGCGCCAGCGCCATTAAATCTTCACGATCGACTGCATGATTTAGCGCTAGCACTGTTAGCCCCCGGTGCTTTCCTTTTGATCAGCATCGCTCGTCTCGCCAACCATCGCTTCTTTACGCCAGCAGACATTGATGGCGACCCAAATCACCCGGATACCCCTCAAGTCGTCGAATTACAGCGCGTCCTGCAAAACACTCTTGAGCAAGCGGTACTCGCTGCCACGGCTTACATCATTTGGGCGCTCATCGCACCCGATCACTGGTTAAAGACCTTACCGCTGTTCGCCGCGCTATTTGCCGTAGGCCGCATTCTGTTCTTTATCGGTCACAGCAAAGGTGCTGCAGGCCGTGCCTTGGGCTTTACACTCACCTTCTACCCGACTGTAGTGCTGCTAATTACCGAAGCGGTATTAATGCTATGAAACAGCTCTATCGTTTAACCACCATCGCCATTCTTAGCATGCTCTTGGTGCCTGCAAGCTATGCGGCTTCAGTAAAAGATAAAGATGGGCGGTTCCTTAACCGTTACGCAGACCTCTCCAAAAGCCAGAACTTTTTGCACTGGCAGTGGGACCGCATCACCGAAGGGCTACCCAAGCCGGCCAAAGTACCCACGCCCCAAATCCCCGTTAACACCAACCGCCTGAATAATCCGCAGGGTGATGCGCAAGTCACCTGGATTGGCCACTCCAGTCTGCTCTACCAGAGCGACGGCAAAAACTTTCTGTTCGACCCCGTCTATGCCGAGTATGCATCGCCCGTGCCACCGCTCGGCCCCAAACGGGCGCAAGATCCCGGCATTCCCTTTGCAGATTTGCCGCACATCGACGCCGTGTTCATTTCACACAACCACTACGACCATCTGGATCTAGACACCGTCCGGCGTCTCGCGCAGCAACCCGGCGTCTCGCCCGTCTTTTATGTGCCCCTAGGTGTCGACCTCTGGTTTGCTGACAACGTACCAGGTGCTCGCATTGGTGGCAGCAACCCGAATGTGATCGCCATGGATTGGGACGAAGCAAAACAGATGGATGGTACCCGCAAACCATTCACCATCAAGTTCCTAGCTGTGCAGCACTGGTCTGCCCGCTCACCCTTTGACCGCAATAAAACACTGTGGGGCAGCTGGCTCATTGAGCAGCCTAACTTCCGCTTCTGGTTTGCCGGTGACTTAGCCTACTCGCCCGATATCGACGACATCGCCAAAACGCACGGCGGGTTTGATCTGGCCGCCATCCCTATCGGCGTTTACGACCCACGGTGGTTTATGAAGCGCGCCCACATAGATCCGCACGAAGCCATTGAAACCTTCAAGACAGTGAAAGCCAAACGGGCTATCGGCATCCACTGGGGCACCTTCGATGGGCTCAGCGACGAATCGCTTGATCAACCCCCGGTGGCATTAGACCTCGCCAGAAAAGAAGCTAACATCTCACCAAATGAATTTATGCTGTTCAGTATTGGCGAAACACGCTCATTCAATGGAACCCCACGTTAATGCGCAAAATACAACACGTACTTCTCGCTATTTATCTGACTTCCATCAGTAGCTTTATTTATGCTGCCGACTTTGATCAGACGCTTGAACTGCAAGGCATTAGCTTTAAGGTACACGCTACGGACAAAGGGTCAATCAACACGCTGACCATCAAACCCAAAGGCTTGAAAACCGTTATCAAACCAATCACCCGGGAAATTAATGGCAAAGCGATTGAAGCTGAGGTTGCTGATCTAAACGAGGATGGTTCACCAGAAATTCTGGTGTACACCGTATCGACAGGATCAGGCAGCTACGGGGGTCTTGTTGGCTATGCAACCAATCACAAGAAATCACTCTCTGAGATTTACTTACCGGAGCTCACAGAAGACAAAGAAGCCAGTATCGGTTATATGGGGCATGATGAATTTTCGGTAGTTGAAACACGACTTGCCCGTCGCTTCCCTGTCTATCGCTCTGGCGATATCAACAGTAACCCAACCGGTGGTCTACGCCAGTTGTACTATGTGCTAACAACCGGTGAAAATGGTTGGGTGTTCAAACTCGATGAAATCGTGAATTTCAGCCCAGAAGAACTTGCTGAAAATTAACGTTTAGGTATACCTACGTATAGGCAGTCCTAAAAAAACGTCTCATATCGAGGCTTTTGTTCGCCACTCTTGCAACTCTCTGATTTGTATATGTTTTTATTGGGTGCTTTATGACAAATACGACCTGCCCACTCTGCCAAACAGATGGCGAGGACATTTTGTTCTCAAATGACCTGTATCGCATTATTGCGGTGAATGATCCAGCATGGCCAGGTTTTTGCAGGGTCATCTTGAACCGTCACGCCACCGAAATGACGGACCTACCGATTGAAGATCGCTCGGCTTTGATGAAAGCAGTTTGTGTCGTTGAGTCTGCTTTGAGATCTTTGATGCAACCGACCAAGATCAATCTGGCCAGTTTAGGCAATGTGGTACCGCACGTTCATTGGCACATTATTCCGCGCTGGGAAGGCGATACGCATTTTCCGGATCCGATATGGGCAACCGCAAAACGCCCTGTTAGCGTTACTCGCCCAGAGCCCGATCGGGCGGCGCTGGTAAAAGCGATTACTGATTCCCTGGGTTGAACACCTTTTGATGTTTTCGATGTTTCACGTGAAACATCGGCTTAATTTGCCTTACTAACACCCGGCAGTTGACAGGCCAGAATGGCCTGACGAACCGCATCAATGGCTTTGGGCCGGGGAAAAGTTGCGCGCCAGGCAAGCCCCACCGTACGCCCGAGCATCGCTGCCGGTGTTTCTGCATCAGACTTATTACTGGTCTCGGCAAAGGACAACACTTTAACCATCGGCTCCCGATCAACCAACGGGTCAGCTGCCGAACTCGGCATCACAGCGATACCCGCTCCGCTGGCCACCATATGACGAATCGTTTCTAGAGAACTGCCTTCTAAAGAACCAGACAACCCTTCGGCCCGTTGCAACCGTGGACACGCCTCCAACACTTGATCACGGAAGCAGTTACCGCTACCCAATAGCAACAGGTTTTGCCCATCCAGCTCGTCATTGCGGACTGATTTTCGAGTCGCCCAATCGTGACCTGCTGGCACCACCACCCGGAATGGTTCTTCATAAACGCGCTGACTGACGACACCTGGCGCCTCAACGGGCAAGGCTAGAATAATGACGTCCAGCTCACCCTCTTTCAGCATGGGAATCAGGTTGGCCGTAAAGTCTTCTCGCAAAAACAGGGGCATATCCGGTGCCAGCTTGTGCAAAACCGGGATGAGCGCAGGCAACAGATAGGGTGCAATGGTGTAAATCACCCCTACCCGCAGCGGCCCTTTGAGCGGGTCGCGGCTTTGGGTGGCGATTTCTTCCAGGCGCAAAGATTCATCCAGCACCCGTTTAATCTGGGAAACAATCTGTTCGCCTAATGGGGTTGTACGAATCTCGGAGGCGCCACGCTCGAATAACGGCGCGCCTATGTGTTGCTCTACTTTCTTAATGGCTACCGATAAGGTGGGCTGGCTCACATGACACAGATCTGCCGCTTTACCAAAGTGGCGGGTTTTATCCAGCGCGGTGATGTAGCGCATTTCGGTGAGTGTCATTGAAGCCATATCAATTCCCCGGTATCAATCTATGCAGTTGGATGTTTCACGTGAAACATTGCCCAACGATCTAAAAGGCCGGACGAAAATGTTTCACGTGGAACACACCCATTATCTGGGTGACCACCCTGCCTTAAGCATACTATCGGCATCGAGCCATTGCCACTCGCCCGGGGCCAGATCAACCGGCAGCACCAGATCGCCAATGGCGGTTCTTTCCAGCGCACTCACATGGTTACCGGCGGCGGCGATCATGCGGCGCACTTGGTGGTACTTGCCCTGGGTAATGGTCATTTCAAGAAGCTTTGGTTCCAGCAAGCGACAGGCATCGGCCGCGATGGTTTCCTCTTCGTCTTTGAGCAATACACCGGCCAGCAATTTATCGCACAAACTCTGGTCTGCCGCTTCAGCCAGCGTTGCCCGGTACACCTTGGGCACGGCATGCTTGGGCGATGTGAGCACATGGATGCACTGGCCATCATCGGTCAGCAGTAATAGGCCGGTGGTTTCTACATCCAGCCGACCAACCGGTTGCACATCCCGGGCACGCAACGGATCTGCCAATAGCGACAATACGCTGGGGTGATGCTTGGGCGCGCGCGAACATTCGTAGCCGACCGGCTTATTAAGCAGGATGTAGGCTTTATCGCAAAACGGCCAAACACCTTCCACACCCTCTACTTCCAGGCTGAGACCTTCGGTGATGAAGGTTTCGTCTGGATCTTCGCAGAGGTTGCCATTAACGGTAACGGCGCCATTGCGCACGAGAATCCGGCAGAGTTTACGGGCACCGAAGCCCTGATTCTGCAAAATACGTTCGATACTGAGGGGCCGGGAAGGCTTATTCATCTTATTTGGTCTTTATAAGCGTCTAAATTCTTACAAGTTCTGTCAATGTGTCGCCAACGTGTAGCGATTTGTTTCTAATTTGCTTGCTACAAACAAAAACGGCCCGCTGGTGAGCGAGCCGTGTTTTGCGGTGCGTCCACTTTGGCCCGTGCCAAGGATAGTGACAAACGCCTCATTGATTTTAATGAGAAATGTCATTTTCTTTGTCATAACAAAACGCCCAAGAGCCATAGATAATGACAATTATCCGGGCTTTTGCCATAGATAGCGATAATTTTAGATTCTCAGACCTGGCTATTTAGCAGCGTCTTTTGATCTAGCAATCACAGCCCCGCCAAAGGCCTGGTTCAACTGCTTTGCTGTATCCAGTAAATTTGACGTTGCCGCCGACAAATCACGAGTTGTCACGTACATCGGAAGATTTGGCTCGGACTCCATACGCTTGATAATTCGATCCATAAGCTCTTGATTACTCAGTCGACTCATTGGACGATCTCCTTCAGTGCCATCAATGAATATTCTAGGTTGATACGTAGAGCAAAAGGCTTCAAAAGCTCAATATAAGTGTGGGCATACTTCTGTCTAAACAACCACGGCTTGTTCACATGGATTGATATTACAAAAACAACCATTCCACCAAGTGCATCGTGCGTTACTGGATAACAGATCAATGACCCATTTTCATCCGCCCGAGACTCATCTGTAACAACAAAGCTTCCTTTCGACCGAGCGACTTCTTGCAGTGTGCTCTCGATTACGATCGTCCGCTTCCCACGTGCAGCCGATTTCATAGCTGAATTTCGGCTATTCAACATATCAATGCTTGAGCGCACAGGCAGATTGCTCGGATAATGAACACGAATAGACCCTATGTTGCAATTAGCATCTACGGCAGCAAGATTAACTTTTAAAACATACTTCTCTGATTCTTGTTTTCTCAAAAGCGAATCAAACGTCGAGTAGACACCGAGAATTAGCTCATCCAATTGCCGGCTTGGCTGAGTAATAAAGCCAAAAACCTCCCCAGCAGTCGGTGTAGAAGGCAATTCCCTCACCGTTTTCAGATGCTTGCTGAAGCGCTGCTCCTTCGATCCCACAATATTGTCTAACGCAGCAAGTAAGATTTCCGGGGCATGCTGCCAACCATCAGGTTTATCGTACGCAAGCCATGTTAGACCCCGAACAATAGACAGCACAATAAAAGCCCAAACACCTGAAAGCACCACTGCAACCGCGATATTGTGATCCAGCATTGCCGCTATTACGGGCCAATCTTTACGGACTGAGTTAGCAAACTGATCAATTTGATAGTACTGACCCACCAAGTAAGGAGGAACTGCTATTACCAGTGACTCTAAAGCGTACGCGAACCCTTTAAACTTCTGGACGCGCGCCCTCAACCATATAGCAAAGCGCCTTAGAGGAACAGAAATTCCCATAATAAACATATGCTTAGGCGCGGACGGGGCAGTCGGTCTTGCCGTAGCTCTTGCCGGCTTACGTTTAGGTCGTTTCTTTAACTGCGCCAAAATATACTCAAAATTTTAAATTTCTAAATCAAAATTCTAAAGTAAAACAGCTTTAATCCGCCGTTTCATCGTATTGACTGCTTTCCATTCTGCGACGTCGCTCATCAAGAAGCTCGCCATCAAACATCCAGTAACCCGGGCCGCTTGCAGCCGCCGATTTATAGCCGAGCCTATGAAGTGCTTTTAAAGCCGCTGCCGAAAGGCTGAGAACCTGACCTTCAAAATCCACTTTGCCATCAGGAAGCACCGTTGCTGTTACAGCTTCATCTCGAGAGAGCGTCAACACGTCTCCTGGGACTACACCAATTGCAGATAGACGCAATTTGGGGCGCTTCGCTTTCTCTTTCTCAAGCGCAGCCTGCTCTTCCTCATCTATCTCACTCACACCAGGGGTAATCTCTTTGAATTCCCCAATGCTGATCGCAAGCACAGCCTTTTCAGGATCCAGCTTGAAAAACTCCCTCTTGGGGTTAATACGATTATCTGCAAATAACTGGTGGAGCGTCTTCTCGAGTTTCTTGCAGTCGCTTACTTCAGCAGCGAAATAGCACTCAAACGGTAAAGGCACACTACTTGGCTGGCTAAGCTGAGCGATTCTTGACTCCACGCTATCAGTAGTAAGCCCAATCTTTACTATCCCCGGCATAGCCGCATTGGTAAGTACGTAAACGATTTCAGCCATTTTGCCTTCACTTGAGTTTGCGCATATTTGCACACAAATAATAACCGACTACCAATAGTACCTGTCAGGATTCCTTGGTTTTGGCGCATCTAGAACCCGATCAGATACTTCTACTAGCGGATCAATCCAATCTGCCTTGGCCCTGGCCCAATCTAGCCATTCCTTAATTTTCTGAGTGATGCCATCAGGAGTTACTCGCGCATGTTGCTCAACCTGGTCCGCATATGCACGCAAGCGCTTAGCCCTATCAAAGTTGCTGGCATCCGCCTCAAGCCTCTTAAATGCATCCTGCTCTTCGTTATACCGCTCCACACGTGCCTGATAGGCCTCACGAGCACGCTGCTCCCTCTCTTCTCTTATCCGCCGCTCTTCCTCAATTGCCTTAATTTCCTCAACCAGCTCAAATACGCCGGCCACTATCACTGACAGCCTGCTCTCCAGCTGCGTCCTCTTGGTATCTCGCCAATTTCTGCCAGGATAACGCCCGACCGATACCGTCAACATACCTGTCGGGGTGTAGTCGTAATAGGGTATGTTTGGATAATCACCAGCCCTGTCCCAAAAAGCACGGGAAAAGTATCGTTCACGCGATCGTTTCTCAGCATTTGTCTCTTCATGCCTTGAGCGAGCCACATGTTCTGTAATTGAGAAGGAAACCTCTGTCTCATTAACCTTTATCAGCGTCTTCCCGCCCGAACCGATATCGACTGATGCCCCCTGTGACTCAAGCGCTTTGATGAGCTGATCAGCCAATAGAAGCGCTCTATCTACGGATCCTTTTGTTACCTCAAGATCAAGAACCGTCGCTGGATCAGATCGAATGCCTTTCTCGTCTTGAGGGCAATCCCGTGCCTTTAGGCGCTTAGAAGCTTGCCTAACCAAACGATGGGGATCTACTAACTCGGTAACAACAGGAGTCTCTTGCTCCTTGATCTCTTTGGCGCGCGCTTTGGCCTTAACCCTACCTTCCACTTTGACGGTAATCATCTCGTCGGAGAGTCGTTTTATGGGGGCAAGCACTTCCCAGTCGCCCTTCAGCTTGGGCAAAGGGGCCTTTTTCATAATCCGACCGGCTTTCAACTTAGCCCAGTACCCTCGAGACGGCAGAGGAATGGCTAAATTCCGACAAATTTTTGCCAGCCCTACATCTGACAACCCGTACCGGGTCGACACTGTTATCATTGGATCGGCCCATACTTCCTCGTATAGTGCCTCGCGAGTCACTTTATCTATCGGTTCCGTCATAAACCCTCCATTAGACAGGCTTAGATCATTGTTAAGACCGTAACATCTTGAACAGCCAAGCAATTACAGACATTCCTGATCTCGTAAAACAGCTCTACGTCATAGTAGAAGAACTTACGAAAAGATTCCCTGGGCGAAAATTCACACCAGACGGTCATCTTATTGGAAGCATAGGGGAGGTTCTCGCCGCGCACCACTATGATTTGGAACTGCTAACCGCGTCTGCAGAAACACACGATGCTCAAACAAAGAGCGGTACGTTAGTTCAGATCAAGGCAACCCAAGGAAAATCCGTTGGCCTTCGTGCTGAACCCGAACATCTAATCGTTCTATTTCTAAACAGCAACGGGGAATCCAAAGAGATATTTAACGGTCCAGGCACAATTGCGTGGAAAGAATCCGGCCCTATGCAAAAAAATGGCCAACGCCCTATCACCGTGTCCAAACTTAAAAAGTTGATGGCTGAGGTTGAACCTATTCAGCGATTACCGGCTAAATCGCTCTCAATTTCCTAGACACTCTGAGGGCAGCCCTTAAACAGTATTTCTGCTGTTAACGCTTCTCTCATGAACAGCACCAAAAAACAGCCAGCATATGCTGGCTGTTTCCTTTCCAAGATTGCCAAAATTATCATTATCTTTGGCAACGATTTATCACTAACTTGGCACAGATATCAGTATCTTTGGCACGTGACACACTTAGGCGTCGATGTTGCGCGCCGTGAGTGCGTTGGTTTCGATAAAGGCACGACGCGGTTCGACCAACTCGCCCATGAGGGTTGAGAAGATCTGGTCGGCGCCGATAGCGTCTTCGATCTGAACCTTGAGCAGGCGACGGACGTTCGGGTCCATGGTGGTTTCCCACAGCTGCCCCGGATTCATCTCGCCCAGGCCTTTATAGCGCTGCTTGCCAATGCCGCGTTCGACTTCGCCAAACAACCACTGCATGGCTTCGCTGAAACGGGTAACGGCCAGTTGCTTTTCACCACGGTGAATCACAGCGCCACCGTTGGTGAGGTCGGCCAGCAATTCGGCTGTTTTGCGCAGCTGGGTGTAATCGCCCGAGTTGAGGAACTCGTTATCGATCAAACCAAGCTTCAGATTACCGTGATGCCAGCGCTCGAGGCGAAGTACCCAGCTCTCGCGATTCGCATCATAGGCAGGAACGATCTCCAGAGGCTTCTCATGCGACGCAATGGCTGGCCCTAAGCCCAGGGCCTTGGTCAGTTCTTTTGCGGCGCTCTGAGCGGCCTTCTCGTCGCTCAGGTCAATCGTGAGGTTGTCGTTCACCAGGGTATGCAGCACTTCCGGGTGAATCAGGTACGACAGACGATCGATAATGGCTTCGGAAACGATGAAGCTACGCGCCAGGTCGCCCAGTGCTTCGCCTTCAATGGCTTTGCCCTTGGCCGGTTGCAGCTTGGCTTCGTTCAGTGCCATTTGCAGCAGGAACTGGTTGTATTCGTGATCATCCTTGAGGTAACGCTCGGTCTTGCCATGCTTGACCTTGTACAGGGGCGGCTGGGCAATGTAGATGTGGCCACGTTCCACCAGCTCAGGCATCTGACGGTAGAAGAAGGTGAGCAGCAGCGTACGGATGTGTGCACCATCGACGTCGGCATCGGTCATGATGATGATGCGGTGGTAACGGAGTTTCTCTGGCTTGTATTCGTCTTTGCCAATGCCGGTACCCAGTGCAGTGATCAGCGTGGCAATTTCCTGTGAGCCGATGAGCTTGTCGAAACGGGCTTTTTCTACGTTAAGGATTTTGCCCTTCAGCGGCAGAATGGCCTGGAACTTACGATCGCGACCCTGCTTGGCAGAACCGCCGGCGGAGTCACCCTCCACCAGGTACAGTTCGCACTTGCTCGGATCTTTTTCCTGGCAGTCGGCCAGTTTGCCGGGCAGACCGACGCCGTCGAGCACGCTCTTACGACGCGTCATTTCACGGGCCTTACGGGCCGCATCACGGGCACGAGCTGCTTCAACGATCTTGCCGGTAATGACCTTGGCATCGGCCGGACGCTCCAGCAAAAATTCAGCAAGCTTCTGGGCAACGACTTCTTCAACCGCCGGACGGGCTTCGGAAGACACCAGCTTCATCTTGGTTTGCGAGGCAAACTTCGGATCTGGCATCTTCACCGACAGCACGCAGGTCAGGCCTTCGCGCATATCGTCACCGGTGATATCGACCTTGGCCTTTTTGGCGATGTCGTTTTCTTCGATGTACTTGTTGATCACGCGGGTCATGGCCGCACGCAGGCCCGTGAGGTGGGTACCACCATCCGACTGCGGAATGTTGTTGGTGAAGCAAAGAACGTTTTCCGAGTAGGAGTCGTTCCATTGCATGGCGACTTCAACAGAAATCGTTGCTTCACCGGCCTGGGTTTCACCCGTCGAATAGAACACGTTCGGATGCAGGATGGTTTTATTTTTGTTGATGTAATCAACAAAGCCCTTCACGCCACCCGAGAAAGCAAAGTCTTCTTCTTTGCCGGTACGTTGATCAACCAGACGGACGCTGACGCCGTTATTCAGGAACGACAGTTCGCGCAAACGCTTGGCCAAAATTTCATAATGGAATTCGACGGTGCCAAAAATTTCCGGGTCGGCCAGGAAGTGCACTTCAGTACCGCGGTTTTCTGTTTCGCCGAGTACCTCCAGTGGTGATACTTCAACACCGTTCTGCATTTCGAGAACGCGGTTAATCGGCTTACCCTGGTTGAACTCCATGAAATACTTTTTGCCATCACGACGAATGATGAGCTTGAGCCACTGCGATAGTGCGTTTACGCAAGAGACGCCCACGCCGTGCAGACCACCGGAAACCTTGTAGCTGTTCTGATTGAACTTACCACCGGCGTGCAGCACGCACATAACGATTTCTGCGGCCGAACGTTTCGGTTCGTGTTTGTCATCAAACTTGATACCGGTAGGAATACCACGACCGTTATCTTTTACCGAAATCGAGTTGTCGCTGTGAATGGTAACGACGATGTCATCACAGTAACCGGCCAGCGCTTCATCAATACCGTTATCGACGACTTCAAACACCATGTGATGCAGACCACTGCCATCGGAGGTATCACCGATGTACATGCCCGGCCGTTTGCGAACGGCTTCCAGGCCTTCCAGCTGCTGGATCGAAGATTCGTCGTATTCGGGTACTTGCGTAGGTTTCTTTTCGGCCATCGTTTTCAACTTAGGTAATTCAAACAGGGTGATTCGTAGTCAGCGTTAACTCAGAGACTTAACTTAAATACGCATCGGCATAACAACGTACTTGAAAGTACTGTTATCGGCCGGGCCAAAGAGGGCGCTGGAATTGGAATCATTGAAACGCCAGACAACTTGTTCATCGGTGACATGGCCCAGAACGTCGAGCAGGTAGTTCACGTTAAAGCCGATATCCAGACGTTCGCCGGTGTAATCAACTTCGATTTCTTCTTGTGCTTCTTCTTGTTCGGCATTGGCAGCGCTGATTTTCAGTACGCCATCTTCCAGAATCAAACGCACACCCGAGAATTTTTCATTCGAAAGAATACGGGCGCGTTGTAGTGCCTGACTGAAACCAATGCGGTTCAGTGGTAGCTCATTCGAGAATGATGGTGGAATCACACGGGAGTAATCCGGGAACTTGCCATCAATCAGTTTGGTCACAAACACGACATCACCAAACGAGAAGCGTGCCTGGTTGTGTGCCAGCGTAATGTTGAGCGGGTCTTCGGAATCTGCCAGCAAACGGGCTAATTCCAGTACCGATTTACGCGGCAGAATGATTTCCTGCTTTTCCAGGTTTTCTTCAATGCCGGTTTGAGCAAATGCCAAACGGTGACCATCGGTTGCTACCGAACGGAGTGCATTGCCTTCTACCTGCAACAACATACCGTTGAGGTAGTAGCGTACATCTTGTGCGGCCATGGCGTATTGCGTTTGACCCAGCAGATGCTTGAATGATTTCTGCGTGACCGTAAACGACACCGGATTGGCCGCATTCATGTTCATCTGCGGAAAATCTTCAGCAGGCAATGTTTGCAGCGAGAAACGGCTCTTGCCGGCTTTAACGACCAGACGCTTTTCGTCCAGATCCAGACTCACTGTTGATGCTTCAGGCAGCGAACGCAGAATGTCTTGCAGTTTACGTGCAGCAACGGTGACTGAACCTTCTGCACCACCTTCCAGGCTAATGCCTGTGGTGATCTGAATTTCAATATCTGTCGCGACCAGGGTCAGCATAGACCCTTTCTTCTCGATCAGTACATTAGACAGAATAGGCAGTGTATGCCGCTTCTCTACAATCCCTGAAACGGTTTGCAAAGGGGCCAGAAGTGTTTCTCTAGAGGTCTTTAATAACAACATATATAGAATTCCTAATACGAATAAGCTCAGGTCAATTCTGTGGATAAGGTGATTTTCTCACGAAAATTCATGGGATTGCTGACTGTACAACCCTAAGGAAAACCCAGGGGAGCGCGCGTTGATGAAATGGGGACGAAAAACGACCTTGGGAGAAACCCCCAAGTTACCCACAAAACGTCCACGCACTGTACAGGAGTTATACATCATCCTTTGAGCACCTGTAGGAGCACGTGGATGTCGTGGTTAATCTGCTGATCTTTTGAGCGCATATCTTCAATGGTTCGTACGGCATGAAGCACTGTTGTATGGTCTCGACCACCGAATGATTCGCCAATCATCTGATAACTATGGGGCGTGACTTCTTTACACAACCACATGGCGACCTGACGCGGACGGGCAATCATCCGACTACGTTTCTTGGAATAAAGATCCCCAACCTTCAATTTATAGTAGTCAGCCACCATTTTCTGGATGTTTTCTACCGTAATTTGCCGGTTATAGGCACCAACGATGTCTTTTAGGGCCTCTTTTGCCGTTTCCAGGGTGATTTCTCGTCCGTGGAACTGTGCAAAAGCCAAAACCCGGGTCAAAGCACCCTCTAACTCCCGTACATTGGAGCGTAAATGCTTGGCAATGAAGAAAGCGACTTCATCAGCCAGCACTTTGCCTTCGGTTTCGGCCTTCTTTTTAAGGATGGCGACCCGCATTTCTGTTTCTGGCGGTTCGATTTGTACCGTTAAACCCCAATCAAGGCGGGTAATCAGCCGATCTTCCAGACCTTCAATGGCTTTCGGGTAGGTATCGCACGTAATGACAATCTGCTTGCGTGCTTCTACCAACGCATTGAATAGATAGAAGAATTCTTCCTGTGACCGATCTTTGCCTTTGAGGAACTGCACATCATCGAGCAAGAGTAGATCGATAGACCGGTAGGTGCGCTTGAAGGTATCAAAAGCTTTTTGCTGATAGGCACGAACCACATCCGAGTAATAATCCTCGGCGTGAACGTAGCGCACCACTTTGGTGGGGTCCGCGGCCAGAACGGCGTTGCCGATGGCGTGGATCAAGTGGGTTTTACCCAGGCCGGCGCCCCCGTAGATAAACAACGGGTTGTAAGCGCCGCCCGGGGTTTCGGCCACATTCATACAGGCGGCTCGGGCCAGTTCATTGGCTTTACCAACCACGAGTTCGTTGAAGGTAAAGTGGGTCATGAGCCGCGTACCCTGGCCGGAAGCCTTGGGTTGCGCAGTTGATGTTGCTGGGGCTGCTGGTGTTGGCGCCCGGTGATTGGCGGGCGTTGTCGAATCTGTCGTCGCGGACGTGCTTTGCGGGGCGGACGACCGGGTCGGCGCGCTATCGGACGCGGCTTGCGCCGCTCCAATCGTAAAGTTCACCGTCACAGGTTGACCATAAAAACTATCGGCCAAATCCTGGAAGGTATTCAAATAGTTATCGCGTACCCATTTGAGTATAAAGCGATTTGGTGCGGAAACCGTTAGTTCGTTGGTTTCGGTATTGCGGTCTGAAGCCAGCTGCAACGGGCGAATCCATGTGCTGAACTGCTGGGCGGGAAGCGTTTCCCCCAGCTTTTCAAGACAGTAGTTCCAGAATGGATTCATGAGACGATAAGACCCGTTGAGCGCAGATTGCGCAACCTTTTAGGATACCTTAAGCCAGCCGCTTTGTCCGGCGTTCTTGTGCTCAAGCGGTGATGTACTTACAGCCGAGTCCGCTGATAAAACTTGACAGACACGGGGAAATTCCTGTTTAATCACGGGTTTTTCGCGGCACGTGCCGCAACTTACTGGATTCTGGGGAGCCCCCGTCATGAAACGTACTTATCAACCTTCCGTTGTTCGCCGTAAGCGCACCCACGGTTTCCTCGTTCGTTCGCGTACCCGTGGTGGTCGTGCTGTGCTCGCTTCGCGCCGCGCCAAGGGCCGTCATCGCCTGTCTGTCTAAAGACGACGCGTCCGGATTCCGGACGTTATCGGGTTAGACGTTTCTTTATTTAATCCGAGCAAAACAAAACGGACCTACGGTGAGTTTTACTAAAACTCAACCCCGTTTTCGCTTTAGTAGGGCATCAAGGCTACTTAAGCCGTCGGAGTTCCAGGCGGTCTTTGATGCCCGTAAAGCTTGCCGAGGGCAGTGGCTGACGGTACATCGGTATCAGCCCGGCCAATCTCGAGCGTGCTCTGAAAACGAGCAGACCGACATCATCGAAAACGCAGCGTCAGCCAGCCGGTTGGGCCTGATTGTGGCCAAACGGTTGGTGGCGGCGTCTGCGCGTCGAAATCTCATCCGCCGTGTATTGCGCGAATACTTCCGCACCACGCCGACGGCCTTTCCGCCGGGTGACTGGATTGTCCGGCTGCACGAATCGCCATTCCGCGTTAAAAAAGGTGAAGCAGCGCCGACCCGCTTGCAGATCGTTACCGCCTTGCGCACCGATGTGACGCAATTAATGAATCGCGTTGCCGGGCAAATCAAAAAAGAAAAGCCGGGTAGCGCATCGTGAGTGTGGGTGTCGATAAGCTGATTGCACTGCCGGGCAAGCTAATCCAGCAAATGCTATTAGGCCTGATCCAGGTGTATCGCTATGCCCTAAGCCCGTTTCTGGGGCAGCGTTGCCGCTTTCATCCCAGTTGTTCTGCCTATGCGGCAGAAGCTTTAACCCGATATGGTCCGCTGCGCGGATTGTGGCTGGCCATAAAAAGAGTGCTCCGTTGTCACCCTTTCCACCCCGGTGGTCACGATCCTGTGCCCTGAATCTGGTACCCTTGCATGCTTTGTGGCGTTGCGAATGCGGCGCCCGATTTTTTGAACCTTCTCGCTGGCTGAACTATGGATTACCGTCGTTTATTTCTTACCCTTATTTTCACTGTCTCCGTATTCCTGCTTTGGGAAGGCTGGGGTCAGCATAAAGCCGAACTGAAGGCTGCCAGCACGGCAGCGGCAACGCAGGCATCTGATGCGCCTACCGGTTCGGTAGACCTGCGCGCTAAAGACGGCAGCGCCGTGCCATCACGCAGCAACGGTAATGCCACCAAAGCGGTGAGCCAGTCAGCTGCAGTTGTGAATGCGCCGACGATTACGGTTAAGACCGACGAATACGTTGCCACTATCAGCCTGGCTGGTGCTTCGGTGACTAATCTGGAACTGATCAAGCACAAGGGCGATGATCAGTCGGGCTATGTGGAGCTGTTTGGTAAGGCACATAACTACGCCGCGCAATCGGGCCTGATCGGCGATGGTTTGCCGAACCACAAAACCTTGTGGCGCCAGGTGTCGACGGCTAATGAATTGAAGGCCGGTCAGAACAGTCTGGATGTTGTATTTGAAGCCGAAGCCGCCAATGGTGGCAAAGTTACCAAGACGCTGACATTCAAGCGCGGCGATTACAGCATTGATGTGACCTACCGCCTGAAGGGCATTTCGGCAGAAAAGACCGATGCGTACTTCCAACTGGTGCGTGATGACAAATCGCCTTCGGGTGACCCACGCATGGTGAGCGTATTTACTGGCCCGGCGTTTTATACCGATGCCCAGAAGTTCAACAAGATTAAGTTTGCCGACATCGCTGACGGTAGCGCCAAGTTTGAAAAGACGGCTAACGACGGTTGGGTCGCGATGATCCAGCACTACTTTGTCACTGCCTTCCTGCCAGCCGCTGGTGTACCGCGCGAGTTCTATACGCGTCAGGTAGAGCCGGGTGTGTTTGCCGCTGGTGTGATCGTGCCGATGCCGGCTGCCAGGGATGGCGTGAGCACGTTGAGCGTGCCGCTTTACGCTGGCCCGCAAGAACATAAAACACTGGAAGCGGTTGCGCCAGGTTTTGATCTGGTCGTTGACTACGGTTGGCTGACCGTTCTGGCCGCACCGATTTTCTGGGTACTGCAGTGGCTGGACAATCTGATTGGTAACTGGGGTTGGTCGATTGTGCTGATGACGGTCATGCTCAAGCTGATCTTCTTCCCGCTGTCTGCCGCTAGCTACAAGTCGATGGCGCGTATGCGCACCGTTACGCCGCGTCTGATGGCGTTGAAGGAACGTTACGGTGACGACAAGCAGAAGCTGAATCAGGAAATGATGGATCTGTACCGCAAGGAAAAGATCAACCCGCTGGGTGGCTGCTTGCCGATTCTGGTTCAGATTCCGGTCTTCATCTCGCTGTACTGGGTGCTGCTCGGTGCCGTGGAAATGCGTAACGCGCCGTGGGTCGGCTGGATCCATGATCTGACCCAACCGGATCCGTTCTACATTCTGCCCGCCATCATGATGGCCACCATGCTGTTCCAGGTGAAGCTGAACCCAACCCCGCCGGACCCCGTGCAAGCCAAGATCATGTGGATCATGCCGATTGGTTTTGGTGTGATGTTCTTTTTCTTCCCGGCTGGTCTGGTGTTGTACTGGACGGTGAACAACGTGCTGTCGATTGCTCAGCAGTGGGCCATCAACCGCAAGATTGAAACCGCAAAGCACACACACCGCTAAGATGCAGAATCCACCCATCGCGGCCATCGCCACGGCGCCGGGTCGCGGTGGTGTGGGCATTGTGCGGTTGTCGGGTGCCAGCCTGGCATCCTGGATAGAACCGCTCACCGGCAAACCCCAATCGGCCAGTTTTGCGCAGCCGCGGGTTGCTACCCTCACCCATTTTGTTGACGCTGCCGGCCAGGTGCTGGATGAAGGCCTGCTGATTTATTTTGCCAGCCCACAGTCGTTTACGGGTGAGGATGTCATCGAGTTGCAGGGCCATGGTGGTCCGGTTGTCATGCAGCTGTTGCTGTCGCGTTGTCTGGATCTAGGTGCGCGCCTGGCAGAGCCAGGCGAATTTACGCGCCGCGCATTTCTTAATGGCAAACTGGATCTGGCCCAGGCCGAAGCCGTTGCCGATCTGATTAACGCCTCCACTGCGACTGCGGCACGCTCTGCCGTGCGCTCTTTGCAGGGTGAATTTTCTAAAGCCATCGATGCGTTAATTCAACCGCTGATCGAACTGCGTGCGCTTACTGAAGCCACGTTGGACTTTCCCGAAGAAGAAGTCGATTTTCTCAAAAGCATTCAGGCTGAATCCCGCTTGAGCGGTATCCGCGAAGCGTTGACCCATGTGCAAGCCAGTGCGCGTCAGGGCAAGTTGTTGCAGGATGGTTTAACCGTTGTGCTGATCGGACAACCCAATGTGGGTAAGTCCTCGTTGCTCAATGCACTGGCCGGTGAAGACCTGGCGATTGTGACGCCGGTAGCCGGCACCACGCGCGACGTCGTGCGCGCCCACCTGCAGATAGAAGGCGTGCCCTTGCACGTGATCGACACGGCGGGTCTGCATGAAACCACCGATGAGGTAGAGCGCCTGGGTATCGAGCGCACCTGGAATGAAATTCAAAAGGCCGATGTCGCGGTGCTGCTTACGGATGCGCAACACGGCCTCACCGCTGCTGAAGAAGCCATCATTGCCCGCTTGCCCGAAGGCACCACGCGTGTGATGGTGCAGAATAAAATTGATCTGGCCAGCGATGCATCGCGTGCGCCAGAGGTCGTGGCGATCTCCGCCAAAACCGGCACTGGTGTTGATCAACTGCGCGCACGTTTGTTGCAGATTGCCGGTTGGCAACCAGGCGAGAGTTTGTTCATTGCGCGCGAGCGGCATCTGCGTGCGCTGAGTGATGCTGCAGCACATCTGGCAACAGCCGAAGCCGCGCTACCTGCGCTGGAACTCTTTGCCGAAGAACTGCGCCTGGCGCACAAAGCATTAGAAAGCATTACCGGGGAATACACACCGGACGATTTGCTCGGCGATATCTTCTCGCGCTTCTGTATCGGTAAGTAACCGTGGCCTGGCTTGTTACCAAATACCTGATCACCGCAGCGGTTGTTGTGCTGATTTCAGAGGTAGCCAAGCGTAGCGATAAACTGGGCGGACTCATTGCCGCGTTACCGATGGTGACGTTTTTGGCATTGATCTGGTTGTATGTTGAAAAGCAGCCCGTTGAAAAAATATCCAATCACGCCTGGTATACCTTCTGGTACGTGGTGCCGACGCTACCGATGTTTCTGGCGTTTCCGTTTTTGCATGAGCGGATTGGCTTCTGGCCAACGATTGCGGTTTGCATCGGCATCACGATTGTGTGCTTTGCGCTGTTTGCGATGATCGTCAAACACTTCGGTATCGAGTTGCTATAGCGCTAAGAGTTTTACCAGTAGTCCGATCACGGCGCAGGCGCCGATCACTTGCATGACATTGGCCTTGAAGCGGAATAGTGCAACAAAGGCAGCGATCGCAATGGCAGCGGAGATACCGTCGAAGTGACCATTGAAGCCGGTTGGCCAGAGCATGTGATAGCCGAAGAACAGCGCTAGATCGAGAATGACACCGACCACTGCGGCAGTGATGGCGGTAAGCGGTGCGGTGAACTTCAGGTTGCCGTGGGTGCCTTCGACGAGTGGGCCGCCTAAGAGGATGAAGACAAAAGACGGCAGAAAGGTGAACCACGTCACAATGGTTGCTGCCGTTGCGCCCGATAGAAACAACGCATCGGGCCCGAAGACCTCTTTAAGGTAACCACCGATAAATCCGACAAAGGCCACGATCATGATCAGCGGGCCCGGTGTGGTTTCACCCAGCGCCAGGCCATCCATCATCTGCGGTGCAGAGAGCCAGCCGTAATGTTCTACCGCACCCTGAAACACATAGGGCAATACGGCATAGGCACCGCCAAAGGTGAGAAGTGCCGCTTTGGTGAAGAAGAGTCCCATTTGGATAAAGACGCCATCCAGGCCGAACCAGCGCACCAGCAACGCGATGGGTATGGCCCAGAGTAGCGCGCCAATGACGACAAGCTTTGACAGACGCATCCAGCTAAAGCGGGCGTGTTCAGGTGATGGCGTGTGATCATCGATTAATGCCGGGCCGAAAGTTTTAGCCGATGCGCCATGACCACCGCCGACCTTGAACTTCTCTGGGTACAGCTTGCCGCCGACGTAACCAATTAAAGCGGCAATAGCCACAATGGCCGGGAATGGGATATTGGCCGCAAAGATGGCAACGAATGAAGCAATGGCGATACTCCACAACAGATTGTTTTTAAGCGCGCGCGAACCGATGCGATGGGCGGCCTGAAAAACAATGGCGGTGACTGCAGGCTTGATGCCGTAAAACAGACCAGCAATGATCGGGAGATCGCCATAGGCAATGTAGGCCCACGAAAGCCCGATGAGGATAAACAATGAGGGCAATACGAAGAGCGTGCCGGCCACAATGCCGCCCAGCGTTCGGTGCATGAGCCAGCCGATATAAATCGCCAGTTGCTGGGCTTCTGGCCCGGGCAACACCATGCAGTAATTCAGCGCGTGCAAAAAGCGCCGCTCGGAAATCCAGCGCCGACGCTCTACGAGTTCCTGATGCATGATCGCAATCTGCCCGGCCGGACCGCCAAAGCTGATGAAGCCGAGCTTGAGCCAGAAGACAAAGGCCTCCCAGAAACCAACGGGAGGTGGCGGCGAAAGTGCTTCTTTGACTGGATCTGACATAGAGACGATCCTAACAGGATGGCGATGCCCGGTTAGAAGGATTTTTCATATCAGGTTATAGTCGGCACATATAAAACGTTGGTGCGATATTTCATGAAACGATTGCTGGTTCTACTGGGTGCGACGCTGGTCCTTACAGGGTGTGCACCATCTCTCTTCCCTGTGGAAATGCCGGTGACAGCGTCGCTGTCTGATTCGGGTGGCACTGCGTCGTTGATTCCGTACCAACCGCTGGTCGTGCGCTTACCTGCCAATCCGAGTACCGGTTATGTTTGGTCTTATGCAGTCGCCGGTGATGATGTGCTGCGTCTTGAAACGGTAGATGGTGAATCGGCCGGCAAGAATGGGATGGTGGGTGCGCCGGGTGAGCAGGTGTGGTCGTTTCGCGCGCAGGGCGCGGGCCGTGCGGTGCTAACGTACGTGTACGCGCGGCCATGGGAGAAAAATACGCTAACCGCCAAGATCTTTACGCTCAAGGTTGAGGTGATGCCCGCGCAGTAAGCCAACGCAGCGCACCGTGTCCGGCTTGTCGGCCGGTGGCCAGGCAGCCGGTGAGCAGATAGCCGCCGGTGGGCGCTTCCCAATCGAGCATTTCACCCGCGACAAAAACGCCGGGTAATTTTTTGATCATGAAGTTTTGATCGATATCGCTAAAACAAATGCCGCCCGCCGTGCTGATGGCCTCGGTAATGGGTCGCGTTGCATGCACGGTGATGGGCAGTGCTTTGATGGTTGCTGCCAGCGTTTTTAGATCGTTGATCTGTTCTTTGCTCAGCACTTCATAGAGCAGTGCCGTTTTAACGCCATTAAAACCGAATGCGGATTTGAGATAGCTTGATAGCGATTTACTGCCGCGTCGGCAAAGCGACTCAAGTACTTTCTCAGCCGTGCGATCGGGTGCGAGATCGATATAAAAGGTGGCGCTGCCGGTTGCGTTGATGGTTTCGCGTAGCGGGCGGGAGAGCGCATAGATCAGACTGCCTTCAACGCCCTCGCGGCTGACGATGCATTCGCCCTGGCGATCGTGCACGTGTCCCGTGTGATCGGTAAAGCGAATGGCAATGGATTTAAGCGGTTCGCCCGAAAATTTTTGTTTCAGCAATGCGGACCACGGCACTTCAAATCCGCAGTTGGCGCTTTGTAGCGGTGATGTGTGAACACCCTGGGCTTCAAGCAAAGCGATCCAGCTGCCATCGGACCCGAGCTTTGGCCAGCTGGCACCGCCGAGCGCCAGAATGGTTGCGTCTGGTTTGATCTGGATATCGCCTTCTGGCCCGGTAAGTTGTAGTGCGCCGTTAGCCGCCCAACCTTGCCAGCGATGGCGCACGTGAAAACGCACACCTTGATGACGCAAACGATGCAGCCAGGCGCGTAACAAAGGCGCCGCTTTCATTTCTTTGGGGAAGACGCGGCCCGAGGTGCCGACAAAGGTGTCGATACCGAGGGCGTGTACCCAGGCACGGAGTGCTTCGGGCGTGAACTGATCCAGACTCGGTTGCAGTAAGTCTTGTTCCGCACCGTAACGGTCGCAGAATTTTTTGTAGTCTTCGCTGTGCGTGATATTGAGTCCGCCGATGCCGGCCAGCAAAAGTTTGCGGCCGACCGACGGCATGGTATCGTAGAGATCGACGCTGATACCGGCCTGGCTGAGCACTTCGGCCGCCATAAGGCCCGCTGGTCCGCCGCCCATGATGGCAACGTTTTTAGCGGGAGTAATGGCGGGAGACTCGGTTTGTGTCATGCCGCCATTTTACGCTGCGCTGCTATTGGGCGTTTAGGCCGGTGCGGAACTGCGGATCAGATAATCAAATGCACCGAGTGATGCTTTGGCACCTTCGCCCATAGCGATGATGATCTGCTTGTAGGGCACGGTCGTACAGTCGCCCGCCGCGAAGACGCCGGTGGCCGATGTCTGGCCGCGGCTATCGACTTCGATCTCGCCCATCTTGGAAAGGTTGAGGGTGCCTTTGAGCCAATCGGTATTGGGCAGCAAACCGATTTGCACGAAGATGCCTTCGAGGTCGAGACGACTATTTTCATCGGTGTCACGGTTTTTGTAGACGAGGCCGTTCACCTTGTTGCCATCGCCCAGCACTTCCATGGTTTGCGCATTCTTGAGAATGACCACGTTGGGCAGGCTGGCCAGCTTGCGCTGAAGCACGGCATCGGCGCGCAGTTCCGGGCCGAATTCGATGAGCGTGACATGACCGACGATACCGGCCAGATCAATTGCCGCTTCGACGCCGGAGTTGCCGCCACCCACTACGGCAACGCGCTTGCCTTTGAACAGCGGGCCGTCGCAATGTGGGCAGTAGGCAACGCCCTTGCCGCGGTATTCCTGTTCGCCCGGCACGTTAAGCTCGCGCCAGCGTGCACCGGTAGAGAGGATGACGCTCTTGGCTTTCAAGACTGCACCGCTGGCGGTACGCACTTCGGCATAGCCGCCGGGCGTTGCCGCCGGGGTGAGTGATTCGGCGCGCTGTAGATTCATGATGTCTACTTCGTAGGACTTCACGTGCTGTTCTAATTGCGCGACGAGCTTCGGGCCCTCTGTCTCCTGCACCGAAATAAAGTTTTCAATACCCACCGTATCCATCACTTGGCCACCAAAACGCTCGGCCAGGATGCCGGTGCGGATGCCTTTACGGGCAGCGTAAACCGCTGCGGCCGAACCGGCCGGGCCACCACCAACGATGAGCACATCGTACGGTGCCTGGGCGCTAATCTTTTCCGCTTCGCGGGCAGCGGCGCCGGTATCGAGCTTGGCGAGAATTTCTTCGATGGTCATGCGGCCGGCGCCGAACTCTGCACCATTCAGATAGACGGTAGGTACGGCCATGATCTGACGTGACTCGACGATGTCCTGGAACATCGCACCATCAATCATGGTGTGTTTGACGCGGGGGTTAACCGCCGCCATGAGGTTGAGTGCCTGCACGACATCCGGGCAGTTGTGGCAGCTCAAGGAAATGAATGTTTCGAATTCGTAGTCACCCGGCAGGTTGCGGATTTGCTCAATCACGCTGGCGTCTACTTTCGGTGGGTAGCCACCCATCTGCAGCAAGGCCAGCACGAGCGAAGTAAATTCGTGGCCCATGGGCAAACCGGCAAAGCGGGCAATGCCGCGTTGTTCGGGATTATTCAGTGGCGCCACGCGGAACGATGGCACGAATTCTGAATCGTTGCTTTTTACGACGCTGACTTTGTCGGAGAGCGCGGCGATTTCGTTGGCGAGTTCGCGCATCTGTTCTGAGTTGCCGCTGTCATCCAGCGAAGTGATCAGCTGAATGGGTTGCTCCAGGCGTTCGAGGTAGGCCTTGAGTTGTTCCTGAATGGCTGTATCGAGCATGGTGTGTCTCCTTGAAGAAGCCGGTAATGACATGGTGAAGCAGGGTCAGAATTTAGGGTGCAACAAGCCGACCGCCACTTGGCGATGTAATCACTATTTTTTGTGGGGTGCCCGGAGCCGAAGCCCCGGGCGTTCTCTGTTGCGGCTGTTTTTACCGCAGGGTGCTACTTAGATCTTGCCAACCAGATCCAGCGATGGCTTCAGCGTGGTGGCGCCTTCTTTCCACTTGGCTGGGCAAACTTCACCTGGGTGCGAGGCGGTGTACTGGGCAGCCTTCAGCTTGCGCAGTGTTTCCGAAACGTCACGGGCGATTTCGTTCGAGTGGATTTCAACGGTCTTGATCACGCCGTCCGGATTGATGATGAAGGTACCTCGCAGTGCCAGGCCTTCTTCAGGAATGTGCACACCGAAAGCATTGGTCAGTTGATGTGTCGGGTCGCCGATCAGTGGGAACTGGGCCTTGCCAACCGCTGGCGAAGTTTCGTGCCAAACCTTGTGCGAGAAGTGCGTGTCGGTCGTGATGATGTAGACCTCGGCGCCAGCTTTCTGGAACTCGGCGTAGTTGTTGGCGGCATCTTCGATTTCAGTCGGGCAGTTGAAGGTGAAGGCGGCCGGCATGAAAATCAGCACAGACCATTTGCCCTTCAGGTTGGCTTCGGTAACTTCGATGAACTTGCCGTTGTGGAACGCTTGAACCTTGAACGGTTGAACTTGGGTGTTAACCAGTGACATGGTGGACTCCTGTTTTAAGTTTGGGTAAGGCAAATGTCTTATCGACAGAAAGCAGTGTACGGACACTGCCCCGATAAATCCAATTGATTGTTACTAAACATCTGTTAGTTAAAAGCTATTGATCGGCAGGGGGTTTAACGCGGCAAATGTGAAGAAATCCTTGAAAAATCAACCTAAAGGGCGATGCATTGACTAAAATTAGCACCCTTTTGTGTTGCGCAGATTAAGGCTTGCTGAAATAGCAGCAAGTTTTTGCCGTTCTTTTGATCGGGCGCAAGCTTCATGTGTGCGAAGAGTTGTGGGCTGATGGAATTTCCGGATCGTTTTGATGTGATTGTTGTAGGTGGCGGCCATGCCGGTACCGAAGCTGCGCTGGCTTCGGCTCGCACGGGTGCGCGCACGCTGCTATTGACGCACAGCATGGAAACGCTGGGCGTGATGAGTTGCAACCCCTCGATTGGCGGTATTGGCAAAGGGCATCTGGTTAAAGAAGTGGATGCCTTGGGCGGCGCCATGGCGGCGGCCACCGATGAAGCAGGGATCCAGTTCCGCATTCTGAATGCCTCGAAAGGCCCGGCAGTACGCGCCACGCGCGCCCAGGCCGACCGTGTGCTTTATAAGCAGGCGATTCGCCGTCGTCTGGAAAACCAACCGAATCTGACGATTTTTGCGCAGGCCTGTGATGATCTGATCATGGAAGGCGACCGCGTGGTTGGCGCGGTGACGCAACTGGGTGTGCGCTTCAGGGCCGATGCCGTGGTGCTGACCGCCGGGACCTTCCTGAATGGTTTGATCCATGTGGGGCTTAATAATTACTCTGGCGGGCGCATGGGTGACCCTCCTTCGGTGTCGCTGGCCGCGCGCTTGCGCGAGCTGAAGCTGCCGCAAGGTCGCTTGAAAACCGGCACGCCACCCCGCCTGGACGGCAAGAGCATTGATTTCTCGGTGATGCAGACACAGCACTCGGACGACCCGATCCCGGTGTTCTCGTTCCTCGGCAATGCCGCGCAGCACCCGGCGCAACTGCCGTGCTGGATTACTGATACCAACGAACGTACGCACGAGATTATCCGCAACAACCTCGACCGCTCGCCGATGTATACGGGCGTGATCGAAGGCGTGGGCCCGCGTTACTGCCCATCGATTGAAGACAAGATTCACCGCTTTGCCGATAAGGCCAGCCACCACGTGTTTCTGGAGCCGGAAGGCTTGGATACGCACGAGATTTATCCGAACGGGATTTCCACCTCCCTGCCCTTTGATGTGCAGCTGCAGATCGTGCGCTCCATCCGCGGCATGGAACAGTGTCACATCCTGCGTCCGGGTTATGCCATTGAATATGATTACTTCGACCCGCGTGGTCTGAAGGCTTCGCTGGAAACCAAGGCCATTAACGGCTTGTTCTTTGCAGGGCAGATCAATGGCACCACGGGTTACGAAGAAGCAGCTGCGCAAGGTTTGCTGGCCGGTTTGAACGCGGCACGCCTCACGCGGGGTGAAGCGGCTTGGAGCCCGCGTCGTGATGAATCCTATCTGGGCGTGCTGGTTGATGACCTGATTACCCGCGGGGTCAGCGAACCCTATCGCATGTTTACCAGCCGTGCCGAGTTCCGTTTGAGCTTGCGCGAAGATAACGCCGATTTGCGTCTCACCGAGATTGGCCGACAAATGGGCCTGGTGGACGATGTGCGCTGGGCGGCGTTTGTCGCCAAACGTGACGCGATTGAGCAAGAACAGCAGCGATTACGCAGCCTTCGTGTTAATCCACAGAAAATTGCTCAGGAAGTCATCGAACCAATTCTGGGCAAAGCGCTGGAGCGTGAAACCACGGTGTTTGAATTGTTGCGCCGGCCGGATACCAACCATGCACAACTGCAGCAGTTGGCTGCTGCGGCTGGTTTGGCCGAGACGGTGTCCTTGCCTGCCGAGGTGATTGAGCAGGTAGAGATTCAGGCCAAGTACCAGGGCTATATTGATCGCCAGCGCGATGAAGTGGCGCGCCAAGCTACCTATGAGAGTCTGGCCTTACCTGAGACGCTGGATTACAGCGACGTGATTGGCCTCTCTCGGGAGGTTTGCCAGAAGCTGCAAATGCAGCGGCCACAAACGCTGGGCCAGGCGGCGCGCATCCAGGGTATTACGCCGGCCGCGATTGGCCTGTTGCTGGTGCATCTGAAGCGGATGGGTGTGGCCTTGGGGGCCGCGCTGTGAGCGCAACCAGAGCGGCCGAAAGCGCGCAGCTCATCGCGGGCGCGGCCAAGATGGGTGTGCCGCTGACCGAGGCGCAGAGCGCAAAGCTGCTCGATTATCTGGATCTGCTGCAAAAGTGGAATAAGGCTTACAACCTAACAGCGGTGCGCGAACGCCCGGCGATGCTGACGCAGCACCTGCTTGACTCGCTCTCAATCGTGCCGCATCTGCCGCCTGGCGATTTGCTGGATGTGGGCAGTGGTGGTGGCTTGCCTGGGATTCCGCTGGCCATTTTGCAGCCGGAGCGCTCGATTACCCTGGTGGATACCGTCGGTAAAAAAGTGGCCTTTCTCAAGCAGGCAGCCATGACGCTGGGTTTGAAGAACCTGCAGGCGGTTTCAACCCGGATTGAATCCTGGGTGCCCCCGGCCGAACATGCCGGTGGTTTTGCGCTGATTACGGCACGGGCATACGCGACTTTGGCCACCTTAGTGGGGCAAACACAGCGACTTTTGGCCCCAAATGGGGGGTGGTATGCCATGAAAGGTGTTATTCCTGCCGCCGAAATGGCAGAATTAGCCTCCGATGTTTCTGTTCGTGCGGTCATTCCGCTCGATGTGCCTGATTTGGGCGCAGAAAGACATCTGATTCTGCTGGCTTCGGCCGGCTCCGGTTCTTAAGGTTAAAAAGGCGCAGCATGCGTATTCTGGCAATTACCAATCAAAAAGGCGGCGTGGGTAAAACCACTTCGGCCGTTAATCTGAGTGCGGCGCTGGCCCATTTAAAACAGCGCGTGCTGTTGATTGATCTGGATCCGCAAGGCAATGCCACAACAGGTTGCGGCATTGTTAAAACCGATGCGCTGCCGACTGTTTATCAGTTGTTGCTGGGCGATACCACGCTCGCTAATGCCATTCAGAAAACCGAATTCGGTTTTGACATCCTTCCCGCGAACCGCGAGCTGGCGGGTGCTGAAATTGAATTGATCGAACTGGATGGTCGTGAACAGAAATTAAAAGAAGCGCTGGCCACCGTGAGTGATCGCTACGATTACGTGCTGATCGATTGCCCACCGGCGCTGAACATGCTGACGGTGAATGCCCTGGTGGCGTCGCAGTCGGTAATGATCCCGATGCAGTGCGAGTACTACGCGCTGGAAGGTTTGTCGGATCTGGTGGAGACCTTGCGCAAAGTGCGCGGTAATCTGAATCCGGATCTAGAAATCGAAGGCCTGCTGCGCACGATGTACAACGCACAGAACACGTTGACCCAGCAAGTGTCGGATGAGCTGACCAGCCACTTTGGCGACAAGGTTTACAACACCATCATCCCACGCAATGTGCGCCTGGCCGAAGCGCCATCGCATGGCAAGCCAGCCATGGCCTACGATGCGTCGTCCAAGGGTGCGCAGGCTTATTCGGCGCTTGCGGCTGAGTTGCTTGGCCGCCATGGCAAAACTGTGGCTGCGAAATAAGTAGAGACATCAGATGAACGCAAAAAACAAATCTCGTGGTCTGGGCCGTGGTCTGGATGCGCTGCTGGGTGGTGGCGCGAAGTCGGTGTCTACAGCAACGGACGCACCTTTAGCGAATGAGGTGCCACGCACACTGCCGGTAAAAGATCTGCAGCCGGGTAAGTACCAGCCACGTACGCGCATGGACGAAGCCAGCCTGAATGAATTGGCTGCGTCGATTGCAGCGCAGGGTCTGGTGCAGCCGATCATTGTGCGCCCGCTGTCTGCCGGTGCATCGACACCGTATGAAATTATTGCGGGTGAGCGCCGTTGGCGTGCATCACAGATTGCCGGCCTGAAAGAGGTGCCGGTACACGTGCATCACATTGCGGATGAAGCAGCGCTGGCGATGGCGCTGATTGAAAATATCCAGCGCGAAGATCTGAATCCGCTGGAAGAGGCGCAAGGTCTGCGTCGTCTGATCGATGAGTTTGATTTAACGCATCAACAGGCTGCTGAGGCCGTGGGCCGTTCGCGCTCGGCAGCAACAAACCTGCTGCGCTTGCTGGAGCTGGCAACGCCGGTGCAGGATCTGCTGATGCACGGCCGTATTGATATGGGCCATGCCCGCGCCTTGCTGGCGCTCACGGGCAGCGATCAGGTGGCCGTGGCGCAACAGGTGGTGCTCAAGTCTTTGTCAGTGCGTGAAACCGAAGAGCTGGTGCGTCGCCGTCAAGCGGCGAAACCCGCACCCAAGGTGGGCGCAGGCACAGCCAAAGCTGAAAATTCGGATGTCACACGCTTGAGTGAAAAGCTGGCTGACACCCTGGGTGCCGAGGTAAAAATCGCCGCCAATAAACAGGGTGCAGGCAAGATCACGATCAGCTTCCAGAGTCTTGATCAATTAGATGGGCTAATTGAGCGTTTTTTTGATTGACGGCGGCCAAAGGTCGCCGTATAGTTACGGCGTTTGAAGGCGCCTTGTTAGGCACAGCACACAACGCGATGAGGTAATGGTGTTCCGAGTTCTACGCCTGCAACTGATCGCAATAATCATAGCTGTGACACTAGCCGGGTTGCTTGTGGGGTGGCGTGGCAGTATTTCTGCTGCGATCGGAGGAGGGGCAGTTCTACTACCCAATTTTCTGTTCGCGCTGAGATTAATGGCGGCGTCGGCGAGTCGTGCAAGTGTGGCGACAGCCGGAGTCTTCATCGTCTACGAATTCCTCAAGCTTGCCCTCACATTAATTTTGTTGGCGGTTGCCATCGTGTTGTATGCGGACCTTAACTGGCCCAGTATGCTGCTAAGTATGGTGATCACCTTGCAGGTAAATTTTTTAGCATTGGCGAAAAGAACCTGAGATGGCGACTGAAAACGTAGCGAACGCAGCGGCCCACAGCGGCCCAACCCAGGGTGAATACATTGTTCACCACTTGACCCACCTGAATTCCACAGGTGAGGCACAGAAGTCTATTGTTGACTTCTCGGTGCTCAATCTTGACTCCTTTATTTTCTCTACCGTGCTGGGTATCCTGGCTGTGGTGTTGCTGGCCTTTGTGGCGCAACGCGCAACCTCTGGTGTTCCGGGCCGTCTGCAATCAGCCATCGAAGTGCTGGTACAGATGGTTGCCGACCAGGCCAAGGGCATTATTCACGACGCTAAGTCCCGCCTGTTTGTTGCACCACTGGCGCTGACCGTGTTCGTGTGGATCTTCTTCCTGAACGCAATGGATCTGCTGCCGCTGGATCTGTTCCCGAAGATCTGGTCGACTTATTACGAAGCTTCGGGTCACGACCCGCACCATGCATTCCTGCGTATCGTGCCGTCGGCTGACTTGAACATCACCCTGGCTATGGCGCTGGGCGTGCTGATCGTCTGTTTGTACTACAACATCAAAATCAAGGGTATCGGCGGTTGGGTGCACGAGTTGTTTGCTGCCCCGTTCGGTTCCCACCCTGCGCTGGCCCCGATCAACTTTCTGATGCAGATGATCGAATTCGCCGCCAAAACTATTTCTCACGGCATGCGGTTGTTCGGTAACATGTACGCTGGTGAGCTGGTCTTCATGCTGATCGCCCTGATGGGTGCGGCCTGGGCTGGTACGCATTCGTTGTCGGGTGGCCTGCTGTTTGCTGGTCACGTGATTGCTGGTTCCATCTGGGCCATCTTCCACATCCTGATCATTACCCTGCAAGCATTCATTTTTATGATGCTGACGCTGGTGTATGTCGGTCAGGCGCACGAATCGCACTAAGTTTCTTAGTTTCGTAGTTGTAGTTCTCGTTTTTCCTTTAGTTTTCCTTTAACCCCGCTGTTCTTATCCCTTTCAAGGAGTCGTCATGGAACATATCCTCGGTCTAGTTGCTCTGGCTTCCGGCCTCATCATCGGTCTTGGCGCTATTGGTGCCTGTATCGGTATCGGCATCATGGGTTCGAAGTACCTCGAAGCTTCGGCTCGTCAGCCAGAACTGATGAACGAACTGCAAACCAAGATGTTCCTGCTTGCCGGTCTGATCGACGCCGCATTCCTGATCGGTGTTGGTATCGCGATGATGTTCGCGTTTGCTAACCCGTTCGTGCTGAAGTAATCCTGAACAACCTTTTTCAGGAGGGCACGTAGCGTGAACTTAAACGCAACATTATTCGCCCAGCTCATCGTTTTCTTCATACTCGTATGGTTCACGATGAAGTTTGTCTGGCCGCCGATTACGAAGGCGCTAGATGATCGTGCGAAAAAAATCGCTGATGGCCTGGCCGCAGCAGAACGTGGCAAGCATGAGCTAGAGCTCGCCAGCAAGCGTTCGGCTGAAGTTGTGCGCGAAGGCAAAGAAAAGTCGGCTGACGTTCTGGCAAACGCTGAAAAGCGTGCTGTTCAGATCATCGAAGATGCCAAGGCTCAGGCCAAGGTTGAAGCTGATCGTATCGTGGCTGCTGCTCGCGGTGAAGTCGAACAAGAAGTTGTTCGCGCCCGTGAACAACTCCGTGATCAGGTCGCTGCGCTGGCTGTAGCGGGTGCTGAAAAGATTCTCCGTAAGGAAATCAATGCAGGCGCCCATGCAGAAATTCTGGTTGCCATCAAGCAAGGTCTGTAACAAATGGCTGAATCCCTCACCGTAGCCCGTCCTTACGCCGAAGCGGTTTTCCGCCTCGGTCGTGAGTCAAGCGCGCTAGCCGACTGGAGTGGTTGGCTAGCTCGCCTGTCGCTGATTGCCAATGAATCGGCAATGCGGGACTGCTTTGGCAATCCGAAGCTGAATTCCCGTCAAGTCACTGACCTTGTGGTGGGCGTGCTCGGGGTGGAAGCCCCGCAGGCGCTGTCACGTTTTATCGAGGTGCTCGCTGAAAACGGGCGCCTGGCACTCCTTCCCGAAATTCAGACTCTTTTCGAAGAACTGAAATCGGAAGAAGAAGGTGTGAAGGAAGCGCTGATCATCAGTGCATTCCCGATGGACGATGCCCAGGTTGCTCAGGTACTGCCTGCACTGGAACAGCATTTCTCTTCAAAGCTCAAGCCGCGCGTTACCGTGGACTCTTCGCTAATTGGCGGAGTCAAGGTTGAAGTCGGTGACGAGGTGTTTGACGCCTCGGTGCGTGGCCAGCTCGACGCAATGGCTGTCGCGTTAAAGAACTAGGAGTTTTCTAAATGCAACTGAATCCTTCTGAGATCAGCGAGCTGATCAAGAGCAAGATTGAGAACCTAGGCCTGGGTGCTGAAACCCGGACCCAGGGTACTGTCGTATCGGTTACCGATGGCATTTGCCGCGTTCACGGTCTGGAAGACGTGATGCAAGGCGAGATGCTGGAGTTCCCGAACGGCATCATGGGTATGGCCCTGAACCTCGAGCGCGACTCTGTCGGTGCCGTGGTCCTCGGCGAATACGAACAAATTTCGGAAGGCGACGTCGTCAAATGTACGGGCCGCATTCTGGAAGTGCCAGTGGGTCCAGAGCTGAAGGGTCGTGTTGTTAACGCCCTGGGTCAGCCGATCGACGGCAAAGGTCCGCTGGGTAACAAGCTGACCGACAAGATTGAAAAGGTTGCTCCGGGCGTTATCTGGCGTAAGTCAGTGTCGCAACCGCTGCAAACCGGTGTTAAGGCTGTTGACGCCATGGTGCCGATCGGCCGTGGTCAGCGTGAGCTGATCATTGGTGACCGTCAGACGGGTAAGACCGCTGTCGCTATCGATACCATCATTAACCAAAAGGGTCAGGGCGTAACCTGTATCTACGTTGCAGTCGGTCAGAAAGCTTCGACCATTGCTAACGTGGTGCGCGCTCTGGAAGAGCACGGCGCTCTGGAATACACCATCATCGTTGCTGCTACCGCTTCGGATCCGGCTGCTATGCAGTTCATCGCTCCGTACTCGGGTTGCACGATGGGTGAATACTTCCGTGACCGCGGTGAAGACGCCCTGATCATTTATGACGATCTGACCAAGCAAGCTTGGGCTTACCGTCAGATTTCGCTGCTGCTGCGTCGCCCACCGGGCCGCGAAGCTTACCCAGGCGACGTGTTCTATCTGCACTCACGTCTGCTGGAGCGTGCTGCTCGCGTTAGCGAAGAGTACGTAGAAAAGCTGACCAACGGTGAGATCAAGGGCAAGACCGGTTCGCTGACCGCTCTGCCAGTGATTGAAACGCAGGCAGGTGACGTTTCGGCATTCGTTCCGACCAACGTTATTTCGATTACCGATGGCCAGATCTTCCTGGAAACCGACCTCTTCAACGCAGGTATCCGTCCGGCCATTAACGCCGGTATCTCGGTGTCTCGCGTAGGTGGTGCGGCTCAGACCAAGATCGTTAAAAAGCTGTCGGGCGGTATCCGTACCGACCTCGCCCAGTACCGTGAACTGGCTGCCTTTGCGCAGTTTGCTTCGGACCTGGACGATGCAACCCGTAACCAGCTGGAACGTGGTCGCCGCGTTGTGGAAGTGCTGAAGCAGCCACAATACGAGCCGCTGAACGTTTCCAAGCAAGCCGTGGTTCTGTACGCGATTACTCGTGGCTATTCCGATGATGTGGAAGTGAACCGTGTACTCGAGTTCACCCGCAGCCTGGTTAGCGACATCGAGCACAAGAACGCTGCACTGATGGACAAGATGGAACAGACCAAAGATCTGGATGCCGATTCGGAGAAAGCACTCGTTGCTGCCATCGAAGCTTTCAAGTCCAGCTGGGTTTGATCTAGGAGAGCGCCATGCCAAGCGGCAAGGAAATCCGTACTAAGATCAAAAGCGTAGAAAATACGCGGAAGATCACCAAAGCCATGGAGATGGTGGCGGCATCCAAGATGCGCAAAGCGCAGGAACGGATGCTCAAAGCCCGTCCATATGGCGAGAAGATCCGCCGCGTTGCTGCGCACCTGTCGCATGCGCTGTCAGAGTACAAGCATCCGTTCCTCGAGAAGCGTGACCAGATCAAAAAGGTCGGCATCATTCTCGTGACATCGGATAAAGGTCTCTGCGGCGGCTTGAACACCAACGTTCTGCGTCAACTCGTGAATAAAATGCGCGAGCTAGACGGTCAGAAAGTGAATGTTCAAGTCACAGCGATCGGTAGCAAAGGCTTCGCTTTCCTCCAGCGCAACGGCGCAGAGATTTCATCGCAAGCCATCGGCCTGGGTGACAATCCACACATTGATAGCCTGATTGGGCCGGTCAAGGTGCAGATTGATGCCTATAACGCCGGTGAAATCGATGAGCTGCACATTGCGTATACGCGTTTCGTGAACACGATGCGCCAGGAGCCGGTTGTTGAACAACTGCTGCCGCTTCCGGGCGACACGGTTGGTTCGGAATCGAGCCGCTGGGATTATGTTTACGAGCCGGATGCCAAGTCCGTGATCGATGATCTGCTGGTGCGTTACCTCGAGGCGCTGGTTTACCAGTCCGTCGCCGAGAATATCGCATCGGAACAAAGTGCCCGGATGGTAGCCATGAAGGCTGCTTCCGATAACGCAAAGAACGTAATCGAAGAGCTGAAGCTGGTCTATAACAAGACCCGCCAAGCAGCGATTACGAAAGAGCTGTCCGAGATCGTCAGCGGCGCAGCAGCGGTTTGATTTTTTAGATTAGGGATATAACGATGAGTCAAGGAACAGTCGTTCAGTGCATCGGTGCTGTGGTTGATATCCAGTTTCCGAAAGAGCACATGCCTAAAGTCTTCGAGGCACTCCGCCTCGACGATAGCGCCAGCAATAGCCTGGTGGAATCGGGTCTGACTTTTGAAGTTCAACAACAGCTCGGTGACGGAATCGCCCGTACCATTGCGCTGGGTTCAACCGACGGTATCCGTCGTGGCATGAAGGTCAACGCCTCTGGCGCCCCGATCTCCATCCCAGTTGGCCACGGTACGCTGGGTCGTATCATGGACGTTCTGGGTCGCCCGATTGATGAAGCCGGTCCGATCCAGTACGACGAACTGCGCCCGATTCACCGCGCTGCTCCAGCCTTCGACGAACTGTCGCCGTCGGTTGAACTGCTCGAAACCGGTATCAAGGTTATCGATCTGATCTGTCCGTTCGCTAAGGGCGGTAAAGTCGGTCTGTTCGGTGGCGCCGGCGTAGGTAAGACCGTTAACATGATGGAACTCATCAACAACATCGCCAAGCAACACTCGGGTCTGTCCGTGTTTGCCGGTGTGGGTGAGCGTACCCGTGAAGGTAACGACTTCTATCATGAAATGAAGGACTCCAACGTTCTGGATAAGGTTGGCATGGTGTTCGGTCAGATGAACGAACCTCCAGGCAACCGTCTGCGCGTTGCGCTGACCGGTCTGACCATGGCTGAGCGTTTCCGTGACGAAGGCCGTGACATTCTGTTCTTCGTAGATAACATCTACCGTTACACCCTGGCCGGTACCGAAGTGTCCGCGCTGCTGGGTCGTATGCCTTCAGCTGTGGGCTACCAGCCAACACTGGCTGAAGAAATGGGCCGTCTGCAAGAGCGTATTACCTCTACCAAGACCGGTTCGATTACGTCGATCCAGGCCGTTTACGTGCCTGCCGATGACTTGACCGACCCGTCGCCTGCGACCACCTTCCTGCACTTGGACTCGACCGTTGTTCTGTCGCGTGACATCGCCGCACTGGGTATCTACCCAGCCGTTGATCCGCTCGACTCGACTTCGCGTCAGCTCGACCCGCACGTCGTTGGTGAAGAGCACTACAAGGTTGCCCGTGGCGTTCAACAAACGCTGCAACGTTACAAAGAACTGCGTGACATCATCGCGATTCTGGGTATGGACGAACTGGCTCCGGACGACAAGCTCGCCGTTGCCCGCGCCCGTAAGATCCAGCGCTTCCTGTCGCAGCCGTTCCACGTGGCTGAAGTGTTTACCGGTTCGCCAGGTAAGTATGTTTCCCTCAAAGACACGATCAAGGGCTTCAAGATGATCGTTGAAGGTGAGCTGGATCATCTGCCTGAGCAGGCTTTCTACATGGTGGGTTCTATCGAAGAAGCCATCGAAAAAGCCAAGACTCTGCAGTAACCGGAAGTTCCATCCCCCCGCCGCGCGGCAACGTGCGGCGGATCAGGAGCAAATATGTCATTAAGAATCCATGTAGACGTAGTCAGCGCCGAAGAGATGATTTTCTCGGGTGAAGCTGATCACGTGGTACTGCCGGGTGAATCGGGCGAGCTGGGTATCTGGCCACGCCACACCCCGCTGCTGACGCGCATCCGTCCGGGTGCCGTACGCATCAAGCTGCCTGATGGCGGCGAAGAGTTCGTCTACGTTTCCGGCGGCATGCTGGAAGTGCAGCCGACGATGGTTACGGTTCTGGCGGATACCGCGATCCGTGCTCACGATCTGGATGAGGCTCGTGCTCAGCAGGCCAAGAAGGCTGCCGAAGAGCTGCTGCAGAAGCGTGATAGCAGCATGGATTACGCCAAGGCTGAAGCAGAACTGGCTGATGCAATTGGTCAGCTGGCTGCCATCAAGAAGCTGCGCAATAGGCACTAAGTTTCAGGTAGCAATACCTAAAACGAAAAGGACCACCTTCGGGTGGTCTTTTTTTATGGCTGTGAGCCGTGCTTAGACTCGCGTTAGACGATCGATGCGTTGCTGTAGACGTGCAACATCGTTGCGCAAGTTTGATACGTCATCCATAAAAGCATGCACTTCAGGCGTGGGCACGATGACTGATTGCCCTTCGGCGACATGCTCGGTGAATTGATCTTTCAATCGCACTACAAGTTCTTCAGCGCCTTGTTTGAAGCTTTGCGCAAAGCCCATGAGGCGGTGTGCGGCAATGTCACCAATCTTCGAGGCCAGAAACGCTTCCGGGTCAGGTCTAATCTGATCCATGACATCGTTCAAGGCATTGGCCAGATCGATGTTGCCGCGGATCTTTGCAGCTTTAATGACGCCTTGGCGGCCATGGCTCAAAAAGAGCGAAGCCGCGTTACCGGGCAAATCAATGCAGAGTGTTGGCTCGTCATCACCAAACACCTGGTGTGCCGCTAGCAGGCCATCTGGTTCGATCGTGTAACGCATCAACGAACGATCTGCCATGGAGATGCGTAGCGAAGCGCCGCTAAAGGCAGCAAGCCTTGAAGCCGCCCACGGGTCATCGCGTAAAGCGCGATTAATCACAGGCAAAGATAGGCTATGCAGCATGGCGCGCTTTAGAACTTGTCGCCGATGTGCAGGGCAACGACGCCGCCCGTCAGGTTGTGATACTGCACGCGATCAAAACCGACGCCTTCCATCATTTGTTTGAGCGTTTCCTGGTCCGGGTGCATGCGAATCGACTCGGCGAGATAACGGTAGCTATCAGCATCTTGAGCGACGATCTGCCCCACTTGCGGAATCACCTTGAAGGAATAGAAATCGTAGATGGGTGCCAGTAGCGGCGTGACCTTGGAAAACTCCAACACCATCAGCTTGCCGCCAGGTTTGAGCACGCGGCGCATCTCGGTCAGTGCACCATCTTTATGCGTCATGTTGCGTAGGCCGAAAGCCACGGTAACGATATCGAAGTAGCCATCAGGGAACGGCAGCTTTTCTGCATCGCATTGCGCCGTCCTGATCACCGTACCGGCATTGAGCAAACGATCGCGCCCGCAGGTGAGCATGGCGTTATTAATGTCGGTTAACCAGACTTCACCGCTCGGGCCCACTTTCTTGCTGAAGGCTTTGGCCAGATCGCCCGTGCCGCCCGCAATATCCAGCACCTTCATGCCGGGGCGCACGCCGCTGCGGCCAATGGTGAAAATCTTCCACAGACGGTGCAGACCGCCGGACATCAGATCGTTCATGATGTCGTACTTGGTGGCGACTGAGTCAAAGACCTGGCGCACGCGCCCCGCCTTCTCGCGTTCGTTGACGGTTTCGTAGCCGAAGTGGGTAGTGCCCGGATTGTTATTGGTGTCGTTCGTCACGTTATGCCTTGCGCGTATGACCGGCTGCTTGCAGCCGTTGTAAATAAGATTGCCAGAGTGCCTGATGGTGGCTGGCGAATTCGTGGAGGATGTCCCAGGAGTACAAACCGCTGTCGTGCCCATCCGAGAAGATCAGCTTTACGGCGTAGTTACCTACCGGCTCGATACCGGTGATGGCGACATCTTCTTTGCCAACCTGGAGCACCTCGTTGCCCTGTCCGTGCCCGCGTACTTCTGCCGAGGGTGACGAGACACGCAAGAACTCGGCCGTGAGTTCTACAGCGCCTGTATTCGGGTAGGCGATGCGCAACATGCGCCCGCCGTTATAGAGCCGAAGCTCATCGGGGATAGGGGTAGAGTTCTGCAAGCCAGCCATGGTGCCATGATAGCGAAAGCTCCACAGGTTTGCACCGTTTCGGGTGCTTAAACTGTGGCGTGACGCTTATTCTTCAGCGGTTTTGCTGGCCGCTTTTTTGGGCGCAGCTTTTTTCTTTGCCGCTGGTTTTTTAGCGGCAGGCTTTTTAGCAGCCGGTTTCTTGGCAGCTACTTTTTTGGCAGGTTTAGTCTCTTCGGCGTCAGCGTCTTTAGCGGCCGCTTTTTTCGGGGCGGCTTTGGCTTTTGCTGTTGCGCCTGCTTTTACCGGGCGCGGCTCGAATTCAAAGACCACTTTGCCGTCTTTGTCGAGGGCGAGGAAAGCCGAGAACTTGCGGCGCGTACGCGAAGAGACGAACTCTTTAAGCAGATCCGTTTTGCCACCCGTGAGTAGCTTGGACATCTGTTCGGTATCGATCGGCTGTTGCAGGATGATCTGGCCCGAGCGGAAGGTGCAGGATTTCTCCGGCCCCACCGACTTTTCGCACACGTACGAGGTGACGTACGGATAGACGTTGGCTTTACATTTCGGGCAGGCGCCCACGCTGGTGACGCCTGAGAAATCGACGGGTTCGGTAGAGCTATCGTCCGAGTTGCCAAAATCAAACGCGGGTTGATGTTCGTCGTTGAGCTTGATCAGCGCTGCAAACGGGCGGCCCATCTTGTTACGGAAGCCATTGAGTGGGCCAACCTGACGTTCTTTGATCAGCGTTTCAATTTCGGCGCCTTCAAACTGGCGGCCGGCAACGGTTTTCCAGAGGCCGTAGTCGCAGCTACCGCACTGGAACTTCTTGTAGGTTTCCTTCATGACGCCGCCGCACTTGGGGCAAGGGGTCGCTAAGGTACCGAAGTCGCCGGGGATGGTGTCATGCTCGAAGTTCTTGGCCTTGGCGACCATGTCTTCGGTCATCTGGGCGATTTCTGCCATGAACTGTTTGCGCGAAAGCTCGCCACGTTCCATGCTGCCCAGTTTGGATTCCCATTCGCCCGTGAGCTCTGGCGAGGTCAGCGCGGTAACGCCTAGGCCTTCCAGCAGGGTCATGAGGTTGAATGCTTTGGCCATCGGCAGGAGCTCGCGGCCTTCGCGCAGCAGATACTGTTCGGCGAGCAGCCCTTCGATGATCTGGGCGCGGGTGGCTGGTGTGCCTAGGCCGCGACCAGCCATGGCGGCACGCAGTTCGTCATCGTCGATGCGTTTGCCGGCGCTTTCCATGGCGGAAAGCAGCGTGGCTTCGGAGTAGCGTGCCGGTGGGCGTGTGGCCGAGGCCTTAACGCGCACATCTTCTGTTTGCACCTTCTCACCCTCGGTGACGGCGGGCAGATTGGTCTCTTCGTCGCTTTCTTCTTTGCCGTATACGGTGAGCCAGCCCTTTTTAACCAGGACTTTGCCTTCGGTTTTGAAGGGGTGCGTGCCAACGCGGGTAATACGGGTGGTGACCAGATATTCAGCCGCCGGATAGAAGACAGAGAGGAAGCGGCGTACGACGAAGTCATAGAGCTTGGCTTCGACTTCCGACAAACTCTTGGGCACGGTGCCCGTTGGAATGATGGCGAAGTGATCCGAGATCTTGGTGTTATTGAAGATGCGCTTGTTCGGTTTGACCCAGCCTTCTTTAACGATCTCGTTGGCGAAGGGTGCGTAGAGATCGGGCAGCCCAGCCAGTACATTGTGCACGGTGGGCAGATAATCTTCGGGCAGCGCGCGTGAATCGGTACGCGGATAGGTTAAAACCTTGTGCCGTTCGTAGAGCGCTTGGGCGATAGATAGCGTGGTTTTGGCTGAGAAGCCAAAACGTGTGTTCGCTTCACGTTGCAGGCTCGTTAGATCAAAAAGCAGGGGAGATAACCGATTTTCCGGCTTTGCGGTATCTGTAACAATGCCGGGTTTTCCCAGACAATCGCTGCGGATCGCATCTGCTTGCTGTTCTTGCCACAGACGTTCGGCACGGGCGTGCTCGTCGTCGCCCTTTTTGAAGCCTTCATCAAACCAGCGGCCGATGTAGTTACCACCGGCAGCCTGGAATTCACCTTCGACTTCCCAGTAATTGCGGGGAATAAAGGCGCGGATTTCTTTTTCGCGTTCGACAACGAGCGATAGCGTTGGGGTTTGTACCCGGCCGACCGTGGTGAGGTGAAAGCCCCCGGTCTTGGAATTGAACGCCGTCATGGCACGGGTGCCGTTGATGCCGACCAGCCAGTCTGATTCCGAGCGGCAGACGGCGGCATCGGCCAGTCCCTGCATATCGGCGCCATCGCGCAGATGCTCGAAGCCATTCTGGATGGCTTCTTTAGTCATCGATTGTAGCCACAGGCGCTGTACAGGCACTTTGGCCTTGGCATACTGGGCGATGTAATTGAAGATCAGTTCGCCTTCGCGCCCCGCATCGCATGCGTTGATGAGGCCGTCGACATCTTTACGGCGCAGTAGCTTTTGTAAGACTTTCAGGCGCGGTGCCGACTTCTCGATGGGCTGCAGATCAAAGTGCGGCGGAATCACGGGCAGGTGGGCAAAGGTCCACTTGCCGCGCTTCACTTCAAACTCTTCCGGGCAGATCAGCGCCAGGAGATGACCCACGGCCGATGAAAGGACGTAATCGTCGCTTTCGTAATAATCATCATGCTTGGTAAAGCCGCCGAGCGCTTTGGAAATATCCAAGGCGACGGAAGGTTTTTCGGCAATGATTAACTTTTTTCCCATGGGGTGCTTTTCGTAAGTGACGGCCGCATGATAGGAGGCCGCGCCAGTATTGGCAAGCAACCCGTCGTTAATGCAGATTAGTTATAGGGGGCGCTCATGTCGTCGAGCAGCGTCTCGACCAGCAGGCTATCGACAGCCTGGTTACGGCTCCACAGCACCATGAGGACGATGATCTTGAAGTGATCCAGGGTCAAGTCATCCATGGCCATGGCGCGGTCAATAATCAATTCGCGCAGTCCAGCTGGAACGGCATTCTGTTTTTCCAGGGCAAACAGATAGTTCAGGCAATCGTGGCCTAGATGCTCGTATTCACGATCGGTAAAGATGCGAACCGAGTCAGCCGACGGCGCGCAGATGGCGCGGTGCCGTTCGCCACTGAGGCCTGCTAACCAGCCAAAGGCCTGGTCGATTTCTTCTCGTTCGAAGCCGGCTTCGATCAGGGTCTCCGACAGCGGGGACTCTTCAAAGCTTGTCTGTTGGTCGCCGGCACCGAGTTCTTCGAAGTGTTCGAACAGATAAACAAGGATGTCGAGCATGGGGCAACCTATCGCGTTGTGTCAGTCAGACAGCCTGAAAGTGCAGGTTAGCTGCGGATGAGGCGTTGATAACGCCCGCCCGGCAGGTTTGTCACCACACCTTCCAGACTGAGTTCGGTCAGCATCGCAAGAACTACGTCTGCCGTCAACCCGGAACGAGCGATTAATTGATCTAAGGTGCTGGGATCGTGCCCTAGTGCATCGATGATTGGGGCATGTGCAGGATTGGCAACGGGGGATTCTGGCGCCGCTTCAGCAGGGCTGGCACCCTGTGGGCGCAGCTCTTCCAGAATGTCCTGGGCGCATTCCACGAGTTTGGCGCCCTGCTTGATGAGTGCGTGGCAGCCTTTATATTGCGGGGCGTGTATCGAACCCGGAATGGCAAAAATATCCCGGCCCAGTTCGCCAGCCAGGCGGGCGGTAATCAGCGAGCCGGAAGCAGGCGCCGCTTCAACGACCAGACAGGCTTGCGACAATCCGGCTATGAGTCGGTTACGGCGCGGGAAGTTACTGGCGGTCGCCGCGGTGCCCAGGGGAAACTCGGAAATGATGCAGCCTTTCCCGGTAATCACATGGGCCAGCTTTTTATTGCTGGAGGGATACATCCTGTCGATGCCGGTACCAATTATGGCAATCGTGCCGCTAGGCGCGTCGCTACGGATAGCGCCTTCGTGGGCGGCCGCATCAATGCCCAGCGCCAGGCCGCTGATAATCGTAAAGCCGGCATCGGCCATCACGCGGGAAAACGCTAACGCGTTTTCGATACCCTGCGGCGTGGCATTACGGCTGCCCACCACGCCAATAGCGGCCCGATTCAGATAGCCTGGATCGCCATTCACATAGAGCAGGCTGGGTGGATCGCTAGAATCCAGCAAGCGCTGCGGGTAATCCCGGTCGGCCAGCGTCACGATGTGATGACCGGGTTCCTGGAGCCAAGCCAAGGTCGTGGCGATCAGCGTTTGTTGTGCCTCATTATTAATACCGTCAAAAAGCGATTGAGCCAGTTTGATGCCAATGATGCCGCTGACGGCGCTCAGCCCGGCATTAAAGACCGCACCCGGGCTGCCAAATGCGCGCAATAGTTCTTGCTGTTTGCGCGGGCCAATGTCGGCGGGCAGCGTCAGGTTCAGCCAGCTACAGAGTTCCTGCTGGTCTTGAGGTGAGGGGGCTAAGGTCATGGTCGGGTCTTTGCCGGGCTAGGGCGAACCAGATCGCCTGGTTGCGCCGCCTGAGTAATGTCTTGAATGCGGATGATAGCGGTATCCGGTTGCAGACGAGCAGTAGGATCTGTCAGTTGCACGCGGATCGTACTGTGCTAATCCATCAGCCGTTGATTAGGGTGTCACCCGTAATGCGCGCAAGGCTGCCAAAGGTGGCTTCCGGCACAATCAGGGGCAGTGTTTCTGCCTGGGCTATCGCTGACGATAATCCGACGAAAGTGGCGGCCAGCAACGCAGCGCGGTTGAATTTAAGACGCATCGCTATAATATTGATCTGAAAGCGGCGCCAGAGAATGTGGCAGCCGGAGATAAGCATAAATCATTTTTACACATCAGCAACGCTGGTGTGTCCACCCCGAGTACACGCATGGCCTTGTTACCGATATTACGATTTCCTGATGAGCGGCTGCGCACCATCGCCAAACCGGTAACGGTGTTTGATGAGGCTTTGCGCAAACTTGTCGCGGATATGGCTGAGACCATGTACGAGGCGCCGGGAATCGGTCTGGCCGCCACGCAGGTGAATGTGCACCAGCGTGTCGTGGTGATTGATGTGTCGGAAGATCAGAAAGGCCTACAGGCCTTTGTTAATCCGGTCATCGAATCGGTCAGCGGCATGCAGACTTATGAAGAAGGTTGTTTGTCTGTGCCGGGTGTTTACGACAAGGTTGATCGGCCTTCCGATGTGCGCGTGCGCTATCAGGATCTGGATGGCAAAGAACATGTACTGGAAACCGGCGAGTTGCTGGCAGTTTGCATCCAGCATGAGATTGACCACCTCAACGGTAAAGTGTTTGTCGATCATTTGTCCCAGCTCAAACAGACGCGCATTAAAAACAAACTGGCCAAGCTGGCGCGGCAGAACGTATGACGTTGCGCGTGGGTTTTGCCGGTACGCCGGTCTTTGCAGAGCAGGCGCTACAGTCCATTCTGGATGCCGGATTTAACGTAGTCGTAGCGCTGACCCAACCGGATCGGCCCTCCGGCCGGGGCATGCAACTCACGCCCTCTCCTGTGAAGCAGCTGGCGTTAAAGCATGGCATTCCGGTAGAGCAGCCGGTATCGCTACGCAACGACGAAGCGCAGGCGTTGGTACGTAGTTACAGCCTCGATGTGCTGGTAGTGGTGGCCTATGGCCTGATCCTGCCACAGGCTGTGCTGGATATGCCGCGTTATGGTTGCCTGAACATTCACGGGTCCATTTTGCCGCGTTGGCGTGGCGCTGCACCGATTCACCGGGCCATTGAAGCAGGTGACGCAGAAACCGGTGTCTGCATCATGCAGATGGATGCCGGGTTGGATACGGGCGGTGTCGTAGATGAAGAGCGTCTACCGATTGAAGCCACAGACACAACCGCGCTGCTGCATGATCGGCTGGCGGCTTTGGGTGCAGAACGTATTGTGGTTGTTCTGAAAAAGTTGGCCGCTGGTGAAGCGCTGGTGGCTGTGCCGCAGCCAGAGGCAGGTGTGACTTATGCGCACAAACTGGAAAAGCAGGAGTCGCTGCTGAATTTGCAAGCCAGCGCCAGCGAACTGGATCGCAAGATCCGTGCTTACAATCCTTTTCCCGGCGCGGTACTGCATTCGGGTGAGCAGCCCATCAAAATCTGGGGCGCGCACATTGTTTCTGCCAAAGGCCTGCCCGGCACCGTGCTGTCATCAGATGATGCCGGTGTGGTTGTGGCCTGTGGTGAAGGCGCCCTGTGTCTGGACGTGTTGCAAGCGCCTGGCGGCAAACGCCTCAAGGTCGCCGACTTTTTGCGCGGCCATGCCTTGCCCATAGGCACCCTGCTCACTTGAAAAATTAATGACAGGCCGCCAATTGCCTAGCGATTCGCTAAGGATTTATTAAGGCGTATCCGGTTTTAATAGACGCCGTACGTAATAACTGTGCTCTGCCAAGGAGACGACATGGGTAACTGGTTTAAAACAACGGTTCTGTTTGCTGCCATTCTGGCGCTGTTCATGATGATCGGCGGTTTGATTGGCGGTCGCGACGGCATGATGATGGCGCTGCTACTCGGTGGCGGTATGAACTTCTTTGCTTACTGGTTCTCCGACAAGATGGTGTTGCGCATGTATAACGCGCAACCTGTCGATGAGAGCTCGTCGCCCTATCTATACAACATGGTGCGCGAGTTGGCGACACGTGCCGAGTTGCCGATGCCGCGTGTGTATCTGATTGACGAAGCGCAACCGAATGCCTTTGCGACTGGCCGCAACCCGGAGAACGCTGCCGTGGCTGCAACGACCGGCATTGTGAGTCTGCTCAGTGAGCGCGAGCTGCGTGGTGTGATGGCGCATGAGCTGGCGCATGTGAAGCATCGCGATATTTTGACCTCGACCATTGCTGCTACCCTGGCTGGTGCGATTTCGGCATTGGCGAACTTTGCCATGTTCTTCGGCGGCCGTGATGAAGACGGTCGTCCAGCCAATGCGGTGGTGAGCATCATTGTGGCGATCATTGCGCCGCTGGCGGCAATGCTGATTCAGATGGCGATTTCACGCGCACGCGAATTTGAGGCGGACCGCGGTGGTGCCGAGATTAGTGGTGACCCACTGGCGCTGGCCAGCGCCTTGGGCAAGATTGATGCCTATGCGCGCGGCATCCCGTTCCCTACGGCCGAGGCGCATCCGGCAACAGCGCAGATGATGATCATGAATCCGTTGGCGGGCGGTGGCATCGATACGCTGTTCTCGACGCACCCCAAAACGGCTGAGCGTATTGCACGGCTAGAGGCGATGGCGCGGTGATGACCCATTGAGAGTTGAAGCTTGAGTGGGGTTGAGGTTTGGTCCGATTTCGGACGGAACGTCATGAGGACTGGGCCTCGATCCCGATCAAGCCGGAGATGGATCTGAAGTTTGTTAGCGCAAGTCTTGCAGCGCCTGTTCAACCACATAAGCAAGTCGTCGGCCTGCCAAAGCCAATCGCTGACGCGTGATGTCGCGTCCTTCCAGCCAGTAGTCCTGCCGGATTAGAAACGTGCCGGGGTTTTCCGGGTCGGCAACCAGCCCCGGATACACTTGATCACGTGCCAGCGTAAAAGACTCTTCAATCCAGTGGCGCGGCGGTGTTGCAATCTCCGCGCCATTCACCTGCTGTGCCTGGCGTATCAAGCGTGCCGTTTCCGTTTCGAAACATGGTGTACCGGGTCGGGCATGGCCAGGTAGTTCATCCCACCAGCGATGCAAACTCAATGGTTCCGGCGGGCGGCGTCCTGCGTCAAATAGCGTGACCGTATTGCCACCCGCATCGAGTTGGCCGGGGTTGAGCGGATCCTGTCGCCTGCGTATGCGGTGAAATTGCCGACCATGCCACCACGACAACTTCCCGATGGCCGGTGGTGTTCCATGCCCAGGCATGAAGGCTGAACGCACAGAGACATCCGGCAACAAAATGTCGGCACAAGTTGGCACGTAAAACGATGTGGATTAAAGCAAAACGCATGGGCAGATTATGCCTCTAGATGGTGTTGTAAACATGCTACACTCAAAGCAATAATGAATAACCCGCAAACACGCTCTCGTCCCCCGCGCACGGCCGCTGCAAGCAAGCCGCGTACACCGCCTGCCCCCCGCGCCACGTTAGCGCCGGATTCGCTGGCTTGGGCCATACAAACCGCTGCTGCATGCGTTACCGAAGTGGTGGCTTATGGTCGTAGTCTTACTGCCGTATTAACCAAGTTGCGTCAGCAATCGCTGCCGGAAAATGCTGTGCGTTCGCAGGCGATTGATCTCACCTACGCCACGTTACGGCGTTACTGCCGTGGTGATGTGGAGCTGTCGGTGTTGCTGGATCGACCGACCGCAGAAGATGAGTTGCGTAGCTTGTTGCGCGTGGCGCTGTGTTGGCTGGAGATGCATCCAGAGCGCGCCCATGTGGGTGTCGATCAAGCTGTAGAAGCGGCCGCTACGTTGTCGGCCGGCCGCTACCGTGGTTTTGTGAATGCCATTCTCCGTCGCGCGCTGCGCGAACGTGCCGTGCTGGACCAGACCATTGCCAATAATCAGGAAGCCGATTGGCAGTATCCGCAGTGGTGGCTGGAGCGTCTGCAAACGGATTGGCCCGATCATTGGGAAGACATTGCAGCGGGCGGTAATCGCAAACCACCGATGGGTTTGCGCGTTAACCGTCAGGCCACCAGTGTGGATGCGTACGTGCAACAGTTGGTGGCGGCGGGCATTGCCATTCAATCGCGCCTAGCCGAAGACGGTCCGGATGCGTTGTTGCTTGCACAACCTGTGGCAGCTGAATGTTTGCCCGGTTTTGCCGAAGGTCTGGTTGCTGTACAGGATATCGGTGCACAGCAGGCGGCACGCCTACTGGATGTACAGCCGGGTATGCGGGTGCTGGATGCCTGTGCCGCACCGGGTGGTAAAGCCGCACATCTGCTGGAAACGGCAGCGATAGAACTCACGGCGGTAGAAGCCGATGACGAGCGTTGTGCCGCATTGCGCCATGCACTGAATGCTACGCGTTTTCCGGCGGATCGCAGCATTCATGTGGTGTGTGCCGATGCGGCTGAGATAGATGCTGCCTGGGCCAAGCGCCCGTTTGATGCCATTCTGCTTGATGCGCCCTGTTCCGGCTCTGGTGTCGCAGGACGTCACCCTGATGCTAAATGGTTGCGCCGTAATGATGATGTCTATGCGCTGGCGCGTACACAGAAGCGCTTGCTCAAAGCCCTGTGGCCACTGCTTAAACCGGGCGGCCGTTTGCTGTACGGCACCTGTTCGGTATTCGCCTGGGAAAATCAGACGCAGATCGCTAATTTTTTAAGCCAGCATGCCGATGCACGTTTGGAATCGCAAACATCATTGCTGCCGGATGCACGTCACGATGGATTCTTCTACGCACTCCTGACCAAGGTGCCGCAATGAAACTGCGTGACCGTTTCTTGGCGAGATGGTTGTTGTATGTCATCGCGCTGTTTCTGAGCGTGCAGGCACTGCCCGCATACGCTGGCGCGGAAGTGCGCGATGTGACCCTTACGCAGAGCGAAGAGTCGGTTAATCTGAGCAGTAGTTTTGACTTGCAACTGTCACCCTCGTTAACAGATGCCGTGAATCATGGTATTCCCTTGGTCTTCCAGATCCAGGGAGAAGTGCGTCGCCCACGTTGGTATTGGGTGGATGAAGCGCTTTATGCAGGGCATGTCGATCGACGGCTGACCTATAACGCATTGGTGCGCAATTATCGTGTCACCGAAGGCCAGGAAGGCCGCAATTTTCTTAATTTGTCGGATGCGCTCAATTACGTAGCGCGTCCAGTGAGCTGGGCCATTCCTGCCGGCCGTGTTCGCACTGGCGAGGTTGTGGATGTGATGGTGCGCTTCCGCCTTGATCCGGCGTTTCTGCCCAAGCCATTTCAGGTGGTGTCATTTGGTGACCGTGATTGGCGTCTGGATAGTGACCGACGTAATTTCCGTCTGACAGTGCCTGCCGTTGAGGGGGCTAAGTAATGCGCTTAGCCATGTTCATCATGTCACTGGTGTCGGTGGCATTGTTGTTTCTGCTGACACAGGCTTCGGCGAACACAGATTTCTTTGCACGTCATTATTCCTGGCTGGTGGGGCTGAATATTCTGCTTGGTTTGGCCATGTTGCTGGTGATTGGCGTACAGGTATACCGTTTGTGGCGCGATCATCGTCAACAGATTTTTGGGGCACGCCTCAAATTCCGATTGATGTTGATGCTGGCGATTATGGCGCTGGTACCAGGCGCGCTGATTTATGCGGTATCGGTTCAGTTTGTTACGCGCAGTATCGAAAGCTGGTTTGATGTGCGTGTTGAACAAGCGCTGGAAGCGGGTTTGAATCTGGGCCGTGATGCACTGGAAGGCGTGACTATTGGCCTGGTGAGCACCACACGTGATGCGGCATTGGCCATTGCACAGCGTGATGCGGCTCAGGCGCCTGCGGTTCTGGCCAAGCTCAAGCAAGTGACGAATGCGCAATCAACTTCGCTGCTGCAAGTATCAGGCAACCGAATCGAAGTGTTGGGCACGACGCTAGCCAAAGGTGACTCACCCGTTTTACCTTTGCCGACGCAGATCGATGAAGCGCGTAAGACGGGTGCTTTTAGCGTGATTGAAGCGGATGGTACCGGCTTACCTATTCTGCGCGCGATGGTGTTGTTACCTACGGCATCGGCAGCACAGGTATCGAATCGCTTGCTGGAAGTGGTGGTACCGGTACCGACGAAGCTTGCTAACGATTCAGAGGCAGTACAGACGGTATACCGTGAGTATCGTGAACTCGAACTGGCGCGTGATGGTCTGACACGGCTCTATGCCATCACCCTGACGCTCACTTTGTTGCTGGCATTGGCGGCCGCTTTTTCGGCGGCATTTATTCTGGCGCGCCGATTTACTGCACCCCTGACAATTCTGGCTGAAGGTACGCAAGCAGTTGCTGCGGGTGACTTCTCGCCGAAACAAACGGTCGTTAGCAATGATGAGCTGGGCATTCTGACCCAATCGTTTAACCGGATGACCTTTCAGTTGCGTGAAGCCCATACTGAAACTGAACGGCACCGTGCCGATCTGGAGCGCGCACGTGCCTACTTGCAGGAGGTGCTCGATAACCTGTCGGCGGGTGTATTGGCTTTTGATCGCCGCTTTGTATTGAAAGCCGTTAACGGCGCAGCTAAAACACTGCTTGCCGAAGATTGGGTGGGGCTGATTTCCGAGCCGCTCGAAGCCTGGCCACGCCAGGAGCATTTGGCGCGTACGATTCGTGATGGCTTTGCCAAGCATGGCGATGCCTCTTGGCAACTTGAAGTCGAACGTGTGTTGCCGGATGGTCGCAAGCAACAATTGATGGTGCACGGTTCGGAATTGCCCGAGCAATCCGGTGGTGGGTATGTGGTTGTGTTTGATGACATTACCGAGCTGATTGCCGCACAACGTGCCACGGCTTGGGGTGAAGTGGCACGACGCCTGGCCCATGAAATCAAGAATCCGCTCACGCCGATTCAGCTGGCTGCTGAACGTCTCGAGCATAAGTTGGCCAAGCAACTGGCCGATGCCGATGCCGATATGTTGCAGCGTTCGACGCGCACCATCGTGAATCAGGTGCAGGCCATGAAACATATGGTCGATAGTTTCCGCGATTACGCGCGCTTGCCGCCAGCAAATCTGATGGCGCTTGATCTGAACGAATTGCTACGCGATATGCTGGTGCTGTACGAAAGCTCTAAGACCCCGATCCGGGCGGCGCTGGCCAGTGATTTGCCACGCATCAAGGGTGATCCAACGCAGCTGCGCCAGATCATTCACAACCTGATTCGTAACGCACAGGATGCCACCGAAAGTCTTGCTGATCCACGCATCGACGTAATGACGAGTGCGACTGGTAAACAGGTGCTACTGGTGATTGCAGATAACGGTGCCGGTTTCCCACCGGAAATCATGGCCAATGCTTTTGAGCCTTACGTGACGACCAAGCCCAAGGGCACAGGTTTAGGTTTGCCTATTGTGAAGAAAATCATTGAAGAGCACGGCGGCAAGATCGCGCTCGGTAATCGCGAGGTAGGTGGTGCGGAAATCCGTATCAGCTTCCTGGTGGCGGAAGAGATGGAATCCCCTAATCAAGAATCACAGAAGTCGGTAGGAGCCTGATATGGCAGAAATACTGGTAGTTGATGACGAAGTCGGTATCCGGGAATTGCTTTCCGAGATCCTTGCAGATGAAGGCCATAGCGTGATGCTGGCCGAGAATGCGACACGAGCACGTGAATTGCGCACGAGTCGCCGTCCGGATCTGGTGCTGCTGGATATCTGGATGCCGGATGCCGATGGGATTTCGTTACTCAAGGAATGGTCTGCCAATGGCTTGCTAACCATGCCGGTGGTGATGATGTCGGGCCATGGCACGATCGATACAGCGGTTGAAGCAACGCGCATTGGTGCCGTGGATTTTCTGGAAAAGCCGATTGCCTTGCAGAAGCTGTTGGCGACGGTAAAGAAATGTCTGAAGCCGGATGCCTCGGCGGCTCGCCAGCACTATGCAGTCGACTCACTCCTGCAGATCGGTTTGCTCAAGAAGTTCGGACAACGCATTGCCCAATCGGCCAAGCATTCGCCGATTCTTTTTTTGCGCGGTGCGCAGGGATTGATTGCCGAAGTCGGTGCACGCAGTCTGCTGACGCCTCATGCGCCCTGGCTCAATCTTTCGCAAGAGAGCCGCGCGATTACGCAGGAAATGCTCGAGCAGCATGCCGGTGGTGTGTTGTTTTTGCCAGAGCTGCACGGCGCTGGCCGTATGGCCCAGATGAATCTGAGTTTTGTGCTGGATCGTCTGACGAAATACCGTTTGACGCTGGTGGTCGCGAGCAGTGTTTCGGCTGATGCGATTATCGAGAGTGGCGTCGATGCTGCGCTAGTGAATCGTTTGAGTGATGTCTGGGTAGGTTTGCCGGCGATTGCCGAATCTGCCAATGACTTGCCGGAGCTGTTGCCGGCATTGCTGACTTTGCTTTGCGAACAGGGCAATGTACCGCATCGTAATATGGCACCGGATGCGCTGAATGTATTGCGCCAGCGGAATTGGAGTGGTGCTGATGGTGGTTGGGGTTCGTTACTTGGGGCCTTAAAGAATCTGGCGCTCAATGCATTGGATGAAACCATCAGTCGCCAGGATGTGGATGGGTTACTGCAGTCTGTGAGTGAACCTGTTGCTGAGAAATCAGATGACGATGCTGACGGATCACTGACCCAGTTTTATGAGATGCCGCTGAAAGAAGCGCGTGATGCTTTCGAGCGGCTCTACCTGACGCATCATATTTCCCGCAGCAGCGGCAATATGACGCGCGTGGCGGAGCAGAGCGGGCTGGAGCGTACGCATCTGTATCGCAAATTCAAACAACTGGGTATTACGCTGGAACGACGCGATAACGGTTCCGGCGCCTAATCCGCATCTCTCGTTACTCACCATTTAAAGATCTCTGGAGTTATTGTGTCTCGTCCTCGTAATGACCTCTTTCTGCGCGCCCTGCTCAAGGAACCAACCGAAACTACGCCTGTATGGCTGATGCGCCAGGCCGGCCGGTATCTGCCGGAATATCGTGAGACGCGTAAACGCGCTGGTAGCTTTCTGGGTCTGTGCAAGAACCCGGCGTATGCCTGTGAAGTCACCCTGCAGCCACTGGCGCGCTACGACCTGGATGCCGCGATTCTGTTTTCGGACATCTTGACCGTGCCTGATGCGATGGGGTTGGGTTTGTATTTTTCGGAAGGTGAAGGCCCGAAATTCGAACGCCCACTGCGCGACGAATGGGAAATCCGCAATCTGTGTGTGCCGGATCCGCATGATCAATTACGTTATGTGATCGACGCCGTTGCCGAGATTCGCAAGGCGCTGGATAACAGCGTGCCGTTGATCGGCTTCTCGGGCAGCCCATGGACGCTGGCCTGTTATATGGTGGAAGGTGGCGCATCAGATGATTACGCACGCATCAAGACGATGCTCTACGATCGTCCGGATCTGATGCACAAGATTCTGGAAGTGACGACCGAATCGGTGATTCAGTATCTGAATGCGCAGATTGAAGCCGGTGCGCAGGCCGTTATGATTTTTGATTCCTGGGGAGGCACGCTGGCTGAAGCAGCCTTCCACGAATTCTCATTGAACTATATGAAGCGCATTGTCGCTGGCTTACACAAGACCTGGAACGGCGAACGGATTCCGTCGATCGTCTTTACCAAGGGCGGTGGTCTCTGGCTGGAAGCGCTGGCTGATACAGGCGCTGATGGTCTGGGTCTGGATTGGACCATTGATATCGGCAAGGCCCGTGCCCGCGTTGGCGACCGCGTTGCCCTGCAAGGCAACCTGGATCCGACGATTCTGCGTGCCGGGCCGGAAGCCGTGGCGCGTGAGGCGGAAAAAGTACTGCGCAGTTTTGGTGCTGCCGATACCGGCCATGTCTTTAATCTGGGTCATGGCATTAACCAATTTACCCCGCCAGAGAACGTTTCGGTGCTCGTCGATACGGTGCATTCGGTCGGTCGCGCGATGCGCGCTGGCCGATAAACCGGGTGCTTGGGCAGACCCGAGCGCAAAGCCGTGCTGTGGCTGGTTTGAACCTGTCAAGACGGCTATCTCGGGTCTGTTACCCACAAAGTTATCCACAATGCAAAAACACCGCTTTCCCTTTTAGTATCAGTATGTTGCGGCGTCTGGTAGAGAACTCCGTTAAGAAATATCCGCTAACACGGGGGTAATGGGTCGGCATGGAAAAACCCCTTGAAAATCAGGCTGTTTTGTGGCGTTTGCGTGTAGCGATTGATGCGCCGCTGGCAGTCAATTTCGATTATCTGGCACCTGCAGATACAACACCGGCTGACGTAGGGCTACGGGTCGTCGTGCCGTTTGGAACTGGTCGCCGGGTGGGGATTATTCTGGCGGTATTACCCCTATCGGGAGATGGATCTGACCCGGATGCGCCAGGCGCAGACCAATTGAAGCCCGCCGAAAGCATTCTGCGCGATTTGCCCCCCATGCCTGCGGACTGGATCAGTCTTTGCCTTTTTGCGGCCAGCTACTACCAGGCAGCACCCGGTGAGGCACTGTTACAAGCCATTCCCACCGGCTTACGCAAACCAGACCCGGTTAAACGACGCCAATTAAAGGCGGTAAGTAAAACCGAACGCGAAGCACAGTCGCAACCAGCGCTAACGGCCGGGCAGTCTGCCGTGTTGGATGATTTATTGCCGCGCCTCAACGGCTACTCCGCTAATCTGCTGTTTGGTATTACCGGCTCCGGTAAAACAGAAGTCTATTTGCGATTAATCGAGGCGGCCCTGGCGCAGGGCAAACAAATCTTGTTGCTCGTGCCGGAAATTAATCTGACGCCGTTACTCGAGGCCCGCGTTGCCCAGCGCTTCCCGACCGTCCCCGTGGTGAGCCTGCATAGCGAAGTGACTGAAGCAGCGCGTGCCCGACATTTTGCAGCGGCCTTAACGGGCGAAGCACAAATCGTGATCGGTACCCGGCTAGCGGTATTTACCCCCATGCCCAAACTCGGTCTCATCATCATTGATGAAGAACACGACCCGGCCTACAAGCAGCTGGAAGGGATGCGTTATCACGCGCGGGATCTTGCCGTATGGCGGGCGCATCAGGCCGCTGTGCCGGTGGTGCTGGGGTCGGCAACGCCGTCACCAGAAAGCTGGGCCAATGTACAAAGCGGCCGTTACCAACGACTTGATTTGCCGGAGCGTGCACATGCCGATGCCGTGCTGCCGGACATTACGTTGCTCGACACGAGACGACTCACATTAGACGAAGGACTCTCACCGCAGTTGCTCAAAGAGTTGGAAAAAGGCTTGGCAGCAAAAGAGCAGAGTCTGCTGTTTATTAATCGACGCGGTTATGCACCTGTACTCACCTGTACAGCTTGCGGCTGGGTGTCGAATTGCCGGCGTTGTGCCGCACATCGTGTCGTGCACAGTCTGGATCGCACTTTGCGGTGTCACCATTGTGGCGATACATCGCCCATTCCGCGTCAGTGTCCGGATTGCGGCAATGCCGATTTGCGACCACTGGGTCGCGGTACGCAGCGGATTGAAGAAGCGCTGCGCAAGCATTTCCCGGATGCGCGGATTTTGCGGGTAGATCGTGATGTAGCAACCACGCGCAAACAGTGGGAAGCACTGGAAGCGCAGATTCGTTCGCAGGATGTCGACATCCTCGTGGGTACGCAAATGCTGGCGAAAGGCCATGATTTCCCCGCGCTCACACGTGTATGCGTTGTGGGCGCCGATGCCGGATTATTTGCCGCAGACTGGCGTGCGCCAGAACGATTATTTGCGCAGCTGATGCAGGTAGCGGGTAGAGCCGGGCGCGCCGATCGGCCGGGTCGGGTGATCGTGCAAACCGAACACCCGGAGCATCCGCTGTATCAATGTCTGCTGCGTCATGACACGCCGGCATTTCTGGATCTGGAATTATCGGCACGTCAGCAAGCCGGGTTCCCGCCGTATGCAGCGCAAGCTATTGTGCGGGCAGAGGCAAAGCAGATCGACAACGTCATCGATTTTTTGCAGAAAATTCGTTCACTGGTGCCGCAGGAACAGCACCCGGAAGTCTTTATATACGATCCAGTGCCCATGCGTATGGTGCGACTGGCCGGTCGTGAACGTGCGCAACTGTTGTTGGAATCGCCGAGCCGCATTGCCTTACAGAACTTTCTGAATCAATGGCTGCCGATGATTAGCGCCGGGCGCGGTATGACACGTGGACATGCACCGGGCGGGGTCAGATGGGGCGTGGAAGTCGATCCACTCGAATGCTAGGGATGCTGGTGGCGTGAGGAGTCTGTGTTTACAGTCGTGCAGCGCCGCGCACGCCCGAACTATCACCAAAAGTCGGCAATAAAATTTTGGTTTGTAGGGGCGTGCCGACTGGTAGAAAAACATGTGCAGACAGTGCCGCGTAAAGATCGTTAATTAATCCGGGGCGTTGGGAGACGCCGCCGCCCAGCACAATGGCTGCAGGATCAACCGCGTTAATGAGGGTGGCTAATGCACGCGCTAGGCGTTGGGTATGACGATCGAGCGCCTGTTGCGCATGTTGATTGCCTTGTGCCGCTGCGCTAACAAGTGCGGGTACATCGGTGATGGTTTGATCGTGAGTCTGGCGTTGATAGTCGGCAACGAGCGCCGGGCCAGAGAGCCAGGCCTCAATGCAGCCCTGTTTGCCACAGTAACAGTCGGGGCCGGGTAGTTCTTCCGGAGATGAAATGGGCAAGGGATTGTGACCCCACTCGCCGGCGAGCCCATTGGGGCCTTGGTGCAATTGACCGTGGATGACCCAGCCACCGCCCACACCCGTACCGATAATCACACCGAAGACCGAAGCATGATCACGTGCAACGCCATCAGTGGCTTCAGACAGCGCCAGGCAATCGGCATCATTCGCTAGTTTTACGGGGCGCGTTAGCAGCGCCTGTAAATCAGCCTGCAGCGTTTGGCCATTCAAGCAGGTGGAGTTGGCATTGCGGATACGACCATCCAGTGGTTTGGCAGATCCGGGGTGGCCAACGCCAACCGCAACAACGGGTTGACCCAATGTCAATTCAGCTTTGGAGACTAAGGATTGAATCGCGCGGAGTGTTGCTGGGTAGTCGCCTTGAGGTGTTGCTACACGTTTCCGAAATAAGAAGTCACCTGCGGCATCCAGTATGGCCGCTTCGATCTTGGTGCCACCCAGATCTATACCCAGGTTCATATCAGGTTGCGGTGAGTACGGGCAGATCGTCTTCCGGCAAATGGCCGGTGTTATGCCGCCAGAGTGGATGTAAGCACAGCGTTATGAGCGATACCGAAGCGCCGAGCATGATGACAATGGCGGGCGCCATGGCGAGGGTGTAGTGAGCGATCAGGTATTCCGTAAGCATTGGTGCTAACCCACCAAAAACGCCGACGGCGAGGCTGTAGCCAAATGAAAGGCCGGTAACGCGTACCTGCTTAGGCAGCAGCGTTGCCATGCTGGCGGATAACGGACCAAGGAAAAATCCCTGGCCAATGGCGAGCACTAAGCCACCGAGCATCATGGCGATGACATCGCCCGTGCGGAATAAGCTGAACGCTGGCCAGGCACCAAGCAGCAGAATCAGAACGCCGAGGCGGCTGATGTGCAGGCGTCCAAAGCGATCCCCTAAACGACCACCAATAACAGACAGTAGGCTGACCATGAGCAGACCGAACATGTTGACGGCCAGGGCGAGCGTGGTGCTGACACCCGCTTCTTTCACCATCCATGGCACGCAGTACATAAAGCCGACGAAGGAGACGATGCCGGTTGCGGTATTGGCCAGTGCGATGGCGGCCATAGGCTGCCAGTAGTGACGGAAGGCTTCGCGTACGGGGGACTTTAAAACATCGTCTTTGTTCAGTACGTCTTGCACCAGTGCACGGCGAGCTGCAACACCGATACCGGTGAGGAAGATGCTGGCAATGAAGGGCACACGCCAGCCCCAATCGGCCATGACGGCTTTGCCTAAAGCGGTGGCGCATAAAAAGCTAACCAATGTGCCAAGGAGCAGGCCGCCAAAGGCGCCCATCGGGCTGAAGCCACCCACAAACCCGCGGCGGTTTGGTGGCGCATGTTCAATCAGAAAGACGATAGAGGACGAGTATTCGCCGCCGACAGAAAGACCTTGCAACATGCGCAGCACAATCAGCAGCACTGGCGCCCAGAGGCCGATGTTGGCGTAGGTGGGCATGAGACCGATGAGTAAGGTGGGTATGGCAATCAGTAGTACGGAAATCTGTAGCGCTGCTTTGCGCCCGATACGATCACCGATATTGCCGAAGAGAATGCCCCCCACCGGGCGCATGACCATGCCGGTGGCAAAGGCGCCATAACTGGCGAGTAATGCGGCAACGGGGTCGTGTGTGGGAAAAAACTGTGCGGCGAAGTAACCGGCCAGATAGGCGTAAACGATAAAGTCGTAAAACTCGATCGCGTTACCGATGGCGCCAGCCAGCAATGTGCGGTGCATGCTGGCTAGGCGCATATCAGGCCCCGGTATTAAAGCTGCTTAATGCGTGGTTGTAAGCCGGGCAGATGGCATTGAGGCTGTGAATAGAGATATTCAGATTGCTGACGATGCCATCCTGTAAGCCGTAGATCAGGCCATGTACGGACAGTTCTTGTCCACGGGCCCAGGCGTCATAGACCACCGTAGATTGAGCCAGGTTCAGTACTTGCTCAATCACGTTAAGTTCGCAAAGGCGATCATGACGATCGGCTTCAGGGGAGGCATCAATAATGCCCTGATGTTTTTGTTTGACGTCATGGATATGGCGCAGCCAGTTGTCAGCAAGGCCAACGCGTAAGCCATCCAGCGCAGCTTTTACACCACCACAACCATAGTGGCCGACAACGAGAATGTGTTTCACGCGTAATACCTGAACGGCGTACTGCACCACCGAAAGGCAATTCAGATCGCTGTGTACCACCACATTGGCGATATTACGGTGCACGAACACTTCGCCCGGTTTTAAGCCCAGAATTTGGTTGGCCGGTACGCGTGAATCTGAACAGCCGATCCAGAGATATTCCGGCTTTTGCAGCTTAGCCAGATCACCAAAGAATTCCGGATTTTCAGCTTGTGTCTTTTCAGACCAGATGCGGTTCTGTTCAAACAGGGGTTCAAGTACGTGCATGGCGTTAGGTCTCTGTTTTTATTCACTATCAGGGTATGGCGTATTATAAAGTACAGAACAGATCGGGTTAGAACCCGTTGGGCAATTAAAGGAGGCGCTATGTTGGTCCGGTTTTCTTCGCAGGCGACAGCCAATTTGTTAATGTTCGACGATGTGGCGCGTGCGCTGCTGACAGTCATCGGCAAAAGCCCGACACAACGCGGTGTGATCACCGTACCGGAAATGGCGCGGGCACTGGTGCGTCTGCACGCGCTGACGGAACGGGAAAAGCGTCTGAAGGAAGGTCTTGAACGTCGCGAAGAATTGCCCGTGCCAGACGTGGGTATAGAACCGCACGAATTGGTGGGTCTTTCGGTGCGGGCGCAGCCCTTCATCAAGATGCTGGATCAGGCGCAGCGTGAAGACAAAGAAATTACCTGGGAAGCGCCTAAGGATTTTCCGGCCGCCAAATAACAAAGCCACCTGGCGGTGGCTTTGTCTGAGTACAGCACTTACAGATTGGGGGCTAGCCAGCGTTGTGCTTCGCTGACCGGCAGGCCGCAACGTCGCGCCCAGTCTTCTAGCTGATCGGTGCCGATCTTGCCGACTGCAAAGTACTTCGCAGCCGGGTGGGCCAGATAGAAGCCCGAAACCGATGCGGCTGGCCACATGGCGCAGGATTCGGTAAGCGTCATCCCCGCTAGTTTGGGCACGTCCAGTAGATCGAACAGACCGCGTTTGGCCAGGTGATCCGGACAAGCCGGGTAACCCGGTGCTGGGCGGATGCCACGATAAGCTTCTTTGATCAATGCTGCGTTATCCAGCGTTTCGTCAGCCGCATAGCCCCAGTGCTTCATGCGCACTTCACGGTGCAGCCACTCGGCAAAGGCTTCTGCCAGGCGGTCGGCCAGTGATTTGAGCATGATCGAACGATAATCATCATGTGCTTCTTCAAAGCGCTTTAGATGCGGCTCAATGCCTTCACCACACGATACTGCAAAGCCACCGATCCAGTCGGGCGTGGTGCCCGATGGTTTTTTCTCGGCGATAAAGTCGGCCAGGCACCAGTTGGGTTTGCCTGCCGGACGCTCTTGCTGCTGACGCAGGTTGTGCCAGATCATGCCGGTATGCTGACGTGCTTCATCGGTGTAGATTTCGATGTCATCACCGACGCGGTTGGCCGGGAATAGGCCAAAGACACCGCGTGGCTTCAGCCATTTTTTGGCGACCAGTTGTTTGAGCATTTCCTGTGCGTCGGCATACACCTGACGCGCAGGTTCGCCGACCACCTTGTCATCCAGAATGGCCGGGAAAGAACCAGTTAGATCCCAGGTCTGGAAGAATGGGCTCCAGTCGATATAGGGCACCAGATCGGCGAGTGACGGTTCGATGACCTGAATACCCGTTTGCTGCGGGGCGACTGGTTGGTAATTAGCGTATTCACCAGCGAAACCATCAAAGGCGTTGGCGCTGGCGGCTTCTGCCGAAACCAGTGTCACACCCTTCTTGTTGGCGTGCTGCTGGCGTACCTTTTCGTAGTCGGCGTTCAGTTCGTCTTTGTAGGCCTGTGCCTTGGCAGCATCGGACGACAGCAGATTGGATACAACGCCCACGGCACGCGAGGCGTCCGGCACATAAACGACCGGATGCGCGTAATTCGGTGCGATCTTGATGGCTGTGTGGGCGCGGCTGGTCGTAGCGCCACCGATCATCAGCGGTACGTTAAAACCCTGACGCGTCATTTCGCTGGCGATGTGGGTCATTTCTTCCAGCGATGGGGTGATGAGGCCGGAAAGACCAATCACTTGCGCATCATGTTCGCGTGCGGCTTTGAGGATCTGTTCGCAAGGCACCATGACACCGAGATCGACGACTTCATAGCCATTACATCCCAGCACCACGGCGACAATATTCTTGCCGATGTCATGCACGTCACCCTTAACGGTGGCGATGATCAGCTTGCCTTTGGCGGCGGCACCGGTGCGCGCTTTTTCTTCTTCGATGAACGGCACCAGATGGGCGACGGCCTGCTTCATGACGCGGGCTGATTTCACCACCTGTGGCAGGAACATTTTGCCGGCGCCAAATAGATCGCCGACCGTGTTCATGCCAGACATCAACGGCCCTTCAATCACGGCCAGTGGTGGTTCGCCAGCTGCGGCCAGTGCGGCACGACATTCCTCCGTGTCAGCGACCACGTAGTCGGTAATACCCTTCACCATGGCATGGCTCAGGCGCTCTGCGACTGGCCAGCTGCGCCAGGCCAGATCTTCGACGCGTTCTTTGGCGGTGCCCTTCACATTCTGCGCAAATTCCACCAGTGCATCACCAGCACCGGCGTGCTTATTCAGCACGACATCTTCAACCTTGGCGCGCAGCTCGGGCTCAATTTCGTCGTAAACACCCAGCTGGCCGGCGTTGACAATGCCCATGGTCATGCCGGCTTGAATGGCGTGATACAGGAAGACCGTGTGAATGGCTTCGCGAACTGGATCATTGCCGCGGAAAGAAAACGACACGTTGGAGACGCCACCGGAAATGCTGGCATGCGGCAGGTGTGCCTTGATCCAGCGCACGGCTTCTATAAAGTCGACGGCGTAGCCATCGTGCTCCTGAATGCCGGTGGCGATAGCAAAGATGTTCGGGTCAAAGATGATGTCTTCCGCAGGGAAGCCATTGGCCACGAGCAGTTTATATGCGCGCTCGCAGATTTCGACTTTGCGCTGGAAGGTATCGGCCTGGCCTTTTTCATCGAAGGCCATGACGATGACCGCCGCACCGTATTGGCGTGCCAGGCGTGCCTGACGCAGGAACTCGGCTTCGCCCTCTTTCATCGAGATCGAGTTGACGATGCCTTTGCCCTGAATGCATTTGAGGCCGGCTTCGATAACCGACCACTTCGACGAGTCGATCATGATCGGCACGCGCGAGATATCTGGCTCTGAAGCGATCAGCTGCAGGAAGCGCACCATGGCCGCTTCCGAATCGAGCATCGCTTCATCCATGTTGATGTCGATGACCTGGGCACCGTTCTCGACCTGTTGGCGGGCAACGGCCAGCGCATCGTCGAAACGGCTTTCAAGAATCATCTTCGCGAAAGCACGAGAGCCGGTAACGTTAGTACGTTCACCGACGTTGACGAAGAAAGACTCAGGGCCGATCTCGCAAGGCTCTAGGCCTGAGAGGCGCAGACGGTGGGGCACTTCCGCCGGTTGGCGTGGCTTGACGTCGGCAACCGCATTAGCGATCGCACGGATGTGATCTGGCGTAGTGCCGCAGCAACCGCCGACGATATTGACGAGGCCATGCACGGCCCATTCACGGATGTCTTCAGCCAACATCTCCGGTGTTTCATCGTAACCACCAAAGGCATTAGGTAGGCCCGCATTCGGGTGCGCCGAGATGTAAGTCGGGCAGATGCGTGACAGCGTTTCAACGTGCGGGCGCAGTTCTTTGGCGCCGAGCGCGCAGTTCAGGCCCATCGAGATCGGGCGGGCATGCGCCAGCGAAGTCCAGAAGGCTTCAGCTGTTTGACCGGAGAGTGTGCGCCCCGAGGCATCGGTAATGGTGCCGGAGATCATGACAGGCCAGCGGCGTCCGCGATCATTAAAGACCTGTTCAACCGCTACGACCGCTGCTTTGGCGTTGAGCGTATCAAACACGGTTTCGATGAGCAGCGTATCGGCGCCACCGTCGATAAGACCATTGGCCGCTTCTTTGTAATTGTTAACGAGTTCATCGAAGGTGACATTGCGGGCGCCCGGGTCGTTCACATCGGGTGAAATCGAAGCCGTACGCGAGGTCGGGCCAATCACACCGGCGACCAGGCGTGGCTTGGCCGGGTTCTGCGCGGTGTATTTGTCACAGGCGGCGCGGGCGAGTGCGGCACCCGCGACGTTGAGTTCGTAAACGATGTCTTCCAGTTTGTAATCAGACTGGGAAAGGCGTGTGGCATTGAAGGTGTTGGTTTCAATGATGTCGGCACCGGCTGCGAGATATTGCTCGTGGATGCCTTGAATAATTTCCGGGCGGGTCAGCAGCAGGAGATCGTTGTTGCCCTTGAGATCATGCGCATGATTGGCAAATCGCTCACCCCGAAAGTCGGCTTCGGTCAGGCTGTGTCGCTGGATCATCGTGCCCATGGCACCGTCGAGTACTAGCACGCGCTCTTTCAGGTGGGAAAGAATTTCTTCGGTGCGATCAGGTTGCAGTTGCGGTGCGTTCATAGCCAGTCATCTTTAAAAAACAAACCCGCCGGTCAGCGGAGCTGCAAGCGGCGGGTGTTCGGCATCCCATCGCTTTAGCAGTATTTATTAACGCGCCCGCAAGCTGAGGAGCTCAAATCGGCGCGTGGCATTAATCCAAGTCGTGACGATACGGGTCTGGAGGCGCTACGTCAAGTAAATCAATGGGTTGGCGACGAGAAAATGCTCAGGGTTAGAATGCAGCGATTATGGCGCGTGCTTGGTATCTCGTTCAAAGCAAACCCCGCAACGAAATGCGGGCGTTGGAGAACCTCGCACGCCAGGGCTACGAGACCTATTTGCCCTTAATGGAAGTGGAGCGCTTACAGCGTGGCAAGCTCTTGAAGAAGATGGAGCCCTTGTTTCCACGGTATCTGTTTCTGCACCTGGAAGAAGGCAACGATAACTGGGGTCCGATCCGTTCTACGCTTGGCGTTGCAGGCCTGGTCCGGTTTGGACAGGCTTACGCCCTGGTCTCAGACGAGGTGATGGATGCAGTGCGTGAGCGGACGCAAGACGTTAAGAAATCACTATTTGAATCCGGTGACAACGTGCGTGTCGTTAGCGGGCCCTTGTTAGGGCTTGAAGGAGTTTTCGAAATCTCGGATGGCGAACAGCGCAGCTTTGTGTTGCTGGAGTTTATGCAGAAGCAGCAGCGCGTGTCCGTTTCGACGGCAGACCTGCGGGCAGGTCTTTAAGCCCTCTTATTGCATCAGGCGTTGTGCGCGAGGAACTCCCTGGTGAGTGCCACCCAGTAAGTGATGCCCATTGCAGTGATGTCATCGTTAAAGTCGTAGTGCGGGTTGTGTAACGTACAACCGCCCTCGCCTGGTCCATTGCCCAGCCAGACGTAGCAACCCGGTTTTTCCAGCAGCATGTAGGCAAAGTCTTCGGCGCCCATTGAGGGCAATTCATTTTTGATGACATTCCCGGCACCCAGCAGATGGCCTGCAACGTTTTGGCAGAAGTGCGCTTCAGGCGCGCTGTTAACGGTGGGCGGGTAGCGATGTTCGTAACGCACGTCGATCTGTGCACCGTAAGTGGCTGCAATACCGTTACAGATTTCCTGGATTCGGTGCTCTACCAGTTGCTGTACTTCGGGCTTGAATGTGCGGATGGTGCCACGTAAGACGGCATCTTCCGGAATGACGTTCCAGGCATCGCCCGCATGAAACTGGGTAATAGAAATCACACCGGCATCGCAGGGATGCAGATTGCGGGAGGTTACGGTTTGTAGCGCCTGAATGATTTGCGTGCCGACCAGAATGGTATCGACGCCCTGATGCGGCATGGCAGCGTGGCAACCATGGCCGCGAATCAGGATTTCCAGGCTGCAGGTGCCGGCCATGACCGGGCCAGGCATGATGGCCATTTGACCGACCGGTAACCCGGGCCAATTGTGCAAACCGAATACGGCATCGACCGGAAACTGTTTGAAGAGCCCCTGCTCGATCATGACGCGTGCGCCACCTTCGCCCTCTTCAGCCGGTTGGAAGATAAAGACAACGGTACCGTCAAAGTCGCGGTGTTCAGACAGGTAGCGGGCAGCGCCCAGCAACATGGCGGTATGGCCATCGTGCCCACAGGCATGCATCTTCCCGGCATGACGTGAGCGGTGAGGAAACTCGTTGAGTTCCGGCATGGGCAACGCATCCATATCGGCGCGTAGGCCAATCATGCGTTTGCCATTACCGGCCTTGATTACACCGACTACACCCGTACCGGCTAGTCCACGGTGTACTTCAATGCCGTAGCTTTCGAGTGCTTTAGCCACCACATCGGCCGTGCGGCTTTCTTCAAAAGCCAACTCGGGGTGGGCGTGGATATCGCGGCGAATGGCGGTTACTTCCGCCAGGAAAGGCAGGTCGAGCAGTTTCATGGTGCACCTGAGGCAGCGCCTCTACGTTGAACGTCGTGTCACCATTATGGCGCATTCCCCAGCTATACTGAACCCATATGGAACTTGTCGTCATTAGCGGCCTTTCTGGCTCGGGTAAATCAATCGCGCTTGCCGTGCTGGAAGATGCGGGGTATTACTGCGTCGATAATCTGCCGGCCGACATGCTGCCCGTGTTGGTGGGGCATCTGCGCCGTGATGGTTACACGCGTATCGGGGTGGCTGTGGATGTGCGCAGTGGACCATCGCTCGAGGCTTTGCCGAAGGCGCTGGAGGATCTGCGTCGCGATGCCCACGTGAGCGTACTGTTTCTTGATGCTAGCGATGAAACCTTATTGCAACGGTTTTCCGAAACCCGCCGCGCGCACCCGCTAACTAGTGAAACGATGACTTTGGGTGAGGCGCTGCGCCATGAGCGTGCGCTGCTTGAACCGGTCGCCGAAATGGGCCACCGTCTGGATAGCAGTTATTTAAAGCCAGCCATACTGCGTGCCTGGATTCGTGATTTTCTCAAGGTAGATAGTCAGGACGGTTTGACGCTGGTCTTTGAATCTTTTGGCTTTAAACATGGCGTGCCGCGCGATGCGGACATTATGTTTGATGTGCGTTGCTTGCCGAACCCCCATTACGATCCGCTGTTGCGCCCGCTAACGGGTAAAGATGCGCCAGTTGCTGCATTTCTGGAGGCACAGCCCGATGCGCTCAAGTTACGCGACGATATCGCCCGTTTTGTGACGGATTGGTTACCCAAGTACGGGCATGACAATCGCTCTTACCTCACGGTGGCGATTGGCTGTACGGGTGGGCAACACCGCTCTGTCTGGATGACGGAGTGGTTAGCCACGCAGTTTGCCAATCGCCCCGATGTTCTGGTTCGTCACCGTGAACTGGTTCCAGAAGCAAACCCTCAGAAAACTGCTGCGGCCCGGTGATGCGCTGGTGTTACTGGTCGGCATTGCTGGCTGGGTAACGCTGACGGTATCGCTGTGGCAGTCAGGCCCCGCTGCTCGGGCGCAGGTGCGCCGGGATGGGGTGTTAGTAGCCGCCTACCCTTTGAATGAAGATCGCACGGTAACGGTTGCAGGGCCGATCGGTACGACCGTGATTCGGATCGAGTCCGGTCGCGCCCGTGTGGTGAGTGACCCGGGGCCGCGTCAGTATTGCGTACGCCAGGGGTGGTTAACCCGGCCTGGCGAGATGGCACTATGTGCACCAAATCACATCAGCCTGACGCTGACCGGCGGTCAACCGGCTTACGAGTCGATGGCTTACTGACATGCTGCGTCGACTGGTTCTAACTCCCGATGATCACCGGATCGCACGGCTGACAGCTGCCGCGATTGCGATTGCATTGGTGGAGTCTGCGGTGCCTAGCCCGCTGCCGGGTGTTAAACCCGGTTTGGCTAACATCATTACTCTGCTGGTGCTGTTGCGCTACGACTGGACCACAGCCGCCTGGGTAACGCTGCTACGCGTGCTGGCCGTTAGCCTATTGGTTGGCCAGTTTCTGGCACCCGGGTTTGTGTTGTCGTTGGGCGGCGCATTGGTCTCGTTAGGTGCGTTGTTTGTTTTACAGCCGTTGGTCCGGCAACAGCCTCGCTGGTTTGGTCCGGTGACTTTATCGATCGCAGCGGCGCTGGCGCATATGCTGACGCAGTTGTTGATCGTCCGGGTGTGGCTGGTGCCTAGCCCCGGTGTCTGGGTGCTAGCACCGGTGTTTTTTGGGGCGGCCCTATTTTTTGGCACACTCAACGGGCTGATTGTGGCCTGGTTAATGCAAGCTGCTACGGAGAACGTAGCCAGCAATGAAAATCTGCCGCACAATAGCCAGCCATGACTGAACTGATTGCCCGACCCGAAACGATGCCCAAGCGGGTTTGCCTCGCCTGGACGGGTGCGTCTGGCCTGCCTTACGGATTGCGTTTGCTTGATTGCCTGCTATCAGCGGGCGTTACCGTCGAGCTGATTTATTCACAGGCGGCGCAAGTGGTGGCGCAACAGGAATTGAATTTACGTCTGCCTTCATCGCCGGATGAAACGCTGCAGTTGCTGCAGCAACAGTTTCCGAACCGTCCGGGCAAGCTACTGGTTTATGGGCGGGATGCCTGGTTTTCACCCGTGGCTTCGGGGTCTAATCCGCCGGATGCGATGGTGGTTTGCCCTTGTTCGATGGGTACGTTGGCAAGTATTGCTGCGGGCCTAGCGGACAACCTGATCGAACGGGCAGCCGATGTGGTGCTCAAAGAGCGCCGCTCGTTAATCATGGTGCCGCGCGAGACGCCCTTCTCGGTACTTCATCTGGAAAACATGCTGCGATTGGCGCGCGCTGGCGCAGTCATCGTGCCACCGTCACCGGGCTTTTATGAGCACCCACAAAGTGTGGCTGACATGGTGGACTTTGTGGTGGCACGCATTCTGGATCAGCTGCGCGTGCCGCATACGCTGGGCAAACGCTGGGGTGGTGCGGTTTAAATCTTATAGGTCGTCGGCGTCTGCCTCAGCGACAAGGAGTTTGCGCCACGGTGTAGGCAATGCCAGGTTTTCAGCGGCGGCCAACGGGTAAGCGTCCAGTTCTCGATGCCGGTTTAAGGCCACCGGTTCTGTGGTGCTTTTAATCACGTAACGCGCCACTTCGGCGTGTAGCTCAAAGTGCGTAAATTTATGGCGTACGTTCTTGCTCGTTAGAGCGACGGCACTGCCGGGCAATTGCACGCTGTCTGCATCAGGCAGACTGAGTAGACCACCCCAGATACCGCATGCTTGACGGCGCTCCAGCCACACATGATCTTTATCGCGGATCAACCAGACTTTGCTGGTGCGCACAGGCAGACTGGTTTTGGCCTTGCGGTGCGGCAGCTCGTCAACGCGCCCGGTCTGTTGCGCAGCGCAGAAACTTGCCATCGGGCAGGTATCGCAGCGCGCCTTGGTGCGCGTACAGCACGTTGCCCCCAGATCCATCAGGCCTTGTGTATAGGCTTCGATATCTTTTTTGGGCAGCAAGCTGTCGGCCAATTGCCAGAGCTGTTTATCAACGGCCGAAGTAGTTGGCACGCCTTCGACGCCGAATACTCGGCAGAAAACCCGTTTGACGTTGCCGTCCAGAATGGCGGCGCGGCGACCGAAGGCAAAGGCACAGATGGCTGCGGCGGTTGATCGGCCGATGCCGGGTAGTGCGGCCAACTGTGCCGGATCGTCAGGAAATTCCCCGTGGTATTCGGACACGATGGCCGCGGCACAGGCGTGCAGATTGCGGGCGCGGGCGTAATAGCCGAGGCCTGCCCAGAGCGTTAGCACATCGTTGATATCGGCTTTGGCGAGGGCTTTTACTGTTGGAAATCGTTCAAGAAAGCGGGCGTAATACGGAATAACGGTTTGCACCTGCGTCTGTTGCAGCATGATCTCCGATAACCAGATCCGGTACGGGTCGGTGGTTTGCTGCCACGGTAAATCATGACGCCCATGCTTTTTCTGCCAACGCACCAGTGCCGGAATGAACTTGGTCAGCCCGGATTGGTTGGTGGTGACCGAGCCGAGATCGATTGGAACAGTAACAGTCTTGGGCATAAGGGATTGGGTCGTTAATAACAGAGAGCAGGGCGAGCGGTATAATCAGCGCCCATCCTAACGCATATCAAACCGGCATGACCCGAATCACGCGGTCTCCAGAGACTGACAACCCCGAACCTTTTCCTTTCGAGCAAGCTGGCCCGACAGGGGATGCGCAACGCGACTTGCGTGGTGCACTTGGCCGCTTTCCGACCGGGGTGGCTGTTATTACTGCGTTAGACGCAGACGGGTTGGCCATTGGGCTGACGGTGAGTTCGTTTAATACGGTGTCATTGGAACCGCCACTCGTGGTGTGGAGCTTGCAGCTGAGCTCGCGCCACTTGCCGACCTTCGATACGACGAAGGCATATGCAATTAATATTTTGTCGCAGGCACAGGCTGACGTGTCTAACCTGTTCGCATCGTCACTAGATAATGCTTTTGATGCTGTTGCCTGGGCACCGGGTTTAGGGGGCGTGCCCCTGCTGGCCGGCTGTTGTGCCTGGTTTGAAGTGGATAACTTTCAACAGCTGGATGGTGGTGACCACCGTCTGTATCTGGGCAAAATCCGCAGGTTTGCAGCCGATCCGTCACCTGTACCGCTGGTGTTCCATGATGGCGATTACGCGGCGCTGAATAAATAGATCATGACAAACCGCCAGAAGCCAAGATTGTTTCTGGTGCTTGGGGATCAGTTGCATCCCGACCCACACCCGTTGTTGGTGCAAGCGACCGCTAATGATTTTGTTCTGATGGCCGAGGTGCCGGAAGAGTCCACCCACGTGTGGAGTCATCAGGCTAGAACGGCACTCTTCTTTTCGGCCATGCGTCATTTTGCTGCGCATCAGCAGTCAATTGGGTGCGCTATTGATTACTGGCGTATCGGCACGCATGACTGCACCTCTCTTGCAGAGGTGGTGCGTAAGTTTGTCGGGCAACACCCAGATATTTCAGCATTGTGCCTGTTAGAGCCGGGCGATCAGCGTGTGCTGGCAGCTATGCAGACCTGTGCTCAAGAACGCGGCCTCCCATTGACTGTCACGCCGGATCCGCATTTTTTGTGCAGTCTGGATGACTTTAATCACTGGGCGGCGCGTAGCGATAAGGCGGGCAGAGACAGTTTGCGCATGGAGTTCTTTTATCGCTGGATGCGCCAACGGACGGGCATCCTGATGGCAGAAGGACAACCTGTTGGTGGGCAATGGAATTTCGATGCTGAAAACCGTCATGGTTTTGGTGCAGGCGGTCCACCGCCGGTGCCCCAGGCTAAACGCTTTGCACCGGATGCGTTGACGCAGGAAGCCTGTACCGATGTGTCTCGCTACTTTCCAGACCATCCGGGTAGCCTGGCGTCATTTGGGTGGCCAGTTACGCCGCAAGAGGCGTTGGCAGCCCTGGATGACTTCATCCGTTACCGTTTGCCGGAATTCGGGCGCTGGCAGGATGCCATGTGGCACGGCGAGGCTTTTCTCTGGCATTCGCTAATTTCTGCGGCGCTGAATCTGAAGCTTCTAGATCCGCGGGTGGCGATCGCACGAGCCGAGGCGACGTTCGCTGCCGGTACGGCGCCATTGCCTGCGGTAGAGGGATTTATCCGACAGATTCTGGGATGGCGTGAATTTGTGCGCGGGGTCTACTGGCGCTATGACACGCAGTGGTCGAGCACGAATTTCCTCGATGCACAGCGCCCGTTGCCTGACTGGTTCTGGTCGGGAAAGACCCAGGCAGCGTGTTTGAAGGAAGCGATTCAGCAGACTTTGTCGAATGGGTATGCGCACCACATTCAACGTCTGATGGTGACCGGCAACTTTGCTTTGTTAGCCGGGCTTAATCCGCGTCAGGTGGCTGACTGGTATCTGGCTGTTTACGTAGATGCCGTGGATTGGGTGGAAGAACCCAACACGCTGGGCATGGCGCTCTTTGCGCTGGGGCCGCGCATGACCAGCAAGCCGTATATTGCTTCCGGGGCTTATATCAAGCGGATGAGCAATGCCTGCAAACATTGCATCTATAAACCGGAAGTGCGCACCGGGCCTAAGGCTTGCCCGTACACAACCTTGTACTGGCACTTCCTGATGCAGCATGCAACGTGGTTACGGCAGAATCCGCGTATGGCCATGGCCTATAAAAATCTGGATCGGATGCCCGAAGCGGAACAGGCTGCTATCAGCGAATGGGCAGCCGTTCGTTTGCAAACTCTGGAAGCGCTATAGACGTTACTGAGCGGCGTTGGTCACGTTAATCATGTCATCAACCTGGAAGCCCAGTGCCGATGCTTGTTGCTTGAGTGCGTTCACGGTTTGCTCATCTAGGGCGGGCGTGCGGGACAGAATCCACAGGTAAGAGCGGTTGGGGGAGCCCACCATCACCCAACGGTACTCGGGGTCCAGCGCCATAATCCAGTAGTCACCCCACACAATCGGAAACCACGCCAGCCAATCCGGGGCGAAGCGCACACGGAGTTGGCCGGGGTGTGCCGGGCTCGGAATTTCTGCAATGCCTTTGGCCGAGATAAAGCCTTCGCTGGTGGCGCAACGATTAACGACATCCATCCGTTGATCTTCCCGGAGGGCGTAGGTGGCAGTGATGTTGCCGGTGCACTTACGTTCGAACCACATGGGAAGACGGGATATTTCGTACCAGCGTCCGGCATAGCGTTCCAGATCAACCTGGCTGACGGTAGGCAGTGCTTGCTCTGCTGCGTGCAATGGCGTTTGCCATAGCAGGAGGGTGAATAGTGCAGCGAAGATTGTGCGCAAAAGTAGGTACATTTGGAACTCCATTTTGCCCCCGTCAGAATGAGGGGCAATTAAGGTTTTCGTAATATGCGTGGGGCACAATACGTACAAGAATCTGATGGATTACATTATGCACGCACACAATTACATCAAACAGGGCTTGGGATTGTTCGGGGCAATTGCTATGGCGGCTGTAGTGAGTGCGGCCTATGCTGAAACGCCTCAGAATTTTGTGGATACCTTTGCCCAGGAAGCCAAAACCCAGAATCCGGCGTTTAAAGGCTTTTCTGCCAAAGCTGGCGAAGCTTTCTATAAGAACAAGCATGGTGGCGACTGGAGCTGCTCTAGCTGTCACACCGATAATCCTGCTGCCGAAGGTAAACATACGGTAACGGGTAAGCTGATTCAGCCGCTCTCGCCGAATGCCAATCCGGCGCGATTTACCGATGCGGCCAAAGTGAACAAGTGGTTCAAGCGCAACTGTAATGATGTGCTCAAACGTGAGTGCACAGCAGAAGAAAAAGGTAATCTGTTGACCTATCTGCTATCAGTTAAATCTTGAGGGGCATCTGTATGAAGTTTGTAAGCGCACTTTTTACATCGGCGTTGGTTTGCGCAGCATCAACGGCTGTTGCTGGCGGGCACAACTATGGCCCCTATCCGGCTTATTACAATGAAGAATGTGGCAGTTGTCATGTGCCCTACCCGGCACAATTAATGACGCAGGTGGGTTGGGAAACCCAGATTAACGGGTTAAAAAATCATTTCGGAACAGACGCCAGCGTGGATGTGCCGGCCAGCCAAACGATTCTTTCCTATCTGGTAAACAATGCTGCCTGGAAATCGAAGTACGCACCGACTGATCCAGCTGCACGTGTTAGCAAAACTAATTGGTTCGTAAAAGAACACGGCACAATGCCACCGAAAGACAAAGGCTTCAGTAATTGCACGCAATGTCATGCGCAGGCGGCACAGGGCGAGTACAACGAACATAAGCTGACATTGCCGACGGGTTGGCGTCGCGTTCATTGACATGACAGAAGCTGATCTACATTCTTCGGCTGGGCAATCCCGGATTCTGGTCTGGGATGTGCCGACCCGACTGTTTCACTGGTTGCTGGTGTTGTGTTTTGTAGTGGCCTATTTGACCAGTGAATCAGAACGTTGGCAGCTGTGGCACGTGACAGCCGGTTACACCTTTGGGGCGCTACTGGTGTTCCGTCTGCTTTGGGGGGTTGTGGGCAGCCGCTACGCCCGTTTCAGTCAATTTGTTCGAGGCCCACGTCAGGTGCTCGGCTATTTGCGTAGCCTGTTCAGCCGTAACCCGGATCACTATATCGGCCATAACCCGGCAGGTGCTTTGGCCATTGTGGGCATACTTGGCTTGGGCCTGTTGACGGTGCTTACTGGCTGGGCAAGTTTTAACGATTATGGCGATTGGTTTGGCGAGCTGCATGAAGGCATTGTGAATGCGTTGTTACTGATTATTGGCATTCATATCGCGGGTGTGTTGGTTTCCAGTCTATTGCATCGGGAAAACCTGGTGCGCGCTATGGTGAACGGCCACAAACAGGGTGCTGCAGTAGAGGCGATCCGTTATCCGCAATGGATTGTTGCAACGCTGCTGCTAACAGGCTTAATCGCATTCCTATGGGCGCTGCTGAGTGGTCAATTGCCCTGGCTGATGCCTTAAACCGGTGTCTGCGGCATACTGCATCCATTAGAGGATAAAACGATGCGTATTTTGGTAGTGGAAGATGATCCGATGCTGGGCGAGGGTTTGCAGGCCGGTTTGCGGCAGGCAGGGTTTCACCCGGAATGGGTGAAGGATGGTGAAGCCGCCTGGCAAAGTTTGCGTCACGATACCTTTAGTGCAGTCGTGCTGGATCTTGGTTTGCCCAAGATGGATGGTCTTGAAGTGCTGAAACGGGCTCGCGCCAATCAGCAGAAGCTACCCGTATTGGTGCTGACAGCCCGTGATACGGCACAGGATGTGATTGATGGCCTGGATTCCGGGGCGGATGACTACATGGTGAAACCATGTGATTTGGGTGAGCTGGCCGCACGTTTGCGGGCGCTCATTCGCCGTGCTGCCGGTGCAGCGGCACCGATTATGCAAGTGGGCGCTTTAACGCTCGACCCGGCATCGCGAGATGTGCGTTACGAGCAAAAAGAAGTGGAGTTGTCGCCACGCGAATTTGATCTATTGCATGAACTCATGCTCAATGCAGGTCGAGTGCTGACCCGCGCTCAACTTGAATCGAAGATTTATCCCTGGGGCGAAGAAGTCGAGTCGAACGCCTTGGAAGTTCACGTGCATCACTTGCGCCGCAAAACGGCCACCGAGGTAATTAAAACCGTACGTGGTGTCGGCTATATCATGCCAAAATGAATCTAAGACTCTGGTGGCAGAGAGCCCGCAAGGGCTCTGGTAGTTTGCAGCTTCAGTTGCTTTCTGGGACGCTGGGTCTCGTTGCGCTCATCTGGGTGGCATTGAGTATTAGTGCGTGGCATAGCGCAGTTTCCGAAGGGGATGAACTGTTCGATGCCCACCTTGCCCAGACGGCGGCTTTGTTGGCAGTGCTGAGCAGCGATGGCTCTGATGAAATCCCCGATGAACTGCCTTCCCACCGCTATGCCCGTAAAGTAGCTTTTCAGATCTGGAGCGACAAAGGTCGACTGTTGGCGCGATCAACGTCTGCGCCCAAAGATGCATTAACGGATCAGATGCGAGGGTTCTCCGACAGGCGGATAGACGGTCGCAGCTGGCGTGTTTATAGCCTTCGCGATACCCGTCACGGACACCTGATTCTGGTTGCTGAAACACTTGAAGCACGTCACGCAATTGGCGCAGAGGTTGCTAAGCAACTGGTCACACCTCTGGCGATCGGTTTGCCAATGTTGGCGTTGAGCCTGATATTTCTCATGCGCTATCGTTTTATGCCGTTACGTCGATTGGCAATTTTTATTGGCCAAAGATCTCCGGAACGTTTGGATCCGATAGATCTTGATGACGTACCTGGTGAACTGCATCCGATTATTGAACAGACCAATAGATTGCTGGAACGCGTGGCAACATCGATAGAACAAGAACGGCGTTTTACAGCGGATGCAGCGCATGAAATTCGTACACCATTGGCTGCGATTCGCACGCACGCGCAGGTGGCCATTGCGGCAACAGACCGAGCCGAGCGGGATCATGCCTTGTCGTTGGTAGTGCAGGCGAGCGACCGTGCAACGCACCTGTTGGGGCAGTTGCTGACTATGGCGCGACTAGATAGCGTCAGCCTGGTGGGTGGGTTCGTTATCTGCGATCTTCGCCGCATCGCAGTGGATGTGATTGCTGATTTGACGCCGCAGGCACTGGCCAAGAATGTGGAGTGCATGCTCAACGAAGGCACTGCAGCTTCGGTGAAAGGTGATCCGGCGCTGTTGGCTGTTCTGGTGCGTAATCTGGTGGATAACGCGATTCGTTATTCGCCAGAAGGGACGGCCGTTACCGTCACCATTCGCCAAGTAGACGGGGAAGTCAGGTTGGTGGTGACGGATCAGGGCCCTGGTATTCCCGTAGAAGAACGTCAGCGTGTGATGTCACGTTTTACACGGCTTGCCGGTAACAATGCACCGGGTTCAGGGTTGGGGCTTTCTATTGCGTTGCGTATTGCTCAGCTGCATGACGCCAAGCTGACGCTTGCGGATGGCCCTGCACAACAAGGCCTGAGTGTGGCGCTAGTTTTGCCGACTTGCTCTGATTAGAGAGGTGGCCATATTGGCTAAAGCAATACCGCTCAACATGAGCACCATAGACCCCACGACATCTCCAGTGGCCATTGCAGCCCACAGTCGGAAAGTCTCCCAAGGTGAGGGGTTGCTATAGGCGCCCCCAAAACCGAGTTGCGCAAAGAGCAGTTGATGCAAAGAGGCAGACAGTAGCCCTTGGGTAAAGACGATGAAAAGCACATCGCTAAACTGCAGTTCTTCAAGGTCAGATCCAATTTTTTGCCACCAGCAAACCAGTTGCATCATCAGGTAGGCAGAAAATGCCGAAATGGCAGAAATAATCAGCACCAGCCACATATCGATTGCGGGTAACTGACCGAGATAGTCGATGGTGGAAAAGATGCAGCCGATAAAAACACCAATAGCACCGCGCAATCCGAATACCAGCACCGCCAATGTCCTAATGCCGGCAGGTAGAAACACCAACGCCACACCCGTAGCGTAATCAAGCCCGGTGAGCTGGGTTTGCAACAGAGTTTGAATTTTCCACATGAGTGCCCAGCCCAAAGCCCCGAAAAGATAAGGCGTCGGCTTGGCATTAACAAGGGTCTGAATAAGATTCGGCTGGAGCATGTTGGGTACCTGAAGGGGCATTTTATGACATCTTCATGGGCGGCTGCACCGAATGTTATCGATTACAATGTTGACCTGTTTGCCAAAGCGGGCGTCGTATAGTGGCATTACCTAAGCTTCCCAAGCTTATGAGGAGGGTTCGATTCCCTTCGCCCGCTCCAGGTTTTTGGCTGGCCGGTGATTTACCGGCCCCTAGGATTGCCTTATGAAAATCACCGTCAATGGCGCCGAGCATCTGTGTGCAACGCATGCGCTGGTCAGCGACCTGCTGGTTCAACTTAATCTGGTCGGGCGTCGCGTAGCCGTGGAACGCAATGGCGAGATCGTGCCGCGCAGTTTGCATGATTCTGTGGCGTTGAATGAAGGTGATCAAATCGAAATTGTTGTTGCCGTTGGCGGAGGTTAAAAGTGCATACCCAGGATTCTCTGAACGCCGTTACGATCGGCAGCAAAACCTACCGTTCGCGTTTGCTCGTGGGCACAGGCAAGTACAAGGATTTTGACGAAACCGGCAAGGCGATTGCCGCTTCAGGCGCTGAAATTGTTACGGTTGCTATCCGGCGTACGAATATCGGCCAGGATGCCAGTGCGCCCAATCTGCTGGATGTGATTACGCCGGATCGCTACACTATTCTTCCGAATACGGCCGGTTGTTACACCGCCGATGATGCCGTGCGCACTCTGCGTTTGGCGCGCGAATTGCTTGATGGCCACCCCTTGTGCAAGCTGGAAGTGCTGGGTGACCAGACCAGCTTGTTCCCGAACATGCCCGAGACGCTGAAGGCTGCCGAAGTGCTGGTGCGTGAAGGTTTTGAGGTGATGGTGTATTGCTCGGATGATCCGATTCAGGCCAAGATGCTCGAAGATATTGGTTGTGTGGCGATTATGCCGCTGGCTTCTCTGATTGGTTCAGGCATGGGTATTCTTAATCCGTGGAATCTGCGACTGATTCTGGACCAGGCCAAAGTGCCGGTGATTGTTGATGCTGGTGTGGGCACGGCGTCTGATGCCACTATTGCGATGGAATTGGGTTGTGCGGGCGTACTCATGAATACAGCGATAGCGCATGCGCAGGATCCGGTCTTGATGGCCACGGCGATGAAGCTGGCCGTGGAATCCGGACGTGCTGCCTATGTGGCCGGCCGCATGCCGCGCAAGTTCTATAGTGCCGATCCGAGCTCACCAACCACAGGCCTGATTGGCCGCAATTAATTGCTGGTACCTATGCACTGTTATGTGTGCCTAGCGCTGTGCGGTTGGTCGATCACGGTAGCCGCACAGGAAGCGCCGCAAGCGCAGCGGCCTCATGCGTATGCATTTGATAATCCGGAATTGGTCAGCACGCAGCGGGTATTTGGCGTAGGTAACGCGACAACGCTACTTGGGCAGGCCTGTGCTGATTTTCCGGAAGCGGTTGCAAGCTATGCAGACTGGTTACAGCGTAATCAGGCAACGCTCACGGCGATGACAGATACGTTGGCGATTCATTACCGGATTCCAGTAACGACCGAAGATTTGCAGGCGCGCGTGGCAAAAGCCATGCAGTTAAAAACCGCGCTGGATTTGTCTGCGGCCACGTTGGATGAGGTATGCCCGAATTTGCCAGAGACACTGGCGTTGCCGAATATGGATTTGCAGCAACGTTATCGCGAATCACTGGCTGAAGTGCGGGCCCCGAATTACCTGAGTCCGAAACTTAAGTTTGCTACAACACCGAAGCCGGCTGTTGTCACGGAAGACACTAAATGACTGAAAAGAGTAAACCGCTGTTAAGCGATCTGCCGGAGCATTTTCGGCGGATTCGCAGTTTCGTGCGTCGCGAAGGCCGTTTAACAGAGGGGCAAGCGTCCGCCATTAGAAATGGCTGGCCGCAATGGGGTGTGGAATATGCGCCAGTGCTGACGGATTGGAATCAGGTATTCGGCCGCACCGCACCGCGTTATCTGGAAATTGGTTTTGGTATGGGTGGCGCTACAGCGGAGATCGCCAAGAATCATCCGCAGAATGATTATCTGGGTATTGAAGTGCACCGTCCCGGTGTAGGTAATCTGCTGAAGCTGATTGAGCAGGATCGTCTGACCAATTTACGCTTGATGTCGCATGATGCCGTGGATGTGGTGAACGAGATGATCGCCCCGGATTCTCTGGATGGCGTACTCGTATTTTTCCCGGACCCTTGGCATAAGGCACGCCACCATAAGCGTCGTTTGATTCAGCCGGAGTTTGTGCGCATGCTGGTTTCCCGTTTGAAGCCGGGCGGCACGATTCACTGCGCCACCGATTGGGAAAACTATGCCGAGCAAATGCTGGAAGTGCTGAGTGCTGAGCCACTACTGGAAAATACGGCAGCAGCGTATGCCGAACGTCCGGCATATCGGCCGTTAACCAAATTTGAAGCGCGTGGCCTCAAACTAGGCCATGGTGTTTGGGACCTAGTATTCCGTCGTAAGTGACTTACAAGAAACGTTGAAGCAATACGTTTAAGAAGCGGCGGCCCTTGATGGTGGGGCGCAGGTGCTTATTCGGTATTTCCCATTCGAGAAAACCGTCACGCAGAGCGGCATCAACCTGACGACTCACTACCAGCCAAGGTAGGCCCGTGTAACGCTCGTAGAGATCAATGCCAAAGCCTTCGTTGAGACGCAGCGCGTTCATCATGAATTCACCGGTGAGATCAACGGGCAGAACCGGTTCGTCGGTCTGTACGAAATCACCGGAAGCTGCTGCGGCCAGATAAGCCTTCGGCGACTTGTGACGCATCTGGCGTCTGGCGCCTTCGTGATTGGTGAGTTTGCTATGGGCACCGGGGCCGATGCCCAGATAGTCGCCAAAGGTCCAGTAATTTAGGTTGTGCCGACATTGATGTCCTGGCAGCGCAAACGCGGAGGTTTCGTAATGGGTGTAACCGGCCTCTGCCAAACGCGCTTCGAGTTGGTCCTGGATTTCAGCGCACACATCTTCATCCGGTAGATGGGCCGGCGGTGCTGCAGCAAACGGGGTGTGTGGTTCCAGCGTTAATTGGTAGCACGAGAAATGCGGCGGGTTGAAGGCCAGTGCCTGATTGATGTCCGACAGCGCAGCAGCGGTGTCTTGTTGCGGCAAGCCGACCATCAGATCCAGATTAAAAGTGTCAAAGTGTTGGGCAGCTGCTTCAATCGCAGAGATGGCCTGAGCACGATCATGGATACGTCCCAGGGCGTGCAGGCTCTCGTCGTTAAAACTCTGGATGCCTAAGGATAAACGGGTAACGCCCGCTGCACGAAAAGCGGCAAAGCGCTCGGCATCCACAGTGCCCGGGTTGGCTTCCAGAGTGATTTCTGCCTGTGGAGACAGGGGCAGCAGCATGCGGAAACCCGTTATGAGCTTGTCGATGGCCTGCGGTGATAGCAGACTCGGCGTGCCGCCGCCAAAGAACACCGTTTCTACACGGCGACCCCAGATACCGGGCAGTGCCAAGGTGAGATCCTGCAGTAAGGCATCAACCAGTTCGTTTTCCGGGAGTTGCTCGGGCGCAGTATGCGAATTGAAATCACAGTATGGGCACTTACGCACGCACCAGGGGATGTGCACATAGAGCGATAGCGGCACGGCTTGCGTAAAGTTCGGTTTCAGTGCGCCGGAGGCCGCGGCGCGCGACCCGAGTGATGGCACGAACTGGATGGTTTGCACGGTTTACAAATCACCCAGCTGCGCGAGCAATCTCTGCATGGCGATGGCCCGATGCGAGCAGGCATTTTTTTCCTGGGGTGCCATTTCGGCTGCAGATTTTCCTGCGGCGGGTACCCAGAACAGTGGGTCATAGCCGAAGCCATCGGCGCCACGGGCTTCCGTCAGAATCTCACCATGCCAGTTGCCTTCGGCAATAATGGGTTGTGGGTCATCCGCATGGCGTACCAGCACCAGCACGCTGACGAAATGTGCGGCGCGGTCTGTATAGTTGGCCAGGGCATTGAGTAGGTGTGTATTGTTACGCTCATCCGAACGTGGTTCGCCCGCATAGCGCGCAGAAATGACGCCAGGTGCGCCGTCTAAGGCACGCACGCATAAACCCGAGTCATCCGCTAGTGCAGGCAAGCCGCTCAAGCGGGCTGCGTGACGTGCTTTGGCGAGCGCGTTTTCTACAAAGCTGGGAAACGGCTCTTCGGCTTCAGGGATATCCAGCTGTCCTTGAGGAATCAGTTCAATGCCCAGCGGCTGGAGTAATGCCCCTAATTCTTTAAGCTTTTTGGCATTGTTCGAAGCCAGTACAAGCCGTTTCATGACATTAGCCTTTGATGGCTTGGGTTTGGGCGGCCACCAGCTGGCGTATACCCGCATCGGCCAGATCAACCAGCGCGGTCAGTTCGGTGCGGCTGAACGGTGTGCCTTCGGCAGTACCCTGAATCTCAACAATGCCACCGTTGCCCGTCATGATGACGTTCATGTCGGTGTCGCAATTGGAGTCTTCGGCGTAATCCAGATCCAGAACGGGTTTGCCATCGACGATGCCCACCGAAATGGCCGCCACGTGTTCGCGTACCGGGTTCGAGGGCAGCACGCCTTCGGCCACCAGCTTGGCACAGGCATCATGCAGTGCGACCCAGGCGCCGGTAATGGCGGCACAGCGGGTGCCGCCATCGGCCTGCAGTACATCGCAATCCAGGGTGATTTGGCGCTCGCCCAGTGCGGCGAGGTCTGTCACAGCGCGCAGGCTGCGGCCGATCAGGCGTTGGATTTCCTGGGTGCGGCCGGTTTGTTTGCCTTTGGCAGCTTCGCGCGCAGAGCGCGTATGGGTGGCACGCGGCAACATGCCGTATTCAGCAGTGACCCAGCCCTGCCCTTTGCCGCGCAGAAACGGTGGCACCGAGGTTTCTACGCTGGCGGTACACAGCACACGCGTCTGCCCCACTTGAATCAGCACCGAGCCTTCGGCGTGGGCGGTATAGCCGCGGGTCAGGGAAAGGGGGCGTAATTCATCAGATTGTCGTTGGCTCGGGCGCATGGCGGTTCCTATCGTTTAAACTCGTCGGCATTGTACGATCTTCCAACAGAATTCAGGATGTCCGCATGATTGCCAGCATGACCGGCTTTGCCGCTATTACCCGCCCTATGACCGGCGGCACACTGACCTTTGAGATTAAAAGCGTGAATTCGCGCTTTCTGGATCTGGTTTTCCGTTTCCCCGATGAGCTGCGTGAACTGGAAATGCCTTTGCGCGAGTTGCTAGCCAAACAGCTGTCGCGTGGCAAAGTGGAGTGCCGGGCGGGTTGGGCGATTAATACAGCGGAAACCAATGAAACGCTGGATGTTAATCGCTTGCAGGCACTGCAACGACTTTCTCAGGAAGTGCAATCGGTATTCAAAGAAAGCCGTGGATTAAGCACGGCTGATGTGCTGCGCTGGCCGGGCGTTGTCCAAACGGCGGCACTGGATTGGGCAACCTTATTACCGCAATACCAGAGCATGGCCGCTGAAGCGATCGATAGCCTCAAAGATGCACGCAAACGCGAAGGCGGTCGTCTTGCCGTATTGATTCAGGAGCGCACCGCCGCCATGCGGCTGTTAGTAGCCAAGGCCGAGCCGTTGATTCCGGCGGCACAGCAGGCTTTTGCCGATAAAGCCCGTGCCAAGCTGATCGAAGTGGTTGGGAGCGCTGACGATGAGCGCATTCGTCAGGAATTAACGTTGTATGCAGTGCGTACAGACGTGGCCGAAGAGCTAGGTCGTTTGAAGGTGCATCTAGATGAAGTAGATCGGGTGGTATCGGCCAACGGTCAGGCCGGTAAGCGTCTCGACTTTCTGATGCAGGAGCTGAATCGCGAAGCCAATACCCTGGGTTCTAAATCGGTCAGTGCCGACGTGTCGGCTATCGCTATGGAATTAAAGCTCCTGATCGAACAGATCCGCGAACAGGTGCAGAATATCGAGTAATAGAGATTGCAGAGAACCTCATGACCCAGAAATCCAAAACTGCCGGCCCCGGCAGCTTGTTTGTTATTGCCGCGCCTTCAGGTGCCGGCAAGACCACGCTGACCCGTATGGCTCTGGCGCAAAACCCGCGTTTGGCACTGTCTATTTCAACGACGACCCGTGCGCCGCGCCCCGGCGAAGAAAACGGGGTGCACTATCACTTTGTTTCCGTAGAAACGTTCCGTCAGATGCAGGCGGCGGGCGATTTTCTTGAATCGGCTGAGGTGCACGGCAATTTTTACGGCACCAGCCGCCAAGGGATTGAAGCACTGCTGGCAGCAGACCGGGACGTGATTCTGGAAATCGACTGGCAGGGTGCTCAGCAGGTACGTAAGGTTTATCCAGAATCGGTGGGAATTTTTATCCTGCCCCCCTCTTTTGATGTGTTGGAGACCCGTTTACAGGGTCGTGGTCAGGATTCGGCCGAGATTATTGCCCGCCGGGTGGCCAATGCCCGCGAGGAATTACAGCATCTGAACGAGTTCCCCTACGTTATAATTAACCAAACTCTGGATGAAGCGCTGGCTGAACTGGTTGCCGTGTTTGCGGCAGCCCGGACACGACTGGATAACCAGTCGCAACGGCATCCGGCATTAATTGCTTCGTACCTCACTTGCTAATTTGATCGGAAAACACCATGGCACGTATTACTGTTGAAGATTGCCTGAATCGCATTCCTAACCGCTTTCAGATGACGCTGGCTGCGACCTATCGTGCGCGTCAGCTGGCTAACGGCGCAACGCCGCATGTTGAAGCTGATCTGGATAAGCCGACCGTCATCGCGCTGCGCGAAATCGGTGAAGGCTTTGTTGGCGTCGAGATTCTGAATCGCCCACAGGCTTGATAATGGTCTAAGCGGAGATCGGGGCATACGATGAATACGGAAGCCCGTGCCCCGGTTAGCCCCGAGATTTCGCCTGATTTACCGCCGGCTTTAGGGCCGGATGACCCGGCTTACCGGGTGTTTATTGATAGTCTGGAGTACCTCTCTGCGGCCGATCTGGCACGCGTTGAGGAGGCGTTCGTCTTTAGCGAACAATGCCATCGCGGCCAGACCCGCATTTCTGGTGAACCCTATATCACCCATCCGTTAGCGGTGGCCGGCGCGCTCGCTGATTGGAAGATGGATGCGGTTGCCATCATGGCAGCGCTACTGCATGACACGATCGAAGATACGGGTGCGACCAAAGCAGAGCTAGCACAGCGCTTTGGTAAACCGGTTGCCGAGCTGGTTGAGGGACTTTCTAAACTGGATCGGCTGGAATTTGCCAGCCAGCACGAAGCCCAGGCGGAAAATTTCCGCAAGATGCTGCTCGCCATGGCGCGAGATATCCGTGTCATTCTGATCAAGCTGACAGATCGTCTGCATAACATGCAGACCTTGGGTTCGATGCGCGCTGAAAAGCGGCGACGTATTGCGCGGGAAACGCTGGAAATTTACGCGCCGATTGCCAATCGACTGGGTTTGAATACCCTATTTCGTGAGTTGCAGGATCTGGCATTCCAGAACATCTATCCGCATCGTTACGATGTGTTAGCACGTGCCGTTAAGTCGGTACGCGGTAATCGTAAGGAGATGGTGCAACGGATTCTGACAAGCCTTTCAGATAAGTTAGCGCAGTCCGGCGTAAAGGCAGAAGTATTCGGCCGGCAGAAAACACTGTATTCGATTTACCGGAAAATGATCGAGAAGCATCTGTCATTTTCGCAGGTGCTGGATCTGTATGGTTTCCGCGTGGTGGTTGAAGATGACGCCAGTTGCTACACCGCGTTGGGTGCGTTGCATGCACTGTATAAACCGCTGCCAGGTAAGTTCAAGGATTATTTAGCCATTCCCAAAGTGAATGGTTACCAGTCATTGCACACGACACTGATTGGCCCCTACGGCACCCCGATTGAAATCCAGATTCGCACCCGCGATATGCATCGCCTGGCACAGGAAGGTGTGGCCTCGCACTGGCTATATAAAGAATCCGGTAAGTTCTCCGACGATCTGCATGACAAGACAACCAAGTGGCTGGAGTCACTGGTTGAAATGCAATCGATGAGTGGTGACTCGGCAGAATTTTATGAACACGCCAAGGTGGATTTGTTCCCTGATGAAGTGTTCGTATTTACGCCGAACGGAAAGATTCTGACGCTGCCGCGTGGCGCGACAGCAGTAGATTTCGCCTATGCCGTGCATACCGACATTGGTAACCGCTGTGTGGCAGCGCGCATTAATCGCGAGTTCGCGCCCTTGCGGACAGAATTACAGAACGGCGATCAGATTGAAATTGTGACAGCAGTGATTCCTAATCCGAATCCTGCCTGGCTGAAGTTTGTGAAGTCCGGTCGTACGCGTAGCAAGATCCGCCATTTCTTGCGCTCGGCGCATCACGAGTCTTCTGCTGCACTGGGTAAACGCATGTTGTCGAGCGAGCTGGCGCGTTATGGTCAGCGTTTGCAGGATGTGCCAACCGCTGGCTGGGGCCGTGTGCTGGATCGTTCGGGTGCCGAGGCAGAGGGACACATCCTCAGTGAAATCGGCACCGGTCAGCGTCCAGCCGCTGATGTCGTGCTGGAGTTGCTGGGGCTAGATCCTAAGCAGGCACTGCCCAAGGCAACTAATGCCCCGGTGATGATTAATGGTGCAGATGGCGTTGCGGTGCATCTATCAACGTGTTGTCAGCCAATTCCGGGTGATCCAATTGTTGGTTCACTCGATGCAATGCGCGGGCTGGTGGTGCATACACATGATTGTTTGCGTATCCGTCGACACCTTGGTCAGGATGCGCAGAAGTGGGTAGACGTAGAGTGGGCCCCGGAGATTAATAGCCAATTCGACGTGCGGATCCGCGTTGAAATCCGCAATCAGCGCGGCGTGCTTGCCAAGATTTCTAGTGCGATTGCTGATGCAGATTCAAACATCGTGCATATCAGCATGGATGATGCGGGCGGCATGTACACGACTTTGTTCTTTACGTTACAGGTTCGTGACCGTAAGCATCTGGCGCATGTCATGCGCGGTGTGCGGCATATTCCGGAAGTGTCGAGAATTTCGCGGATTCGCGATAGCGAAGAGCGCGCCGTATGAAGATCATCGTGATTGGTGCAGGCGTTGTTGGTACAACAACAGCCTGGTACCTGGCGGCAGCTGGTCATGAAGTGACGGTAATTGATCGACAACCGGGTGCGGGGCAGGAAACCAGCTTCGCTAATGGTGGCCAGATTTCCGTATCTCATGCGGAGCCATGGGCTAACCCGCAGGCCATTGGAAAAATTTTGCGCTGGATGGGCAAAGAGGATGCGCCGTTACTGTTTCGCTGGCGCCTTGACCCGGAGTTATTCCGCTGGGGATTGAGATTTCTGAAGGAGTGCACCGCATCGCGCACGCGTGCAAACATTCGTGCCATCGTGAACCTAGCCAGCTACAGCCGCGATTGTTTACAACAACTGCGTTCCGATACTGGCGTTGAATACGATCAGCTCACGCGAGGTATTCTGCATTTCTATACTGACGAGCAGGAATATAAAGCAGCCGCTATGGCCGCAGACCTGATGCGTGACTATGGATTAGATCGACGCCCAGTAGACGCTGCCGAGTGCGTGCGTATCGAACCGGCGTTACAGGATGCACAGGGAATGATTGTGGGCGGCCATTACACGCCTTCGGATGAATCAGGGGATGCCCATAAATTCACACGCAATCTTGCCGATATTGCGAGCAGCCGTGGTGTGGTTTTTAAAACCGGTACGCCCGTTGTGCGCTTACGTGGTAGCACCACTCAGATTGAATCCGTCGAGCTGTATAACGGTGATCGGCTTGAAGCAGATGCCTATGTGGTTGCCTGTGGCAGTTTTAGCAATACCCTGTTGGCGCCATTGGGTTTGAGCTTGCCGATTTATCCTGCCAAGGGATATTCAGCGACCTTTGCATTAGAAGACGGTGAGAACTTTGCGCCGACAGTGAGCCTGACGGATGACGGCCGCAAGATTGTGTTTTCGCGATTAGGCAACCGATTGCGTGTTGCAGGTACGGCCGAAATGAATGGGTATGGCATGGGACTAAACTCGGTACGTTGCGCAGCCATTGCGGAACGGACGCGAGAGATATTCCCCTACCTGCGCACAATCGGCGAGCCGGAATACTGGACGGGCTTGCGCCCGGCCACGCCTTCTAACGTGCCCTTTATCGGCCGTGCGAAACCGGCGAACCTATATCTAAATACGGGCCACGGCACTTTAGGTTGGACGATGGCTTGTGGTTCAGGAAAGGCGCTGGCCGATATGATTTCGGGGCGTCGCGCAGAAACAGATTTCCCATTCCTGTACCGATATTAAGGAAGCCGTGGTGTCTGGTTGTGCGCTCAGCTGGTTTGATACACACGTGCACTGGGACGCAAGTGAGTTTGACCAGGATCGTGAGGCAGCATTAGAGCGTGCATGTGCCGCGGGCGTTCGCTACTGCCTCAATCCTTCGGTCACTGTTAACGGTATTGAACAAGTACAGGCGTTGGCAGCCTTGTCACAGAGCCACGATGCCTGGCCACGCATTCTTCCGGCTTATGGCATTCATCCGCTTTATGTTGAGCAAAGCGCCCCAGATGATATCGATCAATTAGAAAAACACTTGCGTGCGCAGCGGCCAGTTGCGATCGGAGAAATCGGCTTGGATGCCTACGAAGGCGCACCGGATTTCGAAAAGCAGCGTGTGCTATTCGAAGCGCAATTAGCCTTGGCCGTTACGTACCAGTTGCCGGTGGTGCTGCATGTCCGTCACGCTGTCGAAGCAGTGATTCAGTCTATTAAACGCATACAGGGTAAGGGACAGAAAATTCCTGGTGGAATTGCTCATGCGTTTAATGGCAGTCGTATACAGGCAGAGCAATTAATCGACATGGGGTTTTTACTAGGCTTTGGCGGGAGTTGCACCTATACAGGATCAACGCGCATCCGGGCTTTGGCGTCTGAGCTGCCAATAGCCGCCATCGTGCTGGAAACTGATGCGCCAGACATGGCACCCATGTGGTTGCGCGGGCAACGCAATGAGTCGAGTCAGTTACCGCGCATTGCCGAAACGCTGGCGACACTAAGAAATCAGTCTCTGGCTCAATTCTGTGCAGCAACCACCGCCAATGCCTTGTTGGTACTGGGGCTTCACGAAAATGGTGCGTGCGCACGATGAGTTTGAGATGAGGAAACGCGGTTAATTCCTTGTCAGGACTGGTGTTTTTTTATGGCTCACAATTGGCGCGAGCGCGGTTTTGGTGCATTTCTGTAAAACGATTTAGTCGGGAAACGGCTTGTAGTAAGGCCTGGCGGGATGAGGAACACAAAAAAATTCACGCAAAGACTTGCAAAATCATTCAGGAATCAGTGCATAATGAACTCACGCGATCAATTGCAGGTTGATTGATCCTATCGATTTTGTACAAACCATCGGGAGACACCCACATGAATAAAGCTGAACTGATTGAAGTAATCGCTAAAGAAGCCAAGCTGAGCAAGGCTGCTGCACAAGCCGCTCTGGACGCTACCGTTGCTGCCGTTGTTAAGGCTGTAACCAAGGGTGACTCGGTAAGCCTGGTTGGTTTTGGTTCGTTCTCGAGCGGCAAGCGCGCTGCCCGTACCGGCCGTAACCCACAAACTGGCGAAACCATCAAGATTGCTGCTGCCAAGACCGTTAAGTTCTCGGCTGGTAAGGCATTCAAGGATTCCGTGAACAAGCGTAAGTAATTGCGTTTCGCTTCATGAGAACGGCCCGCTTCGGCGGGCCGTTTTTTATTGCACTGCACTTTGCGTTTCATCAAACAAAAGAGGAAAATCCTCTTTTGTCTTTTTGCCTGGAAGCAGGATAAAGCCCCTAATTCAATCCATCCGCAACCAATGGTCTTGGCGGATGTTGCTGGAGTAGTTTATGGAGAAAGATCTGCGCGCTGCGGCGCTGGAGTATCACCGTTACCCGACGCCCGGGAAGATTTCGGTGACCCCAACAAAAGGGCTGACCAATCAGCGCGATCTGGCTCTTGCTTACTCTCCGGGCGTTGCCTTTGCGTGTGAAGAGATCGAGGCAAATCCTGATGAAGCAGATACGCTCACCTCGCGTGCCAATCTGGTTGGTGTCGTTACCAACGGTACGGCAGTATTAGGCTTGGGTAATATCGGCCCGTTGGCCTCGAAGCCAGTGATGGAAGGCAAGGGCTGTCTGTTCAAGAAATTTGCCGGTATTGATGTGTTCGATATCGAATTGGCTGAGAACGATCCAGACAAACTGATTGATATGATCGCCGCACTCGAGCCAACGCTCGGCGGTGTGAATCTTGAAGACATCAAGGCACCGGAGTGCTTCTACATCGAGCGCGAGCTCAAGAAGCGCATGAAGATACCGGTGTTCCATGATGACCAGCATGGCACAGCAATTATTTCTGCCTCAGCGCTGATCAATGGTCTGAAGGTCATTAAGAAAGATATCGATAAGGTTCGCGTGGTAGTTTCCGGTGCGGGCGCAGCGGCGATTGCCTGTCTGGATCTGTGGTGCGAAATCGGTGTGAAGCGCGAACACATCACGGTGTGCGACTCCAAGGGTGTGATCTACGTTGGCCGTGAAGAAAACATGGAGCCGACGAAAGCCAAGTACGCGCAGAAGACTGAAGCGCGCACGCTGCAAGATGCGCTGGTGGGCGCCGATGTATTCCTTGGCCTGTCAGCTGCGGGTGCGCTCAAGGCTGAATGGCTGCCACCGATGAATGAAAATCCGCTGATTTTTGCGTTGGCGAATCCGACACCGGAAATCATGCCGGAAGAAGCGCGCAAGGTACGTCCGGATGCCATCATTGCGACGGGTCGTTCGGACTATCCGAACCAGGTCAATAACGTGCTGTGCTTCCCGTTTATTTTCCGCGGTGCATTGGATGTTGGCGCAACGACCATCACCGAAGAAATGAAGCTCGCGTGCGTTTACGCGATTGCTGAGCTGGCTGAAGTGGAAGTGTCTGATGAAGTGGCTATGGCCTATGCCGGCCATAACCTGCATTTTGGCCCGGAATACCTGATCCCTAAACCGTTTGACCCACGCCTCATTACCCGTATCGCACCAGCGGTTGCCAAGGCTGCCGTCAGTTCGGGCGTGGCTCGTCGTCCGATCGCCGATATGGATGCCTATGTTGAGCGACTCAAAGAGTTTGTTTATCACACGGGTATCGGCATGCGTGCCGTGTTCGTCGCCTGTAAAGAAGGCGAACGCCAGCGCATTATTTTTGCTGAAGGTGAAGACGAACGTGTATTGCGTGCAACCCAGATTATTCTGGAAGAGCAGTTGGCTACGCCAATCTTGATTGGCCGTCCTGGCGTAGTTGAAAAACGTCTTGAGCGTGCTGGTTTGCGTATTCGCCCGGGTGTTGATTTCGAACTGGTCAACCCGGAGAATGACCCGCGTTACCGCGATTGCTGGACTGCGTATCACAAGCTGATGGCACGTCGTGGCGTAACCCCTGCCGTGGCCAAGTCGGCTATGCGTCGTGACACAACACTTATGGGCGCCATGCTGATGAAGCTGGGCCACGCCGATGGGATGATTTGCGGTGTGTTGGGTCAATACGCGGATCACCTGAGCGTTGTGAATGACGTCATTGGCAAGCGCAGTGGTGTGGGCGTATTCGCCGCGATGAATTATCTGATGTTGCCAGGTCGTTCGCTATTTATTGCTGATACGCATGTAAATGAAAATCCGAATGCCGAGCAAGTAGCCGAAATTGCCATGCTGGCCGCCGACGAAGTGAAGCGTTTCGGTGTGCATCCGAAGGTGGCTCTGTTATCGCATTCGAACTTCGGTTCGTCCTCATCGGAATCTGCACTCAAGATGAGCCGTGCGGCAGCCCTGTTGCCAGCGCTATCGTCGGGAGAAATGGATGTAGATGGTGAAATGCACGGCGACTCTGCGCTATCGGAAGAGATTCGTCTCAATGCTTATCCAGACTCTGCGCTGAAAGGCGAGGCGAATGTACTGGTGATGCCTAATCTTGATGCGGCTAATATCTCGTATAACCTGATCAAGATGATTGGTGGTTCGGGCGTGACGATTGGCCCGATTTTGTTGGGCGCGGCACACCCGGTGCATATTCTGACTTCTTCGTCGACGGTTCGCCGCGTGGTGAACATGACGGCCATGGCGGTACTGGATGCGCTGAAAATTAAGCGCTAACTTGCCGATAATCGTTAAAGAGAATAGAGTATCCCGACATTTCGCAGCGATGCGAATGCTGGCATAACCCAAGGAGATGTGTGTGAAAAAAACAATTCTGATTGCTGGTGCAGCACTGATTTCTGTTTCGGCATTTGCGGCAGCCCCAAGCAAGCCAAGCACTAAAGTGCTGAGCACAGAGGAGCTTGTGACATTGTGCAAGGATAAAGCTAATCCACAAAGCCAGAGTTATTGCGGTGGTTTTGGTCAGGGTGTCTACGATGGGTATCTGATGACGCGCCATCCTAAGAAAGCACCAAATACGGTTTGTATTCCGCAGGGCTCAAAGAATGAGCATGTGGTTCAGGAATTTATTTCTTGGTCCGAAGCAAATGCTAACTACAATGCGAAACCTGCAGCTGAAGCCGTGCTGGCTTTCTTGAGCAACCGTTACCCTTGCGGCAAGTAACCTGTTTCCGGAGTAAAGACTATGAAAAAAACATTGATGATCGTTCCTGTTGTTGCCGCCTTCTTGACCGGTTGTTCGGGCATGAGTGATACGCAACAACGTACGCTGTCAGGTGGTGCTATTGGCGCTGCTGCTGGCGCGGGCATTACCGCCATTGCTGGTGGCAATCCGATCTGGGGTGCCGTGGGTGGCGCTGCAGTCGGTGCTATCGGTGGCTATGCCTACGATCAGTATGAAAAATCGAAGCAACGTGAATACAACCAGGGTTATCAAGCTGGTAAAGCATCGCAGTAATTGCGTTATTGCTTAAACAACAAAGGCACCCTCGGGTGCCTTTGTTGTTTGTATCGTTACGACGGGTTAGCTTTTACGCGCAACCTGACTGATATCACGCACGGCACCGCGATCTGCTGAAGTGGCAAATAACGCATAGGCCTTGAGTGCCTGTGAAACAACGCGTTCCCGCGCCACTGGTTTCCACGCTTTATCGCCACGCGCTTTCATAGCGGCTTCACGTTTTGCCAGATCGTCTTCGCTCACGTCCAGATGGATGCGGCGATTTGGAATGTCGATTTCGATCGTGTCACCCGTTTCTACCAGGCCAATCAACCCACCATCAGCGGCTTCAGGTGAAACGTGACCGATGGATAGGCCCGAGGTACCGCCAGAGAAGCGGCCATCGGTTAGCAAGGCACAAGCTTTGCCCAGGCCGCGTGATTTCAGATACGAGGTCGGATACAGCATTTCCTGCATACCAGGGCCGCCTTGCGGGCCTTCATAACGAATCACGACGACATCATTCTCAACGACTTCGCCGGAGAGGATACCTTCAACGGCGCTTTCCTGGCTTTCGTAGACACGGGCTTTGCCGGTGAACTGCAGAATGGATTCATCAACGCCGGCCGTTTTAACGATACAGCCATTCAATGCCAGATTGCCGTGCAGTACAGCGAGGCCACCATCCTGCGAGTAAGCGTGGGCGCGGTCACGGATACAACCATTGGCGCGGTCGGTGTCCAGATCATCGTAGCGACGATCTTGCGAGAAAGCCGTTTGTGTCGGGATGCCGCCGGGCGATGCACGGAACAGGGTTTGCACACGTTCGTCGGTGCTGCGGGTAATGTCGTATTGATCTATGGCAGCGCCAAGGGTGGGCGTATGTACCGTTGGGGTATCACGGTGGATAACACCGGCACGGTCCAGCTCTGCCAGCAGGCCGAGAATGCCACCTGCGCGGTGTACGTCTTCAATATGATACTTATCCGTCATAGGCGCCACTTTGCATAGGCAAGGTACGTGGCGCGAAATGCGGTCGATGTCCTGCATGGTGAAATCTACGCCCGCTTCTTGAGCGGCTGCCAGAATATGCAGTACCGTGTTGGTCGAACCGCCCATCGCCACATCGAGTGCCATGGCGTTTTCAAATGCCTTTTTGTTGGCCACGTTGCGCGGCAGCACCGAAGCATCGTCCTCCTCGTAGTAGCGCTTGCACAGTTCAACGATACGCTGACCTGCGCCCAGGAAGAGCGATTTACGATCGGCATGGGTAGCAACTAGTGTGCCGTTACCTGGTAGCGACAGACCCAGCGCTTCGGTCAGGCAGTTCATCGAGTTAGCGGTAAACATGCCGGAACAAGAGCCACAGGTCGGGCAGGCAGAGCGCTCAACGGCCTCAACTTCTTCATCAGAGCATTTGGAGTCCGCAGCCTTAACCATGGCATCGACCAGATCCAGCGAGATCACCTTGCCACCGATCTTCACCTTGCCGGCTTCCATCGGGCCACCAGAAACAAAAATGGCCGGGATGTTGAGGCGTAGCGCCGCCATCAGCATGCCCGGGGTGATCTTGTCGCAATTAGAAATACACACCAGCGCATCGGCACAGTGAGCATTCGCCATATATTCCACCGAGTCGGCGATCAGTTCGCGCGAGGGTAGCGAATACAGCATGCCGCCGTGGCCCATAGCAATGCCGTCATCTACGGCAATGGTATTGAATTCTTTGGCCACACCGCCTGCTGCTTCAATTTCGCGTGCCACGAGTTGCCCCAGATCCTTCAGGTGCACGTGACCCGGCACAAACTGGGTGAACGAATTCACCACGGCAATGATCGGTTTGCCGAAATCACCATCTTTCATGCCGGTGGCGCGCCAGAGTGAGCGGGCACCAGCCATGTTGCGGCCGTGGGTGGAAGTGCGGGAGCGGTATTGCGGCATAACGGATCCTTTGGGAACAAACAGACAGACCTTGTCTGAGCCGTTGGCTCATCGTGGCCTATAATTTCGTTATTCTATCGCCACAGCGTGGTTTTGCTGTGAACTTTACAGGTTGCTATGTCTTATCTGATTCACCCCCAGTTTGATCCGGTCGCTATCAGTATCGGCCCGCTTTCGGTGCATTGGTACGGCCTGATGTATCTGCTGGCTTTTGTGTTGTTCGTGGTGCTCGGTCGAGTGCATGCCAAGCGCCTACCCGCTGCCGGCTGGACCAATCAGGCGATTGATGACCTGTTGTTCTATGGCGCTCTGGGCGTTGTGCTTGGTGGCCGACTCGGCTATGTGCTGTTTTATAAGCCAGCCTATTTTATCGGGCATCCGTTTGAGATTCTGGCGCTGTGGCAGGGTGGCATGTCTTTCCATGGCGGCTTGCTGGGTGTATTGATTGCGATGGGGCTTTACGGCAAAAAGCACGGCCGTAGCTTTTTTGAAGTCACTGATTTTATTGCGCCATTGGTGCCACTGGGTTTGGCCGCCGGACGGATGGGCAACTTCATCAATGGCGAGCTGGTCGGCCGAGTGACTGATGTGCCCTGGGCCATGATCTTTCCGCGCACGGATTATTTTCCGCGCCACCCATCACAGCTATACCAGTTTGCCTGTGAAGGTCTGCTGCTCTTTGCATTGCTCTGGTGGTATGCGTCAAAGCCGCGCCCGCGGGCTGCTGTTTCTGCCGTCTTTCTCATAGGCTATGGCCTCGCCCGCTTTGTGGCCGAGTTTGGCCGCGAACCAGATGATTTTCTCGGGTTGCTCTTCGGCAACCTGTCGATGGGGCAATGGCTCAGCCTGCCCATGATTCTTGCTGGCATCGTGATGTATCGCAACAGCCAGCGTCAACCTGTTTAATTCTTTAAGGAGTAAGCATGACTCGCCCATTCAAGATTCTCGGCGTCCAACAGATCGCCATTGGTGGCCCTTCGAAAGAAAAGCTGCGCACCCTGTGGGTCGATATGCTGGGTCTGGAAATCACCGGTAACTTCGTTTCCGAGCGTGAAAACGTTGACGAAGACATTACCGCCATGGGTAAAGGCCCGTTCAAGGTTGAAGTGGACCTGATGCAGCCGCTCGATCCTGAAAAGAAGCCAGCTGTGCATGCCACACCGCTCAATCATATTGGCCTATGGGTCGATAATCTGCCAGTCGCTGTGGATTGGCTCACCAACAACGGGGTGCGTTTTGCACCGGGTGGTATCCGCAAAGGCGCTGCCGGTTACGACATTACCTTTATGCACCCGAAAGCGAACGATGAATTCCCGATCGCTGGTGAAGGCGTACTCATCGAATTGGTTCAGGCACCACAGGAAGTCATTGATGCGTTTGCCAAGTTGGCTGCTTGATTCATATTTGCTACCCAACAAAAAACCCGGCCTCGGCCGGGTTTTTTGTTGAAGCTGCTTCAGATTATTCAAATTCAATAATGATCTGATCGACTGACAGCGATTCACCGGCAGCAGCCGAGACCTTCTTCACTTTGCCGTCTTGTTCAGCCTTGAGGATGTTTTCCATCTTCATGGCTTCAATGACAGCTAGTTTTTCACCAGCCTTCACGTCTTGGCCAACCTTAACGGCCACTTCGCGCAGCAGCCCCGGCATTGGCGAGAGCAGGAACTTGGACATGTCCGGTGCTTGCTTCTCTGGCATCAGGCTGAGCAGTTCGGCAGCGCGGGCGCGCATAACGATCAGATCAACCTGGGTGCCCCAATGGAACAGGCGGTAAGCCAGTTTGCGGCGTTCCAGTTGCATGGTGAAGGGCTCGCCATTGACGGTGCCTTCGAAGAGGGCTTCGCCCAGCTTCCAGTTCGAGCGCAGCTTGAAGGTTTCGCCAGCATAGGTGATGTCGTAACCACCTTCGGCGGCTTCAACAGTCACGCTATGCGGCACGCCATCACGCAGCACAACCCATTCATCGCCCACCTTCAGCTCGTGGCCAGGCAGTTGACCTGTAACACGTGCGGCACGGTCGATGTAGGTGCGATGTACAAATGCAGCAACGCTGATCAGCAGGGCTGGATCATCGTGCGGTACATCGCTGGCGTCAAAACCCTTAGGATATTCTTCGCTGATGAAAGCCGTGGTGAAGTTACCGGCCTGGAAGCGCGGATGTTGCATCAGCGCTGACTGGAACGGAATGTTCGACGAGATACCGCGGATAACGAAGCTGTTCAGCGCGTCACGCATGCGCTCGATGGCTTGTTCGCGGGTGGCTGCGTGAACGATCAGCTTGGCAATCATCGAATCGTAGAACATCGAGATTTCGCCGCCATCGTAAACGCCGGTATCAACACGCACCTGGCCCGGTACTTCTTGCGGTGGCGCAAACTTCACCAGACGACCGGTAGACGGCAGGAAGCCACGGAACGGGTCTTCGGCGTTGATACGGCACTCCATCGACCAGCCGTTCAGCTGGACGTCAGATTGACCGAAGGCCAGCTTTTCGCCGGCGGCAACGCGAATCATCTGCTCAACCAGGTCCAGACCGGTGATCAGTTCGGTAACTGGGTGTTCCACTTGCAGACGGGTGTTCATTTCGAGGAAGTAGAAGGACTTGTCCTTGCCCACCACGAATTCAACCGTACCAGCTGATTGATATTGCACAGCCTTGGCCAGGGCAACAGCCTGCTCACCCATGGCTTTGCGGGTGGCTGGGTCGATGAATGGCGATGGCGCTTCTTCAATGACCTTCTGGTGGCGACGTTGAATGGAACAGTCACGCTCGTTCAGGTAAACGACGTTGCCGTGGGCATCGCCCAGTACCTGAATTTCAATGTGGCGTGGTTCTTCTACAAACTTCTCGATGAAGACGCGGTCATCGCCAAAGGCGTTTTTGGCTTCGTTCTTACAGGAAGCAAAACCTTCGTAGGCTTCCTTGTCGTCGAAGGCAACGCGCAGACCCTTGCCGCCACCGCCAGCCGATGCCTTGATCATCACCGGGTAGCCGATACCCTTGGCGATTTCAACGGCCTCTTCTGGCGTACCGATCGGGTCGTTGTAACCCGGAATGGTGTTGACCTTGGCTTCGTTGGCCAGTTTCTTCGAGGCGATCTTGTCGCCCATCGATTCCAGGGCGAGTACCTTAGGACCGATGAAGACGATGCCGTTGGCTTCGAGCTGACGGCAGAAATCAGCGTTTTCCGAGAGGAAGCCGTAACCTGGGTGAACAGCTTCAGCGCCGGTCTGCTTACAGGCGGCGATGATTTTGTCGATAACCAGATACGATTCTTTCGACGCGGCCGGGCCAATGCAGACGGCTTCATCAGCCAGTTCTACGTGACGGGCCGAAGCATCGGCTTCCGAATACACGGCAACGGTTTTGATGCCCATCTTGCGGGCAGTTTTGATAACGCGGCAGGCGATTTCACCGCGGTTGGCAATCAGGATTTTCTTGAACATGTTTTTATCTCCCGGGGCGATCAAAGCGGAATGTTGCCGTGCTTGCGCCACGGATTCTGAATGTCTTTGTCTTTGAGCATGGCCAGCGAGCGGCAGATGCGCTTGCGGGTTTCGTTTGGCATGATCACGTCGTCGATAAAGCCACGAGCGCCAGCCACGAATGGGTTGGCAAACTTGGATTTGTATTCGGCTTCGCGTTCAGCCAGCTTGGCTGGATCGTTCTTTTCTTCGCGGAAGATAATTTCCACGGCGCCCTTCGGACCCATCACAGCAATTTCAGCTGACGGCCAGGCAAAGTTAACGTCGCCACGCAGGTGCTTCGAACTCATCACGTCGTAAGCGCCACCGTAGGCCTTACGGGTAATCACAGTCACCTTCGGCACGGTACATTCGGCGTATGCGTAGAGCAGCTTGGCGCCGTGCTTGATGATGCCGCCGTATTCCTGCGAGGTGCCCGGCATGAAGCCCGGTACGTCAACGAAGGTCACGACGGGAATATTGAAGGCATCACAGAAGCGGACAAAGCGGGCAGCTTTGATCGACGATTTGATGTCCAGACAGCCGGCCAGTACGAGTGGCTGGTTGGCCACGATACCAACGGTACGGCCTTCCATGCGGCCGAAACCGACGATGATATTTTTGGCGTAATCCGGTTGGATTTCGAAGAAGTCACAGTCATCAACTGTCTTGATGATCAGTTCCTTCATGTCATACGGCTGGTTCGGGTTGGCAGGTACCAAGGTGTCGAGCGAGAAGTCCAGACGGTCGGCGCTATCTAGCGTCGGTTGTACCGGAGGCTTTTCTTTGTTGCTCGATGGCAGGAAGTTGATCAGACGGCGCAGCATCATCAGTGCTTCGACATCGTTTTCGAAAGCCAGATCAGCCACGCCCGATTTACTGGTGTGTGTGACGGCGCCGCCCAGTTCTTCTGCGGTCACTTCTTCGTGCGTTACGGTCTTCACAACTTCCGGACCGGTCACGAACATGTAGGAGCTGTCTTTGACCATGAAAATGAAGTCGGTCATCGATGGCGAGTAAACCGCACCACCGGCACATGGACCCATGATCATGGAGATTTGTGGCACAACACCCGATGCCATGACATTGCGCTGGAATACGTCAGCGTAGCCACCCAGTGCGGCAACGCCTTCCTGAATACGGGCGCCACCCGAGTCGTTGAGGCCGATAACCGGCGCGCCAACTTTCATGGCTTGATCCATGATCTTGCAGATCTTCTCGGCGTGCGTTTCCGACAGCGAGCCGCCCAGCACCGTAAAGTCTTGCGAGAACACGAAGACCAGACGGCCGTTAACGGTACCGTAACCGGTAACCACACCATCACCCGGCAGAGATTGTTTCTCCATGCCGAAGTCGGTGCAGCGGTGTTCTTTGAACATGTCCCACTCTTCGAACGATTCCGGATCCAGGAACAGTTCGATGCGTTCGCGGGCTGTCAGTTTGCCCTTGGCGTGTTGCGCATCGATGCGCTTCTGTCCGCCGCCCAGACGCGCTTGTTCGCGCTTCTGTTCGAGCTGATGGATGATGTCGTGCATAGTGGTACTCCTTAGGTAATATCCGGAATTAGCTGCCTAGACCGGGGGTCATAGGCGATGTTTGAGCAAGGGTTGTGCCAAGAAAGGCGCCGAGTAGCTGACGCGCTGCCGAGGCAGGTGTTTGACGGGCATCGGCTACGGCCTGCTTGATGGCGGGCAGATTGGCGAGCACGGTGGGGTTGGCATGAAACGCACGCCGCAGTCCAGAATCGATCAGGCTCCACATCCAGGCTTGTGCCTGGTGACGGCGTCGCTCTGCAAATTCGCCGGTGGGCACCAACGCGGTGCGGTACTTCTCAATGGCTTCCCAGAATTTTTCAATGCCATCGTGATGCAGGGCGCTCAGCGCGATGACCGGCGGTTGCCAGTTCGGGCTGGTGGGGCGCAGCATACCCAGAGCATTTTTCCATTGGGCGGCAGTCACGGCTGCGGCACGTGGGTCGATATCGGCTTTATTAATGACCACCAGGTCAGCAATTTCGACAATGCCCTTCTTAATGGCTTGCAGATCGTCACCGGCATTCGGCAGTTGCAACAGGCAGAACATATCGACCATGCCGGCGACCGTGGTTTCGGACTGACCGACACCCACTGTTTCGACGATGATGACATCGTAGCCAGAGGCTTCGCAGAGCAACATGGCTTCACGGGTTTTTTCGGCAACGCCGCCCAGCGAACCAGACGATGGGCTAGGGCGAATAAACGCCTCTTCCCGCATCGATAGCTGCTCCATGCGGGTTTTATCACCGAGAATTGAGCCACCGGAAACGCTCGAAGACGGATCCACCGCCAACACGGCAAGTTTGTGGCCTTTCTGGATGAGCCACATGCCCAGCGCTTCGATGAACGTGGACTTCCCAGCACCTGGTACACCGGAAATACCGATACGAATGGCGTTGCCAGTTTTGGGCAACAACGCATTCAGCACTTGCTGTGCGCGCAACTGGTGATCATTCCGCGTGGATTCGATCAGCGTAATGGCCTTGGCCAGCGAACGCCGTTGACCCGCGAGCACGCCATCCACCAGCGCCTGATCGGCGTCGGTGAGCGTGTGGATCTCTTCGGGGTTCATTGCATTCATGCCAGTTACAAAGCCGTTAATTACTTGGCGAGCGCCTTGCGGATTTCAGCCAGCACGGTGCGTGCCGAATCTTCAATACGCGTACCTGGGCCGAAGATGGCCTTGGCACCTGCCTTGTAGAGGGTGTCGTAGTCTTGTGCCGGAATGACGCCGCCCGCAAAGACGATGATGTCATCCGAACCCTGTTCCTTCAGTGCATTGACCAGAGTTGGCAGTAGCGTTTTGTGACCGGCGGCCAACGACGACACGCCAATGGCGTGCACGTCGTTTTCAATGGCTTGGCGAGCAGCTTCTTCCGGTGTCTGGAAGAGTGGACCCATGTCGATGTCGAAGCCCAGATCGGCAAAGGCGGTTGCTACCACCTTGGCACCACGGTCGTGACCATCCTGGCCGAGCTTGGCAATCATGATGCGTGGACGACGGCCTTGTTCCTGAACGAACTTCTCGATGTCTTGCTTGATCTCTTCCCAGCTTTCCTGACCTTGCACAACGCCTCCGTACACACCAGAAATCGTTTGGTTATTCGCGCGGAAACGGCCAAAGACCTTTTCCAGCGCATCCGACACTTCGCCAACCGTAGCGCGCAGGCGAATCGCCTTGACCGTCAGGTCGAGCAGGTTGCCTTGACCAGATTTGGCCGATTCTGTCAGTGCATTCAATGCGGCGTCGACGGCAGCGCTATCGCGTGTGGCGCGGATCTTCTGCAGACGGGCGACCTGAGCTTCACGCACGGCGTGGTTGTCGATGTCGAGAATATCGATGTCGTCTTCTTTGGCCAGTTTGTACTTGTTAACGCCAACGATGACGTCTTTGCCCGAGTCGATGCGGGCTTGTTTGTCAGCCGCACAGGTTTCCACCTGCATCTTGGCCCAGCCTGACTCCACCGCCTTGGTCATGCCACCCATGGCTTCGATTTCTTCGATGATGCCCCAGGCCTTGTCGGCCATATCCTGCGTGAGCTTTTCCATCATGTAGGAACCGGCCCACGGATCGATCACGTTGGTGATGTGGGTTTCTTCCTGAATGATCAGCTGCGTGTTGCGGGCGATGCGCGCCGAAAATTCGGTCGGTAGGGCAATCGCTTCGTCCAGCGCATTGGTGTGCAGCGACTGCGTGCCGCCAAACACTGCTGCCATGGCTTCAATCGTCGTACGCACAACGTTGTTGTATGGGTCTTGCTCGGTCAGTGACCAGCCCGAGGTCTGCGAGTGGGTACGCAGCATCAGTGACTTGGCGCTCTTCGGGTTGAATTCCGACATGATGCGATGCCAGAGCAGGCGTGCCGCACGCATCTTGGCGATTTCCAGATAGAAATTCATGCCCACAGCCCAGAAGAACGACAGACGGCCAGCGAAGGCATCGACGTCCAGACCCGAGGCGATACCAGTGCGCACGTACTCGCGGCCATCGGCCAGCGTGAACGCCAGTTCAATGGCCTGGTTCGCACCGGCTTCCTGAATGTGATAACCCGAGATCGAAATCGAGTTGAACTTAGGCATGTGCTGCGCTGTGTAGCCGAAGATGTCCGAAATGATCTTCATCGACGGCGTGGGCGGGTAAATATAGGTGTTACGAACCATGAACTCTTTAAGAATATCGTTCTGGATCGTGCCGGACAGCTTGTCTTGCGAAACACCCTGCTCTTCTGCGGCCACAATATAGCCAGCCAGAATCGGCAGCACAGCGCCGTTCATGGTCATGGAGACCGAAATCTTGTCGAGTGGGATCTGGTCGAAGAGGATCTTCATGTCTTCGACGGAGTCAATCGCTACGCCGGCCTTACCGACGTCACCGACTACGCGGGCGTTATCCGAGTCGTAACCACGGTGTGTGGCTAGGTCGAAGGCAACCGATACGCCTTGGCCACCGGCGGCTAGCGCCTTGCGATAGAAGGCATTGGAGGCTTCGGCGGTGGAGAAGCCGGCGTACTGACGGATCGTCCACGGTTTTACCGCATACATGGTGGGCTGTGGGCCGCGCAGGAACGGCGCAAAACCAGGCAGGGTGTCGGCGTACTGCAGACCTTCGACATCTTGCTGTGTATATAGGGGCTTGACCGTCAGGCCTTCCGGGGTATGCCAGTCCAGACGGCTCAGATCACCTTCAGGCGATTGTTTAGCGGCAGCCTTTTTCCAGGCTTCAATGGCCTCAGGGGTGGCTTTGTTCGAATGGCTCATGGCAAACCTCACGACGGAAATTCTTGACGGTTGCGGTGCAACAAGCCGCGCAGACGATCACGCGGCCCATGCTTCGCGGGAAGTGCTACTTCGAGTAGAAAGCAGCAAACTGTGGCAGACTGCTGACAGCAAACCACATATATCAAACCGAATCATACGTTATTCATAATTATGGGCGCAACATCCCCGAAATCCCCAAAAAAGACCCCGCGCAGCGCTCGGCAACCTATTGTTTCTTCAGCGCTTTATCAAGAGGTCGCTGACCGGCTCCGCGAAGAGATTTTTGATCATGTCCTCCAGCCGGGGGAATGGATCGATGAGCAGGCGCTGGTGGTGCGTTATGGGATCTCCCGGACACCGCTGCGTGAAGCGCTAAAAGTGCTGGCATCTGAGGGTCTGGTGACGCTGAAACCGCGACGTGGTTGCTATGTCGCCGAGATTTCCAAAGAAGACGCCTCCGAGATTTATCCAGTGCTGGCCATGCTGGAAGGCCGTTGTGCCTATGAAGCCACTCGTAAACTGGATGACGCAGCAGCCAAGCGGCTCCAAGAATGCCATGATGCGCTCGAAGTGGCGGCTGCCGGGAATGAGATTCGTCAGTTTTTCGAGGTGAACCAGGAGTTCCACCGGATTGTTCAGGAGCAGGCGGGCAATCGCTGGTTGATCCAGATCATTAATGATCTACGCAAAGTGCTGAAGCTATCGCGCTTGAACTCATTGTCACGTGTGGGCCGACTGGATTCATCGCTGGCCGAACACCGGTTAATTCTTGCCGCCATGTTGGATCGTGATGCCGAAGGTGCAGAAGCAGCGATGCGCGCCCACCTGCTGGCCGGGCAGCATGCGATTCAAAAACAGATGGATGAGGGTGCCCCTCGCGAACGCAGCAATACCTAGGTGACTCTGAACCTGGGTTCAGTGAGGCCGACGGCGTACCGCATCAGGTTCGCCCGCAAGGGGCAATCACAACAGCAGTTTAAGTGCCTTCGACCATTGCTATAAGCATTGGTTCAAGCAACGCTGGGCATCACCAACGCCGCAAGGGGCATAGAGAACTAGAACAGCGCGGTCTGTTGGGTTTCAATCGCCGCTTCAGCACGCTGGACCATGGCGTCCACTTTACGCTGCGCTTCCGCGGTGTCAACGCTGGCGACAGGCACAGCATTGCCGCTTTGAGTTTGTTGCAGTTCATGTGCCAGAGTCACAGCCGCCATAATGGCCGCACGCTCGGCAGAAATCTGGCGGCCTTTGCCAGCGACTTCCTGCATTTTGCTATCGACCAGGGCAACAGCTTGCAACAAAGCAGCCTGTTGTTCCGGTGGACAAGCTAGCCGGTACTCACGCCCGAAGAGCGTGATGTCCAGGTGATTAGAGGTCGTCATGACAGATTCACCGATTCCGGCAGGCGGGCTACGACCTGCTCGAGCTTATTGCGGGCTGTATTCATTTGCGTCTCAAGCTCTTGAGCGCGCGCTTCGGCAGTTTCCAGACGAGCACGTAACTGCACGTTCTGCTCACGACTTTGGTCGAGCAGCGCGATGAGTTGAGAAAGCTTTTGATCCAGCAGAGAGAGATTGCTATCCATGGCGCGAACTATAGGACGCCATGGCGCTAGGGTCAACTCCATTTGCATTAAGTTGATGTTTTTCAATGAATTGGCTTTTGATGCTAGAATTCGCGCCTTCTTGGGCGAAAGCTCAAGATCTTCCGAACGGTGCCCCGTTGCAGTGAGACTGCCTCGGGGTGAAACGGGAAACCGGTGACGCATGCAAATGCTATCCCGGTGCTGCCCCCGCAACGGTAAGCGCTAGTCGTACCCAAAGCCACTGGATCTTCGGATCTGGGAAGGCGGTACGTTCGGCAGGAATGTCCTGCCCGGCGCGAGCCCGGAGACCGGCCTTTTGGAAACCAAGCGCTGCGGGTGAGCAGCTTCGGATTGCCATTGCTTGGCCTTCTGAGGACTCCTTTCAGCATTTCTGTTGTCTTGAACCTGCGGGGACGCTCGTTCAGATAGTTGGCACGCCTGTGCCAGGAGTACTTATGTCTTATATCCAAAAGCCGAGCGTTGCTCGTTCGCTGGTGGCGTGCGCCATCGCTTCCATGTCATTGGCAGCCATTGCGCAAGATGCCAAGCAAGAAACCCCGGAAGAAATTTCCGGGCCGGCAGATCCGATTGTGGTGACTGCTACGCGGGTGCCTACCCGATACAACCGATTGATTCCTGATGTCTCTGTTGTTGATAGAGAGTCCATGCAGGAATACGGGCCACAGGCGCCAATTTCAGATGTCCTTAGAAATGAGTCCGGTGTTACGGTAAACACCAATGGCACGATGGGGACGAATACCACCGTTCAAATTCGGGGTGCTAGTAATAACCAGAGCATATTGCTTATTGACGGCATGCGGCTGAGCTCTACGGCAAACGGCGGACCTTCGTGGGCATATATCCCGATGCAACAGATTGGACGCATGGAAATTGTTCGTGGTCCAACGTCTTCCTCTTATGGTTCAGAAGCCATCGGTGGTGTGATTCAGCTGTTTACCCGTAAAGGTGAAGGTCCAACTAAATACTATGCTGATGCAGGCTACGGTACTTATGGTACGAGTTCAGAGACGGTGGGTGTTGAAGGATCAAAAGACGGTTTGAGCTATAGCCTTTATGGGGGAAGCACACATTCTTTGGGGTTGCCAACGCTGACCAATGCCTCTACTGACTTTAATCCGAATAGCGCAGCATACGTTAACTCGAATGCATCGACACGTTTGGCATACACGATTGCGCCAGGCCAAGAAGTTGGTGTAACGGCACTATATGGAAATGGCTATAACAATTACACCAATAGTAATAAGGGCATGAGTTATCAGACACAGTTGTTGTCTGTCATGTCTGCTTATACACAAAATAAAATCCTGGATGATTGGCAAAGCCTAGTACGCTTTGGCCAGAGCGTCGATACGAATCGCAACTATTTGGCGGGTGGAACTCCTGACAATGGAGGTAGTTACCGGTCAACGCAAACCCAGGCACAGTGGCAAAACGATATCAACCTTCCGGTTGGCAAGGGGCTGCTTGTGTATGAGTTTCTGCAACAGAACCTGGCTTCTACCCAGGCGTACGCAGCAACTTCTAGAAATATCAATACAGTCCAGGCTGGATGGAATGGAGATGTTGGTAATAACCTGTTTCAAGCCAACGTACGTAACGATAGTAATAGCCAATTCGGTGGCGCAACGACGGGTTCTGTAGGCTATGGATATTTCTTGTTGCCCACGGTTCGTGCTACAGCGGCTTGGGGTACAGGTTTTAGAGCGCCTACGTTTAATGAACTGTATTATCAGTCCGGGTATTGGAATGGCAATCCCAATCTGCAGCCTGAACGCTCGCAAAATGGCGAAGGTGGCTTCAGATATGACGATGGCGTGCACCGCGCGGGCGTGATTTATCACTACAACGATGTGTCAAATCTGATTCAAAATACAGATTTTAGTGCGGTCAATATTGGCCAAGCTGTCATGCAAGGGTGGTCGTTTACTTATGGCGGCAAGATTTATGGCCTTGATGTGGCAGCCAGCTACGATAATCAGGATACGCGAGATAAAGCCACGGGTAATTTTTTGCCATACCGGCCGGCCAACTTTGGTTCTTTGACGGTTTCTAAAAAGCAGGAGCGATGGAATTTGGGTGGCCAGATGCAGCTTTCCGGTAGCCAACAGTCTAATCCAGGTAACGCTGATCCCTACAGCAACAACATCACTATGGGTGGATACACGCTCTTCAATATTTTTGGCAGCGTGAATTTGATTAAGGATGTATCGCTATTCATGCGTGGAAACAACATCTTTAACCGTCAGTATTCGACGAATGCGAGCGGATATGCGGCTTCGCCAGATTATGGTCTTCCGGCTACAGCCAATTATTACAGAAGCCCAGGCTCAAATTTCTTTGTAGGTCTGCGCTTTGATACCCGCTAATATGTGCTGATGAAAACTTCCAAACGACTACTGCTAGTTGTTATAAGCCTTGCGCTCATGAGTGTAGGCGCCATGGCGATTAGTCTGTCGGTTGGAAGCGTTGCTTTGCCGCTTAGCGAAGTGATGTCGGGTCTTTTAGATCCGACATCTTCATCGGCCTTGCTGATTCATGAATTACGTTTGCCAAGAACCTTGGCCGCATTTGCCTGTGGCGGGTTGCTCGCGTTGGCCGGTGCTTTGATGCAGGTGTTGTTGAGAAACCCATTGGCAGACCCGTATATCCTCGGGATATCAGGTGGTGCAGGTGTCGGCGCCTTGGTGGCCATATTTTTTGGATTGGGCGTTGCCGCATTAAACGGATTTGCGTTTGCGGGGGCGCTCATCGCAATTTTGATCGTGTTTGGGCTCGCACATGGTGATGGTAGTTGGACGCAGACCCGATTAATTCTCACTGGCGTCATGGTTGCGGCGGGATGCGGCGCGCTGATTACGATGATTCTGTCGATTGCCCCTGAAGAACGTTTGCGTGGCATGTTGTTCTGGCTCATGGGCGATTTTTCACAGGGCGTGAGTCCGACATTCGCGATCATTGGTTTGGTGCTGTTAGGTATTTTGGCTGCGCCATTGGCGCGTGATCTGAATGTGCTGATTCGCGGTGCGGATACGGCAAAATCTTTAGGCGTATCAGTAGGCTTTGTGCGCCTTTCAGTTTATTTACTGGCATCCCTTGCAACGGCGATATCTGTTACCACGGCCGGATCTGTGGGTTTTGTTGGTTTGGTCATTCCGCATCTGACCAGAATGCTGGTTGGAAACGATCAGCGGGTATTGCTACCAACGGCCATGCTGGCAGGCGGCATATTTTTGGTATTGGCTGACACGCTGGCGCGCATGCTGATTGCACCACAACAGTTGCCTGTGGGTGTTGTCACGGCATTGATCGGCGTGCCGGTATTTCTGTACTTGCTCAATCGGACTCGTTACCAATGAGCATGAGCCACGCCAATCCAGTGGATGCATTGAAGGCCATCTTCAATGTGTCCGGGGTCAATTTGCGTGTCGGTGCAACGCAGGTCTGTCATCAGCTCAATCTAGAAATCTATCCGGGAGAGACGCTGGCAGTTCTGGGCAAAAACGGCGTTGGCAAATCTACGCTGCTTTCGTGTTTAGCTGGTTTGCCACGGGGTGAGATGTCCGGTGAAGTTTTGCTGGGCGGTAAAACTTATGGTGCTTGGGGTGCCAAAGCTGCTGCCTGTTGGCGAGGCTGGTTGCCGCAGAAGCAGCAGGATCAGTTTAGCGCGACTGTTCTGGAAACAGTCATTTCCGGACGCCATCCGCATCTGAATCGATGGGCCTGGGAATCCGCTGATGACCACGCTCTGGCGTTGACGGCGATTGATGCGGTAGGTATGACCGACTTTGTAGGTCGCGATGTGCTGACGTTATCGGGCGGAGAGCGTCAGCGAGTCGCCGTAGCGACAATTCTGACGCAGCAACCCACTCTGTATTTTATGGATGAACCATTGGCGCATTTGGACCTGAATCACCAGATTGAAATCCTGGACCTGGTGTGTCAGAAAGCGAAGCGAGAGCGGGTCAGTGCCGTGATGGTGTTACATGAGCCAGGGTTGGCCTATCGTTATTGCGACTCGGCGCTGCTGCTTTTTGGTGAAGGAGAGTGGTTATACGGGTCTGCATCAAGCGTGTTGACTGCGGATAACCTCTCACGTCTTTACGGCTACCCATTGGTGCAGATTGAAAGGCCGGGCGCAAATGGCGGCACGCAAAGATGGTTTGTGCCAGCTTGAGTGCCTTAGTGAATAACGGCAAGCGCGCCGAGATAGAACGCCAGTTCTGATAGCTGCTGCGTTGCCCCTAGGCAGTCACCCGTATAGCCGCCTAACCACTTCTGCAGCTTTCGACCTAACCAAATCGTTGTAAGCACACCGGCGATTGCACCTATTATGCTGGCGGCTACCGGCAGCAACAGTAGCGGCAATAATCCAAACGCTGAGGCAACCAGCAAGGCATTGCGTGAGAGTTGTGTTGCAAGTGGTTTAGATTTGCTCAAAGCATCTTCGCGCACGTAGGTCATGCCTGCCATGATCAGTACAGAGCAATAACGCGAGAAAGCGTGGCCCGAGATCAGGAGCAGTGGAATCCAGCCTGCGCTAAATGCATTAAGAAGTACGAATTTAGAGAGCAGGGCAAATGTGATAGTGATTGCGCCGTAATTGCCGATGCGCGAGTCCTTCATGATGTCGAGAATGCGCCTCTTGTCCCAGCCACCGCCTAGGCCATCGGCCATGTCAGAAAGGCCATCTTCATGAAAAGCACCCGTGAGATACACGCTTGCGGCCATGGCGATGAGGATGCAAACAGATTCTGTATAAAGTAAGTTTGAGAGGCCAAATACGATGGCGCTCAATAAGCCAATCAAAATACCAACCGCAGGAAAGTAACGTGCTGAATGATTCAGTCCTTCAGGAGAGTGAGGGACGGCGTCTGGAATAGGAATGCGCGTAAAAAAACGGATGGCGCCTAAAAACGCAATAATTTCGCGGCGAAAGTGATTCATGGTTTGGTGCTTTGATTGTTTTTAGGGCGACGATCCCGAGCTGTTTGTAGCGCCTTGCACAGCGCATCGGTGCCAGCCAACATGCGTGGACCATTTCTATTCATGAGATCAGGATCGATGAAAAAGAAATTGTTGCGTTGTGTTGCAGTAAGTGCAGGCCATTTTTTCCAGAAATCTAAGCCGGTAGGATTTAATTTCTGCATGCCGGAAGTCATGATGGCTTCCGGATTTTCAGCAATCACTGCTTCGCTGGTGATCACTGATGCCATTGGCGTTAGCTGGTCAAAAACGTTTTTGCCGCCACAAATGCTTAGTGCGTTCGTGATAATTTGTTTGCCGCCGATAGTCATTAAAGGCGCTTCTGAAATTTGGTAGAAAACACGTACGGTTGATCGGTTCTGATAGCTCTTTTTAAGAGCGGATAGGCGCTGCGCATATTGGTCGGCAGCTTTACTGGCAACAGGCTCCGTACCAGCTAAAACACCGAATCGTCGAATTTCGGCACCGATGTCTTCCAAGGTGTTTGGTTGTGACAGATAAACGGGTATGCGAAGCGTGCGGAGTTTTTCGATGGCAGCAGGGGAGTTCCCCGTTTCCCACGCAATGACCAGATCGGGCTGTAAAGCAACGATGGCTTCGAGATTGATGAGTGAGTAGCCACCAACGCGTGGAATAGATTTGGCAGCATTGGGGTAATCGCTGTAATCAACTGCACCGACAATTTTGTTGCCTGCACCAGCAACGTAAAGCGTTTCGACGACGTGGGGTGATAGGGCAATGATTCGTTGGGCCGGTTTTTGCAAAACGATTCGTTGCCCTGCGTCATCCACTACGGATACTGCGGGCGCAGCAGCCAACGCGCCATGCAATCCGTAGAGTGTAACGATCAATGAAAACAGGATTTTTTTCAGCATGGATAATGCCTTGTAAAGGCTGATTTAGTGGGGCTGCATGGGATAATAAACGATTAAATACGTCCAGCAGCCATTACCCTCATGCGTGAATTGATCCTCGGTGGTGCCCGTAGTGGCAAAAGCCGTCTTGCTGAAAGCCGTGTTGCGGCATTTGAGCAAGCTGGGTCGAAAGTAGTTTATATCGCCACGGCAGAGGCGCTAGATGAAGAGATGGCAGCGCGTTTGCAGCATCATCAAGCAAATAGACCGGCGCATTGGCTTACCGTAGAAGAGCCTTTGCATCTGGCCCGGGTGCTTGGAGCGCAAGCGGCGCCGGACCGATGTTTGCTGGTTGACTGCCTCACGCTCTGGCTTTCTGCGTTGCTTTTTAAAGGGGAGGGCGGCGCGCAATTGGAAGCTGGGTTGCCGCTAACCTGTGAGCGCTTCTGGGCAGAGCGACAGGCGCTGCTGGATATCTTGCCTACGCTGCCAGGAGAGATTGTGCTGGTGAGCAATGAAATTGGGTCGGGTGTCGTACCCGAGAATCGTCTGGCTCGTCGGTTCGCGGACGAACAGGGGCGTTTGAATCAGGATGTCGCCGCACTTTGCGAGCGCGTTACTTTATCGATTGCCGGTTTGCCACTGGGCTTGCGCGGCTAATTCAGGAAATTTATGCAAGGCTTTAATATCGAATCAACGGTTGGGCCGTTGGCGCAGCAACTACAAAGCAAAATTGACGCTAAAACAAAACCGTTGGGTGCTCTGGGTCAGCTAGAGGTGTTGGCACAACAGATTGGCCTTATTCAGCAAACTGAATCACCTAAACTCACGGCGCCGCAGATGCTGGTGTTCGCTGGCGATCACGGTGCGGCCAAGGCGGGGGTTTCGGCTTATCCGCAGGATGTAAGCTGGCAGATGGTTGAAAACTTTCTAGCAGGTGGCGCGGCAATCAATGTATTCACGCGCACCTATGGTTTGCCTTTGGCCGTGGTTGATTGTGGTGTAGCGCATGAGTTTGGCGAACGTCCGGGGCTCATTAATTACAAGTTGGGCAACGGAACCGAGAACTATCTCGAGTCACCTGCAATGACGGCTGAACAGTGTGCACAAGCCATTGCGAATGGCGCAGCGCTGGTTGCTGATTATGCAGATAATGGATGCAATGTCATCGGCCTGGGTGAAATGGGTATCGGCAACACGGCCTCGGCCAGTTTGCTGACGCATTGCTTGAGCGGCCAGCCCTTAGATGTTTGTGTGGGGCGTGGGACGGGGCTGGATGATGCGGGTCTGAATCGTAAACGAGAGTTACTGGCCAAGTCGCTGGAGCGTACAGGCAACGTTACGGATCCGGTTCAAGCACTGCAGGAGTTTGGCGGGTTTGAGATTGCCACGATGGTGGGTGTAATTCTGGCTGCGGCTGAACGCCGCATGGTTGTACTGATCGATGGGTTTGTTGTCGGCGCGGCAGCGCTGGTTGCCTGCAAACTGTACCCGGCTGCTCGCGATTATTGCGTCTATTGCCATCGCTCGGCAGAGGCGGGTCATCGGGTCCAACTTGCTGCAATGGATGCAGAACCTTTGCTGGATCTAGGCATGCGCTTGGGTGAAGGGACCGGTGTTGCGCTGGCGTGGCCACTCATACAAGGGGCTGTTGCATTCCTGAATGAGATGGCGAGTTTTGCCTCAGCGGGCGTTTCGGAGAAAGCCTGATTGAAATCGATCCGGCTCTGGCTAATCCGGCATTTGCCGCCGGCCGTACCGCACGGTGTTTGCTATGGGCAAACTGATTTGGCGTTGCAGATACCGCTGACGCAACAGACAGAAACAGTTGCAGCATTGCGTCAGCAGTTGCCATCCGCTGTGCCGGTATTTAGTAGCCCGTTGGTGCGATGTGCTGAACTTGCCGCCGTGATTGATGCGCAACCTATTCAAGATGTTCGCCTAAAAGAGCTGGATTTTGGCGTCTGGGAAATGCAGACATGGGATGCTATCGGGCCAGACGCGCTGGATGCTTGGGCCAATAATTTGGCCGGATTTCGACCACCCGGTGGCGAAACTGGTTACGAACTCCAGCAACGCGTGCTCCATTGGCTCAAAGACGTGAGTGAGGAATGCTCGGAAGCAATCGTCATAACGCACGCAGGGGTTATCCGGGCTTTGCAGGCGCACCATCAGGCATTGCCGGGTGCGCAGTGGTTAACGCTTCGGTATGACTACGGGCAATTAGTCTGCCTGGATTTCACGATCGATCAAATTCATGCAGCACCGGTACAATAACGCCATGCCAGCTGACGCCATTAATCTTTCACAAGTTCGCCGTGTGCTCGTAACCAAGTTGCGGCACCATGGTGATGTACTGCTTGCTTCACCGGTGTTGTCAGCGCTGAAAGCCGCTGCACCGCATGTCGAGATTGATGCATTGGTATATGCAGACACAGCAGAAATGCTGGGTGGCCATCCAAATCTGACACAACTGCATTGCATTGATCGCGGCTGGAAAAAACTGGGACTGATGGGCCAGGGCACTGCCGAATGGGCGCTGTTCAGTCAGATGAAAGCGCGCCAGTATGATTTGATCGTTCACCTGACAGAGCACCCACGGGGTGCCTGGCTGTCACGCTTGCTGAAACCACGCTATTCGATTGCGTCGCGGGTCAATGGCCGTGGCAACTTCTGGAAGAAGAGCTTCACACATTTTGTGTCTCCCATCATGGGCAGCGGCCGTAGGCATGTAGTCGAACAGAATCTCGATGCTCTGCGACGTTTGGGCATTCAACCGACTGCCGATCAGCGTGCGCTCACATTAGTACCTGGTGCAGAGGCTGATGCGTATGTTGCGGTGCGTCTGCAATCGCTTGGCTTAAAACCGGGTGGCTTTGTGCACCTGCATCCACCATCGCGTTGGCACTTCAAGTGTTGGACAGCCGATGGCTGGGCAGAGATCATTAGCCGCATTCGCGCCGCAGGCTGGCCGGTCGTGCTTACCGCAGCGCCGGGTGATAAAGAAGGCCGTTTGATTGATCAGATTCAGCTCGCGTTGGCCAAGCGTAATGAAGCGCCAGCCTTAAGTCTGGCCGGTGCGCTATCGCTCAAAGAGTTGGGTGCATTAACCGGGCAAGCTAAATTATTTGCCGGTGTCGACTCTGCTCCGATGCATATAGCAGCCGCTATGAAAACACCGGTAGTGGTTCTGTTTGGGCCATCGGGTGAAGGCCACTGGGGGCCATGGGGTAAGCCGCGTGAGGGTGAACATCACGTGGTGACACGAAGTGCTCAGTTCAACTGCCGGCCCTGTGGTCTGGATGGCTGTGGTGGTGGCAAGGTGAGTGAGTGCTTGACCAGCATCACGCCAGACGAAGTCTGGGCGGCAATGGCGCCGCTCCTTGCTGCAAAACCAAACGCTTAATTAAAAAGCCTCAGGACTTTCCGCGTTAGCAAAAGGCGTTCCTGCGGCATCTTTCGCTGCAAGCGTTGGGTGTGCGCCGTTCAACGGCCAAGGAATATTTAGGGTTGCATCATCCCACTTGATCGCGCGCTCATGTTCCGGTGACCAGTAATCCGTGGTCTTGTACAGAAACTCTGCCGTATCCGAGAGCGTCAGAAAACCATGGGCAAATCCAGGCGGAATCCACAGTTGTTTCTTGTTGTCCGCAGTTAGGGTCTCGGCAACCCACTGACCATAGGTCGGTGAGTCTTTGCGGATATCCACTGCCACATCAAAGACTTCGCCTTGAACTACACGAACAAGCTTGCCCTGGGCTTTAGGTGGTAGCTGGTAGTGAAGACCACGCAGTACGCCCTTGACGGACTTGGAGTGGTTGTCTTGCACGAAGGTCACGTTGGTGCCTGTTGCTTCGCTAAAGGCTTTCTCGTTAAAGCTCTCAAAGAAGAAGCCGCGTTCATCCCCGAATACACGAGGTTCAATCACAAAGACGTCAGGAATCTGGGTGGGTGTCGCCTTCATCGAATATCTTCTACCAGTAGATTCATCAGGTACTGGCCGTAGCCCGTCTTCAGATAGGGTTGTGCCAGCTGTTCCAGCTTCTCAGGAGTAACCCAGCCATTGCGGAAGGCAATCTCTTCCGGGCAGGCGACTTTAAGACCCTGACGGTGCTCAATGGTCTGGATAAACTGCGCCGCTTCAATCAGCGAGTCATGAGTGCCGGTATCAAGCCAGGCATAACCACGCCCCATGATCTCTACATTGAGCTGATCTTGCTTTAGGTAGGTTTCATTCACCGTGGTGATTTCAAGTTCACCCCGGGCCGAAGGCTTGATCGACTTAGCAATATCCACGACCTGATTGTCGTAGAAGTAGAGACCGGTAACCGCATATTTGCTCTTGGGTTTGACCGGCTTCTCTTCAATCGAGAGGGCTTTGCCTGCAGCGTCGAATTCAACCACGCCGTAACGTTCCGGGTCGTTTACGTGATACGCAAAGACAGAAGCACCCGATGTCTGCGCATCAGCGCGTTTGAGGATGCTGGCAAAGTCATGGCCGTAATAGAGGTTGTCGCCCAGAATTAGTGCGCTGGGGTTATTGCCGACAAACTGCTCGCCCAGAATAAAGGCTTGTGCCAGACCATCCGGAGAGGGCTGTACGCAGTACAAGAGGTTCATCCCCCACTGAGAGCCATCACCCAGCAATTGCTGAAAGCGTGGCGTGTCCTGCGGCGTTGAGATCACCAGGATGTCCCGCATGCCGGCCATCATCAGGCTGGTCAAAGGGTAATAGATCATCGGCTTGTCGTAGACCGGTAACAACTGCTTCGACACAGACAGCGTGGCCGGATATAGACGAGTGCCGGAGCCACCGGCCAGGATGATGCCTTTGCGGCTTGAGGGAGTTAAAGACATAAGGCAGTTTCACAGATTTGATATCGCTATTGTAGCCAAGCAGTAAATTTTTGAAGCTTTCTTTGCTAAGCAATCTAATGAAAGCCGCAGTTCTATCAAGAAAGTGGATAATCTCGTCACACAGGTTCCCTTTCTCGGGGACATTCCTTTTATTGGTAACTTCTTCAAGTACCGGTCGACTACGGAACAGCGACGCGAGTTGCTGGTGTATATCTCGCCACAGATTGTGGCGGGCGGCACGACCGGCCCCTGATTTCCTCCGGTATGACACTCGCTATTCCCGACAATATCTTTCTCATTGGCCTGATGGGCGCTGGCAAATCCACCGTGGGTCGGATTCTGGCGCGTCGATTAGGCAAACGCTTTGTGGATACCGATCATGAGATCGAAAAGCGTAACGGGGTAACGATCCCGGTGATTTTCGAGATTGAGGGCGAAGAAGGTTTTCGTCGACGCGAACAGGAGTTGCTGGCAGATCTGGCGCAAGAAAAGGATTTGGTGCTCAGTACTGGTGGCGGGATCGTGCTCAAACCCGAAAACCGCGAAGTGCTGCGCAACCATGGCTTTGTGGTTTATTTGAACGCCCGCCCTGAGTTGCTTGCCGACCGCACCAAGCACGACCGCACCCGACCCTTGCTGAATGTTGAAGATCCGCTGACCCGTTTGCGTGAACTCCATGCCGTGCGTGATCCGCTCTATCGGGAAGTTGCCCACGCGGTGGTTGAAACAGGCCGAGGGGCGCCGCAGCAGGTTGTTCAGGCGATTCTGGGCGAAATCAGCCGTATAGACCGCTAGGTCGGCATAAAATGGCACCTATGAATACATCGCACCAGACTTTGACCGTTGCGCTGGATGAGCGCAGTTATCCGATCCACATTGGTTGTGGCCTGTTAGGCAATGCCGCGCTGTGGGCGCCGCATTTAAACCCGAAGATGGGCGCGGTGGTGATTACTAACACCACGGTGGCGCCGCTTTATCTGGATAAGGTGCTGGCGACTCTGGCGGAGTTGGGCTGTCCGGCTTTCTCGGTGATCTTGCCCGACGGTGAAGAGTACAAATCCTGGGAAACGCTGAACACGGTATTCGATGCGTTGCTGGAAAACCGCTGCGAGCGCGGTACAACGCTGATTGCTTTGGGTGGCGGCGTGATTGGTGATCTGGTTGGTTTTGCTGCGGCGTGTTACCAGCGTGGCGCACCGTTTATTCAGGTGCCGACGACCTTGTTGTCGCAGGTGGATTCCTCGGTAGGCGGTAAAACAGCGATTAATCACCCGCTAGGCAAGAACATGATCGGCGCCTTTTATCAGCCGAAGCTGGTGCTGGCTGATCTGGAGACGCTGGATACCTTGCCGCCGCGAGAAATGGCAGCGGGTATGTCGGAAGTGATCAAATATGGTTTGATCCGTGACCCGGCGTTTTTCAGCTGGCTGGAAACAAAGGCCGAGGGCTTGATGCAACGCGATAAGACGTTGCTGGCGCAGGCGGTCTATCAGTCTTGCGCGCATAAAGCCGAAGTGGTGGCGCGTGACGAGCGCGAAGCCGGTGAGCGGGCGCTGCTCAATCTGGGGCACACCTTTGGCCATGCCATCGAAACGGGTATGGGCTATGGCAGTTGGTTGCATGGCGAGGCGGTGGCTGCAGGCACGGTAATGGCTGCATTGCTTTCCGAACAATTAGGCTGGCTGGGCCAGTCAGCCATTGAGCGCATCAAGGCGCTATTCCGCCGCGTTGGTTTGCCGGTTGAAGGCCCGTGGCTAGAGGCAACGCCTCAGGCCAGTGCTGAGCGTTATCTCGAGTTAATGCGTCACGACAAGAAGGTCAGTGCTGGCGTGATGCGTCTGGTATTGCTGCAAAGCATTGGCCAGGCCATCGTATCGGCAGAGGCTGGCGACCAGGCAATTTTGCAGGCAATTCAGGCCGGTTTGGCCGTTTCGCCCAGCGTAAACAGCACCCCGCCGACGCAAAATTAGGGCTAATTTGGCCGTTGAGTGTGCCATTTTTGGCACAACCTTTGCTTTGATTAGGCTCGTACTCGTGCCGATTGCGTATTTTTGCACCGCAACGTCTTGAATTGAAGGGGTGTTTGGGCGTATATTGGCCGGTTCGTTTTGGTGCATTGCACCCGAACAGGGATTACTTTTGTGCACGGCCGGTTTACCGGCGGGTTCATGGATTGATAGAAGGATAAGCACATGGGAGCACCAGAGCGCCAGGGGCTATATAGCCCAGCTAACGAACACGATGCCTGTGGCGTCGGTTTTGTCGCGCACATTAAGAATGAAAAGAGTCACGACATCGTCGAGAAGGGTCTGCTGATCCTAGAAAACCTCGAACACCGTGGCGCTACAGGTTATGACCCCATGCTCGGCGATGGCGCCGGGATTCTGATTCAGCTGCCGGATGCCTTCCTGCGCGCAGAACGCGCCAAACAGGGCCTGCGTCTGCCGCCAGTGGGTCACTATGCCGTTGGCAACGTATTCTTGCCGCAATCGGTTACCGGTCGTAAGGCTTGTGAATCGGTGCTGGCCCGCATTATTCACGAAGAAGGTCTGGAATTCCTGGGCTGGCGTGATGTGCCGGTTGACACGTCGATTCTGGCCCAAGCCGCCCGTGATCTGGAGCCGGTCACACGTCAGGTCTTTATCGGTCGTCCGGAGTCATTGAAAGATCAGGACGCTTTCGAGCGTAAGCTGTTCGTGGTGCGCAAGCGCGCCGAGCATGATGTGCGTAAGCTCAAGCTGGATGACGGCAAGCAGTTCTATCTGCCATCGCTGTCGTCGCGCACCATGGTTTACAAGGGCATGCTGCTGGCCAATCAGGTTGGCGCTTACTTCCTGGATCTGCAAGATCCGGGTCTGGTGTCGGCTATTGCACTGGTACACCAACGCTTCTCGACCAACACCTTTCCGACCTGGGATCTGGCACACCCGTTCCGCATGATTGCGCACAACGGCGAAATCAATACCGTACGCGGTAACGTCAACTGGATGCGTGCCCGTCAGAAGGCTATGGCCTCGGATTGGCTGGCAGAGGATCTGGACAAGCTGTGGCCGTTGATCGTTGAAGGCCAGTCGGACTCGGCCTGCTTCGACAATGCGCTCGAATTGCTGGTCATGGGTGGCTACTCCATGCCGCAAGCCATGATGATGCTGATTCCGGAAGCCTGGGCTGAAAACCCGCTAATGGATGAAGAGCGTCGCGCTTTCTACGAATACAACGCTGCCATGATGGAGCCGTGGGACGGCCCTGCCGCCGTGGCTTTCACGGATGGCCGCATGATTGGCGCCACGCTGGATCGTAACGGTCTGCGTCCGGCGCGCTATCAGATCACCGATGACGGCATCGTCATGCTTGCATCTGAAATGGGTGTGCTGACCTTCCCGCAAGAAGAAGTGAACAAGAAGTGGCGTCTGCAACCTGGCAAAATGTTCCTCATCGATCTGGAGCAAGGCCGCATCGTTGATGATGAAGAACTGAAGCGCAGCATTTCGACCGCGCGTCCGTATCGTCAGTGGATCGAAAAGAGCCGCCAGCATCTGCATACGTTGCCGGAAGTAGAAGATAGCGAAGGTCTGCGCGAGTCGCTGCTACACACGCAACAGGCCTTTGGTTACACCCAGGAAGACATCAAGTTCATTCTGGCGCCTATGGCCAGCAATGCTGAAGAAGCCACGGGCTCCATGGGTAACGATAGCCCGCTGCCGGTGCTGTCGGACAAGAACAAGCCGCTCTACAACTACTTCAAGCAGTTGTTTGCGCAGGTAACCAATCCGCCGATCGACCCGATCCGTGAAGAAATCGTCATGTCGACGATGTCGTTCATTGGCCCACGTCCGAACCTGCTGGGTATTGAAGTTAAGGCAGGCGAAGAGCCGCCGCTGCGTCTGGAAGTAGAGCAGCCGGTACTGTCTTCGGCTGATCTTGCCAAACTGCGCCAGATCGACAAGCTCACCAACGGCAAGTTCCGTGCGCTGGTGCTGGACATCACGTTTCCGGCCAGCGAAGGCACCGATGGTTGCCAGGCTGCGCTGGATGCACTGTGTGCTCGTGCCGAAGCCAGTGTGGGCGAGGGCTATAACGTATTGATTCTGTCGGATCGCAATGTGGATCGTCAGCGCGCGCCGATTCCGGCACTGCTGGCAACCAGTGCCGTGCATCAGCATCTGGTGAAGACCGGTCTGCGTACTTCGACGGGTCTGGTTGTGGATTCAGGTTCGGTTCGTGAAGTGCACCATTTTGCACTGCTTGCCGGTTACGGTGCAGAAGCCGTATGCCCATGGTTGGCCTTCGATACGATCGCTGCCGTGGCAGCCGATCTGCCGGGTGAACTGTCGTCTTATGAAGCAGGTAAGCGTTACGTTAAGGCCGTAAATAAGGGCCTGCGTAAGGTCATGTCCAAGATGGGCATTTCGACCTATCAGTCGTACAACGGCGCACAAATTTTTGAAGCGATTGGTTTGTCGTCGCAATTCATTGGTGATTACTTTGCCGGTACCGCAACTCAGGTTGAAGGTATTGGCATGGAAGAGGTTGCCGATGAAGCGCTGCGCGTTCACAAGAGCGCCTTCGAACACGATCCAGTACTCGCCAATCTGCTGGAAACCGGTGGTGAGTATGCTTACCGTGTGCGTGGTGAAGAGCACATGTGGACACCGGATGCGATTGCCAAGCTGCAGCATTCGACACGTTCGGGCAAATTCGAAACCTACGAAGAATACGCACGCATCATTAACGATCAGACTAAGCGTCACATGACGCTGCGCGGTCTGTTCGACATCAAGCCGGCCGGCCCGTCGATTAATCTGGATGAAGTGGAACCAGCGAGCGAAATCGTTAAACGTTTCGCTACGGGTGCCATGTCGCTGGGCTCGATTTCGACCGAAGCACACACCACGCTGGCCGTTGCCATGAACCGTATCGGCGGCAAGTCGAACACCGGTGAAGGCGGCGAAGATGCGAGCCGTTTCCGCAAGATCAAAGCGGGCGAAAAACTCTCCGACATTATTGGCAAGGGCCGTATTGAAGCCGATCTGGAACTGAAAGCAGGCGATTCGCTGCGTTCGGCGATCAAGCAGGTGGCATCGGGTCGTTTCGGCGTAACGGCTGAATACCTGGCCAACTCGGATCAGATCCAGATCAAGATGGCGCAAGGCGCCAAGCCGGGTGAAGGCGGCCAGCTGCCAGGTCACAAGGTGAGCGAATACATCGGCTTCCTGCGCCACTCGGTGCCGGGTGTTGGTCTGATCTCGCCACCGCCGCACCACGATATTTATTCGATTGAAGATTTGGCACAGCTAATCCACGATCTGAAGAACACCAACCCGGTGGCTTCGGTTTCCGTGAAACTGGTGTCGGAAGTTGGCGTGGGTACTGTGGCCGCTGGCGTTGCCAAGGCTAAGGCTGACCACATTGTGGTTGCTGGTCACGATGGTGGTACCGGTGCATCGCCGATCTCTTCGGTCAAGCACGCGGGCGCCCCATGGGAGCTCGGCCTGGCTGAAGCCCAGCAAACACTGGTGCTCAATCGTCTGCGCGGCCGTGTCCGTCTGCAAACGGATGGCCAGCTGAAGACCGGTCGTGACGTTGTCATTGGCGCCCTGCTGGGTGCCGATGAGTTTGGTTTTGCAACGGCGCCGCTCGTGGTTACAGGTTGCATCATGATGCGCAAGTGCCATCTGAACACCTGTCCGGTGGGCGTGGCCACGCAAGACCCAGAGCTGCGTAAGCGCTTTAGCGGTCAGCCAGAGCACGTGGTGAACTTCTTCTTCTTTATTGCTGAAGAAGTGCGCAAGATCATGGCAACGATGGGCATCAGCCGTTTTGATGACCTGGTGGGTCGTGCTGATCTGCTGGATACGCGTGCCGGTATTGAACACTGGAAGGCCAAGGGTCTGGATTTCTCCAAGATCTTCCACATGCCTGCCGTTCCGGAAGAAGTGGCGATTCGTCACGCCGAAACGCAGGACCATGGCCTGGAGCGCGCACTTGATCATGAACTGATTCGCGCTGCGCAACCGGCAATCGGTCGTAAGGAAAAGCAGACGCTGGACTTCCCGATCCGCAACCTGAATCGCAGTGCGGGCGCCATGCTGTCGGGCGAGATCGCCAAGCGTCATGGTGGCGCTGGCCTGCCGGATGGTACGTTGACGATTCGTCTGCACGGCACCGCCGGTCAGAGCTTCGGTGCGTTCCTGGCTAAGGGCGTTAACTTCGTCCTCGAAGGCGAAGGCAACGACTACGTGGGTAAGGGTCTGTCGGGTGGCCGTATTGTGGTGCGTCCGCCAGCAGCTTTCCGCGGTGAAACTCAGGACAACATCATCGTTGGCAACACCGTGTTGTACGGTGCCACCGATGGCGAGGCCTACCTCAGCGGTGTTGGTGGCGAGCGCTTTGCCGTTCGTAACTCCGGCGCTACCGCAGTAGTCGAAGGTGTCGGCGATCATGGTTGTGAATACATGACCGGTGGTACGGTGGTTGTGCTGGGTCAGACTGGCCGCAACTTCGGCGCCGGTATGTCCGGTGGTTTTGCCTACGTCTACGACGTGGATGGCAAATTCGCTAGCCGCTGCAACATGGCCCAGGTTGCCCTGGAGCCGTTGCCAGCGGAAAGAGCCGCTGCTGACGCATCGGAGTTTGGTGAAGATACCGAATACGGTGCGGTCGATCTGCGCCACCTCACCATGCGTGATGAAGACCTGCTCAAAGAGCTGATCGCCAAGCACGTGGAGTGGACCGGTTCGCAGCACGCCAAGAGCATGCTTGACCAGTGGGACAAGCATCGCGCCAAGTTCATCAAGGTGATGCCGCACGAATATCGTCGCGCACTGGATGACATCAAGAAAAACGCCAAGGTGAAGGAGGCTGTGTAATGGGAAAGCCGACTGGATTCCTCGAGTTCGAACGTCTGAGCGAGACCTACGAAAAGCCAGACGCACGTAAAAAGCATTACCGTGAGTTTGTTGCTGCGTTAGACGATGCAGCGGCAAAGCAGCAGGGTGCGCGCTGCATGGATTGCGGCATCCCCTTCTGTAATAACGGTTGTCCGGTGAACAATATCATTCCGGATTGGAATGATCTGGTGTATCACGGCAAATGGCGTGAAGCCATTGATGTGCTGCACTCGACCAATAACTTCCCGGAATTTACCGGTCGTATCTGTCCGGCACCATGTGAAGCGGCGTGTACGCTGGGCATTAACGTGCTGCCAGTAGGTATCAAGTCGATTGAACGTGCCATCATCGATAAGGCCTGGGCTTCGGGTTGGGTTGTGCCGCAACCGGCATCAACTAAAACTGGTAAGCGTGTTGCCATCATCGGTTCCGGCCCTGCTGGCCTGGCTGCTGCACAGCAACTGGCACGCGCTGGCCACGATGTAACGGTGTTTGAAAAGAGCGATCGCATCGGCGGTCTGCTGGGTTACGGTATTCCTGACTTCAAGATGGAAAAAGCGATGATTGATCGTCGCGTGACCCAACTCGAAGCCGAAGGTGTGACCTTCAAGACCAAAGTGCTCGTCGGTTCCAAAGATCTGCCAGCCGGCATTAACAATGATGCCGAAAGCTTTGTCTCTGCCGAGCAGTTGCAAAAAGATTTCGACGCCGTCATTCTGGCCGCAGGCTCGGAAGTGCCGCGCGATCTGCCGGTGCCAGGCCGTGAACTGACTGGTGTGTATGCTGCGCTGGAGTTCCTGATTCCGCAGAACAAGGAAGTGCAGCAAGGCAAGGCTAACCCGATTAACGTCAAGGGTAAGCACGTCATCGTGATCGGTGGTGGTGATACGGGTTCCGATTGTGTGGGCACCTCCAATCGTCATGGCGCTGCATCCGTGACGCAGTTCGAACTGATGCCGATGCCGCCTGAGCAGGAACATAAGCCGCTGGTCTGGCCGTACTGGCCGATCAAGCTGCGCACCTCGACCTCGCATGACGAAGGTTGTAGCCGTGACTTTGCGGTAGCAACTAAAGAATTCGTTACCGATGGTAAGGGCAACGTTAAAGCACTGAAGGGTGTGCGTCTGGATTGGAAAGACGGCAAGATGACTGAAGTGGCTGGTTCGGAGTTCGAACTGCCATGTGATGCGGCCTTCCTGGCCATGGGCTTTACCAATCCGGTGGGTGGTCTGCTCGAAGCCTTTGGTGTCGAGAAAGATGCGCGCCAGAATGCTAAGGCAACAACCGACGGTGCTGGTTGCTACAAGACCAACGTGGCTAAGGTGTTTGCAGCCGGTGACGTACGTCGCGGTCAGTCGCTGGTTGTGTGGGCGATTCGTGAAGGCCGTCAGTGTGCACGTTCGGTGGATGAATTCCTGATGGGTTCATCGCTGTTGCCACGCTAATTGCTCTAAGCAAGCACGAACAAAGGGTGGCCTCGGCCACCCTTTGTCTTTGGGCTTCCGGTATCCTTGAGGGTATTCGAAAACGAATTAACGGAGTCGGTGTTGAGTCATACACGTCCATTGCAGGTCGTTATTCTTGCTGCGGGTCAGGGCACCCGCATGCGTTCCGGTTTGCCGAAAGTGTTACACCCTATCGCGGGGCAAGCCATGGTGAACCACGTGATTGCAGCTGCGGCAACATTACAGCCGCAGACAACCGTAGCGGTTGTTGGCCATGGTGCTTCGGTAGTGGAAGCGGCGCTGGCAGATTCAGGCGTAGCGTTTGCGCTGCAGTCACCACAGCTCGGTACCGGACATGCGGTGCAGGTGGCGCTGCCGTCGTTACAGCCGTTGCCCGAGAATGGCCAGGCGCTGATTCTGTATGGTGACGTGCCACTTATTCAGCCAGCAACATTAAAAGCCCTGCTACAGGCCGCAGGTGATGGTGTGGGCTTGATCACGCAGCAGCTTGCCAATCCCAAGGGTTATGGTCGTATCGTGCGCGATGCGGCGGGAAACGTGGTCTGCAACGTTGAAGAAAAAGATGCAACGGATGAACAGCGCCGCATTACCGAAGTGAACACGGGCATTCTTTGCTTGCCTTCGCAACATCTGACCGCATGGCTGGGTGCGCTATCCAACCAGAATGCGCAAGGTGAGTATTACCTCACGGATCTGTTAGCCATGGCCGTCCAACAGGGTGTGCCCGTGCACACGGTATCGCCTGGCCATGATTGGGAAGTTGCGGGCGTTAATTCGAAGACCCAGTTGGCTGCACTGGAACGCGCCTGGCAATTGCACCAGGCAGAGGGTTTGCTGGAAGCCGGCGTTCGCTTGGCTGATCCGGCACGTATTGATATCCGTGGCACGCTCACTTGCGGCCGCGATGTGAGCATTGATGTCGGTTGTGTATTTGAAGGTGCTGTTGCGTTGGAAGAGGGTGTGCAAATCGGACCCTATTGCGTTATTCGTAACGTGACGATTCGTGCTGGTGCGCGCATTGATGCCTTCAGTCATCTGGATCAGGCCGAAGTAGGTCCGGATGCAGTGGTCGGGCCTTATGCCCGTTTGCGTCCCGGCTCCACGCTGGGCGCTGGTGCACATGTCGGCAACTTTGTGGAGCTCAAAAACACACAGCTGGGTAATGGTTCTAAAGCGAATCATCTGGCCTATGTGGGTGACGCGACTGTGGGCGAGCGCGTTAACATCGGTGCCGGTACGATTACCTGTAACTATGATGGCGCTAATAAATTCCGCACCGTTATTGAAGACGATGCCTTCATTGGTTCGGATACGCAACTGGTAGCCCCGGTGACGGTAGGTCGCGGCGCCACCCTGGGTGCGGGCACAACGCTCACCAAAGATGCACCGCCGGACACGCTTACCGTGTCGCGTGCCAAGCAGTTGTCATTGCCGGGCTGGCAGCGCCCGGTCAAACAGAAAAAATAATTGAAAGAACCAGATGGATATCGCTTTTTTTGCTTTTGTTCTTGGTGTTGCGTTGCTTGCAGCCGTTGGCGTTGTCATGCTGCTGGTTGGCTACATCGTGGTTATTCCGGCCAGCATCACGCGTGGTTGGTGGTGGGCGGCTTTCGTTATTTTCTTACCGATCCTGGGCCCGATCTTTTTCTGCCGCGCGTTTCCCGAGGGTCTGCGTAAGACGCGACTACAGATCTTTTTCGGGACCCTGCTGCTGATGGGTGCAGCCGCGCTGCTTTACGGCGGTGGCCCGTGGATTGCCCAGCAAATGGTGGATGCCGCTAAAGCGGCTGGCTAATTAACCAGCCTTTTTCGGGCTGCGAGCACTACGTTTTGCTGCGGGTTTTTTGGTCGTCGCCGCTTTGCGTGCGGCGGCTGTAGCGCTACCGGCCGGTTTTTTGCGGGCTGGTTTGCTTTGAGCTGAGTCGGCCAGTTGTTCCTGCATTTTGGCGTTCAGTTCGTTCATCATTTCCCAAGGCCACATTGCCGCTTTGGCGAGCCCTGCCTCGTCGGCGGGGGGCGTTGAAACGGCTTCCGGTGAAGGCGTTGGTGCGGGAGTCGGTTCTGCGGGCGCAGTAGCACCTGCCATCTTGAAGAAGCTGCTGAAGGGGTTCTCGGCAGGCTGGTCAGTAGCGGCGGCTGCGTTTTCCGGATTGGTGAAGCTCTCACTCATGCTGCGGAACGTACCCAACGCGGATTTTTGCATTTCCAGGTTCTGGATCGTCATCTGCAGCATGGAGAGATTCATGCGCAGCCAGTTTTCTACCGAGCGCAGATCTTTGATCTGTTTATCCAGTTCGCCTTCGTCCAGCGTTGGTGTCACCATGCCGGGAAGTTGAAAGCCCATCTGGTTCCACATGCCCTGCAAAAAATTCAGCGGATTGTTTTGCGAATCAGTCATTGAAGCCTCCGGATAGGATTAGGGCTAGGGTACTCAAACTTTGCCGGCTAAGTGCAAGGCGAGCCAAGTCGCCGGTGCAATCAGACCTTCGATGATGCGATAACGCCAAGGATAGCTTGCCAGATAGGTGAGGAAAAAAGCAACACCGCCAATTACCAGGGACATCCCCATCCAGGGGATGGGTTCATCAAAAATGGCGTAACTCGGTACGCCAAGTGCCAGAACGCCAAACGAAGGCAAAGCTTGCAAGACGATCAGGTAGAGCAGTGTGACTTTGCGCGGGGTGAAGTGTGGAATGGCGTGGCCACCCCGTTCTAGATGATCCGACATGCTTCTTCAAACTCCAGTCTTGGGTGGCGCGGGTGCAGCGATTGGGGGTCGCCATGCCCCAGATTGCAGATGAAATTGATTTCGTGACGGCCGTCAGAAAAAAAGGTTTTGTTGATCAGTGCGGGGTCAAAGCCTGACATGGGGCCGCAATCTAGGCCGAGCGCACGAGCTGCCAGCATAAAATAGGCGGCTTGTAGCGTGCTGTTGCGGGTAGCTGTGCCGTGCGCGGCAACCTTGTTGGCATCTCCGGCAAACCAGTTTCGGGCATCCGTGTGCGGGAAAAGCCGGGGCAGATGATCGTAAAACGCCAGATCAGCCGCAAATAGGGCGGTGACGGGCGCCAGCATGGTCTTTTCTACGTTACCGGGCGCCAGGCAGGCCTTCAGTTGGGCTTTAGCGGCTTCTGAACGCACGAATAAAATCCGGAGCGGTTGGCTGTTGGCCGCTGTTGGTCCCAAACGGGCAAGATTCCAGGCGCGCATCAATAGTGCATCGTCCACCGGGCGCGGTAGCCAGTGGCTAAAGGTGCGTCCATGGGTAAATAACCGGTTCAGCAGATTGGGGTCGGCCGGATGGGTGCAGTCAGGGGATAGGTGAGGCGTGTGGCCAGTATGTTCGGGCATGTCTGGAGTCGCAAAGTGATACGGCACTCTACCACTCTGGCTGCAATTCGCCGTATTGCGCCGCGAAATTGCCCCTGACATAAAAAAGTGCCAATGCTGCTTGACAGCATTGGGTCAAATCAGGAATAATCCTCGGTTCTGGTTCGCGGAGGGATTCCCGAGCGGTCAAAGGGAACAGACTGTAAATCTGTCGGCTCAGCCTTCGAAGGTTCGAATCCTTCTCCCTCCACCAACAACCAGAAGAACAAACGGTTTTCTCCGTGCTGCGGTTTGGCCGGGCGGGTGTAGCTCAATGGTAGAGCAGAAGCCTTCCAAGCTTAAGACGAGGGTTCGATCCCCTTCACCCGCTCCACGGTTTAGTTAAGTTGTTCGGGATTTGCCCATGTAGCTCAGTGGCAGAGCACTCCCTTGGTAAGGGAGAGGTCGGCAGTTCAATCCTGCCCATGGGCACCAGGTTTCTGGTGGTTCCGGACAGTGTTTCGTCTTTTTGTGTCTAATATTTTTTCGACTTGAGGGTCTAAAAATGGCAAAGGGTAAGTTTGAACGTACTAAGCCGCACGTAAACGTGGGCACGATTGGTCACGTTGACCATGGTAAGACAACGCTGACGGCAGCTATCGCTACGGTATTGGCCGCCAAGTTTGGTGGTGAAGCCAAGGCTTACGACCAGATTGATGCGGCGCCAGAAGAAAAGGCCCGTGGTATTACCATTAACACCGCACACGTTGAGTATGAGACCGAAGGTCGTCACTACGCACACGTTGACTGCCCAGGTCACGCCGACTACGTCAAGAACATGATTACCGGTGCTGCTCAAATGGACGGCGCCATCCTCGTTTGTTCGGCCGCTGACGGCCCAATGCCACAGACCCGCGAGCATATCCTGCTGGCCCGTCAAGTAGGCGTACCGTACATCATCGTCTTCCTGAACAAGTGCGACATGGTTGACGACGCAGAACTGCTGGAACTCGTAGAAATGGAAGTTCGCGAACTTCTGTCCAAGTACGACTTCCCAGGCGACGACCTGCCAATCATCAAGGGTTCGGCACTCAAAGCCCTCGAAGGCGACCAAAGCCCAATCGGCGAGCCAGCCATTCTTGAATTGGCCGCAGCCCTGGACAGCTACATTCCTACGCCAGAGCGCGCCGTAGACCTGCCGTTCCTCCTCCCGATCGAAGACGTATTCTCGATCTCGGGTCGCGGTACCGTAGTGACCGGTCGTGTAGAGCGCGGCATCGTTAAGGTTGGTGAAGAACTGGAAATCGTTGGCATCCGTCCAACCACCAAAACCACCTGTACCGGTGTTGAAATGTTCCGCAAGCTGCTGGACCAAGGTCAAGCTGGTGACAACGTCGGCGTACTGCTGCGTGGTACCAAGCGTGAAGACGTAGAGCGCGGCCAAGTTCTGGCCAAGCCGGGTTCGATCACCCCGCACACCCACTTTGAATCAGAAGTGTATGTACTGTCGAAAGACGAAGGCGGCCGTCACACCCCATTCTTCAACAACTACCGTCCACAGTTCTACTTCCGTACCACCGACGTCACGGGCGCTATCGTCCTGCCAGAGGGTACTGAAATGGTTATGCCGGGTGACAACATCCGCATGACTGTAAAACTGATCAACCCGATCGCCATGGAAGAAGGTCTGCGCTTCGCAATCCGCGAAGGTGGCCGTACCGTTGGCGCCGGCGTCGTCTCGAAAATCATCGAGTAACGATTGTTGCCAGGGCCCGCCGCAAGCGGGTCGCAGTTGCCTGAGGCGCTCCGGAATGCAGGGGCGCCTTAAGTGTTTTGCAGGGGTGTAGCTCAACTGGCAGAGCGTTGGTCTCCAAAACCAAAGGTTGGGGGTTCGATGCCCTCCGCCCCTGCCACTTTTAGCCGTGGACTGTGTCAACAGTCCTGATTGTGTCTGATGGTCGATAAACTGAAATTTGTACTGGCAGTGCTTGCTATTGCTGCCGGGATCGCCGGGTTTTACCTGCTGGCGCCGGATGCTTCGCTGTTGCGTGGTGCATCGGTGCTGGGTGGCCTCGTGGTTGCTGTCCTGCTGGTTTGGACAACAACGCAAGGGCACCAACTGGCAGCGTTTATCCGCGAATCGATCTTCGAGGCGCGCAAAGTTGTTTGGCCGACCCGCAAGGAAACGGTGCAGACAACGGCGATGGTTTTTGTGTTCGTCCTGATCATGGCCATCTTTCTGTGGCTGACAGATAAAACCCTGGAGTGGGTCATGTATGACCTGATCCTGGGCTGGAAGAAATAATGAGCAAACGTTGGTACGTCGTACACGCCTATTCAGGCTTCGAAAAGAGCGTCATGCGCGCACTTGCCGAACGCATTCAGCGTGCCGGTATGCAGGATCTGTTTGGTCAGATTCTGGTGCCTGTTGAAGAAGTCGTGGAAATGCGCGGTGGTCAGAAATCGATCTCCGAGCGCAAGTTCTTCCCGGGCTATGTCCTGGTTGAGATGGACATGAACGACGATACCTGGCACCTCATTAAGAGCACGCCTAAGGTTACCGGTTTTGTTGGCGGCACCGCCACCAAGCCAACCCCGATTTCCCAGAAGGAAGTCGACAAGATTATGCAGCAGATGCAGGAAGGTGTTGAAAAACCCCGTCCAAAGATTCTGTTCGAAGTGGGCGAAATGGTCCGCGTCAAGGAAGGCCCGTTCACGGACTTCAATGGCAACGTCGAAGACGTCAACTACGACAAGAGCAAACTGCGTGTGTCGGTCACCATTTTTGGCCGCTCGACACCTGTGGAACTGGATTTCGGTCAGGTCGAAAAAGCATAACGCGACTCTGATTCAGCTTTAAGGGCGCCAACCCCGGTCATATCGTTGGCAAAGAGGAGCGTCAGTAGTTGCCCCAGGTTGGCGAAAGCGCGTTAAAACTCACTTTAAGGAGCCTTTCATGGCAAAGAAGATCGTCGGCTACATTAAGCTGCAAATCCCGGCGGGTAAAGCAAACCCGTCGCCTCCGGTTGGTCCAGCACTGGGTCAACGCGGCCTGAACATCATGGAATTCTGTAAGGCCTTTAATGCGGCCACGCAGGGTATGGAACCAGGCCTTCCGACTCCGGTCGTGATTACCGCCTACGCGGACAAGTCCTTCACCTTCGTGATGAAGAGCCCGCCGGCCACCATCCTGATCAAGAAGGCTGCTGGTATCCAGAAGGGTAGCCCGCGTCCGCATACCGACAAGGTTGGCAAAATTACTCGTGCCCAAGCCGAAGCCATCGTCAAGACCAAGCAAGCCGATCTGACCGGCGCTGATCTGGACGCTGCAGTGCGCACCATCGCTGGTAGCGCCCGTAGCATGGGTATCACCGTGGAGGGCCTCTAATATGGCAAAACTGACTAAGCGCCAAAAGGCCGTTCAAGGTAAGGTTGATCGTAACAAGCTGTATTCGCTCGGCGAAGCGCTGACCATTGCTAAAGATCTGGCCACCGCCAAGTTCGACGAGTCGATCGACGTTGCGCTGAATCTGGGCGTTGATGCACGTAAGTCGGATCAAGTTGTACGTGGTTCGGTTGTGCTGCCGGCTGGTACCGGTAAGACCATGCGCGTTGCCGTGTTCGCCCAGGGCGACAAGGCTGAAGCTGCGACTGCAGCTGGTGCGGATGTGGTTGGTTTCGAAGATCTGGCCGAGCAAGTTAAGGCTGGCAACATGAACTTCGACATCGTCATCGCTACACCGGATGCGATGCGTATCGTTGGCCAACTGGGTCAGATTCTCGGTCCACGTGGCCTGATGCCTAACCCGAAGGTTGGTACGGTAACGATGGATGTGACGACGGCTGTTAAGAACGCCAAGGCTGGCCAGGTTCAGTACCGTACCGATAAGGGCGGCATCGTGCACGCCACGATCGGTCGCGCTTCGTTTGCTGTTGATGCGCTGGAGCAGAACCTGCGTGCGCTGGTTGATGCGCTGGTTAAGGCTCGTCCGGCTTCGGCCAAGGGTCAGTACCTGAAGAAGATCGCCGTTTCCAGCACGATGGGTCCTGGCGTTCACATCGACCAATCGTCGGTACAGGCATAAGTTTTAAAGAACTTTGGGCTGGCTGCCCGGCATCCCCGGGTGTTAGGTAGCCAGATCGTCAAAGACCGCAGGTGCGTGTAAACGTTTAATTGCTCTCCGGAGCATCCTGCGCAGATGGTGGTCCCAGAACAGGATTTTGCGGCAATGTCCGCGAGGCTCTGATTTCGGTCACCGTAATGGGGGTAACTGGTTCGCCAGTTACATGTTGACTTGAATGGAGAAAGACGAATGAGTCTGAATCTGAACGACAAAAAGGCAGTGGTTGCCGAGGTGTCGAGCCAAGTAGCCAAGGCGCAGAGCGTAGTGCTCGCAGAGTACCGCGGCATTGAAGTGGGTGATCTCACTAAGCTGCGTGCCAAGGCACGTGAATCGGGTGTCTACCTGCGTGTTCTGAAGAACACCCTGGTGCGTCGCGCGGTTGAAGGCACGGCCTTTGCAGATCTGTCGTCACACATGGTTGGCCCGCTGATCTATGGTATTGCCGAAGATCCGATCGCTGCCGCCAAGGTGCTGAACGACTTTGCCAAGTCGAACGACAAGCTGATTCTTAAGGCAGGTAGCTATGCCGGTGAAACCCTGGATGCCGCTGGCATCAAGGCACTGGCAAGCATCCCGAGCCGCGAGGAACTGCTGGCCAAGCTGCTGGGCGTCATGATGGCACCGCTGACTGGCATGGCAATCAGCCTGGGCGCTCTGGCGAAAAAACGCGAAGAAGAAGGCGCTGCTGCTTAAGCAGGCCGGTCGCTTCCGAACCTTTTTTAACGATTAGAACTTACTGGAGTAACAATCATGGCAATTACCAAGGACGATATCCTGGACGCCGTTGCTAATCTGACCGTTCTCGAACTGAACGAGCTGGTTAAGGCATTTGAAGAGAAGTTTGGTGTGTCGGCTGCCGCTATGGCCGTCGCTGCCCCAGGTGCTGCCGCTGCTGGCGGTGCTGCTGCTGAAGAACAATCTGAATTCACCGTCATCCTGGCATCGGCCGGCGACAAGAAGGTCGAAGTCATTAAGGTTGTTCGCGCTGCTACCGGCCTGGGCCTGAAGGAAGCTAAGGACGTCGTTGACGGCGCTCCGAAGCCAGTGAAGGAAGGCATCTCCAAGGCTGACGCTGAAGCCCTGAAGAAGCAACTGGAAGAAGCTGGCGCCAAGGTCGAAGTTAAGTAAGACCTTGTTGTCCGTGCACGTCAGGCTGGGGCTAGCGCCCCGGCCTTACGTGCTTTTGGCGTTTCTGCGGTGTTCGTTGCACAGCAACGGAAATCACAGAACCCAGCCGGCAAAGCCAAGCGTCCCGTTTCAGGATATTTGGCTTTGCCGACAGGCAGAAGAATTACCCATTGCATGGCAGTAATGTCATGACCCGATTGACTTAATGATTGATCTAGACCCGGAGCGATGATGACCTACTCATTTACCGAGAAAAAGCGCATTCGCAAGAGCTTTGCGAAGCGTGAAACGGTGCTCGAGGTACCTTACCTTCTGGCGACCCAGCTCGACTCCTTCCGTGATTTCCTGCAACAGGGAATCACGCCTGCCCAGCGTCGTCCGCAGGGCTTGCAGGCAGCTTTTTCGACGATCTTCCCGATCACGTCGCATTCGGGTAACGCCCGTCTGGAATTTGTGAGCTACAACCTGGCAGAGCCGGCGTTCGACGTCCGTGAATGTCAGCAACGTGGCCTGACCTTTGCCTCGGCACTGCGCGCCCGTGTCCGTCTGGTAATCCTGGACCGTGACACCGGTGAGATCAAGGAAGTGAAAGAGCAGGAAGTCTACATGGGCGAAATTCCGCTCATGACCGACACCGGTTCGTTTGTGATCAACGGTACCGAACGCGTTATCGTTAGCCAGCTGCATCGCTCGCCAGGCGTGTTCTTTGAACATGATCGCGGCAAGACCCACTCGTCCGGCAAACTGCTGTTCTCGGCCCGCGTGATTCCTTACCGCGGTTCGTGGGTGGATTTCGAGTTCGATCCTAAAGACACGCTGTTCTTCCGCGTTGACCGTCGCCGCAAAATGCCAGTCACTACGCTACTGCGTGCACTGGGCATGACCGATGAAGAAATCCTCGCTCGTTTTTACGAATTCGACACCTTTAAGCTCGGCAAGAACATCGAGTTCGCGCTGGTTCCAGAGCGTCTGCGTGGCGAAGTGGCACGCTTTGACATCTGCGATAAGGCCGGCAAGGTTATCGTTCCTAAAGACAAGCGCATCACCGCACGGCATATCCGTGAACTGGATGCTGCTGGCCTGAAGAGTATTGTTGTGCCAGAAGAGTTCCTGGTAGAACGCGTGCTCGCCAAGGATGTGATCAGCCCGGAAACTGGCGAAATCATTGCCAAGGCCAATGAAGAAATCGATGCCACCCTGTTGGCCAAGCTTGAAGAAGCTGGCGTCAAGAGCATCGAAACGCTTTACGTGAACGATCTGGATCGCGGCGCATTCATTGCCAATACCCTGCGCGCTGACGAAACACGTGATCGCACGGCTGCCCGCGTTGCCATCTATCGCATGATGCGTCCAGGCGAGCCACCGACGGAAGAAGCAGTAGAAATCCTGTTCAACGGCCTGTTCTATTCTGACGATCGCTACGATCTGTCGGCAGTGGGTCGTATGAAGTTCAACCGCCGCATGGGCCGCCCGGATATCACCGAGTCGAAGGTCATGATGACCAGCTTGCCGGCCAAGCTGGACGACGTGATTACTTATCTGGCAGACCGCAACGGTGTTCGCGCATCGCTGGTGGCGGATCAACTGGCAGAAATGCAATTTGGCGCACGTGCTGCTGCTGAAAACCTGACTGAAGCCGAAGCTAAAGAAGTTGCCGATAAGCTGAATAAGCTGGGCGTTAAAACGGAAGTGCGTGATCAACTGACCCTGTCGCCACGCGACCTGATCGATGCAATCGCTGTACTGGTCGAGCTGCGCAATGGCCGTGGTGAAATCGACGATATCGATCACCTGGGTAACCGTCGTGTACGTTCGGTGGGCGAACTGGCCGAAAACCAATTCCGCGCTGGTCTGGCCCGCGTCGAGCGCGCTGTTAAAGAGCGCTTGAACCAAGCCGAATCCGACAACCTGATGCCGCATGACCTGATCAATGCCAAGCCGATCTCGGCAGCGATCAAAGAGTTCTTCGGTTCCAGCCAACTGTCGCAGTTTATGGACCAGACGAACCCGCTGTCGGAAATTACCCACAAGCGTCGTGTATCGGCCCTTGGCCCAGGTGGTCTGACTCGTGAACGTGCCGGCTTCGAAGTCCGTGACGTCCATCCGACACACTATGGTCGTGTATGTCCGATCGAAACGCCTGAAGGTCCGAACATTGGTCTGATCAACTCGCTGGCACTGTACGCCCGGGTGAATGATTTCGGCTTTATCGAAACGCCGTACCGCAAGGTGGTTAACAGCCGCGTTACATCGGAAATCAACTACCTGTCGGCCATTGAAGAAGGCCAATACGTTATCGCCCAGGCGAATGCCGGTATGGATGCCAAGGGCAACCTGACCGACGAACTGGTTACCTGCCGTCACAAGGGCGAAGCACTGCTCGAACCGGCTGCACAGGTTCAGTACATGGACGTGGCACCGTCGCAGATCGTTTCGGTGGCTGCTTCGCTGGTACCGTTCCTTGAGCACGATGACGCAAACCGCGCACTGATGGGCGCCAACATGCAACGTCAGGCAGTACCTTGCCTGAGCCCAGAAAAACCAGTGGTCGGTACGGGTATCGAACGTACGGTCGCCGTTGACTCGGGTACTGCAATTGTTGCGCGTCGTGGCGGCGTGGTCGATTATGTCGACGCAGGCCGTATCGTGATTCGCGTGAACGATGACGAAGCACTGGCTGGTGAAGTCGGTGTCGACATCTACAACCTGGTCAAGTACACCCGTTCTAACCAGAACACCAACATCAACCAGCGTCCAATCGTACGCATGGGTGACAAGCTAGCCAAGGGCGATGTCGTTGCCGATGGCGCATCGACCGATCTGGGCGAACTCGCTCTGGGTCAGAACATGCTGATCGCCTTCATGCCATGGAACGGTTATAACTACGAAGACTCGATTCTCATCTCCGAGCGCGTGGTTGCAGAAGACCGTTTCACTTCGGTGCATATCGAAGAGTTGACGGTGGTTGCACGTGATACCAAGCTGGGGCCTGAAGAAATCAGCCGCGATATTCCATCGCTGGGTGAATCGCAGCTGTCCCGTCTGGATGACTCGGGCATCGTATACATCGGCGCTGAAGTAGAAGCCGGTGACGTACTGGTTGGCAAGGTCACGCCGAAGGGTGAGACCCAACTGACGCCAGAAGAAAAGCTGCTGCGCGCCATCTTTGGTGAAAAAGCATCGGACGTTAAAGACACCAGTCTGCGTGTTTCGTCTGGAATCGCTGGTACCGTCATTGACGTTCAGGTCTTCACCCGTGAAGGCATCGAGCGCGATAAGCGTGCCCAGTCGATCATCGACGATCAACTGCGTCACTACAAGCTTGATCTGGCCGACCAGCTGCGTATCGTTGAGCGTGATGCTTTCGAACGTGTGGCGCGCCTGATCATTGGCAAGGTTGCCAATGGTGGTCCGAAGAAGCTGGCCAAGGGCACCAAGATTGACCGCGCTTACCTGGATACCGTTGATCAGCATCAGTGGTTCGACATCCGCATGGCCGACGATGAAATCGCTACGCAGCTCGAAGCGCTGCGTGATGGTATCGAACAAACCCGTAAGGGCTTTGACGCTGCGTTTGAAGAAAAGCGCAAGAAGCTCACCCAAGGCGATGAACTGCCACCAGGCGTGCAGAAGATGGTCAAGGTCTACCTGGCTGTGAAGCGTCGCTTGCAACCGGGTGACAAGATGGCCGGTCGTCACGGTAACAAGGGTGTGGTCTCGCGTATTGTGCCGGTGGAAGATATGCCGCACATGGCCGATGGCCGTCCGGTTGATATCGTGCTGAACCCGCTGGGCGTGCCGTCACGGATGAACGTGGGTCAGGTACTCGAAACCCATCTGGGTTGGGCCGCCATGGGTCTGGGTCGTCGTATTGACGAAATGCTACGCGCTGAACGGAACGTTCAGAACGTGCGTCAGTTCCTGGAAAAGATCTACAACCAGAGCGGCCGTATCGAAGACTTCAAGTCCATGTCAGACGATGAAATCATGACGCTGGCCGGCAATCTGCGTAAGGGTGTGCCGTTCGCCACGCCGGTGTTTGATGGTGCTGCTGAAGCCGAATTGAATGCCATGCTGGAACTGGCTTACCCGGATCAGGTTGCACGTGATCTGAAGTTGACCTCGACCCGCACGCAGATCGAATTGTGTGACGGCCGTACGGGCGAGACTTTCGAGCGTCCGGTGACTGTGGGCTACATGCACATCCTGAAGCTGCATCACCTGGTCGACGACAAGATGCACGCCCGTTCGACTGGTCCATACTCGCTGGTTACTCAGCAGCCGCTGGGTGGTAAGGCGCAGTTCGGTGGTCAGCGCTTCGGTGAAATGGAAGTCTGGGCACTGGAAGCCTACGGCGCATCGCACGTTCTGCAAGAAATGCTCACCGTTAAGTCGGATGACGTTTCGGGCCGGACCAAGATGTACGAAAACATTGTCAAGGGTGATCACAAGATCGAAGCGGCTATGCCGGAATCGTTCAACGTGCTCGTCAAGGAAATCCGGTCGTTGGGTATCGACATCGACCTCGAGCGTAAGTGAGTCATATCTAAACGCAACACCGGTGATGGGTTGCCGGCCAAAACTGGCAGCCCATCTAAAGAATCTGGATTTACTCCGTCTGGGAGAAAAGCATGAAAGCATTACTGGATCTGTTCAAGCAGGTAGGACCTGAAGAAGAATTCGATGCGATCACCATCGGGCTGGCATCGCCCGAGAAGATTCGTTCGTGGTCCTTTGGCGAGGTCAAGAAGCCTGAAACCATTAACTACCGTACGTTCAAGCCTGAACGCGACGGTCTGTTCTGCGCCAAGATCTTTGGCCCGGTCAAAGACTACGAATGTCTGTGCGGTAAGTACAAGCGCCTGAAGCACCGCGGTGTTATCTGCGAAAAGTGCGGCGTTGAAGTCACGCTGGCCAAGGTGCGTCGTGAGCGCATGGCGCACATCGAGCTGGCCAGCCCGGTTGCCCACATCTGGTTCCTGAAATCGCTGCCATCGCGCCTGGGTATGGTGCTGGACATGTCGCTGCGCGACATCGAGCGCGTACTGTACTTTGAAGCTTTTGTGGTGGTTAACCCGGGCATGACACCGCTGTCGCGCGGCCAGATCATGACCGAAGACGATTACAACGCCAAGGTTGAAGAATTCGGCGACGAATTCGACGCCATGATGGGTGCCGAAGGTATCCGTGAGATGCTGCGTTCGCTGGATCTGGATCGTGAAGTAGAGCGTCTACGTTCGGAGCTGGCAACCACTGGTTCGGAAGCCAAGAGCAAGAAGCTGACCAAGCGTCTGAAGATTCTTGAAGCATTCCAGCGTTCGGGCATCAAGCCAGAGTGGATGATTCTGGAAGTGCTGCCAGTGCTGCCACCGGACCTGCGTCCGCTGGTACCGCTGGATGGTGGCCGTTTCGCCACCTCGGATCTGAACGATCTGTATCGCCGTGTGATCAACCGTAACAACCGCCTGAAGCGTCTGCTTGAATTGCGCGCACCGGACATCATCGTCCGTAACGAAAAGCGCATGCTGCAAGAAGCCGTGGATTCGCTGCTCGACAACGGTCGTCGCGGTAAGGCCATGACCGGCGCTAACAAGCGTCCGCTCAAATCGCTGGCCGACATGATCAAGGGTAAGGGTGGTCGTTTCCGTCAGAACCTGCTGGGTAAGCGCGTCGACTACTCGGGCCGTTCGGTCATCGTGGTGGGTCCGCAACTCAAGCTGCATCAGTGCGGTCTGCCAAAGCTGATGGCGCTGGAACTGTTCAAGCCGTTCATCTTCAATCGCCTTGAAGGTATGGGCCTGTCGACCACCATCAAGCAAGCCAAGAAGATGGTCGAAAACGAAGAGCCAATCGTCTGGGATATCCTAGAAGAAGTGATTCGCGAACACCCGGTCATGCTGAACCGTGCGCCAACGCTGCACCGTCTGGGCATCCAGGCATTCGAGCCAGTGCTGATCGAAGGTAAAGCCATTCAACTGCACCCACTCGTTTGCGCGGCCTTCAACGCCGACTTCGATGGTGACCAGATGGCTGTTCACGTCCCGCTGTCGCTGGAAGCGCAGATGGAAGCCCGCACGCTGATGCTGGCCTCGAACAACGTGCTGTCGCCTGCCAACGGCCAGCCAATCATCGTACCGTCGCAGGATATCGTTCTGGGTCTGTACTACGCCACTCGTGAGCGCATCAACGCCAAGGGCGAAGGCATGATGTTTGCCGACGTTGCTGAAGTAGAGCGCGCACTGGCATTGAAAGAACTCGATCTGCACGCCAAGATTACCGTTCGTCTGAACGAATGGCAGCCTAAGGAATCGGGCGAGGGCTGGGTTGAAGTAACGAACCGTTACAACACCACCGCTGGTCGTGCACTGCTGTCGTTGATTCTGCCGAAGGGCCTGCCGTTCAAGGCCATTGACAAGGCGCTGAAGAAGAAAGAAATCTCGAAGCTGATCGACGAATCCTTCCGCCGTTGCGGCCTGAAGGAAACCGTTGTGTTCGCTGACAAGCTGATGCAAAACGGCTTCAAGCTGGCTACCCGCGCCGGTATCTCGTTCGCGTCTTGTGATATGCAAGTGCCGGCCGAGAAGGTCGACATCCTGAATGCAGCACGCGAAGAGATCAAAGAGATCGAATCGCAGTACACCAACGGTCTAGTTACCGGCGGTGAGCGCTACAACAAGGTTGTCGATATCTGGGGTCGTGCCGGTGACCAGGTTGCCAAGGTCATGATGGATCGCCTGGGTAAAGAAGACGTCGTCGATGCCGAAGGCAAGACCGTTAAGCAAGAGTCGTTCAACTCCATCTACATGATGGCCGACTCCGGCGCCCGTGGTTCGGCTGCTCAGATTAAACAGCTGGCTGGTATGCGTGGCCTGATGGCCAAGCCGGATGGCTCGATTATCGAAACGCCGATCTACTCGAACTTCCGCGAAGGTCTGAACGTTCTCGAATACTTTATTTCGACTCACGGTGCCCGTAAGGGTCTGGCCGATACGGCGCTGAAGACCGCAAACTCGGGTTATCTGACCCGTCGTCTGGTCGACGTAACGCAGGATCTGGTCATCATTGAAGATGATTGCGGCACTGACAACGGTTTCGTTGTGCGCGCCCTCATCGAAGGTGGTGAAGTTATCGAGCCGCTGCGTGATCGTATCCTCGGCCGTGTCACGGCTGCTGACGTGATCCACCCTGAAACCCAGGAAACGATGATCGAAACCGGCACGCTGCTGGACGAAGATCTGTGCGACCTGATCGAACAGGCTGGCGTTGATGAAGTGAAGGTGCGTACGCCGCTAACTTGCGCAACCCGTTACGGTCTGTGCGCCCAGTGTTACGGCCGCGACCTGGGTCGTGGTTCGATGGTCAATGCTGGCGAAGCCGTCGGTGTGATTGCCGCCCAGTCGATTGGTGAACCGGGCACACAGCTCACCATGCGTACCTTCCACGTGGGTGGTGCGGCATCGCGTGCGGCTGCTGCCTCGCAAGTAGAAAACAAGAGCGCAGGCGTGGTCCGTTTCTCGGCCCTCATGCGTTATGTCACCAACGCCCGTGGCGAGAAGATCGTCATTACGCGTTCGGGTGAAGTGCTGATTACGACCGAACTGGGTCAAGAGCGTGAGCGTCATAAAGTACCTTATGGTGCGACGCTGATGGTCTCTGATGGCGACAACATCAAGGCTGGCACCAAGCTGGCTACGTGGGATCCGCACACCCGTCCGATCATTACGGAATACGCCGGTACCGTCCGCTTCGAGCACGTCGAAGAGGGTGTTACCGTCGCCAAGCAGATGGATGACGTCACTGGCCTAACCACGCTGGTCGCGATCGATCCGAAGCGTGGCGGCAAGGCTCAGAACAAGGGTCTGCGTCCACAGGTCAAACTGCTTGATGCCAGCGGTAACGAAGTTCGCATCGCCGGTTCGGAGCACCCAGTGGCCATCGCCTTCCAGGTGGGTTCGATTATCAGCGTGACCGATGGTCAACAAGTGGGCGTGGGTGATGTGCTGGCCCGTATGCCGCAAGAATCTGCCAAGACCCGTGATATTACCGGCGGTCTGCCGCGCGTTGCCGAGCTGTTCGAAGCCCGTACGCCGAAAGACACCGGTATGCTGGCCGAAGTGACCGGTACCGTTTCCTTCGGCAAGGACACCAAGGGCAAACAGCGTCTGGTACTGACGGATCTCGAGGGCAATGACCACGAGTTCCTGATTCTGAAAGACAAGCACGTGCTGGTGCACGATGGTCAGGTCGTTAACAAGGGCGAACTGATTGTCGACGGCGAACCGGATCCACAAGATATTCTGCGCCTGAAGGGTGTGGAAGAGCTGGCCCGTTACATCACCGACGAAGTGCAAGACGTTTACCGTCTGCAAGGCGTTAAGATTAACGACAAGCACATCGAAGTGATCGTTCGCCAGATGCTGCGCCGTGTACAGATTACCGATCCGGCTGATTCGACCTACATCAAGGGCGAGCAAGTCGAGCGTTCGGAAGCGCTGATCACCAACGACGCCCTGCGCGCCGAAGGTAAGCGTGAAGCAGAGTTCGAACCAGTGCTGCTGGGTATTACCAAGGCATCGCTGTCGACGGATTCGTTCATCTCGGCCGCATCCTTCCAGGAAACCACCCGCGTTCTCACCGAAGCCGCCATCATGGGCAAGCGCGACGATCTGCGTGGTCTCAAGGAAAACGTCATTGTGGGTCGCCTCATCCCGGCTGGTACGGGTCTGGCTTACCACGCAGCACGCCGCGGCCAGAGCGCCGCAGCTGCGCTGGACGATGCGTTCGAAACGCCGGTCGAAGCAGTGACCGTCGAAGAAATTGTGGCAGAAGCACCGTCAGCCGATGCTGGCGAGGCAGACGCCGCCAACTGATTCAGGGGGTAGGGTGGCCGGAAAATCCGGCTGCCCTTCCCCGGGTCAACCCGGGTTCAGGTTGACGGAAAGCCCTTTGGTGGTTTATCATCGCGGGTTTCTCCGGCTAAGCCGCTCGGTTTTCGTGCGGAACGCTGGTTTTGTAGCAGCGTTTCCGAGGGTTTGCCGGGCCACCCGCAGGGTGTGACCGCAACTTATTTGTAGGAAGAAGGGTGGGTTTCCACCCGGATTTATTGGGGATTTTTAGATATGCCAACCATTAATCAGCTCGTGCGTAAGCCGCGCGTCAAGGTTGAAGCCAAGAACAAGGTTCCGGCGCTTGAAGCTTGCCCGCAAAAACGTGGCGTTTGCACTCGCGTTTACACCACAACGCCTAAGAAGCCGAACTCTGCTTTGCGTAAAGTTTGCAAGGTTCGTCTGACCAACGGTTTCGAGGTTATCTCGTACATCGGCGGTGAAGGCCACAACCTGCAGGAGCACTCGGTCGTTTTGATCCGCGGTGGTCGTGTTAAGGATTTGCCAGGTGTGCGTTACCACACCGTCCGCGGCTCGCTGGATACCCAGGGTGTTAAGGATCGTAAGCAGTCCCGTTCGAAGTATGGCGCCAAGCGCCCGAAGGCTGCCTAATTTAGGCGCCCGCTGTCCGTTTTCTGAAAGGTAGTTAACATGCCCCGTCGTCGCGAAGTACCCAAACGTGACATCCTGCCGGATCCTAAGTTCGGCAATGTCGACGTATCGAAATTCGTTAATGTTCTGATGATCTCCGGCAAGAAGTCTGTTGCCGAACGTACCATTTACGGTGCGTTTGACCAGATCACCACTAAAGGCGGCCGTGATCCGCTGGAAGTGTTTGCGCAAGCACTGAACAATGCCAAGCCAATGGTGGAAGTTAAGTCCCGCCGTGTGGGTGGTGCTAACTACCAAGTGCCGGTTGAAATTCGTCCGTCGCGTCGTATGGCACTGGCTATGCGCTGGTTGCGTGATGCTGCTCGTAAGCGTTCGGAAAAATCCATGGGCGCCCGTCTGGCTGCTGAACTGGTTGAAGCTGCGGAAAACCGTGGCGGCGCCGTTAAGAAGCGTGACGAAGTACACCGCATGGCAGAAGCCAACAAGGCCTTCTCGCATTTCCGCTTCTAAGCTGTTTCTGATTTAATTTTTGTAAAGGTTGTATCGTGGCTCGCAAGACACCCATCGAACGCTATCGCAATATTGGTATTAGTGCCCACATCGACGCCGGTAAGACGACGACGACCGAGCGGATTCTTTTCTACACCGGTGTGAACCACAAAATCGGCGAAGTGCACGATGGTGCCGCGACGATGGACTGGATGGAGCAGGAGCAGGAGCGCGGTATTACCATTACCTCGGCTGCTACAACCTGTTTCTGGAAGGGCATGGATGCATCGCGTCCGGAACACCGTATCAACATCATTGATACCCCGGGACACGTTGACTTCACGATTGAAGTTGAGCGTTCGATGCGTGTGCTTGATGGTGCCGTCATGGTTTACTGTGCCGTTGGTGGTGTGCAGCCGCAGTCGGAAACCGTATGGCGTCAGGCTAACAAGTACAAAGTGCCGCGTCTGGCCTTCGTGAACAAGATGGACCGCTCCGGCGCCAACTTCTTCAAGGTGGTCGAGCAGATGAAGACCCGCCTGAAAGCAAGTCCAGTACCGATCGTTATCCCCATCGGCGCTGAAGACACCTTCGAAGGCGTGGTTGACCTGATCAAGATGAAAGCCATCTACTGGGACGAAGCGTCTCAGGGCATGAAGTTTGACTACCGCGACATTCCGGCCGAACTGGCTGATGAAGCAGCCACCTGGCGTGAACAGATGGTCGAAGCCGCGGCAGAAGCCTCGGAAGACCTGATGAACACCTATCTGGAAAACGGTGACCTCACCGAAGAACAGATTATTCTGGGCCTGCGCACGCGTACCATCGCGAGTGAAATTCAGCCAATGCTGTGCGGTACCGCATTCAAGAACAAAGGTGTTCAGCGCATGCTCGACGCCGTTCTGGATCTGATGCCGTCGCCACTCGACATTCCACCAGTGGAAGGCGAGCTGGAAAATGGCCAGCCTGCAACACGTAAGGCGGATGACGGCGAAAAGTTCTCGGCGCTGGCATTCAAGCTGATGACCGACCCGTTCGTGGGCCAGTTGACCTTCGTTCGCGTTTACTCGGGTGTTCTGAACTCGGGCGATACCATCTACAACCCGATCAAGCAGCGCAAAGAGCGTATTGGTCGTATTCTGCAGATGCACGCTAACGAACGCGAAGAAATCAAAGAACTGCGCGCTGGCGATATCGCCGCCTGTGTGGGCATGAAGGAAGTGACTACGGGTGAAACCCTGTGTGATCCGGATGCCGTTATCACTCTGGAGCGTATGGAGTTCCCTGAGCCGGTGATTCACGTGGCTGTTGAACCAAAGACCAAGGCTGACCAGGAAAAGATGGGTATTGCTCTGTCGCGTCTGGCTCAGGAAGATCCGTCGTTCCGCGTGCGTACCGATGAAGAATCGGGTCAAACCATTATTTCGGGTATGGGCGAACTGCACCTTGAAATTATTGTTGACCGTATGCGCCGTGAATTCGGTGTTGAAGCCAACGTTGGTGCCCCGCAAGTGGCCTACCGTGAAACTATCCGCAAGACCATTGACGATGCCGAAGGCAAGTTCGTCAAACAGTCTGGTGGTCGTGGTCAGTACGGTCACGTTGTGCTCAAGATCGAGCCGAACGAGCCGGGCAAGGGTTACGAGTTCGTCGACGCCATCAAGGGCGGTGTGGTTCCTCGCGAATACATCCCTGCGGTTGATAAGGGTCTGCAAGACACCATGCCTAACGGCGTGCTGGCTGGCTTCCCGATCGTTGATGTCAAGTGTACGCTGCACTTTGGTTCGTACCACGATGTTGACTCGAACGAAAACGCCTTCAAGATGGCCGCTTCGATGGCTTTCAAAGAAGGTATGCGTCGCGCCAGCCCGGTTCTGCTTGAGCCGATGATGGCCGTTGAAGTTGAGACGCCGGAAGAGTACATGGGTAACGTCATGGGTGACCTGTCGGGTCGTCGTGGCATCGTTCAGGGTATGGACGACATTGCTGGCGGCATGAAGGGTATCCGCGCAGAAGTGCCGCTTGCCGAAATGTTCGGTTACTCGACGCAGCTGCGTTCGTTGACCCAAGGTCGCGCAACGTACTCGATGGAGTTCAAGCACTACAGCGAAGCCCCGAAGAACGTGGCTGAAGCAATCATCAACAAGAAGTAATTTCGAATTCTGAACTTTTAAGGAAGCTAAAAATGGCAAAGGGTAAGTTTGAACGTACTAAGCCGCACGTAAACGTGGGCACGATTGGTCACGTTGACCATGGTAAGACAACGCTGACGGCAGCTATCGCTACGGTATTGGCCGCCAAGTTTGGTGGTGAAGCCAAGGCTTACGACCAGATTGATGCGGCGCCAGAAGAAAAGGCCCGTGGTATTACCATTAACACCGCACACGTTGAGTATGAGACCGAAGGTCGTCACTACGCACACGTTGACTGCCCAGGTCACGCCGACTACGTCAAGAACATGATTACCGGTGCTGCTCAAATGGACGGCGCCATCCTCGTTTGTTCGGCCGCTGACGGCCCAATGCCACAGACCCGCGAGCATATCCTGCTGGCCCGTCAAGTAGGCGTACCGTACATCATCGTCTTCCTGAACAAGTGCGACATGGTTGACGACGCAGAACTGCTGGAACTCGTAGAAATGGAAGTTCGCGAACTTCTGTCCAAGTACGACTTCCCAGGCGACGACCTGCCAATCATCAAGGGTTCGGCACTCAAAGCCCTCGAAGGCGACCAAAGCCCAATCGGCGAGCCAGCCATTCTTGAATTGGCCGCAGCCCTGGACAGCTACATTCCTACGCCAGAGCGCGCCGTAGACCTGCCGTTCCTCCTCCCGATCGAAGACGTATTCTCGATCTCGGGTCGCGGTACCGTAGTGACCGGTCGTGTAGAGCGCGGCATCGTTAAGGTTGGTGAAGAACTGGAAATCGTTGGCATCCGTCCAACCACCAAAACCACCTGTACCGGTGTTGAAATGTTCCGCAAGCTGCTGGACCAAGGTCAAGCTGGTGACAACGTCGGCGTACTGCTGCGTGGTACCAAGCGTGAAGACGTAGAGCGCGGCCAAGTTCTGGCCAAGCCGGGTTCGATCACCCCGCACACCCACTTTGAATCAGAAGTGTATGTACTGTCGAAAGACGAAGGCGGCCGTCACACCCCATTCTTCAACAACTACCGTCCACAGTTCTACTTCCGTACCACCGACGTCACGGGCGCTATCGTCCTGCCAGAGGGTACTGAAATGGTTATGCCGGGTGACAACATCCGCATGACTGTAAAACTGATCAACCCGATCGCCATGGAAGAAGGTCTGCGCTTCGCAATCCGCGAAGGTGGCCGTACCGTTGGCGCCGGCGTCGTCTCGAAAATCATCGAGTAATTCGCTGATAAACCGGATGCCCTGGCCACAAGCCAGCGGTATCCGGAGCGGCTTTTCAGGGGTGTAAAACTTCTGTATAGTGCGCCGCTCGTTGCTGCTCTTTCATTGTTCTTTTACTGTTCTTTGGATGTCAACATGCAAAACCAGAAAATCCGTATTCGTCTTAAAGCATACGACTATCGTTTGATCGATCAGTCTGCTCAGGAAATCGTTGAAACCGCTAAGCGCACTGGCGCTGTAGTTCGCGGTCCGGTTCCTCTGCCTACCCGTAAGCAGCGCTTTGACATTCTGCGTTCGCCACACGTCAACAAGACATCGCGCGACCAGCTCGAAATTCGCACCCACCTGCGCCTGATGGACATCATCGACCCAACTGACAAAACGGTTGACGCACTGATGAAGCTGGATCTGCCAGCTGGCGTGGACGTCGAAATCAAGTTGCAGTAATACCGGGAACGTAGTATAGTTTCCGGCTTTCCTGGCTCCGAGCAATCGGAGCCAATGTAGTTCCTGTTGTATCTAAACCGACGCCGGCCAATCGCAGCCGGTGATTAGGAGAATAATAGATGAGTCTAGGCCTTGTAGGACGCAAGGTCGGCATGACGCGCATCTTTGCCGAGGATGGTGTTTCCATCCCTGTCACAGTGCTCGATGTGTCGAACAATCGCGTCGCACAAATCAAGACGCCCGAAACGGACGGCTATGCCGCTGTTCAGGTTGCATTCGGTCAACGCCGTGCTTCGCGCATGACGAAGGCATTGAGTGGTCACCTGGCAAAGGCTGGTGTTGAGTCCTCGCGCGTTCTTAAAGAATTCACGGTTGCTGCAGATGCACTCGACGGCTTCAAGCCGGGCGATGCTATCGCTGCGACTATTTTTGAAGCCGGCCAAAAGGTCGACATCACCGGCGTTACGATCGGTAAGGGCTTTGCTGGCGGCATCAAGCGTCACCACTTCAGCTCGAACCGCGCATCGCACGGTAACTCGTTGTCGCACAATGCGCCTGGCTCGATCGGTATGGCACAAGATCCGGGTCGTGTTTTCCCGGGTAAGCGCATGGCCGGTCACCTCGGTGATGTTCAGCGTACGGCTCAGAACCTGGAAGTGGTTCGTGTCGATGCAGAGCGTCAGCTCCTCCTCGTCAAGGGTGCTGTTCCTGGCTCCCGCGGTTCAGACGTCGTTGTACGTCCTGCCGTTAAGGCCTAAGGGGATACCATGGAACTGAAGATTATTAACGATCAGGGTCAGGAAGCTAGCCGTCTGCAAGCTTCGGACGTACTGTTCGGTCGCGAATATAACGAGAACCTGGTGCATCAACTGGTTGTTGGCTATCAAGCCAATGCCCGTAGCGCCAACTCGAAGCAAAAGGGTCGTGACGACGTTGCTCACACCACCCACAAGCCATGGCGCCAAAAGGGTACGGGTAATGCCCGTTCCGGTATGACGTCTAGCCCGATCTGGCGTGGAGGCGGTCGCGCATTCCCGAATTCGCCAGAGCAGAACTACGCTCAAAAGATTAACCGTAAGATGTATCGCGCCGGTATGGCCACGATTCTTTCGCAGCTCGTTCGCGAAGATCGTCTGGCTGTGGTCGATGCATTTGCCGTTGAAGCCCCGAAGACCAAGCTGTTTGCGCAGAAGGTCAAGAACATGGGCTTTGATCAGGTGCTGGTAATCACGGACAATCTGGACGAAAACCTGTGGCTGTCGTCGCGCAACCTGCCGAATGTGCTGGTGCTCGAAGCCAAGGAAACCGATCCAGTTTCGCTCGTACGTTACGCCAAGGTTGTAGTAACGCGTAACGCCGTGGCCAAGTTTGAGGAGATGTGGGGATGAACCAGGAACGACTGTTACAGGTATTGCTGGCACCCCAGGTATCCGAAAAAGCTACCTACGTTGCCGACAAAAACAACCAAGTGGTCTTCAAAGTAGCCGCTGACGCGACTAAGCCGGAGATCAAGGCTGCCGTTGAGCTGCTATTCAAGGTCGAAGTTGACGCTGTTCAAGTCCTGAATGTTAAGGGCAAGGTCAAGCGCCGCGGTGCAATTACGGGTCGCCGTAAGGGCTGGAAGAAGGCATTCGTATGCCTGAAGCCGGGCCAAGAGATCCAGTTTGCTGAAGGAGGGGTGGCATAATGGCACTCGTCAAAGTCAAACCGACATCGCCCGGTCGTCGTGGCGTCGTCAAGGTTGTTCACGAGAATCTGCACAAGGGTCGCCCTCATGCAGCACTCGTTGAGAAACAATCGAAGAATGCCGGTCGTAACAACAACGGCCGTATCACCGTACGTCACCAGGGTGGTGGTTCGAAGCAACACTACCGCCTGATCGACTTCAAGCGTAACAAAGATGGTATTCCGGGCAAGATCGAACGCCTGGAGTATGACCCGAACCGCACTGCCCACATCGCTCTGGTGTTGTATGCAGATGGTGAGCGTCGTTACATCATTGCCCCGCGTGGTCTGGAAGCTGGCGCAACCATCATGAGTGGTTCCGAAGCCCCGATCAAGGCAGGCAATGCGCTGCCGATCCGCAACATCCCTGTGGGTACGACCATTCACTGCATCGAAATGATTCCTGGCAAGGGTGCTCAAATGGCACGCTCGGCTGGTGCTTCGGTGCAACTGATGGCCCGCGAAGGTGTCTACGCTCAGGTTCGTCTGCGCTCCGGCGAAGTTCGCCGTGTGCACGTTGAATGCCGCGCCACCATTGGCGAAGTGAGCAACGAAGAAAACAACCTGCGTAAGCTGGGTAAAGCCGGTGCCACACGTTGGCGCGGTATCCGTCCGACCGTTCGTGGTGTTGCCATGAACCCAATCGATCACCCGCACGGTGGTGGTGAAGGTCGTACGGGTGAAGGTCGTGTACCGGTCTCGCCATGGGGTACCCCAGCCAAGGGTTACCGTACCCGTAGCAACAAGCGTACGACCAGCATGATCGTGCAGCGTCGTCACAAGAAATAAGGAATAGACCATGACTCGTTCACTGAAAAAAGGTCCGTTCGTTGATGCGCACCTCATCAAAAAGGTCGAAGCAGCGATTGCCAGCAATGACAAACGCCCAATCAAGACCTGGTCTCGTCGTTCGACAGTGCTGCCCGAGTTTCTCGGTCTGACACTGGCGGTTCATAACGGTCGTCAGCACGTTCCCGTGTTTGTGACTGAAAACATGGTTGGCCACAAGCTTGGCGAGTTCTCTCTGACGCGTACGTTCAGAGGTCACGTTGCCGGCAAGAAAGCCAAGAAGTAAGGAGCCGATGATGGAAACTCGTGCTGTACTGCGCGGCGTGCGCCTCTCGGCGCAAAAAGGCCGTCTCGTTGCTGACCTCGTTCGCGGCAAGTCCGTGGGCCAGGCCCTGAGCATCCTGGCATACTCCCCTAAAAAGGGTGCCCTGATCGTTAAGAAGGTGATTGAATCTGCAATCGCCAATGCCGAGCACAATGAAGGTGCCGACATTGATGAGCTGATCGTCAAGACCATCTACGTCGAAAAGGGTATGGTGCTGAAGCGCTTCACTGCGCGCGCCAAGGGCCGTGGGAACCGTATCACCAAGCCGACCTGTCACGTTTTCGTGACCGTGGGCAACTAAGGAATCGCTATGGGACAGAAAATTCACCCAACTGGCTTCCGCCTCAGTGTTACCCGCGACTGGAACTCGCGCTGGTACGCTAGCGATAAGGATTTCGCTGGCATGCTGGCCGAGGACAACAAAGTCCGCGTCTACCTGAAGAAGAAGCTCGCTCACGCATCTGTGGGCAAGGTTCTGATCGAGCGTCCTGCCAAGAACGCCCGTGTAACCGTATTCTCGGCTCGTCCGGGTGTGGTTATCGGCAAGAAAGGCGAAGAAATTGATCAGCTGCGTTCGGATCTGCAAAAGATCATGGGCGTGCCTGTTCACGTTTCGATCGAAGAAATCCGCAAGCCGGAAACTGATGCACAGCTGATCGCCGACTCGATCGCGCAGCAGCTGGAAAAGCGCATTATGTTCCGCCGCGCCATGAAGCGTGCCATGCAGAACGCCATGCGTCTGGGTGCCCAAGGCATCAAGATCATGAGTTCCGGCCGTCTGAACGGTGCTGAAATTGCCCGTACCGAATGGTACCGTGAAGGTCGTGTGCCGCTGCACACCCTGCGCGCCAACATTGACTACGCAACTTCTGAAGCTATGACGACCTATGGTCTCATCGGCATCAAGGTGTGGGTCTACAAGGGCGAGCATCTGGCACCGGGCGAGCAGCCTGCTGTGGTTGAAGAGCCAAAGCGTGCGCCGCGTCGTCCACGTGGTGATGATGAAGGCAAGTCGGACAAAAAACCGGCCGCCAAGCGTGTTAGAAAGGCAGGTGCATAATGCTGCAACCCGCACGTCGTAAATACCGCAAGGAACAGAAAGGCCGTAACACCGGCCTGGCGACCCGCGGTGCCACCGTTGCTTTCGGCGAATTCGGCCTGAAGTCAACCGATCGCGGCCGTCTAACGGCCCGTCAGATCGAAGCGGCCCGTCGCGCCATGACCCGTCACATTAAGCGTGGTGGTCGTATCTGGATCCGTGTGTTCCCGGACAAACCGATCTCCAAGAAGCCTGCCGAAGTCCGTATGGGTAACGGTAAGGGTAATCCGGAGTACTACGTTGCTGAAATTCAGCCGGGTAAGGTTCTGTACGAAATGGATGGCGTCAATGAGGCGCTGGCTCGTGAAGCATTCAAGCTGGCTGCTGCCAAGCTGCCACTGCGCACGATCTTCGTTACTCGCCACCTGGGGTAAGAGATGAAAGCAACTGAACTCAGAAACAAATCGAACGACGAGCTCAAGCAAGAACTGCTCGACCTGCTGAAGGCCCAGTTTTCTCTGCGTATGCAGAAGGGCACCCAGCAGCTGAGCAACACCAGCCAGCTCGGCAAGGTACGCCGCGACATCGCTCGCGTGCGCACCATTCTCCGTGAAAGGGTCTAATCATGACTGATAAGACTGGTATGAACCGCACCCTCGTGGGTCGTGTGGTTAGCGACAAGATGCAAGAGACGGCCACCGTGCTCGTCGAGCGTCGCGTTAAGCACCCGATGTACGGCAAGGTCATCACGCGCTCGAAGAAATATCACGCGCACAACGCAAACAACGACGCCAAGACGGGTGACCTCGTCCAGATCGTTGAATGCCGCCCGATGTCCCGCACCAAAACTTGGCAAATCGCCAAACTGCTGGAGCGTGCCGAGGTTCTGTAAGAAAAAAAGAGGCAAAATTCGTTTTGCCTCTTGCAACGGCCGGATTAGTTCGTTATAATCCGGCCTCTTTCGCTACAACCTTGCATTGCACAACTGTGTAATCCTGGCTGTAGTAAGTGTTGAAACCCAAGACTGCCCGTGCGCCATCAGTTGGTAGCGGGACAAGTTGGAGTTAATGATGATTCAGATGCAGTCGATGCTGGACGTCGCCGATAACACCGGCGCTCGTTCTGTAATGTGTATCAAAGTGCTGGGCGGCTCAAAGCGCCGTTATGCCGGCATTGGCGACATCATCAAGGTGTCGATCAAAGATGCAGCGCCGCGTGGCCGCGTGAAGAAGGGTGACGTCTATAACGCCGTCGTCGTTCGCACCGCCAAGGGTGTTCGCCGCCCCGATGGTTCGCTGGTTAAGTTTGATGGCAATGCCGCCGTCCTGCTGAACAACAAGCTGGAACCAATCGGTACCCGTATCTTCGGGCCGGTAACCCGTGAGCTGCGCTCGGAGCGTTTCATGAAGATCGTTTCGCTCGCTCCTGAAGTCCTATAAGGAAGCCGCCAAATGGATAAGATTCGTAAAGGCGACGAAGTCATCGTCACCACCGGTAAGGACAAGGGCCGTCGTGGCACCGTTGTTCTCCGTGTCGACGCAGACCGCGTTGTTGTGGAAGGCATTAACCGTGTCAAAAAGGCAACCAAGCCGAACCCAATGCTGGGTACGCCAGGTGGCCTCGTAGACAAGGATATGCCGATTCAGGTTTCCAACCTGGCTCTGTGGAACGCCAAGGCAGGCAAGGGTGACCGTGTCGGCTTCAAGGTGCTCGAAGATGGTCGCAAGGTTCGCGTGTTCAAGTCGAACGGCGAACAGGTTGAGGCATAAGGGGACCCGCATGTCACGTTTGCAAGATTTTTACAAAAACACGGTTGCCCCGGCGCTGATGAAAGAATTCAGCTTCAAGTCACCGATGGAAGTGCCCCGCATCACCAAGATCACCCTGAACATGGGTGTTGGTGAAGCCGTTGCTGACAAAAAGGTACTTGAGCACGCCGTATCCGACCTGACCAAAATTGCTGGCCAAAAGCCGGTAGTTACCCTGTCGCGTAAGTCGATCGCCGGCTTCAAGATCCGTGATAACTACCCGATTGGTTGCATGGTTACCCTGCGCGGTCCGCGCATGTTCGAATTCCTCGATCGGCTGGTTACCGTGGCTCTGCCGCGTGTGCGCGACTTCCGTGGTATTCAGGGCAAGGGTTTTGATGGCCGTGGTAACTACAACATGGGTGTCAAAGAGCAGATCATTTTCCCGGAAATTGAGTACGACAAAATCGATACTCTGCGTGGGATGAATATCAGCATCACGACCACCGCGAAGAATGACAGCGAAGCCAAGGCTCTGCTGACTGCCTTCAAGTTCCCTTTCAAGAATTGAGGCGATTATGGCCAAAACAGCCCTGATCAATCGTGAAGCGAAGCGTCGCGCTCTTGTTGCGAAATTCGCCAAGAAGCGTGAAGCTCTGCAGGCGATCATCAACGACCAGTCGCAAAGCGACGAAGTTCGTTACGAAGCTCGCCTGAAGCTGCAGCAGCTGCCGCGCAACGCTAACCCAACCCGTACCCGCAACCGCTGTCAGTTGACGGGCCGTCCCCGTGGCACATTCCGTAAGTTCGGTCTGTGCCGTCACAAGATCCGTGAGCTCGCCTTTAAGGGAGAAATCCCGGGCGTGATCAAGGCCAGCTGGTAAGCAGGAGGATTTGATATGGCAATGAGTGATCCGATCGCCGATATGCTGACCCGCATCCGCAATGCGCAAATGGCACAAAAGCTGGTGGTGCGTATGCCCTCCTCCAAGCTGAAAGTAGCCGTTGCAAAAGTGCTCAAGGATGAAGGTTACGTTGAGGATTTTGCCGTGCGTGGTGAAGCTGCCAAGCCGGAACTTGAAATTGGTCTGAAGTACTACGCTGGCCGTCCAGTGATTGAGCGCATCGAGCGTGTCTCTCGCCCTGGTCTGCGTGTCTACAAACCGTCTGCTGACATTCCCCGCGTCATGAATGGCCTGGGCATTGCAATCGTCTCGACCCCGCAAGGTGTGATGACTGATCGTAGCGCCCGTGCAGCCAATGTCGGCGGCGAAGTGCTCTGCTACGTGGCGTAAGGGAGGATTCGACATGTCTCGTGTAGCTAAGAATCCAATCGCACTGCCAAAAGGTGTTGAAGTTAATCTGGCTGGTGGCAATGTCACCGTCAAGGGCCCGCTGGGCTCGCTGACGCTGAACCGCAACCCGGCTGTTGACGTACAGGTTGAAGGTGAGCAGTTGGTAGTGAAGGCAGTTGCGGGTGCAGAAAATGCAAACGCGCTATCGGGCACTACCCGCGCACTGCTGGCTAACCTGGTTAACGGCGTGTCCAAGGGTTTCGAAAAGAAACTCACCCTGGTTGGTGTGGGCTATCGTGCCGCAGCCCAGGGCGACACCCTGAACCTTTCGCTCGGTTTCTCGCACCCGGTTGCCCACAAGATGCCTGCTGGCGTCAAGGTGGAAACCCCGTCGCAAACCGAAGTCCTGATCAAGGGGATCGACAAGCAACAAGTAGGTCAGGTTGCTGCCGAGATTCGTGCTTACCGCAAACCAGAGCCTTACAAGGGCAAGGGTGTGCGTTACGCCGATGAGGTCGTCATCCTCAAGGAAACCAAGAAGAAGTAAGGGTGCCTCATGAAAGATAAGAAACAGTCGCGTCTGCGCCGTGCCCGTCAGGCACGTGCCCGCATCGCTGGCCTGAAGGCCGTGCGCCTGAGCGTTTTCCGCACCAACCAGCACATCTACGCCCAAGTCATCTCGGCTTGTGGTGGCAAGGTTCTGGCTGCTGCCTCCACCGTAGAAACGGAAATCCGTAAGGACGTTCCTAACGGCGGTAACGTTGCTGCTGCGCAAACGGTTGGCAAGCTGGTTGCTGAGCGTGCCCGCAAGGCAGGTATCGAAGAAGTAGCTTTTGACCGTTCGGGTTTCAAGTACCACGGCCGTGTCAAGGCTCTGGCTGAAGCTGCCCGTGAAAACGGTCTCAAGTTCTAAGCCGCGTAGGAATCGAGGATAACTATGGCGAAAGCACAAAGTCGCAAACCGCAACAAGCGGAAGAGCGTGATGAGTCTGGCCTGCGCGAGAAGATGGTTGCCATCAACCGCGTTAGCAAGACCGTAAAGGGTGGCCGCATCATGAGCTTCGCCGCACTGACCGTGGTCGGTGACGGTGATGGTGGTGTCGGTATGGGTAAGGGCAAGGCTCGCGAAGTGCCACTGGCAGTTCAAAAGGCCATGGAAGAAGCCCGCCGCCGTCTGTTCAAGGTTTCGCTCAAGAACGGTACTGTTCAGCACACGCTGATCGGCCGTCACGGCGCAGCCAAGGTGATCATTCAGCCAGCACCGGAAGGTACAGGCATCATCGCCGGCGGTGCAGTCCGTAACGTGTTTGAAGTTGTCGGTATCACCAACGTCGTTGCCAAGTGCCTTGGCTCGACCAACCCGTACAACGTCATCCGCGCAACCCTGAATGGTCTGAAGGCAATGAACACGCCATCAGAAGTTGCTGCCAAGCGTGGCAAGACCATCGAAGAAATTCTGGGGTAAGTCATGTCGAACAAAAAACTCAAGGTTACGCTCGTCAAGAGCGTTATCGGCACCAAGCAAGATCACCGCGCTACCGTGCGTGGTCTGGGTCTGGGCCGTGTTAACTCGACCGCTGTGCTGGAAGACACCCCGGCTGTCCGCGGCATGATTCACAAGGTCCAGTACCTGGTGAAAAGCGAAAGCGTCTAAGAGGAAGTTATGGAACTCAATACCATTAAACCTGGTGCTGGTGCTAAGCACGCTGCAAAGCGTGTTGGCCGTGGCATTGGCAGCGGTCTGGGCAAAACCTCGGGCCGTGGTCACAAGGGTCAAAAGTCGCGTACCGGTGGTTACCACAAGGTTGGTTTCGAAGGCGGTCAAATGCCGTTGCATCGTCGCCTGCCAAAGCGTGGTTTCATTTCGCTGACACGTGCGCGTGTTGCTGAAATCCGCCTGAGCGATCTGCAGAACATTCCGGTTGATGATATCGACCTGGCAGTGCTCAAGCAGTGTGGCGTTGTATCGTCGCTGGCTCTGTCGGCCAAGGTTGTGCTGTCTGGTGAAATCAGCCGTAAGGTTGTGCTCAAGGGCATCGGCGCTACCAAGGGCGCCAAGGCAGCTATCGAAGCCGCTGGCGGCTCGATCGAAGCAGCGTAAGTCATACAGGAACTGATCGGACATGCAGCAAAACGCACTCACGCAGGGTAGCAAACACGGGGAACTCAAGCGCCGCTTGATGTTCCTCCTGGGTGCGCTCATCGTGTACCGCATCGGCGCACACATTCCCGTACCGGGAATCGACCCGTCGGTGCTGTCCGATCTGTTTTCTCGTCAAAAGGACGGCATCCTGGGCATGTTCAACATGTTCTCCGGTGGTGCGCTGTCCCGCTTTACCGTTTTTGCGCTGGGCATCATGCCCTACATCTCGGCATCGATCATCATGCAACTGATGACGGTGGCTAGTCCTGCACTGGAGTCTCTCAAGAAAGAGGGCCAGGCCGGACAACACAAGATTTCGCAATACACCCGTTACGGTACCGTCGTTCTGGCATTCTTCCAGGCGTTGGGTATCGCCGTTGCGCTTGAAGCGCAGCCAGGTCTCGTGCTGGACCCGGGTATGGGTTTCCGTTTTGAAACGGTTATTACCCTCGTCACTGGCACCATGTTCCTGATGTGGGTCGGTGAGCAGATCACCGAACGTGGTCTGGGTAACGGCATCTCGATCATTATTTTTGCAGGTATCGCAGCGGGTCTACCGGGTTCGCTGGGCGGCATTCTGGAACTGGTGCGTACCGGTGCCATGAACCCACTGACGGCCATTGTCATTGTTGTCATCGTGGCCGTGGTGACTGCATTCGTTGTCTTCGTGGAACGTGGGCAGCGTCGTATTCTGGTTAACTACGCCAAGCGTCAAGTGGGCAATAAGCTCTACGGCGGTCAATCGTCGTTCCTGCCGCTCAAGCTCAATATGGCCGGCGTGATTCCGCCGATCTTCGCCTCGTCGATCATTCTGTTTCCGGCTACGCTGGCAGGCTGGTTTGGTTCGGGTGAAAACATGCTGTGGCTCAAAGATATCGCTAATGGCCTATCGCCAGGTCAGCCGTTGTACATCCTGTTCTACGCAGCCGCTATCGTATTCTTCTGCTTCTTCTATACCGCCCTGGTCTTTAACACCCGCGAAACTTCAGACAACCTGAAGAAGAGCGGTGCCTTCATCCCGGGTATCCGTCCGGGTGAACAGACTTCGCGTTATATCGAAAAAATTCTGACCCGCCTCACACTGATCGGTGCCGTGTACATCACCATCGTCTGTCTGTTGCCGGAATTCCTGATTCTCAAGTGGAACGTACCGTTCTACTTTGGTGGCACCTCGCTGCTCATTATTGTGGTCGTCACCATGGACTTCATGTCCCAGGTGCAGGCTTTTGCAATGTCGCATCAGTATGAAAATCTGCTCAAGAAGGCTAACTTCAAAGGCGGCTTAGGTAATCGCTAAAGCGGGTACCGACAGACTGATCGAAAGCAGTAACGTTTTTTTGTTTTAAATCTCTACGCAAGAACCCGACGGAAAGCCACGGCTGGGCGGAACGTCGATATAAAGGAGTAGGTAATGAAAGTTTTGGCTTCGGTACGGCGCATCTGCCGGAACTGCAAGATCATCCGCCGCAAAGGTGTGGTGCGTGTGATTTGCACCGATCCGCGCCACAAGCAGCGTCAGGGTTAATTGCGTCGTCGACGCAATTGTTCAAGTTCAGTAGAGACTGAGGATACTCAATGGCTCGTATTGCTGGGGTAAATATTCCCAACCATCAACATGCCGAAATCGCACTGACTGCCATTTTTGGCATCGGTCGTACCCGTGCACAGAAAATCTGTGACGCTGCCGGTGTTACGCGTACTGTCAAGATCAAAGATCTGACAGATGCGGACATGGAGCGTCTGCGTGACGAAGTAGCGAAGTTCACCGTCGAAGGTGACCTGCGCCGCGAAGTTACCATGAACATCAAGCGTCTTATGGACCTTGGTTGCTATCGTGGCTTCCGCCATCGCAAGGGCCTGCCCTGCCGCGGTCAGCGTACGCGTACCAATGCTCGTACCCGTAAGGGTCCGCGCAAGGCCGCGATCGCTGGTAAGAAGTAACCGAGTCGCATAAGGAAAGGCACCAAACATGGCCAAGACATCGACTAAAGTTCGTAAAAAGATCAAAAAGAACATTGCTGACGGGATCGTTCACGTTCACGCATCGTTCAATAACACCATCATCACCATTACCGATCGCCAGGGCAATGCACTGTCGTGGGCAACTTCAGGTGGCGCCGGCTTCAAGGGCTCCCGTAAGTCGACCCCGTTTGCTGCTCAGGTTGCTGCGGAAGCAGCCGGTAAAGTGGCCCAAGAATGCGGCATCAAGAACCTTGAAGTCCGCATCAAGGGTCCGGGCCCGGGCCGTGAATCGGCTGTGCGCGCACTCAACGCACTGGGAATCAAGATCACTGCAATTTCGGATGTGACTCCGGTGCCGCACAACGGCTGCCGTCCTCCGAAAAAGCGCCGTATTTAAGGAGAACCTGACATGGCTCGTAATCTAGATCCTAAATGCCGTCAGTGCCGCCGCGAAGGCGAAAAGCTGTTCCTCAAGGCTGAGAAATGTTTCAGCGACAAGTGCGCCATCGAGCGTCGCGCCTATGCACCTGGCCAACACGGTCAGCGTTCGGGTGCCCGTCTGTCTGACTTCGGTGTGCATCTGCGCGCCAAGCAGAAGATCCGTCGTATCTACGGCGTGCTCGAAGGTCAGTTCCGTCGCATTTTTGCCAAGGCCGAAAGCCGCAAGGGTCAGACAGGTGAAAACCTGCTGCAATTGCTGGAAGCCCGTCTGGATGCAACGACATACCGCATCGGCTTTGCCGGTTCGCGTGCTGAAGCACGTCAGCTGGTACGCCACAACGGCATCCTGGTTAACGGCAAGCGCGTCAACATTCCTTCGTACACCCTCAAGCCGGGCGATACGATCGAGCTGACTGAAGCTTCTCGTGGTCAACTGCGTGTTAAGGCTGCGCTTGAAGCTGCCGAAGGCCGTGGTTTCCCTGAGTGGGTTTCGGTTGACGCCAAGGCTGGCAAGGCAACCTTCAAGGCAATGCCACAGCGCTCAGAGCTGTCGCCAACCCTCAACGAAGGCCTCGTCATCGAACTGTATTCGAAGTAAGCCTCAAGGCTCACTGAGTTTTCAGCTTACTTTTGAATCTTAAACAGGAATCGCTCATGCAAGGAAATGCACTATTGAAGCCGCGCAGCATCGATGTCCAGACCATCTCTCCGGTTCACGCCAAAGTGGTCATGGAACCGTTCGAGCGTGGTTATGGTCATACGCTGGGTAATGCACTGCGTCGCATCCTGCTGTCATCCATGGAAGGCTACGCGCCAACCGAAGTCAAGATCGACGGCGTTGTACACGAGTACTCGACCATCGACGGCGTTCAGGAAGACGTGGTTGACCTGCTCCTCAATCTGAAGGGCGTTGTGTTCAAACTGCACAGCCGCAATGAAGTTGTGGTCAAGGTTAGCAAGTCAGGTGAAGGCGTTGTGCGCGCTTCGGATATCGAAGTGCCGCATGATGTTGAAATCATCAACCCGGATCACGTTCTCGCGCACATCCACGCCGGCGGCAAGCTGGACATGGAAATCAAGGTTGAAAAGGGCCGTGGTTACGTGCCTGCCAACCAGCGCAAGCAAGCCGAAGAACACAAGGTAATCGGTCATCTGATGCTGGACGCCAGCTTCAGCCCGGTGCGCCGTGTTGCCTATTCGGTTGAAGCCGCCCGTGTCGAACAGCGTACCGACCTCGACAAGCTGGTAATGGATATCGAAACGAATGGCGTTATCGATCCTGAAGAAGGCGTGCGTATTGCTGCACGTATTCTGATTGATCAGATGTCGCTGTTTGCAGACCTCGAAGGCACCGCTAATGGTGCTGACGGTGGCAAGTCGGCCCCGATCGACCCAGTTCTGCTCAAGCCGGTCGACGACCTTGAGCTGACGGTGCGTTCGGCCAACTGCCTGAAGGCTGAAAACATCTATTACATCGGCGACCTGATTCAGCGTACCGAAAACGAGCTGCTCAAGACCCCGAATCTGGGTCGCAAGTCGCTCAACGAAATCAAGGATGTGCTCGCTTCGCGTGGCCTCACCTTGGGTATGCGCCTCGACAACTGGCCACCGGCCGGTCTCGAGCGTAACTGATCGCCGGATTAACGAAAGGAACTCATCATGCGTCACCGTCATGGTCTTCGCAAACTGAATCGCACCAGCAGCCACCGTCTGGCTATGTTGCGCAACCTGACCAACGCCCTGCTGCGTTACGAAGCTATCCGCACAACCGTGCCAAAAGCCAAGGAACTGCGTCGCGTCGTTGAGCCGATCATCACCCTGGCTAAGGCCCCGACGCTGGCAAACCGCCGTCTGGCTTTTGCCCGTCTGCGTGATCGCGAAATGGTTGTTAAGCTGTTCAACGAACTCGGCCCGCGCTACCAAGCACGTCCGGGTGGTTACACCCGTATTCTGAAGGCTGGTTTCCGCCCGGGCGACAATGCACCGATCGCCTACGTAGAGCTGGTTGACCGTCCAGAAGGTGTTGAGGCGGTTGAAACAGAAGAGGCCGCTGCTTAACCACAAGTTAAGTTAGTACCCAATAAAAAACCCAGCCTAGGCTGGGTTTTTTATTGCTTGAAGTTTGTATTACTTCACAGCCTTCTTGGCGGCAATGCCGAGGAAGAGCAACGACCATCCTTGGAATAGCAGTTCAATACCAATCAGCATGCCCGGCACCCAGGTGCTGTTTTCAGGCCAGCCAGCCAGAATCAGACCGCCCAGCAGAATCGACAAAGCTGCAGAGATGAGCGGCATGAACCAGCCACTAAAGGCCGTGTGCTGAAATGCCGTGACCAGACGCAGAGCACCCATCGCAAAGAACAGCGTTGCCGCGTAAAGCGTCACACCTTCAAGTGCAGCTTCCGGCGATACCCAGACAATCACGCCGATGGCGACATAGATTAGCGCAAATACGAGTTGAATTGAAACAGACTTCCAGCCACGCGCTTGTAGGGCGTGCAGCGCCTGCATAATCCCAGCGGCCAGTGCAAAGCCCCCCATCAAGCTGATCGAGGCGATAGAGAATAATGTCTCAGCCATCACGCCGACGGTGCCAAGAATAATCATCAGTAGCCCCATCCAGATCAGGGTGCCGGGGCGATTGGCAACAGCGCCTAGTACCTTGGCCTGTATATCGGTGAGTTGCGATGTAAGTAACGCCATAAAAATCAATCCTTCAAACTAATACAAAACGTTGGGGGTAAAACAGAATCGTCATTCTACTGTGGGTTCGTCACACAAAACCTATTCCGCATCGCGATCCTGTTGTTGTAGCGCCCACATCTGTGCGTAGACACCATTGGCAGCAAGCAACGCAGCGTGGCGGCCACGTTCAACGATTCGTCCGGCATCTAGCACAATGATTTCATCGGCATTCATCACGGTCGATAGGCGGTGTGCAATGATCAAGGTCGTCCGGCCACGTGCCGCCACTTCCATGCTGGCTTGAATGGCTTTCTCGGTTTTGGAGTCCAGCGCTGAGGTGGCCTCATCAAAAACCAGAATCGGTGGATTCTTCAGCAGGGCACGGGCAATCGCAACGCGTTGCTTTTCACCACCAGAAAGCTTCAGGCCACGCTCACCTACTTTGGCGTCATAACCATCAGGAAGCGCTTCTACAAACTCGTGCAGGTGCGCCGCCTTGGCGGCAGCAATCACCTGTTCACGCGTGGCCGCAGGGTTGCCGTACAGAATGTTGTAGTAGAGCGTATCGTTAAACAGCACGGTATCCTGCGGCACGATGGCAATGCCACCGCGCAGACTGCTCTGATCGATCTTGCGGATATCAATGCCGTTCATCAGAATCCGGCCGTCGCTCACATCGTAAAAACGATAAATCAGTCGTGCCAATGTTGATTTTCCAGCACCAGAATGACCAACAGCGGCGACGGTTTTTCCGGCAGGAATCTCGAAGGACACATTCGATAGAATGGGTCGCGCTGAATCATAGGCAAAATCTACGCCATCAAAGAGCACGCTGATGGGTGCTGCAGGGAGGCTGCGCGCATCGGGCGCGTCAATGATTTCGCGTTGGGTGTTGAGTAAACCGAACATGCGTTCAATGTCTGTGAGCGCCTGACGGATTTCTCGATAGACCACGCCAAAGAAGTTGAGCGGCATATACAGCTGGATCAGAAACGCATTCACCAGCACCAGGTCGCCCACGGTCATCGTGCCTGCCACCACGCCCTGCGCCGCATGCCACATCATCGCAATAAGGCCGGTCACGATAATCAATTGCTGCCCCATGTTCAGCATCGTCAGCGTCATCTGGCTGCGTACGCTGGCATCTTCCCATCGGCGCATCGCCTCATCGTAACGGCTTAACTCGAAAGCCTCATTGTTGAAGTACTTCACCGTCTCGTAGTTGATCAGGCTGTCGATGGCCCGGGTATTGGCCGCCGAATCTGCTTCGTTAACCGCACGACGAATATGAATGCGCCAGTTGGAAATAATCACGGTAAACGCCACGTAGCAGACAATCGATGTGAGGGTAATCCACACAAACACTTGGTCGTATTTGTACGCCAGCACCCCCATCACCAGCAGTAGCTCAATCACCGTGGGTAATATCGAATAGAGCGTGTAGCTGATGAGGTTAGAAATGGCGCGCGTGCCACGATCAATGTCGCGCGATACGCCACCTGTCTGCCGTTCCAGATGAAAACGCAGGGAGAGATTGTGTAGGTGCGTAAAGACTGAGAGCGCAATCCGGCGAATCGCCTGCTGGGTGACGCGTACGAAAAGAATTTCGCGCAGCTCGGTAAATCCCGTGCTGGCCAGTCGCGCAAAACCGTACATCAGCAGTAAGCCAATGGGCAGCACCAGTTCCGCATCATAGGTGCCGGTCAGGTCATCAATCATATTTTTGAAGACAATCGGCACGTACACGCTGGCCAGTTTGGCGAGCAGCAGGCAGCCAAAAGCCGCAATCATTCGACCACGATAAGCCCAGAGCCAGGGGAGTAGGGATTTCAGCGTTGTCCAGACATGCAATGGTTCGTTGTTGGCGGGACTAACCGGTTTATTTCTATGACGCGACATGCGTTTTTGCCTTGATGACCTTAAAATAACAACCGTAGTTTAATCCTATTAGCGACCACATCATGATTGATAAGCCTTGCCAATTGCCCGACCTGCCACCAGTGCTCAAGGTCATTCCCATGCCGTCCGATGCCAATATGTACGGCGATGTGTTCGGCGGGTGGACAATGGGCCATATCGATCTGGCGGGAGCCGTCCTAGGGCATAAGGTTGCCCGTGGCCGTATTGCTACCGTGGCGGTGAATACGATCCAGTTTCATCAGCCGGTGTCGATTGGTGACATCGTCACCTTTTTTGCCGAAGTCGAAAAACGGGGCAAAACCTCGGTGACGATCAAAGTGCAAATGTATGCCGAGCGTCACCCAGATAACCCAGTTACGGTAAAGGTGACGGAAGCACTGATTACTTACGTCGCCCTCAACGCAGACGGCAGCAAGCGCGAACTGCCCGCGGCCTAAGAGCAACCGGGTGCTTAGGGCTTAAAGCCCTAACTCGGCCCACATTGCATCAACGCGGGCCTTCACAGCCGGGTCATGCGTAATGGGGGTTCCCCATTCGCGGCTGGTTTCACCTGGCCACTTGTTGGTGGCGTCCAGCCCCATCTTGCTGCCTAGGCCAGCGACTGGTGATGCAAAGTCCAGGTAATCGATCGGCGTGTTGTCTACCAGCATCGTATCGCGCGTCGCGTCCATACGGGTGGTCATCGCCCAGATCACTTCTTTCCAGTCACGAATGTTCACATCGTCATCCACCACGATAATGAACTTGGTGTACATGAACTGGCGCAGGAAGCTCCACACGCCCATCATTACCCGGCGCGCATGCCCCGCATATTGTTTGCGAATGCTCACCACAGCCAAGCGATAAGAACAGCCTTCGGGTGGCAGATAGAAATCGGTAATTTCCGGAAACTGTTTTTGTAGCAGCGGCACAAAAACTTCGTTCAGTGCTACGCCCAGCATCGCCGGCTCATCAGGCGGCTTGCCCGTATAGGTCGAGTGGTAGATCGGGTGCTTCCGCATGGTCATGCGCTCAACAGTAAACACCGGGAACTCAGCCTGTTCGTTGTAGTAACCAGTATGGTCACCATAGGGGCCTTCCAGCGCCATTTCGCCCGGATTGAGCACGCCTTCCAGTACGATCTCTGCGGAGGCGGGTACTTGCAGCGTGGAGCCCAGGCAGCGCACCAGTTCGGTTTTCTTGCCGCGCAGTAGCCCGGCAAACTGGTATTCCGACAGCGTATCCGGCACCGGTGTTACCGCACCCAGAATCGTGGCCGGGTCACAGCCCAGCACCACGGCCACCGGGAAAGGTTGCCCGGGGTTGGCCAGCTGGTGATCGCGGAAATCCAGCGCGCCACCGCGGTGGGCTAGCCAGCGCATGATCAGCTTGTTAGGGCCCAGTACCTGTTGGCGGTAAATGCCCAGGTTCTGGCGCGTCTTGTTGGGTCCTCGCGTTACCGTCAGGCCCCAGGTCACCAGCGGCGCCACGTCGCCAGGCCAGCAATGCTGTACCGGCAAGCGGGAAAGATCCACGTCTTTACCCTCAAGCACAATCTCCTGGCAGGGTGCCGATGACACCTGCTTGGGGGACATCGTCAGCACCTGCTTGAGCAGTGGCAGTTTGTCCCACGCGTCTTTAAAGCCCTTGGGTGGTTCCGGTTCTTTCAGGATCGACAGTACCTTACCCACTTCGCGCAATTTCGCGAGGGCTTCTGCCTCAGTTGCCACATCTTGCCCCATGCCCAGCGCCACGCGGCGCACGGTGCCGAAGAGATTCCCCAGCACCGGCGTATTAAAACCCGTTGGATTTTCAAACAGAATGGCTGGGCCGCCCTGACGCAATACGCGGTCGCAGATCTCCGTCATTTCCAGATGCGGGCTCACCGGCATCGAGATGCGCTTGAGCTCGCCCATCTTTTCCAGTTGAGCAATAAAGTCGCGCAGGTCGTGATAAACCATGGGGTATTCCTTAGATCAGCGTATCGAGCAGAATGCCGGCAAAGACGGCAGCACCCAACCAGTTGTTATGCATGAAGGCAGTAAAGCACTTTGTTGTGTCACGGTCTTTAATTAGTGTGTAGTGATAGAGCGCAATACCAGCGGCAGCAATGAGGCCTGCCCAGTAGGGCCAGCCCAAATGCATGCTGTGACCAACAGCGGCAAGAATGGCCAGTGTTAGAACGTAGCAACTCATTACAGCGGCCACGTCAAAGCGACCAAACGTAATGGCAGAAGTCTTGATGCCAATCTTCAGATCATCCGGTCGATCCACCATGGCGTATTCGGTATCGTAAGCAATCGCCCAGAACACATTGGCTACCAGTAGCCACCAGGCAACTGGCGGTACAGTATCCAGAATGGCTGCAAACGCCATGGGGATGCCAAAGCCGAAGGCAATGCCCAGGTAACCCTGAGGAATCGCAAAGAAGCGTTTGGTGAACGGGTAAGACGCCGCAAGAAACACGGCAATGAATGCCAGACCAACCAGCAGTGGGCTAAGAATCGGCAACAGGGTTAGCGCAGAGAGTGCTACTAGAATCACAAAGACACTGAGGGCTTCGCGCGTACTCACCCAGCCAGCCGCCAATGGCCGGTCTTTGGTGCGTGCCACATGACCGTCAATTTTTCTGTCGGCAATATCGTTAATCACGCAGCCGGCAGAGCGCATCAGAAAAGTGCCCGCTACAAAAATCAGCAGCACGTTCAGCGGTGGCATGCCGTCACAGGCCAGCCAGAGTGCCCACAGTGTCGGCCAGAGCAGCAGCAGTGTACCGATCGGGCGGTGCACCCGCATCAGGCGCAGATATAGGGTCAGCTTAGGCGGTGGTGCGGTCGTGTTCATTCCCGCATTTTACGAGAAGAGCGGCTGCAACCCTAGCGCCGTAATTTAACGCTATTACGGCAATAGCAAAATGCAATTAGGTGTAGTGTCGCGAGAGGCGTAATCTACAGACATAAAGACGGTTCACACCACAAGGAGAAGTCTATGTCTACCGGACAGTGCCCCGTAATGCACGGTGCAAATACAGAGAGCGGCAATAGTGTTATGGCCTGGTGGCCAAAGTCTTTGAACCTGGACATCCTGCATCAGCAAGATGCCAAAACAAACCCGATGGGGCCGTCATTTAACTATCGAGAGGAACTGAAAACCCTGGACGTCAATGCGCTCAAGCAAGATCTCAAGACATTAATGACGGATAGCCAAAGCTGGTGGCCAGCCGATTGGGGACATTACGGCGGGTTATTTATCCGTATGGCCTGGCACTCGGCCGGCACCTATCGCATTGCCGATGGACGTGGTGGTGCCGGAACAGGTAACCAGCGCTTTGCGCCGCTAAATTCCTGGCCGGATAACGGTAATCTGGATAAGGCGCGCCGGTTGCTCTGGCCCATCAAGAAAAAATACGGCAATCAAATCAGTTGGGCGGATCTGATGATTCTTGCCGGCAATATGGCGTACGAATCGATGGGTTTTAAGACCTTCGGCTTCGGTTTTGGGCGTGAAGATATATGGCATCCGGAAAAAGACATCTATTGGGGTTCCGAACGCGAATGGCTACAGAAGAGTGGTGGTGAAGGGAGTCGCTACTCCGGCGAACGTGATCTTGAGAATCCACTAGCAGCCGTCATGATGGGTCTCATCTACGTCAACCCGGAAGGTGTCGATGGTCAGCCCGATCCGCTCAAGACCGCACGGGATATTAGGGTCACTTTTGCACGCATGGCCATGAATGATGAAGAAACGGTTGCCCTTACTGCCGGTGGCCACACCGTTGGCAAGGCGCACGGTAACGGCAACCCTGCTAACCTTGGGCCTGCACCCGAAGGCGCGCCGCTAGAAGATCAAGGCCTGGGCTGGATAAACGATAAAACCCGTGGCATTGGCCGCGATACTGTCACCAGCGGTATCGAAGGCGCCTGGACCAGCAAACCCACGCAATGGGATAACGGCTACTTCGATATGTTGCTCAATCATGAATGGCAACTAACCAAGAGCCCGGCGGGCGCTTGGCAATACGAGCCAGTCAACATCAAATCAGAAGACATGCCGGTTGACGTTGAAGATGCAGGTATTCATTGTAAGCCCATGATGACCGATGCCGACATGGCCTTGAAGATGGATCCGGAATACCGAAAGATTGCCGAGCGCTTTCACAAGGATCCTGCTGCCTTTAGTGAGGCATTTGCTCGTGCCTGGTTCAAGCTCACGCACCGCGACATGGGCCCTAAAGCCCGCTATATCGGCCCTGATGTGCCCAAAGATGATCTGATCTGGCAGGATCCGGTGTCTGTTGGCCGGAAAGATTACGACGTTACAGCCGTAAAGGTGAAGATTGCATCGAGCGGCTTCTCGGTGAGTGAACTGGTAGCGACAGCATGGGATAGTGCCCGTACCTTCCGGGGTTCGGATAAGCGCGGTGGTGCCAATGGCGCGCGCATTCGACTGGCCCCGCAGAAAGACTGGGAGGGCAACGAACCCGCACGCTTGGCAAAAGTGCTCGCTGTCTATGAAAAGATCGCGGCGGAGACGGGGGTGAGTGTCGCCGACGTCATTGTGCTCGGTGGCAATCTCGGTATTGAGCAGGCTGCCAAGGCTGGCGGCTTCAACATTAGCGTCCCATTTGCACCGGGTCGCGGTGATGCGACTCAGGCTCAGACTGATGTTGAATCCTTCGAGGTGCTTGAACCGCTGGCCGATGCCTACCGCAACTGGCAGAAGGAACACTATGCTGTAACGCCCGAAGAACTGATGCTGGATCGCACCCAGCTCATGCGCCTCACGGCACAGGAGATGACGGTGCTCGTTGGAGGCTTGCGCGTATTAGGTACAAACTATGGTGGCAGCAAGCATGGTGTATTTACCGAACGCGAAGGAATGCTTAGCAACGACTTCTTCGTCAATCTGACTGATATGGCGTACAGCTGGAAGCCTACTGGGCGTAACAGCTACGAGATCGTCGAGCGTGCATCAGGAAAGACGAAGTGGACAGCAACTCGTGTCGACCTTGTTTTTGGTTCAAATGCGGTATTGCGAGCTATTGCCGAAGTTTATGCACAGGACGACAACCGTCAGAAGTTTATCGATGATTTTGTTGCTGCTTGGGTCAAGGTGATGAATGCAGACCGCTTTGATCTATCGTAAAAACAGTCGGTAGGCGTTAAGCTTAGCAAGGGAGGCCGTCGTTGATGGCGGCCTCCCTGGTTAGCGGTAGTGTTTTAGATGTGTTGCTGCAGGTAGTTCGGCAGCGTTACTGTTTCAATCAGCGCTAGCTGCGTTTCCAGCCAATCGATAGCTTCTTCGCTGGCTTCCAGTAATTCTTCCAGTAGGTCACGGCTCACATAATCTTGAGCAGCCTCGCATTGCGTAATGGCCTCCACCAGCAATGGGCGTTGCACGTCCCGCTCATACTTCAAATCACAGGCTAGGCATTCTTGCGGCGTTTCGCCGATCAGTAATTTGCCCAGATGTTGCAGATTGGGCAGGCCCTCCAGAAACAGTACCCGTTCAATCAGCTCATCAGCCTCCTTCATTACGCGGATGGATTGCTTGTAGCGGTATTCATTCAACTGCTCCAGACCCCAGTGGCCAAACATGCGTGCATGTAGGAAGTACTGGTTAATCGCAGTCAGCTCACTCGTGAGCACCTTGTTCAGGATTTGAATAATGTGTGCGTCGCCTTGCATGGTTCACTCCTTAAGCGTTGCCGCTGGTGTCGCCATCCATCTGGCTTTGCAGGTAGTTTTCAATGCCCACAAGATTGATCAAGCGCAATTGCTTTTCCAGGAAGTAAGCGTGATCCATCTCGGTGTCATCTAATTGGATTCTCAGCATGTCGCGCGTGACATAGTCTTGTTCGGCTTCGCATTCAGCGATGGCGGCCTTCAGGCTACCGACCACATGGTACTCAACGGCCAGATCAGCCTTGAGCATCTCGGTAGCGTTGTTACCAATCTGCAGCGGATCACGCTTGCTCAGATCAGGTTTGCCCTCAAGAAACAGAATGCGCTGAATTAGCGCACGGGCATGCTGGCGTTCGTGATCAGACTCGTGCAGTGATTTTTCCGCTAGCTGATTCAAGCCCATGTCGGCATACATCTCACCATGAATCAGGTATTGGTCTACGGCAGTGAGTTCGCCTGCGAGCAGCTTGTTCAGCGTGGCGATGATTTGCTTGTTTCCTTGCATGATTTTTCCTTATTCAGGGTAGGTGTGGGTGCGTGAGTAGGAACGCATTCATTGTATTTGCTTCAAAAAGCATTGACAACGATTCTCATTACGTATAAATTTGCAGACAAATGATAATAATTCTCGTTAACAAAACAACCCCAAGCCCGACTTCACCCCTTCATGAAATTGCTTAGTAAACCGATTATCACAGCAGCTATTGCTGCTGCGTGCAGCTTTGCATCGATTCAGGAATCCTATGCCGTTCCACCCCCCATGTCTATTCCAGCCTCGGGGGATGAATTAGAAGCATCGCGCGGTGTGTTCGGGTTTCTCGATGGGGTTAATCGCAGTCAGGCCTTGCTGGGTGATATGTGGGGTTTGCGTAAAAGCCTCAGCAATTACGGCATTACGCTGGGCATTCAGGATATCGAGGAATATCTCGGCAACACTATGGGTGGGGCAAAGCAGGGCTTTGGCTATGATGGCCTCACGCAAGTTGTATTGCAGATGGATACCAACCGGGGCTTTGGTCACTATGGGGGTCTGTTCAATGCCAGTTTTCTGAATATCCGTGGTGGGCTGGGTGTACAGAACTACAACGTGCAGGCGTTGCAAACCATCAGTGGTATCCAGGCAGAAACAACGACGCGCATGTGGGAGCTCTGGTACGACCAGAAATTTCTGGAAGAAGATCGTCTCGACGTCAAGATTGGTCAGCAAAGCCTTGATCAGGAATTCATGGTCAGCTCAAACGCCTTGTATTTCGTGAACACCATGTTCGGTTGGGCAACGTTGCCCTCGTACAACATGCCGGGTGGTGGCCCTGCCTATCCGTTGTCATCACTGGGGGTGCGCTTCTCGGCGCGTCCGGTCGATGGGGTGCAGATTCTGGCCGGTGTGTTTAATGGTTCACCTGCCAAACAGTGGTTAGATAACTCACAGCTCAATAATCTGCATGGCATGCAGTTTGGTTTAGGTCAGGGTACCTTATCGATTGTTGAAGCGCAGTTCTCGTACCCGTCACTAGGCAGTATGGTCTCTCCGGGTAAAAGTCAGCCGCTGGGTTGGACGTATAAATTGGGTGCCTGGTACAACAGCCTGCCGTTTGCAGACCAACGTTTTGATAGTGCAGGTTTTTCCCTGGCTGACGCAGACAATACCAACGGCAATGCCCAGATGCACAAAGGCAACTATGCCATTTACGGTGTAGCCGACCAATTGATCTGGCGCGATGAAATGGACCCTAATAGAACGCTTTCATTATTTGGCCGGGTCATGGGGGCGCCTCAACAGGATCGCAACACCATCGCCATGAGTGCCAATTTTGGGTTGCTCATGCATAGCCCGTTGAAGAATCGCGCAGCAGATACGCTGGGGCTTGGCTTGGGTTATGCCCAGGTGAGTAGCTCATACGCCAATGCCACGCGTGACGCCTACATGTATTCCGGTACATCTGGCCCGATCCCAACTAATGAGTGGATGGGCGAATTGACTTATCAGTATCAGGTCAAACCATGGTTCGTGTTGCAGCCGGATATTCAATACATCTACAACCCCGGTGCGGGCATACCCAATCCGAATTCTCCTACGGGAGCGCGTATTCAAAACGAGCTCATCGCAGGGGTGCGTGCCATCTTCAATTTCTAATCGTGCTAAATCACCCATGCAAATCATGAAAAACTTAAATTGGTATCACCGGTTCGCCAAAGCTCTCCTGTGTGGGGTTCTGGCTTTAGGCATCGGGCATGTCTATGCCGAACCGCAAGGCATGCTTGAAACCATCAAGAAGCATAAGTTCCTCTCGTCGACGATTCCTGATAACGGGGACGTGAATCCTTATGCAATCGTTGTTGCACCGGTAAGTGCGGGCGCCATTGAAAAAGACGATGTGCTGGTTGATAACTTCAATGACATCTCCAATCTGCAAGGCACCGGAACCACCATCATCCGGTATCGGCCAAGCACCAAGGAAACCAAGCTTTTTGCACAATTGCCTAAAAAGCTGAAGGATTGTCCGGGTGGCGTAGGGCTTACAACAGCCATGACCATGCTCAAAAGTGGCTGGGTTATCGTAGGCAGTACACCCAGTACAGATGGCACTACGGCCACCAAGGGTGATGGATGCATGCTGGTGCTCGATAGCAACGGACAGCACGTCGCCACCTGGGCGGGCCCCACCATTAATGGCCCATGGGGCAACATGGCAGTCATCGATAGGGGTGATACGGCAACGCTGTTTATCAGCATGGCCGGCTTCGGGCTAAAAGCGCCTAGCGTCATTGATCCTGCCACCAAATATCCGGTGCTGGAGCACAACGCCACGGTGCTGCGCTTAGAGGTGAAAATTCCCAAAGACAAACCTCCTATCCTGGTCAGTCAGACGGTTGTTGGCGATGGGTTCTCGCATCGTGCTGATCTGGCCAACTTTTTATTGGGACCAACAGGTCTAGCTTTAGGGCCGGATGACACGCTCTATGTGACCGATGGCCTGGATAACGAAATTACTGCCATTGAAAAAGCGAGTACAAGAACAACCAGTGCCGGCAAAGGCCGTTTGGTCACCAAGGATGGTCTGCTGCTCTGGCCGCTCGCGATGTTCATGACACCAGAAGGCCACCTCGTCGTGGCGAATGGTAAAAATGGGCAAGCCGTAGAAATTGATCCAAAGGCAGATCGTCAGATTTATGCGCACTGGCTCAATGCCAATCAGGCACAGTCACCTCCGGGTAACGGCAACCTCTTCGGCATTGCTTTAGCGCCGGATGGCAAAAGCTTTTATTACGTTGAGGACGATATCAACGCCCTTCGGATTGCAGCACCTTAATTTAAACGGAACTTGGACAATGGTTACAAGAAGAGACTTGTTTTCCCTAGCTGGGTTGGGCGCCGCCGTATTGGCAGCACCCCGACTAGCGTTTGCCAATGACGAGAAATCCGCAGCCATATCTGGTGATCGCATGTTCTGGGGTGAGCATCAACCAGGCATCGTTGATGATATGCAAAGGCATACCTACTTTGTCGCGTTTGATGTCACCACCAATGATCGTAATGAGTTGATCGGGATGCTCAAGAAGTGGACGCAAACGGCATCCGAAGTCATGACTACGCCCGCGCGTTTTAATCCCAAGGCGGATCTCAAACAGCCAAGTCCCATTTCTGGTGAGGCGGTTGGTTTGGGTATTTCTAATCTCACAGTGAACTTTGGGTTTGGCCCATCGCTCTTCAAAAAAGATGGTATCGACCGTTTCGGTATTGATCATCAACGACCAGAAGCGCTGAACGATTTGCCCCGCTTTGCGGGCGATCAGCTCGTGCCAGAGCGCACCGGTGGCGACATATTTGTTCAAGTCTGCGCCGACGAGTTCATGGTGGTGGAAAACGCCATTCGCCGTTTCGCCAAGCAAGCGAATGGCGTTGCTGAAATGCGTTGGGGACAGCCAGGCTTTGCGGGTGGTTTCCAGAAACACACCACACCACGAAACCAGATGGGTTTTCTCGATGGCTCCATTAACGTAAAACCCACAGACCCCAAGGCGATGAAGAAGTTTGTCTGGGTCGGCAAAGAGGGCCCCAAATGGCTACAAGGCGGTACCTATATGGTCATTCGTCCCATCCGTATTTCGCTGGATCATTGGGACAACATGAACATCGCTTTCCAGGAAGAAACGGTGGGCCGTCATAAAGCTTCGGGCGCACCGATTGGCAAGAAACGGGAAAGCGAAGACCTCGGTCTACAGCGTGTCGACAAAGAGGGCAACCCGGTGGTTGCCGAGTTTTCTCATGCAGCCATGTCGGCCCCGGAAACAAATGGCGGTGCAGAAATACTGCGTCGCGCGTTTAACTATGATAACGGCATCGCTAAATTCGCAGAACGTTGGCCGCCCTGGCGTCAACTCATGACCTTTGATGCCGGTTTGTTATTTCAGTGCTATCAGAGTGATCCACGTACCGGCTTTATTCGTATCTTTGCCAAGATGGCGCAGTTCGACATGCTCAATCAATTTACAACGCATGTGGGCGGCGGTGTCTTTGCCTGTCCGCGTGGAGTGAAGCCGGGTGAGTATATCGGTCAGGACTTATTCACATGAGTTAATGCGAATTCCTGGGTCGCTGCAGTTATCCGAAGAAATGGAGTCCGATTCGGTAAGCGATCCAGGAGGCCAGATAGGCCAGCGCAAACAGATACACCAGCATGATCGCTGGAACACCCCACCCACCCGTTTCACGACGGGCGGCAGCCAGCGTAGAAATACACTGAGGGGCAAAAATAAACCAGGCCAGCAGCGACATCCCGGTAGCAATAGACCATTCCTTGGCAATGATCGGCACCAGCAGCTGGGCACCTTCAAGATCAGAAGAAAGTGCATACACAGTAGATAGTGCGCCCACCATCATTTCGCGGGCGGCCATGCCGGGAATCAGCGCAATGCTGATCTGCCAGTTAAAGCCGATAGGGGCAAAGATCGGCGCCAGCCATTCACCTAAGTGTCCGGCCAGGCTGTAACGAATCGCTGGTTCGGTGGCATCAACCGGTGCCGCAGGAAAGCTGGAGAGCACCCACAGGGCGATTGTCAGAAGCAGAATGATGGTGCCCACACGTTTCACAAAAATCTCTACGCGTTGCCATAGACCCAGCGCCAGACTTCGCAGTCGTGGCAAATGATAGGCGGGCAGCTCCATCATCAGCGTGCGGGTTTGACGGTGCGCCGTTAAGTGTTTGAGCAGCCAGGCGATGACAAATGCCATGGCAATACCAACCAGATACAAACCAAACAGCACGAGCCCCTGCAGATTCATTAACCCCAATACATTTTTGGCGGGAATAAATGCGGCAATCAACAAGGTGTATACAGGCAAGCGTGCCGAACACGTCATCAACGGCGCAATCAGAATCGTAATGATCCGGTCACGCGTATTGGAAATGCTGCGCGTGGCCATAATGCCCGGTACGGCACAGGCAAAGCTGGAAAGCAGCGGAATGAAAGAGCGGCCAGAGAGGCCGGCATGCCCCATCATACGATCCAGCAGGAAGGCTGCGCGAGGCATATAGCCCGACTCTTCCAGAATCAGAATGAAAAAATACAGAATCAGAATCTGTGGCAGAAAGGCCAGTACACCACCTACGCCGGCCAGCAGGCCATCAACCAGTAGGCTTTGTAACAAACCTTCGTGAAGCACCTGTTGTATACCGCCGGCAATGCCGCCGATTGCCGATTCAATCAGGGCGGTTGGCCATTCAGCCCCCACAAACACTGCCTGAAATACCAGGAACAGAATCACCGTTAGCAGTAGTGGGCCGGCGACCGGGTGCAGCACCACGGCATCAATCTTGTCTGTCAGCGGGTGTGGATAGGCGTTATCAATCCCCAGGTCATCCAGAATTTCCTGCACCAGCATCTGGTCACTAATCGCACCGGGTTCATTTGTCTTGGTTTCCTGACCAAGACTCAGGCCCAGTGGCAACGGGTGGTGCCAGTACTCGGGCGTATCCAGTGCTTCAAGCAGAACATCCATACCCAGGCCATCAATGGCCACGGTAGGCGCGACCGGTACATTAAGTAGTGCCGCAAGTCGGTTGGTGTCGATATCGATGCCGCGTTTGTGGGCGATATCCGTCATGTTAAGTGCCACCACAACAGGCAGACCAATTTCGCGGATGTTCAGTGCCAGGCGCAGGCCACGTCGCAGATTCGTCGCATCCAGAACGCAGATAACCAGATCCGGGCGGATCTCGCCAATGGCCTTGCCGTGCAGCACCTCGGTCGTCACCTGCTCATCCGGTGAGCGGGGCGTGAGCCCGTAAGTGCCTGGTAGATCCAGTACGCGTAATGATTTACCGGCGGGCGTTGTTAAACGACCTTCTTTGCGTTCTACCGTAACGCCTGCGTAATTGGCCACCTTCTGGCGGCTGCCCGTCAGGCGATTAAATAGCGCGGTTTTACCGCAATTCGGGTTGCCTACCAGCGCCACCAGCGGTGGCCCTAGAAACAGATCGATTTTTTTACCCTGGGCGCTCATGCGTGTAGATCCACTTCAACGCAGGCGGCCTCGGCACGGCGCAATGCAAATTTGGCGTGACCAATGCGAAATAGCAGTGGATCCTTACCCATGAACCCCGTATGCAGTAGCTCTACCGGTTCGCCTGGCACAAAACCGATGTCCGCAAGCCAGCGCTGCCAGTCGGGCTGGCGCGGATTTGCGTGAACTTCGCGCACGATCAACTTTTGGCCGATACGTGCTTGATCCAGTGTCATTGTGAATAAGAATTAAACTCAAGAACTCAATTGTACGACTATTCATTGATGCAAATCAAAGGAATAGGCGGTTATCTGCTTTGTCTGCCTAATGGATTATGCGAAAATCGCCCGGTGATTTTTTCCATGTCTAACGCCTCCTGCCGAAAATTTGTCCGCCAGCGCATGAGCCGCTGGCTGATTGCGTTGGTTATTTGCTGGCAGGCAATGATTGGCTTCATGCCCGTGGCGCAGGCCAAAGCCGCTGCCGGAGACGGTAGTTGGGAAACGATCTGTACCATGCAAGGTAGTAGCCAGATTTGGGTGGCTGCCGATGCAGGCTCAGATGGCGACACCCAGGTGCAGCCCGATGGGCACTGCCCGCTGTGTCTGATGAGCCAGACGGGAATTGCACCCCCCATGAGTTTTGACTTCAAGGTGCACCAGAGTGCTGGTGTCGAAGTTGGCCAACTGCCCTTTACGTCCGTTTACCTTACCCGGGCCTGGTCTGAACCAGCTACCGGGCCCCCTGCACAACACTTGATCTGACTTTAAGTGCCGGCCACGTTGCCGGTTTAAGCCTCTGCTGCGCGCCAAGTTGCTGCATCAGAGACGATGTCTGATTGGAGTGTTGTATGAAGTCCCGTAGTTTTTTACGCAAGCCGCTCGCGCTTGCGCTGAGTGTTGCTTTTGCTGCTGCGCCAGTTTGGGCGCAGGAATCCACCGCCGAGCCGGTCAATGTTGATGTCACCGCCACCCGTTACGATGCCGATGCAGTTGTTGCAGGCAAAGAATTAGCGATTCAGAAGGCCGCTAACGTTGATACGGCCACGCTCATGACCAATGTCTCCGGCGTAAGTTTCCAGGTCGGTGGCGCCGTATCAAGCATTCCGGTGATTCGCGGGCTGGCTGACAACCGCATTAATACGCTGCTGGATGGCATCGATGCTGTGCCATCCTGTCCGAACCATATGAACACGCCGTTGTCTTATGTAGACCCTTCCAGCATCAAGAGCATCAGCGTCTTCAAAAGCCTGAAGCCGGTTAGCGTTGGCCTTAACAGCATTGGTGGTGCCATTGTGGCCAGTACTGGGCAACCGACATTTGCAGAAACGGGTGAGAGTCTCATTACCGGTAACGCCGGGTTTATGTATGGCACTAACAATAACAATCTTGGTGGTAACCTCAGTGTCACTGCGGCAACTGATTGGATTAGTCTGACTTATACGGGCTCCACATCGTCAGCTAATAACTACACGGCAGGACGAGCATTCCACACGGGACAACAGACCACGGGAACAACAAGCGGTAATCAAGTCCTCCCGGGCAATATGGTTGGGTCAACCTCATACGAGGCTACCAATCAGGCCGTCGCACTTGCTTTAAAGAGTGATCAGCACACGGTACAGCTCAAATATAGTTGGCAGGATATTCCGTATGAAAACTATGTGAACCAACGAATGGATCTCACCGGTAACCAGCAAAACCGTTTCAATCTTCAATACTGGGGCGGTTACGACTGGGGCAAGCTAGAAGCACAGGCCTACTACGAGCAGCTGAACCATACGATGAATTTCGGCCCGGATAAACAGTATTTCTATCCGTCTGCAGGTATGCCGATGAACACCAATAGCAATACATCGGGCGCAAAAGTTAAAGGCGATGTGAATATTTCAGAATCTGCCTTATTGCGAACGGGTGCCGAATGGCAGCGTTATTACCTCAATGATTGGTGGCCGCCTGTAGCCAATTCCATGATGATGTCTCCAAAAACATTCAAGAATGTGAATGGTGGCTTGCAACAGATCTCTTCAATCTTCGGGGAGTTGGAACAGCGCTTCGATCCGTCGCTAAAGTCAATGCTCGGTGTTCGCTATTCCTTGGTTAATTCATCAACGGGTAATGTAAATGGCTATGGCTGTGGAATGATGTGTGCCACGGAGAATGCTGATGCCAATTCGCTTAATAACAATAGCAAGAGTAAAAACTTCAATGATGTTGATGTGACTCTGATGACGAGCTACAACCATAGCGATAACCAGGACGGCGAGATTGGATTAGCACGCCAGGTACGTGCACCAAATCTTTACGAATTGTATTCATGGTCATCGACTTCAATGGATGCCATCATGAACAATTTTGTTGGCGATGGGAATGGCTATTTCGGTAACCCTAACTTACAAGCTGAAACGGCATACACTGCCTCTGGTGCATGGGCATTGCATACTGCAGAACGAGACTACATGATCAAGGCATCGCCATTCTATTCGTATGTGAATAACTACATCGATGCCGTTCAATGGACGGGTAATGCAGCAACTGGAGCCCCTTCCGCCAGACTGGTCCCGGGCCAATTTAACGTACTGCGCTACGTAAATCAGAACTCGAATCTGGCTGGCGTTGATCTTGACGGCCAAATGCCCATCGCTAAAACAGAGTTCGGGCGCTTTAGTGCACAGGGTTTGTTTAACTGGACCTACGGCAAAAATTTGGTTACCGGCTATGGTTTGTACAACGTAATGCCGGTGAATGGTAAGTTGAACTTCACCCACCAATACGGTGGTTGGGACAACCAGATTCAGCTAATTGCCGTAGCAAACAAGAATAACTTCCTATCGGTAGAGCGGAATGAAATTGCCACACCGGGCTACTTCTTGACGAATTTAAAGGCCAGTTACTACTGGTCTAAAGTGCGCGTAGATGCTGGGATTAATAACATCTTCAATACCTTCTACTACCAGCCATTGGGCGGGGCTTATCTAGGCCAGGGTCGAACGATGAGCATGAACCCATCGGGTGGTGCCGCACCTCAATGGGGTACTGCTGTGCCGGGTATGGGTATTTCGTACTACACCGCACTTAACGTCAAGTTCTAAAGAGTTCCGCGCAAAACAAAAACGGCCTCAAAATTCGAGGCCGTATCACATTGGATAGGTAATGCTTATTTGACCTTGGCAGACACAGTTGCTTCGCCAGCTTTCTCGAATTTCACTTTAATCGGTAGTGTTTCACCGGCAACCAGCGGACGATTCAGCCCGATGAGCATCACATGGTAGCTGCCTGGTTTGAGCTTCAGTTCACCATTGGCGGGGACTTCGATGCTAGTTGCCGGAACCATCTTCATGGTGCCATCAACCATCTTCACGTCATGAAGCTCCGTCGCTTTAGCGCAATCGCAGTTAGCGGAAACAATTCTGTCGGCAGCCCCTTTGTTCTTTACTTCAAAGTAGGCAGCAGACACCTGCCCCGGTTGACCGGTTCGTGCCCAGGCATCATCAATACTCAGGTTGCCAACTTTGGCATCGGCTGCGTAAACAGAGGCAGCGGCACAGAAGGCGGCAGTAGCAATAGCAAAACGACGCATAGCGAGTCTCCTTGTCTATAAAGTTATTTGATCATTCTACGACTATTCAAACCAAGTAGGGTGCTAGTGCCTAAACCCCATAAGGCGAGCGTCCAGACAATCAGCGGCCCACTAGGTAAATCAAATAGTGCAGAGCTGATTAGACCGGCGGCGTACGCAACAACCGCAAGACCGTAAGCCATCGCATAGCGCTTGCGCTGGGATGCCACGCGTACTGTAGCGAGTGCAGGAATTATTAGCGTGGCAAATACCAGATACACACCGACCAGTTGCACAGAAAGGGTTATCGCCACGGCAAACAACGCATAAAACATCTTGTGGGCATGGCGTTCTACCCACAGAGCAATCAGCAGGACGCCGGTGAGTGCGCCGCTTAGCACCAATTGAGAAGACTTCACCCAGAGAATCTGCCCTGCCAGTAGATCGGTCATTTGTTCGCCGGCATGCGGGTCACCGGCAAGAATCAGAATACCTGCGGTAGCGGCTAATACAAAGATCGAGCCAATGATCGGTTCCTGATAGCGTTGCGTGAGTCGTTCGCAGCGCATGAGAAAGAGAGCGGCCAATAGCGCTAGTGAAACAGCGCCAAGCTGCATTAACATCGGTGAAGTGTTTTCACCCATGGCAACGCTCACCAGCAAGGCACCGAGGCCGGCCACTTGAGCGATGGCGAGATCCATAAAGATGATCCCGCGATCAAGAACGCGCATGCCCAATGGAATATGCGTGATAATGACCAATAGCCCTGCAACAAAAGCGGGCAGCAGAATGTCGGCAAAAATTGCCAGGTCGTTTAAAGAATCCATGGGTGTGCTGTTATTTAAGTCCTGCTAATAGGCGGTTGATGGTGTCGTCGTATAAGCCGTTTAATGTGCGTGCTTGAGCGTTGCCGCCTACGGTAAAAGGTAGAACCACTTCAGGGATATTGGCCTTTTCACTTAACCAGCGAGAGGGTGCGTCGTTCATATAAGCGGAGGCAATTACCATGCGCCCCTGTAAAGACTGCTGTCGTTGTAGCACATCAGATAGTTGTTTAGTCGAGGGCTCCACGCCGGGAATCGGTTCCAGGAAGCCAATACGGTTTAGCCCCAGCCACTGATTCATGTATGCGTAGCCATCGTGCTGATACCAGACTTTAACGCCGCGCAACGGCGCTGCCTGTGTTTGCCAGCGTTGCAGATTGCTTTGCCAGTCCTTCTGGAATTGTTCACCACGTGCGCGGTAATAGGCGGCGTTATCCGGGTCCAGCTGTGCCATACGCTTGGAAAGTGCGCTCGCAATCGGCAGCAGATTGCGCGGGTCTGTCTGAATATGCGGGTTGCCCTCGGCGTGCACATCACCCATGCTGCGATCAACAGTAGCGGGCACATCTAGCATGCGCACATACTCACTAGCCACAAAATAGCCCGGCTGCCCTGTGCCAATGGCCGGGTTGTTGGCTTCGCGTTGAACAGTGGGCAACCATCCGGCTTCAAGGCTGGCCCCCGTGGCAACAAGCAGATTTGTAGAGCGCGCCTGAGCAATCAGTGAAGGGCGCGCCTGAATGCGATGCGCATCCTGAAGCGCTGTAGTCGCCGTATACACCTTCACCTTATCGCCACCCAGGGTCTCAGCCAGTGCACCCCATTCGGGTACGGTGGCGAACACCTTTAGATCAGCATGAACCAGGGGTGCTGCTAAGGCTAGCAGCAGACTAAAAGCTAATTTTTTAATTGAAGTCATTTGATGTTCCATTAATACTTGTGGCTGCCATGGGCACCCAGCGTCATTATGTATTGCAGATAGATTTGATTGTTGTAGATGCCCGAGCCAAAGACGTTGTCCCGCGCCAGCTGCAAACGCAGTAACGAAAACTCCGAGTTCGCCCAATCCATCATCAGGCTATTTCTGTAAGGGCTCCAGCCCGATTGAATCTGCGACCCGGTGAGTGCGCTGGCCGGTAAGCCATAAAGCGAGTTGCCGCTATAGATGCGATCGTAACGGTAGCCTACGCGCCACTTCGGTATAAATTGATAAATAGCCTGGCTATAGAGCCCTTGTTGGTGATTGTTGTAGTTCGTGCCATTGCCACAGTCATTGTCCTTATTGCTACAAGTCATCGCGCCACCCTGGTTGTTCAGGAAGACTTCAGTTTGCCATTTCAGATTCTGCGATGTGGCATCGCCCTCCGGCGCCCAGCGGTAAACGAAGTCAGCAAGCCAGGTTGTATTGCCGCCATTAAATAGCAGCGAATTGTTGTTGGTTAGCTGATAGTTAGCTTGATTGTCTGCATTGCTGCCAGTGGTCGAGCGGATATAAGACACACCGCCTTGCCACGAGTGCGAGGTGCCAACATCCCCTCCGGCCTTGGCAAACACGGTGCCGAGTCGTGGTTTGTTCTGGTTGTAGTTGCCGTTAAAGCTACCGGGGTACACGTTAGAGCCCTGGGCAATTTCCCCGCCCAATTTGATTAGCGTGTCATCCGTAGGTGCTACCCATGAAAGTTGCGCCCCCGTTTCATTGAGCTGTCCGCCAAAGAAGGTGTTGTAGGCTAACGGCAGATCAACAAAATCCCATTCGTGCGGGTGCTTATCGTTCAGATAGCCCACATTCGACCAGTACTTACCTGCTTTTACTTTAGTGCCCCACGGTAATCCTAGGGTTTCGGCATACACCTCTTCGGTACGAATACCGGTGTTATTGCCAGTCTGCTCGAATACAAAGCGTGCCTCAGCGCGGAATAGATTGTCGACGCTGCCTTTGAATGCAAGCTCTGTTTCGCCAATCGATAAACCGCGCGGAATGCCTTCTGAGCCGCTTGGTAACCAGCCAGCCGCCGGGTTGCTCGGGTTCTGGCTTTGAGCAGCATATTTGGCATCTAGAATCAGCTCGGCATCCAGGCTAATGCCATGGGATGGGCCGCCCAGATTGGGGAATCCTTCGGGGGTGGCTGCGGCGGGCGGTGGTGCCTTGTTCACAATGGACTCTTCAAGAGTCTCGGCTTTGGCAACGCGCTGTTGCGCAGGGCTTGCCGGTGCGGGAGGTGCTTTGCTTGCAAAAGCAGTCATGACAACAGGGGAATGTGCCTGGTGCGCCAGCTGCCGGTTTTCCAGTTTAAGCTGGGTTACCTGCTGCTCTAGCGCATTAATCCGCTGTTCGTAATCAGACTTGATCTGCTTCAGGCTGGCCTGAATCTGCAGGATCTGGGATTGCACATCGGGTGACTCTTGGGCGTAAAGAGGCGATGCAAAAATGGCAGAAGCAATGCAAATCGCGCGCACGAAAGTGCGCAGATGCGAATGAAACATGACAGGTTTTCCTGAAAGAAACAACAAAGCACCAGGGGCGTAACTCGGGCGCTAAAGAACAAAAACGTTTCAGGAAAAAGCGGGGGGTGCGCGTTGGCTGGCGCGTTCAGGCGTCAGGTAAGGGGCGTTGTGCGGCAGTGCCTGCGCTTGCATCGGACTGGCGCCATCGGCCAGCGTTATATGAGTGCTGCTGGTTAGCGCCGTGCCATGAGTTTGATGTTCCAGACACGTCAGACAACTTGGCCCATCCGGCATGCCCGAATCATTGTCGATTTGCGTAGCGGCAAGTGTGGATGACGACGCATGCTCTACCACGTGGCGATTCAGCGCAAACTGCGTCGCCAGCAACGCGCACACCAGCGCCACCGCAAGCGTCAGCCGGGCGATTGGTGTGAGAGACATGTGGCGAATCAACGACATAGGGCGCAGATTCTACCCCAGAACCGGCTTAGGTCTTTAAAAAGCCTTCGGCATGGCCGAACCAGCGATCCATATGCGCATCAGTGAGTGCGGGTGTTTCTTTCAGCATTTGATCGGCGATCTTTTGAGCGGTTGGGATCAGATCGGCGTCCCGTTTCAGATCGGCATAACGCAACATCGGCACACCGCTTTGCCGCTTGCCGATCAACTCGCCCGGGCCGCGCAACTGCAAATCAGCCTGGGCAATTTCAAAGCCATCGGTATTTTCGTAAATAATCCGCAGCCGTTCCTTGGCGGTATTAGAAAGCGGTTGCCCGTAAATCAGAATGCAACTGCTTTCACGTGCACCGCGACCAACGCGGCCACGCAGCTGGTGCAGCTGCGCCAGCCCGAAGCGCTCTGCATGTTCAATCACCATCAGGCTGGCATTCGGTACATCCACGCCCACCTCAATCACCGTCGTGGCTACCAGCAGGTGATGTGAACCCTCAGCAAAGGCGCGCATGGTACTGATCTTTTCATCCGCCTTCAACCGGCCATGCACCAGGCCTACCTGATATTCCGGTAATGCTTCGGTTAGCAGCGCATGGGTATCAATGGCGGTTTGCAATTCCAGCGTATCGGACTCTTCAATCAGCGGACACACCCAGTAACACTGCTCGCCACCTGCAATCGCATTGCGGATGGCAGTAATCACATCCTCGCGTCGGGTGTCGGCAATGAGTCGGGTACGAATCGGTGTGCGGCCAGGTGGCAGCTCATCAATCACCGAGCAATCCAGATCGGCAAAGTAACTCATCGCCAGCGTGCGGGGGATCGGCGTTGCCGACATCATCAGCTGATGCGGGTTGTTCCCCTTCTGGCGCAAGGCCAAACGCTGGGCAACGCCAAAGCGGTGTTGCTCATCAATAATCACCAAGCCTAATTTGGAGAAGTCCACCGTATCTTCAAACAGCGCATGTGTGCCCACAACCAGGTGTGCATCAGATGCAGCGGCGGATAGATGCGCCTGTCGCTCGGATTTTTTCTGGCTCCCTGACAGCCAGGCAATCTTAATGTCTAACGGGCTAAGCCATTCCACCAGCTTGTTGTAATGCTGCTCAGCCAGTAATTCGGTGGGTGCCATAAAGGCTACCTGGTACCCCGCTTCAATCGCCTGACAGGCGGCTAATGCTGCCACAATCGTTTTGCCGCTCCCCACATCGCCTTGTAGCAAGCGCTGCATCGGGAAGTGCTCGTTTAAGTCGGCGCAGATTTCGCCGTAAGCGCGTTCTTGTGCGCTGGTCAGCGCAAAGGGCAGGCGCTTGATCAGGGCGTTAGTGAGCGATCCATTGCCACGCAAAACTGGCGCGCCTTTCTGGCGGCGTGCCAGGCGTGCTTTGCGCAAAGAGAGCTGTTGTGCAACGAGCTCTTCCAGGCAGATACGTTGCCAGGCCGGATGATTGCGCGCATTGAGTGCGCCCACATCCACATCAGGCGGTGGCGCATGCAGAAACTGTAACGAGGCAGTAAGACCGGGTAGATGGCACGTATGTTCAGAGAGCGGGAGCGTTTCTGGTAGCGCCAGATCTTTCAACGCTTTACTAATACGCGTGCGTAGCTGCGCTTGTGAAACCCCGGCGGTGGTCGGATATTGCGGCGTCAGAGTTTCGCTAGGGGCGGCCACAGCACCCGCATCTGGTGCTTTGCTAATCGTGGGGTGCACCAGTTCAGGACCCAGGTAGCCTGGTTTCAGTTCACCCCAGGCATGCAGCGTTAAATCCTCATCGCGGGCGCGTTCAAACTGTTTGGTCTGGCTACCGTAAAAATTCAGGAAGCGTAGATTGGCACGGCCGCTCTCATCTTCAACCTGCACCAGTAGTTGGCGGCGCGGGCGGAAGGCCACCGTAACGGCGCGTATCTTAATCGCAAATAGGGCTGGCCCTGCAGCCGGTGCTTCGGCCAGTAGGGTGATATGTGTCTGGTCTTCGTAGCGCAGTGGCAGGTGCAGCGCAAAATCCAGCGGGCGCCGCAGGCCTAGTTTTTCCAGGCCGGCAGCAATACCCGTTGCAGGCTTTTTGGCGACGGGGCCAGAAGCGCCTGCGCGGGCCATACGTGTCTTGCTGAAGCGGGGTGCTTTACAGCACCATTACCGCATCGGCTTCTACCTGAGCGCCACGCGGTAGCGAAGCAACACCCACAGCAGCGCGTGCCGGGAACGGCGCGCTGAAGTACTTGGTCATAGCTTCATTCACTTTGGCAAAGTTACTCAGATCCGTCAGAAAAACATTCAGCTTTACGATGTGAGACAGTGAACCACCGGCAGCTTCCGTAACGGCCTTCAGGTTTTCAAACACTTGAGTGATCTGTGCATCAATGCCATCGACCATCTCGCCGGTCTTTGGGTCTAGGCCGATTTGGCCGGATAGATACACCGTACCGTTGGCATTCACAGCTTGCGAATAGGTGCCAATGGCAGCAGGTGCGTTTGGTGTGGCGATGATGGTGCGTGGTGTTTTGAAAGTTGTCATAAATAGCTCGCTCGGTTAAAGAGTCAAACAGAAAGATGTCAGATTATCGCGTATTGCTGCGTCCGGCTATTGGTTTGCCAGACTATTGCTCAGTTGATCAATCGCTTCACGTAAAGCACCGTAATTAGCCGTGGCCTTCGGATCCTGAATCAACACCACCAGCGTATGCCAGTGGCCATGGCTATCTTGTACGTATCCGGCTGCCGCACGGGTGTTTTCCAGTGACCCGGTTTTCAGGCGAATTCGTCCCACATCGCCGCCATTATTCTTATTTTTCTTGAGAGTGCCATCCGTGCCGCCAATCGGTAACGAGCTCAATAGTTCCGGCATGCGTGGATCGTTCCAGATCACGCGCAACAGACCGGTCATTTCTTCAGCGGTGGTGGCCTCTTTGCGGGAAAGCCCCGAACCGTTTTCAATCACCAGGTGCTTCATCGGCACGCCGCGGGCGACCAGCGTCTGGCGCAAGGCTTGTTCTGCCCCTGCTTGCGTAGACGGCGCATCGGCCAGCAACAGGAACAACTGTCGTGCCATCACGTTATTGGAATACTTGTTAATGTCACGCACCAGTTGTACTACCGGTTGCGACTCGCTGCTGGCCACCAGCGTCGCGTTACCAGGCTTAGTGCCGCTCACGGCTTTGCCGTTCCAGTTGCCGCCCATCTCCTGCCACAGGCCTCGAATCAGCGCCTCGGCATATTTATTAGCACCAGCCTCGCCCACCAATTCTGGTCCATGAGCGGCAAGTTGCAGTGTTTGCGGTGTGCAGGAGCGAGGGAATTTACCCTTCAGCGTAATTTTGAAATTGCCGCTGATCGTGCTTTGTACGGCATCCTTCCAATCGCTACAAGGCCCATCGCTCAACTGTAATTGGTTGTCCACCGAAGCACTCGCCAGTGGTGTGTCCAGACGCGCCAGTACGGCACCGTTCTGCGGTGTCAGCACCACCTGAATGGCCCGGAAGTTCAGCAGTAGCGCATCGGGCCCCACGTTATAAGGCCGCATTGGCTTGCTATCAAACGCCATCGGGTCAAACGGCAGGCTGGAAGGTGTGCCGAAGCGCGAACGATCCAGCACGATATTGCCACTAATATTCTGTAGGCCCTGAGCGCGTAGTTGGCGCAGTAGCGAAGATAAGCGCTCTACGGTGAGAGAAGGGTCACCGCTGCCGATGATAATTAAATCATTCCCGTTTTGCCAGACTTCAGTCTTCAGTGTCGTGGCCGGCCCTAGGCGGACGAGTGCCGCATAGGTGGTGTACAGCTTTGCCGTTGAGGCAGTGAGTCGCAAGGTATTGGTATTGAGTGCCCAGTCCTTGTTGTTGCTCTCCAGAGGTTGGGATATCACGCTCACATTGTTAGCTGGAATATCCACTGCGGCCAGAGTGCGCACAAATCGGGAGAGGGCTGCATCTTCCTGGGCAGAGACAGCGGGCACAATGCCGAATAGAATAGCGACACTAATTAACAGGTTTTTCATGGAGACGATTATGCCAGCCAATTTGTTCAAGCTTCAGGGCCGCATACGATCAATATTGACCGGGCTAGTCGTTGCGCTGAGTGCTAGCGCCTGTGCGCCAGATATGTTTCAGCTGGGCACAAGCACTCAGCTAGATAACTTCCTTGATAAAGTCGTTAAAAGCTGTGGGCGTATGTATATCAACGAATATGAAGTTTGGCAGCTAGCAGATGCGGATGAAACCGGTCTTGCGGGTCAAGAGTCTTACTTCCTGGATCAGCTATCCATGCTGCTTTACGGAACGATATCACCAGGCAAGTGGCGCCGCGATATTGCGGCCTACTTCGATGATGAAAGCCCGCGGGGCATGAAAACCTATCAATGCATCATTGACCAATTGCCCGCGCAAAACCCGCCGCTGCCTAATGCTTACAAAGAGGTTTTCAAAGTGGCGCCACAGACTTCTGGCAACGACTAATTGACATCGATGAAGCTGGCCATTATTCGCCAGAAATACTCGGCCTTTGGCGGGGCTGAGCGCTTCATCGAGCGCTTGCTTCCCGGCTTGGCTGAACATAACGTGGATGTATCGCTCATTGCCCGTAAATGGGCAGGTGAGACAAATAGTCCCATGCAATGGGTGCCATGTGATCCCTTTTATTTTGGTAGTGCCTGGCGCGACAAAAGCTTTGCCAGAGCGGCCTGTGACAAGGTTGCTCAAGGCGGTTACGACCTTGTTCAATCGCATGAGCGGTTGAGTTGTTGCGATATTTTCCGCGCGGGCGATGGCGTTCATGCAGCCTGGCTGGAGGCGCGCCAGCAGTATCTGGGTGAATCGTTGGGCTGGTTTAAGCTAAATCCCTTTCATGCCAACTCGTTGCGTGCTGAAGCACGCATGTTTGGCAGCGCGCGCCTCAAGCGGGTCATTTGTATTTCCAACATGGTGCGCCAAGACGTGCAGCGTTTTTATGCTGTGCCAGACGAAAAGCTCGTTACCATCTATAACGGCATTGATTTAAACGCTTTCTCCGTCGATTGTGTTGCTAAAAAACAGGAAATTCGCCAAACGCTTAAAATTCCTGCGGATGCCCTCGTTTACGTCTTTGTCGGCTCTGGCTTTAAGCGCAAAGGCCTGGAAGTTGCCATTCGGGCGCTGCCGCCCGAAGCCCACCTCATTGCGGTTGGTAAAGACAAAGAAACGGCACGTTTCCAGAAGATCGCTGCAGAAACTGGTGCAAACACTGCGCAATCGCAGCGCGTTCACTTCGTGGGCCCGCAAAAAGACGTGCGTCCGTACTATGCCGCCGCCGATGCCTTTGTTTTTCCGACCATTTATGAACCCTTTGGTTCCGTCATCCTGGAGGCCATGGCGTGTGGCTTGCCCGTGATGACGACAGATCGTTGCGGTGCGGGCGAAATCATCACGCAAGGCGTGGATGGTTTTGTGTTGCCCACGGGCAATATTGAGGCATTTGCTGCCTGTATGCGGCAAAATACAGCCTTGGACTGGGGTAACCGCCGCGCAGCCGCGCGCGTCACCGCAGAACGCTACCCCATTAGCCGCACGGTCGATGCCATGTTGGCGCTTTATCAGGAACTCAGCCGTTAACCTCCGGGGCACGGTAAAACAATGATCAATAAAGACAACCTGAAACTCTATAAACGGCTACTGGTTTACGCGCGCCCTTATTACAAAGCGATCATCCTGGGTTCTGCGCTTGCTGCATTATCTGCAGCGACCGAACCGCTGCTGCCAGCGTTAATGAAGCCCATGCTCGATGATGGCTTTAAATTTGGCGAGCAGAGCCCGCTCATTTGGTTACCTTTTGCAGTAGTCGGTATCTTCTTTTTGCGGGGTGCACTGGGTTTTGCATCTACCTACATCATGGCCTGGGCGCAGAACAAAATTGTGTACCGAATCCGGGTTGATATGTTTGCCCATCTGGTACGTCTGCCCAGCAGTTACTTCCAGAAGCATCCTTCCGCCAAAACCATCAATCGACTGACGCAAGATGTGAACGGCGTGACTTCGGCCAGCACGACCGTATTACAGACGATCATCAAAGATGGTGTCACGGTCATTGGACTGTTCGGCTGGTTGCTTTATCTCAATTGGCAGCTCATGCTGATCGCCGTAACGGTGGTGCCAGTACTGATGATTTCGGTGCGCAAACTGAGTAAGCGCCTGCGCCGGCTCATGCATGCAGAACATGACAACATGGTCATGATGACCACGGCGATTCAGGAAGCTATCTCCAATCAGAAAGTCATCAAAATCTACGGCGGCGAAGCGCAGGAGATAAGTCGTTTCGATCAGGTCGCCAATTACCTGCGCGGCATTTTGATGCGAGGCACCGTAAGTAGTGCTCTAGGCACGCCGATCACGCAATTAACCTCGGCGTTCGCTGTCGCCATCATCATTTCCGTGGCCATGATGCAGTCTGCCGAAGGCATGACTACTATTGGAGGCTTTGCCTCTTTCATCACGGCCACGCTGATGATGAATGCCCCACTTAAACGCCTGGCAGATTTGAATGCACCCATTCAGCGCGGCCTGGCTGCTGCCGAGCATATCTTCGCGCTGCTCGACGAAGCGCCAGAACGAGATACAGGCTCGGTCTCGTTGGATAAAGTGCGCGGCGACATCATCTTCGACAAAGTCAGTTATCGTTACCCCGAGGCTGAGCGTAACGCCCTAACTGACATTGATCTCGTGGTGCGGCCAGGTGAGCGTATTGCACTCGTTGGCCCCTCCGGTGGTGGCAAGAGTACCTTTGCAAGCCTGCTGCCTAACTTTCTGCATGTTACCGGCGGTGAAATTCGCATAGATGGTCACGCCGTTGACAGCATTCATCTAAGCAGCTTGCGCCAGAAAATGGCGCTCGTTACGCAGGAAGTGCTGCTGTTTAATGACACCATCGCCAACAACATTGCCTTTGGTGCAACACGTCAGTTGAGCCGCGATGAGATTCGTGTTGCCGCTAAAGCTGCGCATGCGCTCGAGTTTATTGAAGCCCTGCCAAATGGATTCGATACCTTGGTTGGTGAAGGGGGCATGCGTCTCTCCGGTGGCCAGCGTCAGCGCATTGCCATTGCGCGTGCTGTACTCAAAAACGCGCCCATCCTGATTCTGGATGAAGCCACTTCCGCGCTCGATAATGAATCCGAACGGTATGTGCAAGAAGCGCTGGATGAACTCATGGTTGGTCGTACCAGCTTTGTCATCGCGCACCGCCTCAGCACTATTGAAAACGCTGATCGCATCGTCGTGCTCAAAGAAGGCCGCATTGCAGAAATTGGTACGCACAAAGAACTGCTGGCACTGAATGGTATTTATGCTTACCTGCATCAGGTACAAGGCGACGCCAAGCCAGTGGCAGCTGTAGAGGAAACTGCCTGATGTGTGGCTTTGTCGGCTGGCTTGATAAAGCACCTGCAGACCGGCAGGTACTGGAGCGGATGACCACCACGCTCGCACACCGTGGGCCCGATGCCGCGGGTTATTACCTGGAAGGCCCTATTGGCTTGGGGCACCGCCGCCTGGCCGTCATCGATCTCGCAGCCAGCTTGCAGCCAATGCATAGCGCCTGCGGGCGATACAGCCTAGCCTACAACGGCGAGCTTTATAACTTCAAAACGCTGCGTGCCGAACTGCAAGCCAAAGGTGTGCAATTCCGAACTAATGGCGATACCGAAGTGCTGCTCCAATCGCTCATCGCCTGGGGTGATGAAGCGCTAGCGCGTTTAGAAGGCATGTTTGCTTTTGCCTTCTGGGATAAGCAAACAGAATCATTGTTGCTGGCGCGCGACCCACTGGGTATCAAACCGCTCAATATCTATCAGGATGACCAGCGCATCCTGTTTGCCTCCGAACTTAAGGCCATCCTCGCGCACCCCGGCGTTTCACGCGACATTGATCTGGATGCCTTGCAGCTGTATCTGGAATGTCAGTACATCCCCGCACCGTTCACCATCTTCAAACAGATCCGCAAACTGCAACCGGCGCGCGCGTTACGGATTGAGAATGGCCAGACCCGTGAGTGGACGTACTGGAACCCGAGTTACGAACCCAAGTGGACAGCCAGCGAAGCCGAACTCACCGATCAGCTGGAAGCAGAGCTCAAGCGTTCAGTCTCTTCTATGCTGGTTGCCGATGTACCACTCGGCGCCTTCGTCAGCGGCGGTATTGATTCGTCATTGATCGCTGCGTTGATGAAAGACGCCGGTCAGACGCAACCCAAAATCTTTAACCTCGGTTTTGTCGGCAACACCAGCCACAGTGAGCATGAATACGCTGCGCGCGTTGCGCAGCACATCGGGGCAGACCATCACCCGCTTATGGTGCAACCAGGCGATGTGATTGATGCCTTTGATCAATGGGTCGATATCTACGACGAACCCTTTGGTGATCAGGCAGCGCTGCCAACGATGCTGCTCTCGCGCCTCACGCGCCAGCATGTCACGGTAGCGCTCAGCGGTGAGGGTGCCGACGAAGTCTTCGCCGGTTACAGCAATTACGGCAAACGGATTAAAGAGTCCAAGCTGGCTGCCCGTTTGGGGCACCCCCTATCGCCGCTGCCGCTTATTTATCCACTGCTGCCTGCCACGCTGCGTAAAGATCGGCTCATCAAAGCCGCTGCGCGTCCACTAAGCCGGCGCTACCTGACAATTCCCAATCACTTTGATCGGGAGCTGCACAAAGGCATTCTCAACCCGGCACTGACTAGTAAAACCAGCGTGCCGTTGGAAATGCTGGCAGAAGAGGCCTACGTCAATTGTCAGGCCAACGGCTACCTCGATAAGCTCCTCACCATTGACCAGAAGCTCTGGCTGCCAGATGACCTGCTCACCAAGGTAGACCGCGCAACCATGGCGTATTCGCTAGAAGCCCGTGTGCCGTATCTGGACCACAAGCTCGTGGAGTTTGCAGCCCGCTTGCCAGCCAACATGAAGCTGCATGGCCGCGACACGAAACACCTGCTTAAAAAAGTGGCAGAGCGTTATCTGCCACACGACATTGTTTACCGCGGCAAACAGGGCTTTGTCATGCCATTGCATGAGTGGTTGGCCGGTGGCCTGAAAACCTCTCTCACCGACATGCTGGGCGAGGGTGGCCTGGGTGGCCGCAACATCTTCCGTTCTGGCTTCCTCGATAAACTGCAACGTGAACAGGCAACGCCGAAGCGTCCACATGGCGGCCGCCTCTGGACGCTCATGGTGCTGGAACTCTGGTTCCGCCGCTATGCACCGGACTTTAAACTCTGATGACAAACAAACCACTTTCTATCTTGCACACTGAGTCCTCCACCGGCTGGGGTGGGCAAGAGATCCGTATTTTGACCGAAGCCGCCGGCATGATCGCGCGTGGCCACAAGGTCGTGCTGGTAACGCCGCCCGAAGCCGAGATTGCCCCGGCAGCCGTGAAGCGTGGAATTTCTACGGTAATGCCACCGATGGCCTGGAAGAACTGGGAAGGTTTCCGTGCTATGCGTGCCTACCTTAAAGAACACGGCCACGAGTTTGACGTCATCAACACGCACAGCTCTACTGATAGCTGGCTGGTTGCCGCGGCTTGCGCCACCTTACCGAACATGCCACCGCTGGTGCGCACGCGCCACGTATCAACCACCATTCATAACAAGCTCACTACCAAGTGGCTGTATCAGAAAGCCACACGCCATATCGTGACTACCGGTGAAGCGCTGCGTCAGCAACTGCATAACGATAACGGCTTCACGCTCGATAGCATGACATCTATTCGTACGGGTATTGATTTCAGTTATTACCGTCCGCTCGACCAGCAAGCCATGCGCACCAAACTCGGCGTGCAGAATCGCCCGACCATCGGTATTCTGGCTACGCTGCGCGATTGGAAAGGGCACGATCATCTGCTTGATGCCTGGGTAACACTCAGGAACGAATTCCCGGAATGGCAGATTCTGTTTATTGGCGATGGTCCACGCCGTGCCCACCTGGAACAGCGTGTCGACGAACACGGAATGCGCGACTCAGTCTACCTCGTTGGCAATCAGGACAACGTGCCTGAATGGCTGGCCTGTATTGATCTCTTTGCATTGCCATCTTATGGTGAAGAAGGCGTGCCACAAGGTCTGATGCAAGCCATGGCCTGTGGCAAACCGGCTATTAGCACACCCATCGGCGCCATCGGCGAGGCGCTGCAAGATGGCCAAACAGGTTTGATGACACCGCCTAAAGATGTGCCCAAGCTCACGGAGAGCCTGCGTCGGCTCATGCAGGACGCCGCCTTGCGTGAACAGTTTGCCAATGCATCGCTAGCCTATGCGCAAGGCAACTTCGGTATCGACATCATGCTGGATCGCATGGAAGGCGTCTTCCGTAAAGTTATTGCAGCAGAGGCCAAGCGCTAATCATGTGCGGTATCGCCGGTATTGTTGGTCAACAGCCCCTGGCGTCAGAAACGCTGGAGGCGATGTTGGCTGCATTGCGCCGTCGCGGACCCGATGCCGAACACGTAGTTGGTTGGAACGTGCAGGGGCAGCGTACCGAGAATCACCCCAACGTAGCTTTGCTGCATACGCGCTTGGCCATCATGGATCCGCGCCCCGAAGCCGACCAACCTTTCAGTAATGACGATGGAAGCGTCTGGCTTTGCTACAACGGCGAAGTGTACGACTGGCAACAGCACGCAGATGAACTGCGCCGCCAGGGCGTGCAATTTCAAACGCACGCAGATACCGAATTCATCCTCCGTGCTTACGAAGCCTGGGGCCTGGAAGGGTTGTTAACCAAGCTACGTGGCATGTTTGCGTTTGCCATTTTGGATTGGAATAAGCGGGAAGTATTCCTCGTGCGAGACCGCATGGGTCTCAAACCGCTGATCTACACCACGGCCAATGGCGGTTTGGCTTTTGGTTCATTGGTGCGAGCCGTCTTGCCTGCAGTGTCTAAAGAACAGCGCGAGTTTTCCGCAGAGAGTATTGATGCCTATCTGGCACATCGTTATATCCCGGCGCCGCGCACCATCTTCCAGAATATCCATCGTCTGGAAAATGCGCACTATTTGCATTACCGTCTGGATACACAACAGCTCACCAAACATTGCTATTGGCAGGCAGAACCAAAGGCGGCAGACTGGAAAGCCGAACTTGATACTGCCATCCGCATTCGTACCGTGGCAGATCGGCCGCTAGGGGTGTTTCTCTCCGGCGGCATCGACTCCAGCACCATTGCTTGCAGACTCAAAGAGCAAGGCTTTGATCATATTCAGACCTTCTCTGCGTCTTTCCCCGGCAGCAGTCTGGATGAATCTTCAGTGGCCAAATCCATTGCCGATGCACTCGCTTTGCCGAATACAGAAATCCCGGTGCCGCTGACTATTGCCAATGACTTCGAACAGATCATTGCCGATCTGGACGAACCGTTTGCCGACCCCTCCAGCTTTCCTACCTGGTATCTCTCGCAAGCCACCACGCAGCATGTCAAAGTCGTGCTCGGTGGCGATGGCGGCGACGAACTATTAGCGGGTTACAAACGCATCGGTAAACATTTGCGAACCAGCTGGCGTCGATTATTACGGTTGCCTTTGCCGCGGCTGCGCGACATGGTGGGCAAAGGCTGGCGCAAACTGGTCGAAGAGCTGCGGCTTAACTGGTTAGAGGCCTACAGCCTGCGCTTCTCGGGCATGACACCGGGGCAGCGTGCTTTTTTACAGCCAACGCTTAAAAACCCAAAAGTCACCTATTGGCGCTATCCGTCGATTGATCGGTTGAATAAATTACCACCTATTAAACAGCTGCTGGCCGTAGATGCTGACAACTACTTGCCTGAATACATTCTGCGTAAAGCAGATCTTTGCACCATGGCTCATGGTCTAGAACTGCGTGCGCCGTTGCTAGACCATCGCTGGGTCGAATGTGTGATGGCCCTGCCAGACCATATCCGTTTTACGCAGCCCGCTAAAAAGCTCTTTGCAGAAGTCACGAAGCGTTTAGCAGCACTCAAACTCTTCGAAATTAAAAAGCGCGGCTTCAACCCTCCGTTGCAACCCTGGTTGCGTGAAGATCTCAATAATCGTTTCTCTGGCCTTGGCCAGCGGCTAGAAGCACTGACCAATAGCCAGATGAGCGCAGTGCGTATTGAAGCCTTGGTTGCGGAATACCAGCGTCGTCCGGCATTGGCGGAACAGATATTGCAACTACTTATTCTTGACTGCACCTTGAGCCAGTTAAACGAACTACGTCATGCCGTCTAACGTCAAACGTATTCTGGCCATTCATGTCGCACGTATTGGCGACACGTTGCTTACTACAGCAGCATTGCGGCACCTCTCTCAAATCTACCCGCAGGCGCAGATCGACTTCCTGGGGCACGCAAAACGTATTGAGGTGCTAGAGCATTTGCCATACCTGCATCACCTAGGTGGCATCAGCAAAAAATCAGCCCGATTCAAAGGATGGTGCGCCAAACTCATGGGGCGCAAGCCTTACGACATGGCTTTCGTTTGGGGGCATGATCCTGAACTCATTGCTTACGCACGCCGTGTCAGTAAACGCCTAGTCATTAGTCGTCAGCTAGACGAAGTAGCCAACAAACTGGCCGATCAGGTAGTGGACTTTCCTAATGACACCAATCTGCTGGTAGAGGCAGAAGACAAGCCGCTGGCACAGTGGATTTTGGATGTGGTTGAGCAAGGCACTCAAACGAAAGCAGTATCCCTACATACAGACTACGAAATAACATCCGCAGAATCGGCTCAGGTCAAAGCCTTGTTGAATCAATGCACCGGTAATACAAAAGCGCAATACATCGGCCTAGTCGTTGAAAGCCACCCGGCGGGCGCGCATCGTGATTGGCCTATTGAAAACTTTGTTGCGCTCACGCAGCAATTAGCAGCTGCGCATCCAGATCGTTTGTTCGTACTGATTGGTGGTAAGTTGCCAGAAGCTAAAGTGCAGGCGCTGCAACAGGTACTGGGAGAACGCCTTGTTGATCTCAGCGGCAAGCTATCGCTCCGGCAGAGTGCAGCAATCATCGGTGCTTTGGATTTATACATTGCAGTAGACACAGGCCCGAGCCACATTGCCGTTGCATTAGGGACGCCATCCGTAGTGATGTTCCACTGCATGCGTGCAGGAGAGTATCTGTTGGCACCGCGTTACTCAGAACGGCTAACGATCGTGAATCATCCGATGGGGCGCCATATGTGTAGTTTTGACACACCCATGAGCCAGATTGGCGTCGCCACTATTTTTGATGCGGCTAGCCTACAACTTAATCGGGGCCGCCAATGACTAAACGATTGGATAACCTAGTCGCTGTCCTATTGGCCGCACTGATTTTTGTCTGGCCCATCGAACATACGATCGCCCTGCGTTATGCCATCGGCGGTTTGTTACTGATTGCTACGGTAGGTTGGTCGCTTTCGCAATCACGGGAGTTGTTGTCCCGGTTGCAATCCAGACCTGTCTCGCTAGCTTGCCTGTTTCTGGGTTTGCTCACGCTCTGGTTTGTAGCACAGGGACTCTGGATTGCGCCCGAGGCACACTGGGTCTGGCAGGAGTTAAAAGGGCAATGGATTAAAGATCTGGTGTTCTGGAGTTTAGGGTTGGCGCTCGGCGCCGGGTGCCTGCATGCCGATGCAGCCGTAGGCAGGAAGTGGTTGCTGGCGCTTATGATCGGTCTGGCAGGCATAGTGCTCTGGAACGTTGCTGCCTGCCTGTGGCTCTGGCTCAGCACTGGTCAAACCCCCCTAATGCATAACGTAACCGGTGCAAAAGCCACGGATAGTTACGTGAATAATATGCTGCTTGCGTTTCTGGTGGGAGACCTCCTCGCCAGAGATCGCGATCAGAAGTTCCTGCCTTGGCATCGGTACGTCTCGATCGCATTGATTGCTTCCTGTGTCGTTAACACTGCATTTTTGGGCGCTCGTAATGGTTGGATCGGACTTGCTATGCTCGCTTTCTCCGGTGTAGTTGTTCACTACATCAATGGCTGGCAGCGCGTTGGCAAGAAAGCGCTGATGTTCTTGCCCGTGCTGTTGGTATTGTTAGTTGCAGGCGGATGGATGAGCTGGAAAACCGATCCGCGATGGAACTCGCTCAAGGAAACCTTACCCGTCGCTTGGGATATTGATACCAATAAGGCATGGCGCAATGCGAGCAAGTACGCTTATCCAATACTGCCTAGTGGCCAGCTTGCCGATGCCTCCAACTATGAACGCCCTGCCTGGATTCATGCCGGACTGCGTTTAGTAGCTGATCGTCCTTTGGGGGCCGGTTTCAGTCGACATGCCTTTGGCCATGAAGTCGCGCGTCTCTACCCAGAAAGTGAGCCATCGCCGGGTATGCACTCGCACAGCGGCATGATTGATTTTGCCGTAGGAGCGGGCATACCCGGTGTCGTGCTCTGGCTTGGTTTTATTCTCACGCTAATTGGCTTTGGTGGCGTAGCCTATTTCCGTTATGGTGCGGCGGCTGGCCTTGTGCTGGTGTTTCTAACGTCAGGATTTTTTGGGCGTAGTTTGCTCGATAGCTCTATGCGAGACCACATGCTGGAACAGTTTCTTTTTGTATCGGCGTTTCTGCTGCCGGTCATTGGCCGTTTTTGGCGAAAGCCTACATCATGAACCAGACTCGAATTCTCATCCTTCGTCGGGACAACATCGGCGACCTCATTTGTACTCTGCCGTTGATTTCTGCCATCCGCCAGCTAAATCCGGCGGCGCGTATTGATATTTTGGTTAACAGCTATTGCGCGCCAGTGGTCATCGGTAATCCGGATCTAGACAACGTTTATATTTACACCAAGGCCAAACACAAAGAATACGGTGAAAGCGCCCTAGGTGTTTACTGGCGCCGTTTTTTATTAACGCTCAAGCTGCGTTTTGCCCGTTACGACTGGTTGGTACTGGCTAACGTGAGTTGTCAGCCACGCCCATTGCGATGGGCAAAGCAGGTGGGTGCTAAACGCATCGTCGGCTTTACAGAAGCTGACTGCAAAGGTGATGAAACCATCACCGACCCAGTTCCGCTGGTGCGTGGGCAAGGCAAGCATGAAGTTGAGTACCTCATGGCGCTGCTTAAACCCTTTGGTGCCGTCGACCAGATCTCTGCGGCGCGTATTGCCCCTGAGGCAGCAGCGCTGCAGCAAGCCCAGGAGGCACTAGCCCCTGCTCGCAGCTTGGGTAAACCATTGATCGGCATTAATCTCAGTGCACGGCTGCAAAGCCAGCAGTGGCCCGCTGCAAAATTTATTGAACTGGTTCGCCTGCTTAAAGAGCGATATCACTGTGTGCTGTTCTGGGCGCCGGGTAGCGCCAGCAACGCTGGTCACCCCGGTGACGACGAAAAGGCCGCTCAAGTGGCAACGCCATTCGCTGAGCAAGATCTCACGTGCATGCCTACGCAGCAACTGGGAGAGTTGATCGCTGGCATTGCCTGCATTGATCTGCTGCTAACGGCGGATGGTGGCGCATTACACATTGGTGCGGCCTGCGCCAAGCCGGAAGTCGTGATGTTTGGTGATTCAGATTCCACCCAGTGGTATCCGTGGCGCGTGCCGTTCAAATTGCTGCACCCGAATTCACGAGACGTGCGTAGCATTGCTGCCACCGAGGTTGCAGCAGCAATTGATCAGCTGATTAACGAGAAGTAATGTGCTTCAAGCTGGCCGGCAATGCACGACCAGTCAAAATCCAGCGCGCGCACACGCGCCTTGCTACGTAAGGTATCAGCTGTCTGTGGGTTGTCTAACAAGCCGCGTAAGGCAGTGGTTAATGAGGCAGCATTCCAGTCGCTGGCAAGAATAATGCCGTCCTGATCAGGTGTCACAGTTTCCCTAACGCTGGCGATGGGTGATGTCACCACAGCGCAGCCGCAGCTCATGGCTTCCAGCAAGGCTAGTGGATGTTGTTCGCCTACAAAACGTGATGGAAATACAAAGAAATCAATCAGCTTGTAAACCGATTGCACCTGCTTGTGCGGTATTGCAGGTAAATCGATGAGGCGTACACGACCATCTGCCGGGTTAAGCATGCTCTGGCGTAATGCATCTTGTTCTTGCCACTGCGGGTGATCAAAGGTCGAACGGGGCGTTGGCCCAGCCGACAAACCCACGACTGGGTAACCGGCCTCTTGTAAAGTCTTTACAGCCAATAGAAAATCTAGATAGCCCTTATCCACTTCTTTGCGTCCCACAAAGCCAATCACCAGCGTGCCGGCCGGTAGGCCAGCACCGATACGCTCTAGCAGATCGGCGCGTTCTGCTTCAGTAGGTGGTGCAAAGCTTTGCGTATCTACACCGTTATAAAGTACTTGGGTTTTGTCGGCCGGGAAGCCGCGTTCAATTAACAAATTGCGGGTGTAGTCCGAAACCGGCAGATATAAATCGGCTACTCCCAGACTGACATCAAAATCGCGTACGGCATGCGCGTGCAGCACAATCTTTGGCCTATAGCTCAGTCGTTTAAGAAAGCGATCTACCGGAAACTCAAGTTGATGTGCGTGCACCACGGCTGGTTTGAATTGCTCGCAAATCCGGGCAAGCCGCGTATCAAGCGGGCAAGGGTCTAGTTTGGTCCATTTGTTAAACAAGCGCGTGTACAACGGGCTGGGACCAATGCGGCGGATGATGCCCAGGGTTTCGCTGGCCGATTGCTTTTCTGAGTAGATCTCGCTGGCACAGACAAAACTGTTGGAAAAGAAACTGAAGCGCGTGCCCAGCCGTTGTGCCACGATTGACGGTGAAAATCCCCGCCAATCCGGAATGGTTCCGTGGGGAACATAAGTAATAGATTGGGTCATAGCTTTTCGCTAAGCTGGTTAATGAGTTGAGTGACAGCTTTCGTTACTACAGTTGGTTCAATAACTGCTACAGAGGTGCCATTGGGTGCCGAGACTGAAAAATAAGGAACACCCCATGGGTACCAGCAGTCGTATTTCATGGGGTTGCCCTCAAATAATCCGACAATAGGTATGCCCAGCCCGGCAGCAAGATGTAATACCCCACCATCATTGCAGAGCAGAAGATCGCATAGTGCCAGGCTCGCAATAAGATCATCGATATTGCTAGGAGGTACAAAAGTAACAGGGTTGAGCAGTTCAGTGGCTAATGCATTCCGGTTCGCCTCTTGGCTGTGACCATAAAACACCAGAATCTCCACATCCGGATGTGCATTAGCGATCGTGTTGATTAGTTGTGCAAAGGCAGAAATTGGCCACTGGCGGGCTGCTTCGCTGGCGCTGATATGTACTCCGAGCCGTAGATGTTTTCCTGGAGTGCGGGGGAACGCATTTTCTATCGCGGCTACTCGTTCTGGGGCGGCGCTGAGTGTTAGATGCTGAGGAAGCTCCTCCATGACGATGCCCAGTGGCGAAAGCAATCGGAAGGTGCGAACGATTTCATGCTCTACAGGTTCCAGTAGACCAGAGATGGGAAAGTCGACACGGTATTCGTAAGAGCTATCTTCACGTGTAGCGCTAATGATTTTGCCGCCCAGTGTTTGGGCGATTCGAACACTGGGTTTGTTAAACCCACCGTTGCACACCACGATCCAGTCAAAGTGTTCGCGTTTTAAATCGCGCCTCAGCTTCCAAGCATCAATCAGTGATGCAAAGAACCCAGGTCTGGGGTTGCGTTCGCGCCCTTTAGCGTGAACGTAGGTGTAAAGTTTGTCGATATAGGGGTTACGGGTAACAACTGGTTTATTGTATTCGTTTGAAAGCAGACAGAGTCGGCCTTCAGGGAAGTGCTTTTTAATAGCCTCCAGCATCGGCGTAGTACACACCATATCTCCGAGTAATCCAAGTCGAACTATTAGGATATTAGGAGTGGGCTTAGGAGATGGCATGGCTCATTCCGTTGTTTTAACTACAATCCCGCAACAATCCAACAGGTAGCGCATTTTGTCCTGATATGTACCTAACTCTTGCACATGTTTGTGGCCTGCTCGAGCTATTTTCTCTCGCACATCTTCATGTTCTAAATAAAAGCGAACTTTGTCAGACAGCTCCTCAGGCGAGCTAAATACATCAATATGCTCTCCTGGGGTAAAAAATCGACGAGTCGCTTCAGAGTCCTCTGTTAATAGAAATGCGCCAGAGGCAGGCACATCAACTAATCGCAAATTAGGTGTATCTGCATAGGTGGGCGCCCAGGAGGGAATGTTTAAAACAATCTTGCTACGGTTATATAGTAGATTGATTTCATCGCCCCAGATCTCGTTTTCTCTCACGCATGCTTGTAGTTTAGTGCTACTTAATGTGTCCCAACGTGGGCCGTAAATAGCTAGACCGGTTTCTGCCAAGTTATTAAGGTAATGCTCTCTACGCGTTTCATGACGCCCCACAAAGGCAACGGGAACGTCTTTGCCAACATTGTTTATTGGGCGATATAGTCCGGGTGCATAGCCTAGGGTGTCTAGTTTAATAAAACGTGGGTCATCAAACTGAGTGAAGTAATGGTCATGTTTTCGGGCAAAATCAATCGTGCGTTGATCAAGAGCAATGGTGCTGATGGTCAGCAAGTAATCAGGCCGCTCTTGTTCAATTAGCCGACATAATGCTCGGTGCAGACGATTTCGCTCCATCCAAGGCATACGGTGCTTGGCAATTCCTGCGCACTTCGCCACCAATGCGGCAATCCTAAACGCATGCCGTTTATCTGTATGAAACGTGGTTCCAGCCTTAACCACTGAAAGACCCAAAGCCTCGAGTCCGCTTGCGCAGGCATCACCAAGTGAAATACCAAAGCGCTCTCCTTCCACAAAGGGAAAGGCAATCATTACCTTTGCTTTTTGGGGTGTTTTAACAGGATCAAAGGGCAAAGCCATTTATACTGAGCAGATTCGCGAATAAAGCACGGGTTAATAGGTATTACGCTGATATGTCTCATTCTAAATCATCGACCCCGGTTCGTTTGCCGATCAAGCCACGCATTTTGATCATCCGCCGCGACAACATCGGCGACCTGGCCTGTACCACCCCGGCCATAGCCGCGTTGCGCCAGCATTCCCCCAATGCCGAGATTGGTGCACTGGTTAACTCCTACAACGCTGAAGTGTTAAGCGGCAATCCAAACCTCAACCAGATATTTGTGTATCAGAAGCTTAAACATGCGGGTGGCTTGCTCAACCGTTTAAAAGCCATTCAACAGCGTTTCAAATTGATCGTTCAGCTGCGCCAGTGGAATCCGGATGTCACCCTACTGGCCAAAGCCAGCTATGAGCGTCACGGCCTAAACTTTGCGCGCCAGATTGGCGCTAAAAACATCATCGGCTATGTGCTGGATGATTTAAATCAGGCCAAAAGTGTTCCGGATGTTTGCCTGCCGACGCCGGATTTTACAACCCTGCATGAAGTTGAAGCCGTTAACGGCCTGCTCAAGCCGCTGGGTATAGAAGATGCGCTTGGCCCATTACAGGTCTTTGCTGATAACCAAGCTGTCGCCCAACTGAACACGCGTTTGCCCAAAGCGGCCAGGCGCATCGCCTTGCACATCAGCGCACGCGAACCAGAACGCCGCTGGGGTATTGATAACTTTGTCGCACTGACAAAGCATATTCTCGAAACGCAGCAGAGCGCACAGATCTTACTCTTCTGGTCACCCGGTAAAGCAGATGATCCGCATCACCCGGGCGATGACGAAGCCGCAGAACAACTTCTAAAGGCAGTGCAGAGCAATCGACTCGTGCCCATGCCTACGCAAAACCTCACCGAGCTGATCGCGGCGTTGTCGCTTTGTGATTTATTCATCGGTACCGATGGCGGGGCTATGCACCTGGCGGTGGCGCTGAATAAGAAAGTGCTGGCCCTTTTTGAAAACCTGCCCGGTAAACTCAACCACTGGTACCCTTGGCAGGTAAGTAGCCGCATCGTGCACAGCGCAGACCCGGCCAAACCCAATATCGATCAGATCACACAGGCGCAAGTCTTTAATGCGCTAGACGGATTAAGTTAATCCCGGGATAACAACATGAAAATACAAAGCTTCGTTTTTGTCGTTACGGGCGCTGCTTCGGGATTGGGCGCTGCAACGGCACGCCACCTGGTTGAGCTGGGTGCCAAAGTAGTTCTGGCGGATGTAAACCAGGCAGTTGGCGAACAAATTGCCAAAGACTTGGGTAGTAACGCCTGTTTTGTTCAAACCGATGTCACCAGCGAAGACAGTGCCCGTCAAACCATTAAAACGGCTACCGACATGGGTACCTTGCGGGGCCTGGTTAACTGTGCCGGCATTGCGCCTGCGCAAAAAGTCTTGGGGCGGGATGGTATTCATCCACTGGCAGACTTTGCGCGCACCATCAGCATTAACTTGATCGGTACGTTCAATATGACGCGACTGGCCGCGCAGGCCATGAGCGAAACAGAGGCTCTAGCCGATGGCGAGCGTGGTGTTGTCGTGATGACGGCATCAGTAGCCGCTTTCGACGGCCAGATCGGCCAGGTCGCGTATTCGGCTTCTAAAGGCGGTGTTGCCGCCATGACGCTGCCTATGGCTCGAGAGTTAAATCGTAATGGTATACGCGTCATGACCATTGCCCCAGGCATTATGGAAACGCCCATGTTGCTTGGCATGCCTCCAGAAGTGCAGGAAGCCTTGGGCAAAATGGTGCCATTCCCGCAACGTCTGGGTAAGCCTGCGGAATATGCCGCATTGGTTGAGCACATTATTAGTAACACGTACCTTAACGGCGAAGTCATTCGTCTGGATGGGGCGATTCGCATGGCGCCGAAATAGCGGCTGCGTTTACCGAGCTTTGTCAGCTTGGTGAAAGCCTGGTCGGTGACAGTGGCTAAATAACTAAAACACCGGAGTCAGGCCATGGAATTATTGACCGTATTAGCGGCACTCATTTTCTTAATGACAGTCGCTTACAAAGGTTATAGCGTTATTTTGTTTGCGCCGATTGCTGCCTTGGGAGCCGTGTTTTTAACAGACCCCAGCCAGGTAGCGCCCATGTTTACCAGTGTGTTCATGGTAAAGATGGTCGATTTCATTAAGCTGTACTTCCCTGTCTTTCTGTTGGGTGCCATCTTCGGTAAGGTGATTGAGCTTTCCGGCTTCTCTAAAGCGATTGTGGCCTCAGTCATTAACCTCATTGGTCGCCAGCGCGCCATGTTGTCTATTGTGCTGGTTTGCGCACTGCTCACCTACGGGGGCGTTTCGCTCTTCGTGGTGGTCTTTGCGGTATACCCATTCGCTGCAGAGCTCTTCCGCGTGGGCAATATTCCCAAACGACTAATTCCGGGAACCATTGCGCTGGGTGCATTTACCTTCACGATGGATGCGCTGCCTGGCACGCCACAGATTCAGAACATCATCCCAACGACCTTTTTTGGTACCAACACCTGGGCCGCGCCGTGGCTTGGTGTCTTTGGCGCGATCTTCGTTTTTGTATTGGGCATGACCTATCTGGAATGGTGCCGCCGTCGCGCTGAAGCAGCGGGTGAAGGCTACGGTACGAACCTGCTCAATGAGCCGGAACACGTGGATACCGGTTCGTTGCCGAATGCCTGGGTCGCTGTGTTGCCACTACTCATGGTGGGCCTGTCTAACCTGTATTTCACGGGTGCCATTCCCGAGTGGTACGGTAAGAGCCATACGCTGGTGCTGGGCAACGGACAGCAGGTCGTTACTGATGTCGGTAAGGTAGTTGCCATCTGGGCCGTAGAAGCAGCGCTTATCCTCGGCATCCTCACCGTGATGGTGTTTGCGGGTAAAACGGTCATGCAGCGTTTTGCCGAAGGCAGTAAAACAGCGGTAGCTGGTGCCTTACTCGCTTCACTTAATACCGCCTCCGAATACGGGTTTGGTGCTGTCATTGCGGCACTACCAGGCTTTTTGTACGTGGCGCATGCGTTGGGCAGTATTCCGAATCCGCTGCTGAATGAAGCCATTACCGTCACCTCGCTGGCCGGTATTACCGGGTCTGCTTCGGGTGGTTTGAGTATTGCGTTGGCTGCCATGTCGCAACAATTCATTCAAGCAGCACATGCTGCGGGCATTCCGCTGGAAGTATTTGCGCGGGTAGCCTCCATGGCTTCGGGCGGTATGGATACCTTGCCGCATAACGGCGCAGTCATTACCTTGCTGGCGGTTACCGGGCTCAGCCATCGTCAATCCTATAAGGATATTTTTGCGATTACCGTACTTAAAACCATGGCCGTATTCTTTGTCATTGCGGTCTATTACGCCACCGGTATTGTGTAAATGAATAAAAACCAGGCAACGCCCGAGTCTTTGCGCACTGCGGGCTCGGGCAAAGTAGTCTCTGCGCGCGATGCCGTTAATTTGATTCGAGATGGCGACACTATTGCCACCGGTGGCTTTGTCGGCATTGGCTTTGCCGAAAACATTGCGGTCGCGCTTGAAGCCCGGTTTTTAGAAACGCAGGCAAACAGCTCTGACAAGATCGGTAGCCCTAACGCGCTTACCCTCGTGTATGCCGCGGGCCAGGGTGACGGTAAAGAAAAGGGGCTCAACCACTTTGGCCACGAAGGCCTGGTTGCCAGGGTTATCGGTGGGCACTGGGGCCTGGTCCCTAAGCTTCAGCAGCTGGCCGTGAGCAATAAAATTGCGGCCTACAATTTGCCGCAAGGCGTTATTGCGCATTTGTTCCGAGACATTGCCGCAGGCAAACCTGGCACCATCACTCATGTAGGGCTAGGCACCTTTGTAGATCCGCGTTTTGGCGGGGGCAAATTGAATGAGCGCACTACGGAAGATGTGGTGCGTCTCATGCCGATTGATGGCAAAGACTATCTGTTCTACAAAGCCTTGCCCATTAACGTCGGCATCATCCGGGGCACAACGGCGGACCCGGACGGCAACGTCACCATGGAAAAAGAAGCGCTGACATTGGAAGCGCAAGCGATTGCCATGGCGACCCGTAATTCAGGTGGGTTGGTCATTGTGCAGGTGGAACGTATCGCCGAGCGCGGGAGTTTGAATCCTAAGAATGTGAAGATTCCTGGCATTCTGGTGGACTGTGTCGTCGTCGCCGAGAAACCGGAGTACCAGATGCAAACCTTCGCCGAGCAATACAACCCGGCGTACTCAGGTGAGATTCGCGTACCCATGTCCTCCCTGCCAACGATGCCCATGAGCGAGCGCAAGATCATTGCGCGCCGGGCCGCGATGGAATTAACCGCCAATGCGGTGGTTAATCTAGGTATCGGCATGCCCGAGGGCGTCGCCAGTGTGGCCGCCGAAGAGCAGATTATTGACCTCATGACCTTAACCGCAGAGCCGGGTGTTATTGGTGGCGTACCGGCAGGTGGGCTCAGTTTCGGCGCAGCGACCAATGCGCAGGCCATTATTGATCAACCCAGTCAGTTTGATTTTTACGATGGCGGTGGTTTGGATCTCACCGTTTTAGGTCTCGCCCAGGCCGATCGTTTGGGTAACCTCAATGTCTCAAAATTCGGGCCGCGTTTGGCAGGTGCCGGCGGCTTTATCAATATCTCGCAAAACGCTAAAAAGGTCGTCTTTGTCGGCACCTTTACGGCGGGCGATTTAAACGTTGCCGTAGAAGCGGGTTTGCTACGCATTTTGAGCGAAGGCAAAGGCACCAAGTTTGTAGAAGAAGTAGAGCACCGCACCTTTAGTGGTGAAGAAGCCGCTAAAACAAATAAAGAAGTGCTGTACATCACGGAGCGCTGCGTCTTTAAGCTTACCCCGCAAGGTTTGGCGCTCATCGAAATTGCTCCGGGTGTGGATTTGCAAAAAGACATTCTGGATCGCATGGCCTTTAAACCCGTCATCCGGGAACCGCTTAAGTTGATGGATGCACGGATCTTTGCAGATGAGCCGATGCAACTGCGTGGCCAGATGCTGGCGCGGCCGTTAGCCGATCGGTTTACTTATGACGCCCAGCAGAAGGTCTTTTTTGTAGATTTTACCGGATTGTCGATTCGCACGATCGATGATATTAACCGCCTAAAGACGACAGTAGAGAGCGTTTTGGCGCCAATTGGCCACAAAGTGAATGCTGTAGTTAATTACGATCGTATGTCGATCGTGCCGGAATTGATGGATGCTTACGTTGAGGCCATCAAAGAGATTGTTAACGCCTACTACGATGAGGTCACGCGCTATTCGGCCAACTCCTTCTTGCACATGAAGCTAGGCGAAGCTTTCGCCAAGTAATTCAAAGTAGCACCTTAGGGGTGTTGGTCCGTTCTGGCCACTAATCAAGAACGGTAATCGCTAACGCCAGCTGGCTAAATTAAGCCTTGGCGGGCCTAATTTTGTCTTCAGATAGAGGGTCTTACCGGTATAATTACCGTAATTAATTTTGTGTAACCCGAGTAAATGACTCGGTTACCACGACGTCCTTTGGAAAAGTAACGTGTAATCCAAGGGCGGTAGCATTGCTAGCCATTGCTGCATAGCAAACCTCAATTCATGTCTCTTACAGCACAAACCATCCTCGTCACGGGCGGCACCGGTTATATCGGTTCGCACACCGTCGTGCAATTGCTTGCAGCCGGTAACAAAGTAGTTGTTCTCGACAACCTCGTGAACAGCAAGCGGGAAGTCGTTAACCGTATCGAGCAAATCACGGGTCAGCGAGCAGATCTCGTGGTGGGCGACATCCGTGATCGCGCCATCTTGCGTAGCCTTTTTGCTAACCAGGCGATTGATGCGGTCATTCACTTCGCAGGTTTGAAGGCCGTCGGCGAATCAGTGGCTGAGCCGCTTAAGTATTACGACAACAACGTCTCCGGCAGCGTCGTCCTCTTCGAAGAGATGGCCCGCGCCGGTGTTAAGACCCTCGTCTTCTCGTCGTCCGCCACGGTGTACGGTGACCCCGCGTCGGTCCCCATCTCCGAAAACGCCCCCCTCGGCGCGACCAACCCCTACGGCCAGAGCAAGCTCATGGTCGAAGACATTCTGGCCGATGTGTACAAGGCCGACCCGAGCTGGGCGATTGCGCGCCTGCGCTACTTCAACCCGGTTGGGGCGCATGAGAGCGGGCTCATTGGCGAAGACCCGAGTGGTATCCCTAATAATTTAATGCCATTTGTCGCCCAGGTCGCGGTCGGTAAGCGTCCCAAACTGCAAGTCTTCGGCAACGACTACCCGACACCGGACGGCACGGGTGTACGTGATTACATCCATGTGGATGACTTGGCCGCAGGCCATCTGGCGGCGCTCAACGCGCTACAGAATCCGGGCCTCGTGACGGTGAACCTCGGTACCGGCCGCGGCTACTCGGTGCTGGAGATGATCCAGGCCTTTGAAACGGCGTCCGGTAAAGCGGTGCCCTATGACATCGTCGCCCGTCGTCCGGGCGATATTGCCGCCTGCTACGCCGACCCGAGTCTGGCCAAAGAACTGCTCGGCTGGGAGGCGCGCCACGACATTGATCGGATGTGCGCCGACACCTGGCGTTGGCAGTCGATGAACCCGCTGGGCTTTGTGCCGGACGCAGAAGCGTCCGATAAACGGCATTATCGGACTTGATGAATAAGATAAAGAGAAATAAGCGGTGATTGCTCTATCGGTCGCCTTTCTGGTTTCGCTGATTGTTACGCTGCTGGTAATCCGGTATGAGCACCTACATGCACATTTGACGGCTGATCATGATCTAGATGGCGTACAGAAGTTCCATACGGCTCCTGTGCCAAGGGTTGGCGGAGTTGGAGTCTTGATTGGCCTTGTCGGTGGCGAGATTGCTAAACTATTTCTGGAACCTGGAGTCGCTGGCTTCGGGTTTTTAGTGATTGTGGCCGCAGTTCCTGCTTTTGCGGCGGGGCTAATCGAGGATCTAACCAAGCGGGTTAGCGTGACTAAACGTTTGCTAGCTACTGCATTGTCGGCAGCAGTGGGCGGTTTGATTCTTGGAGGTTGGCTAACTCGATTGGATATCCCGGGCATTGATTACTTGATGGCCTTTGCCTTGGTTTCAGGATTGGTAACATGTATTGCAGTAGCGGGTGTTGCGAATGCGTTTAACCTGATCGATGGTTATAACGGACTAGCGGGTATGGTAGCGGTGATCATTTTGGTTGGGTTGGCGTACGTTGCTGACCAAGTTGGTGACAGGGCTATCATGATTACCGCTTTTGCTGCCGCTGGTTCTATTTTGGGCTTCTTGGCTTGGAACTATCCGCGAGGTTTGATTTTCCTCGGTGACGGTGGAGCGTATTTGATTGGATTTATGGTGGCTGAATTGTCAGTGCTATTGATAGCCAGAAACCCCCAGGTTTCGCCGTGGTTTCCATTGTTGCTAGTCTTCTACCCAATTTTTGAGACTGTTTTTACTATTTTTAGGCGTGTTGTGATTGGAAGAACGCACCCAGGATTGCCCGATGCGGCACATCTGCACCAGCTAATTTATCGTCGGGTTGTGCGTTGGGCTGTTGGCGATGAATGTTCTAAGAAAAAAACGCAACGAAATTCACTAACATCGCCTTACCTTTGGCTCATGGCATCGTTTACGGTGATTCCGGCAGTGCTGTTTTGGAAAAATACAGTTGTGTTACAAATTATCGCCTTAATATTCGCCAGCTTTTATATTTGGGTTTACCAGAAAATTTATAAAGCACGATTCCCAAAATGGCTCTCGATCGAGAGGAAATCACGTTCATGATCTCACCCAAAATTTACGTTGCAGGCCATCGAGGTATGGTTGGTTCGGCTATTGTCCGGTGTCTTATTTCCCAGGGTCATTCAGAAGACAGCATCATTGGCCGAACCCATGGCGAGCTTGACCTTACTGACCAAGCTGCCGTCCGCGCTTACTTTGCTTCTGAAAGGCCTGACCAGGTCTATTTAGCAGCCGCTAAGGTTGGTGGCATCTACGCCAATAATGTTTATCCGGCAGAGTTTATTTATCAGAATCTGATGATGGAAGCCAACGTCATCGACGCTGCTTTCCGTAGTGGAGTGAAAAAGCTGCTGTTTCTTGGCTCCAGTTGTATTTACCCAAAGTTGACTCAGCAGCCAATGCGTGAAGATGCGCTTCTTACCGACGTTCTCGAACCTACCAATGAGCCATATGCTATTGCCAAAATTGCGGGCGTCAAACTCTGTGAAAGTTACAATCGTCAGTACGGTGTGGACTATCGCAGTGTAATGCCTACTAACCTTTATGGCCCCGGCGACAATTACCATCCCGAAAACTCTCATGTCATTCCGGCGCTGATTCGTCGCTTCCATGAAGCCAAGGCTAGCTGTGCGCCCAGCGTTGCAATCTGGGGGACGGGCACGCCTAAACGAGAATTCCTATATGTGGATGATATGGCCGCTGCGAGTGTGCATGTTATGAACCTTTCCAAAGTTATTTACGATCGGCATACCGAACCTATGCGTAGCCATATCAACGTTGGTTATGGAAAAGACGTGACTATCCGGGAAGTTGCCGAAATCATCGGTGAAACCGTGGGCTATCAAGGCCAAATTACTTTCGATGACACTAAGCCCGATGGATCGCCTCGTAAGTTGATGGATAGCAACTTATTAAAAGGATTGGGCTGGACAGCACAGGTCGGACTGAAGGCGGGCTTGAAGTTGGCATATCAAGACTTTTTAAAAAAATACGTTACTCAGAATTGAAGGCAAATACAGTGACCACAAAACCTAAAGTTGCCCTTATTACTGGGATTACCGGTCAAGACGGTTCCTACTTGGCAGAATTCCTGCTCGAAAAAGGCTACATCGTTCACGGCATTAAGCGTCGTGCAAGCTCGTTCAACACGCAGCGGGTAGACCACATCTACCAAGATCCTCATGTGCGCAACGCCAATTTAAAGCTCCACTACGGGGACTTGAGTGATACCAGCAACCTGGTACGCATCATCCAAGAAACTCAGCCAGACGAAATCTACAACCTCGGCGCGCAAAGCCATGTAGCGGTGAGCTTTGAGAGTCCAGAATACACGGCGGATGTGGATGCCATGGGAACCCTGAGAATCTTAGAGGCTATCCGTATTTTGCGACTGGAAAAGAAATCTCGGTTTTATCAGGCCAGTACGTCAGAGCTATATGGCTTGGTGCAAGAGATTCCTCAAAAAGAATCCACGCCGTTCTATCCACGGAGCCCTTACGCCGTGGCCAAAATGTATGCGTATTGGATCACGGTCAATTACCGCGAAGCTTACGGCATGTACGCATGCAATGGCATTCTGTTTAATCACGAGAGCCCGCGTCGAGGAGAAACCTTTGTCACGCGCAAAGTCACCCGTGGACTAGCTAACATCGCTCAAGGTCTTGATGACTGCTTGTATATGGGCAACCTAGACGCTCTTCGTGATTGGGGCCACGCTAAAGATTACGTACGCATGCAATGGTTGATGCTGCAGCAGGATCAACCTGAAGATTTCGTTATTGCTACTGGCATACAGTACAGCGTTCGTGAGTTCATAGAGTTTAGCGCGCACGAACTTGGTATCACCCTTCGCTTCGAAGGCCAGGGCATCGATGAAATCGCTGTTGTGGAGAAAATCGAGGGTGACAAAGCGCCTTCGTTAACAGCGGGTCAGACCATTGTCCGTATTGACCCTCGTTACTTCCGCCCTGCTGAGGTAGAAACTCTGTTGGGTGATCCAGCGAAAGCGAAAGCAAAGCTGAATTGGGAGCCCGAAATCACCCTGCGAGAGATGTGTCGTGAAATGGTTGAGAGTGACTTAGAGCAGGCTCGTCAGCACGCACTTCTTCAAAAGCATGGTTACACTGTCGCTGTGAGCAAAGAAAAGTGATGGTCTATAAAGTTTATGAGGCTGGCTGCTGAATCCTAATTTGTTGCACATTTGTTTGTTTTTGTTGACCCGAAGAATTGTTAACTCGCTCCCCGTTATTGGGCTCGGTGACAAGTTCGCTCGGTTGACGTGTTTGTATGATGTAGGTTGATTGCAGTCGCAGGTTTTTACATCAATGCATACGTTAAGTATATCCACAGGCCTCAACAAATTGCGATCATTCTTGCTGTTGGGGGATGACCAAATAGATCGGCAAATGGTGGCTTTTTTGGCATGGGCAATCTTTGCCGGGTTAGTTGTATACGCTCTTGAGATGGCGGGTTTTGTTTTGCTAGGTGATTTAATCGGTAGCTCAAAGACTTCTGGTCGGATGCAAGAGTTAGTGTCGTATGCTCACATCCAAGTCGAGTATCTGATCGTGGTGATTTTCGCTGTGAAATTACTACTTGGACTCATATTAATGTGGATCTCTACGCGATTGATGAAGCGGCTCCTGTTGACCTTGACGCGGGAAGTCGCTACTCGGCATCTGACGTTTGGCCGGGTAGCGAGCACAGATCAAGGTGACTTGACCAACATGATGCGCAACTGTCTTACATTGATTGCTTATCTTGATGGCAATTACTTTCGCCAACTATCGATTATTTGTCAAGAAATGATCATGTTGCTCCTGATTGCGGCTTACATGATCGCCTCTTATGGTTGGAGCTTCGCTCTGGCAACCGCTGGACTCGCTGTCATATTTATACTGATGAAGCTTATTACCGGACATCGTGTCGCCAAGGTAGGGCAGGAGGTGGTTCATTCCAATGCGCAGATTGTTCGGGCGATCAATGAACTCCACCGCATGCGTAAGGAACTTAATGTGTGGGGAGCGGTACCCGAGGCCGTGCATCGCATTGAGTCCAAAATGGATCGCATGATAGAGCCCAATTACTTGAGCGAATTAATTTTGTCGCTTATCCGTCCTTCTTTAGAATTGGTGGCGGTCATCGCGCTGGTCGGGGTTGTATTGTCCGGCGAGTTTTCTAGTGCTGACGTCATCATTATTGGCCTATTCGTTTTGCGGACGCTGCCCTCTATGGCAAGGCTGCAGGTAGGCATCACGGCTGTGACGGCCGCTACTGCGGCAAAGAAGACCATTCAAGGTGTGCTGAATTGGGGTTGATCATCTCAAGTATTAGCACGCCTGAGTTTATGCATAGAGTCTTTGTCACTCGGCTGCAGCTAGATACTGGGCTACATATAATCAAAGGTGCCAACGGTGTGGGCAAATCGGTATTCTTGAACACCCTAATTGGCTTTTATGGGATCGCGCCAAAGATCAGCAGATTTGATGGATCTTTTGCGGTTACTAGCTACTTCAATCAAGATTCGTACGCCAGCAGTGAGTCCGCTGAATGGAATTTGTTTTTGAGTCGCGAACCTATTGCGCAGAATCAGGAGGCATGCCAGCGTGCGACGCAGTTTTTGTCCAAGTTTGGTATGTCCGAGGTAGTTCCTGATCTAAATATCCAACTCGACCCTGGCAGACTTAGCGGGGGACAGCTCAAAAAACTGGGATTGATCCGCACCTTGCTTCGGCCTGCCGATCTGGTGTTGCTAGATGAACCCACTAACGATCTTGACCAAGCATCTGTGCATATCCTACTGGAATGTGTGCAAACACTTTCTCGGCAAGTTTCCGTTGTGGTAGTCACTCATGATCGGGCCTTGCAAGCATTGCCCCATCAGGATTTGCACTTGTTCAATGACTAAGATTCTGTTTTCGCCAGGGCTCGGCAATCAGTTCTTTCAGGCAGTCGCGGCAATTCGATGCAAGAAGGCGGATCAAGATCTGGGGCAGGTAGTGGTATCGAATCGCTACCTTTCTAACAAGCATGGTGGCCAGTTATTGACCGAGCTTCCGTTTATCCGGGGTTTAACCTCTATTCCTGCGCGATGGATAGATGATGTAGTTTACTTCGCATGGCAACGTCTTGGGAATCATGCCATCGTGCACTTTATCATGGATCTCATGGGATGCTGGGTGGAGCCACCATTGCCATGGTGTCATTCCTCTGTCAAGGTTAACGACGATATCGTGGGGGCCAGCCATTTGGGAGCTGGCTATTTTCAGGATGTAGTGGCGGCATCTATCAAGCAATCATTGGATGAGTTGATTGACGTGCCGTCTCTGGATGCGCTGCTCAGTAAACATGACATACGTGCTGCTCGTTGTATCCACATCCGTGCTGGGGATTACCAAGCCGCGGGAATTTACAGCATGCTTGATGCCAGCTACTACTTGTCTTGCGTAAGTTCAATCGCGCCATCTTGTGGTGTAGACGATTCTTGGGAAGTGGTTACTGATAACCCCGATGACCCTAGGGTGCAAAGCATTTATGAAGCGCTGCAAAAATATGGCATACGCTTGGAACCCATGTCGCGGTTCAGCGTAATGCATGACCTATTACGGCTGATTAACGCGCAATCCCTAGTATGTGCCAACAGCACGTTCAGTATTGCTGCTGCTTACATCCGGTCATTAAGAGATGGTGAAGCCATCCCTCCTTGTGTCCCAAGAGCCTGGTTTAACACGCCAGCGTTGAAGGCTCCTGGGTTTTATGATTTGAACTGGAATATTCATTGAGGTAAATATGCTTAGTACCCGGGCCTTAAAATCAGCTAAAAGTCGTGCTATTCGAACCTTTCGCAAGTTGGGTTACCAAATTGTTGCAAATAGGGAATATGAGCGACTACTCATGCGTGACAACCTAGCAGGGTTGTTTGCCAGGGGGATTACGGCATCTCAGCCCCTTTCGTCAGAAGAATTGAGCTTTTTGAAGATGGTTAACAGTTTTGACGGTGTCACGCAGTCACAGTTGTTTCAGGATCTTTTTGCTTTGCACGTCACATCCCACAAGCGCAGAGGCTACTTTGTTGAAGTCGGCGTTGGTGACGGGGTCGCGCACAGCAACACACGCCTGCTGGAGGCTGGGTATGACTGGGCGGGATTGCTGATCGAACCCAACTTTGCTGTGTGGGAGACCATCAGGCAAGCGCGGAGCGCGACGCTCGTACCATGTGCTGCTAGCGACTCCAAGGGGGAATTACTGTTTCATCGTGTAGCCACAGCGGAATTATCATACGTTGGTAATGACTTGCCCAATGATAATCTATATCGGCCTGTGCTTGAATCGCGGGTGATTTTTACGAAAACCTTGGATTATATCCTGAGCGAGCATCGTGCTCCAAATGAACTGGATTATCTATCGATCGATGTCGAGGGGCATGAGCTAGAGGTGCTAGGTGGATTTGATGTCCACCGGTGGAAGCCCAAGGCCATAACTATTGAATACAACAATGATAATGACCGAGCAGATGCCATTCGCGCGCACTTGCCCGGCTATCGCCAGGTCATGTCGTCGATATCTGGGTGCGACTTGTGGTTTGTCAGAGATTGTGCATGAAGATCAAAGACACAACCTTAGTGGCTGTTAGCTCCACGCGCATTGAAGAAACGATTTATGCGTTACGTCACAGCATGGATAAGGTTGGCTGTGATGAAGTTAAGCTGCTGACTTCAGCAAGCTTGCCAGCGATTAGAGATGTTCGGGTGCAAGAGATTAGCCCGTTAAGGTCGGTCGATCAGTACAGTGACTTTATCATATACGAGTTGCACAAGCACATCGAAACGAGGTTCTGTTTGATAGTGCAGTGGGATGGGTTCGTGATTAATGAGCGCATGTGGTCTGATGCATTCCTCGATTACGACTACATTGGCGCGCCATTCAAGCGGCGGCCGAATGATCCGAGCTACGCTACCGATGATCGCGGTCAGTTTTATACAGTGGGCAATGGTGGGTTTTCTTGGCGATCCAAAGCCTTGCTGGAGGCCCCGACTAAGTTCGGCTTGAGTCGTCCGACTTGGTCTCGGAGCAAGAACGAAGATGGATTTTTTTGTGTGGAGAATCGTCGCCAGTTGGAATCGCAAGGTTTTCGATGGGCGCCCGAGCCGCTTGCTGCTCAGTTCAGCAACGAGTGCGGCCTGCTGGATCCGCGGGTCATAAGACGAAGCTTTGGATTCCATGGTGTTCGGCTATTGCAACGACATCGATTCATGAGGTCTTGGGGTGGGTGTGGATATTGACTTCATCACGGTGGCTTTGGCAACCTACCAGCGTCAACAAGAGTTGCAGCGTGCTTTGGAGGCCTTAGTACGGCAACGCTTTGAACGACTGAGGGTGCTGATTTCTGACGATGCGCCGAATGCAGAGAGTCGCCGCTATGTGGATGGTATCGAAGACCTAAGCGCTACCTACTTGGAAAGGCATTCGCGTCTGGGAGTTTTACGCAATCACTTGTCTATGATTTCCGAGACGAATTCGGATTTGTTCATGTTCCACGGTGATGACGATGAATTGTTGTCTGATGCCTTGTACCATTTGTCGGAGCCATTGAAAGCTTCACGGGACTATGACGGAGTGTTTGGAAACTACCTTGTTGGCCCTACAAGGCAGGTCTCACATGCTGTTTCTTTTAATAGGCTGCCGTTTGTTAGGTATTGGCGGCACCACGATTGGCGCGTGCGAATGCTGGCGTACTACTTGTGCCCAGCGTTCTTGGGCAAGCAAAACATGTTCTATGGGCTTTTTCGCACAGAGGCTGTGCACAAGATCGATGTGGAGAAAGCTATACCTCCTCGGCAACACCACCTGAACATGGACGAGATGTTTGTGTTCCAGGCGGTATGTAATGGCCCGATACATGTGGTGAGCCAAGAGTGTTATTTCTTTGCTGAGGGTAATGCCAAGCATTACGTCGACGCGCCTCAGGCACGCCAAAGTTCGTTAGGGGCATTCATCGGATTTGCTCAGTATGAATGGATTACCTTGTTTGACTATTTGCGCAATGCGCCAGGACGGTGGGTGCAGGTCGTGCTGTTGGGCTTGTTTCCGCTTAAATTCGTTACAGCGCTGGCCTGGAGGTATCTGATGTGGCTGAAGTGATTGATGCTGTGTTGTATTTTAACGAGATAGAATTATTTTGCGCTCGTTACGATTTGCTCAACGGCGTAGTCGATCGTTTCTGCGTGTTTGAGGCAGGTTGTACTTTCACCGGCCAACCCAAATTGACTAACTTCTACTCCGACCTTGAGCGTATTGGCATTCACGTCGATAACAGCCGTATTTCATACCTTCGAATACCCGAGCTTCCTGATCAGGTCACGGCGCAAGCAGACCCTTCTTTGTTGGCAGAATGCCAGCGCGTGGCGCCTCTGGGGGCGTGTGGTACACAATGGTTCAAGGAGCACCTCAGTCGCGAGTTGATGAAGCGAACATTTGCCGATGCCTCCGATTCTGCTGTCGTGTTGATTTCAGACGTTGACGAGATTCCCACACCGGATGCGGTGCGCCAAGCGGTCGAACTGATCAACGAGAATCCACAGAGGATCGTTTCAATCCCTATGCGAGATTTTGTTGGCTCAGTCGCGTGCGATACCGGAAAAATTTGGGAGGGCACGTTCGCCATGTCAAAGCGCCAGGCAATTGAGACATGCTTGTCGATGGTGCGAACCTTGGATGCTACCACTGGAAGGCGCGTCTATCCCGGGGTGACCATGAGTTCGCCAGGCGGGTGGCATTTCTCCAGTTTTGGAGGTCGAGACACCGTGGAGCGTAAGATCATGGCCTGGGGGCATCAAGAATTGAACCGCTGGGATATTCGTTGGTTTCTAGGAGCTAACTTGGCTTTGGGTCGAGATATCTTCGGACGTGATCTTAGAGGCTGGCGACATGGAGATATTTTAGACAGAGGTTTGGATCCTGCAAGCCATTTTAACCATTCAAAGGCTTACTACGGCTTCATATGTGGTTACGCCCATGCTTCGATAAAGGATTGGTTGTTCCGCGGTTGCTTTGTGATTGTGCAGGTGGTGCGTCGGGCGTTGGCCCGCGCTGGATGGCTTACATGAAAGTGATTGTAGGTGAGTTTTACAAGGGTCAAGGGCTTGGGAATCAGCTTTATACCTATGCGTCCATTCGGGGGCTGGCTCGCCTGAGCAATGCTCGCTATGGGTTCACCGCGGTGCATCAGTTCAAAGGCCACGACCTATTCGAATTAGATTTCGGTGCTAGCGACTTCGATTATCCTAAGCGGAAGTTATTTGAGCGTCGTTGGTTGGACCCACGCTGCGGTCATGACGTGGCTGCTACGGATGTAAATCTAGTCAGACAATGTCAAGAAGCACCTGCCTCCGTTAAGGTAGAGGGCCTTCTCGCAGGTGCTGGTTACTGGCCTGGAAGAATGGGGTTTTTAAGAGAGGTTATAACCATCCGTTCAGGGGTGCGTAGGCCCAGACCAGCATGCGAGCAAGATACTCTGATGCATGTCAGAGGGGGCGACTTCCTGAGCTCGAATTCGCAGCTAGGGCCTGACTACTATCAGGCTGCCTTAAGGCGCTTGCAACGACGTCTCGATCAAGTGGCGGTGCTAACAGATGACCCGGATTATGCTCGACGGCTGTTGGGAAAGGATATGCAGGTTTTGTCTGCTGCGGATCAGGGTCGGCATGATATGACGGCGAGCCACCATGGAGGCGGGTCGTTTGTGCTGGATTTTATTGAGCTTCTGCATGCGCGTCAGATCATTCTGTCTAATTCCAGTTTTGCGTTCTGGGGAGCGGTACTCAACTTGAATAATGCCCGTGTGATCGCTCCCAAGTATTGGGCTGCGAATTCTTGCTGCGTTCATCACTGGAGTCCTGGGGACTTGCAATGTCATGAGTTCGAGTATGTTTGAGCCCCTCTCTATATCCGTGCTCCTCCCGGTGTGCCGTGTGGAAGAAGATGTGTTTGCTCTGGCTCTGAGAAGTTTGCTGTTGCAAAGTCGACCGGTGGATCAATTGGTAGTAGTAGATGATTCCGGCTTAGGGGTCCATGAGGCTTTGGTCAGAAACATCGTCGCGCAGTCGGGCAGAGACTGCAGGCTGACCTATATTAAGAATCCACGTAATGTGGGGCTAGTGGAAAGTTTGAATATTGGCCTAGCTGCCTGTTCTGGCGACGTGGTGGCGAGGATGGATGCTGACGACATCGCGTTGCCACATCGGATTGAAGCTCAGCTTGAGCAGATATCTCGAGGTTATGATCTTGTAGGCGGAGGCATTATAAAGTTTGGGCAAAAGAGCTTGACCTATATCCGTTACCCAACCCATCTTCTGGGCTTGCTGGTGGCGTTCGTTCGCTCAAACCCATTTGCACATCCTGCCGTAATGTTTCGACGCGATGTGGTCAAGGCCTTGGGTGGATATCGCGACGTGCCGTATGCAGAAGACTTGGACTTGTGGGTGCGTTGCTTGGCAGCAGGTGTCCAGATGGGCAATGTGGCGCAGCCGGTTTTGATGTATCGGCAACATCCGCAGCAGGTGTCAGTGTTGAACCAGGTAACGCAGTTGAGTGCGTCAAAGTTGATCAGGTACAGAGTGATCCCTGGTTTGTGGGCTCGATGGTGCCGCAGGATCATTGGCGAGAAAGGAAAGTGAATGTCTGAGCAAATAGAGTCCTATTTTCACAATGCACGCGGGGAGATGCGTGCATATCTGCCTAGCACTTACGTGAAGGTTCTGGAGGTTGGGTGTGGTGCTGGGGCTTTTCGTGCTGAGTTAAAGTCTGACATTGAGTATTGGGGGGTTGACCCCTCTGAGACTGCGCAGCTTGCGATGTCAGGTCGTGTGCATAGGTTTTTACGTGGCTGCCTAGATGACGTCGCGTCAGAACTGCCCGACAGTTACTTCGATTTGGTTATCATTAATGACGTGATGGAGCACGCGACCAACCATGATGAGTTCCTGCGCACCCTCAAAATAAAGATGGCGCCGGGTGGTAGCCTGGTAGGGTCCGTACCGAATGTGCGCTACGTGCTTAACCTCAAGGGCCTAATTTTTCAGAAGGATTGGGTGTATCAAGCGAGTGGTGGTGTGCTGGATGAAACTCATCTGCGGTTCTTCACCCAAAAAAGCCTGATTCGATCGTTACGGATTGCGGGGTTTTTCGTTGAACGGTGTGAGGGTATCAACCCAATTTGGTGGTCTAGTCATCGCGTCCACATGATCGCTAAGCGCATGTTTTATGGAGTCGTTGGCTTGATCCTAGGGCGCGATGTTGTTTATCTACAGTTCGCGTTTCGTTGTAAGGTCTGAGAGGAAAAACATGTTGAGAGAGGCAATTCAATCTGCGGTTAATCGAGCCGGATATCGCATCAAGCGGAAAGCGGTTGGAGATGACTATTTGCAAGAAATCTTGTGGCAAGTAGGTGAGATCGAACAGCCCATAATTTTTGATGTTGGGGCACACCGCGGAGAGACCGCACGTGCATTCACGGAGACTTTCCCTACCGCCCAGCTGTATTGCTTTGAGCCATTTGCTGAGTCATTTGCTGTCTTAAAAGAGCATCAAATAGCTTATCCGAAGGCGACTCTGATAAACGCCGGACTATCGGATATAAGCGGTGTACAGCAATTCAACGTGAATGTGGGCTCACCCACCAATTCGTTATTAGCACTTGACAATCGCGCTGCGAAGACCTGGGGTCACGCAGGGCTTTCGCCATCTAGACAGGAGGACTGCCTGTTCTATGCGCTGGATGATTACCTTGCTCAGGAAGCGATCGAGAAAATCGACTTGTTAAAGATAGATGTGCAGGGTGCTGAGTACCGAGTGCTTCAGGGTGGCGCGAAAGCCTTGGAGGCTGGACGTGTTCGTGTGCTCTATCTGGAGATCATCGTCGGGCCAACTTATGTCGGGCAATGGGGTATGGGGCAGTACCTAAGTTATTTGGAAAGTCTGGGATTCCGCGTTGCAGGGCTGTATAACTTCGCTTACGGTGCTCAACGAGAGCTAATTCAACTAGACGCGTTGTGCGTGCATGCACGATGAATCTTGCGTCGTTGTCCTCCCCGTTGATCTCCATCGTGGTGATCTCAACGCATGCAGTCAATCTGAGGGCAAACTTACAGGCGGTGGTAGATGCAGCGCAAGCGATCGAGTCAGCTGAGATAATTCTGGTGTGCCAGGGCTATCGTCCTGATCTTTCTTTCCTTAAAACTAGTCTCGCAATTAAGATCTTGCACTCACCGGCATTGTTGGGGATTTCTCGAGCGCGAAATGCAGGGGCAGATTATGCTCAAGGACAATTTATTTCATTCCTTGACGATGATATCTGGCCAGATCGGCGCTTTTATGAATTGATGATAGCTGCGCTGATAGATCATCCTCAACGAGTGGGTGTTCTGGGTGCTTTGCAGGTGAGAGACAGTCCGGATTCACGCTTATTTGGAAAGTTCCAGCGGCGCAGCGCCCCTAGATTGAGACGCTACGATTTATGGCGATTGGCTAATGGCAACACAGGCGTATTCTTGCGAACCGGATTGCGTTTTGATCCGCGTTTGGGGGTGGGAGCGAACTTTGGCTCGTTTGAGGACGCCGATTACTTCCTATCGGCTTCGCAGTTGGGCCCATTGGCCTACCTGCCCGAAGCGGTTCTGTTTCACCCTGATATGACCGAAAATGAGACTCGTGATCCACGACGTATGTGCCAGTATGGGCGTGGCCTTGGAGGTTGTTTACGAAAAAATGGTTGCATATCGGGTTATGTCTTTTTTGCAGCGTCCTTGCTCAACAACCTGCTGATGTTTTTTCGGATCCGACCATATTCAACCCTATCAGCTCGATGTGCTCACGCACAGGCAGCAGGGGCCAAACTCGTTGGCTGGTTGCAATGGCATGCAGCAGCAGCTGCATATGTTGAAAAAATTGATTCTATGGAGGTTCTTGGATCGTCACGATCAATGAAAGTTACTGGAGAGGCTTCGTGAGGCTGTCCAGGTTAGTGCCGGCTTCATTTATTTACATCCAAGGATTGTCTCTACTTAATCCAATTTACGTTTTATTTTCTGTACTTTTTATAAAAAACATCAAGAAGCCTTTGTTCCGACCGGGGCAGACATTGATTTTTTTTATGCTACTGATATGCCAGTTTTTGGCAATCTGGATGGCGCCCCATCAGTTGCCGACATCCGCAATCGCTACCGTGATTGGCTTATTTGCATTTACTGTTAGACCTGAGGAGTTGTTTAGTTGGGATGATACGGAGGACATGCGTCGATCTTATCGTAACGTTCTTGCTTTGGTGATGCTGGCTTATCTGATCGATTCGTTATTGCGCGTTCAGTACATACAATTTAACTGGTCTGCTTGGTCTGATTATGAATTTAAGGAGTGGGTTAAAACTAATACATGGTTAGCAGACGACACGAACACGCTTGGTATACGAGTGATCCTGTTGTATTTCATCGCAAGAAGTATCGGCTTTATGGCATCAACCCCTTGGCTGTTAAAGGCCTTTGTTTTTTACCTCACGCTGACGAGCTACTCACGTGCCGCTTTGGTGGTTCTGCTATTAGTATTTGCGGCTGAAGTGGCGATGAGAAATATGCTGCACAAGAAGACGTATGTGTTGACGATTTTGGCATTTGCGGCAGGATTGGCCTTTACATTGCTGCCAAGTATGATTGAGGAAGCGGATTTTGATAGCTCAGTGATATCAAAGTTAGACCTTTTGTTGGGTTCTTTCGGTCATTGGTTGTCTTCTGATTGGTGGGAGCGCTTGCTGGGAGGTGGCTACTACTCAAACGTCGATGTGGGGATCGCTAATTGGGCCTCTGGGCACTCAATTGCTTATTACGCGATGGTTGATTTTGGTGTGCTAGGTTCAATTTTCCTAGGCGCGCTGATTGTCGGCTGCGCCCATACGGCACGAGCGCGCTGGTTGATTGCTGTTTATTCATTGTTAGGGCTTGCGGTATTTAGGTTTGATTTTTTGTTTCTTTACGTCACCCTTTTTTTTGTTGAATATGTGGCACCAAGCAGAAGTGAAATTAGCTCACTAGCATCAACCGGCATCTTCAAGTCGAGGTGCGCTTCTTGATTACTGCTTCAATAGTCTTATATAAAAACCACACGGCTCAATTTTCTCGGGCCATTTGTTCATATTTAAATGCGTGCAATGGTGAGATTTACGTTGTTGATAATTCGCCGGAGCCGCTAGAGTGTGAACATTTTCTAAATCCTAGGGTGCACTATATGCACGTCGGGAGGAATTTAGGCTTCGGGGCGGGCCATAATTTAGCAATGCGGCGGATATTAAATAATTCCGACTTTCATGTTGTGTTGAACCCCGATGTTGAGTTTGAGACTAATGTGATACCAGCTCTGGTTGAATTGCTCAATGAGCGAGAAGACGCAGGGGTCGTTATGCCGCGTGTTAATTATCCAGATGGCTTGCTGCAGAACCTATGCAAACTTCTCCCTACGCCAAAGGATCTCTTTTTGCGCAGATTTTCATTTGTCAACGTAGTTCGGCATCGTTTGAACGAACGATATGAATTGCACGGCATGACACAATTCGAGACTTCTGTGGTGCCATCTCTATCAGGTTGTTTCCTTGTGTTTCGGACATGCATACTGAGGCATGTTGGCCTCTTTGACGAACGCTATTTCATGTACATGGAGGATGTGGATCTTGTACGTCGAGTTGGCGATTACGCAGACACTCTATACCACCCCTTAGTTGCAGTTCGACACGACTACGCGAAAGGCTCTTACAAGAATCTGAGACTGCTACGATTTCACATCGTATCCGCCATTCGGTACTTTTTCAAATGGGGGTGGATATATGATCCGGTGCGTAAAGCCAGAAACCGAAGGGCGCTAACATCGGTCAAGCGTAACCTCCCTATTAATGTAACGTCAAAAACATAGATCAATCGCAGTACGTGCCATGCAATGATAGCTAGAATTTATAATGTGTTGAGTGCCGCAGGCCCTTGCCATTTATGGAATAAAAGGTTTCTGAGTTAGGTTTAATCGAAAAGGTGTGAACTTTAATAGTTGATCCGCAAGGCTTTCGAAAATTTGTTGAGCCTGTGAAGTGGTGTTAACCTAATAAAAAGCCGCATATTTCATGCAAAAGAGGCCGCGAAATGGAGTTTTATCAAGTGTTTCTGTCCGTTGTATATGTTGTACGTAATCAAGGGCAGTCGTTAGAGAATATTATTCAGAGGACCATTGAACAACAATTATCCTCTCTCGTCGCCGATTATGAGTTAATTATTGTTGACAACGCATCTGATGACGAAAGTATTAATTTATTAAAGAATCTAACGACACAAACGGGCTTTCCAAACTTGCAAATTTATGCCCTTACCAAGGAAGTTGACGAAGACACAGCTTCCTGGGTAGGACTTGAAAATGCGCTTGGTGATTTCGTCGCTGTTATTGATCCCCTGTTAGATAACGTTGGGGTCTTGCCCGAAATGCTGGATAAAGCAGTGATGGGGGCGGATGTTGTTTTTGCTAATAATCAGCAAAAACCACTCCAAAGTCTTGGTTATCGAGTGGCTTATGCAGCCTTCAATTTTTTGTACAAATCGTTCAATGGAATAAATCTGGACAAAGAGGCGCCTAAATACAGGCTCTTGAGTAAGCGGGTCGTTAACTTTATCCTTCAGCACCCACAGCCAGCCGTGACCTATCGACACCTGCCGGCGACTGGTGGCTTTGCGCGCATTAACATGGAATACAGCGCTCAGCCACTTGCAAAGAACAGCAAAAAGTTAAGCGAAAGCTTTGATCGAGGCATGCGCCTCCTTGTCTCGACAACACAGGCGCCAATGCGACTCGTGACATCTTTATCCTTGTTCGGTGCGGCCGCCAACCTTATTTATTCGTTTTATGTTGTGGCTATTGGCCTTTTTAAGGCGGATGTCGCACCCGGTTGGGTGAGTATGTCATTGCAGCAATCCGGCATGTTTTTCCTAATCTCACTTGTGCTTTTGGTGCTTGGCGAGTACATATTGCACATGGCCAGCCTCAGCAATGAGGGGCCGCTTTATCACGTTGGCCAAGAATTTACGAGCGCACGCATGACACGTAGAGAGAAGCTGAATGTTGAAAATGTCTCATCGTCTGCAAAGAAAGTTTCACGTACTTCCGAGCAAGTCGTTACATGAGATTGCAACACTGTAATGCAGACGCAATCGTCATAGGTGGCGGATTTTACGGCTCTGTGATCGCGATCTACCTTGCCAAGACGCGTGGTTTACAAAAGGTGATTTTGCTGGAACGAGAACCAAAACTCCTGACAAGGGCTTCATATAACAACCAGGCGCGTGTACATAACGGCTACCATTATCCTAGAAGCTTTACGACGGCCTTTCGTAGTCGAGTTAATTTGCCTCGCTTTGTACAAGACTGGCCATCAGCTATTAAGCAGGATTTTGTAAAACTCTACGCCATTGCAAGAAACAATTCTCAAGTCACCGCCAAGCAATTTGAACGCTTTTGTCATCAGGTCGGAGCAAAGATCAAACCGGCTGAAGCAAGTTTGAAGCGACTTTTTGAGCCCCGACTGATTGAAGAGGTCTTTCTCGTCGAAGAATATGCCTTTGACTCAACACAACTAAGAGAGTGGGCTGTTAAAGAGCTTCAAGATGCGGGAGTCGAAATCTATTACTCAACCCGTGCGATAGAAATTTCACGGTCACCAACCGAAAAAAGTTTGACCGTGACAACCCAATCAAAGCTAGGAGACCCATCGACCATAACCAGTCGATACGTCTTCAATTGCACCTACAGTGGACTAAATCAGTTTCAGGGCGACTTTCCTGGCACTCAAACAGGTCTAAAGCAGGAAGTGACTGAAATGGCGCTTGTCCAATCGCCAAACGTGCTTAGGGAAATTGGGGTGACGGTCATGGACGGGCCATTCTTTTCGATGATGCCGTTTCCAGCTCGTGCCCTGCACACGCTGTCTCACGTTCGTTACACGCCACACTTTAGCTGGAGAGACGAACAGGGTATGGATCCCTACAAGAGGCTAGACGAATACGATCGGGCTTCGCGATTTGACCGAATGCTCCGAGACGTAGGCCGCTACCTACCCGCTGCACTTGAAGCGAAATATGTGGATTCGCTTTTTGAGGTCAAAACCGTTTTGGTCAAGAACGAAGGGGATGATGGTCGTCCGATTCTCTTCGAAGAACATGTGGAGCTACCGGGATGTTATTCTGTTCTGGGTGGAAAGATAGACAACATTTACGATGTTCTTGAAAAGCTCGGGACAACAGAGTTCAAGAGTTCGTTGGAGCGATGATGAATAACGCGCTGATTGGATTTTCTGGTTTCGTCGGAAGTACTCTTCTTAGGCAGGCAAATTTTTCCGCATTTTACCGCTCGACCAATATCCATGAGATCAAGAACCAGGAATTCGATGTGGTGTTGTGTGCAGGTGCGCCCGCGCAGAAGTGGATTGCCAATCGTGACCCGGTGGATGATAGAGAAAAGATCGATTCTCTGATCAGCCACCTGCGAACCATCAAGTGCAAAACGTTCATACATATCAGCACTGTCGATGTATTCAAGGAGCCGATTGGCGTTGACGAATCAACGCCAGTTGAAGAGTCAGGGTTGCATCCATACGGACTTCATCGCCGCCTACTTGAAAAGTTTGTCGTGCAGCATTTCCCAAACCACCTGATTGTTCGTTTGCCTGGCTTGGTGGGGCCTGGCTTACGCAAGAACGTGATTTTTGACTTTCTTAATAGCAATAATCTACACGCAATTGACAGTCGCGGGGTTTTCCAGTTTTATCCCATGGTCAATCTTTGGTACGACATTCAAAGAGCACTGGAGGCTGACCTGTCACTGGTACACCTGACTGCCGAGCCGATCAGTGTCGCAGATGTTTCGCTTCAGGGCTTCGGAAAGCCATTTACACAGTCACTGGTTAACCCGCTCGCCCGTTACGATATGCAAACGCGGCATGCAGAGATATTCGGTTCGCCGGGGCGCTATCAGTACAGTGCTCGCGAAGCGATTCAAGCGATTAGAGCCTATGCCCAGTCCGAACCCATTCCCCTGAAGAGTGAAAACGGAATGGCAGCGTGAGGCTAGCGATCTCAAATATTGCGTGGGACGCTCAAGAAGATCGAGCTGTCGCAAATCTTCTGAGCAAGTTCGGCGTTGATGCCATTGATGTAGCGCCTGGCAAGTACTTTCCTCAGCCTGCCAATGCTAAAGAGGATGACATTGCAAACGTCAGGCGATGGTGGGCGGATCACGGCATCGAGATTGCTGGTATGCAAGCTTTGCTGTTCGGCACTTCAGGGCTAAATGTCTTTGGTGACAGCAAGAGCCAGGAAGCGATGCTGGCGCATCTGCAAGCGGTTTGCCGCATTGGAGCAGGACTTGGTGCGACTCGATTGGTATTTGGCTCACCCAAGAATCGCGACCGATCAGGCTTAAGCGACGCCCAGACACTCGATCTGGCGGTTACCTTTTTTCGAAAGCTTGGCGGTGTCGCACAGGAACATGGCGTCCTAGTATGCCTGGAGCCAAACCCCACACGATATGGGGCGAACTTTATGACGACCAGCGAAGAAACTGCACATGTCGTCGCAGCTGTCGATCATTGTGCCATCCGGATGCAGTTTGACACCGGAGCCCTAACGATCAATGGAGAATCCCCCGACGTGGTTTTGAAGCACAACGTGGGATTGATCGGACATGTCCATGCGAGCGAACCGGATCTGCTGCCTTTAGGAGATGGTGGAACGGATCATCATTTCATGCAAAAGGCTTTGCAGCAATATCTTCCTGATCACGTGGTTTCAATAGAAATGGTCGCTACAATGGAAGAGCCGCACCTCCTATCGATTGAACGGGCTCTGATTTGTGCGGTTAAGTGCTATCGGACCGCGCAAGGGGTAGCAGTATGAAGTGGTTAATTTTGGCGCTTGGTATCGCCGCAAACGCCTCTGCCAGCGTTCTGGTCAAGATGGCCATGATGCCACCGAGGAAGTTCCCCTCCCTGATGGACCCCTTAGTAGCATTGAGCAACTGGCCTTTCTGGCTAGGCCTAGGCCTATATGGGGGAGCATTTCTACTCTATGCCGCTGCACTGGCAAGGCTGCCATTGAATATCGCTCACCCGGTTCTGACTTCGGGGGCAGTAGCGACAGTTGCACTGTTTTCTAGTCTGCTTTTTAGCGAGCCGTTTCATTGGACAACGATTGCAGGCATCCTACTCGTAATTGCAGGTGTGGCACTCATCACGGCTCGGGTTGCATAAACCAAATGGATGCGACAAAAAACATTTCTCTAAAAGGCCGGTCAATGTGGCAAGTTCCTTCCATGGAAATTCCGTTATGGCTAGGCAAGAATCATCATTTCTGCGTTGTTATCCCCGTGATTAACGAAGGCGAGAGAATCAATAGCCTCCTCAAACGCATGGACGCTGAACGGATTTCTGAGATTGCAGACATCGTAATCGTTGATGGTGGTAGCACAGATGGTTCTTTGGGGCTGGATGCGCTAAAGCAATTGGGCGTCAGAGGGCTCGTGGTGAAAAAAGGCCCGGGAAAACTAAGTTCACAACTAAGATGCGCCTATGCATTTGCGCTCGATCAAGGATACGAGGCTGTTATCACCATTGATGGGAACGACAAGGATGACCCAGAAGGAATACCGCGATTTATCGAAGCGATAGGAAAGGGGATTGATTTTGTTCAGGCATCGCGTTTCCTGCCAGGTGGGGTTGCTGAGAATACGCCAAAGTCGCGTCACTTTGCTATCCGGTACATCCATGCCCCGCTTCTCAGTCTGGCATCAGGGTTTAGATGGACAGATACGACGCAGGGATTTAGGGCGTACAGCCGCAGAATGTTACTGGATCCGCGAATCGCCCCATTCCGAGATGTTTTTTCATCATATGAGCTTCTTGCATACTTGTCCTATCGGGCACCCAAGCTTGGATATGTATGCAAAGAGTTGCCAACTGTGCGTAGATATCCCATTGGTGAAGTTCCGACCAAGATTAGCAGTTTCAAAGGGAGTTTGATCGTTTTGCTCACCTTGTTCCGAGCTTGCCTCGGTAACTACAATGTTTCATAAGACAGTTAATTAATAAGTATACTCGCAGCATACGCACTATTGTCAGCTGGAAAAATGAGGTGCTTCTATTCTGAACCCCGTATCCCTGGTAACTAATCCATTTTAAAAATTGTAATGAAAAATTTCGTCATTAGTTATAAAAGAAAAATAATTCCTGTGCTGCTCGTTTTGGTGTTGTCGATAGGCCTATATTTTAATTTTACAAAACAATTTACCGATTATGGAACGAGTAACGGGAAATTCGTAGATCAGGTAGATTCTTTCTCTGAATACATTATACGAAATAGCGTAATTAACGCCATGAAGAATAATCTGGCTAGCAACTCTATACTAGTAATTACAAAAGGCTACGCTAAAGAGGATTATAAATACTACGATGATGGGATGATAAACTACTATTCAAACCATGGATCCCAGGCGATACTTTATATCGATTTATTGAAATTGTGCCAAGTGCCTGGAGATGCGGATCTCGGGATTTATTTCAAGGTGTTAAGATTTGTAAATTGCTTGCTAGTTGCGACGTCGATTGTAGTGTTTTTTGTAACTGTATTTGGCTCAAATATCACGGCTTTTTCTCTGGCGTTTGTGTATTCTCTATCTGGTGGTATTGCTCTGTTTTCATCAAACCTTTACTTCATGATATGGGTCCTGTTAACTCCATTGCTTTGCTCCCCGTTATTAAAAATTCAGCGCACAAAGTCTTATGCGTTTGCAGCGTTCCTCTTCTCATTTATTTACTTTTCAATGCATTATGAATTTGCTACTACATTTGCACTATTGTGGCTCCTTCCTTTTGCGGTTTTGACAGAGGGTTATAGGGTCAATTGGAAAGCTCAGCTTTTGGTATTTTCATTGGTTTGCTTGGGTTTTGGATTGGCTGTTTTTTGGCATTTAGCAATAGTTTCAGATGCATTGAGCTTATCCTACAGCAAAGCTGTTCCTATTGTATTTTCCTCGCTGAAACTTAGAACGCTGTCATTAACAGATGTACCAACGCCATTTACAAGGCCCTTTTTTAATGATGTGTTGCTTAGGTTAGGCTGGGTAGGGTTTTCTCTGCCAAATCTATTTTCAGTCTCTAAATTATTTGTTTTTTGTGGAACGCTACTAATGGTTAGGTTGATGCGATTTGACGGTGTGACAAGGGTGGTGTTTGCTGTTTCCTTTATAGGATATATTTCTTGGTATTTATTTGCGTATCAGCACATTATGGGCCATAAAATATACGACTCACTGATATTTTCTGCGACTATCCAATTGGCCTTTTTGATTTTAGTTGGAAGGTACCTGTCAAGCCATACTGTAACGCAGAGAAATTCACACTTATGACGGAAAAGCAGCGCAGCTTACGCAAAGGCATCATTCTGGCCGGTGGTTCGGGCACGCGTTTGTACCCGGCGACCCTGTCGGTGTCGAAGCAGCTGCTGCCGGTGTATGATAAACCCATGATCTACTACCCGCTCACCAGCCTGATGATGGCGGGGATTCGGGATGTGCTGATTATTTCCACGCCGCAGGACACCCCGCGCTTTGAACAGCTGCTGGGTGATGGTGCTCAGTGGGGCATGAACCTCTCGTACTGCGTGCAGCCATCACCCGATGGTCTGGCTCAGGCCTTTATCCTCGGCGCGGATCATGTGGGTAATAACCCCAGCGCATTGATCCTGGGCGATAACCTCTACTATGGCCATGACTTCACCACGTTGCTGAAACGTGCCGATGCGCAGACATCGGGTGCCTCTGTCTTTGCCTATCACGTGAAAGACCCGGAGCGTTATGGTGTGGTTGAGTTTGATGCCACGGGTAAGGCGCTCTCCATTGAAGAGAAGCCGATCAAGCCCAAGAGCCGCTATGCCGTTACTGGCCTCTACTTCTACGACAACCAGGTGGTCGACATCGCCAAGAACATCAAACCATCGCCACGGGGTGAGCTGGAAATCACTGATGTTAATAAAGTCTATCTGGAGCAAGGCCAGCTGAATGTCGAGATCATGGGGCGTGGTTATGCTTGGCTGGATACCGGCACGCATGATTCGCTCATCGAAGCGGCTCAGTTTATTCAGACCATTGAGCACCGCCAGGGTTTTAAAGTCGCCTGCCCGGAAGAGATTGCTTACCGCAATAACTGGGTGTCGGCCGAGCAGCTTGAACAGCTCGCGCAACCGTATCTCAAGACCGGCTATGGCCAGTACCTGATGGATTTGCTGAAAGGCGATCTGTAATGAAAGTCACCGAGACCAGGATCCCGGGGTTGCTCATTATCGAGCCCAGAGTCTTTGGCGACGAACGCGGTTTCTTCTTTGAGAGCTTTAACGAACAGGCTTTCAACGCTGCCACCGGCAACACCCTAGAATTTGTGCAGGATAACCACTCCAAGTCGGCCAAGGGCGTACTGCGTGGGTTGCACTACCAGCTGCCGCCTAAGGCGCAGGGCAAACTGGTGCGCGTAGTGCAGGGCGAAGTCTTCGATGTGGCTGTCGACATTCGCAAAGGCTCGCCAACCTATGGCCAGTGGGTGGGCGAGGTGCTCTCTGCTGACAACAAGAAACAACTCTGGATTCCACCGGGTTTTGCCCATGGCTTCCTCACGCTCTCCGACACCGCTGAGTTTCTGTACAAGACCACCGACTACTGGTCGCCGGAACATGAGCGGGCGATACGCTGGAACGATGCCACGCTCAAGATCGACTGGCCGCTGAATGGACTGACGCCGCAACTGGCTGCCAAGGATGCCATGGCTTCAAAGTTTGTGGAAATGAATGAAGTGTAATGTTATGGGTGAAAAAGCTAGGTTGGCTGCGGTAATGCCTGTTATCGCTCTAGGCCGAAATAAAGCAGTTAAAACTTGAAACCGACACCCCCTCTAATTAATGCACTGGCGAATGTCGTCACGGGGTTTTCTATCGTTATCTTTCAGATTATCGGTACCCGAATTGTTGCGAGCACCGGTGCTGATAACTTGGGAGTTTGGGCGTTAGCGGTATCTCTGGCCGGATTTGCGCCACTCTTTGCTTTTAATTTGAATACGGGTGTTGCAAGACTGGCAATCGGGTTGTTGCATCAGTCTACCCATGAATTGGAGAATTTGCTTTTCTGCGCGGCTCGTCTGGCGCGCCGTTATCTGGGCATTGCTGTTGTTGCCATGCTGGTGGGTGGCTTGTTGTTGCCCATCATGTATCCGGTACAGATTGGTGTAGAACCAGTGCCCCGGGCTGTAGGAGTCGCCGGGCTTTTTATCGGCAGCTGTTGGATAGTTTTTGCACAACCTTTCCAGGGGATGCTGATTGCACGGCAACAGAACATCTCCATTGCTAAAGCAATGCTGCTGGGGCGCTTGTTGGCGTTGGCGGTATTATATGCTGCCGTCGTGTTAACTGATTCATTACCTTGGGCCTTGGTCGCTTGTGGCGTGAGCCTTTGGTTCAGTTTTTGGTTGATGCGGCGTGATGTGCCGGAATGGCGTCAACATGCAGCTATATTGTACGGCGGTGAGCAAGAGGCAATGCTCGGCAAGATTTCCAGAGGGTTTGCACTTTGGTCGATTACAGCTTTGTTGTTTCAGGTGAGTCTTGTGCCGTTGGTTGGCGTGATTGAACCGGAATCGACGACACCGGTTTATCTGGCAGTAACCCTTTTGGCGATTCTAGTTGGCGTGGTAAATGCTGGCACAGGTGCGCTCATTGCACCGATAGGGCGGATGGTGGGTGAAGAAGCCTTTGCCAACGTTGTTCGTCTGAGCTGGTTAGTTGGGGTCGGGCTGGTTGTTTATAGCGTCTTACTGATCCTTGCGCTGCCCCAGATTCTTGAACTATGGGTGGGTAATACCGTTGATGTGGCGCAAGTGCAGAGCTACTTGATGCTGATAGCTGGTTTGCAATGTGTGCGTCTGAGTGGCGCTGTATCTTCGGTGACGTTGATGGTCAAAGCTGATAATCGTCAGCTTACAGGACCTTCACTATTTGAATTAGTAGGGTTGCTAGTGTTGGCCGTGCCATTAGGCTTTGTGGCTGGAGTACCGGTTATGCTGTCGGCTCTGATGGCTGTTTCCTGCATTGCCACATGTGCTACTGTTTTGATGGCAGCAAGATTAAACGATGTACTGGTACGAGATAAGCGGGTCGTGGGCTTGCTCTGTTTACCGCTTAGTTTTGCCGCAGCTTTTGTAGTGACAGGTTTTTTGCTTAGTTAAACCTGTATAAGTCTGGCAGCAGGCATGTCTGCCAGCGGCGACAGATAATTGATGCTGCCATTGTTTTGGATGCTTCCTCCGAAATTTTTCGACCTATGTTGAGGAAAGTGTCTAAGTGCGTTGCCGGATCTTGAAGGAATGCGATTAGCTGTGCTTGGTCGCCAATAAGTTGATAAGCCGCTGCATCTGCAATGCCTTCAAAGGAAATGGCATTGCCAATTGGCAGGGTGCCATATTCCATAGCTTCCAAAATTTTTGTTTTAACTCCACCTTTTACAAAGCTGGGCGACAACAAAATGCTGTTGTCGGTATAAACGTCTGTAAGTGTGTCGGCAAAACCCGCGAATTCAACGCTGATTGGTAAACCCGGATAGGTTTTCGTCATCTTTCCATAAATGACGAGGGGCGAACGGATCGCATACTGGCGCCAAAGATCGATGAGATATTCGATGGTGAGCCGGTTTTGTAATAATGCGTCTGAGCCGATAAATACAAAACGTATTAGTTGTACTGGCCGTTTGATCGGTTTTGGTTCGCAAGCGGGTGGAATTAGTGTGATTTTTGATTGAAGTGCGCTTGGCGTGGCCTTCTTCAGTAGTTCGGCTTCTTTAGAAGAAAGCAGAATCACGTTGTCGCAAAGCTGAAGAAGCTGTTGTTCTAGAGCTGCGAGGCTAGCAGCTTCGTAGCGGCAGATGCTGCCAGCCAGTGGGCCTGCCAGCAATTTTTGAAATGGGGCGGGGATAAAGCGCGCCATGTAGCCGAAGGATATGGCGTTGCCGTGACTTGCCCACTCTGTCATTCGTCGTGACATTAGGTCATCAAAGTCGCACACGATGCGTAGTTTGGGCCAATGATTTCGTAGCGACTGGATGAGAAAGCTGCTGCGCTCGCTTTCAATGAATACCACATCCGGTTTGAACGATTGAACGATGCTTTCGATCCGTTGGATTTCTCGCTGGTCACTAAACAGAAGTGCCTGCAACGGGTAGGGCGATGCGAATAAGCCCTGAATAAAGCGAAGTCCGGCTTTTGCTAGAGCCGATGCGTTGCGTGTTGCAAGGATATGGCGGAAGTGTTCTGTGTGGATTTCGGCAATCTGGCTGATTGATGCATGGGCGAAAGCATTGATCTTTTCGCGTCCCGTGGTTGGGTTATCCGTATACGGACGTGACAGCACCATGAGTATGCGCGGGTGGATCATGTTTTGGCCCCGGCACTTAGACCCCGTGCGTGTTCTCTTCTGGCAAGCTGCCATTGGCTTGCGGTGAGACGGCCGCGCAGTAAGTTGATGGCATAATATACTTGGTATATTTTTGACCAGAACCAACGCTCTAGCCATGTGCCGTGTTTGGCCAGCACATAAGCTTTGCCAAATGCGGCGTTTTTGATATAAAAGTCAGACTTAGTTCCACCGGTGAGGCTGCTCACTTTGTGATGGATCACGGCATCGGGAATGTAACGAATTGCTAAGTTGGCCTTACCAAGGCGGATACAGAAGTCTGTGTCTTCGCAATAGGCGAATATGGCTTCATCCAGTAGGCCGATCCTTTCAAAAACCACAGTCCTGATGAGCATGCAGCACATGGGGGCGAAAGTCACGTTTACGGTGATGTCGTGCTGGCCGTGATCTGTTTCATCTAGGCCAGTATGCGCTGAACGAAAGCCGTTGTATCGCATAAAACGGCCACCTGCAGTCCAGATTCGATTGACTGGGCTGTGATAAAGCATTTTGGGTACGGTAACAGGGGCTTGGCTCAGGCCGAGAACCAGCTGCTTAAGAAGATCTGCTGGGAAGATTGTGTCGTTATTGATCAGTAGTACAGACGCTCGCCCATGTTCTAACGCGTGCTGGATGCCCTGATTGCAGCCAGCGGTGAACCCCAGATTTTCTTGGTTCGCGACGATGATGAACCGTGGGTCAGGATGCCGGCGTATGTGTTCGAGCGTAGCATCACTCGATGCATTATCGATAAACAGCACTTCAAAATCCGTAAAACTCTGTGCTGATAATGATTCGATGAAGTCTTCAATGACTTCCGCGCTGTTGTAAGTGACAGTGATAATGCTGATCATGCTTTGGCAGTAGTGTCATTATTATCAAGGCTCAAGAGAATCCCGAGCGCAATCCACGGCGTGGGGCACGTTAGGCCGCTTTGTACAAAAAGCCCATAAGCAGCCAGGGCGATTAGAGAGATAATTGCTTGCTTATTCGTAGCTTTTAAAGTGCTTGCTGCTGCGAATAAAAAAGCACCTGCGATACTCAGAAAACTCAACCATCCGCCGAATAAGCCGAAATTAAAAGCAACGCCTTGTGCGGGAACAATTGGGTAGGCACTTAACCACCAGCGAATCATGTCGTTGATTGGCAATGTGAGGGGTTCCAATTTCAGGTAAGGGTGCAGGTCAAAGTGAAGCGTGCCAAATGGGTAACTCTGTAGCACATGGAATGCTCCGATGTTACTCACGAAGCGCCAGGCAGACGACCCGTCAATTTGCAAAAAAGCATTAACGTTGCCGCCTGATAAGGCAATGGCGGCATTTCCTAGTCTTTCAACGCGTGGTGATAATAAATAAGCAAGTACAAGCAAAGCTGATAGCGCCAGCACCCACCGCCAACGCAATCGACTTAGGAGAATAATCAAAAGTAGAGCTATCGCCGTGCCAGAGCGCGTGCTGAGTAGTAGCAACCCAAGAATAGCTGTGTAAATGTATAGGTGTTGTCGGCAGTCCTTTCGGGCAAGCATCCAACAGTAAAGGGTGATAAACGCTAAAGCAGCAAAGCTATATTCCGAGTAAAAAAACGCGCTCCAAGGAAAATAAGCTGAACTTATTGGATCGTTGACTCGAACGCCTAAGCGGGCAATAAGATTTAGAGCGCTATCTGGCGACAAGCTACCCCAGAGTGCAAAAGTCAAATAGGCAATAACAATGGCCCACAACCAGCGGGCGCTGATCCTGTTCCACGCGGCAGCGGTACCTGCCAACATTAAGGGGCCGACGGTTAAACGCAGCACATCCGAAAAGCTAGGAATGGCGCCGAAGGCGATCCGATGAAAAAGGATGATCAGAGCACTTGTCGCAAGCAAGGTTGCAGAAGCGTACAAAGCGGGCTTAGGGATGGGTAGGCAGACTAATGCAAACAGGCAGCCGAGCAGGTAAATGAACGGTTGATATTCGCCACCTAAGCCAGTGATAAGTTGCGCGTTCTGGAGACAGAAGCCCAATGCCATAAAAAGCCCGATTATAAAAAGTACGGGTTTTTGGGGCAGGCGCTGGGGGTATGTCAAAATATCAACAATTTTCATAAACACTATTTTCTCACAGACGTTACGATGACACGAGGAAACTTCAGGCTATCGTCCCCGCTAATCCCGCTGTTGGTGCGGTTTGGGGATGCAGTGATTGTTTTTGTGGCGGGGGCGATGGCGCTTCACGTCCGCCAGGTTTTGCGTCTATCTATTGAGATGCCGGGGGATTTGTCGGGCTATTACGGTGTGGTGAGTGCTGGCGCATTGCTTTTTGCATTGTTGTCAGGTGATGTTTATCGATCTTGGCGTGGCGCTCAGATGCCGGCGATGCTTGCTAAGGTGGCGGGCCGATGGCTTGCTGTCGTGGTGCTGCTTTTGTTGTGGCTTTTCATTTTTAAAGCATCTCAAGACTTTTCGCGTATCTGGTTCGCTGTCTGGATTTTTTTAGGATTGATATTGCTAAGCCTCGAACGCTTGGTCATTTACGCTGTTTTGCGTATTTTGAGACGCAGAGGGTTCAACCTTAAACACGTTGTATTGGTTGGAAGTGGGCATTTGGCAGTGAATTTGCAAGGGCGCACCCGTAGCGCTGGGTGGTCTGGCTATAAGATTGTGCAGGTAGTGCCAGACACAAGTTCGCAGTCGTTGTCGTTGCTTCAGGGTGCCAGTCCTGATGAGGTATGGTTGGCCTTGCCGCTGGGCGATGAGGTGGCTATTAGAGATGCGTTAGATGCGTTGCGACACAGTACCGCGACGATTCGTTTAGCCCCCGATCTATTCACCCTTCGTCTGATTAACCACGGTGTGACTGATGTTCTGGGTGTGCCTATGCTGGATCTTTCGGCAACTCCCATGATGGGTATGAACCAGATGGTGAAGTGGTTTGAGGACAAGGTGTTGTCATCGCTAATTCTGTTGCTGATTACTCCGCTGATGATCTTTTTGGCGGTAGGCGTAAAGCTCACGTCGCCGGGCCCGGTGTTCTATCGGCAGGAACGCGTTGGGCTAAACAACAAACCGTTTCTTATGCTTAAGTTTCGCTCCATGCTAGTGGATACCGAGAAAGGTGGTGTTCAGTGGGGTGGTTCAGCGGCCAAGGCGACGACAGGATTTGGGCAGTTTATTCGCAAGACCAGTCTGGACGAGCTGCCACAGTTTCTGAATGTGCTGAAGGGTGATATGTCGATCGTTGGGCCGCGCCCTGAACGACCGATGTTCGTTGAGCAATTCAAAGAAGAAATTCCAGACTATATGAAGAAGCACATGGTTAAAGCTGGTATTACTGGCTGGGCGCAGGTGCACGGTTGGCGAGGTGATACGGACCTAAAGACCCGTATTGAATATGACCTGTATTACATTGAGAACTGGTCATTGTGGCTGGATCTGAAGATCGTTGTGATGACCGTATTTAAAGGTTTTGTTAATAAGAATGCCTACTAAGATGAAGCCGATTATTTCTGTAGTGTTGTCGGGCGGCGCTGGTACACGATTGTGGCCGGCATCTCGCGAGAGCCATCCGAAGCCTTTTATGAAGTTGGCGGATGGCCAGACGCTTATTGAGAAGACTTACGCTCGGGCCAAGTTTTTGGATTCTGAAGTGCTCACCGTAACCAACCGTGACTACTATTTCATGAGTCGCGATGAACTCGAGCGAGTCGGCGCGTCTGGTAGCTTCTTGCTGGAACCTTTTGGCAGAAATACCGCCCCGGCCATTGCGTTGGCCGCGAAGATGATTGAAGCGACACAAGGCGCTGATACCGTCATGCTGGTTCTGGCAGCTGACCACCTTATTGCTGATCAGACGGGATTTGCCTCAGCCGTGAAGGAAGCGTTGAAGCTTGCCGCGCAAGACTACCTGGTCACCTTCGGCATTGTGCCAACTACCCCTGAGACGGGCTTTGGTTACATTGAACGAGGTGAAGCTCTGGGCGCTGGTAACAAAGTTGCACGGTTTGTGGAGAAACCGGATCTAAAAACTGCTCGAGGTTACGTTTCTTCAGGAAAATATCTGTGGAACTCTGGCATGTTCTGCTTCAAGGCTGGCGTGTTTCTTTCCGAGCTGGATACACATGCGCCTGAAGTTGCCAAGGCCGTTCATGCTTGCTGGGCTGCTATGCAGCCGTTGAGTAATGCTCAGATGGTGGAGATTCCGGCAGAGGTGTTTAATACTACCGTAGACATCTCTATCGACTATGCCGTGATGGAAAAGTCCGACAAGGTTGCTGTCGTGCCTGGTGATTTTGGCTGGAGTGATATCGGTTCATGGAACGCGATTCGTGATCTGGTTAAACCGGATGCCGGTCAAAACCGTGCACTGGGCGAAGCCATCTTTGTCGATTCGACGAATACTTTTGTGCAATCGGAAGATCGGCTGGTCGCCACTGTGGGTATCAATGATCTTATGATCATTGATACCGCTGATGCGCTGTTAGTGGCACACCCGGATAAATCTCAGGATGTGAAGAAAGTCGTCGCTCAACTCAAAAAAGATGGCCACGATGCCTTTAAGTTGCATCGTACAGTTTCACGACCATGGGGCACCTACACTGTCCTGGAAGAAGCGCCGGGTTTTAAGATTAAGCGGATTGAGGTGAAACCGGGTGCCAGCTTGAGCCTACAGATGCACCATCATCGGAGTGAGCACTGGGTCGTGGTTAATGGCGCGGCGAAGATCACTAATGGCGATAACGAAATTCTGGTTCAGGCGAATGAATCAACCTACATTCCTGCGGGGCAGAAGCACCGTTTGGAAAATCCCGGCATTATTCCGTGCGTGATGATTGAAGTGCAATGTGGGGCATATTTGGGTGAGGACGATATCGTGCGCTTTGACGATATATACGGCCGGTAAATTAGATTGATTGGTAAAATTCACTCATGAACACACAAAATCAAACGAATGAGCTGCAGAACGAGGACGAAATCTCGATTTGGGATGTTGTTAATTTTATGAAGGATGGCTGGCGTTGGTTGGCGGGTGGTTTGTTGCTGGGGTTGGTCTGCGCAATTGGGTATCTGATCGTGACGCCAAAGGTATACGATGCCACGGCGATTTTGCAACCTGCTACGGTGGGCTTGCCTATCACCACCACCACCATGAAGGGCGCTGAGGTCGAACCGGTAGCACAGACGCTAGAACGTTTGAAGCTGCCAACGTTTTACAACGATGAGGTAGTGAAGGCCTGCCAGGCATCATCAATGCAGGCCTTGGCCAGTAGTGTGAATCCCAGCCAAGTAAAGGGCAATTCGCTGATTCAGGTGGCTTATCGTGCATCGACCGTTTCGGTGGCAGAGGCTTGCGTAAATGCAGTGATCGCGCATTTGATTAAGTCACAAGCTGCGGCTGCAGCGCCATTGATTAAGGCGTTGGAAGAACAGCTACAGGCTACCCAACGGCAGTTAAACGAGGCTGAGCTTTTTCAGACGCAACTCGAGAAACGCGCCCTAGCAGTTTCGGATAGTGCCTCACTCTTGGTTTTGGCTTTGTCGAAGCGAGAGAATGTGGTGCGTTTGCAAAAGCTCGTGGGCGAGCAAAAGGTGCTGCTTTCAGCGCCTGTGACGCAACCGATGCAACTGTTAGAACCAATTCATGCACCTGAGAAGCCAGTGTTGCCGAAGAAGTTGCCTGCGCTAGCGGGCGGCCTGTTTGGTGGCCTAGTGTTAGGTGGGCTGGCGTTTTTTGTACGGCGGAGTTGGTTGGGGCGAAAAGCAGGCTGAGCCCTAGCTTGCTTCTCTAAAAACCTGCTTCGGCAGGCTTTTTATTTGTTGCTTAGTGCGCCAAGGTATTCTTTAATTGCCCTGCCACTTTTATTGAGCGCACTGGCATCGGGTAACCATTGTGCAACGGTGTGTTGTTCACCAGTGGTGTAGCCAGTGCTAGCTAGGGTAACCGTTAGGCCTTGCTTTTCGAAGAGTGTTTTAGCCCGAGGTAGATGCCAGGCTTGGCTAACAAGTGCGATGTGGGTGACGCCGTGTTGTGTGAGGATTTTGGCTGAGTAGGCAGCGTTTTCTGCAGTGTCGTTGGATTGGTCTTCAACCCAGATCGACTTGGCATGAAAGCTTTGTTTCAGGGCTTCGGCCATGGCATCTGCTTCTGGTCGACCACCGTAGGGAGCACCGCCGGTAACGAGGATTGGTTTGTTAGTTAACTGTTGGAGGTGGGCGCCATAACGTAAGCGCTCGAGAGTCCATTTGCTGGCTGTATCGAGGTCTCCGTATTCTGGGGCATGGTTGTTTTTGCCGCCGCCTAAGATCACGATGGCCTGGATGTCTTTGAGCTGTGTCTCGGTAATAGGTGGCGCTGTTTCCAGGCTATGCAGAAGTGCGTTACCGGTAATGGGTAGGCTCAGGATGAGCAGGGTAGCGAGTGAGATTGCGGCTAGGGTGCGGCCGGTTCTAGGGTGTTTGCGACTGAGGTATATGCCAAGCAATGCCAGCAGAATTAGGCTGGTGGGTGGCAAGATAAGCGCGCTGAGGATCTTTTTGAGCAAGAAAAGCATGCGCAATGATACCTATGCTTTGCTTTCCGTGATTCTTCAAGCTGCGTATTGGATATGCTCGATGTATCTCATAACGGTATCGGTTTTTGACCAGCGGCCTTTGCTCATAATGACTGGAAGACTGGCGCCAGCATTCACCAAGTCCTGCGCTGCGCCGACTCGGCATGAGTGACCGCTAATCCGCTCAATTAGAGTTTCGTCTACCCGGGCGTTTCGCGCGATTCGTTTAAATATGCGATTGACCTGACTGGCACCTAGAGCCTTGGTGCTTTCAATGTGCTTGTTAATGCTTCTAAAGATTGGCCCTTCTTCGGCTTGGAGGAGTTCCAGCCATGAGTTAAGGGCGGTTTGTGCACGATCACTGAGATGTAGCCAGCGACCAGATGCTTCTTGATCTGTCTTGCTGCGCCGTAAGAGGATGGTTGTGTGTTCGGTCCCGTCTTTTTCGACAGTCTTAATGTCTTGGATTTCTAAAGAAACAAGCTCGCTTCGGCGACAGAGGGTGTCATAGGCGATTAGAAGTAGGGCGCGATTACGAATGCCTCTGGGGCTGGGGTTAGTTGCCGCCAACAGTCTATCGAGTAATTCAGATGTAATGCCTTGTGCTTGATTGGCTGCTCGGCCAAGTTTTCGGTGCATGCGCTTCATAGCAATAATGACCTCAGGATCTTTGCTGGGGTCAGACATTCTGTTCAGACGGTAGATAGTTGAGATACCAGCCACTGCTCGGCGAATCGTGGCTGAGCACCGGTCTTTTTCTGAAACATGGGCAATGAAATCGGCCAAATAAAGAGGGTTGGGTGGAAAGACGGCTAGACCCTGTGTTTCGCAATACTCGATGAATTCAGCAAAGTCGCTTCGATAAGCGCGGATGGTCGATGGGGCGTAGGCGCCCTGGATGCGGTCAACGGTCGTGGCTAAAAGCTTATTAGGTGTAAAATCAATCATGAAAACCCTTTAAACGATACTATAAGTATCATTATATGGACTATTGGAATTGATTTCAAGCCAGCAAATACGTGCGGCTCGTGCTCTATTGAAGTTGACTGTTGTGGATCTTTCCCAAGCGTCGGGGGTGGGTGTAGCTACCATTAAGCGTATTGAGGCAATGGATGGCTTGCCCTCAGCGAATGCTCGGACGTTGGATGCTCTTGTGAAGGCGTTGGAAGCCTTAGGCATCGAATTCATTGGTTCTTACGATGATGGACCAGGCGTTAGGTTATTCAAACCTGAGATTTGATATGCAACCAGAGGCATTGGAAAAGCTCATTTCCTGGAAGATGCCTTTCGGTAAACACGCTGGAATCTTGATTTCTGATCTGCCAGGGAACTATTTGGCTTGGTTTGCTCGTGAGGGATTTCCCGAAGGGGAGCTAGGCCAGTTGCTTGAGCTGATGCACACGATAGATCACAACGACCTTCGTGGCTTGCTCGACCCGATCAAGCAGGCTCACGCAAGACGCTAGGTTTCGTAGCCATGAAAGACAACAAGGGGCCAACGACCCAAGCAACGTTGTTTCTAAAATTGAACGGGGTAGCGTATACCGATCACCTGTATGCCTATGAAGAGCATGGCGGTACGAGCGTATCGGCAAGAGAACTGGGTGTTGATGAGCATGCCATCGTTAAAACGCTCATCATGGAAAACGAACTCAAGAAACCACTAATCGTTCTGATGCATGGTGATCGAAAGGTTTCAACCAAAGAGCTTGCTCGGCAAGTCGGTTGCAAGAAGGTTGAGCCTTGCAAGACTGAAGTGGCGAATAAGCACTCAGGCTTCCTCGTGGGCGGCACAAGTCCTTTTGGAACAAAGACGAAAATGCCGGTGTATGTGGAGCGTTCCATTTTAGATATGGAGCGCATCTACATTAATGGTGGACGACGGGGTTATCTTGTCGGGATAGATCCGAAAGAGCTGCGAAGGCTATTGGCGGTGAAAGAGGTTGTAGTGGCAGCGGTTTGAGGGCGGCTGTTCGGCCGTAACAGACAGCAAACTACTCCAGATGGGCAGCCAGCTAACGGCCAGGAGCGGTCTTCCATGAGTCTCCACCGTAACCGGACATTGATTCTGTCCGTAAGATTGTTGATGGATAAGGATTCCTGTATCGGATAATCTTTACGTAAAATCTATTGAGAGCATTTAGAGCGCGCCCGTGTTATTGATAATCATCCGAAGTTTCTGCGCCTGAATAACTGTTAGGAGTCTTATGGACTTTCACGCTCACCTTGCAAGACAACTGGCGTTTCTAAAGCGCTCTTGCGAAAGCTACGATGTAGGTGCTGCTGATGAGGCAATTCGAATTGCCACGATTATTCGGGTGCTTATTCACAACACAAAGTCATCAACGTCACTGCTCAAGCACCTGAACGCAACTACAATCAATCTGCTCAGCACAACTGATGGTGCAACGCCAAATACCGTCATGTATTTCGGCCTTGGAACGATGCAACTCGGCGATGGTGGCTGTAGATATTTTCCATCGCTTGATTTCGGTCCTGTGAAGAAGATGATTCCTGTCAGTCAATGGTGGGATCAAATCGTTTTCGTGCTCGACCCTCAAATTCGCCTCTCACGGAGAAAGATCATTCTGTCGGCAGCAAATCAAGATGGTGGCGCTCACGTCGATTCCAGCCTATCCAAAGAATATGAAGCACTGTCTTTGGATGGCGCGATTGGTCATTTCACATACGGGAGTAATGCCAAGGAAGTCCATCAACCGATAGAAGGTGCACACTTCGTAGCAATCCGCCAAATGGCATATGAGCTTCTTCATAGTCCAGACCTTAATTCGCTGCTTCTAGCGGCTCCCTAGCATGGCGCTCAACCTCGTTCCTATCGGTCGCTTGACGCTGCCTGAAAGTCCGCGCGAGGCTGCTCAATTCAGAGATTAGACAGCATGAATCCGAAGAACCTCAAGGGATCTGCACCGAAAGGAGCCATTGGCGCCGTTGACGGTGACGGAAATGTCGTAGATCCAGGCGCGGCTATATTTCCCATACTCAAACAAGGTAGTGACGGATCCTTCTATCTGATTGGCACTGGATTTTTCATCGCTGAAAATGGAATATTTGCAACGGCAAAGCACGTTCTCTTGGATGTCATCGGTGCAGATGGAGTTCAAACGAATCCTATTGTGATGGTGCAGTTTCTGGACGGCATCTACGTCATCCGTCATATTGTGCGTTGCACAAGCCATGATGTCGCCGATATCAGCGTCGGGATTGCCGCACCGATGAACCACAACACCCTCGGCACTCCCCTTAAAAACAAAATACTCAGATTGACGCAAAGCATTCCCACGATTGGTCAACCTTTATCGACATATGCCTACCCCAAGAGCGTAATTAAGCACGGCGAAGTTCAAGAATTGCACTTCTGGCCTGACTTCTTTGCCGGAGTCATGCGGGAGCACTATCCTAACGGTCGGGACTCAGTTCTGATGCCGGGTCCTTGCTCGCAAACCAGCATGTACATTCATGGGGGAGCGAGTGGCGGCCCTGTATTCTCCGCTAATGGAAGAGTCTGTGGCGTGAATAGCACTGGCTTTGAAAATGACGACATCTCCTTTGTCACGCCAATCCATACGATTGAGAACTTAATACTTTCGGATGTGTTTATTCCTACGAACATGACCGGTCAAGTGCGCGTCAGAGAGCTAATCGATAATTCGTTTATTGCCTATGATCGTGCGGTCTAACCACTCGTTGCAGGGGACGCTCCGCCGATAGGCGGAGCGTCCCCTGCAATCAGACGTTGGGCGTCTGCTTTTATAAGTAGCTAACTAACGCTATGAGTCGTTAAGCGACAATACGCCTCGGCCACTTGAATGACCGCTTCGGCCGAATTGCAGGCTTTCGTTTATGTTTCTCTCAGATAAATCGCAGCCAATATGTCGTTTCTCAACGTTCTGATGCTAACTTAGTCTCTGTTCAATTAATGCTAAGACACATCTAAGACGAATAATGGCTGTAATCCGAAAATCGAAGCGTACGGGAGGCCCTAGAACAGCGGCTGGGAAAGCGCTAGCGTCACGCAACGCTCTAAAGACAGGAGTGTACAGTGCCGCTGCCCAATTGCCGGGGGAGAGTGAGAAAGAGTTTCGGGCTTTAGTGGCGGATATTGCACGTGATTGCCAGGCGCAAGGCGCAATTGAATCAATGTTGTCTGAGAAGTTGGCTGAGATCTGCTGGAAGCAAAGGCGACTGGGTAAAGTAGAAAATCTCATGAGGCTGTCGGCATTGTCGCGGCCAATGACACTTAACGAATTGCAATCTGTAGGGTTCTGGGTCCCGAATGATGCAGCAGTCTTTATCGATTCAGAGTCGCAAAGTGTGGCGGAATATGAATCTTGCTTAGGGGCGGAAGCATATTTAGAAACATACATACGTGAACGGAAGTTTTCAGAAGAAGACTTGAGAGTCATGGAAAGCGCGGTGCCCGATATTTACAATTTTGTGGTGGATTGTGCACGGGTCGCTGGGCTCAAAGATTCGTCGTCAAGAGCATTGGCTAATGCGACTATTGGCAGCGAAGGAAATCAAGCCCCAATTTTGCTGCACGCATACCAAGATGCATTGGATTTCTATAAGGCGAGGATGTGGCTCACAGATCGTCAAGCCGAATTTGATGCTGCCAAACAGCGTGTCTGGGATCAACGTATGGTCGATCTGATTTTGAGTGAGAAGACCGCTCGGGCAAGCGATTATTTATCTCGGGAGTTTTCTAGGACGTTGGCTGAATTGCGTAAGCAACAGGAGTGGCGGAGAAAGACGCAAGTCATTGACGTAACCCCGGAAGTCGAAACGTAATAAGTATTTGTGCATAATGGTTTGTTTTGTGTGCTGTATCTCCGATTTTCACAAAACGGACTAATTCTCATCTAGCGGGGAAGAAGGGGTGCTAATGCCCCTTACCAAGCTCATGCCAAATTCATTTGTCAGCCATAGCGATGCCGTAGTTCGGGGTATGGCAGGTAGACTGCTTGGCATTCGTAAAACTGCGTAGGTTTTGAGAAAGGCGGACACGGTGACAGACAAACAATTTGAAGATGGGCTGGCGACGCGTAAAGAAGTAATGGGAGAAGATTTTGTAGCACGGGCGTTTGAATCGGTCACTGACTTTACGGCGCCTTTGCAACAGCACATTACCCGTAATGCGTGGGGCGATGTCTGGCAGCGGCCCGGTTTGGATCTCAAGACCAGAAGCTTGATAACGGTCGCTATGTTAACGGCCTTGGGCAAGCAGCATGAGCTAAAAGGGCATGTGCGCGGGGCGCTCAATAATGGCGCTTCTGTAGAAGAGATTCAGGAAGTGTTGCTACATGCTGCAGTTTATTGCGGGGTGCCCGCGTCGGTAGAGGCGTTTCGGAGTGCGGCTGAGGTTGTTGAGGCCGTGGCTGGGGCAGAGGGGCATGCGGGTAAATGACGCCCGAATCTCTGGAAAAGCTGGTTTCCTGGAAGATGCCGTTTGGTAAGCATGCGGGTACGGTGCTGGTGGATCTGCCGGGGAATTATCTGGCTTGGTTTGCCCGAGAGGGTTTTCCGGAAGGGGAGCTGGGGCAGTTGCTGGAGCTGATGCATACGATTGATCATAATGATCTTCGGGGGTTGCTGGAGCCTATTAAGCAGACTGGGTAGGATTTATGTGGCTGTCACCTTGTTGTAAGAAATCGGTTATACAGTTGAGCCATATGCGACGTAGAGCGATTGCTACCCTGCTTTTGAGCGCCTTATCGGCAGCGCCCTATTCGTACGCTGAAAATGACAAAGTAACTAAGTTTGACGGTTTTGGTGTTTCTGTTGATTACAACATTAACCAAATCGACGATATTAGCTACCCGGGTGGACAATCTCATGCCAATAGCGGTATTCCGAGCATTACGCTGGACTACTGGCAGAGTGTTACGGATGCTTTTTTGGCGGGCGCTTATGTGACCCAGGACTTAGCTACGACAGATACCGTTGGACAAGACCCGGATGCCAAATACCCTATCGAAGGTGGATTGAAATTGGGTTATGCAGTGACTGAAAATCTGATGGGCTATGTCAAAGGGGGCTACTCGTGGTCGCGACTATCTGGCAACGGATATGCGCACTGGCTAAATGGTCCTTCTTATGGTCTGGGCCTTGAATATATGCTGACCGATAACATCTTTAGTCGTTTGGAGATCAGTCAGCAAAATTACGAACGCATTAACTGGTCTGACGGCACGGGTGACAAGATATACATCAACTCTTACGGTGTTTCTATCGGTTGGCGGTTTTAAAGCGTGTCATTGGCGTAAACAAGTAAAAACAAAGATTGTGGGTCGTTTGGGGTGCCGGGGGCTTGAAATTTGACGTGGGCACCCCTAGTATTAGCACTCAACGGTATCGAGTGCTAACAAACCTCGTTTTGCCGCACGTATTCAAAAGCACATTGTTCTCATTGGAGTTAAGCGTATGAAAATTCGTCCTTTACACGACCGCGTGATCGTTAAGCGTCTGGAAGAAGAGCGTAAAACCGCCTCGGGTATCGTGATCCCTGATGCAGCGACTGAAAAACCAGATCAAGGCGAAGTAATCGCCGTTGGCGCTGGCAAGATCCTGGAAGATGGCAAAGTTCGCCCGATGAGCGTTAAGGTGGGTGAGCGCGTTCTGTTTGGTAAGTACGGCGGCCAGCAAGTAAAAGTCGACGGCGACGAACTGCTGGTACTGCGTGAAGACGACATCATGGGTGTGGTTGAAGCCTAATTGCTTCTCAACTCATTGATCTGAATAAATTTTAGGAGAAACACATGCCTGCAAAGCAAGTTATTTTTGGTGATGACGCTCGCGCGAAGATTGTTAACGGCGTTAACGTTCTGGCCAATGCCGTTAAGGTAACCCTGGGTCCTAAGGGCCGTAATGTGGTGCTGGAGCGCTCGTTCGGTGCCCCAACCGTAACCAAGGATGGTGTCTCGGTTGCCAAGGAAATCGAACTGAAAGACAAGTTCGAAAACATGGGCGCTCAGCTGGTGAAGGAAGTGGCTTCCAAGACCAACGATAACGCCGGTGACGGTACGACGACGGCTACTGTGCTGGCACAAGCTGTTGTGCGCGAAGGCTTTAAGTATGTAGCCGCTGGTTACAACCCGGCTGATCTGAAGCGCGGTATCGACAAGGCAGTTGCTGCCGTTGTTGAAGAGATCAAGAAGCTGGCCAAGCCAACGACCACCAACAAAGAAATCGCTCAAGTTGGTTCGATTTCGGCTAACTCGGATGCCGACGTTGGCGCCATCATCGCTGAAGCGATGGACAAGGTGGGCAAAGAAGGCGTGATTACCGTTGAAGACGGTAAGTCGCTGGCCAACGAGCTGGACGTGGTTGAAGGTATGCAGTTCGACCGCGGCTACCTCTCGCCATACTTCATCAACAACCCGGAAAAGCAAATCGCTGCCCTGGATAACCCATTTGTGCTGCTGTTCGACAAGAAGATTTCGAACATCCGTGATCTGCTGCCGGTACTGGAGCAAGTGGCTAAGGCAGGTCGTCCGCTGCTGATTATTGCTGAAGACGTTGATGGCGAAGCGCTGGCTACCCTGGTTGTGAACAACCTACGCGGTATTCTGAAGACGGTTGCTGTGAAGGCACCTGGCTTTGGTGATCGTCGTAAGGCCATGCTGGAAGATATCGCGATTCTGACCGGCGGTACTGTGATCGCTGAAGAAGTGGGTCTGAGCCTTGAGAAGGCGACTTTGGAAGATCTGGGCCAAGCCAAGCGTATTGAAGTGGGTAAAGAAAACACCACGATTATCGATGGCGCTGGTTCGGAAGAGAGCATCCAGGCGCGTGTTGGCACGATCCGCAAGCAGATCGACGAAGCCACTTCGGATTACGACAAAGAGAAGCTGCAAGAGCGCGTGGCCAAGCTGGCCGGCGGTGTTGCCGTGATCAAGGTTGGCGCTGCCACCGAAGTTGAAATGAAAGAGAAGAAAGCCCGTGTTGAAGATGCGCTTCACGCAACCCGTGCTGCCGTTGAAGAAGGCGTGGTGCCTGGTGGTGGCGTGGCTCTGCTACGTGCCCGTGCTGGCATCGAAGGCCTGAAGGGTGACAACCACGACCAGGACGCCGGTATCAAGATCGTTCTGCGCGCTGTGGAAGAGCCACTGCGTCAGATCGTGATGAACGCTGGTGACGAGCCATCAGTTGTGATCAACAAGGTGCTGGAAGGCAAGGGTAACTTCGGTTACAACGCTGCTAATGGCACCTACGGTGATCTGGTTGAGCAAGGCGTGCTGGATCCAGCCAAGGTAACCCGTTCGGCACTGCAAAATGCCGCTTCGGTTGCTGCGCTGATCCTGACTACCGATTGCCTGGTGGCTGAACTGCCGGAAGACAAGCCGGCCGGCGGCATGGGTGATATGGGTGGCATGGGCGGTATGGGTGGCATGGGCGGCATGATGTAACTCTCCTAGCTGCTTGAGCCTTAGAACACCGAGGCTCGAAGCCAATAAAAAGCCCCCGCTTCGGCGGGGGCTTTTTGTTCTGCGTACTGGGTTGTTTAGGGTGCGGCGTTAAATTCAACCACTTTGTTGTATTGCGCATCCAGCAGAACGAGATAGCTATTGTTCAGGTGATAAGCCGTAACACTTTGAAGTGCTTTGAAGTAGGCCGCTTCCTGTTCATCAGCATTGCCGGGGCAGGCCATACGGGTGCTGACGGCTGGGCCGAATTGAATGGCGTCTTTGCTGCCTACCGTTACCTGGCCGGTGTAGCGGTTGCAGCTGCTGTTGCCAGTGGCTTTATTGCCTTCAATGTTGAGCGTGGGCGCATTGCCCGTAACGGCATCACCATTAATACGGGTGGCGATCCATTCGGTACCGCTGAGGGCGGTGGGCTTGGCAATGGCTTTTGTTAGCTCAGTACGGGCGGCGGCCAGTTGCGGTTGTAATTCCGGGCTTTTAACCAGGGTGACTCCGATAAGGGTGCCAAGCACCTGGCCAGAGCGCACATCAAACGGATGGTGAGCACCGCAGACAATACGGTGGCGGCCGTAGGTTTCTGCACGGCGCATGATGGCGGGCGCGTAATCGGGCAATAGATTGGCCAGAATGATGGCACTGCTGAAGGCCATGGTGGTATGGCCACTCGGGTCGCTAGCGTTGATGTCAAAGTTCTTGGGCGGCAGGCAAGGTGTGATGCTGCCATCTACCTGGTAGGGCCGCTGACGGTTGAAGTAGGTTTTAAATGCGCCTGTCTGGGTTTGTTCATTGGCGCGCACGGTTTTGAATAAAGCTTTGGTGGCCGGTAATTGATCCAGATCAAAGCCGGGCAATGTGTCTCCAAAGAGGCGTACGCTTTCGTTGGCGGCATCCCGTTGAGCTGCTTCGCGTTGGGCGGGTGTTGCATCCCTGTAGGCCGCTTTGATGTAGTCCCGTTCAGCAATGGCCTCAGGAGAGTTGTCTGGCGGCGGGGCAGGCAGCGTCTGTGCCGGCACAAAAATGCCGGGCTGCAGTAGCACGGGTTGTTTGGCGAGTGCCGGTTGTTCGAATAGGCACGTTAGGGAGAAGAGTGCGGTAACGATGTGTTTGGTCTGCATGGCGCTGTGTTGGGAAGTTGGTCTAGCGCTATATTAATGTGCTTTTCAAGCACCGTGTTTGCTGCGGTGCAAAACTGAGGCGGTCGCGAATTTGCTAGACTCTTACGCGAAACTGACAGTCTTGTAGAGGCTGTGCATTAAACAAATGAGGGCGTTGCGAATGCGTGTGTTGTTGGCCGAAGACGATTCGATTATTGCCGATGGGATTGCACGTGCGCTGCGTAAAGCAGGCTACGCGGTTGATCTGGCTGAGAATGGCACTGATGCCGATACCGCATTGCAGTCTTGCACCTACGATCTGGCAATTTTGGATATTGGCCTGCCACGCATGACCGGATTGGAAGTGCTGCGCCGTTTACGGGCACGTAATACCCCGGCAGCACCGCATGTGCCGGTGTTGATTCTAACGGCGCATGATGCACCAGCCGACCGTGTGAAGGGTCTGGATCTGGGCGCCGATGATTACATGGGTAAGCCTTTTGACCTGGAAGAACTGGCAGCGCGTGCGCGTGCATTGGTTCGCCGTAACTCGGGCGGTTCGCCACAGATGGTGTGCGGCAATCTGTCCTATGACCAGGTGGGGCGTGTGGCAACGCTGAGTGGCCAGACGCTGGATCTTTCTGCCCGTGAACTTGGTCTGCTGGAAATTCTGTTGGGCCGTATTGGCCGCCTGGTGAGTAAAGACCAGCTGGTAGATCACCTGTGTGGCTGGGGTGAAGAAGTGAGCCACAACGCCATTGAGGTGTACGTGCACCGTTTGCGCAAAAAGTTGGAAGCGGGCGGCGTACAGATTGTTACGGCACGCGGTTTAGGCTACTGTCTTGAAAAGCCGCACGAAGACAAAGCACCGGCCTAACCAGCGCTCCCTGTTCGGGGAGATTCTCGACTGGATGTTGGCGCCACTGCTGTTTGTGTGGCCGCTCAGTATTGTGGTGACCTACCACTACGCCATGTCGGTGGCGGCAAATCCCTTTGATCAGAGTTTGCGTGAAGATGCGCTGGCTATTTCGCGCCAGGTGCATTTTGTGGATGGCGCAACGCAGCCGGTGGTGAGCTTCTCCCGTTCGGCGCATGCGCTGTTGCGCTCGGATGAAACAGATGTGGTGTATTACCACGTGATTTCATCAGACGGTAAGTTGTTGCATGGTGATCGGGAATTGCCTGCGCCGATACCGATGCAGAAACCCAAGACCCCGGAAAACGAAGTGGGCTTCCGTGATGCTGAGCTGGGGGGCGAAGAACTGCGTGTGGCCTATACCTTGGTGGCTTCGCCCGAGAACCCGAAAGATTGGGTGCTGGTTGAAGTGGGCGAGTCGCTGGAAAAGCGCAATCAGCTGATTAACCAGATTGTGGCCAGCGTGATTTTGCCGCAATTCTTTATTGTGCCGGTGGTGGTGGTGCTGGTGTGGTTTGGTCTGGCGCAGGGGTTGCGGCCGCTACAGTTTTTACAGGCGCGCATTGCTTCACGGCGCGAGAATGATCTATCGCCGATGACGGTGCGTCGTTTGCCGGAAGAGATTCAACCACTGGTTGAGGCCTTTAACGATTTGTTGGATCGCATGCGTGACAATCTGGAAGTGCAGCAACGCTTTATTGCCGATGCGGCACACCAGTTGAAGACGCCGCTTACGGCCTTGAAGACGCAGGCGCAATTGGCCATGTATGAAGACGAGCCCGAAGCACTGCGTGGGTCTTTGCAGCGGATTGGCAGTAGCGTGGACCGGGCATCTCACCTGGTCTCGCAATTGCTCACGCTGGCGCGGGCCGAAAGTAGCGGCGGCGAAATGCAGGCTGAGGCCAAAGTGGATCTGGCGGCATTGGTACGTGAGGTGGCCGAAGAGTGGGTATTGCCGGCGGCGCAGAAAGATCTGGAGCTTGATTTTGAGGCACCCGCAGGTGGCGTGCCGGTATTCGGCAATGCCTTCCTGTTGCGTGAGCTGGTGAGTAACCTCATCGATAACGCGATTCGTTATACCTCGGGCACAGAAGAAGTGCCCGGGCAGATTCATGTGCGGGTAACCGACGTGCGCGAGTCTGCACATCTGGCCGAGACGGATGATGGCACGCTGCTTAAGCGCCCGACACGTTGGGCGGTGCTGGAAATTGAAGATACCGGCGTAGGGCTGAATGAAGTGCAGGCTGATCTGGTGTTCGAGCGATTCTTCCGCGTAGATGATGCCAAGACATCGGGTAGTGGCCTGGGGCTGCCGATTGTGCGCGAGATTGCGACGTATCATCATGGCGAGGCACGGCTGATTCCTAATGCATCGGGCAAGGGGGTTACGGCCCGCGTGCGTTTGCCGCTCTATGCGGTGGCACCTGCAGCGCCGTCATTGCCTTATCGCCCACCGGTGATGCCGGGTTCGGTATAAATTTGTCATACGCCGGTGCTATGATCGGCGCGGTTTATGATTTTTGAAGGATGAAGACATGATCAAGGTCGGGATTGTTGGCGGTACGGGTTATACGGGGGTGGAGTTGCTGCGTTTGCTGGCGGCACACCCTGGCGTTGAGCTGAAGGCGATTACCTCGCGCGGTGATGCCGGGTTGCCGGTGGCCGAGATGTTCCCGAACTTGCGTGGTCGTGTGGGGCTGGCGTTTGAAGACCCGGCGAAGGCCGACTTGGCTGCCTGCGATGTGGTGTTCTTTGCCACGCCGAACGGTATCGCCATGCAACAGGCACCGGAGTTGCTGGCCAAGGGCGTGAAGGTGATCGACCTGGCTGCCGATTACCGCATTAAAGATATTCCGACCTGGGAGAAGTGGTACGGCATGACACACGCCAGCCCAGATTGGGTGGGCAAGGCTGTGTACGGTTTGCCAGAGATTAATCGTGATGCCGTGAAGAAGGCGCAGCTGATTGCCAACCCGGGTTGTTACCCGACGGCGGTGCAGTTGGGCTTTTTACCGTTGATCGAAGCGGGCGTGGTCGATGTGAGCTCGCTGGTGGCCGATGCCAAATCGGGCGTTTCTGGCGCGGGGCGCAAGGCTGAGATTCCGACACTGTTTGCCGAAGCGAGTGACAACTTCAAGGCCTATGGCGTGCCGGGTCATCGTCATCTGCCGGAAATTCGCCAGGGGCTATCGATTGCTGCCAACAAGGATGTGGGGCTGACTTTTGTGCCGCACCTCACACCGCTGATCCGCGGTATTCATGCCACGCTGTATGCGCGCATTACCAAAGAAGCCGATTTCCAGAAGCTGTTTGAAGACCGCTACAAGGGCGAGGCCTTTGTGGATGTGCTGCCAGCCGGCAAGCACCCGGAAACTCGTTCGGTGCGCGCGTCGAATGTCTGCCGTATTGCTGTGCATCGGCCGCAGGGCGGCGATACGCTGGTGATTCTGTCGGTGATCGATAACCTGGTGAAAGGCGCGGCGGGGCAGGCGGTTCAGAATATGAATCTGCTTTTCGGTCTGTCTGAAACAACTGGTTTGGAAATCGTTCCTGTCTTGCCGTAATGCGCCCTTGATGCCCAAGGGGTTTTATTTTTCGGGCTTTGTGCTTAAATTAGATATCTGAGTGTTTTGCTGGAGTATTGCTATGACTGAAGCCGCTGAAGTTTCTACAGAGTTTTTAACGTTCACCGATGCCGCCGTTGCCAAGGTGGCCGATCTGATCGCCGAAGAAAATAACCCGAACCTCAAGCTACGCGTGTTTGTTACCGGCGGCGGTTGTTCGGGCTTCTCGTATGGCTTTACGTTTGATGAAGACGTGAACGACGATGACACCACGGTTGAAAAGGGTGGCGTGACCCTGCTGATCGATTCGATGAGCTACCAGTATCTGGTGGGCGCCGAGATTGATTACACCGAAGGGCTGCAGGGTTCGCAGTTTGTGATTCGTAATCCGAATGCGACGTCGACCTGTGGTTGCGGTAGTTCTTTCTCGGTGTAACCGGAAAAGAACTTCGCATAAAGGGCGCTTCGGCGCCCTTTTGTTTTAGGCAGGTGTAATGTTGCCCAGTATGCGCGGTCCGGCTGAGCCGGTGACTGCGCTCAGATTGCCCGGTAAGCCATCTAGCGTGCGTTGTGCCAGCCAGGCAAAGGCAGCTGCCTCAATGATGTTGGGGTCCATGTCGTAACGTGCCGTAGTGTCTATTTGCAGGTTCGGTAGTTCTTCGGCCAGTGCCCGCATCAGTTGTGGGTTATGCGCGCCCCCGCCACAAACGAGTAGCTCCACGGCCGGGCCGCAGTAATTGCGAACCGCATCGGCCAGCGTGCGGGCGGTAAAGGCCAGCAGCGTAGCCTGTACGTCTTCCAGGCTCAAGTTAAACGGGGCCGCTTGTGCCTGTATCCATTCCAGATTAAATTGCTCCCGGCCGCAGCTTTTGGGTGGTTTTTGCGCGAAGAACTCGTGCGTGAGCAGCTGGTTGAGTAGTGCATCGTTCTTTTTACCGCTCGCAGCAAACTGGCCGTCGCGATCGAAGCGTTCGCCGTTGTGCGCTTCTACCCAGGCATCCATCAGTACGTTGCCGGGGCCGCAGTCGAAACCGATGACGCGGGCTTCAGATCCTGGCGGGGGCAGATAGGTCAGGTTGGCCATGCCGCCAATGTTGGCGATGATGCAGCCGCCTTTCTGGCGCGATGTGTTGAATACGCTGGCGTGAAAGACCGGCACGAGCGGTGCGCCCTGGCCGCCAGCGGCGATGTCGCGCTGACGGAAGTCGCTAATGACGGTAATGCCGGTGGCTTCTACCAACGCATGTGGGGCATTCAGTTGTACCGAGTAGCCGCTGCCGGGTTGGTGGCGGATGGTCTGGCCGTGTGCGCCAATGGCGGCAATCTGCGCAGGGTCGATGCCGGTTTTTTGCAATAGGGCGGCAATGGCCTGAACGTAGCATTCCACCAGGGCCTGGCCGGCGATCTGGCTGCGATGCAGTTCGTTCTCCTGTGGGCTTTGCAGCGCCATAAACTCCTGTCGTAGGCCGTAGGGCATGGCAATGAAGTGATGGTCAACGAGTGTCATGCGTGCGCCTGTTGCGGCGTCTTGTCGCATCAATACAGCGTCGACACCATCCAGGCTGGTGCCGGACATGAGGCCAATGAAATGACGCACGCTGTTGTCGGAAGGTTGCTGTGTCGAAGAATTCAAGCCGGTTCTCTTCTCTGTTGGGTAAAATGCGCGTTGATTAATTACAACTGCAGTCTAACAAAGCTGCTGCCTCGCCGGTTGGCGTGGCATTCTGTTTTCGGGGTCGTATTTTGGAACAACATATCAAGGACGCGCTGGCACTGATCAAGCGTGGGTCGGATGAACTGCTGGTGGAAGCCGAGCTGGTTGAAAAGCTGAAGAAGGGTCAGCCGCTGCGCGTGAAGGCGGGCTTTGACCCGACGGCGCCGGATCTGCACCTGGGCCATACGGTACTGATTAACAAGCTGCGCCACTTCCAGGAGCTGGGTCATGACGTGATGTTCCTGATTGGCGACTTCACCGGCATGATTGGTGACCCGACCGGTAAGAACACCACACGTCCGCCGCTGACGCGTGAGCAGGTGGAAGAGAATGCCAAGACCTATCAGGAGCAGGTGTTCCGTATTCTGGATCCGGCTAAGACACAAATCTGTTTTAACTCCAGCTGGTTTAACGAGCTGGGCGCGGCGGGCATGATCAAGCTGGCGGCACAGAACACCGTGGCCCGCATGCTGGAGCGCGATGATTTCTCGAAGCGTTATGGCAACAATCAGCCGATCGCGATTCACGAATTCCTGTATCCGTTGTGCCAGGGTTACGACTCGGTAGCGATGAAGGCGGATATCGAGCTGGGTGGTACCGATCAGAAGTTCAATCTGTTGATGGGTCGTGAGCTGCAGAAGCATTACGGTCAGAGCCCGCAGTGCATTCTGACCATGCCGTTGTTGGAAGGCCTGGACGGCGTGAACAAGATGTCGAAGTCGCTGGGCAACTATGTTGGGATTACCGATGCGCCGAACGAGATGTTCGGTAAGCTGATGTCGGTGTCCGACGTGCTGATGTGGCGTTATTTCGAGCTGCTGTCGTTCCGTAGCGAAGACGAGATTGCCAAGTTCAAGGCAGAGATTGCCGAAGGCCGTAACCCGCGCGATGTGAAGGTGCTGCTGTGCGATGAGCTGGTTGGACGCTTCCATGGCGCGCAGGCGGCGAAGGATGCGCTGGCTGACTTTGAAAATCGTTTCCGTCAGGGTGGCATTCCGGATGATATTGCCGAGCTGACCATTGATACGGCGGGTGCCGGTATGGGTGTGGCGCAGGTGCTGAAGCAGGCCGGATTGGTGACGAGTACGTCAGAAGCATTCCGTCAGATTGAAGGCGGTGGCGTGCGTGCTGATGGCGAAAAAGTGGCGGATCGCGCGCTGCAGCTAGCTGTGGGTAGCGAGGTGGTGCTGCAGGTGGGCAAGCGTAAATTTGCCCGCGTCAAAATTATTTAATAATTTTGGCGTAAGGGGGTTGCGCCTCCGGCGAACTGTTGTTAAAGTTCGCCCCCTCCTGAAGTGCGCGATATCTGTGGATGTGGCACAACACTTTAGGGGCTTGAAAAATGATTTTGGATCCCAATATCAAATTTCAAGACAAGAAGTGTTGACAAGGCGGTTTAGGATTGCTATAGTCTCGCTTCTCTGCTGACGGCGACATTGGTTGGTGTTAGCGGAAATTGATCTTTAACAAATTAGACAACCGATAGGTGTGGGTGTTTACTTGATGGAGACAGAACTTCGGTTCTGCTCAAGAGTTAAGTAATACAAACACGCCTAAGGATAGAAATATCCGTCAAGCGTGAGTTTTAAAAATCAGGAATTAAACTAAAGAGTTTGATCCTGGCTCAGATTGAACGCTGGCGGCATGCCTTACACATGCAAGTCGAACGGCAGCATGGAAGAGCTTGCTCTTCTGATGGCGAGTGGCGAACGGGTGAGTAAAGCATCGGAACGTACCGTGTAGTGGGGGATAACGTAGCGAAAGTTACGCTAATACCGCATACGCACTGAGGTGGAAAGCAGGGGATCGCAAGACCTTGCGCTATACGAGCGGCCGATGTCAGATTAGCTAGTTGGTAGGGTAAAGGCCTACCAAGGCGACGATCTGTAGCGGGTCTGAGAGGATGATCCGCCACACTGGGACTGAGACACGGCCCAGACTCCTACGGGAGGCAGCAGTGGGGAATTTTGGACAATGGGGGAAACCCTGATCCAGCCATGCCGCGTGAGTGAAGAAGGCCTTCGGGTTGTAAAGCTCTTTCGGCTGGGAAGAAATCGCACAGGCTAATACTCTGTGTGGATGACGGTACCAGCACAAGAAGCACCGGCTAACTACGTGCCAGCAGCCGCGGTAATACGTAGGGTGCGAGCGTTAATCGGAATTACTGGGCGTAAAGCGTGCGCAGGCGGTTGTGCAAGACAGATGTGAAATCCCCGGGCTCAACCTGGGAACTGCATTTGTGACTGCACGACTAGAGTACGGCAGAGGGGGGTAGAATTCCACGTGTAGCAGTGAAATGCGTAGAGATGTGGAGGAATACCGATGGCGAAGGCAGCCCCCTGGGCCGATACTGACGCTCATGCACGAAAGCGTGGGGAGCAAACAGGATTAGATACCCTGGTAGTCCACGCCCTAAACGATGTCAACTAGTTGTTGGTAGGGTTAAACCTATTAGTAACGTAGCTAACGCGTGAAGTTGACCGCCTGGGGAGTACGGTCGCAAGATTAAAACTCAAAGGAATTGACGGGGACCCGCACAAGCGGTGGATGATGTGGATTAATTCGATGCAACGCGAAAAACCTTACCT